>JAABUQ010000054.1_pt1 | contig 204116 bp, 173 predicted proteins | sample 5560001 | NCBI WGS metagenome assembly JAABUQ01 (sample SAMN10711888, study PRJNA513371) | rock metagenome | isolation source: Antarctica rocks | place: Antarctica: Victoria Land, Finger Mt nord | collected 2015-12-18
AACTCCCGGGAGTGTTCCCAGGAGTATTCCCGGGAAAAAGGGGGCTTTGCAGGATTCTTTCTGCAGAGGCATGTTTCTGGGCAAATTCCCGGGAAAAAGTCGCCTTTGTAAAGTGCCACTGTAGTGTGAGTATCGAAGGAACATTCCGTTGCTAGAGTTGCCAGGCAGAGAATAGCTTGACACTCTAGTTCTGCCTCCTGATGCTCTTGTGCAAAGGAAAGCAGTTGCTGATAGACAAGAGATGCCTGATCCCACTGGTTGAGTAACTCGTAGGCGTACCCTAGAGAAGTATAGAGATGATGCACTTCAGACGTCGAAACGATTGCAGAAAGTTCTTGTCCGCTTTCTGCGTTCTCCAGAAGATGTCGTGCCTGCTCATAAGCTGTGATCGCCTCCTGCGCTGCAAACACCTTTCTCGCCTCGTCACCAACAACGAGGATGTAGTGGAAAGCTTGCTTCAGCAGTCCTGCTGCAAGTGCGTGATATACAAGATCAATAGCCAGTCCATTCATGTCCTGGATACGCTCAAAAGCACGTTGATGATAGAGCTTGCGTCGTGCCTCACCTGCTTCAGTGTAGATGACTTCACGCACTTTTTCATGCGTAAAGATGTAAGCTTGTTCGCTCCATGAGCGAGTCGGTTCCTTTTCCTGCACGATTTGCTTCTGAAGCGCCTCTTCTATCGCATCCACTCCAACATTCTCATCCACCTTCGCTACCTGACAGACCGATAACAGACGAAATTTCTGTCCCAGCACAGCCCCTGCTATCAAGACGTGTTGTGTTGGAGGAGCGAGATTGATGAAGCGCTGACGAATGTGTTCTCGCATAGTGGGAGGAAGGAAGCCCTGCATGCTTCCAGGCCGGTTTGCCCTCGTGCTGTCGGTCATCTCTAGCGTCCATGTCTGAGTGTCAGCCTGCTGCTGCCATACCAGTACCTCTTGTTCGAGAAGCGTTTTAAGTGTCTCCATCAGATACAAGGGCTGGCCTTGAGTTTGGGCATAGAGCCACTGGCTCAACTCCGTTCGTTGTATTTGCTCTTCGTCCCGTTCGTGAGCAAGAGCATGAACTGCGGCATGCTCATCTTGTGTTATAAGACGAGCGACTATGCTAGCCATCTCTTGAGCATCGAGGGGACAGAGTGAGAAACGAACCAACGGCGAGGAGCGTTGAATGGTCATCAGCCAATGAGACACAATCGAATGCGATGAAAGAGCCTCACGCCGTGTTGTCATAAGCAGCATGAGCGGAGATGAAAATATGTCTTGCTGATGTATAAGATAGGTAAGCACATCCAGAGTGGCACTATCTGCCCACTGTAGATCATCAAGAAACAGGACTAATGGTGCGCGCTTCATGAGTTGTCCCAGCAGGCGAAAAATTGCTTCAAGTAGGTGAGCTCGCCCCGTCGTTTCATCGCTCTCAGGACGAGGCAGGTCAGGATAGCGCTCTCGCAACTCAGGGAAGAGACGGGCGAGTTCAGCGAGCCAGACATCGGGAAGCAAGTCTTCCGGCGCGTTTTCACGATCAAGGCGTGGGCGCAGGGCTTCAATAAGCAGTTGATATGGCAGATGTTCCTGTGTCTCAAATGCACGGCCCTGCAAAACGTCTGCTCCTTGAGCCTCAGCCCACTTAAGAAAGGTAGTGCTTAGACGTGTTTTGCCGATGCCCGCTTCCCCCTCAATGAGAATCACCTGTGGCTGTGCCCTGCTGGCTGCTTGATAGCAATGAGTGAGCGCGTTGAACTCGGCACTTCGTCCTACAAACGGGAGTTCCAGGCGTGGAGGCATTAGAAGAGTAGAGGGGGAAGGAGGTGAGACATATGGGAGAGGCATCGTGGTGCGAATGCGCTGTGCCAGTGCCACGGTTTCTGAAGCTGGCTCAATCTGTAATTCGCTCAACAACATGCTACGACACTGCTCATACACCCGTAGCGCGGCGACTCGATCTCCCTGGGTTATGTACAACCGCATTAAGGCACGATACGCCTCTTCTTGTAGATGGTCCAATGCAAGCCACTGAACTGCTATTCTGATTGCTTGTTCCGTATCCCCTGCCAGCTCTTGCCAGCGTACCGCTCTCTCACAGATATGCATCATGCGTACATGCCATCGCTGACTCTGCATGCGTGTCCATTCATCGAAGAGAGGAGCGTCACGCAGCGAAAAATCTGCCAGAAATATTCCCTGATAATTCATTAGAGCCTGATCGAACAAGGTGCTCACTTCCTGGTGAGCCTGCCTTGTCCAAAGAGCTAACATAGATGGACGATCTTGTATGAGTTGCCAGGCTGCGGCAAGTGCGTGCAGATCAAGGACTACATCGGAGGTGAGAGCAAGTTCCAGAGAACTGCGCTCTACGATCAGGTGTGCCTGTTCTTCCAGCATATGTGTACGATCTAAGCCCTTTCGTAGACGCATAATGGCTCCACGCAACACAGTATGACCTCGCTTGCTGTCCAGATCGGGCCAGAAGATACGGAGGAGTTCCTTGCGGAGGTGGCGTCCACCTTCCACGACTAGATAGAGTAGAAGCGCTTTCTCCTTACGTGAGGAAAAAGAGAGCACCTGCTCTCCATGTATGATCTCCGGTGAACCAAAGACGCGAATATATAACTGACTCATACGGAGTATTTTCCTATTGTCTTTCATTGGCTGGTACGTTTATGCCTATTTTTCTTTATGATACAACTTCATTAGATTAGAGGTATAGCATGGAGTGGAGGAGGGGTTACCAAGGGTGGAGGTAGAGACTGAGATCTTATGCGAAAACCAGCGCGCTGGTTTTCGCATAAGCAGTAAGCCTTGAAGAGTAAAGACGGAGTCGTGGTCACAGACTATCGTAGTGACGAGGACCTGATCTAATGATGTGCAAGTAAGTCGAGGGGAGTCCCTCCCTCTATTTTACTGAACGGCTATTGGGGCGGAACGCGTCCGAGTCAAGTCCCCAGCCGACGATGCGTGTAGGGAAGATACGAATAATTTCAGGATCAAAATCAGCATTCACCGCTTGCCCACCTGTCGTATGTGTCTCCGCACGCCCACGTATTTCGACACCACGCGGTTTCCAGGGTGGCAACACATCATCAATCACAAACGCAACCTTTCCGCGCCTGGCTGCATCACGAAACTTCTTGCTCTTACTCATATTGTGTCCACCAATATCGATGGTATCTAACTCGGCATTATAGGTGAAACTAACTGGTGCAACATGCGGTTCACCAGCTTCGTTTACCGTTGCCAATCGTCCTAAACGCTGACTTTGCATATAGTCAATCTCTAACTGTGTAAAATTGCTCATCATACTTCCTTTTTACGTGTTCTTACTTTATTCCTTTTGGAGAAGGAGATTTACAGGTGTCTAGGATTTCCACGTCGGATCTATCACCAACTTACGATAGACGAACTTCCAGACGCCGTCAACTTTTTGCAATCGATCAGTATAGATGCCGGTTGCTGCAATACCTGCCGTTCCCTCGACCTGAAGAATGATAAGGTAACAGATCATTGTAGCAGTATCACCATTTCCAGAGATGCTGTAGTTCAACGTAGCATGATGCCTTCCTTTCGCTGTAGGAAAGAAGTTGAGAAGAAAAGTTCTGAGTGCTTCAGTACCAGTGAAGTTTCCCAGTCCTCCCTCAAAAACTCCATTTGGAGTCCATGTGGCGAGCCATGTTTCAACATCTTTATTGTCGATCGCATGGTTGTAACGTGCTGCAAGGTCCATGATTTCGAGTGTATCTTGAGCTTCTAATGACATTGTTTTGTTCCTCAAAGAGATCTACTTCTTCAGTGAGACGGAAGAGTTTTTATTGTTGTTCTTTTAGTTTAGTGAGGAAACGTGTAGAAAAGCGTGAAAGACGTGGTCACTTCTGAATATGGAAGCATAAAAAAAGAGAAGAGGCTATTTACCTCTTCTCTTTTTCAGTGAACTGAGCGAAGTGAACTTCGCTTACCCCTTATTCGACATCAGGTTTGACCATAAAGTGAATGAGTATAATGCTCAGTTCATAGAGGACTGAGAGCGAGACGCCGATAAAGATTGGGCTGTACAGGTCCGCACCTGGTGTTACGAAGGTGGATGCAATCCAGAGACCGACGTGAGCTGGTGCGCGCTTCTGCCTGAGCGTCTCGCCTGAGATGATCCCGACTTTTGCCAGGAAGGTTAGCACCAGCGGCAGCTCGAAAATCAGGCCAAAGACGAGCAAGAAGATTGAAACGAACGAGAAGTAGCTTCCGGCCGTTATAAGTTCGTTAAAACTGCTCTGACCAAAGTTTACCAGCCATTGTACTGGATATTGCAGCACAATATATCCCAGGCTCACACCAAGCAGAAAAAGGACGAGACCTATGATGATAAATGGCGCTGCATACTTCTTTTCTTTCGTATAAAGCCCAGGAGCGATAAACGCCCATGTCTGGTAGAGAATCACTGGCAGCGCCAGTATAACGCCCACCACAATTGATAGTTTGAGGAAGACGCCAAAGCCTTCTCCCAGGCCCGTCACCGTCAGCGTATGTCCCGTAATCTTCGAGAGGCCATTCGCCGCCAGAGGTAACGGTGCCACCAGGAAATTCATAATCTGAATTCTGAAGATGAAGGCAATGATCGAGCCGACTGTGATGGCGATCAGCGATTTAAAGATACGCCAGCGCAGTTCTTCAAGGTGTTCTACCAGTGACATGGCAGACGAGTCATTTTCGTCGTCCTCATTGTTATTTCCCAGATCGAAGCTGGTGCTTTGCTGATCTACATCACTAGTTGCCATGTTACTCCCTTAACGTAGAAGTGTGCGATAGTATACGGGAGTATACTTTAGTGCACATCGCTAGATGACGTTGGTGTTGCGCTGTACTCGGGTTGAGCAGCTTCCTGGGCGGCGAGGGCGGCTTTTTTGCTTGCCAGTTCGCGCTCAATTGCTTCAAGCTCTAAGCGTGCAGACTCGGTAGCCTGATAAGAGTTTTCTTTCTCTTCTTTGGGCTGACTCAATTCGTTGACGCCCTTCTTGAATTCTTTAATGCTCTTACCGATGGCGGAACCCATTTCAGGCAGTTTCTTTGGGCCAAAGATCAAAAGCGCGACAACGAGAATGATGATTAGTTCTGGTGCGTGAAAGCCAGGCATTGAAGTGTCCCTTTCCTATTCCTATGTTTACTCTTTGTTCAATTACGATCTACTACAAAGGTCTACGTCATACAAGTGAAAATAGATGTCTTAAATACATAGCAGATAAAATGTGTCCGGCTCTTATCGCCATCACATTCTCGCGCCTTCGGCGCTCGTCCTTTATTCTGTATTTTTACTTTTTTACACATTTCGGGCTGGGCCCGAAATGTGTAAAAAAGTAAAAATACAGAATAAAGGATTTTTCAGGCAACGAAGCTATGCTATGTAAGTGCTGGCCGTGACGCACTCTCGCCGTTAAGCAATACCTGTGCACTGGCGATGCCTGTGCTGAGTAGGCTAAGCCCGGCAGAGCTGAGCGCGACTAGCTGAATGGCACGTCGGCGGCTGATGCGGTTCTCGCGCAGGTTCCTGGTGAGGTGTTCCTGCTGTCGCCGCTCGTCGGCCATCTGATGCACTGAGACGGTGATGCGCTGCTCCAGTGCTAACGGCGTAGGAGCAGTGTCGCCATAGGAGCGCAGCAGCAAGGTCTCAATAGAGTCGTTATACATAGCCCCTCCGCGTTGTTTGGAGCAGTACTGTCAGTGATAAACGTTGGAATGAGTCCGCTTGTTGCTCAGTACGTTCTTTTCCACTCTGATGAATGTCCTGCTCCTGTTCCGAATGGGTCGCGTTGAAAATCTCTTCGCCGCCCTCTTGTTCGTACACCTGCTGGAATTGTTTGCGTGCACGCGCCAGTCGTTGTCGCACCGCCGCCTCTTTTATTTCCAACAGAGATGCAATCTCGCCGCTTGAGAGACCCGCAACGATCGATAGGAGAAGGCAGATGCGCAGGGCCTCTGGTAGCTTTGCCATCGTCCTCTGGACCGCATCCTGCTCCGCAATCAGCTCGGCCGGATCTTCCGTTCCCCCCGTGCCATACCCTCCCGGTTGAACGGGAGCGGCCTGCTCGCGTAGAGCATCGTCCTCATTCCCTTCTATCTCCCGATCTCTTCTCTTCGAGAGATTCGAAAAGGGTACGAAGCTGAAGAGAGCGTGTCTTCTGCGCTGCATACGCACTGTATTCAACGCGATACGTAAGAGCCATGCTTTGGCGTGAAAGTGGCCTGCGCTGCTCATACGCGCAGCGTCTATTCCTTTGAGCGCTTGCTGAAAGGTATCCTGCGTAAGATCCTGGCTCTCTTCCCAATTGTTGGTCAAGCCATAGATCGTATGAAATACTAGTTTATAGTATTGATGAACAAGCTCTTCGACCGCCTGCGCGGCTGGCACTATATCCACTTCCAACTCTTTTCACACATCTGTAGGCTATCCTCTGGATGTCTACATTAACAGAGATGCACGAAGGTGTCTATTTGTGACAACGAAAATAAGGAACATGGAAGACTCCCATCGCCTCTATCTTCTCGCGCCTTCGGCGCTCATTTCTTGTTGTAATTTTTACTTTTTTACTTTTGTGATTTTTTATACATTTGGGCTTCGCCCAAATGTATAAAAAATCACAAAAGTAAAAAAGTAAAAATTACAACAAGAAACGAAGGGAAAGGCAGCGAAGCTGCACGATTCCTAGAAGGAGTCGCTATGCAGCATATGCAAGCACAAAATGGGCGACCTGTTTACAGGTCGCCCATTTTGTGCTTGCATATGCTGCATGAAGAAGAACGCGCGAAATATTAGCGCGAATGTTCTTCTATGTATTCATCAGCTTCCTGGACAGTTGTGATCTTCTCCGCATCTTCATCAGAGATTTGGAGCTTGAACTCTTCCTCCAGAGACATAATGAGTTCGACCAGGTCGAGTGAATCTGCGTTGAGATCTTCGACAAAAGATGCGCTAGGTACTACCTCACTCTCGTCGACACCCAGTTGGTCAACGATGATCTTCTTTAGACGTTCTGAAACGGCTGGCATTTATTTCACCTCGCTTTCGGCTGTTGGGACGGGCGGTTGTTGTGCCCGATTAAATATTGTGCCCAGGACACCATTGATGAAGCGGCTCGATGTCTCGCTGCCAAATATCTTTGCGAGTTCGACTGCTTCGTTAATTGCTGCCTTGGCTGGTACCGTATTATTAAACAGAATTTCGTAGATTGCAAGTCTTAAGATGTTTTTGTCGATACGTGCCATTTGCTGCAGCGGCCATTCTCTGGCCGCGCTCTGGATGTGTGCATCGATGTCAGCAAGATGATCGCACGCACCCAGGACAAGCTCGCTAGCGTATTCTACAACCTTTGGGTGCAGATTGCGCTCCTCGGCATGACGCTGCAACACCTCTGCTAGATCGTGGTTGGTTATATCGTATTCGTAGAGTGTTTGCAGTGCGATCATTCGCGCTTGCCTGCGTATCCCTGGCATGGTTTCCTCGAATGGTAACTGGCTATGAGTCTTGCTCTGTTTCGTCGTCTTGGTGTTCCGTTTTTGAGAACGGAGCCGACTGCACGATCATTCTCGACTCGTTGACTTGCTAAGCAATGTCCTGAATATAGACGTTTACATCTTGTACTTGCATCCCTATCATCTCTTCGATAGCTGATGCTACCTCTTCCTGAACAGCGGTTCCTACCGCTACAATGTTGCTGCCAGATTCTACAATAAGATAGAGATCTGCGGCAACTCTATTGTCTTTGATGGTCAGAGCTACCCCCTGCCGAGGTACTTCGCGACCGAGCAGGCGTGCCCACTGGTCGTTGACCTGCGCCATGCGTACCACACCAGGGATCTGAAGTGCGGTGTTAATAACGATGGTCGATAACACCGGTCGCGCCACCCGTACCACTCCAGTTGGCTGTGATCCTACTGCCATGATGGTTCTCCTGACTACAGTGATAGACCGCCATCAACACTTAAAACCTGTCCTGTTATGTATTGCGCGGCTGGCGTGCAGAGAAACCCAACCACAGACGCGATGTCGGCTGGTGTTCCCAAACGCCCAAGAATGATGCGTTCAGTCAGGCTCTTGAGCGCCTCCTGCGAAAGATCTGCTGTCATATCTGTCTCGACGAATCCGGGTGCCACTACGTTGACGCGGATGTTGCGCGAGCCTAGCTCTTTTGCTAATGTCTTAGAGAGCGCGATCAGGCCCCCCTTTGCGGCTGTGTAGTTGGCTTGACCTGGATTCCCACCCAGGGCTACGACTGAGGCAATATTCACGATGCAGCCCGACCGGGCACGCATCATTGTTCGTACTGCTGCCTTACAGCAAAGATATGCGCTTTTTAGATTTGTGTCAAGTACACTATCCCAATCGTCTTCGCTCAAGCGTAGCAGTAGATTATCGCGGGTAATGCCCGCGTTGTTGACGAGGATGTTTACCGCTCCAAGTTTGCTATTCGCTTCGCTGAAGAGGTGCGCCACTCTATCTGCTTTACTGACATCGGCGGCGACGGCCACCGCCTGGCGTCCCTGACTGGTCAATTGCTCAACAACCTCGTTTGCCCTGGCCTCGTTTCCATAGTAGTTGACACAGACATTGGCTCCCAGCCGACCCAGTTCCAGCGCGATCGCTTTGCCCAGGCCACGCGAGGCACCCGTTACAAGAGCAACCCGCCCTGTCAGAGGCGGGTCTGCTTTGCTTTCCCCCGTGTCTTCGATGGTCATGTTACTCACGTTTTTTTCCTCATTCTGTTCTATGATGCTACTCTGCGCTCCTTCACTCTATTATAGCAAATTTGGGTGACCGATATTGAGATTACAGTAAATTCAGTTCATGTACTCGTGTTACAGCTTTCTCGATCTCTGCGGTACTGCCAATATTGATAATAGTTGCACCCTTTGCAATGCGTTTAATCATGCCTGCCAGCGCCTGCCCAGGGCCGATCTCAAAGAAGGTTGTGACGCCTGCGCCTGTTAAATATTCGATGGTGCGCGTCCACTGCACTGATTCCGCGACTTGCTGAGCCAGTTCTGTGCGTAGTGCCTGAACGTCCGTGAGAGGCTCTGCTGTAATGTTGCTGATGATTGGAATAGCAGCATTGTGGATGTCAACTTTTTCGATAGAGTGAGCCAGGCCGATGGTCGCGGGTTTCATGACGGGCGAGTGAAATGCGCCACTCACTAAGAGCGGAATCACACGCTTTGCCCCCCGCTCTTTAGCCAGTGCACTCGCTATTTCGAGGGCACGCTGTTCGCCTGCTATGACGATCTGGCCGGGAGCATTGTAGTTTGCGAGAACGACGCGTCCCTGTCCAGGGTGGGTAAGCCCCTCTACCACCTCTTCCAGACTACGCTGCGTCGCTTCCTCACACACGGCTTGCAGCGTCTCTACATCGAGGCCAATGACCGCTGCCATTCCACCGGGACAAGCTACCTCTTCCTCGTGCATGAGCCGCCCTCGCTCGCTTACCAGATAGGCGACTCCCTTGAGATCGAGCGCGCCTGCGGCGACCAGCGCTGTACACTCACCAACGCTATGGCCGGCCGTGTATGCTGGAGAAAGTGGAGAGGACCAGGAGAAAGAAGAGGGGGAGAGAGCTTCTTGAAACGCGGCAAGATACGCAAGACTGACCGCAACAATGGCTGGCTGAGCATTGCTGGTTGAGCGCAGGATGTCTTCTGGTCCCTCAAAACAAAGGGTGCTCAGTGAGAAACCTAGCACCTGATCGAATGTAGCAAAGACATCCTGCGCGGCCTGAGAGGTTGCGTAGACATCTGCACCCATACCAACATTCTGGCTACCCTGTCCGGGGAAAAGAAAGGCAACTTGTGTTGTCGTTGTATTCATTTTTTCATCTTAAAAACGCGACGGGGACAAGCCGCCGTCGCTACTCGATTCTGATTTTCCTATTTCTGAGTAGCTGCGGCTACTTCGCGCTTACTTCTGTGTCTTAGGTAAAAAGACCTGACGACCACGATACATACCGCAGTTTGGGCAGGCATGATGCGACAGGCGTGGTCGCCGACAGTTTGGGCAGGCCACTAATTGCGGCAATTTAAGGTGATGATGCGCTCTACGCTCTCCCTGACGGGCGTGCGAGATACGCTGTTTTGGTAACGCTCCCATTGCTTTCTTCTCCTCTTCCACCAGTACCGGAACCTGAGTAGAATTCTACTCAGGTCTACCGACTCGTGTTTCTTCTATTAGAGTTTTGGTTCATCTTGCAATAATATCTTGAGCACATTCAGACGTGTATCCTCAACCTCTGGTATACAATCACAGGGGCCAAGATTGAGATCATGACCGCACTGCGGACAGAGTCCTGCGCAATCTTCCTGGCACAGCGTGACCATTGGTACTGCAAGCAATACCGCCTGTCGTATCGCCTCTGTGAGGTCGACCAGATGATGATCGTCGATGGAGAACACATCGTCCTCTTCGACTGGAGGTAGCGGGGCACCCGTCATCACGTCTACTGTCGGGTAAAATCGCTCTTCAAATGGTACATGCATAGGTTGCTCAAATTGTTTTAAGCAGCGTGTACAGGTAAACTCAAGCGTCAGGTCCACCCATCCGTCAACCAGCAACCCCTGGTTGACGCGCCGCATGCGCGCATGCCCTTTTACTGGACCGACAATCTTGAGGTCTTTGTCGAGCTGAACATGTTCTTCGTCAATTTCCGATACTAATGATGTTCCGACAGGAGACTTCATTAGTTGCGCCACGTTAAAGATCACGGAATATTTCCTTTCCTTAGAGCTTTTCATAATCCTGTGCCGGTAAAATACTGTATGGCGCAAGGCGAATGATTACTCTCCTCTCTCAGGCGCTTGACCATTATAGACAAGGCACGAGAGAGTGTCAAGTCCTGTTTTCGGACACGCGAGTCTATACTCTCTTCTTAATTTTGAAACGAGGTACCACCTGGAGTGTCGGCAGTAAGCGAGGTCCGCCGGGGTAGTTGATGAAGTGGTGGCTCTTCTCCATTATGCCCATCCTGCTCAAAATCATTTTGCTCAAAGCCCTGTCGACCGTCAAGACTATCGATGCCGCGCTCGATGCTCATGACAGTTCGTTCGATCTCTGTTTCGATGCCCAGGAGATGCTCACGTAAGCTCTGTAACGTCTCTAATGCATAGGAGTCAGCTTCAATCTGGAGTTGGTCAGTGTGCTCCTCTGCCCTCTGTATATGTATCTGTGCTTGCTCATTGGCCCGCCGTAAGATCTCCTGTGACCTCTCCTCGGCCTCGCGCAAGAGCCCTTCCCGGCTCATCGCTTGCTCCGCCTCTTCTCGCGCGTGCATCACCACATTATTTGCCTCTTCCTGTGCCTGAGTCAGAATCTCTTCTTTCTCCTGAATAATGCGTCGAGCCTGTTTGACCTCTCCTGGAATCGATGAGCGCATTTGATCAATAATATTAAGAATATCTGCCTCTTTAATGATAATCTGATTGACCAGGGGCATTCTTTTGCTGTTGGTGACAAGGTTCTCCAATCGATCGACGAGATAGAGTATATCCATATCTCTCCTTGTCTCCTTCCCATACACTGGTTCCGTCTACCAATCGCGCTACTGGATGGAACATGCCAATACTCTATAAAACAGAATGCTTGACAGGCTTTATTCCTGCTTGCTCCATCTGTATTGTTGCTATATTCCTTATTATTCTTTGCCGAGTTTATGGCGTAGAGCCTGGGCTACAACGGCTGGAAGCAGGTCGGTGACATCGCCGCCCAGGCTGGTCACCTCTTTTAATCGGGATGAACTCACAAAGAGTTGCTCAAGGTTTGTGAAGAAGCACACCGTTTCGATCTCAGGTGCAAGTTTGTGGTTCATGAGTCCCTGTTGAAACTCTGCCTCGAAGTCGTTTGCTGAACGGAGCCCTTTGATGATCGCCTTCCCTCCCACTTCACGTACATACTCAACCACCAGGCCCGTAAATTTGTCTATGCGAACATTGGTTAAACCCGCACTGGCAACGACCTCTTGCCACAGGGTGACGCGCTCATCAACTGAAAAGAGCAGGTTTTTGGCTGGAAAGGCGTAGACCGCGACGATCACTGTGTCAAAGAGGCTAGCTCCCCTGCTGGCGATGTCGAGGTGGCCGTTTGTGAGTGGATCAAAACTGCCTGGATACACCGCTATGCGATTTCGCTCTTCCTGTTTGCTCACGTTTGCTCCTTCACCGGGCTAAGTAGAAGAATACGTCAATGTAGCCTCCAAAAATTGAGAGCTACATTCATTAAAACATATTCCGCGTCTTTCGACAATAGCCGGACAGATGTGATGAATTTTTTCTCCATTATTGCTTTTTCTACAAATTATGGGCCCTACCCATAATTTGTAGAAAAAGCAATAATGGAGAAAAAATTCATCACATCTGAAAAGCCAGCACACTATATTAACTCAGCGTTGAAGTTCAACCTGTACAGTCTTGTTGCTGCGTCTATAGCGCCCTGAGATTGCCTCGCCTATACCTATAGCAAGCAGGCCCAGAATGAGGTGCAAGACTTGAATGATCCAGTGCGTAGAGGGGCTGAGATAGAGTGAGCCCGTTTGTGATAGTCCCACGTATGCTTGGAGCAGCCCCAGAACCACGGCACCAATCGCTAAGCCCATATTCCTTCCTCTGGGTGCGGTTGCAATTGCGTATGCTAGTATGAATAATGAAATGACGACGAGGATGCCAAGCAGCATATGGACCAGTACCAGGGCTCCTCTTATCTGGACATTCCATAGAACAATACCAAGAATAAGTGCTATGAGAGCGCAGACGCGCAGCACGTTGCTGGTAATACGAACAAGCATAGAATAATTCTCCTTCAAGATAGTGTGAATTGAGACAGAGTCCGTGACGTTCCTGATTGCGTATCAAGGAAGAGACACATTTCTCAGTTCTCTCATCAGTTCTATTTTAACGCAATTTGCGGTCTACAACCAGGAAAAATGTTAGCTGTTGCATAGCATTTTTAAAAAAAAGCGTATAGACTTAGAGTATTCTTTTACTGACTCTCGGAGAAAGCGTTGTATGAAGGGCGTGCATTCGAGTAGACAGAAAACATGTTTTAAGGATCGGGTATGGAGAAAGACTCTCATCTGTACTGTGCAAATTGTGGTGCCGCCAATCCGCTGCATGCTAAATTTTGTCCCGTCTGTGGGCAATCGGTGAATGCGCAGTCTCAATCTCATGTGGGTTTCCAGGAACGGAGTAGCGATACATACCCATCTGTACCGCGTGTGGACCGCTTGCTGAAGAAACGCTACCAGATCGTCGCTCAAATTGGCTCTGGCGGTTATGGCAGGGTCTACAAAGCGATTGATACTGAGTTCGCAAATCGCCCGGTCGCAATCAAAGAGATGCTTCAACGCGGCTTAAATGAGCAAGAGATTGCTGAGGTGACCGAGGCGTTTAAGCGCGAATCCCTCATGCTCGCGACCCTGACTCATCCTAATCTTCCGAGTATCTATGACTATTTTACTGAGGAGGGACGTTACTATCTGGTGATGAGCTTTATTGAAGGGGGAACTCTCGATGAGTATGTACAGACGAAGGGCGGCTCACTCCCGGTCGATAAAGTACTGCAGATTGGCATCCAGCTCGCAACCGTTTTGAGCTTCTTACATACACGCAAGCCACCCATCATTTTCCGTGATCTCAAGCCCTCTAATGTGATGCGTACACTCGATGGTCAGATCTACCTGATCGATTTTGGAATTGCACGCCATTTTAAGCAGGGCAAGATGAAGGACACTTCCATCTTAGGCTCGCCCGGCTACGCCGCTCCAGAGCAGTATGGCCGCGCACAGACATCTCCTCAAACCGATATCTATAGCCTGGGTGCTCTACTGCACTACTTACTGACTGCCATAGATCCCTCTCTCGCTCCCTTCGTCCATCAACCGCTGCATATTCCTGCCTATCCCCAATTTGCCAGCCTGATTATGTGTATGCTTGAGCTAGATGTGAAGAAACGACCCATGAGTATGGGCAATATCAAGCGCGAACTCCAACGTATCGTAAGTGGGCGCAGTAATAATCATGATCACAGAATGCATGTACAACAACGCCACGCAAATTCATACTCTCTGCCAGTACGTCAGGAGTTAAATTTGCCTCCTCCCTCCGCTATGGTCATAGCGCTTCCTCTCTCTCCTCTGCTACCTCCCCAGCTACAATCTCAGTGGATGGAAAGCTTTCTACGTCCCATGAAGCGCCTCATGCTCTATGAAGCCGATCCTCTGCGCAATCAACGAAAACAAAGGTAATTACCAGAATGTTTCAACATTCCCATGTATCGACTTCCTCGCCCATAATTCACAGCAGCGAAGCTGCCTTGCAATTATTCTGTATTTCATCTCTTTGATCAATTTCCTTTGTACACCATTTGGGCAAAGCCTAAATGGTGTACAAAGGAAATTGATCAAAGAGATTCGTAGTTACTTTTTATTTCTTTTTTGCTTTTTCTATCCAATTTCGAGCAGAGCCCGAAATTGGATAGAAAAAGCAAAAAAGAAATAAAAAGTAACTAAATAAAAAGAAGTTTTTACTCAGCTTCGCTGTGTGAACTCATCAGCTAAGAGTGTGAAGGCGATGGGGATCAAAAAAACTCTCAGACTTTCATCAGCGTTTTTAATCTATTAGCCCTGCCTTATCGTCTCATTGAGACACTTTACAAAGTGAAGCATCATTTTGTATACTTTATCTTGTGTTGGACAGAATTAATTCTTCTCATATAGTGTGAAGAATTAGCTACGCACAGTGCGTTAGAACGATCATCACAGAAATAGGAGCGTACACATGCCAAAGGCAACCTGGAATGGCACGACGTTGGCCGAGAGTGATAAATGTATTGTCGTTGAAGGCAACCAATACTTTCCACCTGACTCAGTAAATCGCCAGTACATCAAAGAGAGTAGCGCGCACACCACCTGCCCCTGGAAGGGCGAGGCCAGCTATTACACCGTTGAAGTCAATGGAAAAGATAACAAGGATGCAGCCTGGTACTATCCTGCGCCAAAGGATGCGGCAAAAGAAATAAAAGACTACGTCGCTTTCTGGCGCGGTGTCCAGGTCGAAGTTTAGTCTGACAACTAACGCATGGTCGCCTCGTCTTTGCCTGCTATTTATGTTGGCGAAACGGCGGATGTGGGAATAAATCCATGTAGCTCCGTTGTTGAAGATAGCGACTACATAGTGCGGAATATACAAATTTAATTGCTTGCTTACTTGTCGTCTTGCTCAATCCAGGACGGCTGAACAAGCAATTAAATTTTTGTCTGTTTCCTGTGTGTAGAATGGCTGGGATGATGGTTTGTTGGATATCGCGTGCTGATGCAGTGGAGTCTCTCTGCGCCCCCTGTGAACACGGTATGATGTAGAGCCACCATCGCCCTGTTTTGCAGCAGACAAAGGGACTCATGATGATCAAAAGAGCAAAAATCCTCGTTACTATCGCGTTGATGCTTGGTATGTTTCTGGCGGCGCTGGACACAACTATTGTCGGGACGGCGATGCCAAGTATTGTTGGCAAGCTAGGCGGCATTAACCTCTATTCCTGGGTGTTTTCTATCTATCTTCTTACGTCAACGACGACTGTTCCTATCTATGGGAAACTCGCTGATCTCTATGGGCGTAAACCGCTCTTCCTCTTTGGTTCGATCCTCTTCTTGATCGGTTCGATTGCTTCTGGTGCGTCACAGACGATGCTGCAGTTAATTATCTTTCGCGCTATTCAGGGCCTGGGTGCGGGCGCTGTTCTGCCCATTGTGTTAACTATCATTGGTGATATTTTTTCTTTACAAGAGCGTGCGCGAGTACAGGGACTTTTTAGTGGGGTCTGGGGGATATCAAGTATTGTGGGGCCTGCGCTGGGTGGCCTGATCGTAGACCATTTCTCATGGCGTTGGGTCTTCTTTATCAATGTTCCCTTTGGACTAGTATCGGCGACTCTGCTGGCCCTCTTCCTGAAAGAACAGGTTGAACGTACAAAGCACCATCTGGATTATGTGGGAACCTTGACGCTCACCAGCGCTATCGTTGCGCTCCTCTTTGCCTTTCTGGAAGGAGGCACAAACTGGGCCTGGATTTCTGTGCCGAGCATCGCCCTCTTTGTCGCCTTTGCTGTCCTGATCACTCTGTTTATCTTACAAGAGCAGCGGGCGGCTGAGCCAATTCTGCCACTTAGCCTCTTCTCAAACCGTATTATCGTCATCTCCAGTATCGGTGGTGTCATCCTGGGCGTCATTATGTTTGGTATCACATCCTATATACCCTTGTTTATGCAGGGCGTAAAAGGTGGCAGCGCCACGGATGCCGGTATCATATTAGGTCCGTTGTTGCTGGCGTGGCCTATCGCTGCTACGTTAAGCGGCAGAATCGTCATTCGCTATGGCTATCGCCTCACCGCGCTTGGAGGAATGATTATCACGGCGATAGGCATGGTCATGGTCGTGTTATTCAATGCACAGACGTCTCTGGCGCTCATTATTGTTTCAATGCTCTTAATCGGCACGGGCCTGGGCTTTGCTAGCTCAGTGTACATCTTATCGGTACAGAATGCTGTGCCCTGGAATCTACGCGGTGTCGCTACCGCCTCGACCCAGTTCTTCCGTACGATTGGTGGTACGATCGGCATAGCGATTATGGGCTCCATCCTCAATTCGCAGATGGCCCTGCTCTTCACACCCATCTTCGCCCGCTTCTCAGCCGATGCTCAGCGTCTCCCACGCGGAGTTGCTCCCGCGAACGTCTTGCTCAACGCTGACATACGCCGCGCCTTGCCAGCCGACTTTTTAGCCCAGTTGCAGGGTGCTCTGGCACAAAGCCTCTTCTGGGTCTACCTGCTTGTGCTGGTGCTTGCCGTAATCGGAGTGATTGCCATGTTCTGGCTCCCCGGTGGTCGCGCCGACCAGTACGTCTATCACGCTGATGAGCCTGCCAACGCTAATTTGCCTGCGAAAGAACCCGTTGAAGTAGGCTCAATCTCTGCGATGGGCTAGCTTACGCGAGGCACGCCTTCGACGTGTCTTTCTTCTTTCTTTCATTTTTTATGCATTTTACATTTTACACCCTTTGTGCGGAGCACAAAGGGTGTAAAATGTAAAATGCATAAAAAATGAAAGAACTAATCGATTTTGATCGCGTCGTCCTGTTCGCTACCGGGCTGCTGAAGGGGCTTGACCGCCTCCGGTGCTTTTCCCGTTTCTGGATGGAGCCAGGACTTTGCGCGCAGGTAGAGCGCCATGACTCCTCCAAACCAGAGGCCTCCGTAGACATATCCGGCCATGACATCGCTGGGCCAGTGTGCACCCAGGTAGACGCGTGAGGGGCCGATGATGCCGATCAAGAACGTGAAGACGCTGATCAGTGTATTGCGGATACGTCCTGAGCGCCAGTTGGTAGCGAGCAGATAGATTAAGAGTCCATAAAAGTTGAGGTACCACATGACGTGCCCGCTTGGAAAGCTAGGCTCGTTGATGACTTTCACCACCGTGACCAGTTCTCCAGTGGGTCGTGGCCGCTTAATAAGCCGTTTGACAATTTGATTGAGTAGTGTCGATGAAGATGTGAGCAGGATAAAAAAAGCTTCCAGACGGAAGCGAAGTGCCCAGAAGATACCAGAGGCTATGAGAGTCTCGGGAACGGCGTATTTTGCAAAGCCGATTTCTGAAACTGTATAAAAAAAGCGCCGCAGCCAGGGATGGTGATACTTTTGCAGGCGCGCCGTAATTGACATATCTCCCGGAAAGAATTGTGTGCGTTGCGCGATCCAGGAGAGAATGCCCGCGCCCGATAGTAGCCATAAATAGAAGGCCATAAACATGGTGCCGCGCGAGACTGCGCGACGGCCTGAAACGGCGGACTCCGCCGCCACTCGCTGAGCTTCGTTTACTACGGGTTGCATATCCCCTAAGTTGAACTGTGGTAGCGGTGCCAGGTCGTCAACAACCGAGTTGTCCACGTCAGTGGGCTTAGGCATATTATTTGACATTCAGTGCGCCTTTCTCTTCACTTAGCTCTTGTGTTTTTGCTTGCTGATAGCGTTGTGTCTGCCTTTTTCCCTCCGTGCTCATATTTGGCCCGGTGGCGATCTTCTCAGGTACTTGTACACGTAACACGCCCGGTCGTATGGTAATCGATGCCGGAGTATGACCTTTTTGTACACCATCAGCATGGATCTCTACTGGATGCCCTGCATCGACCTGAAGAGACCTGATCTTGCGCTGGCTTACCTGTAGTCCAAGTGTGCGTCTGCCTTGACTAATCGAGAGCGCGTGCCGCAGATATTCAAATTTGCTAAAGTTTCGGTAGATGAGCACATTCAGAAAGCCATCATCCATCACCGCGTTGGGGGCGAAACGAAATTGCGCGCCGTAATAGGGAGAGTTGCAGACGCTAATCTGGACCGCTCGAAAACGTTGCTGGCGCTTTCCATCGAAGATCGCTCTAAATTGTGTGGGTTGAAAGGCAGAGAGAGTGCGCAGGCCATTGACTATGCCTTTAAGTGTAGAGATAAGGCCGACGCTCTTGATCTCTTCTGCTGCCGGAAAGAGCGCTGCTTCCAGACCAATGCCGGAAACTTCTAGAAAGATATGCCCATTTATCACGCCAACGTCGATCAGGCTAGTTCGCCCCTTAGCTATAATCTCACATGCCTGATCAATGTCTCGTGGTATCTCAAGGCTGTGGGCTATATTGTTCATCGTGCCCATTGGGATGATTCCAAGCCTACTATTTGTCCCGATTAAGCCTCCGGCAACCGCGTGAAGCGTACCATCACCGCCGGCTGCAATGACGATGTCTGCTCCTTCCGCTGCCGCTTTCTTCGCCATCTCTGTGCCTGGATCTTCTTCTGTGGTTTCATAGACCTCTGGCTCGATATCGTTTGTACGCAACGCTGCCAGAATATGCTCGCGGATGTCTTCTATCGTTCCTTCATGAACTGCCATTGGTGATGAGCCCGACCTGGGATTGAGAATGAGTATAGCGCGCATTCGATGCGACTCCTTACGATCTTAAACCATACGTTCGTATATACATGATGAAAATGTTAATTACATTGTACTGTATCTGGTTGCCTCCTTGTGTAAACAACTACACTGATAGGAGGTACAGTCAATCCTTCAATCCTCGCCATCCAGCCTCACTTACTACACGCAGAAATGGACGAGCTAGCTTCATGCTGCACTTCAGGTACATAGAGAGACTCCCGATGTTTATCATACAATCTCTGAATGAGAATGAGAAAGCTTAACGCAAGCTAAGAAAAAACTTAACACTTTTATTGCTGACTTGTTTTGTGCCCATTGGCTGGGTTATGATATTCTCGTCAAATACTACTTGACTGCATACATAGCTATGCGCTTGTGCAACGTCATCAGTGGATCTCCACAGATATAGAGCAATCTACTACTGTGCAGCGACCTGATAAAGTGTAGGTTAGAGAAGTATTATAGGAAAAAGTATGGAAATGTATGGCCATGAAGAGAATGCTCTCTATTTATCCCCCATCAAACCCACTTTATTGAGCCGAAGTTTTCATACAACAATTGTGAACGCACTTACTGATCGCCGGGTTGTGTTGGAAGCAGCCCTTCGTCGGCTAACTGATGAATCAGCGCCTCTTACTGAGGCAGCCGTACTGCTCGTTGAGACGCTGCGTAGTGGGCATAAGGTGCTGGTGGTGGGCAATGGTGGAAGTGCGGCGGAGGCGCAGCATTTCGCGGCCGAACTGGTGGGCCGCTTCAAGCGTGATCGCATGCCTTATGCAGTTATTTCGCTAGCTACTGACACGGCTATCCTGACTGCGGTTGCCAATGATTATGGCTATCAAGAAATCTTTGCGCGTCAACTGCGCGCTCTAGGCCAGCCCGGCGATCTCCTTGTTGCTTTTAGTACGAGTGGCGAGTCTGAAAATGTTCTGCGCGCCGCTGAGGCTGGTCGCCAATGTCTGATAAAGGTTGTGGCAGTAACGGGTGAGCGTTCAAGTCGTCTGGAGGCTCTCTCTGATGTCACTGTTCGGGTTCCTTGCACTGACACTGCTGCTGCGCAGGAACTGCACATGGTGGTGACACATATTCTGTGTGATATCGCCGAGACGTATCTTTCTGAACAGAATGAACAGAGAAATACTGATCTTCCATTGCTTACAGATGCTGCAAAGGAGAATTCATGGCAGTAGTACAGCGTCGGGCTCTCTTTCTTGATCGTGATGGCACACTTGTGCACCCTTATCACTACCCTTCGCGTCCAGAACATCTGCGACTCTATCCTGACATAGGGCCAGAATTGCATACTCTACAGAAGATGGGCTTCGCTCTGATTGTGATTACCAACCAATCGGGGATCGCTCGTGGCTATTTCACGGTGGCCGATCTAGACCGCATGCACGACTATCTCTCGTCAGAACTGTCTCGCTGGGACGTGCACATCGATGCTATTTATTACTGCCCACATCATCCGCACGGCATTATTCCGGAGCTGGCGATCCGCTGTGATTGTCGCAAGCCTGAGCCCGGAATGCTCTTGCAGGCCGCACAGGATCATAACCTGGATCTCGCGCACTCCTGGTTTGTCGGCGATATTCTGGATGACGTTGAGGCGGGTAATCGCGCTGGCTGCTCCACGATTCTCGTTGATATCGGCAGTGAGAAGCCGCCTGCATCCGTTCTGCGTACTCCGACATTTGTCGTGCCCAACACACGGGATGCGTTACGCATTATTCGTACTGTGACCGAGCTCAATCCTGATCTTGATCTCGTGTATCGTCCTCAGTCCTGGCAGACTACGGCTGTTGATAGCCAGAACAACCTCTCTCAAACCTCTCAAGGAGCAGACATGTGCAGCAAGTAGCTCAACATTCTCAACATCCAACTCCGGTTGAATTGGTGCGGAGCTTTCGTCAGTTACGCGTGCTTGTGATTGGCGATGCGATGCTTGATACATATTTAGAGGGGAAAGCGACTCGCCTCTGTAGCGAGGGGCCTGTGCCGGTGGTACGCAAAACTGCTGAGCAGCGCATTCCAGGTGGTGCAGCAAATACGGCAGCGAATCTTCGCGCACTTGAGGCTGAGGTTGCCTTGCTGGGCGTGGTAGGACACGATATCGCTGGCTCATTGCTGCGCGAAGCTCTACAGACGCGGAGGATAGATGACCGTTGGCTGGTAGAGGACGAACAGGCAAGCACTCTGCATAAGCTGCGTATTCTAGCTGATGGTCAGTATGTCGTGCGCTTTGACGAAGGCGGCTTGCAAGGCGAGCAGGCATCTCCCTATACAAAAAGAACGCAACAGCGTCTTCTCGCTCATCTGAAACATCTCTATACCTGGTGTGATCTGGTGCTGGTCTCCGATTATTGCTACGGAGCGGTTTTTGATGCTCTAATAGAGCTTCTACAGAAGTTGCACGCTGCTCAACCAAAGACCTGGTTGATCGATTCTAAAGCCTTACAGCGTTTTCGCGCCGTATCTGCTACGATTGTGACGCCGAACTATCTCGAAGCACAACTGCTGGTTAGTTCTATGAATACGAATACTTCGCGCTATGCAGGTCAGCGCGATAGTGCAGATATGGCGGAAATTGCCGAGGTAGCTCACTACTTGCTCTCGTCGCTTTCGGCTGAACACGTGGCTGTGACGCTTGCCGAGCGCGGTGTCTTCTTGCTCAATCGTGCTGGTTCCGCTGTGCACATTCCCGCGCATCCCGTCCATCACGCCAATGACGTGGGGGCTGGCGATTCTTTCTCTGCGACGCTGGCACTGGCCCTGGCCGCTGGCGCTGAAATTGAGGAGGCGGCGCGTATCGCTATTGACGCGGCTGCTATTGCAGTGACGAAGCCGCGTACCGCCGTGGTGCAGTATCAAGAATTGCTGCAAAGCGTCAGTTTGCGTTCATACGCGAGAGATGCGCGTACTCAACGCAGTAACGAAGAATATGCGGCCCGTACGCAGCTGGTGGCGCTACTCGATGCCGAACGGAGAAGTGGTCGCACAGTTGTCTTCACAAATGGTGTTTTTGATATTCTGCATGCAGGGCACGTACAGTTTTTACGCCAGGCTAGGGCGCTGGGCGACGTGCTGGTGGTGGGAATCAATAGCGATGGAAGCGTGCGGCGGCGCAAGGGTGCGGGCCGCCCGATCAATAGTGAACGCGATCGCTGTGCGCTAGTGGATGCGCTTGATATGGTCGATCATGTGATTATTTTTGATGAGGATACGCCGTCCGATCTCATTCGTCTACTACGTCCCGCTATTCATGTGAAGGGGGGCGACTACGCCGATGAGAGCTTGCCGGAGGCTGAGGCTGTGCGCGAGGTTGATGGACAGATCGTTATCTTGCCGCTTGCAGGAACAGTAAGTACAAGCGATGTTATTGAACGCATCAGAGATCTCACGATAGAGAAGCAACAGGAAAAAGTATGATCGATGAAAGCTGGCGCTCTGTGCGCAAAGTCCTGCTTATCAGACTCGATAATTTAGGTGATGTGCTCCTGACAACTCCGGCGTTTCATGCCGTGAAGACAGCGCTACCTGAATCGTCTTTGACGTTGCTTGCGAGTCCTGTGGGCGCTCAGGTTGCCGCCCTCGATCCAGATATCGACGACGTTATTATCTATCAGGCTCCCTGGATGGACCCCTGGCATAAGTTGCCATTGGATACTCAGCGGGAGCAAGAGATGATTGCTGTGCTGAAGGCGCGCCAGTTTGATGGCGCGATTATCTTTACCTCATTTCGTCAGAGTCCGCTGCCCGCTGCCTATCTCTGCTATCTCGCGGGCATTCCGCTGCGTGTTGCGGCCTCTATCGATGGTCCCGGCTCGCTCTTGACGACGCGTCACAAGCATTCCGAGCAGATCATTCACGAGGTGGAGCGTGGTCTGAATCTCGTTGCGGCACTGGGTATTGTGCCCGGTAGTAGCGAGGCCGAGCGGGATATGGTGCTTCAGGTGCCCGCTTCTGCCCTTCAATCAGTCTCTGAACGGCTGGCGGTGCTAAATAGCGAACAGCGCCGTCCTGTTGTGGTGGTTCATCCTGGCTGTAGTATGCCAGCCCGTACCTATCCGTGGGAGATGTTTGCTGAAATCGTTGCGCTGCTGGTGGATCAGCTTGGGGCCTTTGTTGCGGTTACCGGTGGTCCGGATGAGCACGAACTGGTGGAGAAGGTGCTTGCCCGTGTGCCGGAAGAGCAGCGCCATGCCACAGTGAGCCTGGCCGGTGTCCTACCCTTTCCCGAGTTTTGTGCATTGATCCAATCCGCTGACCTGACGATTACAAATAATACAGGCCCAATGCATGTCTCGGCCGCCGTCAAGACTTCCGTCGTCGCGCTCTTTGCCCTAACGAATCCGCCTGAACAGTGGGGACCCTGGCATGTGCCACACCGCCAGCTCTATCACGATGTCCCCTGCCGCATCTGCTATAGCCGCGTCTGCCCTTATCAACACGAATGTCTGCGCCTGATCTCGCCGACGATAGCCGTAACCGCCGCCGCTGAACTGCTGGCTGAGGTACAAGGCGAGGGCGCGGCCGTCGCGGGGATACGGGTCGTGAAAGAGAGCTATACAGATCAAGCAGGGGAGGTCGTGCAATGACTGGCACGGCTGATACCCTGGTACTCGATTCTATTCAGCGCATCGCCGTTTTTCGAGCTCTGCAACTGGGCGATCTACTGGTTGCTGTGCCCGCCTTGCGTGCTCTGCGTGCGCGTTTCCCCTCTGCTGAGATCACATTGATCGGGCTGCCCTGGGCACGCGAGTTTGCGCAACGTTTTCAGCACTGTGTTGATCGCTTCGTCGAGTTTGCTGGCTATCCTGGCATCGATGAGCTGCCTGTGGACGTTCAGCGTACAGAGCAATTTATCGCTGCCCAGCGGAAGTACCACTATGATCTAGCTATCCAGATGCACGGGAGTGGGCGTACCAGCAATCCCTTTGTACATGAATCGGGTGCTCGAATTACTGTGGGCTATTACGAGGGTGTCCGTCCAGAAACTTTGACGCTGGGCGCGCTCTATCCGCACGATCAACATGAGATATATCGTAATCTTGGTTTGATCTCTCTACTCGGTGCCGCAAAACCTGCTGATCCACGCCTTGAATATCCACTGTCAGAAGAGGACCACGAGGAGGCCGCTTGTCTATTGCGTTCTTTATCAGATGCCCGTCGCCCCTGGATCGGCATCCATTCTGGTTCGCGGCCTCCCGCTCGCCGCTGGCCTGCTGAATATTTCGCAACTGTTGCCGACACACTGTCTCAGCGCCTGGGGGCACAAATTGTCTTGACGGGCGGACCGGGCGAAGAGGCAATTGCGGAGGCTGTGCTTGAGCGTATGCAGACACCTGCTTTGAATCTAGCCGGTCGAACTTCTCTGGGGAGCCTTGCAGCTCTTATCAGCAGGCTGGATCTTTTTATAAGCAATGATACTGGTCCTGCTCATCTCGCGCATGCTATAAACCGTCCCAGCATTACTCTCTTTGGCCCGGCCGAATTTCAGCGCTGGGCACCGCTAGACCAGACTTTGCACGCAGCCGTCCGTCATCCCGTTCCATGTAGCCCTTGTGATTATTGGACCTGTCCAATTGATCATCGTTGCTTGCGTCGTATACACCCATATGAGGTCCTTGATGTTGCTTATAGATTGACTGCTTCTCAAAAACTTGAGCGAAGCTAGAACATCGTTCGTTGGTTTTTGTATAAGAGCTGAGGAAAGTTGGATGAAACGCTTAAAAATTCTGGTCTGGCATATTCACGGCAGCTATCTTAACTCTCTGGCGCGCATCGATCACGATTGGTATCTACCGATTAAACCGGGGAGACCCGAGGGCTATGGTGGGCGTGGCCCGACCTTTGACCTGCCAGAATATATGCGTGAGGTGCCTGCCGAAGAGGTACGCAACCTGGATCTGGACCTGGTGATCTATCAGACGCCCAAAAATTACTTTGAAGATGCCAATGAGATTCTCAGCCCGGCGCAGCATCAACTGCCAAAGATCTATCTCGAACACAATACTCCCAAGCCGCACGCAACGGATACGCGGCATCCAATCGATGATCCCAATGTTTTGCTCGTCCATGTCACCCACTATAATCGTTTGATGTGGGACAGCGGTCAGACGCCAACGACCGTGATTGAGCACAGCGTCGCCATCGATCCAAATGCAACCTATCGAGGCCATCTGCAACGTGGCATCACTATGATCAATGGAATGCAGAAACGACCTCGCATCGCTGGCTTTGATATTTTTGAGCAGGTGCGACAGCTCATTCCGCTTGATTCGATTGGCATGCAAACGCAAGATCTGGGGGGCCTGGGCGACGTTCCCTATCGCGACCTGCACCGGCGCATAGCCGACTATCGCTTTCTGTTCAGCCCCATGCGCTATACCAGCCTGCCCCTCGCGGTCATCGAAGGCATGACGATCGGAATGCCCATCATCGCCCTGGCAACTACCGAACTCCCGACAGTCATCGAGAATGGAAAGACGGGTTATGTCTCGTGCAATATAGATGAACTGACCGAACATATGCGCCGTTTGCTTGCTGATCCTGCCGAGGCACAAAGGCTGGGGGCGAATGCACGAGCAGTTGCCCTCGATCGCTTCGGCCTGCCGCGCTTTATCGATGCCTGGAATGCGGCTTTTACCCATGCCATCGAGGGCAAGAGCGCGTCACTCTCTCAGAAGTACCAGCCTGATGCTTCGAATGGAACGACGTGAGATACTCTGACGTGTAGCATGTAGAGAAAGCTTAGAAAGCTCTGCACTCACGTGTGAGATTTCTTTCTAGTTCTGGATCTTCTTACAATGCATTTCAATGGTGCACGCAACTCATAAATTGAGTGTACCATTGAAATAGTGAGGATAGAAAGAAACTATGGATCGACCAATGCGGATTGCGTTTCTTAGTGAACATGCGAGCCCGGTGGCTCTACTTGGTGGGGTGGATGCTGGGGGTCAGAATGTGTATGTGGATGAGGTGAGCCGCAATCTGGCCGCGCTCGGCTATGCTGTAGATGTGTTCACCCGTCGCGATAAGTCCGATGCGCCAGAGATTATCGACTGGGCTCCGGGTGTGCGGGTGATATATCTAGCCGCCGGGCCGACAGAATTCCTTCTAAAGGATACGCTGTGGCAATACATGCCAGAATTCAGAGATTCGTTTTTGAGCTTTCTAGAGCAGAACGAGCTCCACTATGATCTTATCCACAGTAATTTCTGGATGTCTGGCTGGGTGGCTACCGAGCTGAGGCGTCGCCTGGAGGTGCCCGTCGTCCACATTTTTCACGCTATGGGTAAGACCAAGCAGCGTCACCAGGGAAAAGACGATAGTAGCCCGGCAGAACGCATTGAGGTCGAATCCATCGTTATCCGCAATGTTGATCGCCTGATTGCTCAGTGTCCAACGGAACAAGCAGAGCTCGTCGATGACTACGGCGCTGATCCCGCCAGAGTCGTTGTTATTCCTTCCGCCGTGAACATCGATATATTTAAACCGGAAGATCGTGCCACTGCCCGACAAATAGCCGGAGTAGCAGAAGATGATTTTGTAGTTGTCTACGTTGGTCGCATGCTGCCGCGCAAAGATGTACGCAACGTCGTGCGGGGCGTCGCCTCGTTGCTACAAATGTGTAGAGAAAGACAGTATCCTCTAACGTTAAAGATAAAGCTTTTACTTGTTGGAGGTGAGACTGCCAAACCCGATCCTATTGCTACACCTGAGATCGGCGTGCTGCAACAGCTCGTAGCTGAACTGGGCATTGATGAGCATGTACGCTTCGTTGGAAAGCGCCAGCAGGATAGCCTGCGCTACTACTATAGTGCTGGCGATGTTGCGGTAACCACGCCCTGGTATGAGCCTTTTGGCCTTACACCATTAGAAGGCATGGCCTGTGGACGCCCCGTCGTTGGCTCGGCGGTCGGCGGTATCACCTTCACACTCGTTGATGGACAGACCGGATTTCTGGTTGAGCCACGTAATCCAGAGATGCTGGCGGCCCGCCTCTATCAATCTCTAACAGAACCGGAACTGCGCGAGCATATGGGCCGCGTTGCCCGACTGCGCGTGCAACGTGAGTTTACCTGGTCAACGGTTGCCAGACGTACTGCTCATCTTTATTCTGAACTGATGACGCAATCGGCTCAGCAATCCTCTCAGCAAAATTTCTTGTTACTTGAGGATGCTTCACCTGTAGGAGGCGAGTAAAGATGTCACTGGTCGATGTGCTCATTCCAACCTATTGGCGCAAAACGGGCCTGGCTGTCGTCTTAACCAGTCTGCTCGGTCAGACGTTTACCGACTTCAATGTTGTGATCTCCGATCAAACGGAAGAAGAGCATGCTTACCTCGATAGTATTGAGATTCAGACCCTGGTGCGCGCGCTGCGTTGGCATGGACACGAGGTCACGCTGCACCGCCATCTACCACCTCTGGGCCTGGCCGAACAGCGCCAGTTTCTGTTAGAGCAGAGTAGCGCGCCCTATGTCCATTATCTGGATGACGATGTCTTGCTTGACCCTCCGGTGCTGCAGCGCATGCTCAGCGTTCTTCAGGAGGAGCAGTGTGGCTTTGTCGGATGTGCCGCCACCGGGCTCCACCTCCTGCACGATGAGCGCCCGCATCAACAAACTATAGAGATCTGGCAGGGCAGAGTGCAGCCAGAACCATTTGTACCTGGTCGCTTGCCCTGGGATCGCCATCTTATTAACAATGCCGCGAATCCCCTCCACCTGGAAAAGCGGCTGGTAAGTGCCAGCGAGCCCATTATCCGTTACAAAGTTGCCTGGGTCGGAGGCGCAAACGTCCTTTATGACCGCGCTAAACTATTAAGTGTAGGCGGATTTTCTTTCTGGCAACGTCTGCCGCCCGAACATGCAGGCGAGGAGGTGGTGGTTCAATTTTTGCTGATTCGCAAATACGGCGGCTGCGGCATTCTACCAAGTGGTACCTATCATCTAGGTCTACCTACAACGATAGAGGACCGCAGAAGAAATGCAATTGAGCTCTTTGAGGAATTAATTGCACTCTACGACGACAGGTCAGCTTCAGCGACGAATGCATAAACGAAGTCACTCTCTACCATAAGTATGTTCTAGCGGTAGGAGAGAATGATAAACAATCTACCAGGAATCACGGGGAGGAATAAAAATGCCAGTACAAGAAAATACGCTCACTGGAAAAGTTGTCTTGATAACAGGTGCTGGAAGTGGACTGGGCGAGGCGACGGCACGCGCATTTGCTGCCCAAAAAGCACATGTCGTCTGTGTCGATCTCAATAAAGCCGCTGCTGAACGTGTGACTGCTGAGCTTGGAACACACGATGTACAAAGTATCGCGTTGGGATGTGATGTGAGTAATGCAGAAGCTGTCTTTAGTGCGGTGCAAACGGTGATCGAGCGTCTGGGTAGTCTGGATATCGTTGTCAATTGTGCCGCGATAGACCATACAGTCTCGGTTGAGGAGATGAGTGTGGAGCAGTGGGACCAGGTGATGGGCGTGAATCTGCGTGGACCATTCTTGCTGGCAAAAGCTGCCTGGCCGAGCATGAAACAGAACCATTACGGCCATATCTTTAATGTTGCTTCAACTGCCGCGTTACGCTCCTGGGGCAACGCATCGGCGTATCATGCGACAAAGCGAGGGCTGATCGGTTTTGGTCAGGGGCTTGGCGTCGAGGGCCGCGCCTATGGTATTCGTGTCACCACAATCATTCCTGGCGGCATGAACACTCATTTCTTTGATCGTTTCGTCGAGCAGGGCATTCCAATGCCTGATCCGAAGAATCTGCAAAGCCCAGCCACCGTCGCGAACGCTATCGTCTTTGCCGCTCAACAACCTGCTGAGTCGGCGATACAGGAAATGCTTATCACGCCACTCACCGAGACAAGCTGGCCCTGATTATTGGATGAAACGATTGGAACGAGGAGAGATAAACAGTTGATAAATAGATATTCTAACGTAATAGAATCTTGTCATGAAGACTATATATTCACCGAAAGAGTTTGGAGAGATGATTAGCAAATCAGTGATTACTCTCCAAAAGTGGGATAGAAGATGAATGGCGAAAATCTTTCTCCTGAGCAAGAACTTGTTCGAGACTTCCTTGCTAGTATCATCGTGTTTCGTGCCAGCCTTCATGGACTGCGCTTCTACAAGAAAGCGATGAAAGATGCTGCTTTGCAAAAAGATCAAGATTGAGGTCTCTAATCAGGAGGCTCAGACCCTAGAATTTATGCAAAGCAAATGCCGTGGCCTCTACAACTGGCAGGTGATGAAACTTCGTGACGGGGAGATGTGGAACCTTTTTGAAGCAAAAAAGAGCTTACAGGAAAGTAAAATCCATGACGCTGAACTTGTGCAGGTGTATGGAAAGCTCTTACACGAAGTCTACTTTCGTCTCGACAAAGCGATGAAAGCGTTTTATCGTCGTGTGAAAGCCGGAGAAACCCCTGGATTTCCAAGAGTGCGCCCACGTCATAGCTTCTTTACCCTGTGCTATCCAGCCTGTTACCTCAAGATCAAAGGCAGGACGCTTACCCTCCCGACCGGTGGGGGTGGTAAGCATGGGGCAAAGGTCTATCCGAATATTCAAGCACAGCTTACAGAAGCACCACCTGAACAGTTTCAAGAAGTAGCAATTAGTCGAGATGCCAGGGGCGATTATTACGCTTCCTTCTCAACAGAAAAGCAAGAGGAAGAGCAGATTGAAGGTGGGGTTATCGCCTTTGATCTGGGCATAAAGACCCTGGCAACGGGAGTCAATGAGCATGGGCGTTTTTATCACATTGGAGGCTTTAAAGGTGCTCAATGGTATAACAAACAGCTTGATATGATCAGGTCAAAACGAGCAAAGTGCAAGAAGAAGTCACGTCGCTACATCTTCTTAAGCAAGGTATATAGGCATGTGTCGCAAAAGAAACGCAACAAACAGAGGGATTGTTTGCATAAAGCATCCCATCTCATAGCCCGCAAAACGGTTGAGAGAACCATTGTGGTTGGTGACTTATCTCAGAGACAAATGGTCATGAAGCAGCATCAGGAGCGGAACAAGGAACTCAATCGAATGGTGTTCAATGATTGGGGTGTCTACCTTTTCATCCAGATGTTGACGTACAAATGCCAGGTGTATGGGAAACAGTTGCATAGAGAAGACGAACGTAACACGAGCAAGATGTGTTCAGGCTGTGGACACCTCCAAAAGATGCCGCTGTGGAAACGAACCTATTGTTGCGTGGAATGTGGACTTGTGATGGATCGAGACGAGAATGCAGCCGCGAATATCCTCACAAGGTTCCTTGCCCGGCGGGGGCCACACACGTCAGTGAAGACGTGCGGTGTCCTGCAAGAGGATTCAAGTAGCGTAGAAGTCGTGGAGGCTTCCTACCCAACGATCTTGCAGCAATTAAATATGTTTGAACATATTTAGAAAGGCAGAACTGAATGATAATAGTACGCGCCCCCGTCCGTGTAAGCTTTGGCGGTGGTGGCACTGATCTGGCCGCTTACTATGAGCGTTTCGGAGGTCTCGTGGTGAGCGCGGCAATTACGCGCTATTGCCAGGTAGTGGTGAATGAGCGAACCGACCATTATGTCTCTATAAGTTCGGCGGATTATCATAGATGGGAGTCCTATCCCCTTGACTCACCGCCGCCTTTGCAGCAGCCGCTAGCTCTGCCGAAGGCCGTCGTGTCCTGGTTCGTGGATCAGGACGCTTTAAAGACTGGCATTGACCTCTTTCTGTCCTCAGAGGTTCCCCCTGGCACGGGCCTGGGTTCATCGAGTGCGATGGCTGTCGCCCTGGTGCATGCCCTCTCTGCTTTGACTGGACGCGTATTAGGGCCATTGGAACTGGCCGATCTCGCTTGCCACATTGAAATTCAACTTCTGCAGATGCCTATTGGGAAGCAAGATCAGTATGCCAGTGCCGTCGGAGGATTGAATACGATCGAGTTTACCCGGCAGGAAGTGAGCGTCACTCCTCTCTCTCTCTCTCCGCATGTTGTTTCATCACTCAATCGACGACTTTTGCTCTTCACCACCGGTCAGGCGCGTAATTCAGCCGATATTCTGGAGCAGCAACGAGCCGACACAGAGAAGCAGCCAAAAACCATCGACGCGCTTCATCGTATGAAGTCGCTGGCAGTAGAGATGCAGCAAGCCTTGCTATCTGATGAACTGGACTACTTTGGAGAACTGCTCGACAAGGGATGGCAGGAGAAGAAGGGCCTCTCAACAAAAGTCTCGTCACAATTGATTGATCAATGTTACGCTGCTGCTCGCCAGGCTGGAGCTCTCGGCGGTAAGATCACGGGCGCGGGCGGCGGTGGCTTTCTTCTGCTTTATTGTCCATTGCGCGCTCAGAAGGAGGTGCGTGCGGCATTAACACAAATCGGTTTGCGCGAGATGATGTTTGATATCGATCTTGCTGGCACGCAGATTGCTTCCTCGCACTGGCAACGTGCCGCTCAATTATCTCATTCGCTCACGACTTCCTGAAAAGAGAATGGCTGGTGGTATTAGATCGGCTCACTTTCGCCAGCCTTCTTACAACCCTACTGCCATACGACGTGCTTAAAGAAAAGGTAAACTAATTATGTATGAAGATATTCGACACTATTGGACTGAACTCTCGTTCGTGATGCAGGGTGTGTCCTTTGATCTGCTGAGTCAAGTCGCCGACCAGTTGCTAGACTGCCATCGCCGAGGAAGCACAATCTTTCTACTAGGGAACGGCGGCAGTGCGGCAACAGCTTCACACTTCGCCTGCGATCTAGCAAAGAATACTCGTGCTCGCGGCCTTCCCGCTTTTCGCGTCATCTCGCTCAATGACAACGTCCCCCTTCTAACCGCCTGGGCCAATGATACAAGCTATGAGCGTGTCTTCGCTGAGCAATTTATGGCTCTTGCGCGTCCTGGTGATGTGGTTATCTTAATTAGCGCCAGTGGAAATTCGCCGAATGTGTTGGCCGTGGCAAGAGAAGCCCGGCAAAATGATGTTCATGTCATTGCCCTCACGGGGCAGAGTGGCGGACAACTGGCCCAACTGGCCCATATCTCTCTTCATGCTCCCACCCGCTCCATAGAGCAGGTTGAAGACATACATCTCATCATTGCACACAGCCTTTGCGTTACTTTACGAGAGCACCTCTGTACTCAGGTTGCCCTGATAGAAGCTGAACAATCTGTACTTCAAAGTCGATAGGTTGAACTAGCTCAGAACTCGCGTAGCGACAAACCCTCGCGGTTGTCGTGGTTTATCGCTACGTGGAGTGTCCTTATGCTCTACTATCTGAGAAACTTTTTTCTAGCCTGTACCGTTATTCTACATGAACTACTTTGCATTGAGAAGAGCTATTCCGCACTTCTAGCTTAGCCTGAAATCTATGTGTGTATGTATCTTCTATTTGTTCTGTACTTCCAGTACAAAGTAGATATGGGAAAGAAGTATGTATGGCGAGTGGTAGTCCATCGATTCAATCAGATGTGCCGTTTGAAAATCCTTTTAGTATCGAAGACTTGCAGGTCTTTGATACTGAAACTCTGAGCAAGATGCTTGCTCATCATAGCTTCGGATTAACGAGCGAGCAGCTCGCGCGCAGCATGCATGATGCTCCGAATCTCTTGATCAAAAATATAGAGCAGGCCATTCCGGACGAGCAACGTGCACAATTTATTCAAGAGTTGCATGCGCCTCTTCCAATTGCTGAGGTAGAATCTTCCCGTCGCCAAATCTTGAACGCCCTTTTCTGGGAACTTATCTACTGGCGCACGCCTGAGTACTATGAAGAGCTTACAGAAGGCGAGCGCTTACATCCGGGCATCTTTCAACATTTAGAGCCGGATCTCTGGCAAAAAACGGTTCTGGATGCCGGAGCAGGCAGTGGCCGAGCTACTTTTGAATGCGCCCGCTATGGAGCTGCTCAGGTGTACGCTGTTGAGCCATCGCCAGGATTACTGCGGTTGCTGCGGCGCAAGATTGCTTCGGAAGCCGATAGATCTCATCTCATTCCGCTCTCTGGAGCCTTTGAGGCACTGCCGCTCGATGCTAACAGTGTAGACACGGCGATCTCCTGTTCGGCCTTTACTGCGAACGATGAGCAAGGTGGAGAGCCGGGCCTGGCTGAATTGAGGCGGGTGACGAGGTCCGGCGGCAAGATTGCTATCGTCTGGCCCCGTACGCAGGATCACGACTGGTTTAAGCAGCATGGCTTCCACTATGTTTCTTTACCCGTTCACACTGAGATGCGCGTCTACTTTCGGTCGTTGCAAACTGCTCTTCACTGTGCTCGTCTCTTCTATGCACATAACGAGGCGGTGATGCGCTATATACTCACAATACAAGAACCGGAGATCCCATTTTCCATTATCGGTATGAATCCGCCTCGTGATTATTTTTGGTGCGAGGTTCATAAATAATTCCTTATCGCAAACCTGAGCGGAGCTAGAACGAGGTTCGTTGGTTTGCGCGTAAGACTAAGAAAGGACAATATAGAGAAATGGCTTCAACTTCAGCAACAAATCAAACAACAAGCTGGATGGATACGCCTCCACGTAGTCCCCTGTTGCGTCGCCTGAATTCTCAACTTATCGGCGGTATGCCCTGGCTGGATAAAGTATCAACCCCTGTACAGAGCTGGACGAACAAACTCTTCGGTCAGCCTGGAGAGCCGAACTACAAGCTTAAAGACTTTCTCGCTGGCGTCTGGTTCGGCCATCCCGTCCATCCCGTCCTGGTAACCATCCCTATCGGTGCCTGGACCGCTTCATTAGTTCTGGACCTCGCATCGCTCGGCGAGGATGAAGACGGCGGAATTGCACGGAGCGCGGATATGATGATGTGGCTGGGACTCGCCGGCGCTGTGGCCTCGGCCGCGACCGGCATCTCAAACTGGGTAGATACGGATGGTCAGGAGCAGCGCGGCGGTATGCTGCATGCTCTTCTCAACAGCAGCGTCACGGTTCTTAACCTGACCTCTGCTATCCTGCGCGCTACTGGTCAACGTGGCACCGCCATCACCCTTGCCGCAACTTCCTATGCCATTGCGTCCTATTCCGCGTATATCGGCGGCGAACTCTCATATTCGAGTGGAATTGGAGTCAACCACGTCGCCTGGGAGGGTGGCTCCGACGAGTATGTGGCGGTCATGGATGCGCAAGATCTCGTGCCCGGCAAACTAACGCGTGTCGATGCTGCCGGTATTCCCGCCGTCCTGGTGAAGGATAATGACGCGATCTACGCGATTGCCGCAACCTGCTCTCACCTGGCCGGTCCTCTGGACGAAGGAACCTATAAAGATGGAGTCGTCTACTGCCCCTGGCACAACTCTGGCTTCTGCATGGCCGACGGCCGCGTCATGAACAGCCCTGCCGTCTACGCCCAGCCTACCTTTGCTGTGAGAACGCGTAACGGTAAGATAGAGCTGCGTCGCCTGGAGCATGCATAAAAGTACACATCTATTCGCATTACATATTGGACTGAGCCATGACGAAAGCGGCTCAGTCTTTTTTTGATGGGGATGCTCTATATGTAACTAGAGGAAAAATTGCTTGAAGATAAGAAAATTCTAAGAATGGGTATTATACTTTAGGATATGATTAAAAGTTAGATGTAGAGCTTTTATCAGTTCTGTTTTCGTTGTAATGTAACCTCCATAAGATATATGCTACTAAGGGAAATGAAGGATAAGCTAAACAATAGATTTATTTACATATAAACAAAGGGGTTCATCGTGCAAACTCAAGAATATATACAGTCGTCTTCGTTGGATGCATCGGATGCAACGCTGGCTCACGAAGTCCTGGCTGGCGATCAGAGGGCGTTTGAGGTGCTGGTGCGCCGCTATAATACTCCTCTCTTCAACTTTATTTGTCACTTCCTCGGAGACTACGATCAAGCATCCGATGTGTTGCAGCAAGTATTTTTGCGCTTTTACACCTCTCTGCCCAAATTGGGAACAAACGAGCCATTTAAGGCCTGGCTATTCCAGGTAGCTCGTAATTGTTGCGTTGATGAGTTGCGTCGCCGTCGTCGCTATGCCATTCAATTCTCTCAACTAGAAGGTGAAAACAGCGACGGAGATGTTTCGTTTCTAAACGATATTCCTGATCCCAATCCTTTGCCGGAGGAGCTCATCGAGCGTCATGATCTGCAGCTTCATTTGCAGCAGGCCATTGATCTGTTGCCGCCCAAGTTTCGCGCTGTGGTAATCTTGCGCTACGTCTCTCAGCTCAGCTTTTCAGAGATTGGGAAGGTTCTGAGTATGCCTGAAGCAACGGCAAAAACATATTTTCACCGTGCAAAGGCCTTGCTCTGCAAAATGCTTGGTCCACAGATGCGCTCAATATACGCTTAATTCTGTTTCTCTTCCAAAGGAGCACGATGCATGCGCTGATCTTTCGGTGCTACTCGTGCTCCTTTTATGCTTGATAGCAATTACTATAAGGTATAAAAAGTAGTCCCTGGAGAAGGCATCATATTTTGATTAGGAACGTCCTCATTTTTAAACAGATTTCGTACTATGTGTAGAAGCACATTCACGAGAGTGTGCGGAAGAAAGAGGTAGATGTATAATGACGCAAAATCGTATTGTACGCGGTGTACTGCTGGATGTTGATGGGACGTTGATCGATAGCAATGATGCCCATACCCATGCCTGGTTGCAGGCTATGAGTGAAAACGGATATAGCGACGTCCCATTTGAGAAGGTGCGCCCTTTGATCGGCATGGGCGGCGATAAGGTCTTGCCGGAGACAATCGGCGTTGACAAAGATAGTGATGACGGCAAAAAGATCAGTCAGCGCCGTAAAGAGATCTTTAAGATGCGCTACATCCCCACTCTCCACGCTTTTCCCCATACGCTAGACCTGCTCAAGCGTATGCACCAGCAGGGTCTAAAGCTCATCATCGCCACCTCTGCCGAACCCGATGAGCTAGATGCCGTGCTGCAAATAATCGATCCACACGCCTCCAACCTGTTCGCCGATCAGTCCTCTTCAGAGGATGCCAAAGCTTCAAAGCCTGACTCCGATGTCGTCCAGGTTGCCATCAAGAAGGCCGACCTGGCCCCATAAGAACTCGTCATGCTGGGTGATACCGCATACGATATTGAAGCCGCTGACAAAGCCGACGTGAAGACTATTGCATTCCGCTCCGGCGGCTGGAAAGATCAGGATCTCAAGGGTGCGGTCGCAATCTACAACGATCCTGCCGACCTGCTTGCTCACTATGACGAATCTCCACTAGTGAAGGGCCTATCACAGTAGTTTATCCGGGAAAGAAGATCTCTCATTCTCGCTCCCTGGCTGGTCTACTCGTTTAGATTCATTAAAAAGCCAGAGTTTCTAAGAAAAGAAACTCTGGCTCTTTGAAATTTGTTTTACGGTGATTAATGTTCGAGCTATTTTAATTTTTACAGCCCGAAGTATGAGCGGTACTTGGCCCACTGTGCCATAACCTGAGCGCGCGCTTCCTGGCCGGTGAGTGGGGTGTAGAGCAAAGCGATGGCGATGCCAGCTACGATACCGAGGCGGAACATAGTCTGGGCCGCCTGGCGTTGACGCTGTTTGCGTGCAGCCTTCTCTTGCGCCGACTCTCTAGCTTCCTGTACGTTCTTGGCGACCTTTTTCGCGTTCTTTTTAGCCTGCCTGGTGGTCTGATCAATGGCGTCTTGTACAGTGTCCGCGCCGGATTCAAGGATACTGCTGCCTTTGCGCTGGTTACGCTTCAGTTCTTTTTGAGCCTTTTTCAGATTCTTCTGAGCTTTCTTAGCGTTCCTGTTGAAGAGACCTTGTGCTGCGCTAACACCTGTCTGTACTGCATTTTGAGCAGCGTCTGTGCCAGTTTGAACTGCGTTCTGAACGGCATCCGTACCAGTTTGAACTGCGTTCTGAACGGCATCCGTACCAGTTTGCAGAACATCCTGAGTTTTAGACACGACTGAGTCGGTTGTGTCCTGGACTGTATTCTGCACATTGCTCAGATTTTTCTGAGTCTTCCTCAGATTTCTGGCGTTTTTCCTCTGGTTCTGCTTAAGCAACGTTCCTGCCGCTCCGGCAGCACCGGCGAGCACACCTTGCGTCTTGTCCAGTCCTGTCTTTACGCTATCCTGAACGTTAGCATAGGTTGATTGGGCGACATCTCCGGTGTTAGAGGCGGCTACCTGGGCGACATCTTTCGCGTTGGCGATAGCTGTTTGGGCAACATTTTTCACATTTTCGTATGTTGTCTGTGCTATGTCTTTCGCGCCATCAATGGCGGTCTGTGCAGTATCCTGCGTATTGGCATAGGCTGTTTGAGCAACATCTTGCGCCTTGTCAGCAGTGCTGCGACGCCTGAGTGTAAGTTTAGCCATATGTCCTCCTTATCTTGTTAAATCATTAATTAGTAGTAAGTTTTTCAAAAAAAATTAATTTACAGGTCGCGTACTTATATAACCACGCGCTAGTAACTGGTCTGGTTTCATTTCTCACTAGAGATAGTACCCATTAGTATTTTTGGATTTTACGTCTTTTGAGAAACGCTTCAGCCGTACTTTTGTCACTATTCTCTTCTCCCTCTACACCGTTTTCATGAGCTGCCAGCACTCGCGCGCAATCTCCCAATCCTCCTCGGTATGAATGACCAGGACGCGTACCGCTGAGCCTGTCGCAGAGATCTCCTGATCTATAAGTGAGGCCGCATTTTTCGCATGATCAATGCTAAGATGCAAATATTCTAGCTCTGCGCAAACACGAGAGCGTATTTCGTCGGCGTTCTCGCCGATACCACCGGTAAAGGCCAGGACATCGACGCCGCTTAGGGATGCAGTCATGGCTCCAATAAAGTAGCGCAGGCGATAGACAAACATATCGAGCGCCAGCTTCGCCCGCTCGTTTCCTTCTTTAATTGCTTGCATGATCTGCCGTACATCGCCAGACACGCCAGAGATACCCTTAAGTCCGGACTCTTTATTCATCGTCTGCTCAAGCTTATCGGCATCATAGCCTTTTTCGCGCAGCAAGTAAACCAGGATGCTTGGATCAAGGGTGCCGGAGCGCGTGCCCATCATCAGACCTTCAAGTGGCGTAAAGCCCATTGTGGTGTCTACACTCTGGCCGTTTTTGACGGCGGCAAGCGAGGAGCCATTGCCCAGATGACAGTTGATGAACTTGAAGGATGCTGGATCTTTTCCGAGTATCTGCCCCGCCATACGCGTGCAGTACTGATGGCTGATGCCATGTGCGCCGTAGCGGCGAATTCCCTGCTCAAACCAGGCGTATGGGCCTGGATAGACAGCCACTTCCTGCGGAATTGTGCTGTGAAATGAGGTGTCGAACGTAGCTACCTGGGGCATATCGCTCTTGATCTGCTCTATGGCTTCTATCCCCTCTAAATTGGCGGGATTATGCAGCGGAGCAAACTCGGCGAGCCGACGGATGTTCTCTTTGACTTCAGGCGTTACGCGCACGCTATGGTGATAGTCGGGACCTCCATGCACAACGCGATGCCCGACAACTGCCACCTCTGACAGGTTCTCAATGACCTTCGTCGGCCCGCTCCACAGCGTCTCTAGCATCTGCTTGATGGCCTCTGGACGTGAGTCGCTGGAGATCTCGGAGTTGACGGTTTGCCCATTGGCGCTGATCTTTATCTCTGACGCGCCCTGTTTCTTTGACCAATCGGCGCTGCCCGACCAGATCGTTTCAGGAGCTTTATCGGCAGGTGCGCTGTCGATCTCATACAGCGCGCTCTTCTGACTACTCGATCCCGCGTTAAAAACAAGTATTTTCATCTGCAAACAACCTCTCTGAAGTGCTCGTTTAATCAACAATCGCGTAGCGACGACCCTTGCGTGTCAACCGCGATCAAGCGGTTTGGAGTGGTGAGCCTACACCTCTGATGCATGTATCCAGGCGGGTGGACGGACGACAACCGCAAGGGTCGTCGCTACGCGTGCCACTTCCACTCGGTGATCTCCTGTGGATCAACGCCATTTTCTAGAATATATTGATGATGGGAGGCCAGTACATACTCATAGTGACGAATACGTTCGCTCGCACGCACTGCTACTTTCGGATTATGCACCGCTGCCTGTCGAATGGCTTGCATACATAGATGATAACGACTGGTACCATTACGTACGTTCATGTCAAATGACGTTGTGGTCGTGCCCTCCTCACGGTAGCCGTTGATGATGAAACGACTGGTGACGTTACGCCCAAAGAGCAGTTGTTTGACTGCTGAGGCATAGCCGTGGAAGTTGACAATGACTGGACGGTCCGGCGTGAACAGGGCATCGAACATACCGTCGTCCAGGCCATGTGGATGCTCAGATTCGGCCTCAAGGACGAGTAGATCGACGATATTGACGACACGCGTCCGCAACTCTGGGACTTCTTCTCGCAGAATCTGTGTGGCTGCCATCACCTCAAGCGTGGGATTGTCTCCTATGCCAACGAAGACGACATCAGGTTCAACGCCGCCATCAGTGCTCGCCCATTGCCAGATTGCTGCTCCGGCACGACAATGTTCAATAGCGTCATTCATGGCTAACCATTGTGGCATTGGCTGTTTGTTCGCAATAATCAGATTGACGTGATTGGTGCTCTGGAAGCAATCGTGAATGGTACTGAGCAGGCAATTTGCGTCGGGTGGGAGATAAACACGTGAGAGTGCCGCCTTTTTGTTGAGAACGGCATTGATAAACCCTGGATTCTGATGTGAAAAGCCGTTGTGCTCCTGCTGCCAGAGCGTCGAGGTCTCTAGATAGTTGAGCGAGGAGATGGGCAGACGCCAGGGGATCTCCATCGATATCTTCAGGAATTTGGCGAACTGATCCATCATGCTAACAATGATATTTAAGAAAGCTTCGTACGAGGGAAAGAGGCCAAAGCGGCCGGTCAGCAGATAGCCCTGCAGCCATGCCTGACAGTCGTGCTCACTGAGAACCTCGATGATGCGCCCATCGGATTGCCCAACCTCGTCATTATGGGGAGGAATGGGCCACTGAAACTGGCGATGAGTAGCCTTAAACACTGGTGTAAGTTTGTTTGACTCTAATTCATCTGGACTGAAAATGCGGAAATCATGTTCGTTGTGCTGGATAACATCGGCCAGGTATTTGCCTAATTGTTCGCTGCTACTAACGTTTTCACCGCCATGCTGAAAGCTTTTTGCGCTGGAGTCTTGCTCTTTACCAGCTTTAAATTCATGAATATCCGGCAAAACAGGTGTATGTCTTATGCGTCCTCCATACGTATGAGGATTACTTCCCATCCGCCGATCCCCTTTAGGACATTGCTCCAGAATTTCTGTCTTCGGACTGCCGGAGGGTTCGAGCAGCTCTGCAATATTATATGAGCGCAACCATTGTTCGAGTAGTTGCAAGTGCTGTGGATTGCTCTTGACGCCCATCACGGGAATCTGGTGGGCGCGATAAGACCCTTCGATCGGCTCGCCATCTATCTCTTTCACGCCCGTCATCCCCTTTGGTGAGCGTAAGATGAGGAGCGGCCACTGCGGCTTTTCGATTCGCTGCCCCGAACGTGCAGCGTTCTGGATGCGTCGGATCTCGGAATACGCCCAGTCCAGCGCACCGTACATCTGCGGATTGAGCGCATGAATATCTTCACCTTCTACAAAAAGAACCCGGTAGCCATAGCCGGTGAAGAGATGGAGCAGTTCTTCATCGCTCATGCAGCCATAGATAGTAGGATTCGCTATCTTATAGCCATTTAAATGCAGAATAGGGAGAACTGCACCCGATTCAGCCGGATCGATAAATTTATAGCAGTGCCACGCCGTTGCCGTTGGTCCGGTCTCAGACTCTCCATCTCCAACGATGCAGGAGACGATGAGATCCGGGTTGTCCATAGCGGCCCCAAAGGCCGTTGCCAGCGCATAGCCTAACTCACCGCCTTCGTGAATAGTGCCGGGAACGCCTGGATACAGGTGGCTGGGGAAGCCTTCCGGCCAGGAGAAATCGTGTATAAGCTTGTGTAGACCAGCTTTATCGAAGCTCAATGCTGGATAGTAGTCTTTTAGCGTCCCTTCGAGGTAGAGGTTTGCCAAGTTTGCTGGTGCCCCATGCCCTGGTCCGGTCACGAGAAACATATCCAGATTGTAGCGAGTGATAAGATGGTTCAGGTGGGCATAGATTAAGTTAATGCCGGGACTGGTTCCCCAGTGACCGAGCAAGCGATCTTTGATGTGTTCTGGCTGCAACGGCTCTTCCAGAAGAGTATTATCCTTCAGGTAGATCTGTGCAGCCGCTAGATAATTTGCGAGCCGTAAATAGCGTTCCAGGTTATCTAGCTCTGCTTGATGTTCAGCGCGGATCTTTTCAACCTCAATGGTAATGCTGCTCATTGATGCCGAGGTACGTGGCGTTTCTATGGCCATGAAAGCTCTCCCTGCTGTGCTGCTATGCTAAGAGTTCTAAACACCTCTAGCACGGATGAGCGCCAGTATCCGTAACATTCCTTTAGGATGAGTGCTCAAAATGATCCTGGAGCTAATGGAAAAGTTCTTGCAGCGTTTTGACCTGCTGCTCTCGTGGCCAACGCACCTGCATCTGATCATAGACCCGGCTGGCCTCTTGATAGCGTAGATGGCTTCCTAGCTTTACAGCCGCCTCGACTGCTATCGTAAGCAGGTGACAGCTCTGCTCTAACTCGCCTAACCTGAGTGCGGTTGCGGCCTGATAGACCGTAACCTCTACTCGCTGTGGCACGATAGCTTGTGCTACTGCCTGATCGACCTTACTAAAGCTGCTCCATGCTTGCTGGGCCTGACCTAAATGAAGATACACAAGTCCCTCTAGATTGTGGAGAGTCAGCCAGCGAAAATGAGTATAGGCAAATTGAAAATCGTCTTCGGGGTGTTCAGGAAAGACGTCATAAGCGCGCTGGAGCATCTTGAGTGCTGCATCTTTCTCTTTTCGATTCGCATATGCTTCAGCCAGACCCGCGTATACATAGCCCTGAATCAAGGGAGAACAGGTATTGCTGGAGCGTAGTGCCTCTTCGTAGGCATGCAATCGCTGCGCCGAGCGTTTTAAGCAGAAGTAGATATATGCCTGGCGAACCATTGCTGTCACACGTAAATTGACATCCGCTGCCTGCTCCCCATAATGTGCGGCATCGTGAGTATGTTTGAGAGCCGTGCCAAAGTCCTGACTTTGCAGAGCGAGAAGATAGGAAAGCTGATGCCCCTGCGAAGCAAGCCCTGCTGCCTGTTGACTATATCTCGATGTACTTTGTGCGAGTGTAGCTAGCTGTGTTAAGTAGCCCGGTAGCACCTGTTCCAGTTCAGTAAAGCCACCTTCAAAGTAGAGGTTCCAGCACAACGGAATATTGACTCTGCTGAGTGCCAGTATCTCTTCTGAATGTAAAAGCGTTGATTGTCTATCTGGCGTCAATCTGAAAATAGTTGCTGGAGTGCTAATTAAAAATGTCATCGCCTGACGGCGCGAGATCTCTTCACCAGAACTTTTTGTGATCAGTTCGTAGTGCATCGCTTCCGCAGCTTCTCTTCCTGGCTCGAAATGTATATATACATCATCTCTCTGAGATGCTTTTGGCTGTGAAGACACTGGTCTATCTACGGTACCTACGGAAGCTGTTATCAATGGTCGAGAAGTGAGGGGTGCTTGAACATGCTCGTTGGATACGGCTACTAAGCATTCTGTAGTTTTCGGCGCTGTTCCCCTCCTCTTAGCCGAAATAACATGCTCAAATCCTAGCTCTTCAGGCAACATCTCAAAGGCTTTGCAAAGTAAGTCCAGAGTCTCCAGTTGTGGTATCTGCAGCCCTCGCTCCCAACGATTAAATGTATTAACGCTTATGCCCACTTTGTTGCTTGCAACTTCAACGCTCCACCGGCGCTGTAAGCGAGCTGCCTCTAATTTTATGTTTGGCCTTTCCATCGGCTCTTCTCATATCCTCTTCTATCCTCTACCACTCACTACAAAAGAAACATTTCAACGATAGACCTCTCACCTACGCTATAACAGTTATTTAGACTCATCCTCTCTTTATGATAACATTAGTAAAATCAAATGTAAACACTAAATGTCACAAAAAAATAAAGAAAGTTTAACAATGTAAAGAAATGAGAAGGCATGACAAAACGTGATAGTCCGATCAGTTGCACGTTAAACACTCCTGACTCCTTTATGAGCTTCGATTATGAGCTTCGATATATTGTCATCCTGAATAATGATAGTTAGATGTATAGATAATATTGCAAAAATTGGGTGAAGCAGTTATAAAAGAATAGCGCATATGCGTCTTTAGTTGTACAAGGAGGGATTCTATGAAGGAGAGCAAGGACGAACAGTTCAGTAGAGTGGCGCAGTTGCGCCAGCAGATTGCCGAGGAATTGGAGGCGATGCAGCGTGGTTTTAGTGCCTATGCTGCGGGGATGGCCCGCCATGATTTCATTCGAGCACGTATGGAGCAGATTGGTGATCGTCAAGAAGAGCTAGCTGCTCGTATTGGTTCAGATGATGCAGCACATGTTGTGTGCAAGCTCTACATGGATAAGATAACGGGCAATGACGAAGCCCAATAGAGAATCTGCTGGCCTGCTTCTTACATAAAGAACAAGATTCTATTAATGTGCCATGTAGTTTTGCCAGAAGAGGTACATACGCTTACGGAGTTCCTCGTGTTCTATTTTTCGTAAGTAGGGATCGTTATTCCAGAGTGTGCTTGCCAGGACCCGCGCCTGTTCGATAAGCGCGGTATCGCTTAAGTCTGCTATATGGAGTTCTGGCATGCCGCTCTGGCGCACACCAACGAAGTCGCCGGGACCCCGGAGCCGTAGATCTTCCTCAGCCAGGCGGAAGCCATCGGTGGTGTCCTGGAAAATTCCCAGTCGCTCTTGCGCCTGCATACTTGCATCGGAGCTAAGCACATAACAATATGATTGATGTTTTCCTCGCCCAACTCTTCCTCGAAACTGATGCAGTTGCGAGAGACCAAAGCGATCCGCATCTTCAACGACCATAACGGTCGTGTTGGGAACATCGATCCCCACTTCGATAACAGAAGTCGCGACGAGAATATCCAGCTCGTGATCGCGGAAGCGATTCATAACCTGGTCCTTCTCTGCTGGCTTCATGGCACCGTGCAGCAGTCCCAGCCTCAAGCGTGGAAAGACCTCGCGTTGCAGCCTTTCGTGTTCAGTCGTCGCCGCTTTAGCTGCCAGCGTATCAGACTCCTCAATAAGTGGACAGATAATAAACGCCTGTCGCCCCTCGGCCACCTGATGAACAATTGTCGTATATGCCTCGTTGCGCCTCGCACCCATACGCCAGCGGGTAATAATTTTCTGACGCCCCGGCGGAAGTTGATCGATGGCGGATATATCCAGGTCCCCATACAGTGTAAGTGCGAGTGTGCGTGGTATCGGTGTTGCAGTCATCACCAGCATATGGGGATGCTGACCCTTCTTCCGCAATGCATCGCGCTGCTCCACGCCGAAGCGATGTTGCTCATCCACAATCACCAGCCCCAGCCTTTGAAATATCACGTCGTCTTGAATCAGAGCATGTGTGCCAATGGCCACTGCCGCCTGCCCGCTCTCCAGGGCAGCGCGTGCCGACGCCCGCTCGCGCTGCCGCTGGCTGCCTGTAAGCAGCACTGTCTGTATGCCGAAGGGTTCAAGCATAGTCGCGATACTGCGCGCATGCTGCTCGGCAAGCAGTTCGGTTGGAGCCATAATAGCGCTTTGATAGCCGTTGAGTGCAGCCGTGAGTAGCGCAGCGGCGGCAACTGCCGTCTTTCCCGCTCCCACGTCTCCTTGCAGAAGTCTGCTCATTGGCCTGCTCTTTGCCAGATCGGCGCAGATTTCGCAGATGACTCGCCTCTGTGCCCCGGTAAAAGTAAACGGTAGTGTAGCCTCTAATGGTTCATCCGTAGCAATAACAGACCAGAGGGTTGAACTTAACGCTGAGGCATCTTGCACCACCTCCTGGCTCTCTTGATCGGCTGGAGGCTCGATAAAGATCCGCTCATAACGAATACCGAATGCATTGCCCTCTTTGGCCTCGTGTTGCCAGCGACTGCGCCGCTCCTGCATGCCCAACTGAATCATAAAGATCTCGTCGAATGCCAGCCGGCGATGCGCGGCGGCCCGCATCTCTTCATTGTCCGGATAGTGGATCTGCGCGACCGCTTCGGGCAAGGGCATCAACTGGCCTGTCATACGCACTGATAGTGGCAGATGTTCGGGCAGCATCTGAGCGTACCGATCAACGACATACTTGGTGAAGCGGCGCAGCGTCTTGGCATGTAATCCCTCGGTCAGCGCATAGATCGGAACCATGCGTCCGGTATTCAGCAGATCTCCCTGTTCGGGGAGTTCATGGCTGCGCACTGAAAACTCAACCTTGTTGCCAAAGCGTTGCTTGATCCCTGTCACAACCAGGTAGTCGCCATGTGCGGCCTGCAGTTGTTTTTGCAGATAAGCCTGATTAAACCAGGACACGTACAGCTTGCCCGTCTCATCGGAGATAGTCGCGATCGTGCGTGTGCGGCCATTATTAATGCGCTGCGTCTTCACTTCCCAAATCAGCCCCATCGTCGTCGTCAGCTCATTAAAGGGGACATTGGCAATTTTTTCTAACTTGCTATAATCGCGGTGCTCACGAGGAAAATAGAATAACAGATCTTGTACTGTGCGAATGCCCAACGTATGCAGACGCGTTGCTGCACTTGGTCCAACCCCTGGCACTGCAGTAATATCAGCTCTCAGCAATGTTAATGCCGTGTGTCCTTGTGACATCCCCGCCTCTAACTGAATAGAGTTCGCTTCTTGCACAGACTCTTTGGGAGCAACCTTCCTTGTCTCGCCCTTCTGTTCATCCTTCTTATAGCCATTCGTAGAGCGAAGGGAATCAGTTGCGCCATCAGTTCTAGCTGACTGATGTGTTGCTTGCTGCATCGCAATAGGAGGAGAGGGCGGTGCGGTAGGAGCACTAGAGGATTTTTGTTCTGTCGGTATTGAAGATTGCGTCTGCTTGTCCGGCTGGGCTGGTCGAGATGTGGTGCTGGGTGCTGCCTGGTTCGAGACTGTAGACACGGGTGATCTCGAACCTTGTGTGTCGCTCTCATCCAGCTCATTTAATATTGCCAGGGCAGCGCGTAAGCTGGCAGCGCGCTGCATTGGATCTTGTCGGCGATAGCCCTCAAGGTGTTCCGCAAAGCGATGAATGGGCCCGATATCCTGCCCCACACTTTTGCACAACGTGCTGGCCTCTTCGTACCAGCGAACGGTAAATGCTTCTAGTCCACCCGGCTTGATCGCTCGGTCCTGATGGTTGGTGCGTTGTTCGTGTTGTAATACTTTGCGCGCTCGCTCCACATAGGTGGCGAGCGTGCTACTCATTTGATTTGCCATACACCCAGTTCTGTACTATGCTGCAATGCTCGATCCGTAGCATTCATCATAGAGGCAAACCAGAACATGTGTCAAGTACTTATGTTATGTATAGATAAATCTGCATGTAGGAGTCGCCAAGTTTTCCTCTTAGGAAATCGCTGTAAGTTTCTCTTCCATCCTCTTCGTGCAAGAAACGTATAAAGAGGGCAGCACTAAGAGAGTGTCGGAACTTCATCACGATGGGCATCTCTCCGCATCCTCGTATGCGCACGCCTTCAGCGTGCCTCCTTCTTTTTCATTCATTTGCTTTTTCTGCATGTTTCGGGCGGAGCCCGAAACATGCAGAAAAAGCAAATGAATGAAAAAGAAGTGTATCGAGCAGCGAAGCTGCGTGAACTCATCAACAAAGAACGGCGAGGTGACGGGGTTCCGACACTCTCTTAGTGCTACCCTCTTTATATGCGTATTCGCTTAAGCGCTTTCTATTTCAACTTGCGCTTTATCCTCCTCAATTTCATTGCTTGCCGCGAGAATCAGATTCCGGCGGTGTCGGAGGTAGAGAGCGATTGGGCGGTCTGCCGGAATGAAATGCTCGCCAATGTTGAGGTCGGACTTCTTGGGTTGCTGCGTTTTGGTGATTGCATAATCCTCACTCAGAACGCGTCTATTGAAGAGATTAGAGAAGGCTGTTAGAGCATGTCCGAGCGCAGGTATTGTAGTCAATTTTTGATAGGTGCGAGTATAGAGCATGACGTGCTCGTCATCGATGGGCGCGAATATGATGATATTGCGTATCTGTTTGGTGATGTGAAGCTGCCAGACATTGGGAAAATTAAACCAGAGCGAGGCAAGCCCCTTTGGAGGAGGAACTTGAGTTGGTTTGATCGCTGGGAGCCCTTCATCCGGCTGGTTGCTGATCCAAACGCGTATTTTGTTGTCCTCTAACGTGGTATAAGGACCGTTTACCAATGTACCACCTCCGCGTCCGATGGTATTTGCATGCACGAATGGTAGATGCGCGACGTCAAGCACTCCCTCGATGGCACGAGTGTGATCAACATTCCATTCTTTCTGTAGAGTTGAATAGGTGAAACCCTGCAAGTCTTCAAAGAAGGGTAGTGGCGGATAGTCCGTTTGTGGCATGCCATACCAGACCCAGATAAAGCCGAAATCTTCTTGAGCTGGATACGTCGAGCATTGAAAGACTTTTGGCTTTGGACCACTGCGCCCATTCGCTGGAATAAGTTGGCAAGCACCCTCGCGGTCATATTGAAAACCGTGAAAGTGGCACTGAAGTTGTCCATCAATAATTTTTCCTGGGCTGAGCTTGCAGCTGCGATGAGGGCAACGGTCGCGCATCACCACGATTTTGCCAGCCTTGTCGCGCCAGAAGACCAGTTCCTCGCTCAATCGTTTAAATGCATATGGTTTGCCCGGCTTCACCTCTTTTGAGTCCAGAACCGCATACCACATATTCGGAATCATCGGAACCTCCAATTCGAAAAAAGTTCTCTTCTTCCATATTTTGGGGACGACCTTCATCAATAACCAAACACTTGGTGGGTTTTTCTGTTAAAAAAATTTATCCGGCTTCATCTCTATCTGTTGATGCACGCAAACCCATCAGCAGAATAGTGATCAATTCAGCGGCCATCTGTTGACGAGTCTTCACGATCACAGTTGAAGGTACAGAATACAAATTCTCGATCATGCCAAGAAATGTTCCTGCGACCAGCGAATAATCATGTTCTACAATCTCTCCTCGCTGTTGCGCTGAGCGAAGCACTTTTTCAATTGGCGAGAGCATAGCATCATACGTAAGATTGAGGAGCCGCTCCGCCTGGGCAGGATCAATAGCAGGCATATCAGAATAGGTGAGACGAACAAGATCCATTGGTGGCTGCGACAAGAGCCATTCGGCGACAGCATAGAGCTGAGAACGCACGGAAACCTGCGCTTGAGCGATAGCATCTGTCATCCCTTTACGATGATGCTGAAGGGTACGTTCGAGGACATCGATAAAGAGCTGCTCTTTTCCTCCCGGAACGTGGTGATAGAGTGTCGTATGATGTACTCCAACATCAGCCGCGATATCGCGTAATGTTACAGAATTGTAGCCGCGCTGCGCAAACAAGCGTTCTGCCGAGTTAAGCACGCGTTCGTGCGACTCCGTCGTATCCAATGAATGTTTCATATCCTCCCCACCAAATGCTTGGTGATAAAAGCATACTATGAAGAATGTGTTTTGTCAAGAACGTGTTACTGAAAAAAGAAAATTTTTAATTGATAAATACGACCTAAAGGCATCCATTCAAGAAAGAAATCATGAAAACAATACAGACGATGATCGCTGAGAGCAGAATTGAATGGCTAATATAGCGTCGATCGCGGCTTCGGCTGGCAAAGAAGCGAATGCATCCACCAACGATCAGGACGAGCGTCATGGCGACGCCTATATAAAATACGGTTGTGACTGTTCCTGAGCAGGTCGGTGCACTCTTACGCGTTGAAGAAATGAGGTTGAATGTAAGTACTACGGCGGCAAGAATGGGAAGTAATATTTTATTTACGGTGTCGGTTGCGCGCTGTTCCTCGCGTAAACTGCGCACGTAGAGCAGCAGGAAGAGGGCGATGAGCACGATTCCTGTTACGAGGATAAGTATGTTAGTCAGTAAAGGTGGCATGTACAGGAGCCTTCCAGGCTGGTTACTTTGTTGATGAACACTGTGCAGTATGAGAAGGGAAATGTGTCTCTCATACTGCTGTGTTTGCTACTTTTGTTGTGCTGTTCAGGCTGATTTGTTGGCCTGTTCAGATGGGATGTTGAAATGGATTTCTAGCGACTTATCGACGAATTTGGCAACGGTGGCTTCCTGATTTGCAAGGATGGCGGGGAGGGTGATGTCGCGCTTAAAATTGCCGATTTCGATGATCATCTCGTCGCCCTTTTTAGTCATCAGGACCTTGTCCATCTCGACGTGAGGGAGTGGCAGGCGCAGGATATAGGTATTGCCCTGATGAGTAATCTCTTGCACCGCACCACGATGAAAGACCTGCGTGGGATCTTGTTCGCCAAAGATGGTCTCCGCCAGTTTCCCAAGTTGAACAACTCCAAGCACTTCATGCGACTGGTAGGGAGCCTCCCAGATGGGTAAGGGTGCAAAGGTCTGATGCACCTGCTGACGCAGCTTCTCCTGGTTGCGATAGAGCTCCTGCATAAATACATCTTGATAATCGGCGCGCTGAATGACGCGGTTGCAGACGACGCCATCGATTGGATAGCCGAAGAGCGCGAGATAGGTCTCGGCGCGCAGAGCCTCTTTGATGACCATACGCTCCGGATTCACCACCGGGCGATATGAAGTGGTGTTGGGATCGCTTAACACTTCACGCAGCGTCTTTACCCGTTCGCTGAGCGACTGGACGGCATCCAGAATCTCTGTAGTAGGAAGGAACGACTTGAGCAGTGGGCGCGCCAAGTTGAGCGTGCTGCGCTTCATATTCAGAATGCGCCCTGCATACCATTGGAATGTATCGGGCATGCTCAAGAGGCGGACCGTCTCTCCTGTTGGAGCGGCATCGATGATCACGACCTCAAAGTCTCCGTCGCGGGCGTTGCGGTAGATATTGATCAGACTCACAATCTCATCCATGCCAGGAATGAGGGCGAGTTCCTCGGCCATGACGGCATCTATCCCCTGCTTGCGCAGATTTTTTGCCATAGTATCTTTGAGCTGGCCCCAGCCCCGGCGCATCTCGTCCAGCACATTGACTTCTTGCGCCCACAGGTTTGTCGCTATCTCTGTTGGCTCGGATGTTAAGTTCTCTTGTAGACAGTCGGCGAGGCTGTGTGCCAGGTCGGTGCTTACCACTAAAGTTCGTTTTCCCTGAGCGGCCGCACGCACAGCGGTGGCGGCAGAAACAGTTGTTTTACCAACGCCACCTTTGCCCAGGTAGAGAATGATACGCATAGGATTCCTTACTCTTCTTCAGCATTCTATTAAAAAAGTAATAATTACTTACTTGTTTCGTGGTCTAAATGTTCGTCATCTCTATCTACGCAAACAGCCCCGTTTAGGTTTGATAGGACCATCTTCCCCTTGTACAAAGGAATTTTACCCATTTGTATGGGAAACATACATCCCTACTTATGATGATACTGAGTATATGAATACTTATCCTCTCAGCGTCAGATTTATACTGTCAATAAGATCAGCTTTTTGTGGTATCACGCTTTTCTGAAGATGCTTCTCTCTCCTGTAGTGGATAACTACCAGGTTGTGGGGTTGATAGGTACTACATAGAAAATGAACGAATAGGAGATATTGGAATGCGACAGGTACAGCAGGTGACAGAAGCCTATGAAGACTGTCGTCAAGTAACGCAGCGGGCATCAAAAACCTTTTACTGGGGCTCCGTCTTTTTACCAGCGCCTAAAAGACGTGCCATCTGGGCTGTCTACGCTTTCTGCCGTGTGATCGATGATCTGGTCGATGAGGCTGCGGATACCTACCGCATAGGACATCTGCCCGGATCGCGCACTCCTGCTCAGGCTATCGACAGCTGGCGTCAAGCGCTCGAGCGTCTCTATCGCTCTGGCGAGGTGGGGGATGAACCAATATTGTGTGCCTGGAGTGATATGCTCGAATCCTATCCAGTTCCTCTGGAGCCCGCCCTCGACCTGTTAGAGGGAGTCGTAATGGATCTCACGCAGAAGCGTTACCGGACATTTGATGATCTCTATCTCTACTGCTACCGCGTAGCAGGTACCGTTGGCCTTTTAACCGCTCCCATCTTCGGATATCAAGATGAGGCCGCCCTACCACGTGCCGTCGATCTGGGTATTGCCCTACAGTTGACGAATATTCTGCGTGATATTGGCGAGGATGCTGGACGCGATCGAATCTATCTACCACAGGACGAACTTGCCCGCTTTGCATATTCTGAAGCGGATCTCATGGAGGGCGTTGTCAACGATGCTTTTTGTCAGCTTGTGCGCTTCCAGATCGATCGTGCGAATGAGTATTACCGTCGCGCTCAACCCGGCATTGCCCTGTTAGAGGCGGATTGTCGTCTGGCTATTCGCTTAAGTAGTACGCTCTATCATGGCATTCTGGATCGCATTCTCATCAACAACTTTAATGTTTTCACTCAGCGAGCAAGTGTACCATTGAAGACGAAGTTGATGACAGTCTCAGCTCACTGGTTTATGCAGCAATACGAGGTGTATATCAAGAGCTTGCACGAGGTGTAAGAGATGTTTGATGCCCATTACTATGGGCATCAAACATCTCTTACACCTCGTGCACCCGCACGCCTTCAGCGTGATACACTTCTTTTTATTTCTTTTGCTTTTTTGCATACTTTAGGCTCAGCCCAAAGTATGCAAAAAAGCAAAAGAAATAAAAAGAATCATGCTCTCGTAGAAGTGTTTCTCCAGGTTGAAGGGTAAGTAGACGTGGTTGAGCCCACTTTAGCGTTCCTCTTTTGATCGAAGATGAAAAAAGCGAGATTCAGCAAAAGAAGAGGCTAGATCTCGCTTTAAATATATATTCTTTTTAAACAAGAGAGCATTAAGGGCCGGATACTAGAGATCAACCTTACCATTGACAACGAGAAGCCTGAGAAATTCAAAGTGGCGCAGTACCTCGATCCGGTCGCTTCCGCCGTGTTGATACCACTGCTGAAGCCAGAGAAGAGAAATAATTTCATCCTGGGAGAACCCATTTTGTGTTAATACATCTGTGTCGGTATCGTTTGTACTGGATATCATTTCAAGAGGTCGTGTATTCATGCTTCTATCCTTCCACCACGCCTGAGAGGCGCTCTTCCACTGCATTTTTCCGCTTTTCTAATAGATGCTTCCTCACTTTTCCGACCTTACCACCAGTTATTAAGTTAGAAGGACTTCCTTTCCGCCTGCCTGAGCGGAGCTAGCCGAAAGGCGTTGGCGGGCGGGCTATCAAGGAATGTCTACTATGAAAGTAAGACGTTCTACGCCCGACTCTTTCAAATACAACCGTTTCATACTTTACCTTGTTCTTACTCTATGCTCTCTCCTCCTTGTCCCTACCACTTCTTCCCTTATGTGCACAGTATAAGCGGAAATGGATACAGTGACTATGTATAATCTAACATTCAAGTTGTGAAATACTTCACGCTCTGTTTTCCTGGCATATATACGTTGGAAATATTCGCCAGGTTCCATTTTTTGAACGACAAATTCATCAATAAAGTATACGTTCAACTTCCCTCTAATTTTCGTCTGATTTCGACCAAAATACTTCTCTATAGAAGGGAAGATGCTAAAGAGATGGAGAAAGGGTAAGAAAAGCAGTCGCTCTTTTCAATCCTTACTCTAGTATTATCGAGAGAAAAGGCGACGTGAGGAGGTATTGTCCTGAAGTACTTCAATGGGAGCCCGCGTAGCGACAATCCCTTGCGGCTGTCGTTTTAGCCGTCCTCTAAGCTCCCATTTTGCTGAAATCCACGACGACAACCGCAAGGGATTGTCGCTACGCGGGCTTGTGAGGCGGGCGGAGGACTCCAAAGCGCTTGATCGCGGTTGACACGCGAGGGATTGTCGCTACGCGGGTAGAAAGACGCTAAAACACGACGTTTACCAGTTTTCCTGGTATATAGATGAACTTACGTACTGTAGCATCGCCAACAAATGAGACGACGCGTGGATTGCTCAGAGCCAGTGTGCGCACTTCCTGTTCGCTGATGTCGGCAGGAACCTCAATCCGCTCACGCACTTTGCCGTTGACCTGGATGACCAGCGTGAAGACTTCATCCTGTGTCAGCTCTTCTTGATAGACCGGCCAGCTTGTAGTGTGAATACTACCGTTGTGGCCCGTTTGATGCCACAGCTCTTCGCTCATATGTGGCGCAAAGGGTGCCAGCAATTGCAGCAGTGTTTCCAACGCTCTACGATACGCCGCGCTATGTGCAACCTCCTGATGCTGCTGTTTGACCAGCACATTGTTAAATTCCATCATCGCAGCCAGAGCAGTGTTGAAGCGGAAGTTCTTCAGATCTTCTGTAACACGCTTGATTGTTTTGTGGCGCAGACGCTCAATAGCCTTGCTTTCACTAGTTTGAGCCTCTTTGGCCGAGCTATCAACCCAGGCATCGCCTATCAGGCTCCAGATGCGATTCAAGAAGCGCCAGATGCCCTCCAGATTGTCGGCCTTAAAAGATCCGCCCGCATCGAATGGCCCAATGAACATCATGTAGCAGCGAACGCTGTCCGAGCCGTATTTCTCGACGTATTTGTCGGGTGCCTCAACATTCCCGCGCGACTTGGACATCTTCTGACCATCAGAACCCAGGACCATCCCCTGGTGGAACAGGCGCAGGAAAGGCTCATCGAAGGTCAGGTGGCCCATATCGTGCAGCGCCTTGACGAAGAAGCGTGAGTACAGCAGGTGCAGAATCGCATGCTCAACGCCCCCGATATACTGATCGACTGGCAGCCACTTTTGCATATTCTCAGGATTCCATGCGGCCTCGCTATTGTGTGGGTCGGCGTAGCGCAGGTAATACCAGGACGAATCGATAAACGTGTCCATCGTATCCGTCTCGCGCGTGGCCGAGCCGCCGCAGATTGGGCAGATAGCGTTAACGAAATCCGGCTCGGAACGCAGCGGAGATTCTCCCGTTGCCTTAAACTGTACGTTTTCTGGCAGCCAGACGGGCAGTTGATCTTCGGGAACCGGAACCGTTCCGTGTTCAGGGCAGTAGACAATGGGAATCGGCGAGCCCCAATAGCGCTGACGGCTGATCAGCCAATCGCGCAGGCGATAGTTGACGCGGGCGTGGCCATAGCCTTTTGCTTCTATAGAGGTAATCATCTTCGCGATCGCCTCGCTCCCCAGAGTACCATCGAATGGACCCGAGTTGACCATGACGCCCTCTTCTTCCTTCGCCTTCTCCCAGGTTGCGGGATCGCTTGGCTTCTCACCATCCGGGCGAATGACCTCCCGAATGTTAATACCAAACTTGCGTGCGAACTCGAAGTCGCGCTGATCGTGGGCTGGAACGCCCATAATGGCACCCGCGCCATAGCTCATCAGTACATAGTCGGCGATCCAGACCGGAATCTTTTCACCGCTCACCGGATTCGTCACATAGCCGCCAGTGAAGACGCCACTCTTCTCCTTTTCCGTGCTCATGCGCTCGATCTCGGTCATGCGCCTCGACTGCTCGACGTATGCATTGACAGCCGCCTTTTGCTCCGGCGTCGTAATCTTCTCGACCCAGGGATGTTCAGGGGCCAGGACAAAGAAGGTGACGCCGTAGATGGTATCGGGCCGGGTGGTGAAGACCGGAATCTCTTCCTGCTTGCCTGCGATCTCAGCAGTGAAGCGAATCTCTGCGCCCTCGCTGCGCCCGATCCAGTTGCGCTGCATCGTCATCGTCTTTTCGGGCCAGCCGATAACCTGTGAGAAGTCCAGCAGGCGCTCAGCGTATGATGAGATTTTCAGCAGCCACTGGTCAATCTCCTTGCGAATGACGACAGCACCGCAGCGTTCACAAGTGCCATCGGGCAGCACCTGTTCGTTAGCCAGCGTCGTATTATCATTTGGGCACCAGTTGGCGGCTGCTTTGGTGCGATAGGCCAGCCCGTGTTTATAGAATTGCAGAAACAGCCACTGCGTCCATTTATAATAATCTGGCAGGCAAGTGACGACCTCGCGCGCCCAATCCCACTGCGCACCCATCGCACGCAGTTGTTTGCGCATATTCTCAATGTTGGACAGTGTCCAGGTGCGCGCCTGGATGCCGCGTTTAATGGCGGCGTTTTCGGCGGGCAGGCCAAAGGCGTCGAAGCCGATGGGCTGCATCACATTGTACCCCTGCATGCGTTTGAAGCGCCCATATGCATCGAAAGGCGAGTAGTTGTACCAGTGGCCCATGTGCAGATCGCCAGAGGGATAAGGAAACATCACCAGGTGGTAAAACTTGGGTTTGGGAGAGTCATCGGTGGCATGATACAGATGTTCTGCCTCCCACTCTGCCTGCCACTTGCTCTCAATCTCTTTGGGGCTGTATTTTGTGCGTGTAATCATAATTCCCCCGGTATTTTAAGATGTGTATGTATAAAAAACAAACATAAGGAACAAAAACAGAAACAGCCTTTCATCCTATAGGGACGAAAGGCTGTTTCGTGGTACCACCCTGATTTTCGATCATGACGGTTACTGGTGGACCTGAGGAGACTCGAACTCCTGACCTCCTCCATGCCATGGAGGCGCTCTACCAACTGCGCTACAGGCCCATGACTTTTCTCGTCATAAATTGGTACATCACCGTCATTGATCTACTCTCAATGAACGCTATAACGGGCGCCCCGACGTGTGCTATGCTGTGAGACGTTTGGTAACGCCTGCTCATCGAACGACATTCACACACATTGCTCGCAGGTGAGTTCGGTCTAATTTTTTTATAGCCTCGCACCAACCGGCTACTCTCTGTTTGTCAGAAGACCTACTACTCCTGCTCACCGCTTTTTCTATCAGTATAAACAGTACTATACCATAATGATTTGCGATTTGCAAGGCTACAACCGCGTAGCGACAAACCCTGGTGGTTGTCATTGGTCGGCTAATATATACAGCCAACGACAACCACCAGGGTTTGCCGCTACGCGGTTTGAGTGGAGATGAGGGGGATCGAACCCCTGACCTCGACAGTGCGATTGTCGCGCTCTCCCAGCTGAGCTACATCCCCGCGCGAAACGTATAGTAGCATACCTGTTGCAATTTGTAAAGACCCTTTTGGGGCTCTTTTTCTGCTTGCCGCTCTAATTCCTATCGACAGAGAGAGAATAACCGAAAATTTTCTGTTTTTCGCATAAATAGAGGACAAAAAATTCTGTGCTGTGACGTATAGTGAGATATGAACATTGATTTAGTGCACTGCTAAATGCCTTGTATAGTTAAGAGGCTTTGTGTGTAGAGGTGTGTATGCTCTATTATCGAATTGCGTTTCGCGTAGAAATCGCTGCTAATGAGCAGCAAAAATCAGTACGTACGCCTGCTGGAAGCTGGAAATGGCGCTCAACCTTGCTTTCATCCCCTTATGCTTTATTTACTCTTTTAGGCACCTATCAAGCTATACCGAAGGAACAGATTCGCGTCTTTTTCGCCTCTTCGGAGGTTGAGATGAACGAAATGTTGAAGCGCCAGAATACTGGTCTGCTTTCCAACTCTATTACCGCTGACCAATTTCTGAGCAGAAAAAGGATGGATGTGCAGGATGTGAGGCGTCTGACGTTAGAGTTGAGTGTAGAAAAGGATCACGACACGCCCTACCAGTTTTCTTTACCCGCCTATCTACCTGAGCGGCTAGCGTGGTTACGTCTGCTGGGCAAGGTCCAGCGTGGCGAGATAGAGCTATAATTCAACCTGTGCTTCTTTTGTTTAGAACATTTTCCTTTTATCGGGCAGCGCCCGATAAAAGGAAAATGTTCTAAACAAAAGAAGCACAGGTTATAATGTATTTAGCGTGCCCTGGCAGGCTGCTTTGGTGGGATGTGCAGAGGATGTCCCTCTACGGCTAGAACGGCCTCGCGTAGCCCCTCGCTAAGCGTGGGGTGAGGGTGAATTGTTTCGCTGATCTCCTCGACGGTCAATTCGCCGCGCATGGCTACTGAGTACTCGGTGATCAAGTTGGTGGCGTCCGGTCCAATAATGTGTGCGCCCAGGATCTCGCCGTACTTACCCATGATAATCTTGGTGAAGCCCTCGGTGTCGCCGATTGCCACTGCCTTGCCAATCGCGCTCCAGGGGAAGCGCTCGACGCGAGCCTCTGGATACTTCTCCTTTGCCGCCGCCTCCGTCAGTCCGATAAAGGCCACCTCTGGGAAAGTGTAGATTGGATTCGGGATGACATCGTAGTTCATGGTCATCTCTTGTCCAACCGCATTGCTCGCCGCAACTTCGCCTTCGGCGGAAGCGACGTGGGCCAGGCCCGCGCCATGCACCAGGTCTCCAATGGCATAGATACCCGGCAGATTAGTCTCCATCTTCTCATTGACACGCACACGCCCGCGATCGGTATCCAGGCCCTGCTCCATGAGATGTTCCAGCCCGCTCGTGTTCGCCCGCCGACTTACCGCCATAAGGACATACTCGGCGGGGAAGCTCTCCTGCCCCTTCTCGGTTGTAGCGAGAACCTTTTTCTGGCCACCTTCATCCTCAATGCTTTCGACCCTGGCGTTGGTCACGATCGTAATGCCTCGTTTGCCCAGAATGCGCACAAGCAGCTTGCGTACTTCCTCATCAACTGGTGCCAGCACTTGCGGCAGCATTTCCAACACCGTGACTTTCGTGCCCAGGGCGTTGAACATGCAGGCCAGCTCCATGCCGATAACTCCACCACCTACGCACACCAGGCTCTCCGGCGTCTTTGGAAGATTCCAGCAGGTGTCGCTGTTCATAATGTTGCTACCGTCTATGCCGGGCATCTGTGGCACCAGAGGAACGGAGCCCGTCGCCAATATAACCTTGTCGGCTGTAAACTGTTGCGTGTTCCCATTATTTGTCACGGTGACGGTCTTTGAATCTTCTACCGTACCCAGACCATCGAAGACATCGACGTTATTCCCCTTCATGAGAACGCCCACGCCGCTCGTCATACGCTTCACTACTTTATCTTTAAATGCAACCGCTTTGGTCATGTCAAAGGTTGGTGCCTGGGGGAGCATGATCCCCAACTCTTCGACCGAGGTGAGGGTGTGCATAACTTCAGCTATGTGCAGCATCGCTTTCGATGGAATGCAGCCGACGTTGAGGCAGGTGCCACCGAGATACTGTTTTTCAACAATGGCGACCTTTGCGCCTCTTTGCGCGGCATGAATAGCCGCCACATAGCCACCTGGACCCGATCCAATAATAGCTATGTCATAATGATTGCTTGCCATGAATTTCTCCTACGATCTATTTATCTCTATACACGCCTGCTTTCATCTCTCCTGCAAACGTGACGATAGTACCTGTGAATAGACCTTTATGCCGCCCTGTAGGCGTATGTAGGTGCGAGTTTCCTGTAGTCCGTCGCTTCGCTCCGCATCTATCTCCTCGCCCCTTGAATGCGTCCTTTTTACTCACGGTTAGTATACCACTTTTCTTCCGACCTCTGTATTCCCAGCTCTCTCTATAACTCCATAGATGCCCTTCAAAGTAGAGCTATGACCTATTTGGCCTATCCTTATGACGAGAGAGAGGGTAGTACGTATTTATAATTGCAGAAACATATATTCTACTATGCTGCTGTTCTGCTTACGCGAGCTATCCATAAAGATCACTGAGCACACATGTTTTACGGTAGCGAAGTGCCTGTGTATAGGTGGAAGTGAATGAAACTGATGCATATATAGCATGAATCGAGGTATACTATGACAACAACTGGAGAACTACGCGCGATCGTTGAGGAATTGGAACTGGTGGATATTGGTGAGGCTGCGATCTACCTGGATGAAGAGACTGGTCCTGTTGAAGAGGGTCCTGATCTGTCAGCATTGGTGCTGGCTAGCTGCCTGGGATATATAGCATCGGAAGGATTGGCCTACTAGCTTTTATTATTGAAATAAATACTCCATCTGGATATATACTATTGCGCACGCTCTCAATAAAGAGAGCGTGCGCTTCTTTTTGTGCCCCGCGAATTCGCAGCTTCGCTGCTCTATTAAGTTATATTCATACATTTTATACATTTCCTATAATTTTTGTGCTCTGCACAAAAATTATAGGAAATGTATAAAATGTATGAATATAACTTAATACTTCGCCTCTGTTAATATTTTGATTCGCTTGTCGGCATTAGGCATGCCGCAGTTCTTTAACTGTTTCACCACCGCTTTAAGATCGTACTTCACTCGTCTATGTTCTGCCTGCCAGGCGTCATCGCGCCAGGTAAGGATGGCGTAGGATGCGCGGATGTCCTCGTCACGTGGCATGCCACAACTTCCGGCGTCAACCAGTAAGAGCCCACGCCAGCGCCGCGTGTAGGCGACATGATAGTGCCCAAAGGCCAGCGCTCCAGTTGTTGCGGGCAATTTTCCAAGTAACTGCTCTAATTTGTTGTCCTGTAGGCTTGGAACTAAGGCTTCTTCCTGATCGAGTGGATTGGCATGCACGACAAGTAGGTCGGTGCCATCTGGATTCTCGATGCGTTTCGAGAAAGGGAGTGCTGCGAGATAATCGATGCCCTCTGCCCCAATCTGTTCTCGTGTCCAGGTGACAATACCCTGTTTCTTTGGCCCTTTCTTCGTCTCATTGAAAACATCGTTATCCACGTTCCCCTGAATAACAGAACAGCGCAGAGTTCGCAACGTATCCAACACTTCCTTTGGACAGGGACCATTTAGACAGAGGTCGCCAGCAACCACTATATGTTCAATTCCCGCCTGCTGAGCTAAGTCCTCAAGAACGGCTTCCAGGGCGACCTGATTTCCGTGTATATCTGCTAGTATAGCAATTCGCATATATCATCTCGATTACATCAAATCGCGTCAGTAAGAGACGCGGCACTTTTTATAAAAAAGAGAATATTGTACGTTTAACATAGAGAGCGTCTACTATAATGGCTTACGTATTCACCATTAATAATACCGTAAAAGAAAGAAGGAAACCAGGGGTGCAACATCGCATAGGTGTCATTTCTGATACACATGTTCCACGTTTCTCTCAACTGCCAGAACAGATCTGGACTCTCTTTGCCGACGTAGAATTAATTATTCACGCCGGCGACCTTTCTATTCTTCGTGTTGTTGATGAGCTCGAGACTCTCGCCCCGGTGGTGGCTGTACAGGGTAATGTTGAGCAAGAAGAGGTTGTACTAAAGTTGCCGATCAAACGTGAAATCAAGGTGGCAGGCTGTCGTATTGGCATTGTTCACATTCTGGGCGAGTCGCGCTACTATCCTCGTACCGCTCGCCAGGAGTTTCCAGATGCCCGCGTTGTAGTATTCGGTCACAGCCACAATCCCTACAACGCCGAGCATGCTGGACAATTGCTCTTCAACCCAGGGAGTGCCACCGATCGTCGCCGTCAGCCCACTTGTAGCGTCGGCATGTTATTTATAAACGACGAGACTCAAGAGATTTGGGGAGAGATTATCCCCTTACAGAAACTATGAAGTTAAACAGTTACATGGCAGTTGTAAGTCTGCTATGCATTCTACGACGTTAGAGGGAATTTAGTTTCCCTACCAGTTCTGCCTGGTTGGTCAGCCAAATAAGACCTGACTTACGATTATAGAAGACAGACTATCTGGCTGACGGGAAATCAACGTGTCAACTCAATTGACATATTTGGTGTTACACTTTATACTCTTTTCATAGCACAGTGCTGGAAATGATAAAGTTCGCTTATCTTTCACGATCCGCTTTGAGGATACTGCAAGCTTTGAGGATGCTGTAAGATATATTGCTGCCCGCCCATAAAGGGTTGCAGTGCCTCCGGTATGCGAATGCTACCGTCTGCCTGTTGATGAGTCTCTAGCAGAGGTATCAAGATGCGCGGCGAGGCGATGGCTGTGTTGTTAAGGGTGTGCACAAACTTGACCTTGCCGTCCTCGTCGCGATAGCGAATGTTGGCGCGCCGTGCCTGCCAATCGTGAAAGTACGAGCACGAGTGAGTTTCGCGGTAGCGCCCTTCGCTGGGCACCCAGCTCTCCAGATCGTACATTCCAACCTTCCCATCACCCATATCCCCTGTGCAGACATTTACGACGCGATACGGAATCTCCAGCGCCTGAATTAACTCTTCCGCGTTGCGCAGCAACTGCTCAAACCAGTAGATCGACTCTTCGTGATCCGCTTTGCAGATGATATATTGCTCTACTTTGTTGAACTGGTGCACGCGGAAGACGCCGCGCGTATCCTTTCCATATGTGCCAGCCTCTTGTCGGAAGCAGGGGCTGTAGCCCACGAATTTAAGCGGTAGCTCTTCGGCCTTGAGTATCTCATCTTTATACATGCCAGTAATCGAAACCTCGGCAGTCCCCACCAGGAAAAGATCCTGATCTTCAACCTCATAGACCTGGTCACGACCTTTGGGAAACTGTCCATTGCCGACAAAGGCGAAATCCCGTGCCATCGAAGGGACGATCAAAGGAGTAAAGCCTTTGCGCGCCATGCGGTCCATTGCGAAGTTGACGAGAGCCAGCTCCAGCCGTGCGGCATCTCCTCTCAGCACATAGCTGCGCGAACCAGCGACTTTTACTGCCCGCTCGATATCAACCATATGGTGTTTCTGCATCAGATCATAGTGATCGAGCGGCTGGAAGTCAAAAGTGGTTGGTTCGCCCCAATATTTGAATGGCACGTTCTCGCTCTCATCTTTGCCGACCGGTGCGCTGGGATCGGGAATATTTGGCACGAGCAGCAGCATGTTATAGCGCTCATCCGTGAGCCGGTTGAGATCAGGCTCCTTTTCCTTGATCTGTTCGGCCAGCTTCTTCCCCTCCGCGATTAGCGCGTTACGGAGTTCTGCATTTTTCTCTTTTGCGGCTTGCTGAATACCCTTCGAGAGCTGATTTTGCCGCGCACGCGCCTCCTCCACTTCATGCTGTAGTGCCACGACCTGCTGGTCCAGGGCCAGTAAGGCATCAATATCAATCGGATTGTTTTTGACGCGAGCCGCCTCTTTGACTTTGTCTGGATTGCTGCGAATAAATGTAAGATCCAACATATTTTTTCTGCTCCTCTATTTCTGCGCTCTACAATAAAAAAGCGCCTCGTCCCAAAGGACGAAGACGCTGAATGCGCGATTCGTGGTACCACCTTGCTTCTCTCAACACAGGTTGAAACTCGTTTTTGCCCTGTAGCGGAGGCGACCGTTGACGCTTAGCGCGTAGGCTCCTGGGTGGATTTCATTCTTGCCCCCGCTGCGTCGCACCGGCCCGCAGCTCTCTGCATTTCATCTATTGAAACTAGGTTGGCAAGAAGTACTTTTCCCATTCCTGGCCCATCTATGATGTTTGCCATAGGCATAGTAGCAGTGGTTGAGGGCTTTGTCAAGCAGCCGCCCCCAGGTCTAGACGCTCCACATTTTTGCGTTGGTAAAGCGGGCCTCGCTTACATCGCCCTGGCTATTGCCTACAAAGAGGCCGACGCTACCACTTGCGGCCGTTGTATCGCTTACTTTCGTTACAAACTTCTGATTGACGTAGAGATAGAGTGTGTTGTCACGCGCGATAAGGGTCAACTGATTTGTTTGATTCTGACCCTGTTTGATTGCTGGATTGGTACCACCTGCCAGAATATGGGCGAGTGAGCCATTTTGTCCATTTGTCACTGCCAGGGTGTACATACCTGTGGTGGTGATGCTAAAGAGATACATCTGTTGGCCCTTGTTGTCGGCCCGCATAATGAGGCCATCTGTATCACCTTTGAGAACCACGATTTGTGCTTGAAACGCAACGTTTTTATACTTTGTAGCATTTGCCAGACACATCGTTGCTCTTGCATCTGCTGACGAATTTACAGCATGAAGCGTGTTACCATCGAAAGAGCAGCTCCCAGGCGAGTTGACTGTTTCCCAGTCGTTGTCACTTTGTGCACTTAAAGGATCACTACTCATTGCCTCTCTGCCGATGGCTTGTGTGTAAAGCGCTTGAGGATCGCTAGCAGTGATCGCCGGTAGCGAGGGTAGTTTCTTTGGATGCGTTTGCACTAGTGGTTTGGCAGATGTTGTGCTCTGCGAACTGATTGGCTTCTGTAGAAATGCGAGATAACCGACGGCTACGAGCAGCGCTATAATGAACCCTGTAGCCACTGCTATAAACACCTTACGCATTGATGGCTTTTTAGCTGGTTGAATAACACTTGCACTGCGAAGACCCCCAACTGGCGACTGTTGCTGCACATATCCTGGTGGAGCCTGGAACGCTGCTGACCCATTTCCCGCTGCATTAGGAAATGATCCACTCTGAAAAGGTGAGGGTTGGACCGGACTAGACTGCATGGAATTAGCAAGAAATGGCCCGCTTTGAAAAGCGGATGGTTGCACGGGACCGGATTGTGAGGGAGCGAAGGGAAATGCTCCACTATTCAGCGTCTGCGGTAGGATTGGTCCAGATTGTAAGGGAGTAGAAGGAAATGGTGGACCGGCGGGCGGTTGCAGTTGTATCGGACCCGATTGGGGTGGAGCGGAAGGAAATGCTCCACCGTTGAAATTTTGTGGTTGAATGGGGCCAGACGAGAGTGGAGCAGGAGGAAACATGCCTCCCGGCAATGGTTGCGACTGATCTGGACTCGATTGCACTGGCGTAGAAGAGAACGGTCCATTGCTGAAAGCTGAGAGCCGCATAGGGCCAGACGGGAGTGGAGCAGAAGGAAACGAACTTCCTGGGACTGCTTGTGGCTGGATAGGACCTGATTGTGTAGGAGCCATTGTCTGTGCATAGCCCAGTGGTAAATTAGATCCTTGCGGGCGACCAAGATCCGATGTTGTATAGGGATTGTTGGAATATCCACCCTGCATTTGACCAGAAGGAAAGCCCGGTGCTCCCGGCTGCCTCTGTAGCGGTTCACTATGAGCCATTGGGGGCGGACCAGGATTGAAGGCTGTTGGCGGCGGGTTCTGGGCCTGCTGCGCATTATTTGGCTGAGACTGCTGATGAGCCGGATTTTGCTGATATGGATTGCCTTGTACGGGCGATATTTGCTGGTTAGCAACGCCATTGTTTTGCCATGCGAATTGTTCGGTGGAGGGAAAATTACCTCTGGACGACACGCCCTGTCCCGGTTGGAAATCAGGAACAACTGGCTGACCGCAACGAGGACAGACTTGTGTGGTCGGTGCTATAGGTAATCCACATGATTGGCAATGCATCGTTATTTCTCTCCACTATACTCTATGGAACAAAGGATGGTCTATTAACAGGCTTGTTTCTATCATAAACGAAAAATGGTGTATAGTTATCATTTCTGGTGTTAAGAAGGCTATAAGTACCATCTTGTCGGCGCAAACTTAGAGGTGCCACACCTGTACCCGTGTACAGACAACCTCTGTATCGTTCTGGTTGTCATTGGCGATGATACCGATCTGCCCAGTTGTAAGATTGCTATCTTGAAAGCTGGTGAGATATTTTTTATTGATATAGAGATCGACACTATTCTTTTTTGCAACAACGGCCACCAGGTTTTCCCGACCCTGTCCTGTAGCGATCAAGTCGCTAAAGCCGCTGCTAATCGTCTTTGTTGTTTGAGTAGCATCGCCGGGATAGTAGTAGATGCTATAACTACCATCTTGCCCAATGTTGAACAGATAGGATTTAGAACTGGCTGTGCTCGCCCGGAATATCAATCCGCCTGCATCTCCCTTAACAATCTTCATTCTCACCTGATAAACAAAGTTTGATAGCTTTGTATTTTTAGCGATACAAGGAATAAAAGAGCTTTTTTGTGTAATCGTGACACTATACATTTTATTTTTGAAGGCGCATCCAATGCCTGTATCCCATTTATAGAGATTGGGGCCGTGCATTTGATCATCAATTGCTGGATGCGTGCTGGTAATCAGCGCGTAGTTTGTTTGAAATTGTAGTAAGACGCTGGTCGTCGCGGTTGCCTGCGCCTCGCTAGCGGCTTGAAGCTGTGCGCTGTGTGTGGCCGTCGCCGCCTCTTGCGCCCGTGCAGTAGCTGCCTGTAGAGTATTCACGCGATATGGCTTATACACTCTATCGTAGCCAAGATAGCTGCTCCCTAGCGCAAGTACTAAAAGTGCGGTGAGCACGCTCGCTGTGCGCTTCCATTCAGATAGCGGTCGCAAATACATACGCTTCTGGTCTGCTCGCACTTCCTCTTCTGCCATCTTCCTGCCTTTCTCCTTTTCTTTCTATTATAGATCCTTCCAAAACTGTTGAGCATCAGAGATCATGTAGCGTTGCCGGGAAATAAAAAACGCATGAGCTTTTTGTAAGCCCATGCGTGATTACTCAGACGAGTTTAGATAGATTAAACCATACCCAATTCCCATTTGGCATCTTCTGTCATTCGATCGGGTGACCAGGGTGGATCGAATGTGAGATCTACCTTACAGCTCTGAACATTTTCGACCTGGCTCACTCGCATTTCAACTTCAGATGTGACCTCGCCGGCCATTGGACAACCCAATGCGGTCAGGGTCATACTTACATGGACGTTGCCGTCCTCATCATTAATATCCACTTCATAGACCAGCCCCAGGTCTACGATGTTGACCGGTATCTCCGGATCATAGCATTCGTGAAGGGCGTCCATAACTTCTGCCCTATTAATCTCTGCCATTCTATGCGGCTCCTTCTTGTCCCCATTAATCCGAGTAATTTAGTAGGAATACATCTCTCTGTAATATAGCCGATGAAGCGCAACTTGTCAAAGGTGATCATGATAACCGTGAGGCATTGTCGCTACGCAGGTTTGACCTCTGGTTGTTGCTCAAAGAATGCCTGCACTTCTTCGTGGGTGGGTAGCCCGGATTGAGCGCCAAATTTAGTGACCTTGAGGGCGCTGGCGAGTACAGCAAAACGGAGCGCGTCCTCGGCTGATTGTCCCTCTGTAAGTGCTACGGTGAGAGCTCCAACGAAGCAGTCTCCTGCCGCTGTTGTATCGACGACCTGTACTTTAGGAGCGGCACAGGAGATACTGCGTACGCTCCCCTGTTTGTCGTCGGTGACCAGAAGTGCTCCCCGTGATCCCAATGTGATGACAACTGTAGGGATGCCACGTTCATGCAGCACCGTGGCGACTCTCTGCGCGTCCTCGATACTTTCTACCGCCTGCCCACTTAGCAAGCTCGCCTCGCTCTCGTTCAGCACCAGGACGGATATTTGCTGGAGTATTTCTTGTGCGAGTTGTTGTGCGGGCGCTAGATTTAAAATAACGAGCCGCTTGGCCGCGGAGGCTGCGGCTATAAGCTTGCCTACCGTCTCTGCCGGAATCTCTAGCTGCATTACCAGAGCTTGTGCGTCCTCGATTGCTTGCAGGATGTGGGCATAGTGTTCTGAATCATGCCCCACGCGCCCATTTGCTCCTGAGGCGACGACGATGGCGTTGTCCCGTTCAGGGGTGAGAAAGATAAAGGCAACGCCAGTGGCCTCCTCCTGATCAACTGCAATGAGATGAGTATTGATCTTGTCACCCTGAAGTGCTTCGACAAGCTGCGGCCCAAAGGTATCGTTTCCTACGCGACCCGCCATCGTAACAGAGGCTCCAAGACGGGCCATCGCCACTGCTTGGTTCGCCCCTTTCCCTCCCGGTGTGAGCCGTAATGCACCCGCACCCAGCAGCGTCTCTCCACGCTCTGGCAGATGCGGCACATCCACAACCTGGTCCATGTTAAGACTGCCCACGACAAGAATAGGACGCGCGACCATTGTTTTCTCCTGCTTTCACTTTTTGCTTAATCATCAGAAGCTTGCTTTCGTATTGGTTGATATTTTATCATATTGCAATGCATATCTTAACCTATATCGTATTAAAAGTTTACCTATATGTTACTTCTCTTCTCTTATACTATTTATTATAATATTCCTGCGCAGCTCGGCGTTTAGTTGAAATTCCATTTTATCTCTATTTTAAGCTCTTACCAGGGGAGAGGATAAAGTGTCAGAAGTAGTGGATGCAGAAAGGGCGGATGATAGGCTAACTCCGCGCGAGAGGGAGATGGTAATTTTGGTAGCAAGGGGCATGACGATAAAGCAGATAGCTCTCTCTCTGCATGTAAGCGAGAAGACGGTGCGCAATCATATGAGAAGTATTTATAGCAAACTGGCTGTCTATGATCGTTCTCAGCTTGTGATCTATGCCCTAAAAAAGGGTCTGGTTGACATCAATGCTCTCTAGTCAACCATTCCTTGCACATCTACTTGCTGCGGAACGGATTCAGGTGCAGCCAGGAGTGTATCCATGCTGCGGCAGTATGTGATCAAACGGCTGAAGGTTGGCAGATGTTCCAGGGCCGAAACATTGCCAACCAGAATAAGTTTACGTTGCGCACGCGTCAAGGCGACATTCAGACGCTGTGGATTGCTCAAGAAATCTCTCCTCGGACTTTCGAGGGCAGGCTCGCGAGTGGTTGCAAAGGACATCAACAGCACCATACGCTCTCCCCCCTGGAAGCGATCGACGGTATCCACGCTGAGAGCTGTGTCAGGAGGAAGTGCATGCCACGAGCTAGCGAGATCATTGCTGAACAGGTGGCGGCGAATAGTCGCCACCTGTGCGCGATAAGGAGCAATGATACCGATATCCTTTTGAGAAATTCCGCGCGCCAGGAGAGCGGCCACCACCTCGCGTAGCATCCGTGCCTCTGCATCGCTCGTCTTCGCCTCTGGTAGCGCCTCCCGATCGCGTACGTCAAGAAAGACCAGTGGATACCTGGGATCAATGGCCTTGATGACTCTCGCATCTTCATTCCGCCTGCCCTCCTTGCCTGTTTCCGTCTTTGTATAGATCAGGCGGTGGTTAGCAATAGAGTCATGAGCGACCAGACGTTGATCGTAGAAGACGGTAGAAGAAAAATGCGAGATCCATTTATTCATGCGGTACTGAACGCGCAGCGGCACGCACGCACTTACCGCTAGTGGATAATTCTTCATATAGCCATCATCAAGACTCTTTAAGAAGCTGAAGAGCGAATCAGCAAGTCCAGCAAGGGCCGCTTCTTTGCTCAGGACAAGCGGAGGAAGTTGTTTTTCGTCTCCCACCAGGATAAAGCGTCGTGCGAAGCGGAGCACTCCCAGGATCGCCGGAATGGTAAGTTGGCCCGCTTCATCGATGATTGCGACATCGAAGGCGAGACCTGCATTTTCTGACGCCGTCCCCTGTGTCGAGAGGGCGTATTTGTCCGATGACCATGTCGCCGTTGTTGAAGCGACGACAGGTGTGCGATGCAGTATGTCATGCACAATGTTGGTATATGAGGTCTGTTCCTCTTCCTGGGACTGCTGGCCTGCTTCAGAATGCAAATTGGCGTTGCTCGCTGCGGCCGCGATAAGCTCTTTGAAGAGATGAGGCTGTACAGATTGATCGACGCTGCGTTCATGTCCCAGGCGTAGATACTCGTGAAAGCCTTCTTTGTCGAGGCGTTTGAGCATGTTGTCAACTGCCTGGTTGGTGAAGGCGGCGAGCATAACGCGCTGCCCCTGTGCTCTCAGGTGCTTGACAATCTCGGCAATGACGCTGGTCTTGCCCGTGCCCGGCGGGCCGTGAATTAATAAATAGTCCTGCATCTGTAGCGCCCGTTCGACTGCTAGATTTTGCTCGTTGTTGAAGTCTGAACGCCATTTGACTGCTTCGCCGCGAAAGCGCGGGCGGATGCGGCCTGCGACCAGATCGCGTAGATGTGCAGGTGCAGACTGCCAGCGCAGCAGATTTTGTAGCGTGCGTACGTGGACCAGTTCGTTATCATAGCGATCGATGAGTGCCGGATGCGCGATGAGTTCGCGCACCCAGACGGTCAGGCTTTCAGGGCTGACGGCTATGATCGTTCCACTGACGACTTCGCCGGTAACCGGATTGCCGTTGCTCAACAGAATCTCGTCTCCCTCGCGCAGCTCTGAGGTGTTGTTGCAGCGGAAGGTGAGATTCCAGCCGTCGTTTTCTATGCTCGGTTTGCCTCGCAGCTCCAGTCCACGAAGAGCTGTTCCGCGTTCGATCCGCTCTTCCACCGGAGTAGCCCATAGCAGCGCCTGCTGTTGTTCGCCCGCGCGTCCCTCGATCTGTAACAACTTATAATATTTTTCGAAGAATTCGCGCTCCTGTCTATCTATAGACAGGCTTTTTGGCGTGGTCGGCGTGATGATCTGCTGCGTATCCGCTTGCCCGGCCTCGCTTCCTTCATCTGTCTCTGCTGGAGGAGCAGCCACGTCATCGTGCCATGCTGGATGTATCTGCTCAGTCTGTGCATCTACCTGCGGTGGTTGCCATTGTAGGAGTGATGAGATTGTCTGACACTGTTCAAGCATTGCGCACTTGCTGCAACGTGATGGTCCCGGAGGGGCTGAGGGAATACTGGTGATACGATTGAGGATAAGAATATTGCGGGTCTCATTGACGCGCTGTAGGTCGCGTATCGTTGCTGGAATGCCGATGGCCTGTGCCCGACCCGGCGTGCCACTGTAAAGTAGAGTAGCAAGAGCTTTTTTCATTTTTGAGTCTCGCCGTACGGCCAGAAGGGCATGATAGCCGTTGACCTGCCAGCGATGACTCTGTTTGGGGAGATCCCCGCTTGCTCCTCCCGTTTTGAGTTCGAGTAAGCGTTGCCTGCCCGATTGCTGCCAGAACAGGTCAAGCCGTCCACGCAGACCTATTTCGGGAGCGAGCAGGAACGTCTCGGCACGTACTTGATTGCCCGAAGACTGATCTCCGTTGCTCTCGCTCTGCTCATCAGGACTATATGCGCCTGGCATATCCCAGAGTGTGTTGCGCTCGCTCTCGTACCAGTGTGCAAGACTCTCTAGATGTGGTGCGACCTCCTCGCGGAGAGCGGCAACGGAGACATCGGCAAGGGCCATCTCGATGCTATTAAGCTGTAGTGCTTGCTCCAGGTGTCTTTGCATCGCCTCCAGTGGCGTTTCCTTTGCCTCTCTCGCTCCGGCTGCGCCGTCATCTCTGTCAGCAGGACTTCCAGGAGTGTTCTCTTCCTGTACCTGTCTGCTGTTAAACTTTCCCTGATCGTGCTCTTTTAAGAGTTCTTTGAAACTATGATGGACCAGGTTGCCGCGAATGGTGGCGGCTGAGGTTCCTGATGGAATCATACGATTCAGCAGGTATTGGCGCGAACAGTACTGTGCCTGATTTAGATCAGTGATGTTCAGAAGAATATCGGGTTCGAGAATGGCTAAAGTATAAGAGTTGCCCTTATAGCAATTGCGGCTTCTTCCTTTGTACTCGACAGTGACAGGGGGTGTGGGAAGGTGATAGATGCGCACTTTGAGATTTTGCGAGCTGCTGTAGTGAGTAGAGCCTTCTCGAAGCTTGAGTTCTTTAATCAAGCCTCGGTAGTAATGATCCTCCAGGTGCACCTCAACGCGTTGACTCCCTGTATCAAGGACCAGGATTGGAACACGTTCGCCGTTGATCTGCCGCTCCTGCGCAACAATCAGGTGACCCTCAATCTGAGCGGTATGACAGGTGTGTTTTGGGTCAAGCGAACAGAGAAAGCATTCTTGCCCCTGTTCCTTTTCATCCTTCTCACTCAAACTCTACACCTCCCATTCTGCTCTTCTTTCTAGAAAGTGTACGGTAGGAACAAAGTTTCGTCAAGTGGTCAGGACAGATCGGGCTGCCTGATGTTACAATTTAGAGAAACAAAAAAAGATAGAAGAGGTAGCGTCATGCTTAAACCACCCATCCGTACAATCACTTTGGGCCTCGCCGACCCCCATCCTATCTCTAGCGCGACGATCGCTTCTGCGCGGAATGTGCTGCAAGCGGCCCGCACACGCTACATCGATGCCGGCTATGAGGTGCAGACAGTTCGTCTCTCGACGCGACCTGTGGTGGATGATCTGATCGGCTGGTCGCCGGCCTCTATTCTTGCCTACGCGAGCGAGTTGCAGCGTATGCTCGATGACGTTGAGATAGCTTACTGTTCGCTGGGAAGCGTCTTTGCCTCCCGACCTGATTTTCCTCTGGCACAGCTTGAACTGGTCGCCGATCTGCTGCTGGCTACAGAGACAATCAGCATGACGGTGCACCTGGCCACGACTGAGCATGGACTACGCTTTGAGGCTGCCCCGCTGATCGCTCGTATTATGCAGCGACTGGCGCACGAAACACGAGAGGGGTTTGGCAATTTTCGTTTCGCCATGCTGGCATGCGTCGAGCCGGGCGGACCTTTCTTTCCCGCTGCCTATCACGCTGGTCCATCTAGCCTCTCCATTGGATTACAGGGGGCGTCTCTCCTTCTTGCCTGTCTGCGTGCGGCGGGTGCAGACACGTCTCATATGCTCGAACCTACCTTTATTACATCTACTGTGCGTGCGGCGCTGCTAGAGCAGGCGACACCTATTGTCGCTCTAGGGCAACGCTTTACTCAAGACTCTGCGCTTCGCTTTGGAGGTATCGATCTCTCGCCTGCGCCTATGGCTGAAGAAAGTATTGGAACGGCGCTGGAATTATGTGGGTATGGCCCTATTGGCTCTTCCGGCACGCTCACCGTCGCCTCAGCGGTGACAGAAGCGCTCAAAAGCACTACATTGCCAGCTTGCGGCTATAATGGCTTGATGCTGCCTGTTCTAGAGGACGTTGTGTTGGGGCAGCGCTGGGAAGAAGGGCGTATCAGTGTTCAGCAATTGCTCTTATACTCAACCGTTTGTGGAACTGGTCTGGACACTATTCCTTTACCGGGTGCGTCTTCTGTAGATACTATTTCTCGTCTCTTAGTCGATGTGGCCACACTCTCGCTACGCTACCAAAAACCACTCTCAGCCCGTCTCTTTCCCGTACCCGGAAGACAGGCTGGAGAATATACAACCTTCACCTCACCTTATTTATCAAATACGCGCGTCGGCATGGATGATGAGAAATAAAAATAGATAATTCTTGCAGGCTTTGTGCAGATGGGGGCGCAGTCGGGGCAGGCTACTGTTTCCTGTCCCCTGCTTCTCTTGTTTTGCCACTTCATAAAGATGATGGCAATCGAGAACCCTCCCCACTCTTTGCAGCTCTCCGTCTTTTGACTCTGAAAAAGAGTAGCTCCGACGTCGTCTGCATCTCCACCAAAGCTCTGCTAAGCCGGATCTTGTACCAGCCAGACGCGACATGACGCGTTAGCCAGCACATACGATACTGTTTTGCTCAACTCACCTTGATTGTTACTATTCCGTGTAAAACCTATTAATAGAAGTCCGCAGTTATGATCGCGTGCCTCGTCAACAATGGCTGGGCCTGCATCTCTTGCCTGAACTACCTCAGCAATTGCATCGGAACCAACTCGTTCTGCAATGCTTAACGCCGAACTGAGCATTTGATCAGCACGCTCTGATTCCTGCGTGAGAACAGCTTTGAGAGGTAGTGAACGTGGAACTTCAATGACATGTACAAGATGGACCTTACGTCTGGCTCCCTTTGCCATCTGACAGCCGAGATAGACCAGGTTGGAGTCGAGTTTTTCTCCATTGACCACGATAGCAATGTCCCCGGCTGCACATTCGCCCAGGGCTGATTTGCTTATCTCTGTCTCTTCTTTGGCTTTGGAACCCCATAAGTGAACCATGATTTCTTTCCTCCTGATGGAGCATATGATAAAACAGCATCACCTAACATTCAGTAAGGATGTCAGTTATCTCCATAAACGCCCTACTAGATTCTTCCGCGAAAACCAACTTCTTAAGAGGCGAAAACTGTCGCCTCGCTCAGAACTCTTCAGTTTTCGAGGAAGTGATACATCCAAACTTTAAACAACGTCGCATTCTATCTTCTAGCACTCATATCGTCAAGCGCATAAGTGCAAAAAAGAAGAGCACAACCTACTAGAGATATCCCATATATAGGAAACTGAGTAGATTTGCTTTGCCATTATTACGATAGATATATACAAAGAGTTCCGAATTGTATGAATAATTATTGGTAGCTTGTTATCGACAGAACTGAAATAGGAGATGAAAAAAGAGGCGGCCCGAAGGTCACCTCTTCTCTAGTCCGGCTCAATTGTCGCTGTCAATTGATAACTTAGTAATCGTTCTTGATAATATTCTGCAATTTCTCTGGGGCAGACGGTTACCACCGCGCTTCCACTCAGGTGTGCTGTTAACATAATATCTTCCGCCTCCTGAAGAGTCAGGATGGTGACAGCCTTGACCAGAGCATGAATAACATAGTTCATTTCATTATAGTCATCATTATGAACAATAACCTTATATGGTGGAAGCAGTTTGGTACGCTTCAATATAAGCTCTTCAGGCTTCACCTGAAAGCCAGGCTGCGTCAACCGACCCTTTGTCATGAGCATATCTCTCCGGTAAAAGAAGAATACATCGTTTTATTATGTCTATTGTAACTAAGTGCTTTGCATTTTACTAGTGGATTAGAAAAGAATCCTATAGGAACCAAAAAATACCCCATTTTTTTACAAAATGGGGTGCAACTTATGTACGAAAACGCTATATCATTCTTGCCTATTCACGCTCCGATCAATTTTACCCTGATTATTGAGAAGTATTGCCCGTGCACGTGATCTCCTACTAATATTTTCTGGATCGTCGAAACGGATTGCAATAATTGTGCGTGCCGCCTGCCCTGCTTTTGATATATTGGGCCTGGTGGGTGAAGGCGTGCCTTGGCCTCTCTGAGTATTCTGTCCTATTGCGCCGCGAACTCGACCTCGTTGTAACAGGCCGATAATCGTTCCAAGAACGATGCCGATGGCGATACCGACGATGAGCGTGATTGGCTCTGGTAAGGTCGGTAGTGCAAAGGTGGTCGCGAAGGTGAGTCCTCCTACGACAATAGCGCAAATGACGGCGAAAAGGACGACGATAATTGGATTCGGTCCCGTGCGCTGAGTTTGCAAAAAGAAGTCTCTGCGTGCGCTGTTGGGGCCGTGTTCACGAAATTGTCCACTCCCAGCGCTGCCGGAGGCAAGTTGGTAAACCTCGCCTTCGCCGAAACCTTCTTTCCGCAGCCTGGTTGCCACCTCTTCAGCCCGAGTTTCATCTGGAAACACAGCCAACAAATCATAATTGGCCGGTTGTTGTTTCTGCATAAGTAAGCTCCTCATCAGGGTAGAGTATCGTATCCTTGAACGTGTTTTTTTATCCTGATTATATCACTGTAGCTTTGGGAAAAAGGAGGAACGTTGCGACTGTATGCTATCCTCTGCTTCGTATTATAGTGATCTGTTGTGCAACGATTCCAGTACAGCCGCGATCTCATGGCGCACCTGCTCGTTATTGTTAATCTCCGCGTTGACTTTTTCCCAGCCGTGCATGATTGTGGTATGGTCGCGTCCTCCCAGGGCCGCGCCTATCTGGAGAAGGGAGGCTGTGGTCTCCTCGCGCATCAGATACATAGCCACCTGCCTCGGCCAGACGATGTCGCGGTCGCGCTGCTTGCCGCGCACAAGTTCAGGTCTGGCATTGTAGTAGCGGCAGACGCCATCAAAGACCTCCGAGACCGTCAGGGTTGCGGGCGGCTTCGTATCATAAATATGTTCAAGGGCTTGCGCTGCCAGCTTGACGCTGAGCGGCGCGTCGTGCAGAGTGGCGTAGGCGATGACGCGGTTCAACGCGCCTTCTAGCTCTCGTACACTGCTGCATTCTGGCCGGGCAACATACTCGATAACGCCGGCGGGTATAGAGAAACGCAATGACTCGGACTTGGAACGCAAAATAGCCATGCGATGCTCGTATTCAGGTCGTTGGACATCGGCCAGCAGGCCCCACTCGAAGCGAGAGCGCAGACGATCTTGTAGACTACTTATCGCCTTTGGTGGGCGGTCGCTTGTCACCACGATCTGTTTGTTTGCGATGTGGAGAGTATTAAAGGTGTGGAAAAATTCTTCCTCGGTCGATTCTTTTCCCGCGATAAACTGGATGTCGTCCACGAGCAAAATGTCAATCTGGCGATATTTAGAGCGAAACTCTTCTGTCTTTTGAAAGCGTATGGCGTTGATGATCTCGTTCGTGAACTTCTCTGATGTGGTGTAGAGAACATTGAGCCCGGAGGTTTCGCCGGCGTGACCGATGGCATGCAGAAGATGTGTCTTTCCTAGCCCAACGCCACCATAGAGGAAGAGTGGATTATAGACTCGCCCCGGATTCTCTGCAACTGCTAATGAGGCGGCGTGAGCTAATTTATTCGATTGTCCAACGATGAACGAGCCAAAGGTATAGCGAGGATTGGGGGAACCTTCTAAGGTTGGGGCTGCCGGATTGTATTCTTGCGCCCTTACCCGTTCGATTCGTTGCGTCTCTTCGTTCGCGAATGAGTTGTAATCTGGCTCTGATGCTGGTTCTGGTTGCGTATAATAGTGCCGTGTGCGTCCTTGCCCTTTGGGAATCTCTTGTGAATAGGGTTGTTGCTGGCTATACTCTTCTGGAAAATTGCGATAGATATTGTCTGTTGGAGCTATTGGGGGCGTTGGTGCTACCAGAGAGTTCATGGCCTCCGCAGCATCGGCAACGCGCTTTCCCCGTAGTGCTGATGAAAGGCGCGCCCTTGAAATTCGATAGGAACGTTTAGGTGGACGGAAGGCAGCATCAGGCGACAGGTCCACCTGCTCTCCTGTCTCTTTCGCAACCTCAAATCTTATCTCAATCGCTTTTCCTGTAATATCTGTTAAGATAGAACGGATCAACTCGATGAAGCGTGTCTCCAGTTGTGCCTTTGCAAAGGTTGTGGGCACACGGATGATGAAGATGTCATCCTGAAAGGAGAGCGCCGAAGTACCCTGAAACCAGGTGGTAAAGACGGCTGCGTTTACTCTTGTTTGTAGGCGCTCTATTGCTGTTTGCCAGATTTGTTTTGCATTCACACGTAACACCCCTCTGGGGATAGCCTATAAGTATTTTGCACCAATTGCTCTTCAGACGCTCTCCGCACGTAAGTCAGTCAAAACCATGTGTTTTTTTAGACAAAAAAGATATCTGACAAGAATCCCGCGACGGTAGAATGTAATGGTAGCATTAAATCAAAACGCTGTAAAGCCCTTGTGCTCTTCTCTGTTCTTTTCTGCTCATTCTAGTAACGCAGGAGATGCGCGAGACGTTCCACCTGTTGCTTCACCAGGACTATCAACTATTATGGAACCTATTTTTCCTTATCGCACTCTCCTGGATGCAACCAAATAGTCTGCTTACCTCTCAAAAGAGAACTAGTCTTCAAGCCTCTTTCGTTGAATAGATATAGTCAGCGAAAATTTGCTCTCCACCTTATATTATTCTATAGGTATTAGCACCTGCTGTTTGATATCAATACTACTATCATCTATGATAAAGGTTAGCTTTGTTAGTAGTATTTCTTTTCTTAGGGAGAACGAAATGTCTCTACTTTACGCATTTTGGAGTGTGCTCCAGCACTATGATGAAGGGAGCGAGTTCCTCCATCCGAAAAAGCGCCGTGGCTTACTGTATATGGCTCTTCTTTTGAGTTTTGTAGTAAGTTCTGTAATGGTAGCTTGTTCTGACGGCACGAGCAGCGCACCGGGGAGTAGTAGTAACAATAGGAGTACAGGGAGTGCACCGCAGGCCACTCCTTCACCCGCTACGTTATCCAGCCTACATTGGTGTGGTAAGCCCTCTATGGTGTTCCGTGATCAGGCGGATGCAAATGCTGCAAAGAACTTGCCACAGACGAAGCTGGGGCCGGCCAATGGAACTCCGACAGCCATCAATGATTGGAATACTGTAAAAGAAAATTTGGGCTTTACCATCTTTCTTCCAAAAACATTGCCCGCCGGGTCCTGCTTGCTCAATGTATCGAGTTCGCTGCGCGATCCTATCTTTGGCAGCAATTTTACCATAACATATGTCCTATCAGATCAAAATTCTGTTAGTTTTTCGCAGGCACCCTCCCGCTCTCAAAATACGAGCTTTCAATGTAATGTATCGGATGCTCCTGCCACTGATGGGAGCGGAGTAGCAAAGAAAGAGACGCCAGGTGTCACGCCAGTGCCGACCGCCAATCCTGTACAGTTGTGTAATGGAGTGCGCGAGAAAACGAACATTGTCTTCTCCGCTCGTGGCGCAACGCCTATGCTAGAGCAGTTCTTTCAGGGCTTGCAGCCAGATGTAGATTGGATGCCTGCGAAATAGACGTATAGTTTAAAAATGCAGATTGAATATTCGAGCCTGAATATCTCTGAGTGTAAATGTATATTGGATATGCCAGAGTACTGGATGCTTGGGGGACGCTAGAAAGTTCCTATGCAAAAATATGACTGTCTATTCGTCCTATTCTGTAGTACTATTGTGTTGCTTCATCGTTTAAACTCGCGGCACAGGTATTTTCCCGACTGGAAATTCAGCGTCCACTCGACGCTCAACTGATACTTCTGGTATAATGACAGAAGCTTTACATGCACGCGGTGCGTTCATTTTTGCGTGCGTACAAACGGGAGGAACGTTTTTATGGATAAGTGTCCCTATTGTGGGGCTGAAACTCGACCAGGCGACAATTTCTGTTTGAATTGTGGCAACCGCCTGCTTCCTGCCACTCCCTCACCGCAGCAGGTTCAGCCGGTAGGTGATGCCACTCTTGCGGCACCGGAGGATTGGGGCACTGCAGCGCCTTCATCTTCTAACGGTAGTGGGTGGGGTGAGTCAGCTTCCTCGCCATCCGCAACCTCAGCACCTGAGCAGCCGACTCTCCGTGAGTCTTCTGCCGCTCCTGTCGCCCAGGCAACCCTTGATAAATTGCAGGAACCAGGACGCTTCATTTTGCGTTCGGATAGTGGTGAGGCCCTGCAAGAATACCCTCTGGATAAACCTGAGATTGTGATCGGTCGCGCTCCAAATAGCGACATATTATTATCAAAAGACAAGTTGACCTCGCGACGCCATGCCACTGTTTTTTATGACAATGCACAGTATATGTTGCGCGATGAGCGTAGCGCGAATGGGACCTTTGTAAATGGTCAGCAACTAGATGAGGGAGCTTCTCATCTGCTGAAAGACGGCGATCAGGTTGGCATTGGCGAACATGAGTTGATTTACCGCGCCTTTGGCTCAACTGTAAGTGACGTGGAAAATTTCCCTACGATGTCCGTGCAGTATGCTAATCAGCCCGATGTAACCTATCGAACGCGTGATGATTCGTTGGCTACGGTGACGAGTCAGGATGACTATGGTACGGATTACGCGCTTGATTCAAATAATAATGCGGAGCCAAGTGCTCAAGCAGAGGAGAAATCTGTGGCTCCCGAACAAGTTGAAGTTGTGTCTTCTGTAAATGCACCTGTGTCAAATCCATCTACATCGGTCACATCTACGTCTAGCCCCGAGGTTGCAGAACCTGTCTATGAGCCTGAAATACATGACGCGACTGCTGTCGACGAATCTTCAGCTCCCGCCGCCATCGCTTCCAGCAGGCCTGAAAAGGTAGTTGCTGCGCAGCCTGCGATCAATACTCCTGATGGTGCTGTTACCTTCAATCGCTTCGCCTCGATCTCTTCTCCGTCTCTGCCTGATATCAGCCCTCTTATGGCTGCTCTTTCTACACTAGACGGGCAGATTATGTCGTTGCAGGAGCAGTTCAACGCGACGCAGGAGGCGATGCGCTCTCATGATGGAGAGGTTTCTCAGACGGCCAACCAGCTTCGCACTGGCATTCGCCGTGTCTCTGAGCGTATGGATAATATGATCGCCGATGTAGCGCGTAGTCGCGAGGCGCTCGCGTGGGCTGAGCTACTACAATTGATGGAGGATGTGATGAACAATCCTCGCGACATTGAGTACGTGACGAAGCTTGCTCGTAAGGCGCGCGAACTAAATAAGGTCTTTCAGATTCATCAGACGGTCCTCAATACAATGGCTGAGTGTAACAGTCTGTTGCGTAGTATGATCGGCGAAGAAAAGTAACGCTCTTTTTATTCCAAATATGCTAGATAAGGGCGGCTAATGGTCGCCCTTTTACCTTTATGGCTTGCACAAAAGGATGTTCTTTCTGATAATCGAACGGTGTGCAGAGTCTCTAATCTGGAAATTGCATGTATAAAGAAGCACCTGTTGATGTAGTAGGCAGTTCCTCTACTGCCTCTGCGTCAGACGATACACAACACTTTGATGCTATTATTGTTGGTGCAGGCCTGGGAGGCTTGCTAAGTGCTGCGCAGCTCTTAGAGCGCGGGAAGCGGATTCTGGTCCTGGAACGCTTGCCTCATGTTGGTGGTCGTTTTACCGCCAAAAACTTTCATGGTGTGCAGGTAAGTACCGGCGCGGTGCATATGATACCCTTCGGGAGCAGTGGCGTGCTGTCGCAGATGCTGAATCGTTTACATATTCCCCACCGGTTCTTTGATGCCGATGTGTTTGGTTCATTTCATGTGCATGGTAAGCAGTATCGCTCTCGTGGTCTGCTTGGCGTCGCTCGCTTTTTAGGGCCAATTCAGTTTTTCTGGTTCCTGCGTCTTGGGTATCTCATGTTTTTGCATCCTGTACCTCTGCAAGAACGCGCACTACCCTTTGGTCTCTGGCTTGAGCGACATATTCCGCTTGAGCAGAATCCACAACTTGTAGCCTTCTTCGCCGCGATCTCTCGCTTTGCCTTAAGCCTTGAACTGAGTCAGGTAAGCACGGCTGAAGTGGTACGTATTACCAAGAACATGTTTCGCTATGGGGCGCCTGCGATTGTGCAGGGTGGCTGTGGAGAGCTCTCTCGTCAGCTAGAGCAGCATATTCTTGCTCATGGTGGCGAAATCAGGCTTTCCTGCGATGTCGCGCAGCTCTTGCAGACCGATGGTCAGGTGACGGGCGTTCGTGTTCGAGATAAAGCGACGAAAGAGGAGAGCATTATCCTCGCGCCTCTCGTAATAAGCGATATTGGCCCGCGAGCAACTGCCGCTCTTCTACACAGTCATCGAGTGACGCAGGCCGAAGTTTTAAAATCAAAGTCAACCGAAGATGCCGAAGATCCTGAGTCAACTCTCGTCGGAAGTGAGCCACGGGCTGAACAGCCGAATCCGCAAGAAGCGGTAGGGCTCAAGGTTCATATTCTTAGTGATGTCTCGCTTATTCCACATAAAGGTATTATGTATTGCCTGGATACGCAGCGTATTGCCGGCATGGTACAGCCTACCAATAGTGATCCTGGACTCGCGCCAGTCGGCAAACATCTGCTGATTAGCCATCAGGTGATTCGTAGCAATAACGTCGAGGAGGAGCGTGCCCTTGCCCTGGCCGACTTACGTATGATGTTTGGTGAAACGTTCGATACGCACTGTCGAGTACTTACTATGGGTACCTATCGAGGCGAGTGGCCGGTGAATCGCATCGCTCAGGGCGAAGATGTGTCGCCCGCGCTTTCTCTATCTGGTCTCTATCTGGTCGGCGATGCAGTGAAGCCTTCTGGCTATCTGATGGTTGAGGGCGTTGCTCAGAGCGTCAATCGCTTCCTGGACCTGCTAGACTATACAGGTGATGCTAGCGGGCGCGTTCGCCGCCCACACAACGTAACCCAACCGCCCTCGCGTCTGAATGCCTTGCGTTGGCTATGGAAGGCTCCGGGCAACTCCGGACGTGTTTGAGGAGATTTTTTTATGCTTGCTACATATGAAGACACAGCTATTGCCCCCCATTATCTTGTAACTGGGGGGCGACCCTTGTATGGAGAAGTGACGATCAGCGGCGCAAAGAATGCGGTGACGAAAATGGTTATCGCATCGCTGCTCACGACTGAGCCTTGTACCTTGCGCAACGTGCCCATCCTGGGTGATCTTTATCTGACAATGAAGCTCTGCCAGGACTTTGGTTCGCAGGTAACTCTGAATGAAGAGGAGCACGTCCTCTCTATAGTGACGAGCGACATTAAGAACTCCAGCGTATCACATGCGCTAGGTGCGCTCAATCGTATTAGCGTACTAACCATTGGACCGTTGCTCCACCGTTGTGGTGAGGCGACGATTCCTATGCCCGGTGGGGACCGTATTGGACCTCGCCCTATCGACTTTCACATTCAAGGACTGCGTCAGATGGGCGCGATCATTGTTGAGCGAGACGGGCGCTATCAGTGCTCTGCTCCCAATGGACTGCACGGAGCCAACATCAAGCTTCCTTTTCCTAGCGTCATGGCGACTGAAAACTTCTTACTCTCGGCCTCACTAGCGAAAGGGGTGACAATCATAGAAAATGCCGCCACCGAACCGGAGATTATCGATCTCATCAAGCTCTTACAGAAGATGGGCGCGATCATCGAGTTAAAAGTGGACCGACGCATCGTGATCGAGGGCGTGCGCTCGCTGCGTGGTGCCAGCCACACACTTTTGAGCGATCGCAACGAGGCTGTCTCGCTTGCCATTGCTACCTATCTTACAAAGGGAGATGTCTATCTGCGCCTTGCTCAGCAAGATACGCTCCTGACCTTTCTCAATACGCTCTCTAAGATGAATTTGCGCTTTGAGATAGATGATGAAGGCATTCGCTTTATCAGTGATGCAAAGACGCCCCCTGCAATCGCTCTAGAGACCGATGTACATCCCGGCTTTATGACCGACTGGCAACAACCTTTTACCATTCTTTTGACGCAGGCTGATGGAATGTCCGTAGTGCATGAAACGATCTACGAGGATCGCTTTGGCTATACAAGTGCGTTGCAGCGAATGGGCGCTCACGTTGGCCTCTATCCAAAGTGTCTGGGCGAGGTGCCTTGCCGTTTCAAAGAGAAGCAGTATATGCATAGCTGCGTGGTGCGAGGGCCGACGCCTTTGACCGCCGCCCGTCTGGATATACCGGATATTCGTGCAGGCTGCTCTTATATTCTCGCCGCCCTCTGCGCAACGGGGACATCAGAGGTCTATGGAATCGAACATATCGAGCGTGGTTATGAACACCTGGATATGAAACTGCGCCGCCTGGGTGCTAGCATTGAAACGATACATGCGCCGTCATTATAGACGGCGCATGATTTCCATCGCTTCCCTTTACCCCTTCATGTGCTTGGATAGAGAAATCAAAAAGGGGAAAATGTACGTTTAGCTTTGTAAGCTTGCTCGCACCTCTCGTAGCTGCTCAGGACTCAAGATTCTGAACAGAATGAGCAGATTCTCCAGATCATATTCTAGTCCGATGGCATGTAATTCTTGTCGTATACGACCGAGCGCGCTGATCTGTGTTGTTGTTATCAAACCGTAACTGACAAGGCTGGCCGCAAGAAGTTGATCATGAGTGAGTAGCTTGAACATAAGTAAGATTTCACCAAGTTGATAATTTAAGTCCACGCCACGTAGCATACGCTGAATATTTTGCGCAACCTCCAGGCGATCCTGAGGAACAAGATGCCCGTCGAGAAGTACTTTTCCTAGTGAACGTGTGGCTCTTCCACTAAGTACCTGTGGTTGGACTGACTGTGGTGGCTGTTCTGCGAGTGCTGGCATCGGTGGCAGACTTTGAACAATATCGAGGAGCACGGCATTGTTTGCAGCCAGTCCATCCTCAAAGTCTGCTCCTCGGGCTTGCTTTCCCTCGCTAGAGCTTTGATTCTCACTCTCGACCGTCCCCTTGTTTTCGGCCTCCTTCTCCGTTTTCCCCGTCTCTTTTGGTCTTTCTTCTTCACGGAAGTCTTCCTTCCGTGCCTCTTCCTGAATCGAAGGCGAAGGAAGCTTTGGAGCGGTTATCGGTGCCTCTCTGCTTGCTGTTGCACTTGATGGCATGGATGTAGCGATTGATGCCAATGGAGAAGAGGCCGGTTGTGCTTGCTGTAGGGTCTGCAACTGTTGGGCTATCTGTGCAAGCTGCTGCCCATAATTCGCACGTGAGAGCACATCTGGCCGCTTTGTACTCTCTGGAGAGGTTGGTCCAGTCGTAGTCCGTTCGATGGGCATATCTTGAATAGGAGACGCTCGCAGAGTCTGAGTGCTTATCGTATTTGTCTGGGTGCTGCTATTCTCATTTACCTGAGTTGGTCGCGCACTTGGAGACACATATGCTGTATAGACGGTATTGAGATCGTTGTTGAGGCTGTTGGTCTCTACTGGTGGATATGCTGCTGGTGCTGCCGAGCTCACCTCTGTCTGTTGTGTATAGGTCATTGTCGATGTCGTAGCATAAGGTGTCGCTGCTTGCGTCGCTTCGGGCTGATACATTGTGCTTGCGAGCCGGGTATTAGCTGGTTGCATCGTTGGCTCTACAGGAGTATACAGGCTCTCGTTGTTGTTCTCTTCTAAAGGAGAACGATATCCCTGTGCCATACGCGACAACTGTGCCAATCCTGATTCGTTACTGCCATCGACTGCCTGACCGCTTGCCAGTCGCTGAAGGGCAGAGTCAGATGGTCCAGGTAAGGTAGACGAGTTGTACGATCTTGAGGCATAGGCCGTTGCGTCTCTATTTTCTTGTGGTGCAGTATAGCTGTTTGTTCCCTGTGCGCTCCAGGTGCGTTGATTAGGATAAAGGACTGCGCGGATCTTTTCGGTGTAGCCAGACTGGCCATTGGCCGTATTTCCTTGAGCTGGTGCTTGAGGTACGTACTGATTTGGATTCGTTTGATAGAATGCAGGTGGCGCAGGAGAAGTGGTTGGTGGAAGAGGTGTTGGATATGTTCTTGTTGCTGCTCGTTGAGCATTTACATCGGCTGTAGGACGATACGCCGCAGCGCTTCCTATACCAGGAGCGGATGGCTGCTGGGTGCGGAGTGTTGATGAGGATGTAGGAGGTGAAACCTTTGGTATGCGTGGTAGTGTATTCGCTTCGACATTTTCATTTGGTATGCGTGTGCGCACAACATCGACGAGATTCATAAGTCCCATCATGCCGTCAACCTCTATGTCCGGTATAGCAGTTGATGATCGATCGTCGAGATCACGCGGGCCATAGCCCGCAAGGTTTGTACAGAGGAATGTGAGCACCTGAACTTTGCGGTCACGGCGCTGGCTGTCCAGTGCCACCCAGAACTCGCGTCGCGCCGCCGCGGCCTGCGCAAGATTCACAAGCACGAGTCGAATGGGATAGCGCGCAATCGCATCAAAGACTTCTACTGCTGTACGCGCCGTATGATTTGTATAGCCTGCTAGCTGAAGTTCACTGACTAAGAGTGTTGCGAGCTGCTGGTCTCGCTCAAAAAGCAGAATGTGTGGTCCACCAGTACTAATATTCATACCTGCATCACTCCAGTTGCTACCTGCTTTATATCTGAGTTCGCAGGGGTAGATGTTGATCCGTGCTCGTCTGGCCCTGCAGCCTTGCTCATGGAAGCCTCCTGCGTCCTATGCTGTGTCTGTATTCGGGCTTAGTATAGCATACATCTCTTGCGCTGTCATAGTTATCAGGCGAAGACATGACTATTGAGACGGAGTCTATCTCTTCTGCGTAAAATGTAGGATAATGCGGCTGTTAACAGCTCTTTTTGAGACCTTTTTTCTGCCTATAAGGAGTACATTAGTCCTATGTCTTCCAATCTTTCTTCTCATCCGGCTGCCCCTATCGCCTTGCTGACTGATTTCGGGTCCGCCGATGGTTATGTTGCGGTCATGAAGGGAGTGATCCTGAGCCTGGCTCCAGGTCTGTCTCTGATTGATATCACGCATGATATTCGCCCGCAGAACATCTCTGCTGGAGCCTGGGTACTGGCTACCAGTTACCGATATTTTCCTCGCGAGACCATCTTTGTCTGCGTCGTTGATCCGGGAGTGGGGAGTCAGCGTCTGCCGATTGCTTTCCGCGCGGGTGAGTGGTTCTTTGTGGGTCCAAACAACGGCCTGTTTAGCTATGTCGTACAAGAGCAGACAGTCCACGAGGTAGTGGCGTTGACGAATTCTGCCTATCATCGCGCTCAAGTAAGCGCCACCTTTCAAGGTCGGGATATCTTTTCGCCCGTAGCAGCCTCTATCGCTAATGCCGTTTCTCTAGCTAATCTAGGTTCAGCTATTCAGCCCTCCGCCTTGTCGCGCTTAGATATCGTTCCCCCACTTTTACAGAACGAGCGAGTAAGCGCACAGATTGTTCACGTGGATCACTTTGGAAATCTGGTGACGAACGTTCCTCTTAGCATGCTTCCCGATTTTTTTAGATACGCTTCGGTCCAACTTCAGTTTGTCAGTACTGGAGGAGGAGTAAGTGCCCGCCGTCGCTTCTTCGCTGATTCTCCGGGTAAACTTGAAGATACCCAACTGCCCTTCCTCTATGTTGATAGCTCCGGTTATATCGGAATTGCGCTGCAAAATGGCAACGCCGCGAACGTGTTACATATGACGGGTGGCGAACGTGTTATCCTTACCTATTCCTAAGAGTCGTTCTGAGTAGTGGTTTGTCGTATACTTAATGAATACTCTCCGATCGATTTCTCGGTTTCCATCTTTGGACTATCCGCAAAGAATTGTTTGACGGAGAGAAATATGGTATAATGAGCTTATACCCTTTTATAAAGAGTGGGACATTACGGCAGTGTTTTACGGAGAGGGTGTAAGCATCGCACCTGAAGATTCCTTGCAGCGTTCGTTTCTTACCTGATAATTGGTACAAGAAAGGACAAGTTAAAACATTGCAGGAGCATCAATGGATGCATTTTTCAACTCAATCCCATCCTGTCAAACCTAAGGGCTGGAAAAAGAGTCTCGCAGAACTAAATCAGAATAAGATCCTCCAAAATGTAGAAAGGGCTGGTTTTCTCGCAGTATATGACGAGCAAAAATCCGGCCCTTTTGGTCTAATGGCAGCGGCGTGTTCGGGTGGAAGCGGGCGAAGGTGGGTGGAGAATCCGTCTGTTTTTAATCTCGCCCATCTCCTCTTGTAGCGCAGTTCCCGTTCATGTAATGCGTTTTCTGGGTTTGTCGTATGTAGAAGCAGTCGAAGCGTGTAGTGTAGAAATTCTGTTAGGCAGAATAGTCGCACAACCGACTTTTGATACACTACCAGTCATACACAGAGAGGATGAACTATGGATCTGGTGAAGCGGTTAGAAGAATATCGGGATCGTGAGCGTGAGCTCATGTGGGAGGGGACCTTTGCCCAGTACTTTGAGATTGCGACGAAAAGACCAGAAGTAGCTCGACTTTCTCATGAGCGTATCTATCATATGATTATGGACGCGGGCGTCGACACGACCCGCTCTGGAGAGCCTCGGTATAAGTTTTTTAGCCAGGAAATTTTTGGCATCGAGAAGCCGCTACAGCAGATCGTTGACTACTTCCACTCTGCCGCCCAGCGCCTTGAGGTTCGTAAGCGTGTTCTCCTGCTTATGGGGCCTGTTGGTGGAGGTAAGTCCACAATTGTTTATCTGATCAAACGCGGTCTTGAGGCTTATAGCCGTTCTCCTGAGGGAGCAATCTACTCGATCAGTGATTGTCCGATGCACGAAGACCCTCTCCACTTAATTCCTCATGAAATTCGCTCAGACATCGAGAAAGAGTTTGGCCTGTACATCGAAGGCGACCTGTGCCCCCATTGCCGCTATATGGTTGATAACCAGTTTGGTGGTCACATCGAAGAAATTCCCGTAAAACGCATCGCCTTTAGCGAAAAATACCGCGTCGGAGTAGGTACATTTACACCTTCTGATCCGAAAAGCCAGGACATCAGTGAGCTAGTAGGCGGTATTGACCTCTCCACAATTGGTGAGGTGGGCGTCGAGAGTGATCCCCGCGCCTATCGCTTCGATGGTGAGCTGAATATCGCGAATCGCGGCGTTATGGAATTTGTAGAGATGCTTAAGTGCGTCAGAGGCGATACGCTCATTTACACTAAAAACGGAATTCGGCGACTTGATTCATTGGCTCAGTCCGATCATCCAGTTGGAGAATCGCGGGAGATTGAGCTACAAGTGGCAAGTAGTTCTGGTATAGAGACGGCCGCTGACCTGTACCGCTCCGGTATGAGCAAGACAAAACGCATCAGTACGCGTCGAGGTTTTGTACAAGAAGGTACGTTTGAGCATCGTCTACAGGTCGTCAATACTGATGGCGTACAGGTCTGGAAACGTCATGATGAACTGGAGATCGGCGACTGGGTCGTGCTCCAGAAGGGACAGAATCTCTGGGGTCAGGATGTCACTTTCTCCTGGCAGCCCGAGAAACCCCAATTTGCCCAGCGTATTAAGGTACCGGAACATATGACGCCGGAACTTGGGCGTTGGTTGGGCTATCTGACCGCCGAGGGCGATGTCCGTCCTGATGGCACGATTCGTTTTGCCAACGTAGAAGAGGAGCTTCGCACCAATTATATTCAGTTGACTCAGCAGCTGTTCGGTATCACGCCTCGTCAGTATACTGGTGTGGTACAGATGAACAGTATTGCTCTGGCAGACTTCTTACGGTATGTTGGCTTTAAGACTGGTGCGTACAACAAAGACATTTCCTGGGCCGTCCTTGAGTCCTCGCGCGAAACGATGCTGGAATTTCTGGCTGGCTACTTTGCGGGTGATGGAACCGTCAACCTGCATGGACGGCTTTCATGGACGACAGCTTCAGAGACTCTTGCGCAGCAACTTCAAGTTGTTCTGTTGAATCTTGGCGTTGTAACCCGGCGCATGAAGATGCAGAGCCGTTCTTCCTCCACCAGTGAGTATGGCGAATATTGGACTGTGACAGCAAGTGGCGCGGATGCTGATCTCCTCGCCTCACAGATGCGCTTGCTACCACAGCGTAAGCTGCTGACCTACGAGAAGGTTGCATTAACCGAACAACGCGCCGGGCGTGCTGATCTGATTCCAAATACAATGGGATATTGGACGGTAATCTCGGAAGAGCTTCAACGCACCGTGATGGCTCGTGCGACGGCAGTGAGTGGCTCTGGCTATCGTGCACGTGAGGGTGCTCATCAAATATTGGGTGAGGACTATACAAACCTGCATATGCTGCGTACAGCCACAAATACATGTACCCGTACGATGGCTACAAAGGTGCTGAATAAGCTTGAGGGCTGGGTTGAACCACCTCCGGGTTTAAATGCGCTCCTCAATCCATCACAGTTCTATGATGAGGTCGTTTCAATTGAGGACGGCGAGGCCGAGTGCTGGGATCTGCACGTTCCTGGCTCGAATACCTACGTTGCGAACGGTATCATCAACCATAACTGCGATGAAAAGTTCCTGTATGTCCTGCTTACTTTGAGTCAAGAGCAGAATATCAAGACCGGCCGCTTTAGTATGATCTACGCTGATGAGGTTGTTGTTAGCCACACTAATGAGCATGAATATCAGTCATTTGTGGGCAACAAGAAATCTGAGGCGTTGCAGGACCGCATCATCCTGGCGAAGGTTCCGTACAACCTGCGTGTCTCCGATGAGGTGAAGATCTACGAGAAGTTGCTCAAGCAGAGCTCACTGCAAAACGTGCATATTGCTCCATATACGCTGCGCATTGCAAGTATCTTTGCCTTGCTCACCCGCATGGAGCCTTCTAAGAAGGCTGGCATGAGCTTGATGAAGAAGCTGAAGCTGTATGATGGCGAGGATATGGAAGACTTCAAGCAGAAGGATGTGCGTGAGTTGCAGGAGGAGACGGTGCGCGAGGGCATGGATGGTATCTCCCCACGCTACGTCATTAACCGCCTCTCAAACGCTTTGATCAAGCAGAATGTGACCTGTATTAATCCTATTGATGCCCTGCGTGCTCTGCGCGATGGCCTCGATCAGCATACCAGTATCACCCGCGAGGAGCGTGAGCGCTATCTCAACTTTGTCCACGAAGCCCGCAAAGAGTACGATGAAGTGGCGAAAAAAGAAGTTCAGCGCGCTTTTGTCTATTCGTATGAAGAGTCGGCCCGTACAATGTTGAATAACTACCTCGATAACGTTGAGGCTTTCTGCAATAAGACGAAGTTGCGCGATCCTATCACCGACGAAGAGATGGAGCCCGATGAGCACTTGATGCGCTCTATTGAGGAACAGATCGGCGTCTCTGAGAACGCAAAGCGCTCTTTCCGCGAGGAAATTCTAATCCGCATCTCCTCTCTGGCTCGCAAAGGTCTGACCTTTGACTATACCAGTCATGAGCGTTTGAAGGAAGCAATTGAGAAAAAATTGTTTGCCGACTTGCGCGATGTGGTGAAGATTACAACGTCTGCACGCACTCCCGATAAAGAACAGTTGCGCAAGATCAATGAGGTTGTTGATCGTCTGATGTCAGAGCATGGCTACTGTCATGTATGCGCCAACGAGATTCTCCGCTACACCGGAAGCCTCTTAAATCGGTAATCAGCGTTGAGTGCAAGATGTTTATTGCGAGGATTCGTTGGCGGCTCAGTGTCGAACGTCAACGCTTCTCTCTTCATCACCCTGCACTCTCGTGTCAATAAAGGAGAACGATCGATGTCTGTCTCCCAGCATGACTGGTCATTGCACCGCAAGGGACAGGTTGACCAGGAGCGCCATAAAGAGAAGATCCGCGAAGCGGTAAAAAAGAATTTGAGCGATATCGTCAGTGAGGAGAATATCATTCTCTCCGATGGCAAAAAGAGCGTCCGTGTCCCCATCCGCTCGCTTGAAGAGTACAGTTTCCGCTATGACTTTGGTCGTCAGCAGCACGCGGGCCAGGGCAATGGCAAGAGCAAAGTGGGCGATGTGGTAGCTCAGGAACCCAAACCCGGCAAAGGCAAAAAAGGTGATGCCGGTAAAGAGGCGGGCTACGATTACTACGAAGCCGAGATATCAATGGAAGAACTGGCCGCCATGATCTTCGAAGATCTCGGCCTCCCAAATCTTGAACAGAAGCGCCAGCAAGAGATGCAAACCGATGCCGTGCGTTTCACCGATGTGCGCAAAAAAGGGCCAATGGCGAACCTGGATAAGAAGCGCACCATCATGGAAAATATCAAACGTAACGCTGCTAAGGGCGATGCTAGCTTTAAAGACATTAAATCTGACGACCTGCGCTTCAAAGTCTGGGAACCCACCATCAAATATCAGTCCAATGCCGTTGTGATAGCTATGATGGACATTTCGGGTTCAATGGGCGAGTTCGAGAAGTATATCGCTCGCAGCTTCTACTTCTGGATGGTACGTTTTTTGCGTACAAAGTACAACAACGTGCAGATCGTCTTTATTAGTCATCATACAGAAGCAAAAGAGGTTACAGAAGAAGAATTCTTCCACAAGGGCGAAAGCGGTGGCACTCAAGTCTCTTCGGCTTACGAACTGGCGCTACAGATCATTCAGGAGCGCTATAATCCTAATGACTGGAACATTTACCCCTTCCACTTCTCCGATGGCGACAATCTGCCGTGGGACAATGATCGCTGTGTGCAACTGGTCAATCGCCTGATGGAACTGTGTAATATCTTCGGCTATGGTGAGATCCGCGAGGGCCATTATCGCTCGCCCAGCACATTGATGTCTGCCTACAACAAGATCAATGACCGCAAGTTTACAGCGGTAACCATCTCAGACAAGAAGGAAGTGTATCCTGCGTTGCGCAAGTTCTTTGCCCAGCGCGATCCTGTTCCAAGCAGGTAGATTCAGGAGTTGCTGCATGATTAGTCATGATTCAAATAGTGACATCGAACGCTTGCGTGATGGAATAGATGCCGCCTGGGAAGAGGCACGAAAATTTGGCCTCGACCCCTTCCCAACTCATTTTGAATTAGTGCCCGCCTCAGTGATGTACGAGTTCGCCTCGTATACCCTCCCCGGCCGTTTTAGCCACTGGACACATGGAAAGGCATATTACCGTCAGAAGATGCAGTATGATTTCGGTCTGAGCAAGATCTACGAGATGGTGGTAAATACCAATCCCAGCTACGCTTTCTTGATGGAGATGAACGATCTCCTGCAAAACACCTTTGTGGCGGCTCACGTCTTCGGCCATACCGATTTCTTTAAGAATAACGCGTACTTCCAGCATACCTCTCGCCGCATGATCGATAAGGCAAGTGGTCACGCCGAGCGTATCGCGAAATATGAATTCGATCACGGAAAAGACGAGGTCGAACGTTTCCTGGATTCCGTGCTCTCTATTCAGGAACACGTGGACTATAACCTCTTGCTCCGTAGCGAGCCAGCTCCTGTAAAGAATGAGAAAGCGAGCCAGTTTGCTGGAGGCGTGTATGATGATTTATGGGGTGTGGAGGATAAAGAGAAGAAGGCTGAGGAGGAGCGTGAGCGTCGGCTAGGCAAACCTCCTAAGTTTCCTGAAAAGCCAGAAAAAGATCTGCTTCTCTTCCTGATGCGCCATGCACCTCATCTCACTCCCTGGCAGCGCGATATTATCGACATAGTACGCATCGAGATGCTCTACTTTGTGCCTCAGATGCAGACAAAAACGATGAACGAAGGCTGGGCCTGCCTCGTTGGCTCAAGCTTAGTACTGACTGAGCATGGCTTTTTGTGCTATGATACCTTGCACAACCGCCTGACTCAGGGCGAGACCATTACTGTTGCAAGCGGCAGTGGTGCGCAAGATACGATTAGCGATCGGCACCTGCGTCGTAATGCTGCCACGATCCGCTTACGCACACGTCGCGGCCTTGTATTGGAGGGTGCAGAAGAGCACAAACTGAGTGTCGGCCCAGATCAATGGCTCGCTCTCAAGGATGTCAAGGTCGGGCAGCGGATTCCATTGAGCGTGGGCGACAATGTCTGGCCTACGCAATTCGTACCCGTTGCAACACCCGCTCAGCTTGTCTCATCCACTGTATCAGATGTCGCTCAAGCAGCGGGAGTGAGCGTGAAAACAATCTATCGCTCTATGAGTGGCAAGACAACGTATGCGAAGGATCGCATAGATGCGGCTGTACAAGAAGTAAATTATACATTCGGCAACGCTGGCAAGCCTATGTATGCTTCACTCTCTCCATTGACTGCTCCCACATACCTGACCGCGCCTTTTGCTGAGTTCCTGGGCTATCTCATTGGTGATGGCAATATCCATGTTTCAAAGCACTGCGTCGGTTTTACCTCCGGCGATATAGAGTGTAGAGATCGCTATGCACAACTCGTTACAGAGCTATTCGCCATCGAGCCAACCGTGTTCTGGGATGATAAGACTGTGAGCGGCGAGGGCGGTCGCTGGCGCGTGGTCTTCTATTCTGCGAATGTGCTGGATCTCTTGCAGTCTCTGGGCATTGATCTTTCTGCAAAGGTTCCACAAAAACGGATTCCAGATGCCGTTTTGCAATCGCCAAAGGCTGTTGTCAGTGCATTCTTGCGGGCATACTTTGACTGTGACGGCTGTGCCTCTATCAAAGAAGGTGTGATCCTGTCAACCTTTAGCGACGAGATTGCACAGACGCTTCAGGTCCTGCTGCTCAACTATGGTATTCTGTCTCGTCGCTATGGTGTCAACACACGGATCAAGGGCGCGTCAGCGAAGGTCTTTGCCGAAGAGATTGGCTTTGGCCTTGCCTATGAGCAGGAGAAGCTAGAGCAGTATGTAAAGAATCGCCTCTGGTTTGTCCGAGAAGATCCGTTTGATGAGGTGGTGAGCGTGGAGCAGTCTGTCGCTGATGTCTATGATATTACGGTGGAGGATTCGCATCGCTATGTTGCCAATGGCATGCTCCATCACAATAGTATCTGGCACTCGCGTATTATGCGCGAGATGGGTGATAAAGGCTTGATCTCTGACTCGGACACAGTAGAGTTTGCCCAGTTACATTCAAGCGTCCTGACACCTTCGCGCACATCGCTCAATCCCTATTATATCGGCTTCAAGATCTTCGAGGATATCGAGCGGCGCTGGGATAATCCAACGCCAGAAGAGCGGGATCGCCTGGGGCGAAAGCCTGGTATGGGCCGCCAGAAAATCTTCGAGGTGCGTGAGCTGGATAACGATGTCTCTTTCTTGCGCAACTACCTGACCGAGGATCTTGTCAGAGACCTGGATCTCTATCTTTACAAGAAAGATGGCGATGAGTGGGTCGTTGTCGAGAAGAACTGGCAGAAGGTTCGTGACACGATCGTTGCCAATATGACAAACTTCGGCCATCCCTACCTCGTGGTGGATAATGGTGATTATCGTGGGAACCGCGAACTCTATATCAAGCATCTCTTCGAGGGACAAGAACTGGACTTGAACTACGCGGAGAAGACACTTCACCACGTATTCCAACTCTGGGGCCGTCCCGTTCATCTGGAGACCGTTTTCGAGGGTAAACGCATCCTGATGACCTACGACGGCGAGCGCAATAGCAAGAGCACACTTGAGAAGTAAATACTATCATTTCTTGCTTCATTTTTTATTATATGCGCTTTTTATACAATACTAGCTTTGCTAGTATTGTATAAAAAGCGCATATAATAAAAAATGAAGCAAGAAATAGACGTCTAAGGTGTGAGAACGTAAAGACCAAGAAAGTTGGTCGCATTTTGGAGAGAAAAGTATGCCCTTTTTGTACTATAAAGTCTATGTAGCATTGACACGTGTTCATCTCATCGGATACTCTTGATTATAGAGCTACTCTCTCAGTCTCTTTCTTCCCTATGATGATGGTTTGGAGGTGGTGGTGTGAAAATTCCGCTGTATACAATCGGACATGGGAACCGATCAATTGAGTCCTTTCTCGCTCTTCTAGAACGCTATACCATCGATTTTCTGGTCGATGTGCGCTCACAGCCCTACTCACGCTATAATCCCCATTTCTCTAAAGATGCGTTGGAGGCGGCTGTAGTGCAGCGTGGGCTTCGCTATGTATTTATGGGTGATGCGCTTGGCGGCCGCCCCAGTGACCAGAGCTGCTATGATGCTGGGAAGGTTGATTATGCGCTGGTGCAGAATAAGGTCTGGTATCAGCAGGGGATCGCTCGCTTGCATACGGCCTGGGAGAAGCAGCTCCGCCTGGCCCTTTTATGTTCTGAACTAAAGCCACAGGATTGTCATCGCAGCAAGCTGATCGGCAATACTCTTCTTGAGCAGGACATCGCGGTCGCTCATATCGACGAGGATGGAGAGCTGAAGGGGCAGGACGAGCTCAATCTTTTATTGACACATGGACAACTGCCTCTCTTCGAGGACATTCCGCTGTTGGATCTGGATGCGAGAGTAGGCCGCTCTTCCAAATCATATCATCCTCCGCCTTCGAAGGGAGAGGAGGATGATTAAGCTGCTGACAATCGGCGTCTACGACTTCACAGCCGAAGCTTTTTTTCAAGCATTGACAGATGCGCGCACTGATCTTTTGTGCGATCTACGCTTCCATCGCGGGATGCGTGGCACTCGCTATTCCTTCGCTAATAATGCACGCTTGCAACAAAGTCTTATGGCGTTGGGTATTCGCTATCAGCACTGCAAAGAGCTTTCACCAGACTCGACGTTGCGCAAACTACAGAAACAGGCTGATACTCAACTGGGCGTTCCAAAGCGCACGCGAGTCACGCTGACCCAGGCATTTATAGAAGAGTATGAACGACGCTACTTATCGACATTTGATACACACAATTTCATCGAGCGGTTGGGGCCGGAGATAAAAATGATAGCTCTGTTCTGTGTGGAACAGAAGCCAGAGGCATGCCACCGCTCTCTAGTTGCTGCAAAGCTGGCCCAGGACCTGGGCCTGGAGGTTGAAGATATCGTCCCTGCCGCGCACGCGCTTCAATAGCGTTACGTGAGCGAACAATCTGTGTAGTTGGAGGATGACAAGGTGGAACGAGTCTTGATTGTTGCAAAAACGTATATGCAAACAGGAGTCTGTGTCGGTGGGCTTACACGCGAGACAAACAAGAGCGTGCGTCTACTGGCCGCCGATGGCTCTCATCAATCTACGGATACATCGCTGGATGTCGGTCAAGTGTGGGATATGGAATTTCATCCCCCTACTTCTCTTACTCCCCCACATGTTGAAGATGTCTATGTAACTCAGGAGCAACTTGTTGGTAAGCAGAAAAATCTTCGCGAAACGCTGCTGCCGCGCATTAAAGTATGGGAGGGCGGCCCGGAGTCGCTCTTCGATGGTCAGATTGTCATTGGAGACACAGTTGCCTATATCAGCCGTGATAAGGGGCTGCCGTCGTGCAGTACCGGCTACTGGCTCTCCGATCGCCTCTTAACGCTCGTCTATCGCCGGGGCAGCAAGCCGTATTACTGGCTCGATCTATCCTCTGCTGGCTTGCCCCAAAAGAGATTATATATTCGCTACGTCGGTTTTGCGGTGCCGATTGTTCGCATTCCGCCGCGCACACTTATCCGTGTCTCGCTCGCTCGCTGGTGGGTTCCAGACGACTCCGATGAAGAGCGCTGCTACCTGCAAATATCCGGCTGGTTCAAATAAATGTTTTACAGTGTTTTACATTTCTCGCATTTATCTACCCTTTGCATTGCAAAGGGTAGATAAATGCGAGAAATGTAAAACACTTACCAGTATCGCTCTTCTAACCAGGGGTTGGCGCGATTGTGATAGCCACGTACCTCCCAGAAGCCGGGGCGGTCGTTTTCCATAAATTCCAGTCCATCCAGCCATTTGGCACTTTTGTAGGCGTAGAGCTTGGGGACGAGGAGTCGCACAGGACCACCGTGTTCGCGTTCTAACTCCTCTCCATCGTGCTTGAAGACGATCATCACATCATCGTCGTCAAGGTCTTCTAATGGTATATTAGTGGTGTAGCCTGTCCAGGAATGTGCCGTTACAAATTTCGCGTTGGGAAGAGGTTTTGCGCGTTGCAGAATTTCGCGAATATGAATACCCTCCCATGCGTTGTCGTAGCGACTCCAGGTGGTTACACAGTGAAAATCAGTGGTAAGGTTTGTATGGGGTAGGGCCAGAAATTCTTCCCAATTGAGTTCAAGAGGATTTTCAACCAGGCCGGTAACCTTGAATGTCCAATTCTGCGGCATACCCTTTGGTGTGCGCTCATAAGTCATAACGGGCCACTTTTTTGTAAGGTACTGTCCTGGTGGAAGGCGGTCCTGACCGTCCGGTCGCTTCTCCACCTCAACTGGAGCTCTTTTGCTGAATAAGTTCATGAGTTGGCTACTCCTTTTATCTCGCTTGCCCCTGTGCAGAATTGTACAAGGGTCACTTTGAATACTTCTCTTAAAAAACACAGCTTCTTCTTACAACAACGCAGGCAAACAGAAACATGTATATATAATACTGTGAACTTTCGCGTGAGATTGTTACACCCATAAACCTTGCAGGTAGTCTAAATATTCCGAGTTTGCTGCCGAATACGGTCACAAAAGAATAGGCTTAGTATAGGAAGCAGTGATATAATCAGCCCGAACTCTAGTCTAGTATTAGTGTTGATATGTGCAAGGACAACTATATTTTCTATGACGACCGTACGGGAAGCTTTACAGGAGGGTGCTCAAGAGTTGGCGGCGGCCGATTTGCAGGGCGTTCGTCTTGATACCCAGGTACTCTTATCTTCTGTACTTGGGTTTGAACGCGCGCAGCTCTATGCCTATCCTGACTATGAACTGAGTGAGGAGCAAGAGCAGAAATATCGAACTCTACTGGCCCGCCGCGCGCAGCGTGAGCCGATGGCCTACATTCTAGGGCATAAAGAGTTCTATGGGCTAGGTTTCTTTGTTGACTCGCGTGTATTGATACCTCGCCCTGAGACTGAATTGTTGGTTGAGGCTGCTCTGGCGCATATTCAATCTCGTCTGTCCGCTGGACAATTTCCTGTTATCGCTGATATTGGCACAGGGAGCGGAGCCATCCCGATTACAATCGCTGTGGAGGAACCGCGTCTGCCCTATCTATTCGCCTGTGATATATCTGCCGCTGCCCTTGAGGTGGCGCATATAAATTGTGAACGTCATCATGTGAGTGAGCGTGTGCGTCTCTTACAAGGAGATCTGCTGGCACCTCTTCCTGAGCCGGTTGACCTACTACTGGCCAACCTTCCGTATGTAGGGACTAGAGAGATAGACTCGATGACCCCCGATGTCTTGTCTTATGAGCCGCATCCGGCTCTTTTTAGTGGCCCGGATGGACTAGACCTTTTGCTTCGACTATGTACCGATGCGAAAAAATCTGCTATGCTAAAAAGCGGAGGCGTAATGCTCCTGGAAATTGGCTATCAACAATGTAAACCATTAACTCGTGCCCTTCGTAAACTGTGGCCTCAAGCTATAGTAACCTGTAAAAAGGATTATGCGGGTTGGGATCGCCTGGTTGAAGTGATCATCTAATACCTGCATAGAGATAGAATATGTTCGGTAGAAAGAGATTATTCGTACGTTTTCTAATAGGGGACTCTTAACCGAATAGTGTTGCAAACCGATGAGGGCTTGCTAAAATTGTTCATTTTTTCTTACTAATACAGGGGGCTTGTTATGGTTCTGACGAGTATGGCACATACTCAACCGCTTCTGGCTCTTCTTATACAAGCGGTACAGCCGACCGATCTCAGTGGAAACCTTATTTGGCTGGGAATCGGGGGGGCTAGTGCATTCTTGTTATCATACGTATTTATCTTTGGCCTGATCCGGCTCAGTCATAGGTTTCACTTAATTCGTACGATCGAACCAGGGAGGAAGCAAGATAAGGTTCCGCGGTTGGGTGGAGTGGCGATCTTTCTAGCTTTTATCGTTGCCTCTCTGATCTTCTATATCCGCGATCCCGATCTACAATCCAAAGAAGTAGTTATTTACTGGCTATTCCTGGCGGCATCGACATTGATTGTACTTGTGCATGCTTATGACGATATAAAGCCGCTGAAACCGCTGCCCAAGCTGTTAGCACAGACGCTGGCCGTTCTCATCATTCTTGGTCCGTATATCAACGGCAGGTTCAACGGCGTGCTCCTATTTGGTTTCAGCAATCCATTTCAGGCAGCGCTCTCGCAAGCGACTCTGCCCTGGTATAAAGCGCCAATTGTTACGCTGTTCATTACTCAGCCGGTGATCACTTGGGCAGCTATACCTGCTGTATTCGTGACCTGGTTCTGGATGGTCGGCATGATGAATGCTGTGAATCTGACGGATGGCCTGGATGGTCTGGCAGGCGGAGTGGTAGCAATCACGGGCATCTTTATCACTATCACCAGCTTTCTCTTGCAGCAATATACCATCGCGCTCCTCTCAGCGATATTTACGGGAGCTGTGCTTGGTTTCCTGCCCTTCAACTGGAATCCAGCCAAAATCTATATGGGGGATAGTGGCTCTCAATTTCTGGGCCTGGGACTGGCCGTCTTGTCTATTATGGGTGGGGCGAAGGTCGCGCTGGCCCTCATGGTGCTAGGCGTGCCGATTATGGACGTAGCTGTGGTGATCATAAATCGCATCCGCCGTGGACAACATCCACTGCATTATGATAAAACTCATCTGCACTACCGTCTCCAGGCGACCGGTCTGAGCGTGAAGCAGATCTGTTATGTGTTCTATGCTCTGACTGCCGTCTTCGGCATCTTAGCCCTGCGCTTCGAGCATTTCTATAAGCTCATCGGCATCGCCCTGGTTATAGTCACTATAACCGTGATGATCGCCTGGATTGATCGCCGTCAGCAGAAGCGCGGCAAACCTATTAAGCTGGATGGCCTAGATCCCGACTCTTACTCTGGTCAGCAGAGTGATCTGCTGACAGCAACGGATTATAAGCAAGAAGAACTTTCTCTCAAAAACAGCGCGGAGTCCGCTGGTAGCAATTCGAAAGACTTGCTCAACGAAGACAATCACTCTGCTCTTCCTCCATCTTCCTCCACCCGAACATATAGTGTCTGATAGTGCGTTGCGCACGAGGTGTCTTTTTGCAGAGCGAAAGCCTGATTGAAGACACCTTCTTTTTTGTTTTTGAAAAGCAAGAGCCTTGATTTCTCATCTTTCTTCTGTTATACTCAGTTATACTTAGTAAGTAAGACTGTATAGGGTCGCACTGAATACTCATGGGAGTCCTTGTATGCGTAAGAACATGTCTGATCTGGGACGCTTCTCCGATCCATCGTTACTGATCCTTTCTAGCCTGATGAGTGGACCAAAGCATGGTTATGCCATGATGGAAGATATTTATGAGTATAGCGAGACACGTTTAGAGCCAGGAACACTTTATGGCGCTATCGCTAGATTAGAGAAGCGGGGCTGGATCGAAGCTCTTGAAAGTGACGATAGACGTCGTCCTTACCGAATCACGGCACTTGGAGTGAGTGCTCTGCGCGAGCAACTTCTTGCCTGGAATCGCGTTATCTCGACTGGTTTACAGCGTCTTGCTCTCCAATGAGGATATGCCTGGATGGAGACACTAAGGATGGAAGAAATTGGCTTCTCAAGAGAGTGTCTCGCATAAACATCGCGCTACGTAGCGCGACGAGCGCATCGAAGTAGCGCTCCATTTACTGCTAAGGAGAGACTCATGAAACTTGTTACATGGATTCTCTATTTATATCCGCAAAGATGGCGGCAAAGATACGAGGAGGAGATGCTGGTGCTGTTAGAACAGCACATGGTTACTCTGGCGACTCTTTTTGATCTCTTGCTTGGTGCACTAGATGCGCGTCTAGACCCGTCATATAAAACGGAGAAGCCACTCTTTCTGTTCAAGGATGAACGGATGATTGCAACAACGTTTCTCTGTGCCTATGCAGTTTTCCTGTTTGCAATGTATAATTGGCACCACTACATTCCTTTATCGCTCAGCCTTACTCCATACTATAGGGATATGGGCCTCTCCTCGTTGACCAGTCTATCTTCTATCTCCTTTGTAGGCTCATCAGGACTGAGCGGATTGAGTAGTGATTCTCTTCTCGCAGCAAGTGACCTTGTGATGCAAGGAACACTGCTAGCCAGCAATCTTTTCTTAATCGCTTTACTGATGAAACAAGCAGGAGGGACAGGGCGAAAGCGACTGGTGATGCCCGCCATACTATGTCTTGTTCTGCTCTTTACACTTCCTATGATACCTTTGCTTGCAGTCTCTGCATCGACGTCAACTTTTACTAGCACTTCAGGAACAATATTTTCTGTGGAGATACGTCCATTAGGTCAGATAGTAAATCTATATATGTGGAGTCTTCGCCTGCTGTGGCCTCTCTTAACTCTGTTGATAAGTAGTCTTTTCATTGTTATGGTCAGAATAAGAGAAGTAGTGACTGCATCGCGAAAGCACTGGCTTCTGATTGTCGTGCTGTTCTGTCTGATCTTGCCTCTTGGCCGTATGCTCTGGCTCAATAATAGTGTACAGATACCTTCCACCATAGTCCCAATCTCTGCTATTGTACTGGGTACTATGCTTACCTACTTCCCACCGTTTGCTGGCCTGACGACGATGGTCCTGGCGGTTGCTACAAGTGAAGGTAGTAAGCGGATATGGCGTGTTGCGCTTCTTCCTGCAACCCTTCTCTCAATGGTTATGCTTGCCAAAATAATACTAACCTTCATAACATTGCCACTGATATTGCATTCAATGTTACGCACTCTCTCGCCTTATGAGAGCCTTTCAGTATTCATCTTCACCATGATGTTACTTGTTATGTTTGTTGCAGGAGGAATAGCTTTGCTTGCTCTTATGCGTGGCTTTGTTGCCCTGAGAACAACTGAGCCTTACACTCAAAACGGTGCTAGTCCTCCTCTTGCTCAATCTATATAGAAGAAAGGAAACAGTATGTCGGTTCATTCCACGCAAAAATCGGAAGTAACACGTCTGCTAGCTCAAATTGACAGGGAGTATGAAGCCGCGCAATTGGGACTTTCCGGCTTGTCTTATGGGACCAGTCAACATCAATTTATTAGTAGCATTACGGAAAGAATAGGAGTGCTCCACTCATAGTTACACGAACTTGTAGGTGACGAATCTATTAGAGCTCATTTCCGTACAATCAGATCACGCTTCCGAAGAAAGATAGATCGAAGGAGGAAAGTAGAACGTACGTATGTGTTGTAAACCTATACTTAGTTTGTATAGTCGTCAGGTTGTACTGGTTAAGTTACTTGAAGGAGAGAAAGATTTTGAGAAGATACGTCTTTATTTTCGGTCTTGTTACTCTACTAAGCGGCTTATTGCTTTCAGCGTGTGGTGGCAGTTCGTCGTCCAGCAGTGGTCCTAAGCAAATCAAAACTATTGGTTTGACCGTACAGGCCATCAGCAATCCCTTTTTTGTTGCTATTCAACATGGTGCAGAGGCGGAGGCGAAGAAGATTGGGGCAACAGTGCTTTTGGAGGATGCGAACCATGATATTGGAAAGCAGAGTGACGAGATTGATAACTTTATTCAGAAGCAGGTAGATCTTATTCTGCTCAACGCTGTTGACTCGGCTGGTGTGGCTCCCGCAGTCAAACGTGCTGTTGATGCTGGCATCCCTGTTATTGCTGTCGATGTTGGTGCTAATGGTGGAGTAGCCGCCACTGTAGCATCTGACAACGTAGCGGCCGGTCGTCTAGTTTGCCAATATATGTCTGATCGCCTCAAGGGACAGGGTAGCATCGCTATTGTCGATGGCCCTCCTGTTACCGCTGTCATTGATCGCGTCAAGGGATGTAAAGAAGTGTTGTCTCAGCATACAGGCTTGAAGGTTGTGGCAACGCAGGTCGGCACCGGCGACCGCGACAAGGGGCTTGAACTAGGTACCAGCATCCTCACTGCTAATCCACACCTGGACGCCGTCTTCGCAATTAATGATCCAACCGCGCTAGGTGTGGCTTTGGCCGCACAGCAGGCCAAACGGAACGATTTCTTTATTGTCGGCGTCGATGGCTCTCCCGATGCTGCAACCGCGTTAAAGCAGAAGGGTATCTTCGCCGCCACCTCTGCTCAATCTCCCTATGACATCGCGCGTACCGGTGTCCAGATAGGTGAGAAAGTTGTTGCCGGTCAGAAACCGAGTTCGACCAGTATCAAGGTGCCAGTCTCTCTGGTCACACAAGACAACATTGGCAGCTACAAAGGCTGGCAGTAGGTTTTCTCTCTTCCAGGGTAAGGCATGCCTTACCCTGGAATTGATGGGGCAGATGGAGGTAGAGCAGAAAAGAGGAGTTAGCTATGAGGGAGACAGAACAGAGAGATATTCCTATCTTAAGGATGCAGCACATCACGAAGAGCTTCCCTGGCGTACAGGCGCTTCGCGATGTGCTGCTTGAGGTAAGGCGTGGTGAGATTCACGCGCTTATGGGAGAGAACGGAGCTGGCAAATCGACCCTGATGAAGATTCTTGCAGGCATCTATCATCCTGATAGTGGAACAATCGAGATTGATGATCAGCTTGTCAGCATCGATACGCCCAACAAGGCCAGAGCTTTAGGGATCAGTATTATTCATCAGGAACTCAACCTTGCTCCCAGCCTTTCGGTGGCAGAGAACATCAGTCTAGGACGAGAGCCGCACACTGCGGGAGGCTGGTTAGATTCGCGCACGATGAATCGGAACGCACAGAGAATGCTCGAACAGATCGGCGCGACCTTTACTCCCACCACCGTTGTCGGTACTCTGAGCATTGCGCAGCAGCAACTGGTCGAGATTGCCAAATCGCTCTCTGAGAACGCCCGTATCCTGGTTATGGATGAACCGACAGCCTCTCTATCAGAGCGCGAAACTCAGAAGCTCTTTGATATTATTCGCACACTGCGTCAGCAGGGCATCGCCATTATCTATATCTCTCATCGTATGTCCGAGGTGTATGAGCTAGCGGATCGTGTGACTATCTTACGCGATGGACAGTATGTAGGAACGCTGGAGGGTGAGGCCATCAACGCGGACGAATTGATCCGTCGCATGGTTGGACGTTCACTCAACGATCTTTATGTACATGATGTTATCAGTCCAGGCGAGATCATCCTGGAAGCAAAGAACTTGACGGACGGACATGGTATTGGTCCAGCAAGCCTGACGCTACGAAAAGGAGAAATCGTGGGGTTGTCGGGCTTGATTGGTGCAGGGCGCACGGAGCTGGCTCGACTGCTCTTTGGAGCGGATCGTGCCAGCGGCGGCGAGATCCGTGTTCATGGTCGGCCTGTCAAGATCAAGCGTCCTCTTGATGCTATTCGTGCCGGTGTAGGATTGGTACCCGAAAGCCGCAAGGAGCAAGGACTCTTCTTGCAGATGGCGATTTTAGAAAATATCACCATCAATGCAATGCCACAGCTCTCGGTGAGTGGGTTTCTCAACAAGCATTCGCTACAGCGGGCGGCACAGAAGCAAGTAGATGACCTGAGTATTCGCCTTGCCTCACTCGACCTACCTGTCGTGAGTCTAAGTGGTGGCAACCAGCAGAAAGTAGTGCTTGCTCGCTGGCTAACGCTCAGACCGGGCGTACTGATATTAGATGAGCCGACACGTGGTGTCGATGTTGGAGCGAAAGCTGAAATTTATCGCATCATGAGCCAACTGGCCGAAGCAGGTGTTGCTATCCTGATGATTTCGTCTGAGTTGCCAGAGATAGTGGGCATGAGTGATCGCATCCTGGTCATGCGAGAAGGTCAGATCGTTGCAGAACTTCCCGGTCGTACAACGACGCAAGAAGAGATTATGTCATATGCCACTGATCTGACGTTACATGTATAAGACAAGGAAATAGAGATTATGGGTACTAATAAAGTAACTGATGCGCAAAATGCCAGGATCGCCACCAATGAAGGGCAAGACGCGGCCACAAGGAGGGCTGAAGTACAGAGGCGTCTCTACCAGCTCTGGCAAGGTCTGGGGATGGCGCTCGTTCTTATCGTGCTCTGTGTGATCATGGCAACTTTCGCGCCGCACTTCTTCACTTTTCGTAACATCATCAACGTAGCGCGCCAGGTTTCCATCAATGCCATTCTCGCAGCCGGAATGACCTTCGTGATCCTGACTGGAGGAATCGATCTGAGCGTTGGATCGGCGCTGGCCGTTGCGGGCGTCTTCTCGGTCTGGTTGACCACAAAAGGTGTGCCTGATGTTGTGGCTGTGCTGGCGGGTATAGCGACTGGCGGACTGTGTGGAGCATTGAATGGCGTCCTGATCTCTCGCTTCAAACTATCGCCGTTTATTGTGACGCTGGGAGCGCTCACCTATCTGCGCGGTGTTGCGTACGTTACGACCGGAGCCTACCCGCTCATTAAAAGCGATCTCGGCTTTGCCTTTCTTGGCGTTGGTTCGGTTGGCTTTCTGCCCTGGCCTGTAATTATCGCGCTGATAGTCTTTGTTCTTGGCTATCTTGTTCTCAGGCGCACCGTATTTGGTCGCCGCGTCTACGCCGTTGGCAGTAATGAGCAAGCTGCGCGACTGAGTGGAATTAATGTTGATCGCCTCCTCATCTGGGTTTACGTCATCAGTGGTGCCTGTGCGGGGCTGGCAGGCATTATATTCTCTGCGCGCCTTTTCAGTGCTCAGCCAACGGGTGGTGATGGCTATGAACTGGATGCCATCGCGGCCGTTATTCTGGGAGGAACGAGTTTCACGGGAGGCGTTGGCTCGATTGTTGGTACGGCTGTTGGCGCGCTGATTATCGGTGTTCTAAACAATGGTCTAGTGTTGATGGACGTACCCTTCTTTTACCAGCTTATCATTAAGGGAGCTGTCATTATTGCCGCTATCATGCTCGACCGCTTGCGTTCCGCGCGTTTACGAGCAGTATAGGTTTTCAGAAAGGGCTGATCCCTTTTGACCCAAAAAGCAGGACGCCCATCGCATCCACGTTTTGAGCAGGAAGTGGTGTGCAGCTTCGCTGCCTGAAACAGTTCTTAAGGATAGTTTTACATTTTTTATTTTGCATGCTTTTTTGTGCAGTGCACAAAAAAGCATGCAAAATAAAAAATGTAAAACTATCCTTAAGAAGCAGGGCACGCCGGAGGCGTGCACATAGGCTGGAAAGTGAAGGACGTGAAGGTGATGGGCGTCCGACACTCTCTTGAAGAGATGTTAGCTGTTAGAGGGCGGCTCCGCTCAAGCTTTCTTGCTTTTTGGTATCCTCGATCAGCATACGCTTGAGGAAGTGGCCGGTATACGATTTTTCGTTCTCAGCCACCTCTTCTGGCGTCCCCTGAGCTATGATATAGCCGCCCTTGTCTCCTCCCTCTGGTCCCAGGTCGATAATCCAGTCAGCGCTCTTGATCACATCCAGATTGTGCTCGATGACGACGATGGTATTCCCCGCGTCCACCAGCCTCTGTAGAACTTCAAGCAGGCGGGCTACGTCGGCAAAGTGAAGACCTGTGGTAGGCTCATCCAGAATGTACATGGTCCGCCCGGTGCCGCGCCGTGAGAGCTCAGTTGCGAGTTTAACGCGCTGCGCCTCACCGCCCGATAGCGTAGTCGCTGGCTGTCCCAGGCGCATATAGCCCAGTCCTACGTCGTAGAGTGTCTTCATCTTGCTATAGATGGATGGGACGTTAGCGAAGAAGTCGAGTGCCTCCTCTATCGTCATGTCCAGAACATCTGAGATGCTCTTCCCTTTGTAATGGATCTCTAGAGCCTCGCGGTTGTAGCGTTTGCCCTGACAGACTTCACACGGTACATAGACATCTGGCAGAAAGTTCATCTCGATCTTGACGATGCCCTCGCCCTTACAGGCTTCACAACGTCCGCCTTTGACGTTGAAGGAGAAGCGGCCCGGCATATAGCCACGCGTGCGCGACTCGGGCACCTGTGCGAAGATGTCACGAATAATCGTAAAGGCATTGGTGTAGGTCGCGGGATTGGATCGCGGTGTGCGCCCAATCGGCGACTGGTCAATGTCGATGACCTTATCCAGGTGTTCTAAGCCCTCGATAGTATCGTGCTCTCCAGGCTTATCGTGTGCTCGGAAGAAGAACTGCGAGAGCTTGCGATACAGAATATCGGTGATCAGAGTGCTTTTGCCTGAGCCTGAGACGCCCGTAACGGCTACAAACTTGCCCAGTGGAATCTCGGCATCAACATCCTTCAGATTGTTCTCGCGCGCGCCCTTGACGGTGAGCACATTTCCATTGCCCAGCCGTCTTTCCTTTGGAATCTCGACGCGCTTACGCCCTGAAAGATAATCGCCCGTCAGCGAGTTCAGGTTGTTCACGATCTCGTCATACGTGCCTTCGCCGACGACATATCCGCCGTGCTCGCCCGCACCCGGACCGATATCGATAATATAGTCGGCGGCACGCATCGTGTCCTCGTCATGTTCCACCACCAGCAACGTATTGCCCAGATTGCGCAGGCGTTCCAGCGTGGAAATCAAGCGCTCATTGTCGCGCTGGTGTAGTCCAATGCTCGGCTCGTCCAGAATATAGAGCACACCCATCAGCCCGGACCCTATCTGTGTTGCCAGCCGGATGCGCTGGGCCTCGCCTCCCGATAAGCTGGCCGCCGCGCGGTCCAGCGTGAGATAATCCAGGCCAACATCAAGCAAAAATTGTAGACGGGCATGGATCTCTTTGAGAATCTGCCGCGCTATAAAGCGCTCACGATCGGTTAGACGGGCCTGGACGAGCAGCCCATTGATATCAATGGGCGTCAGTGGATCGCCAAGCAGTGAGCCATCTGGATTCGCACCATTTTTGCTCGTGCCATTTTTACTGGCCCCATTTTTGCTCGCCTTTTTGTTGGTGGCTGGAACATGGGTGATGACTGGTGTGACCTCTGCACTCCCTTCTTCCAGATCCTGGAAGAAGTTCTGGGCATAAGAGATAGCCAGCCGGGTCACCTGCACAATATTCCGCCCGCCGACAGTGACCGCAAGCGCCTCTGGCTTGAGCCGTGCACCATGACAGACGGGGCAGATGCGGGCCGACATAAAGGCTTCGATTTCTTCGCGTACGCCTTCACTCTCGGTCTGCTTGTAACGCTTGTCCAGGTTTGGAATAACGCCTTCGAAGTGTGTGGAGTAGCTGCGCGTGTTACCATGTTGCGGCGTATAGCGAATGGTGAGCGGCTCCTCAACTCCGTAGAGAATTTTCTGCTGTATGTCTGATGGCAGCTTTTTCCAGGGAATATTGAGATCAAATTCATATTGTTTTGCCAGTGCGTCCAGCGTCGCCGCGTGCCACTGGCTCCCGTTAATCATCTTGCTCCAGGGCGCTATCGCTCCTTGCAGGATGCTCAGTTCGGGGTTAGTGATTACCAGTTCAGTATCGATCTCTTGCTGTGTGCCCAGTCCGGTACAAGTCGGGCAAGCTCCATGCGGATTGTTGAAACTAAAGGTGCGTGGAGCGACCTCTGGCAGGCTGATTCCACAATAGACGCAAGCAGCGCTCTCTGAGAAGAGGATCTCCTCGCCATCTACAACTGAGACCAGCACGACGCCGTTGCCCAGCTTCAGCGTCGTCTCAAGAGAGTCCGCCAGACGCTGGCGGAAGGTAGGATCGACATCCTCATGCCTGAGTTGTGCTATATCTGGTTCGGCAATGCCGTCTTCATCGATATGTGCTATCTGTGCCGCGTTGACTTCGTACATTGCCGTCGGTTCGGCCACGCGTCTGAGCTGTGGCCTCTCTCCATCCACTGTCACATTCTCTTGTTTCTTATTCTTGCGGATGACAAGACGGTCAACGACCACTTCGATGGTATGTTTCTTCTGCTTATCAAGTTCGATCTCGTCGCTCAGTTCCAGGATCTTGCCATCGACGCGTACACGCACATAGCCCGAACGGCGCATGTCATCGAAGACGTTTTTGTACTCGCCTTTCCTGCCCTGGACCAGTGGCGCCAGGAGCAGAATACGGGAGCCTTCTGGTAGACTGAGAACGGAGTCAACGATCTGCTGCTGCGTCTGCTGACTGACCTCACGTCCACATTGGGGACAATGTTGATGACCTACCCGTGCGTACAGGAGACGCAGGTAGTCGTAGATCTCGGTGACGGTTCCCACTGTTGAACGGGGATTGTGGCTGGTGCCCTTCTGATCAATGGAGATTGCTGGTGAGAGGCCGTCTATATGTTCGACATCGGGCTTGTCCATCTTGTCCAGAAACTGGCGTGCGTAGGCCGAAAGCGACTCTACGTAGCGGCGCTGACCCTCTGCAAAGATGGTGTCGAACGCCAGGCTACTTTTGCCCGAACCCGAAAGTCCTGTGATAACCACGAGCTTGTCGCGTGGTATAGTCACATCGATATTCTTTAAGTTGTGCTCACGAGCACCACGTATTATTATTTTATCTTGAGGCATGCTCTCAAACCGCCCATCACTGTTATTGTCGTTTTTCCACAAAATTATCGCTCTGCAGAAACGGCCTCGTTGTTGTCTCTACCGAGCTACGTTTATTTTTTAAGCATACTATAGTGGACGTTGACAGAAACAAACGTTCTATACACACTACTATATTTGTTATCTGACGTCAATGGGTACTAGAATAGGTAGGATGCAAAGAAGAGTGGCCCGCATCTCCCATCTCTTAATAATGCGACGAAAGCGACCGCTCAGAAGTATCTGCTCGTATGAATTGCAAAGTAAAAATAAATGGCACACAAGAAGAGAACGCTAAAGTAACGCTCTCACTTGTAGATAACAACGCTGAGATGGAGGCTATTCCCCTATGGATGTATTATGAGTATACACGCCGCAATGGTATCCAACCGTTTCCTGGGTAGTATACTTTGGAGTGCCATAGGGGATGCGCTTGGCTGGCCTACAAAATATGCTTATACGTATGGAGATCGTGGTCTACAGCCTTTTTATGCACATCCTTTGCAGGGCTTCGTACCCTGGCGGCTCCGTGATCAGGGACAGCCCCACTCTACTGAATTAATAGCACCAGGGACATATAGTGCTCATACGCAGCTCATGCTAGCTTTGGCTAATAGTATTGAGTCTGATGGATTATTTAATCCTGAGCACTTCGCCTCTATTGAGCTTCCTCTCTGGCTTCGGGCTGCTCGCGCGGCGGACGAGACATCACTTGCCGCCGCCCGCCATCTTTTCCAGGGTGGCATCGCATGGTCGCAAAACTTTTATTCCACGCCACGCCGCAATTACTTTCAGGCGCGCACAAATGATGCTCTTGTGCGCTCACTGCCCATTGTGTTGACCTCAATCGGTGCTGAGCGGCGTATCATCCTACAAACGTTTGTTCAGACGCTCATCACCCACGGTCATCCGGAGGCTATGCTTGGAACGATTCTCTATGCACTATCTCTACACTTTGTCTTGTCTGCAAGCTCTACACTGGATGGAGATGCGATGCTGGCATATCTGGCCGAGCAACTATCAAGTATTTCGCTGGTAGCGATGGACGATGAACGACTGGTGCTCTGGACGCGGCAGTGGAATGAGCGGACGAGACAGGATTTCTGGCTGATCTGGCGTACGCTTGCTCAGAGCGCTATTCACAACTTCGAACTTATTGCTAGCCCTATCTTACCGCTGGCATGTTATAAACAGGTCGGCGCACGCCATCCTGCTACAAAAGATTATACTCTGCCCACACTATCGGTTGCTCTCTGCCTCTTTTATCAGTATTGGCAGCAGCCCGAACGTGCGCTCTTGACTGCTGTCGATACCTTTGGGAGTGCGACAGACGTGATCGGAGCCTGTGTAGGAGCTCTATTGGGTGCGCTTTATGGCCTGTCCTGTCCTGCTTTGCCAGCCTCGCTTCCAGATACCCTTCAAGATGATGCAACTCTCCGAGATGTTGCTCGGCGTCTCTACGCGATAGCCACACATCCCTAGCTCCTCTGCAACAAGAGCTTTTTCACAACGTATAGACTTTATCGGTGTGCCTGGTGGAGTTCTATTCAGCTTCTATATAATGTAAATAGAGAGTTGCCTGGATTGTAAGGTAGCGTTTCATTAAAAAAAGGGTTGCGAGTGAATAGTTTAAAAATAGATCATAGCTCTGGCAAGCGGAGTTCTCTGGTGCGCGAGATTGTGGAAACGGTAGTTCTGACGGCGGTTATGTTTTTCGTGATTAATCAAGCGGTGCAGAACTATGATGTTGAGGGTCCAAGTATGGAGCCGAGTTTGCACACGCAAGAGCGCATTATGGTGGATAAAGTATCGTATCGGTTTCATGATCCTCATCGCGGAGATGTAATCGTGTTTACCGCTCCTCCACATCCCACAATGAACTATGTGAAGCGTGTCATCGCGGTCCCTGGTGACACGGTGACGATCAAGGGTACGTCGGTCATCGTCGATGGCAAGACGCTGGATGAGCCATATGTCTCTTCTCGTTATCAGGGAAATCCGTATCCTCCAGTTTTAAGCCTCGTGATACCATCGGGAGATTACTATGTACTTGGTGATGATCGCGCAAATAGCTCTGATTCGCGCGATTGGGGCTTTGTTCCGCGGAAGAATATTATTGGGCGTGCAGCGCTGATCTACTGGCCTTTCGGTCAGGACAATAACGGCTTTTTGCCCGATGCATCTCCAGTATTCACTGGTCTCCATTGAATCACTGCATAACGACAGAAAAAGGGCTCTCCGATTCTTTTCATATTTTTGCTTTTGCTGCACAATTGGGGCTATGCCCCAATTGTGCAGCAAAAGCAAAAATATGAAAAGAATCGGGCGTGCTAGAGGCGTGCAGATATATTACCTTTGGGCTAGCCGATATTTCGCGCAACGAGATGTTGTGGCTTTTCCTGTTATGATATTTGATGTAAAAGATGTTGAGTTGTTCAGGTAGGGTGTCGGTTGTGTAAGAATTTGAATAGCCTCTTTGAGGAACTGCGGTGGATCTAGAATACGATTTTGAGAAGCGCTACCGTCTGGTGCGAGAGATTATAGAGACGCTGGTTCTGACGATTCTGATGTTTCTGGTGATTCGTCTGGCGGTGCAGAACTTTAATATCGATGGTATGAGCATGGAACCGAATCTGCACAACCAGGAGTTGGTGCTGGTGGATAAATGGTCGTACCGCTTTAATCGGCCGGGGCGGGGCGATGTCATTGTCTTTGTTGCTCCTCCCAACCCTTCACAGGATTATATCAAGCGTATCATCGGCCTGCCAGGCGATGTGGTGACAATCAAGGATACGCAGATCTTTGTGAACGGGAAGGCTCTTGATGAGCCATATATCGATCCTCATCTTCAAGGTAATCCTTACGCTCCTACGACGAACCTGCTCATACCTGAAGGTGCCTATTTCGTTCTAGGCGATAATCGCAATGGTAGCTCCGACTCGCGCGATTGGGGCTGTGTCCCACAAGGGAACATGGTGGGTCGTGCCGCCCTGGTCTACTGGCCTCTGGGACGCGATAACAACGGTCTATTGCACAACGTCTCACCCACGTTTCAAAATATTCCCTCTCCTCTGGCTACTTCAGCCTCCAATAATGTCTGTACCATCAGGCATGGTCAGCCGGTAGAAGCATCTCAATCATTCTTCAGCGCTGGCGATATGCTAATCGTGCTAGCCATACCTGGTATAAGACTACTGGACCTTTTAAGTTTAGCTATCAACCTAGCGTCAAATCGACTTCGTGATCTTTGAGTTGTACATTGTTGACTGTGCGTTGCAGCCTGGATTGGGCGTCGTTGAGATGCTTATTCAGTAGACTGGTCATCTCTTCCGGGGACATGATGGCTGCGAAGATGCCCTCAATGCCGACTTTGCTGACAACAAGCCGGCCGTTATCAAGTGTGGGAACCATAGTTACTGCACAGGGAAAGCTGTAGAGTTGGAAGTCCAGGCGGACATTTTGCCCACTTATGCTGGTTGTAGGATGCTGGACGGGATTTGAGGGTGTGAGGTTGAGTACGATTAAGTTGTTAATCGTGTTTTCGTTGACAGGGATGGTGCTGCCAGGTGGCAGTTGTTTTGCCTGGGCTGGAAGCTGATTGACTGCCGATGTAAGAGCGTTGTCCAGCTCTCTCTCGGCTATATTGTGTGCATAGGGGCGAAGTGCGAAGATCCATAGCGCTCCAATAACGAGGAGCAATACTATCAGTGAGGAGAGGGCGCTTAGAACGCATCCTCCACATCCCCTGCGTCTCTTCTTCTGGTTATAATCTGTTCTATTGACGACTGCTGGCAACTTTTGAGATCCTTTCGTCGTTGTATTGAGTCGGTAATATACTAACGGTTGAGCATACTCTGACGAGGACAGTCCTACCTCTTTGGCTTCTGTTTCCTCTGGTTCTTCTCTCTCAGCAAGCTCTGGATGTGGTACGCTTTGTATCTCAAATGGAAAGGTGGGAGCGTTATAAGGGGTGACTAACGCAATTTCTTCAGCATGTATACTGTTCCGACTGACTGCAACTGTAGGCTGTTCGTGAAAAACAGTATCCTTCTCCGAAATGTCAGGAGAACTACTGTGTGTATCGGCAGGAAGTGAGATGGTAGGTTGATCATAAACAACGTCGATAGGAACCGCGCTTGGTTCTGCAACAAGCTGATTGTCCTCGTCAATTTTTGAAGGAAGTGGAGACGGTACGTTGCCTATCTCCTGTCCGTCTCCGTCTTGCTTCGTGATGACTGGCTGCACCGGTGTTGGACGCTTTGGCGGTCGGATGGGGTTCTCAACCCTTTTCGGTTCAAACCCTATTTGTGTTGCATCTAACGATAGAGGCTGGGCAGACGGGTTCTGTTGAAGCTCTGTTACAGAAGCGCCACAGTGGATACAGAAACGTGCCTGATCTTCTAATGGCGTGTTACAATTTTTACAGGTCATCGATCTGAGTCCATCCCGCATTTTTTTAGCTTACCACTCACGCTTGAGAATTTCATCCATAGAGCTTATGATTCGAGCTTTTATGTCTGGATCGCCGTCCAGAGCCTGTGCCACCTGATCGATCAGCTCCTGTTCTTGCTCTTTAGGGAGCATATAGCCATACTGCTGATGCACCGCTGTGGCCGCCGCGCTGCGTATCTTTTCTGTATCGTTTATCTGTGGCAGCGGTCTACGTTCGCTGCTATACTGATTGGTAGTTCCCGGCGGGCTATCCCCCTTGAGTGGAGTAACTCCATCCGCCGCAAAGGTCACATCGGTGTTGATCAGATGCGCCGAGTAGGGCGTAGCACGGTCTATATGCAGAGTAGCCGTTTGTGATGTCGAGTCGAGAGAGACAATTTCTCCCTCCAAGTAGATGACTTCGGGTGCGCCCCAAAAGACGCGCTCTCCTACATGGAGCATCATTTTCCTGACTCCAATCTTTTCTTTTTGCTTTCTCAGTATCCCCCTACGTGGTAATACGTTGATGCATCATTGGAGTTCCAATCCTGATTGCTGATCTCTACCCCCTTTTCAAAGTATAGTAGGTACTCGACCACATCCGATCTTAGCGGCCACGTTTAAAATGTAGCTGGCACCTGTTCTTTTTGAGATGCGGCCATCGGGAGCTTGCCAGCTCTCTGTAGAAAGAGGAAGAGAAACAAGCTGCCTAATGGCACGATGCCGCCGATAAGCCAGCCCAGCCATTGCGGTATCGGTGGCGGAGCCGTAGCAACAATGGGAACGTCAGCCATGCCCTTTCCTTGTGGCCCGCTGGCAACTATATGTAGCAGCCAGTCGCCCCGCACCGTGATCTCAGCCGTTCCCTGCACTTCATTTTTATTATTGACATCGGGGTTGATGCTTGCGTGTATCGCAGTAGCCGTCACCTTTGTGTGTGGATTGGTTGTGACATCATAGAACAGCGGTTTTGTTGATGAGATGGCGAACGGCAAGGCATAGCCCGCGTTGGCCGGGTCTTTATACAGGCTGACTGTGAGTGGGTATGGCCCAGCCTGCACATGGACAACTCTGGCGGCAGTGCTGCTGTGCGTCGTGGCAGCTATCGAGATGCCAAGCTCGATTAGCAGCGCCGCGAGGGCTATGACGCCGACGACTAATAAGAGCCTTTGCAGGAGTATCTTTCTCATGCTGTCTATCTCTCTTCCTGGCTCATTGTCCTGCCCGTGTACTGTCCAAGCTGCGTTCCCAGGTAGCTGCCAACGAAACCGAGCACTAGAGAGACCAGGAGTCCAGCAATGCCTATATCGCCGATCCAGCTCAGTGCAAACGTTGGCTCTAGCGCAAAGACGGGAAGGCATGAGAGCAGGGCTATAAGCGTAAAGCTCATGATCTGTCTCCGTTCGCTCCAGTTATGCCGTTTGGCCCACGAGAAGCAGACATCCAGCAGCGGCGCGATGATAATTGGCAGAAGGGGCCAAAAACGGACGGCCACGATTGAGAGGTAGGCGAACTGAGATAGTTGCTTGCGATAATGTAGCCCTTCGCTTCCAACCAATATATGAGTTGCCGTTGGTACAAATGCTGAGAAGAGGAGCGCAAAGACAAGGTAAGCAATAAGAACATAACTTGCTGCTGCCCGGTAGGGAACGGCATATTTGGCCGCAACAAAGGTGTAGGCTGTGAGTAGACCTGCGAGAAGGGGAAAGACACTGATGCCAAAACCATTCCCCAGGTAGAATGTGTTAGCTTGATCCAGTGCGTCAGAGAGCATCAGCGTGAAGACACTCAACATGGTCGCCAGAGCGATGAGAGTTGTGATACGACTGATCCGCGCCGCCCGCCCATCGCCCATTATCCGAGCGAGATGTCCACTGGAGACGAGCATGTAGGCTCCTCCAAGCGGCATAATCGCCATGCCTGATAGAATCATCACATGGAATGGTGCCCAGATGGCCACGTCGATGCCATAGAGTGCGTGCCAGTAGCTATCCAGCGGAAATGCTATGGCCGCGTTGAGCGCAGCAAAACCTGCAACATACGCTCCCAGCGAACTGGAGAAGAGACCGGCAAAATTTGTGCTATATTGTTCCAGTTGTGTATTGCGCCTGGCCCAGAGTGTCTCTAGAATCACTGAGATGAGTGCAAGGAGGCCGCCGATTGTAATACCGGCCAGCATCATCTCGTGTGGTGGAATTAATGTTCGGTCGCGTCCTACAAAGATGTGCCATTGAATATCCCAGCTTGTGCCTATCAGTGAGATTGCTCCACCCAGCACGATGCCAATGCCGACTATCAGCCGGAGCATCCATACTGAGCGTAGTGAGGGTGCGAACGATGAGCCTAAAGACTGCCCGCTCCCGATTGCCTTTGCCATAGTATTTCCTTCTCTGTGTATGTTATAAATCTGTGCCTTGCAGAAATTTCTATACTGAGACTTTCGTTGCTATAATTCTGATAACTAGTAGCGATTCTCTATCTAAAAGATTAAACTAAAATTGTCACAAAACTATCACAAACCTGTAGAGATTTACAGCTTTTTGTGTTTGTATAATAATTGTACCGCTAAATAGGAATGATTCAAGTGGCATAGATTGTTATTATCACTATAGATCATAAGATGCTCGCAACAACCTGTGTTGCTTGCTCTCATAAAATGTTTCAAATGCCCGTCGTCTCCACCTTCTCAACCATATGATCTTGTGCAGGTTCGCTGCCTGAAGAAATTTCTCTTGTCTATTTGTGCTTTTTCTACACATTTTGGACAGTGTCCAAAATGTGTAGAAAAAGCACAAATAGACAAGAGAAATTTCTCCGCATGGTACAACGGTTTCTTCTGTTGGTTGCTCTTATTATTTTGCCTTGCCTTTTGTTCTTCAAAGAACGGCGCTTGTTGTTTTCAGTGCCGCGTTTATGATATCTTATCAGTTGATATTTTGTAGAGAGAAAGAGAAACTGCGCCACAGGTTGGGTGCATGTATATAGATGTAAAGGACTCAAGACTGGATTATGCACGAGAAAAGTATTCAAACTTTGGAGTATCCAAAGATACTGGCGAAAGTAGCGCGTGAGGCGGCTTTCTCTGCCAGTAAGGATCTGGTTCTGGCTCTAGAGCCGAGCTCGGATCTTTCGGAGGTGCGCCGCCGCCTGGATTATACCTCCGAAGCCTCGCGCTTGCTTGATTTAAATTCTGATGTGAGTGTGCGCGGCGCTCACGATATCCGCCCTCTGTTGACTCGTGCTGCTCGCGACGGAGTCCTGACGCCTCCTGATCTGGTGGAGGTGCTGACAACGCTGAGAAGCGCGGCATACATCTCCCGCATCTTAGAGAAACTGGATGCCGCCGTCTTCCCGTTGCTCTCCGTGCTTGGGGGTGATATGCCTGTGCGCCCACAGATTGTGCGTAGGATAGAGGAGACGGTGAGCGAGGATGGCGAGGTGCTTGATACGGCGAGCCCGGCTCTACGTAAGGTTCGCTTCGACATTCGTTCTGCGAATCAGCGTTTACAAGAGCGCCTGCGTACGCTGGTCAGTGAGTTTGGCCCGGCTCTACAGGAGTCGATTATCACGACGCGCAATGATCGCTTCGTCGTGCCTGTGCGCTCAGATGCCCGGAGCCAGGTTCGTGGTATCGTGCACGATCAATCCTCCAGCGGCGCAACGCTCTTCGTTGAGCCAATAGTGATCGTTGAATTAAATAACCGTCTGCGCGAACTACAGGCTGAGGAACGCCAGGAGGTGGAGCGTATTCTGCGCGCACTCTCCGGCGAGATTGGGCGCGAGGCCGAATTGCTTAAGCTTACTGTCGAACTGCTGGCAGAATTTGATCTTCATCTCGCAAAGGCCCGCTTCGGCCGCATGACGCGTGCAAGCGCACCTCGCTTAAACGATCAGGGAATCATCAATTTGCGCAATGCTCGTCATCCTTTGCTGACGGGCAAGGTGGTGCCGACAAATTTCCATGTCGGCCGTGATTTCTTTATGGTGGTGATTACTGGCCCGAATACGGGTGGTAAGACGGTTGCATTGAAGACGGTTGGCCTGTTATCCTTGATGGCTCAGAGTGGTCTGCACATTCCCGCCGACGATGACTCTGAGGTAACCGTCTTTCAGGATGTCTTTGCGGATATCGGCGATGAGCAGAGCATCGAGCAGAACCTGAGCACGTTTTCATCGCATATGAGCCGCATCATTGAGATCTTGCGCACGGTGGAAGAGGAGCGTAAGCAGGGCGTTCCCGATATTCGTGGCGCGATGGCGGATGAGCTCGTGAAGCGAGAGACGAAGCGCGTGAATGTGCTGGTGCTCTTCGATGAGCTGGGCGCTGGCACCGATCCTGACGAAGGTTCGGCCCTGGCCCGCGCGATTCTGACCTTCTTGCTCGATCGCAAGGTGACGACAGTAGCGACGACTCACTACTCCGAGCTCAAGGCTTTCGCCCACGAGCAGCGCGGAGCTGTGAACGCCTCGGTGGAGTTCGATATTGAGACGCTCTCGCCGACCTATAAGTTGAGCATTGGCCTTCCTGGTCGTAGTAATGCGCTTGCCATTGCACAGCGCCTGGGGTTGGATAATCGCATCACGCGTGGCGCTCGTCGCTTCCTGGGCAGCGCGGGGGTGCGTATGGAGAATCTGCTGGAGGATTTGCAGTCTGAGCGCAAGGCAGCCGAGGACGAGCGCTTCAATCTGAATATGGAGCGCGTTGAAGCCGAATATCAGCGGAAGCAGTTGGAGGAGGAGCGTCAACAACTGGAAGAGGAGCGCATCCGTATCCTCAATGAAGCGCGCACACAGGGTCGTCAGGAGCTAGACTCGGTGCTGGTCGAACTGGCAAAGGTACGCACAGAGGTTGATCGCGGCCGCGTCTCACGTGACCAGCTAAGCGAGGCTCGTCAGCGTGCTCGTGGCCTGGAAGAGAAGGTTACATCGATTCCCACACCTCGCCGCCAGAAGCCTGTAGAGCCATCTGAGCGCCTTGAGGGTCCGTTGCAGATAGGAGATACCGTTCGTGTGCTCAGCTTTGGACAGAACGCTGAACTGCTCGGCCTCTCTTCTGACCGCAACGAGGCTGAAGTGCAGATGGGGGCCTTGCGCTTCCGCGTCGGCGTAGATAATATCGAGCGCATCAGTAAGCGCAAAGCTTCGGCCACAGAGCGCCTGGCAACCCGTCCAAATATCATTTTGACTGATGTACAGGAGCGTCCCGAGGTGGGGACGCAGCTGGATATGCGTGGCTGGCGCGTCGAGGATGCATTAGAAGAGCTGGATACGTATCTGAACGATGCAGTCCTTTATGGCATGTCTTCGGTGCGAATTCTTCACGGCAAGGGCACTGGCGCGCTCAGAACTGCTGTACGTGAGCAACTCGCGCATCATCCTCTGGTGAAGTCTTATGCTTCAGCCCCTCCTCAAGAGGGCGGCGATGGAGTAACGATCGTGAAATTGAGCGCTTAAAGTACCGCGTAGCGACAATCCCTTGCGGTTGTCGTTGTTCCACCCGCCTCAAAGGTCAATCTACCACGACAACCGCAAGGGATTGTCGCTACGCGGTAGCCCGTTATTAGAATCCCCGACTGTGAGTAACATCCTGGGTGGGGATTCTTTTTATCTCGTCATTCTGCCCGTTCCTCGCCCACGATTCCATGCTCATAAAGCCACTTTACAAAGTGCCTGCGATAATCGTCGCTCATCCTCTGGTGCATCTCGGCATTCTCGCAGAGATTCTCCCTCATCGTGAGCAGCTTCACAGCCTCATCCCAGCGAAAGCCTGCATCCAGGAGCTGGTTAAGCATTACCTGCTCTCTTAGATTTTCTACCTTATTGTAGTGCTTCGCCTCTACATGGCTTGCCGTTTTTTCCTTCCGCCCAGAAAGCCCATCGGATAGTGACATAGCTCTTTCCTTCTCTCTTCTTCTCTATCTATCGCTTTTGTAGTATTCGTTCTCTGCTGTTTTGACTCCTCCCTCTTCTTTATCGACTTCTCAACGCGGATATACATCTCTGGAATTATGCAGGACTCTTGCGTAGCAATCAAAGGACCTGCGTCAATATTAAGGATGCTTGCTTTCCAGCTACACTTCTTTTTACGGTGGTGGGGAATGAATGGAACGTTATGCAAAGAAGGTGTTGTATGGGTACAGAAGCGCTAGTCGAGATAGATCGACTCTGGGAAGAATTTGTTGTGCAGAAAACGCCTGAACAACGGAATACGTTGATCACTTTATATACTCCTCTCGTTCGTTTTGTAGTAGGTCGGCTGGGGATACCTCCAACCGGTCTCTTAGATCCCGAAGATCTTGTCAGTTATGGTATGATAGGTTTGATTAACGCAATTGATCGTTTTGACCCTTTTCGCGGCGTGCGCTTCGAGGCGTTTGCCTCTGTGCGCATTCGTGGCGCGGTAATTGATCAATTGCGCTCCCTGAACTGGTTACCACGTTCTGCTATTTCGCGCATACGCCAGGTCGAGGGGGCTTTAGCTGTTCTGGAGCAGCGTCTGGGGCGACCGGCAAAAGAAGAGGAGGTGGCGAAGGAGATAGGGGTTTCTACTGAACGCTACCGGCAGATGCTGCTTGAGATGAATGCGACCGTGCTTTCGCTCGATGCGCCACTTGGCTCCCTTCTACAAGATGATGAGGTGACCACTCTCTCTGAGCTTATTGAAGATCACAACTCCCCTGGTCCGGTTGAACAGACAGAGCAGCGGGAATTGACTGATACTCTTGCTCTTGCTCTCGACAATCTTCCCGAACGTGAGAGACTACTGCTCGCCCTCTACTACGAAGAAGAATTGACGATGAAGGAGATCAGCAAGGTCTTGATGGTCTCGGAATCACGTGTCTGCCAGTTGCATGTACAGGCGATTATGCGTCTGCGCTCGACCCTTTATAGCTACCAAGCGGGCGAATATGCAGTACAGGATGCGAACGGTAGAAAACACGAGCAGCGAGGTCAGAAGGTAGGAGTACGTGCAAATTTTGCTCAGCGAAATACGGAGAAATCGAGTGTTGTGGCGAGTGGAGATGCACGATCAGATCGCAAAATTTCTTGAGGATTGCTCTACCCACTATGCCAGTTCTTTGCGTCTCGTGAAAGTGACATTTCTACCCGCATTCTCTCTTTTGATTTTGCTGAGATTAATATGCTCACGCTGAATGTGCGCCCTTGCTGATATGAGTCGCGGCGTGGGGACGCATAGCTTATGCTTCTTATGAAGGGAGCTTTCCATGCTTGTATTGCGACGAAAAGTTGGTGAAAGTATCGTTCTTGCCGGAGTTATCAACATTTCAGTGTTGGCTGTCGAAGGCGAGCGCGTAAAAATTGGCATCAGTGCACCACCGGATGTAACAATTGTACGGGAAGAGTTGTTGCATGTAGACAGCTCAGAAGCTGAACAGCCCATAAATTCCCATGCTTCAGTTGCGCCGTCTCAACCTGGATAAATACAGTGGCGGTAGAATCATAAGAGCAAGCTTTTGCTACAGAAAAGATCTGTGTGGCTTGCTCTTGTCTATTTCTGGCCTTTTATAGTGTACTATCTACTGTTTTTATTCTACTATATAGTAGCTAATCGTCAATACTGGTCTGACCCTTATTACTAATAAACGCTTCCGTCAGTTCGCGTGCCTCGTCGTCATGGTACTGTACAGGGGGCGATTTCATCAGGTATGAGCTTGGACCTTCGAGCGTCCCACTGATACCTCGATCCAGAGCTAGCTTTACGAGACGCACTGCATCAATAACGACGCCAGCCGAGTTGGGTGAATCCCATACCTCTAGCTTGAGCTCCGCGTTGAGTGGTACATCTCCAAATGTCGTGCCTTCCAGGCGAATGTAGGCCCACTTGCGGTCCTGCAACCAGGGGACATAATCGGATGGACCTATGTGTACGTTGTCCTCACCGATCTCATAGTCGAGCTGGCTGGTGACTGCATTTGTTTTGCTGATCTTCTTAGATTCTAGCCGGTCGCGCTCTAGCATGTTATAGAAGTCGCTGTTGCCTCCTACGTTTAGCTGCATGGTTCGCTCTAGCTTGACTCCTCGATCCTGGAAGAGCCGGGCCAGGACGCGGTGCACGATGGTTGCTCCCACCTGGCTCTTGATGTCATCGCCTATCAAGGGCAAGTTGCGTTCTTTGAAGCGCTCCTGCCAGTCCTTTTCGCGTGCAATAAAAACTGGGATGCAGTTTACTAGCCCTACACCTGCCTCCAGAATCTTCTCGACGTACCATCTCGTGGCAATCTCGGAGCCTACGGGTAGGTAGTTAATGACTACATCGGTCTTTGTATCTTTAAGGATGCGAACGATATCGTCGGCTGGTCCCTCCGATGGCGTAATCATCTGCGAGAGATATTTACCCAATCCGTCGTTGGTCATCCCCCGGTGGACCGGTACTCCTAGCTTTGGCACATCGGCAAAGCGGTAGGTATTGTTGGGTTTGCTATAGATGGCCCCGCCCAGGTCCAGCCCGACTTTGTTCTGATCTATATCAAAAGCAGCGCTGAATTCGATATCTCGGATATGATATCCTCCCAGGTTTACATGCATTAAACCAGGGACAAGATCATCTTCCTTCGCTTCCTGATAGTAATGCACTCCCTGAACAAGCGAACTGGCGCAGTTGCCTACTCCAAGTATCGCAACCCGTACCTTCTTTTGGTTCGACAATTCTATCTCCTGTACTGCTATTTCTGATTGCTTTCTTTCGCATGATCGCATTCCATCCAGGATGGATGAAAGTGAGTGCATGATAGATTGCTATTGCGCTTTATTTTACTGCCTCTTTGCTGTGAGACAATATATAAAAACAAGAGGATCTTTCATCCTATTCCTTCTGTCTTCGTCTTTCTCTCCTGGTGTATACGATTGCTTATACCAAATGTGACTATCGTTGCTATTTTGTGTGGTAAATATGCATAGCGATTCAAATTATGGTGCTTAATTGCAACGAGTGTTACAATATACGTTTATAAAGGATGCTGAAGTCATCTTATGGAAAATCGGCAAGCAAAGATGCTGAGGGAGGGTTGCACGAACGTTGCTTTCATGTTGCACAATGGTAATGCACTTTATGTTTAAGCTGCTTGCGCTGCTATCTCTTTTTAATAAGAAGAAGAGAGTGGATAGGTGAGCGATGGATGAAACCTGGATGGAACGAAAGGAAAAGATATTTTATGGCGAATGTTGGCTTCACAATCTGGTTTACAGGTCTCTCTGGTGCCGGAAAGAGTACACTTGCGGAGATTCTTGAGAAGCGTCTGCGTGCGCGAGGTCGCAATGTCGAGGTGCTGGATGGCGATGTGGTGCGTACCAATCTAAGTAAGGGTCTGGGCTTTAGTAAAGAGGATCGTGATACAAATATTAAGCGTATTGCATTTGTATGCAGTCTGCTGACGCGCAATGGCGTTATTTGTATTTCAGCTGCGATCGCTCCCTATCGCGAGGCGCGCGCGTGGGCAAGGCAAGAGATTGGCAATTTTGTAGAGATCTATGTCAAATGTTCGATCGATGTCTGCCGCCAGCGCGATGTGAAGGGTCTCTACAAGCAGGCCGATGAGGGCAAGATCAAGAACTTTACAGGCGTCAGCGATCCTTATGAGGAGCCTTTAAACCCGGAACTGGTCGTCGAGACAGATAAAGAGTCGATCGAAGAGAGCGTTCAGCATATCCTGGCGAAGCTGGAGGAGCTCGGTTACCTCGATCCTCTGGAAGAGTCAGAGCAGGTTACCAATCGTCTGACAGCTCTCGGCTATCTGTAAATACTTCAGAAAAGGATAGATACGTACAATGTCGCATAGCTTAATCGCCCCTCATGGCGGCGAACTTGTAATCAACATGGCTGATGCAGCAGAGCAGGCTGTCCTGCAAGAGCGGGCTCAGACTCTGTCCCATATTACCATCGGTTCGCGCCAGCTTGCCGATCTAGAGATGCTTGCAAATGGCGCTTATAGCCCTCTGAAGGGCTTCTTAACTCGTGATGACTATCTGAGCGTCGTTGGCAACATGCATTTGAGCAGTGGCCTCCCCTGGTCCATACCCATCACATTGCCTGTTAGCTCAGAGCAGGCTGAAGCTATTCAAGAAGGCTCTGAGGTCGCTCTTATAGATGCTCAGGGCGCACTACAGGCTATCTTGACGGTACGTGAGAAATATAGATATGATAAGCGACACGAGGCGAAGTTTGTATATCGCACTGAAGACGAGGCTCATCCAGGCGTCAAGGTTCTTTTTGAGCAGGGTGATGTGTTGCTAGGCGGTCCTGTGCGTGTAGTAGCATTGCAGAATCAGGCTTTCGCTCAGTACCGCTACACTCCCGCGCAATCCCGTGCCCTGTTCACTGAGCGTGGGTGGCGGAGGATCGTGGCCTTTCAGACACGTAATCCCGTGCATCGTGCACACGAATATATCCAGAAATGTGCTCTGGAGACTGTCGATGGCCTGTATCTGCATCCGCTGGTGGGCGATACCAAAAGCGATGATATTCCTGCGGATGTGCGTATGCGCTGCTACGAGGTTCTGCTAGAGAATTACTATCCACAGGATCGTGTGATTCTAGGTGTGCTCCCCGCAGCGATGCGCTACGCCGGACCACGCGAGGCTATCTTCCACGCTCTGATGCGCAAAAACTATGGCTGCTCACATTTTATTGTTGGGCGCGATCACGCGGGCGTGGGAAGCTACTATGGCACCTACGACGCCCATTACATCTTTGCCGAGTTCAATCCTGACAAATTGGGCATCACTCCTCTATTCTTCGATCATACCTTCTTCTGCCGCGTCTGCGATGCTATGGCCTCTCAAAAGACCTGCCCGCACGATAGCTCACAGCATGTGATGCTTAGTGGAACGAAAGTGCGTCAGATGCTTCAGGATGGCCAGGAACCCCCTCGTGAGTTTACGCGTCCAGAGGTTGCCCGCGTGCTGATCGAGTCTATGCGCTCATCCTAATTGTTTACATTTTCTACATTTTTAGAGGATTTTGCACTTAGTGCAAAATCCTCTAAAAATGTAGAAAATGTAAACAATTAGGATGAAAGGCACGCCGACATCGAAATATCAGACTAGCTGCTTTAGAACAGTCTGAAGCTCCTGCGGATGTGCGAGGACTGGAAAAATATGCAGGCCTGTTTCCTTTTGCAGCCGCTTCAGTGCCTGATTGTCCTGCGGATTCGACATGGCCACTGTCAGCATGTTGCGCTCCCGTCCAATGGGATAACAATTAAGTTCTTGTGCAAGTTGAAGACTTACAAGGCACTTGACGCTGGATGGAAGCTGACGAGGAAGGAGTGAAAGATAGGGAATGCCCATCTTTCTTGCCAACATTGGTAGATCCGTATCTTTCGCCGATTGCGCGACCAGTTGACGCCCCGCTTTCTCGGGCTGCACGTCAAAGGTCTGCCTTGCCAATCTGGCTGCTGCGATACAGAGATGTATGTCTTTGTGAGGTTCAGGATAGGCACTGTATCCTATAGTCATACAGCAGGGGCGAAGAATATCTCCATCGTGAGCACTGTGAACGCGCCAGAGTAGGGCTTCCCATAGACGCTCGTTGACAATGTTCGCACCCTTCAGATTAGCACCGGACAAGAGAAAGTAGAAGGTAAAGCCGTGCAGGAAGACAGAATCTGTTCTGCGTATCAGTCTACGTAGATTGTCAAGGTAATACTTGATACTTTGATCAACGCACTCTGCCCATTTCAAACCTGCTTTCCCTTCGGAGTCAAAGTGCAGTGCAATAGTTACCAGCGCAACCTGAGCGGTTTGATTTTTTGATGCAACCAGAAAGGCTTGCGTTATGTCTTGTATGCTTTCGGCTATTGCATAGCTATATGGGTCAATATATGAACCTGTATCCAACATGTTCGCCTGTTCAGATACCGAAAGTAATGTAGCCTTCTTGCACATCGTATGACTCCTTATATATAGGATATTATATATATCGATAGTAATCATACTTCGAGTTGAGGGTATTTAGAGCATCATTATGGTTATGGTTTTGTTAAGAGCGTGTTCCTGCGGTTAAGATCATTGTATTATGGTTTCAAGTGTGTATTGACCCGTAAGTATATGAAGTGGTTCGACCAAAATTCCTATCTGTAACATTATCTGATCACACCTTTGAATGATGTCCAGTAAGAGGGTAGTAGCTTTTTCGTCCTCGTCTGTTCCACTTTCCTGAAAGTCAGGCAGAATGTCTCCAAAGATTGCACAGGCACTTTTTAGCAGGAGAGTCAAGCCTCCATCGAGCTGTGGAAGTGCAGGTATCATCGGTTCTAGAATAGCGAACTGGATGGAGAATGGGAGTAGTCGCTCATAGCTTTTCAACCAGGTGCTCGATTTTGCTCTCATCAGTACAAGTTTCCTTTGCCACTTGCTGTCAGCCTGTTGCGTCTGACTCTGATCTGAGCTCTGTACCTGGCTCCCTTGTGGATGGTCTATAGAAACGTCGTCTCTATTCTCTACTGGCTGCCGTATCTTGCTTTGTATACTACAGGTTCTATCTAGCTCATTAAGCATATTTGTGGTTGCGCTAATAATAAGCCGACAGAGTGGCTCCAGGCGTTCAAGTGTCGCCTCTATCTCCTGCAGAAAGCTCCAGATAGAATACTGGACCTGCAATTTTTGTACTGGCATATTGCGCATAGGCATTGTGTGTACGGGAAGACGTTTTTGCTCTGTTCTTGCTTTTCCCAGACTACACTGTGTGAGCTCTGGTAGAAAAAGTGTGTACATCTGGTTGACATTGTAGAAGATATGACGGAGACAGAAGCTTAGCATTTCTCTGTCGGCGATCCCTACGCGGCTGCCGAAAAAAGTACAAAGCTTGCTCAACACGTCATCTATTTCCGCGGAATTCAGGAATAGATCCGCATTTCTATGAGTTTCTAATAATAGACGGTGATTTCCATTCGTCCTATCTTCAGTATCCTGATCTTTCATCCGCGCATCCCTCCATCCAGCCTCAAGAGCTTCTAGTATCATTGTACAGCCACGTCATAGAGCTAGGGGATGAAGGAGGGAAAGTTTGCTTACTGGGAAGGGGAATAGGAAACTCGTCTCTGTATCTTACAGATATGTAACACAGTCCATGCACTGACGTAATATATACGTCGATGATACAATGAAACAAAAAGCTATTTTGTCATCTGCGGACAGCAAAATCCGTTTTTATACAGGACGTACAATCGTAAAAATCCGTTTAGTGTCAGTGCCGAGCATGAGGAGAAATCGCTAGTTATGCAACTGCTTGGAAGAATCATGGGTGATCCCAATAAAAAAGAAATCAGGGCTATTGAGCCGATCATTGCGAAAATTAATGCATTTGAGCCAGGCTTGCAGAAGTTGAGCGATGAGGAGTTGGCGGCTAAGACAACCGAGTTTCGTGCGCAGCTCTCTCTTCATCTCAAGGGCGGAATGGTGCTAGAGCAAGAGCTGGTAACGCTCTTTCGCGAGGTGTTCCAGAAGGTTGAGCCGCTGGCCTCTAAGTTTCCAGATGCTCAGCTTCATGAAGCAATTAGCGAGTTCCGTCGAAAGATTGACCGCAACGAGCCGGAAGTAGCACTCAAAGAACATTTGGAGCATACTCTTTCGGATTGCTTTGAAAAGACTTATACTCGGCTCTCTCCTTCGCTGAATGCACTTCGCGTAACCGCAACCCTGGAGCTAGCAGAAGAGCGTCAGCAGTGGCCCTATGACGCGGAAGATCCTGAACAGGTGACTATTGCCCTTCTCTCCGAGGTTGAGCCAACTCTCAAGGAAATTGAGGGCGACGATCTTTCCGAAGCCTTTGCCGATGCCTGGCCCGACTTCCAGAATGCGCACGAAGCTCTCATCAACAAAGACGAAGGGAAAGATCGGCTTCTAGAGAAGCTTTTTGTGACCATTCTACAGCATATTCAGGAAGAGGTCGTTGCGCATAAGGCCGATGCTATGGATGCTCTTCTTCCCGACATCGTGAGGCGTTACAACAAGCAAGGGAAGACGCTGGATGATCTGCTGCCGGAGGCTTTTGCCGTTGTGCGCGAGGCCGGTTGGCGCAAGATCAAGATGCGCCATTACGATGTGCAGTTGATCGGTGGCTACGTTCTGCACCAGGGAAAGATCGCTGAGATGGGTACGGGTGAAGGTAAAACGCTGGTCGCTACAGCACCTATCTACCTCAATGCCCTGAGTGGTAAGGGCGTACATTTAGTGACGGTCAATGACTACCTCGCCCGTCGTGATGCCGAATGGATGGGCCAGATCTATACATTTCTGGGACTGACAGTTGGTATCCTGATCAATGCAGTAGACGCACAATCTCCCGAACGCCGTGCGGCTTACGAGGCCGATATCACCTATGGAACCAATAACGAGTTCGGCTTCGATTACCTGCGTGATAATATGGTCACCTCGCTGGATCAAATGGTACAGCGCGAGCTCAACTTCGCGATTGTGGACGAAGTTGATAATATTCTAATCGACGAGGCTCGTACTCCTCTTATCATTTCTGGTCAGGGCCAGGAATCTACAGATATGTATGCACAGTTTGCCGGCTGGTCCAAGAAATTGAAGCCGGAGGACGACTATACCGTCGAAGAAAAGACCCGTGCCGTAATGCTCACCGATTCGGGCATTGAGAAGATTGAGAGTCTGGCTGGAGTGCAGAACATCTATGATGAGGATAACCTGGACCTGACGCGCTATATGGAGAATGCCATCAAGGCACAGGTGATCTTTAAGCTCGACAAAGACTATATCGTGAAGGATGACGAGGTCATCATCGTCGACGAATTTACTGGTCGTCAGATGCCCGGACGCCGCTATAGCGAGGGCCTGCATCAAGCAATCGAGGCCAAAGAAGGCGTGAAGGTTCAACGCGAGAATCACACTCTGGCAACCATCACCTTCCAGAACTTCTTCCGCCTCTACGACAAGCTAGCTGGTATGACAGGTACCGCCCTGACCGAAGCAGAAGAGCTGCATAAGATCTATGAGCTGGATGTGGTTGTGATTCCAACCAACAAGCCGAAGGTTCGCCAGGATCTCCCCGACCTGATCTATCGCACACAGGACGCTAAATTCAAAGCCGTCGTCGATGAGATTAAAGAGCGCTATGAAGAACGCCAGCCCGTCCTCGTTGGTACAACTTCGGTAGAGATCTCCGAGCAGCTCTCTCACCTATTAGAGATGCAGGGTGTGCCGCATAACGTCCTCAACGCCAAATACCACGAGCGTGAGGCTCAGATCGTGGCCCAAGCTGGTCGTAGCGGCGCTATCACCATTGCCACCAACATGGCTGGTCGTGGAACTGACATCTTGCTGGGTGGCAATCCCAGTGGCTACTTCGATAGTATCGTACGCAAGCACGCCGAGCATGTTGACTATATTCGCGACATGCCTACTCGCAACGACGATGATCGCGCTGAGAAAGAAGAGGCGATCCGCGAGTATATTGCGAATATGACCGAAGCAGAGAAAGACAAGCTCTTGCAGGAAAAGGTACGCGAGTGTGAGGCGGACCATGATCTGGTCGTAGAACTGGGTGGCCTGCACATCGTTGGCACCGAACGCCACGAATCGCGGCGTATCGATAATCAGCTTCGTGGTCGCTCCGGTCGTCAAGGTGATCCTGGCTCCACGCGTTTCTTCCTGGCGTTGGATGACGAACTGATGCGCCGCTTCGCTGCTGATCGTGTGGCCGGTATCATGGAGCGCGTGGGTATGGAAGAGGACATGCCGCTCGAAAGCAAACTAGTCTCGCGCTTCATCGAGAGTGCTCAGACGCGCGTCGAGGGCTACAACTTCGATATTCGTAAAAACGTCGTCGAATATGACGATGTGATAGCGAAGCAGCGTGAGGTTATCTATGCCGACCGCCGCTCTGTTCTTGAACATGGCGATATGCATGAACGCATCGTTAGCATGATCCGTAACGAAGTCGCTACTATAGTCAACGCGACTATTCCGGGCACAATGGTTACTGAAGAGGAGCAGTTAGAGACGCTCTTTAAGATTCTGGAAGTCTGGGTGGAAATTCCCGAAGACGTGGTGCCGGAGAATATTCATGCCGCCCGCCGCGAGACTATCAAAAATCAACTGGTGGAACTGGTTGTTGACTACTACGAGCGGCGCGGAGAGGAGCTCAGAACACAGGTGAGCGAGCAGGGGGCAATCGATCTCGATCCCCTGCGTGAGTTCGAGCGCTCCTATCTGCTACAGTTCGTAGATCGCTTGTGGATGGATCACATTGATGCCCTCGACGTGATGCGCGCCGGTATCGGCTTCCGCTCGATAGGTCAGCGCGATCCACTGGTGGAGTTCAAAAACGAAGCGTTCCGCATGTTTGACGAACTGAAGGCGGCCATTCAGCACTATACCGTTGATGCCTTGCTCAAGCTCTTGCGCAGCGATGTGACGGTCACCATTCAGCGTGCCGAGCCTGTGCGCAAGATGCCAGCCAACGTACAGACGAATGCCGATGACCTGGCAAAAGCCAGCGGACAGTCTAAAGTCGATGAGGAGGAGGAGCGGCGCGCTAAGTCTGCCGCGAATCAGCAGAACAAGAATGGGGCGCGCAATCCAGGAAAAGCTCGCATAAATGCAGCTTCAAATGGCAATCGGGCGCAAACAAATAGTGCCTCTGCTCCGGCGTTAGCAAAGGTTGGGCGCAACGATCTCTGCCCCTGTGGGAGTGGAAAGAAATATAAAAAGTGCCACGGCGCGTAAAAACGGTAAGATACAGAAAGAGCAGGCTTCCGCTACGAAAGCCTGCTCTTTTTTTGCTATCTTTCACCATCCTTCTTCCTGCTTTACTCTTTCTCTCTCTTCCCTCTCTCTTCCTCGAAGCAAGGAAGGACCAAGAGCAGCTACACCCCTGGGTGTGTTTTGCCATATGGGAACTCCACTTCCACGCTGGCGATAGAGCTGACAGCTTTTTGCATGATCTTCTCCAACGGTCGAACGTTGAGCAGTGCAGGTACACCTCCCATGCACCTCTCTTTTCTGCTTCATAGCGCTTTACACCCTTTCCTATGCCACTTGCTCATACAGTTGCTCCATGCGTATCTTTTATACATTATGCTCTTTCGCTTTCATCGTGATGATTCCTTCAATGTGATCTCTACGTCGTCAAAGGTATAATCCCGCTTCAACTCTCTGCTGAGAGCTTTGAGAATCGCCGTGGCCGTTGCGCGTGAGGCGCAGCGCATGAAGAACATCGGTGGTCCCCACCACCGCTATTCTGGCGATCTCAGGAATATCGAAGTGGTGTTGCTCTCTCAGTTGAGCAAGTGTCATCTTTGATGCATGGTATTCCATTATTTCCTCCTTCCATTGCTATTAGCATGAATATTGTTCCGGTGTTGTGTATAGTTGTATACAACTGATATAATAGAACCGCTTGCAATTGTAGTATAACGAGCATTGATAGTACGCTCAAGGAACTCATGTTACGAGAATGGAACAGGTTTGTTCCATGAATGGAGTTAAATATGGACATGGATGGCAGTGGGTTTGGTAAGTTAGTGCATGCGTATCGACAACAGCGAGGATGGACACAAGAGGATCTTGCGGAACGTTGGGGATTTACTAGAGAATATGTATCACAGATAGAGCGAGGAAAGAGGAAACTTGATCGACAAGAGCAGGTGTCACGTCTTGCTGATATTTTGGGTATTCCTGATGAACGTCTAGCGGCGATTGGGAAAAAGAATCAGCTTACGACATCAGCGCGACGTCCGTTAGAGAATGATAATGCTCTTTTGCAGGCGCTTCTAGAACCAGTTCAGAACACGATTAAAATGTCCTGGCTTATCTGGCGTGGCGATGGAATGATTATTGATGTTGCTGCCAGTTTACGTGATCTAGAGCGTCGTCTAACAGATGTGCTCGGGTTGTATCATGGTGAGTTCCACATATCTGCATTACGTATTCTTGGTTCCACTCATGAGATGCTTGGTCAGCTTGCGATTGAGCGGACAGCGACGAAAGAAGCAGTCTTTCATTTTCAAGAGATGTATGACATTGCTGATGAATTAGGCGATGCAGATATGCTTGCTTTAGCTATGATCCACCAAGCGGAGATGTTACGCCGTCGTGGTTGGTATGAGACATCGTTTCGACGCTTACATACTGTTGAGAAACATGTGCAAGAGGCACCAGAGAAGTATATGCAGCATGTATCTTCGTGGATACAAGGTGTACTGTGGAAAGCCTATGCTATCACGTCGTTTGTCAATAATGATGAAGGGCGGTTTGTTCGTGCTGTGGATCATGCTGAAGAGATTGCACAGGATACCGTATCAACCCTTGATACTCTTTGCCACGAATTTGATCAGGTTGAAATACTTCAGGTGAAAGCACAAGGATATACCCAACTCTGGCAACCGGAAAAAGCTCTTGATATTTACAAGAAGACGGATGGTTTGCGCGCATTCAGACCAATACGGGATCAATGCTCATATGCTATTATTAAAGCTCAAGCTCATTGCTATGTGGGTGATCTTCCGCAGGGAATCAAGTATGCTCATGAGGGGCTAGAGATGGCCGAATCTATCGGGTCTCTTCGTTACGTGACACGTTTACGCCAAATGTCCGACCGTTTGAGTGTGACACAGATAGGGAAACAGCGAGCGATGCAGAAACTACAAAAGGATATTCAGGGTACATTTCAGAGAATGAGTCAGAGAGAGGAGAGTGTATGATTATCCATGCCGTTTTGCTTTTGCCAAAGCCTGAAGTAACTTCTGGAGAACTGGATGAAGTTATGGAAAAGGCGAAAGCTTTGAAGGAGAAGATTCCTGGGATTGTTGCTATTCAAGCAGGATCGAACCACAATCCTAATAATCAGGGATATACCTATGGGATGTTTATAACATTTGAGGATGAAGAAAGCTTGAAAGCATACTTTCCACATCCAGAGCATCGTGCCGTTGGTGCTGAGTTGCGACGAGTATCGGTTAATCTGCTAAACTTTGATATTCCTCAAGAATGAGCGGGAGGAATTTGGCAACACCGCTGCTTGATGAAAAGAGATATCAGCTTTACATTGCTAATTGACGTTCTTACGAAAATCCCTTTGGAACTTTGAAAGGATTTTCATAAGAAAATATATTTAAAGATGTAGTAGATATTTGAGATGATTCGATGACAACATTACTCCATACTCGACAAAAAGTGCTGTATCATGTCGTTTGTGCTGCTCCCCCATCGCAAGCCGTATCGGAGTTCGTTGCCCTGGCTCAATCTTCTGGCTGGGATGTCTGTGTAGTTGCAACTCCAGAAGCAGTGAAATTTGTAGATGTACCTTTGCTTGAAAAGATAACAAACCACCCAGTACGCAGTACGTATAAAGCAATTGGAACAGATGATGTCTTCCCCAAAATGAAGGCGATGGTTGTGGCACCTATGACACTCAACACAACGACAAAATGGGCGCAGGGAAATGCTGATACTCTTGCCCTCAGTCAAATGTGTAAGGCATTAGGTTTAAGAACTCCTCTTGTCGCTGCACCCTGTATAACGACTGCGTATGCAAATCATCCAGCATTTCCGAGAAGTATTGAGATACTGAAAGAGTGTGGGGTTCATGTTCTCTACGATCCCGCAAAATATCCGGCACCAAACATCGTCCCGTGGGAGCACATTCTAGATGAGTTAAATACATTAGTACAAAACGAGGTCTTTGAGACATCTCATGCCGTAGCTACAGAGAGAACAGAGCGATCATGAACTGTGATCTTTACTCACAATGCTCGCTTTGTCTAATAAAGGCTTGCATGAAAAAGGAAGAAAAGAAATAATTACACACATCGTTCTCTTGCAACCAAAGCCGGAAGTAACAGAGGAGCAGTTGGCAACCGCACTGGCTCATGTATGCGATCTTCAACAGGTCGTTCCAGGCATCTTCTCCGTTCAGGCAGCGAAGAATCTCAATGCAAGTGGCGATAAGAATAAAGGCTACACACATGGCTTTGTGATGCAGTTCGTCGATAGTGAAGCGCTAAGCGCCTATGCGCCGCATCCTGCTCACCAGACAGTCGGGGCTGAACTACGCAGTGTGAGCCAAAGCATTATCGATTTCGATATTCCGAATCTATAAGAAAGTGTATGATAGAAACAGAATAGAGCACGACTCGCTGAAAATTGGATTGTGCGTGAGACGACAAAAGAAAAAAGAATTAGTTGTTGATAAGAGAAGCTAAAGATAGCAAACGGTCAAGAGATCGACATGGCTTTTGGAACTATATGAGATAATGAAACTCTTAGAATAGAATGTACAGAAGAAGGCTATATTTTCTACTTCGAAAGGAGAGTTTTCGATGAGCAGTCAACCGACGACGAGATATGCTGAAGGAATCGAAGTCAACGGTTCCGTTACCTCCGAGTTTGCAGAGATATTGACGACCGACGCGCTTAATTTCGTGGCCAAACTTGCCCGCACATTTCAACAGAGGCGAGAGGAGCTTTTACATCGACGCGTACAGCGCCAGGGTGAGCTAAGTGCAGGCAAGTTGCCCGATTTTCTCCCTGAGACTGCTGATATCCGTGCGGGAAGCTGGACGATTGCGCCCCTTCCCGCCGATCTACAGGACCGCCGCGTCGAGATCACGGGTCCCGTTGAGCGTAAGATGGTCATCAACGCCCTCAATTCGGGTGCAAAGGTCTTTATGGCCGACTTCGAAGATGCACACTCTCCAACCTGGGAAGCAACGATTCAGGGCCAGATAAATGTCAGGGACGCGATCAAGCGTACGATTACCTTTGTGAATCCCGACGGCAAACAGTATCGCTTGAATCCTGAGACGGCGGTCTTGTTTGTGCGTCCGCGTGGCTGGCATCTAAATGAGAAGCATGTATTGATCGATGGCAAGCCCATCTCAGGTGGCATCTTTGACTTGGGCCTCTACTTTTTTCACAACGTAAAGCAGCTCTTAGCGAACGGCAGCGGCCCCTATTTTTATCTCCCCAAGCTGGAGAGCCATCTGGAGGCCCGCCTCTGGAATGATATCTTTGTGCTAGCCGAGAACGAGCTGGGTGTGCCACAGGGGACGATCAAAGCCACGGTACTTATCGAGACGATTCTGGCAACGTTCGAGATGGATGAAATTCTCTATGAACTGCGCGAGCATTCAGCGGGCCTGAACTGTGGCCGTTGGGACTATATCTTCAGCGTCATCAAAAAGCTCCACGATATTCCTGACTACATCCTGCCCGACCGCGCTCAAGTGACGATGACAACCCATTTCATGCGGTCCTATTCGCTCCTGACCATCAAGACCTGTCATCATCGCAACGCGCCCGCCATCGGTGGCATGGCCGCCCAGATCCCCATAAAAAATGATCCGGTGGCGAACGAAGAGGCCCTGGCACGTGTGCGAGCCGATAAGCGGCGCGAGGCGACTGATGGGCATGATGGTACCTGGGTTGCCCATCCCGGCCTGGTCCCTATTGCTCTTGAAGAGTTCAACGCCGTCATGAAGACGCCGAATCAGATTGACCGCAAGCGCGACGACGTGCATGTCACGGCCGCCGACCTGCTCAAGGTTCCCGAAGGCACGATCACCGAGGCCGGGTTGCGCAACAACATCAGCGTCAGCCTGCAATACCTCGACTCATGGCTGCGTGGAAATGGCTGCGTGCCCATCAACAATCTGATGGAAGATGCTGCCACCGTCGAGATCTCCCGCGCCCAGATCTGGCAGTGGACGCACCATCCTCATGGCGTCCTCACCGATGGCCGCAAGATAAACCTCGACCTCTTCCACCAGTTCATGAACGAAGAGCTAGCCAAAATCGAGTCAGCCATCGGCGAACAAGCCTATGCTCAGCGCCGGTTTGCAGACGCTGCTAAGATTCTTGACGAGATCATCAGTAGCGACCAGTTCTTTGAGTTTCTCACTTTGCCTGCTTACCGCTATCTAAACTAGACATAACATAGTCGCAAGAGAAAAGAGTTGCTACTGGCGTAGTATCTTGATGCCTGAGCCTGGGAATATGCCGGTCGTCGCGGCAAATTGTACCCAGGTTGTCGCCAAAGTCTCCAGCGACCGTGCTTTGATCAACGGACCTATATCTAAGGGCTCGAACCCTGCGTCCTGAATCAATGTGGCTGTAGTCTCTTTCGCCACCGTTTCATCTCCGCAATACGGAATCGTTGCGCGCTCGTTGCCAAATTCTCTGGTCGGAGCTTTCAACAGTTCGGCAAACGTCAGATTGAAAGCCTCTACAACCCTTGCATTGGGAACAAGGGCAGCGATTTCTTCCGCAACGGAATCTTTACGCTGAGTCGGGACGCCCATTGTGAAGCCCTGAAAATCGGGCCTGAGTCCGCTGACACAGGTAATCAGGATCTTGCCTGCTAATGTTCCGGCCTGGCCGAGTGCATCAGCAAGCACATCTGGTTGTACCGAGACAAAGACGACATCGCCAAACTGGGCCGCCTCAAGCGGCGTTCCCGTTCGAGCATGCGGGCCAGCTTCTTCGGCCAGCTTTTGCAGCTTCTGTTCATCTCGTGAGTAGCTGAACAGAACATCATGTCCGCTTTGCGCCCAGATTTTACCCAATGCGCCACCCATATTGCCAGCTCCAAGCATACCGATATTCATAGATTTTACCCTTCTTATAGCCATACATTACAAAGACAAACTACAATTCCATACTCTTCGAATGTGAAATCTCAGACACGCGCTCGACGAACTGTGTCAGCGGCATCGACTTCAGATCTACGTTTGTACGTAAGCGGACCGACACCGCCTCGGCCGTCGCCTCTTTATCGCCCACCACGAGCATATACGGAATCTTTTGCATCTGAGCGTCGCGGATCTTTGCGTTCATACGCTCGCTACGCGGGTCCACCTCAGCGCGAATGCCAGCGGCTTTCAGTGTAGCCAGCACCTTCTCGGCGTACTCTATGTGGCGGTCGGCGATGGGGATAATCATGGCCTGCACGGGCGAGAGCCAGACGGGGAAGGCTCCGGCGAAGTGCTCGATCAACATGGCCATGAAGCGCTCGGTTGAGCCGGTGACGGCGCGGTGAATCATCACCGGGCGATGGACCTGTCCGTCTTCACCGATATACTCTAGCTCAAAATTCTCTGGCTGATTGAGGTCGAGCTGGACGGTGGCGCACTGCCACTCGCGGCCCAGAGCATCACGTACCATGAAGTCTACTTTAGGTCCATAAAATGCTGCTTCGCCAATGCCCACTTCATAGTTGATGCCGCCCTTTTCCACAGCTTCTCGCAAGGCCGTTTCGGCTGTATTCCAGACCTCGTCGCTCCCAACGTATTCTTGTTTCTTCAGAGGATCGCGCAGCGAGAGGCGCACCCAGTAGTCTGAGAGGCCATACGTTGCGAACACCTCTAACGTCAGGTTAACTGCATTATTAAACTCGTCCTGAATCTGATCGGGGCGCATAAAGACGTGCGCGTCGTCCTGTGTGAGACTGCGGACGCGTGCGAGGCCCGATAGCGTGCCCGCCTTCTCATAGCGGTAGAGCGTGGCGAACTCAGCGTAGCGTACTGGCAGTTCGCGATAGCTATGATGCTGCGACTTGTACAGCGTAATATGATGCGGGCAATTCATCGGCTTGAGGATATAGGCGTCATCTTCTGAAAGCTCCTGCTCACCCTTCATAATTGGGAACATGTTCTCCCGGTATGTATACCAGTGCTTCGACGTTTTGTAGAGTTTCACCTTGCCGATATGTGAAGTCCAGACATGCTGGTAGCCGTAGCGTTCCTGCGTCTCGCGCACATAGCTCTCCATCAGATGCCGCAGCATCTCACCACGTGGATAAAACATCGGAACGCCTGCACTCACATCCTCGCTAAACGTAAACAGCTTCAGCTCGCGTCCCAGCTTACGATGATCGCGCTTGAGCGCCTCCTCCAGCCTCCACAGGTATTGGTCCAACTCTTCCTGTGTAAACCAGGCGGTGCCGTAGATGCGCTGCAACATTGGCCGGTGCTCGTCCCCCCTCCAATAAGCTCCTGCCACGCGCATAAGCTTGATTGGACCGATCTGGCTCGTGTTCTCGACGTGTGGGCCACGGCAGAGGTCCAGGAAGTCACCCTGCTGATAGATGCCCACCTCAGCATCCGGCAAGTTCTCGATGATCTCGACCTTGTACTCCTGACCCTTGTTGCGGAAGTACTCTAATGCTTTCTCGCGCGGCCAGCGATCGCGCAGAAAGGGATATTTGGCATCGATGATACGCCGCATACGCTGCTCAATCTCTGGCAGGTCTTCTGGTGTTAATGCGCGTGGCAGGTCAAAATCATAATAAAACCCGTCTTCGATTGCTGGCCCGATGGCGAATTTGGCATCCGGGAATATCTCCTGGATTGCCTCCGCCATCACGTGTGACGCTGAGTGACGCATGCGTTGAATCGGCGTATAATTCACCGACTCCTCTAGCTCTACCTCTACTGACATGTCAAGAATCTCCTTTTCAAGCAATAAAAAAACCTCTTCATCCTCCATTGGGACGAAAAGGTTTGTAGCTCTTTCGTGGTTCCACCCATCTTCCGCGTCTCTTGCAATTTTAGCTAACGCCAATAAAACGTACTCTTTATGCAAGGAAAACGTGCTCATATAGCTTTTAACGCTGCTGAAGCGTGTACTTTACTATCTCAGTACAGACTGACGAGGGGTATCGCACTTTTTCCTGGTCTGGAGCACTTTCAGCCGGCTGATGCTCTCTCTCTGTCTACCGTAGAAAAAGGGACGTGTCTCGTGTAAGCCGTTTGTTATCCATCATGGTGTAGGAACATAATAGCACTACTAGTTATAAATGTAAAGGGCATGTAATGTTCTGCTTTAAAATTTCATTCGTGCATATTTATTGCTTAAAAGCCTTAATGCATATTTCTTATTCTTATTTATTTTTCACATTTCTAAATACTTTTGCAATGCAAAAGTATTTAGAAATGTGAAAAATAAATAAGAATAAGAAATATTTGTAGGGAGCAGCGAAGCCGCGAAAACGTAGGGCGCAAAAGGCGAACATGGTGTAGATCACGCACACTTCGAAAGCAAGAGAGGGCGAACATAAGTCGTATAACCTCAAAAGTACTATAAAGAGCGAACGAATTGCGTACTTTAACACCTGTGGAGTGCTATAATACAAACGATCGCGGACGCTTCCGCACTATCGACCTACGTTGGCTTTGCTCATAGCCCAGACATCAGGAGCTTATAGCTAGATGAGCGCTCTCTTCAGCGATACATCGCATTCCATTTCATACCAGGTTGCCGCCATTCAATATGAGCCAACACTGGGCGAAAAAGAAAAAAATATTAGTGACCTGCTCAACCTTGTGAACCGCGCCATTGAGCATGGAGCCCGTCTCATTGTTCTACCTGAGATGGCTACCACCGGTTCTAGCTGGGTCTCTCGTGATGAGATTGCACCCTACACCGAACCAATACCAGGACCCACGACCGAACGTTTTGGTCTCCTGGCAAAACAATATGATTGCTATATTGCTCTGGGTATGCCCGAGGTCGATCCTGAAACTCAGGTCTTTTACGATAGTATGGTCTTGCTTGGTCCTTTAGGAGTTATTGGCACATACCGTAAAATACATTCGTTTATATCCGAGCCGCGCTGGGCGCGCGATGGCGATCTTGGTATCCCTGTCTGGGATACTCCGCTTGGTCGCTTAAGTGGACTCATTTGCATAGATGCTATGTACTTTGAGTCTGCTCGCATCGCTGCTCTCCATCAAGCCGATGTGCTCCTCTTCCCAATGGGTTGGACCAATGAGCGCTGCCCGACGGGTTCCTGGATGGCGCGCGCATTTGAGAATGGCGTCTATATGATTGCGGCGAACCGCTACGGGAAAGAGCGCGGCGTCCAGTTTAATGGTGGAAGCTGCGTTCTCAATCCAGACGGGACGATTCAGTCGTATTTGGATGATGGCGAGGGCATTGTCTATGGTGAGGTTGATCTAAGCCGTGCTCGCGATAAGACGTGGCGGCAGGACGAGAAATTGTTTGGTCATCCTCTCGCCGATCGACAGCCATCGGAATATCAAGCGCTTGTGCAGAATAGCTATCTGTGGGAGCCGCTGCGCTATCACAGCCTCTATGATCTGGGCGAGTTGCCAGCCGGTCAGCTTTCGTGCGCGGGCATTGTGCAGATGGATATGCCGATGTTCTCGCTACAGCCATATGTTTCTCATGCTGAGCGTATTGATGCGATTCGCGATATGCTACAATCCTACGTGCGCGATAGCACTCCCGCCGTTCCCGACGTCCTTGTCTTACCTGAGCTTCTGCTCCCTGGACCCGTCCCATCTTCAGCACACATCCAGGAAGACTATATTGCTCATTTCCAGCGAGGAGCCATCCAGGTACCGGGACCCGAAACCGAAGCTCTGGTTGCCCTGGCTAATGATCTGCAGATCAGCATCGTTGTGGGCGTGGCGGAACGAGTGGAGAATGTCTACTATAACACGGTTCTCTTGCTCGATCCGGAGGGCGTGTATGGCGTCTATCGGAAACTGCATCTAAGCCAATACGATCGCCTCTGGGCTACGAAAGGGAATGTGGGCTTGCCTGCCTTTGATACGCCGGCAGGGCGTATTGGTCTCGCTACCGGCTACGATGTGCTCTTTCCTGAGACATTGCGTGTGCTTGCGAGCAAAGGCGTGGACCTGGTCTGCGCCCCGGCCTTTCTATCTTTCCCTCAGCCTATTGGATTGATTCCATCTGGAGCACTCTATTCGGACGAATCAGAAGAGGGCGATCCTCATCACTTCCTGCTCTGGCGTGTCAGGGCTGCTGAACACAATGTTTATCTCGCGCTGGCGAACTGGTATGGAGAATATCAGGGTATGCGTGCGAATGGCCTGAGCGGAATCTTCTCGCCTGGTGCCTCAACATATCCCTGGTCCGAGGTTGTGGCCGATGAAGATGAAGTTGGCCTGATGATGATGACTATCGATACACGTGAGCAGCGCACCGGCCGTCGCACAACACGTATGCTGGACTACAGCCCTGGCAATATGGCCGGCTCTCTCACCGGTGAGCTGGCCTATAATATTCTGGATGGCATCCCCGGCAACGTCGTACGCAGTAAGCCTATGCTGCGTAAACGCCAGCCTTTCTGGTATCTGGATCTCGTTAGGAAGAATAAAGCGTTCGAAGATGAATAAATAGTCAGGCCATGAAGTAAGTGCTGTATAGCAGGAGTAGATTTGTGCTACTGAAACATTTCGTCCTGTAACAGCTATTCATGGCTTGTTGTGTTGTTGCCTACTTTTTTGTGCCCGTCTGTTCAGCCGCAGCGGCCTGCTTCTTGACAAGAAGTGGAGCATGCTGCTCGCAGTAGCGAAAACTGCGCCCGCCCGGTAACAATTGAGCGTATGCCGCCGGCTCGCCACAGGTATCGCAGCGCCCAACGTGTGTTTTAACTGCCTTCATAGTGATTGATCCTCCTACCAATATCTAACAAAAATTACGTTTATGAATATTCCTGAAGCAGGAGGCTTCACAACTATCGTCCCTATCAGTTCCCTGTTTGGTCAGTTTATTTTACACCTGATCTTGCTTCTAGGCTCATCTATCATATCACACATGACTCTGCCTCCTCATCGAGCGAGCAAAAAATATCAACTTTTTTGCTCGCTCGATGAGGAGGCAGAGGGTTGCTTAGGAAGGGATCATTCCTACTTGTTGAAGCAGTTGCAGAATGTCGGCACAGAGCCAATATTCGACGATTTTTCCGGCTTCGACGCGAAAGATGTCCATCCCCGCATACTCGACGTGTTTCCCAACCGCAGCAGGCGAAGCGCCTGGCATTCCACCCTGGTAGGTGGCGCGAAAGACCCAGCGGCCAGCAACCTTGTCTTCATCGGCGAGAGGGCCAACGGTGGTCGTAAAGCTGTAGTCTGTGAAGGCAGCCATATTCCCGCCGATCCACTGCTTCAGCCCTTCAGGGCCGCGTACCTCACCAGGACTACTGCCAGCGGGAGCAAAATGAGCGACGAAGTTTGATGCAATAATCTCATCAGCAACGGACAGATTTCCATTCCACAATTCATTCCAGGTTTTCCAGAGTTCTTTATTAGTCTGTGAAGACATAGGTGTTTCCTTTCTTTACATCCGACTCGGTTCTTGCTATAATTACGATGAACTACTCGTAATTACAAATTGATTATACGAGTAAAATATCGTATTGTCAAGAGCTTCTGGAAAGAAGTTTCTTTCACTTAGAGGAGAGGGAGCTCATGGGAGAAAATCAGGAACGACGTCAGGCTCACCGTCAGAAGCGCGGCCTCCTTCGTGTGGAGGAAATTCTTTCCGCTGCTGGAGCACTCTTTGCTGAGGTTGGCTACGACAAAGCAACGACCAATATGATCGCGGCACGCGCCGGCGTTTCACCGGGATCGCTTTATCAGTTTTTTCCAAATAAAGAAGCCATTGCGCAGGCATTTGCAGCAGACGTAACCGAGCATCTCCACCAGGTGTATGACACCATCCTGTCGTCCGAGGTCATCACCTTGCCTCTGCAAGCTTTTATGGAGACCTTCGTTGACAGGCTTGTTGCATTCAATCGAAACTATCCTGGCTACCTCGCGCTTGAGCTTGGATCAACTCTCTCTGCGTCACTTGCTCTTGTCTTAGCAAATTTCCATCAGGATATTCAGGCTCACCTTGATGCGATATTTGCCGTACGCTGGCCTCAAAGTACACAGGAGCAACGGTATCTCCCTCTGCTTGTATCGTATCGTCTTTTTTTTGCCTTACTTCCACTCGTCCTGGAGGGTGACGGGGAACAGCAGCGCGCAATCGTGAGTGAAATGAAAGTCGTCTTGTATAGATATTGGGAGCCGATCATGGGGATGCAGAGAGCATCAGATCAGCAAGCATAAACAGTGACGGAAAAGTGTTCTATCGACAAATTGTCTTATATAAGACCTGGCAGAAATTCTTCTTTAATATTAACTCTTTCCGTATCAGACGAGTTGCTCAACCGTGCTCTACAGCCCTTTTATCCGGAAACGAGAGCATATCGAATGCGTGAAGCACCAAAAAAGCTTGCGTAAAGGCTGACCTTGTATACTATGGGAAGTGGTGAGTGCTGATCGGTTGGGTGCCAATCCATTCTGTTGTGTAGCGACTCGGGTGAGGACAACGGGGACTTTCCTGGCCATGCTGTGTTGAGACTGCTCCACGCATCGTTTGCCGATCGTTCCTCTGTCCCAGCGTGTAGATGCGCTACTTCAGAAAGCGTCGATCATCGTCACCACAACGAATACAGTTTCTCCCTTCCTGTTAAGAGAGGATGAGACCTTTGCTTGCTGGTCCCATCCTCTCTTTTCGTATAACCTGAAAGACGCTAGCGAGGCGTCTTGCTCTTTGACATCATTCCATTTGATCAGATATACGTGGAGGAATGTAGAGAGGAACCAGTTATTCTATGCTTGATATAGATGTTTTTGTTCAACAGCAGGATAATCAGCAGCGTATCCAGACGTGGCGTTCAGGAGCTTGTGCTGAAGGTGCAAAGTGTGTTATTTACTGGATGCAGCGAGCGCAAAGAGGGCGCGAGAATCACGCATTAAATACGGCCATTGCATTGGGAAATAGCCTGCATTTACCTGTTATTGCGATATTTGTTGTTGCAGATTATCCTCAAGCGAATCTACGCCATTATACTTTTATGCTAGAAGGATTGGAGGTAACAGCCAGGCAGTTGAAAGAGCGAGGTATACCCTTTGTTCTGCGGCGTGGAATCCCACCCGACGAGATAGCGAGCCTGGCTAAAGATCTGGGGACGGCGGCCGTCATCAGTGATATGTGTGAATTGAGAGTGCCCAGGCACTGGCGGAACGATCTGAAAGATCGTTTGCAGATACCTTTTCTGTGTGTCGACTCCGACACTATTGTGCCTATGGCCCTTATTCCTCATGAGGAATTCGCTGCCCGTACAATTCGACCGAAGATACAGCGACTTCTGCCCACTTTTTTACAACCAATAGTCGATATTGACACCGCATATCCAAGGGAAAAGGCTTCCTGTGATCCAGGAGAAGTGGAGCAGCCACTACGCTATTTAGAGAGCTTAACTATTGATAGAAGTGTAGCGCCTTCTCCTGATACTCGTGGAGGATATGAAGAGGGGCAAAAACGTGTGCAGCGCTTGCTTACAGAACGCTTACGGGCCTATAACGAACAACGGAATAATCCGGAGCAGGTGGGTACCAGCGAACTGTCGGCCTATGCGCACTTCGGTCATCTATCAGTGCAACAGCTAGCCTGGGACGTAGAACAGTATCGCCCGGAAGAGACGGGGAGCAAACAGATCGATGTGAGCGGAGGGAAGGCGGCATATCTAGAAGAGTTGATAGTCAGGCGCGAATTAGCTATTAATTTTGCCTACTACAATCCGCACTATGATGATTTAGCGGGCTGCCCTGATTGGGGACTCAAAACGCTAAAAAAGCATGCCAGCGATCCTAGAGAGTGGGTGTATAGCCGCCAGGAGCTAGAAGAGGCCAGAACGCACGACGAGCTGTGGAACGCCTGCCAGCGCGAAATGGTCTCGACGGGACGTATGCACGGATATATGAGAATGTACTGGGGAAAGAAAATTCTGGAATGGACGGAGACGCCCCAGGAGGCATTTGATATAACTGTTTATCTCAACGATAAGTATGAGCTGGATGGGCGGGATGCAAATGGATACGCAAGCATCTGCTGGTGTATTGGTGGTCGCCATGATAGACCCTGGAGAGAACGCCCCATCTTTGGCCTCATTCGCTACATGTCCGCCGACGGCATGAAGCGAAAAATTAACACGCAAGCCTACATCTACCAGCACGGAGATCATCTGTTCAAAAAGCAGCAGATAGATTAGTTTCTTTTCAAAAAGGTTGGCCCTTGCGCTGTAGTTCGAAAGGGCCAACCTTTCTGCTTAATCCGCCTCAACCTCTTCGTTTACGGGCGAATAGTCTGACTCGGGCTCAGGCTCACGGATATCTATCTCCAATGTTCCATCGACTGCACTTACAAACACATCGCCATTTTGTGGAATATTGGCCAGCAGGATACGTAGGCTCAGTGGCACGGTGAGCAATCGCTCGATAGTGCGACGGAGTGGTCGTGCGCCCTGTGTCTGGCTGAAACCTTCTTTACAGAGCAGATCGATTGCGCTCTCATCGACATTCAGTACCAGCCCCTGTTCCAACAGGCGTGCGCCCAGTTCGCTGATCTGTAGCAGCGTGATTGCCCGTGTCTGTACCTGATCCAATGGATGGAAGATCACGATGTCGTCGATACGATTAAGAAATTCGGGACGGAACGTTTCGCGTAGCCGGTCTAGCAGGCGATCGCGCTGCATCTCTTCTGCCGTCCCTTTAATACTGGCGCGGAAGCCGCTGGGCATTGAGCGCCCAAGCATATCGGTGCCGACATTCGATGTCATAATCCAGATGGCATGCTGAGCATCCACCGTATGCCCTTGTGCATCAGTCAGTCGGCCCGCATCGAAGACCTGCAAGAACAGGTCGAAAACCTCTGGATGTGCCTTCTCGATCTCGTCCAGCAGGACGACGCAGTGTGGGCGGCGGCGCAGCTTGCCCGTCAACTGACCCTCCTGATCGTAGCCGACATAGCCTGGAGGAGCTCCGATCATGCGCGAGACCGCGTGCTTCTCCATGTATTCTGACATATCGACACGAATCAGATGGTCGTCGGAGCCAAAGACCTCGGCCGCCAGCGCGCGCGCCAGCTCCGTTTTGCCGACTCCAGTGGGTCCCAGAAACATAAAGACGCCTGCTGGGCGGTTCCGTGGCTTGAGTCCTGCCCTGGCTACCTGGATCGCCTGCGCCACGCGCTTGACCGCTTCATCCTGCCCAATCACACGCGATTTGAGCCGCGACTCCAGGCTAAGCAAGCGATCACGCTCCTCCTGTCCCGGTGCTCGTACGGGAATACCTGTGCGCGCCGAGATGACTTCGGCGATCATCGCCCCTGTGATGACCGGCGAGGCTCCAATCTCATCCAGATCATCTTGTTCCTGTGTCTCGTTCTCGATCGAGAAGACGCGTGCCTGCGAACATGCCTCGTCCAGAACGCTGCAAGCCTTATCAGGCAAGCGGAGATTTGGTAGATATTGTACCGAGAGATTGACTGCTGCCTGCAATGCGTCATCCGTGATGGTGGCGTGATGATGTTGTTCGTAGAGCTCGCGCATGCCTTTGAGGATGACGAGCGCGTCTTCAGATGTGGGCTCTTCGATCATGATGGGACGCAGACGTCGTTCCATCGCTGCATCCTTCTCGATCAGGCGATACTCCTGCGGCGTGGTTGCACCTATGCAGCGCAAGCGTCCACCAGCCAGAGCTGGTTTAAGGATACCTGCCGCATCAATACTTCCATCGGCCGCCCGCCCCGTTCCTATCAAGAGATGCATCTCATCAATGAAAAGGATGATGTTGCCACTCGTTTCAGCCTCTTCCAGCACTTTGAGCAGCCGCTCTTCGAATTCACCGCGATATTTCGTGCCCGCTACTAGCGAACTTGCGGAGAGCTCTATAACCCGCTTGCCGCGCAGTTCCGGTGGCACCTTGCCTTCGACGATCCGTTGTGCGAGTCCGGCTACTATCGTCGTTTTGCCCACGCCAGAGTCGCCGATCAGAATCGGGTTGTTGCGATCTTTAAGCATCAAGGTCTGCATCAACTGGCGAAGCTCTTTCTCGCGTCCAATCAGCGGCGTCAATTGCTTATTGCTGGCCTGCTTGGTGAGATCGCGCCCCAGTTTTTCAAGGGCGGAGTTGTTGCCTTTGGCCACAATCTCCTGATTAATTGCGCTCGGTAGGTCGTCTGCAACCGCATCTGGGCTAGCTGAGGCTGAAGGGACCAGTTCAAGCAGGGCGTGAGCATTGCTTGAGAGTATGAGTTCGATCAACTGGTTTGGATTAATGCCCAGCTTCGTGAGGAGTTCATGAGTGACGCCGTCGCCTTCACTCAGTACAGCTTGTGCAATAGCGCGCTCGTCCACTGAGGATGAACTGGCGTTGACTGCATTGCGCTCCGCCGTTTGCAATATCTCTTTGCAGCGGCGTGTGGGCAGGATCGGAGTCTCGCTGGTGGCTTTTCCAGAACCCAATGCGAGCCGGATAACATCCCTCACCTGTTTGGGGGAGAAGCCGAGTGTGCGCAGTGCATCCTGTGTACAGCCGCCATCTAGTTTTGTTAGCGCGATAAAGAGATGTGGCGTCCCTAGATAGTCTTTATGCATACGCCGGGCCTCGCTCAAAGCAAACTCCAGCACAGCACGCAAGAAGCGGCGATCGGGCGTATTTGCCGAGGGGAGCAGCGGCGACATAAGCTGGCTGTCGTCGAACGGATCAAGAGGAGGATCAACCACCCTCTCTTTGCCAGAGAGCGTACTGGCGACCAGGCGTTGGGCAGGGTCTCCGTAGAGTAAGAAGGACATCCACGAGGTGTCATCCATATAATGTTGTGCCAGGGCAATCCGCGCATGTCGTAGGGCCTCGCCAACTTCAACTCCATCAGCGATATCCTGATAGAAGAGCGTCATAAACTCGCGTGCCCGCTGCGAGTTAATCGCCCAGCGCTGAGTAATCACCACTCCTGCTCCAGCCGCCATCAGATTGTTGGCCAGGCGCTCGTTTTGCTCATCGCGCTCCTGCTGGCTTATACTCCGGCCGCCCCGTTCGTCTTCGTGGTAACTTAAGAGGACCAGCGGATGTTTGGGTAGTCCTTGCAAGAGTTGTTCGAATACATTATTGTCCAGGCGTGAATTGCCTGCCAATGCCAGGGTTGGCTCACCCGTTCCATTTGTTTGTGGAAGCGGACCTGCGTAGTGCAAGACATGCGGAGTGTCCGCGCCAATGCGTACGCGCATCTCCAACTGGTTAGCCTGCTGACGGTAGAGTATAATGCGCGTGACCGACTCTGGCAGGCTTGTGCACAGCGTCGCAACTTCTTCCTCAGCTCCTGGTCGTTCGTTGGTGGGATTGACGAGGAAGAGTACGGATAGACCTTGTGCATCGCGCTTTCCGTTTATTTTTCGTCCGGGGCGGTCGAGCGGTGCAAACCTCTGCGTCGTCGTATCACGCTCCTGCTGAATAATTCGCCCAACGCTCAACGCCTGGCACAGGTAGCGCTTAGACTTCGGACTGTTATCGTACATGAGTTCCCAGGGGATATCAGGCGTATTGGTGCTGAGGATCAGCGCCGTTTCGATTCGACGGATACTCTCCTGAAGTGGCGCTGGAAGGATTGTCTCAAACAGATAACGCCCTAACGTAAGGAGCGCGTCTTGCGTCGGTCCTACTCTGGTCCCCGAACGCCTCGCTTCCATCGTCTGCGTCACTTGCCCTATTGCCTGCAAGGATCGGCGTAGCCGTTCGCGTACCTCTGGAGCTAGATCGGTACTATACTCCTGGCCAATGGGACCGCCGGGAAGATCAAGACGAAATCGATAAGTTGTTTCTGTACGTATGATGCTTAATAAGGCTGGTTGTTCCATGAAGCTTCTCTTCCACACTCTTCCCGTCAATCGTAAGGGCTACGATTGCTACAAAATACACGCGAGTTCTCAGCAAAAGCAGTATACATCATCTGAGGAAAGGCTTCAACACATAGAGACCACTCTTTATGATACTGATGCCTTTGAGCTTCTCCAGGCTCAGAAGTGTGGTGAGAACAAATGTAACACTCTGTGTAGTATACTTTTTTGTCGCTCCCCTTGTCAATTTATGTTCCTGTTCTTTTCGTCTTGTCTACCTGCAACACCTTTAATCTCCATGATTTCCATTTTCGTGAAAATGGAAATCATGGAGATTAAAGGTGTTGAAATTAGAGTTTACGTGTCAATTTGCCGCGTGAGCGCGCAGGCGGGGGATAGTACATGGGTGCCGTCATGATGATGTCGCCTATACGGAGCTGCACTTGTAAGTAGCGCATGCCTGAGCGGTGGTAGTGCGCGAAGAGCATCAGGCTGTGATGGGCGATGACGTCAGCATCATCGGTGTGACGCCCAAGTAACATTTGTCCGCTGATGGTCTCTTCGGCGGTTGTAACTGCCATCTCCTCGCCCTCTTCGTCCATGACGAGTTGCTGTGTCTCGCGTCGCGGCCGGTTGGGCCAGAGAATCAAGGCGATCGATTGTCCCTTAATGTTCTGTTCTGTGAGCCGGTTTGCCAGGTAGTCAGCCAGTTTGCGAATGGCTCCGCAGGTCTCGTCTGCGTCGGCCAGATGTTGAAAGCGGACGCGGGCGTTCTGGCTCATCGGCGGCGCATCCGGCACGACCAGGCTGCTATCTTCTCCACTAGCAACTCGATAGACCCAGTTGCCGAGCCGACCCAGGCGACGTGTCAGACCCTCTTCTGTGAGTGAGGCGACCTGCGCAAATGATGTGATTCCAAAGTCGCGTAAATGGGCAACGAGTTCGGCTATTGCGACTGGATCGACCTGCTCACTCTTGCCCTCTATCTCTGGCGGACGCGTATGGCTACCATTTGTGCCCTCTTGCCGCTCTCCTGCTTCAATGGGTGAAGGCATCTGGGTCGTACCGACTGCTCGTACTTTGAGGAGCATGGTTAATGGTAATGTCTGCACAAACGATGCTTCTCGCCCTGGTGGGATATAGAGGACGCCCTGCCGCCCATCTCGGCGGCTCATCAGTGCAGCCAGCTCGGCTATGGCTTTTCCATTGGCTATTCCGATCATAGCGGTGAGACCCATTTCGGCGATCTCTGCACAGAGCCTTTCGCCGAGTGCGACGGGCGATTCAGTGAGGAGCTCGCTGCCTCGGAGATCGATAAACGCATCTGAGATGGGTATAGATTCAACAATGCGCGAGTAGGCCCGATAGCGCTCTTTCAATTTCTGTAGCATCGGTTGGTAGCCGTCGTATGATGCTGGTAGGAAGCGAGTACGTGGAGCCACGCGATGTGCGCGTCTTAATGGCATGCCTGCTACCAGGCCAAGCCGTGCGGCGGCGGGCGAGACATCCAGCACTCGCCCAGGTTCATTCGGTCTCCCCGTGCCCGTCCCTATGACAAAACTCTGTCCATGCAGAGTAGGATCAAACATCTCTTCAAGTGAGCTGTAAAAATGGTCTATGCGTACGTGCATAATGCTTGGCTGTAGCCTTGCCTGCTCTGCCGCCCGTCCATCATCCTCTTTGTCTACAGAGGTACTGCTATATTGCTGCTCACTGGTCGGTGGCGTTGAGCTCTGTAGTAACTTTTTTGTTGTGAGTGGTCTATTATAGTGCTGCATAGTACTCTTCTAGAATGTATTCATGCTGTTTATAACGCTCAATATTTCTTAAATCTCTAGTACAACATAAATCTATAGTTATACCCTGGTATGGGATGGTGAATAGCTGCTGACTGGTAAGGAGATAACATGCTGCTTGTCTGTTTCCGTTGTGTAGTAGATGTTCCAATAAACCACCACCCTTACATTAAACCAACGCTGGAAGGTACTACGGTTGGCATATGACTATGCATATCTTTGAGCGTTTACTTTTTTACTCAGCCTGTCGTCATATTATACTCTAAAGTTTCTTGTCGTGCTCATCGAACCTGACTCTTAGAGCAGGCAATTTTGCTGAAAAGTGAGAATAAGAAAGAGCTCCGGCATATCCACCTGGGGCTCTTTTTATAGTACAAATATATGTTTTATCGCTACTATACGGTTGTATAGATGTGCTCTCGTATCTGCCGGTCTACCTGTACTTCAACCTGTACGTTGTCGGCCCGTAGATAGCGAAGAAAATTTCTCACCGCTATGCGAAGTGCGTCCAAAAAATCAGGGGCGGGCGTCGCAGAATCCTCCCACCACCAGCGTGTGAGCGTCCAGGTTTTTCCAATAAGCCTTGAGTCCAGTCGTGCCACAAAGCGATCTTTGTAGAAGACTGGTAGGACATAGTAGCCCCAACGCCGTTGCTCCAATGGCTTGTAGACTTCCCATAGATAATCGAAATCAAATATCTGCTGCACTCCTTTGCGGTCCCATAAGAGGCTGTCTAGAGGGCCGAGAAAGAGAACTCTGGGTTCCGGCAGAGGTATGTCTAGAAAACGTGTGGCACTGGTTGGCATATAGTACGTCCATGTCTTTTCCTCGACGCGAACCGGCAGCAGGAGGCCCATTTCAACGAGCTGAGCCGTTATGCGCTTGCGTATAGCCGCGTCTCCGCACGCGCTCCACACTGCCGCCTCCGCATTTGGTCGCAGGAGTCCCACCGCCTGATAGCGCCGTTCGAGAATCCAGCGATAGTAGCTATCTTTGTCTGTCTGCTCGACGGCATTGTAGTACTGTGCTGGAATGACTCGTTCTGGTCGGTCGTAGTAGTGCCTGCCACTTTTGCGGTGATGGGTGAGGAGGATGCCACAGGCCCACATCGCTCGCAAGATGCGTTTGGTACGCGTCATACCGGACCAGGAGCCCTGCTCGCCTATACGTGTTTTGTCTTCAAATTCTAGTGAGGAGAGCGGCCCCTGCTCATCAATTGCCGTCAGGATTGCCGCGGCCGCTCCTGGCTCGGCCTGTAAAATCTCCTGATCGTGATAGGGACGATACATCTCTCGCGTATATGCCCGCATCGTCCAGTCGCTGGTTGGTACTAAGCATGCCTGCTTATCCCATGCATCATAGATGAGCCGATCTGTATATGCCGCTGTCTGCCAATCATCTACCCGATATTCAGGCACGCGGGCCTGCAAGACAAGATCCGCATTGCGCCCGACGGGATTGAGCGGATCATATTGCACAGTTCCGAGCCGCTCGAAGATCTCTGGTAGCGTGCCAGGGGTGAAGTGATAGGTAGCAAGAAAACGGCGTGCTTGCTCATGAGAAAGGTGTAGCGTCATATGCTCGGCCTCATATTCGTCTTTTTGCCTCTTTGAGACTTCTGCCAACAGTCTGAGTCTTTAAAATATGACCTTGCTCGTTGGCTGCACCAGGATTGTATAGGTGTCGGTACGAAAACCATTCAGTATTTCATTGTAGAGGGCAATAACCTGTACCGCGCTCCACATCTCGTAATCAAAGGTGATGTGGGCATCACCTGCTAACGTTATATCATAGCCCAACGTTGTGGCGCGTCGCACCGTCGTGTCAACACAGTATTCGGTCTGGCCGCCCGCTACAATCAGATGCTTAATGCCTCGTTTGCTCAGTTCTTGCTCTAACTCCGTCTGGTAAAATGCGTCGGAGGCGCGTTTATGTATGACGAGATCGCCTGCTCGGGGTCCAATAGAAGGATGGATCTGCCAGCCTTCCGAGCCGACTTCCAGCCCATGCCCTTTCGGCCCATCGTGTTGCACATAGATAATCGATACGTTGTTGCTCCGCGCCTGGACAAGCAGCGCTTGAATGTTTGCTAGCACCGGCGGGCTGAGCGGGTTTCCCTCCATCATACCGACTTGTATGTCAATGATTACAAGGGCTGTATCCTTTTTGTCCCGGTTCATATATTTCTCCTGTCTCTGCTTCAATTCTAGAGCGGGCCTGAATGTTTTTAGTACTGTGATGTAGTCTTAAATGGATCTAGATTGATTCTAGCAGGCATATAGGATAGAATACGTCCTGGTTATACATTTTTGATGTCATTCCTTTTCTGACAGAACGGGGCGATATGTATTTTCCAACAACCAGGGTACTCACTGTGCTGGAACTGCTCCAGTCGCGGCCGCAGATGAGTGGTCGTGAGCTGTCTGAGCGGCTGGAAGTCGATACGCGGACGATCCGGCGCTATATTACTATGTTGCAGGATCTGGGCATTCCGGTCGAGGCTGAGCGTGGCCGCTACGGCGCATATCGCCTCCGCCCAGGTTTCAAGTTGCCGCCTCTGATGTTTACCGATGATGAGGCACTTGCCATCACGCTAGGATTGCTGGCGGCGCGCAAGATGGGCCTGACGCTGGCCGCACCCGCCGTTGATGGTGCCATTGCGAAAATTGAGCGTGTACTACCGGCTTCACTGCGTGAGCATGTGCAAGCTGTTCAGGATACGCTCGTCTTCGATTTTGCACCAGCTCGCACTACGCCTCGTAAAGAGTTCGTTCTGCTGCTCAGCGAGGCCGCTCAACGGTGTAGGAACGTCTGGCTGCGTTATCGTGGCTACGATAGCAGTGAGGAGAGCGAGCGCGTGGTTGATCCTTATGGGCTGGTTTGCCGCTCCGGCTATTGGTACCTGGTCGGCTACTGCCATCTCCGCTCGGATCTGCGTAACTTCCGCCTCGATCGCATCCTGGACGTTAAAATGCACGGTGATACATTTGAGCGTCCCCTTGCTTTTGACTGCCTGGCATTTGTCCTACAATCACTGCCAAAAACACCCAATGTCTGGCTGGTCGAGGTCCTGCTGGAGATGACGCTCAGCGAAGCTCAGCGCTCTCTCCCTCCCACCCTTGCCATGCTGGAAGAGGTCCCCGAAGGAATCATCCTGCGCTGTTACGTTGAGCACCTGGATTGGATCGCTCGCATCCTCGTCAGTCTAGGCCGCTCCTTCACAGTACGCCAACCCACGGAGTTACGCGCCGAATTGTGCCTCCTCGCCGAACGCGTCTCCGCTCTCGCCGAACGTGTTTAGCTTGCACCCGCGTAGCGACAATCCCTTGCGGTTGTCGTGGTGGGCAAATGGAGAAGCCAACTACCACGACAACCGCAAGGGATTGTCGCTACGCGGGTGGGTGCCTAGAGAGCCTCCACCAACTCTCTGAGGAAGAGTTCTGCATCTGTCACAAGTCCGGCTGCCTGAAAGCTGCCACGATCCGCTAGCTTGGTGACGACTGCTGGATTGATATCGACGACGACGGTGCGGACACGTGCGGGGAGCAGGTTTCCGGTGGCGATCGCGTGGAGCATAGAGCCGATCATCAGGGCCATGTCGAGACCCTGTACCTCTTTTCGCATCAGCTTCTGCGCCTCTTGCATATCGGAGATGACGCTGGGCATGGGGCCATCGTCGCGTATAGAGCCCGCCAGGACCATAGGAATGTTACGCTTAATCGCCTCGTAAGTGATGCCTTCGCGTAAGAGTCCGACCTCGATGGCCTTTTCGAGCGATCCTACTTCGCGGATGGCGTTGATGGCCCTCAGATGGTTGCGATGCCCACCTTCAACCTGCTCACCCGAATCGAGGTTAACTCCCAGCGAGGTGCGGTAGAGCGCGGATTCAACGTCGTGCGTGACGATGGCGTTGCCGCCGAAGATGACCTGGACATAGCCACGTCGTAATAGCTCGGCGACGTAGCGGCCCGCACCTGTGTGAATGACGGCTGGTCCCAGCACAAAGAGGATGCGACCGTTGCGCGCGCGTATCTCTTTCATCTCGCGCGCAATCTGATGGATGATCATGACCTTAGTCTTTTCCGATGAGACATCGCTCTGCATAAACGCAAACGTCTCGTGCTCGCGGTTGCGCTCGTAGGGGCGGACGCGAATCCCTCCATGTCCGATCACCACCTCGTCGCCTCTGCGTACGTCGTGCATCGGTATACAGTACGCTCTCTCCTTAATCTGATCAACCACCATTGCAACGTCCATCTCGATATCTTCAACATCTATCCACTGCCCGTGGATGCGCACCTGCGTTGGTAGATTCGTCGTCGAGTAGAATTTGGCCGGTAGGACGCCATCCTGCTCGACTATTGCTGTCTGCACTTCGCCTGCATCTTTAATGCTCGCGCCAAACTGCTGTAGCTCTGAGAGGATGAGATCAAGCGTCTCTGCAGTGGGAGCCTTGACGTTGAGCCGCACGTAGCTGGCCTCCGTCTTCGTTTTTCCCACGCTCATCTCCTCAATATCAAAATTTCCTCCGCGATCCATAATCGTATCCATCGTGCGTGGCAGCGACCACGAGTCGATAATATGACCTCGAAGTTCAATCATTTCGTGAAATGTATTCATCTGTTGCTCTCGCTTTGCTTCAAGTTATGTATGTCTGCTATAATAATGCTGCTAGTGTAGACCTGCCAGGCTGGAATGTCAATCAGAGCAAACAATTACTAGCTTAGTGCAAACAGAAGATAATTTAGAAGGAAGAGAGTGAGAGGACAACTTTTCCTGTAGAAGCCGAAAATTGATCGCTATTTAGGTTTTATTTTATTGCGCTCGGTAAGGGGATGAAGGTGTCCCTGCAACTCCCGAAAGGTTATAAGCTGTTACTCTGTACCAGACTGGTCCTCTGGGTATCGTTTTATCCACCCACGGTGTTTGTACATCTGTTGCACAGTTATTACAAACAACTTTCCACGGACCATCAGGACCTGAAGTGGAACGCTCTATCGTATAACTTGCAGCTACTGCCACTCCTTCCCAGCGCAAGGCAAAACTTGAGCTGCGCCGTCTTCCTCCTGTAATGAGAGGTGTTCCTGGAGTACTGTCTTTTGGCATGGGAGCCATACTCATCTTATAAGCATGTGTGCGTAAAAGTTGCACATGGGCTCGCATAGTGGGTGAGTCGCCAGGGTAGTGTAAAGTGTAGTCTGCATCATCGCTAATATAACCACTGCCATCGTCATGAGACCATAGTTGCCAGTAGCTGTCTCCAGCTATAATAGAAATCGTCTCAATGGTAGAGAGAAAATCCTTGAGTTTGTCTCCAGCCGAATGATCGTTCCAGCTAAATTCTCCAACGTAAAAGACCTTCTCTGCACGTTGAGCGTCATCGGCGTCTTTTTTTAACTTCGCAATATTCATTGGATAATAGTGGTTAGAGACCATATCGATGTTCGTAAGGTTTACTGCTTGCGGATCTACTCCCGTCTTGCCATCCACGATCAGATGATTGTGATCAATACTTTTTATATATGTCGATATAGTCTGCGTCCAAATGGTTGAGGGTTTTAGCTCATTGCCTGTCTCCCAAGCCAGGATTGTCGGATCATCCTTGTACGCCCTGCCAGTATAGGTATTTACATGATTTAGAAACTTTTGAATATAATCTTTAAAGTCGTTAATCACTTGCGTATTCGTGTAAAATTCATTTTCATTGGTAATGCCGCGCCAATTGGTGAAGTTATGCTTGCCGCCAGCTGGGTAGTGCCAATTATCCGTTAAAGGAATGATTAACCGTATGCTATGATCATGAGCAGCTTTGATCGCGTAGTCGTGATGAGCAAACGCATCTTCATTGAACTGCCCAAGTTGAGGCTCAATACAATTGCTGCACCCTGTAGAGATACCCAGGTTGTGTGCGCGCACAACAGTTGCTCCCATCTCTTTTGCAGCATCCAAACCGTCATTGACACGAAACTGCGAGACATATTGGGTAGAGTCATCCATGCCTAACCAATGCATGTTCGCACCTGCAAAACGAAAAGGTTGTCCATTAAGCATTAATTGTGAGCCAGTACGCGTCACAAAATCCTTTGATGACATAGGTGTGATGACCTTTGTTGTAGAAACATTGAGTGTGGAAGCACTATGAGGGAGATCACAAGCTATTAACGTGAAAGAAGCAAAGAAAGCGAAAAGCACATTGCTTAGAAGCAACCGTCGTATCCTAACCATTTTTTGTCTCTATCATTGAATGTGTAGCTATGGAGCGCCATTCGAGTTTTTATTATGCACTCTACTATCGGCGTGTATAAGAAAAGTCTGGTTTCCCACAAGAACTCAGGTAGCGCATCCATGCAATGTTATATGAGTACTGCGATAGACGATGTCCGTTTTATCTGCCCGATATAGTTGTGCTTCAACCGTACCACTGCCGGAGATGCCGGAAGGTATCTCTACTACCTGATTCCATTCTTGCTGAGGTGTTAGTTCGATAGAAGGCCAGGTATTTGAGAGACTTTCCATTATCTTCATTTTGAGTTGATACTTCATTGGTTCCCCTTCAAGGTTCTGTATACCCACGCGTACAGCACAGCCTTTGTTGTTAGATTGATTTGCCGCAAGCATCCACAATTGTGTAAATCCTGGGCGAGGCTGCTGTGTAGCTCCAAAAGTAGAGTACCATAGAGAAAGAAAAACTACAATAACCGCGAGCCCGAACAACAAAAAATTAGAGATGGTTGTATGCTTTCCCTGCATCTGCGGTATACTCTGTTGCACTATCCCTCGGCGAAGATACATTGCGACAAGACAAAACAATAGTGTCTCTCCTCCCAGGAGAACTGCCCATGAGAGCATTTGTAGTCCCATTGGAAAGAAATTGAGGAAGAGTCCACTTAGGATATCAAGCCCTAGACTTAAGCCGAAAGTAAGAAGAAGACGGTATGAAGGACCTATAAAGCTCTTATGGAACAGAACAGTCATCAAGGTATAGCCCGGCAACACAAAGATGAGAGGTAGCCCCAGGATAATCCCTACCATAGAAGAATGGTCAGGAAGAAGTGCCCAGATGACGTTACATGCAGCAATGATCGTCGCTACACTCAGATCAAAATTTTTAAGGTGCATTCTCAATCCCCCTTACATCATAGATCGCAATATTGCCGCTATCAAATATCCGGCTGATCTGTATTACAGTATTAAACTTCGTAAGCGATTGTTGTGGAATTGCGGTAACATGTGGCGATGATCCCTGATCTCCCGGTTCAAAGTAAAATCCCAGGTTAGGGGGGCCTTGAGCAAGGCGTGAATCAACAACTAGATAGCGTAAATGAGTGCTTTTCAGCATATCTATTTCATCAGGTCCTAAAGATGTTGCGAAGAAAATGGGCGCAATGCTACTACCGTCCTTGAGCGTACTTATCACGTCCTGATCACCATAGGTTGCCATCAATATACGATTGATTCGGTCCGTACCCACACGATTATTAGCTCCCAATTGTGCATATGCCCAGAGCGATGCCTGTATGCCTTCTGGTTCGATGGATCGCTCATCAGCAGAGATCAGGTATGGGCCCGGCAAAACTTCCCAGGGCGCTCCTACTCCCAGTATGACACCGCCCAAAAATACAATTGTAACTATGCAGGTAACCAGGGTGGTGTGTATCCTGGTCAAGTTGCGCACTGGCCAGAGCTGCACAATGACAATAGCTAATATGCACGAAAGGGGAATAAAGAGAAATGCAGCTGCTCGATCGGTAATCTCGGACCCTGCATTCGTGAAGCGGAATATATGGCTGATAGGATAGAAGAGCGAGGCAATGCAAAACATAGAGATCAGCGCACTCTTGTGATAGCGGTTCCATGCGCAGAGGAGGCCAAGCGGTAGGCCAAGCAAGATGAGCATAACGGACAGAAAGGTTGTCAGGCGTTCCCATATTGGTGCCTCCTGACCAGAATAGACTGTAAATAATTGCCGCCCACCTTCAGCTCCGGCGAATATCCGCTCAAGTTCAACAAGAGTGCTACTGAAGTAGCTGATGAGATATTGTGTCACCGGTGCTCCGATGAAAAGAACATCCATAACTGTCACAATGACTCCAAAGAGCGTTGTCAGCGCCAGCTTCGATTTCAGTGTAATGCTGACGTTCTGTTGTGCATAGATCGCTGTCCATAGGATGAAGAGTCCAACAACGACAAAGGCGGTCATATGATGAGTTAGAGTAACTGTAGCCAGGGAGATCCAACCTGCAATCATCATCCAGCGATTCTCGCTGGTCGTCTTATCCTGTCGTGCCAGCGCAAACAGAGCAAATATTGCTAGCGGGAGTGCTAGAGATTCATAGCCAAATTTTGCATCAAACAGGAGGAAATGCGGATTCGTCATGTAGAGAAGTGTTGCTATTCCCGCCATACGCGTAGATTCCATAGCTCGTTCATAAAGGAGAAAGAGAGATATTATCATAACGAGACGTGCGACTGCAAGCACGATATGACTGGCATAGAATGTACTCAAACCGCTTAAAGAACTAACTGCATTCGTGACAATTTCAAGCCCAGGATAAAATGGACTTACGGGAAGGATTGGATTGTTATTAAAAAGATGTCTTGTCCGCAGTATATCGTCTGCTGTACGCCAGTGCAGAAATTCATCGTAAGAAGAGAAATAGAGCGGACTGGAGTTTACCGCGACAAGGTAAAAACAGAGACCCGCGATACATAAGAGGCAGAGGCGCTCGAATCGTGATGCTACAGGTGAGAGGAGTCGTAAAGCTGATGGAACAAAGATAAGGAGAAGTCCAAACCAGAAAAAAAAGCTTTCAGGCTTATTGAGGCGCGCAGAAGTGTATGCATAGGAGACTGAGAGCGTTCCCAATGTGCATGTTAGTGTCAGCAGTGGAAGCCAGCCCCAGTCATTTGTGTTCTGTATGTTAGCAGATTGTTGTGTGCTCGTCACTTCTGATTTATGATCTTGCGCAATAGCAAGGAGAGCCGCAACAAAACGTTGAAGAGGCTTTGGAAGACATCTCAACGTTTTTTGGGAAAATGTCCTGGTGCGAAAATTAGTCGCTCTCATGCCCGTAGTACCTCTTGATAGGCTTGCTCAATGCGTGGTACTACTGTTCTGGACTGGAAATGTACTATCCTCTGTGCTGCTGCTTCCCCCATGCGTTCTCGCAGTGATGAATCATTTAATAAACGCAGCATAGCCTGTCGTAACTCATCTGCATTTCCTGGCTTGACGAGCAAGCCAGTCTCGCCATCTTTTACAATCTCAGGTATCCCCCCTATATTTGAAGCGATAATTGGTCTTCCCATGAGCATTGCTTCCATTGCTACTGTTGGGCAAGCATCAAAGCAGATTGATGGTATCAACGCAAGACTACAGCGACCCCAAGCGCTCATAACTGCTGCATGCGGCCAACTCGATAAAAAGTGTACATTGGGTGGAACAGGTGAGGCCAGCTCGCCGACTGATCGCCCGATAAGCACGAGTGGGATCTGGTGCTTCATATCGCTATAAGCCTGTAACAGCACATCTGTTCCCTTTGAGTGTCCAATGTCACCCACAAAAAGGAGATAGTCGCCTCTTGGTAATTGAGACAAATGTGGGCTATCCTCGTCAGGCGGCACTTCATTCACCTCATCTGGAATGAAATTTGGTATGACACGATAGCGTAGTTTATATTTGGGCAACTGGCTTATATCTGCAATGGCTTGACTCACTGACAAAAACATGTCAACTGTATGACGCTCTATCCCGCTCCAGAAGGAGTGAAGGAGTGGCAGAGGCGTGCCCTTAAATCCATAATGTTCGATGGAGCAATCGAGGCATTTAAGCATGCCGGGACCACTACAGAGCATACCACGCTTCAAAAGTTGCTGTTCTGGGCAAATGAAACTGCAATCGTGAAGTGTGACAACGAACTTTGCTTTAGTCCACGCTTTAAGCGGTGTAAATGAATGCAAGAGCCAATTGTGTGCGTGAATAATTTGTGGCTTTTCCTCCATAATAATACGTTTCAATTCCAGTAGCGCCTCTGGATCAGGGAATGGTGGTGAGTGGCGCGTCCCTGCGTTTTTGAAGAGGAGATCTATCCGTGGCATTGTAGCTCGAATACGATAAACTCGCACTCCTTGATCTACACTGAATGGCTGCATGCCTTTATGCCATAAAGTCGCAATGGAGACTTTGTGCCCTCGCTTCGTAAGTTCAATACTGAGATCACGTACATGACGCTCTTCTCCACCTGGTAAGGGTGGATAGAATTGCGCGAGCATTAAGATGCGCATTGATCACTCCTGATTAAGAATCGAATATCTTTTCTCTCAAGTTTCTTTATTAAAATTTGGTTGTGCGTAGAATTTCTAGTTTTAGCTTGCTGCATGTTCAGGAAAAGCTACTCTCAAAACTACAGGAAGCATGTAGATAGCACCAACACAATCTGCGCCAAGCCAACCTATGCTCAATCCTGAGAGGTCTGCAAGGTGTGCACCTATGACGGCACAAATTAGTTGAAAGGCTCCAATGATCATGATGGGCAGAATCGCGCTACCTGTTCTGTCCTGTATTCGACGGACTGCAACATAATGATTTCTAATCATTACAGGAAACGCTTCCAATGATAAAATGCGTAGACACCACTGAGCTTCATGTGCATAACTCGGACCAAATAAGCTTAGTATCAATGAGGCTCCAAACCACAGTACGAGCGCTGCAAGCAGACCGATGACAAATGAAAGGCTCAATGTCAGACGTATCTTTCTCATGAGTTCGTCTGATCGTTGGACACTTTCCGCATAGAGTACTGTTGTGAGTGCTACTGGAAAGATTGCTGAGAGGCCCGATAATCCCAGTGCAACGTAGAACCACGCGTTCGCCTTGACAGAGAGGACTGCCGTCACTATTATTGGCAAGATCTGTACCGGAGCGATAAGCATTAAGTTAAGAATATGATGTTGTATAGCTGCGGGTCCTAGCTTTCGGAGTACCTTCCATTGTGGTCTGTAAATGCTGCTTGACCACCTTCTCTTTAGAGAGAAAAAAACGACAATAGATAGGAGAGAGAGTCCATTAGCTATCGTCCATGTAGTATAAATTGCCAATCCTGTTGTCAATGTGGCCCAAAGACTTATGGCGAAGAGCGCAACAATCTTTATAATTGAGAAAAGAAGATTGCGCCAGAGTTGTAACTCGCCACGCAGCAAGCCAATCAATGCCTGGTCAAAGACGACTGTAATTGTAGTTAGACTAACTCCAAGCGCGAAAAGTAGAACACTGCCAATGTTTGCACGTAAGGGCAAAAAATCTGCTGACAAAAATGGAGCAAAAATTGCAAATGCAATGCCTAGTCCACCTGCTACACCTCCAACAATAATTAATGCACCGCTAATAAGAGATCCCGCATTCCCAGGCTGTCGTGGCAGCTCACCAATAAGTAATGTTCCTAGACCTAGTACACTAATTGTCCCTAATAATTGCATCGCTGAGATGATTGCGGAGGCAAATCCTACCGCTTCCAGTGGAAATAGTCGTGTCACAAACCACCAATAGACAAATCCAAGCAGTGCAGTCACGATCGTTGCTCCAACGAGCGATCCGGAATTGACGAACATTATGCGATTTGTCTTGATCCACTGATACACTAATGTTCTCACCGTGCTAGATTTCCTTTGCCTGTAATGAGTCTGCACCCGTCTCAATTGTTGCTGCTCGACTGAGTGCCCTCCGACTCGCCATATATGCCAACGGACCGTGTAGCATCCCTTTTCTCTCTACCGCAGTCAACTCTTTTGGATAGTAAGTCGATTTCTTTCTATTCTTTGAAGAGCGATTGCTCAAAATGAAGTAGAAGCCATATGGCATCTTGGTGATAAAGTTGAGCAGGAGAAGAGGGCGATCTAACAAAATTTTCGTCAGATATGCAGTGAGACCGACACCATATCCATAAATCTGGTTTCGTAAACCTGGGTAGTTGCGATAATGGGGATGATAGAGCAAGGCACTAGGTGTATATACCAATTTATATCCACTGATGATTGCTTGAAAGAAAGCAGCTAAATCTTCGCCCCCTCTTGCCGGTGTGCCGATGCCAAGCGCAGTGTCAAAGCCTCCCACTTTTTGTAAGTAGTCCAGGGTGAAGGCTATACTTGCGCCAGTACCAAATCTTCCCGCCGTATAAGGATATAAGGGTGTTTTTGGATGGTGCTCCTTCATATCAAAGATGTGTGGAGTAAATCCTTTATTAAACCCGCCGTATTCTTCAAACCAGATTTGCTCGGGAGTTTCGATTTCTAATGGAAGTATTGTGCCGGTAACGCACACTATATTTTCAGCCAGGTTAAAGGATCGCACAAGCTCAACCAGCCAATAAGGATCAACCACCACGTCATCATCAGTAAAGGCGAGAATACTTCCTCTGGCTTCCTTCAAACCGCAATTGCGTGCCCAGGAAAGACCTTTTCGGTTTTCACGGAGATAACGAATTTGAGAAGCATTCTGGTATGTCTCGTGCATAAAATCAAAAGTTGCACTCGAGCTCGGTGCATTATCGACGACAATAATTTCATACTGTGGATAGTGCAAGGATAAGAGTGCGTTTAAGCAGAGTGATAGCTTCTCAGGGCGATCATGTGTTGAGACAATAACACTTACAAATGGAGCTTGAGCAAGAAACTTTTCTCGCTCCTCTATGCATCCAGGCGTACTAGAATAAAAAAGACCACTAGCATCCAGTCCTTTCGCGGTTTGCAAGCCATCTTGCCTCAGATGTGCGTTGATTTCCTCATGAAGAGTGCTCCAGATGAGCTTGGCATATTCATCAGGACTCACTTTTTCTTCTGGAAGTGGGATCTCTACGATACCTAGTGGATATGTATGGAGGCGAATAAGGCATCTAGCGCGCCAATAATGCTTGCCTGTTTTTTCATCAAAGGCGGAGAGCCAGGGCAGCGAATTTCCTATCTCAATTTCAACAATGCGTGCAGGCGTGAGATTCTCTGGAAGAGCTACGACTTTATCACTTCTTTGCTGATTTGATGATACTTGCATCACTTTTACACTCCTTATTCATAATGTTGTGCAGTTGTGGCAGAAACTTTTCTTGCAAGCCGCCACAAAGGGACGCTCATTTGTGTGTATACAGTTTTTACACCTGAAGCTATAGGTTGTGCGAGTATTGCCTTCAAGGTTTCTCTGTCAGTATCATGTTTAACGAGTAAACGTGAGAATGCAAAAGGATCGGCTGCTGTCGAAGACATTTGATATTTGACTGCACAGGCCGAAGTATATCCTGCTTGCTGAGTCAAGCGTTTAACGGCTGGGCTATGATAGCCATGAGGATACGCAAATGTTGTCACTGCCTGATGCAGGCGGTCTTCTAATATTTCTTTACTGCGCACAATCTCTTGCCTGGCTTCATTTATCGGAAGGATATCCAGTTGAGGATGAGAATGTGTATGACCGCCGCACTCAATCCCGCTTCTACTTATCTCGGTTAATTGTTCCCAATTGAGCATGAGACGTGAACCTTCCCCTTCACGCTCAAGCCAGCGACTTGTGCCTTCAATATATCCAGTACTTACATACAGAGTAGCAGGAAAATTATATCGTTTCAGTATAGGTAGTGCCTCCGTGAAAAAATCAGCGAAACCATCATCGAACGTTAAGACGATAGGACGCTCAGGCAAAGATTCTTCCTCCTGACGCAGCATATCCGCTAACTGTGTAACTGTTAGCGGAGTAAATGCTTGCTCGTAAAGATATTCGATTTGGATTGCGAATATCTCTGGAGGAACTGCGAATTGTCTGAAATTTTGTGTGGCCTCGTTCGAAATACTATGGTACATAAGAATGGGTATTTTTTTCTTTTCTCGCTCTGAATACATAGTGTTCTCTCTTGGCAGCCGTACCGCTTGATAACGCTATTCGTTCGGCGACGCTGCCTACCACATAGCCACTAGCAGTTATTACTAATCCAGCTATAATTGCACCAACTCGTAAAAAGCCGGTGAGGTCGTTATGAAAAAAAGCCTTTGCCAGGTTACGCATAATGCCAGAGGGAAGAGTTTGGAGCATGTACGATCTCTCTGAAGCCAAACTATCCCTGCTCCCTACGTACTGGGAAATACTTGCTTTCGAGAGGCCTTCTCCATAGCAACGCGCGCAAAAATAGCTCCACGTTGCTCGTCTGCTCACTATATGGTGGGAAACACTTGCCTGTGGATGATAAAGAATAACACTCTCTGGCTTCTCCTGGCGGGTTCGAATGCATAATTCTGTTTCTTCGCAACCAACTGGTTTTGTCCCGACTCGCCCAATTTTAGAGCGGAAACCACCGACGTCATCGAAAACTTCGCGACGGAACGACATGTTGGCTCCTATCGGGTTACGAATCTGTGTGGTGGTTTGAGGCATACCGCGATAGCTACAGCCCACGACCCAATAAAATTCTTCAGGAAACCAACGGGGAGCTTTATCTGACCATCGTGGTTTCACCTCACCACCGACACTTACTACGTGTGGCTTGCTGAACTGTGCATGAAGCTGTGCCAACCAGTCCTGGTTTGCTATGGTGTCATCATCAAGAAAAACAACAATTTGATGTTGAGCGACGGCAATACCACAGTTGCGCGCTCCTGACAAGCCTCGTATCTGCGTGTTTTCTACCACACAAACATCTACCAGATGTTCGCTAGCAAGTTTTCGTAAGTTTTCGTTGTGATCGATGACGATGATAACTTCTTGAGGGGAGAGAGTCTGCTGCTGTACAGAGGTAACGCATGAAACAAGGTCCTCCCACCGCTCTTCAGTATACGTGCATATTACTACAGAGATAGTGTCTGTGATCATTTCCATACATCCTATTAAGAAGTCATGATGTTTACCGAATGACCAGTTAAAAAGGCAGCCTTACTTAGATTGACCCAACGCCGAAGATGAAGGAGAACTATGTCTTCGTTCTCTTAAAATTGTTCCTAATACCTGCCATCCATCAGAAAAGACTTTCAGTTTGCTCTGTCCCCAGAGACGGGGATACTCAAAGCTAGGAACTTCGATAATCTTCAGGTTGCGCTTGTGGATGCGTAAATTAATAAGTGTCTCCACCTCGAAACCGTCACAGTCGATTTCTATGAAGTCAAGGCAATGTTTCCAGAGAGCGTTGTAACCGTAACACAAATCGCTGAATCGCGCACCAAAGAGGATGTTGACTAACAGGCAAAGTGCATAGTTTCCCAAAAAGCGTAGAAGTGTAATATCGTCACTTCCCCCTCCCCGTATAAAGCGGGAACCTTTCGCAAAATCATTTTTCTTAAGAAGTGCCTCAACAAAACGAGGGATTTCTTGAGGGTCAGTAGATCCGTCTGCATCAAGCATGACGATAATGTCGCTCTCGCAGGCAGCAAAACCAGCTCGTAACGCATCCCCTTTCCCTTTCCCTGCTTGCTGAATAACCCGGATATCTGGTAGAAGTTGTTGGGCTACAGCAATTGTATTGTCAGTTGAGTTGCCGTCAACGAGTATAACCTCACTAACCATAGAAGGAATGTAAGGCAGGACATGATAGAGGTTCTGAGCCTCATTGCGCGTTGGTATGACAACCCCAACGCGAGGATAGTGTAGATTCTCTAGCATAGATGTCTTCCTATTCATCGCACGTGCTAACGAGAAGTCCTACGAAAATAAATGTGTAAAACAAGCTTATAGCGGCATCCCTACCACCGCTTTCTTACTATAGGCGTCTTCCAAGCTTCTTTAGAGTTACATTGCTTCAGATTATAACTCCAAGTATACAAACAATTTGAGCGTTTCCTCCTTCACTTATACAAGACAACAAAAGGTCTAGATTTTTTACTGCAAAAATAAAAGGAAATATGTTTTGATTACTACAGGTGATATTAACGGTAATTTACTACTATTATCTAGGTCTCAAGTATTTTTAACAAAAACTATTAATTTCAATCTCAACGTAAGTTAGTATACGTAGATCAATCTGATATGTCAAGTGTATCTCTTAATTTCGATTATTTAGGTGGTATTAATAGTAATTTAATACTATTATCCAGGTCTCAAGTATTTTTAACAAAAATTGTTAATTTCAATCTCAACGTAAGTTAGTATACGTAGATCAACCTGATATGTCAAGCGTATCTCTTAATAAGAAAGATCTTAATTGCACAAGAAATGATTCGTGATATACTACAAGTGAGTGTATGAACTGACTTTTTTGAAATATTAAATCAACTAAGCATAGTTTTGTTAATGTATACCCCCTAGTCACTCATTTGTTAGGACAGAAAACCGTAATAGTCGTGCTCAGAAAATATATACTTTCATCGTATATCTAGGAGTGTATGCAGACTAAGTTTTATTACGGCATTCACTTTATAGCTTTTGGGAGATCACAACAATCCTGATTAATGATGCGAGCTAGCAAGCAAAATTATTTAAGCGTAAATGATCACATGTGATCTTTGCTAATTTATACGCAGAGACGAATCAGTTTTACAGCATCTTCTACTAAATTGAAAGTTCGTATATCTATGTATTGATATATTCAACAATATGTGGTACATATTTATAGAGGAGAGAGTACTAATACTTCTCATAATAAATAAATCTTGTATAACAAACATCTCAATTTTTAGTATGGATATCTACATATTTAATTTCCTGTATCTCACAACGTATAGTAAACGAAAACAGGATTTAGACGTAGACCCTAATGATACGAGCTAAGAAGCAATTTCTTGCTGTATCTTGATTACATTGAACGTTATGAAATTTTACAAGAAGGAGATCTCTATGAGCGAAATCTTAGATGTTTCTTTTTCGCAGCGCACTGTATCTACTGCCCAGTATGATGTTGTCGTAGTAGGAGCTGGCCCTTATGGTCTTACAACTGCAGCACACCTGTTGAAAAGTGATTTGAAAGTAGCGATCTTTGGTGTCCCCTTACAGCTTTGGCGTGAGAATATGCCCAAGGGCATGTTGTTGCGCTCTTACTGGTGGGCAACAACATTTTCTGACCCTGCTAAGAAATATGGTCTTGCACAGTATCTCATGGAAAAAAATGAAGCAGCTGTTGATCCCTTACCTGCAGAAACTGTCATTAATTATGGCCTCTGGTTTCAGAAAAACCTTGTTCCCAACGTTGATGAAACGTATGTAAAGACTATTGAACGCAAGGACGGGCAATTTCTCCTGACTTTAGCAGATGGTCGGTTAATACAAAGCTCAATGGTTGTGATGGCCCCCGGTTTGCGCTACTATGCCTATCGTCCTTCTGAATATAATCATCTTCATCCAGATCTTGTTACACACACATCTGATCATCATACCTTTGATAAATTTGCTGGCAAATCAGTAGTGATTATTGGCGGAGGGCAGGGAGCATTAGAGACATCTGCTCTTGCACACGAGAGTGGTGTGCATGTACATCTTGTGAGTCGCAAAGCCGTAGTCTGGATTACCGGGAGTGCAGCTTTTCCTGAAAACCGTTCATTGCCAGAACGAATCATTCATCCAAAGGCTGGCATAGCACCCGGTTACTTCAATTGGGCGTTGGAACAATTCCCTTATCTTTTCCAGCAACTTCCACGTGCCGCAAAAAATAGGTTGTTGAAAGGCATTGGAAGTTACGGCCCTATGGGATCTTCCTGGTTGAAACCACGCGTCGTCGATAAGGTACAAGTTCATGAGATGCAGTATGTGCAAAATATGAAAGAAGCAGATGATGGTATAGAGGTCTCACTATCAAATAATAAGACGTTAAAAGCCGATCATGTTATTCTAGGAACAGGATATCGTGCTGATCTAAAAAGGCTTTCGATGCTGCATCCAAGTCTACAGTCAGAAATACAGACTTACTTTAGTGCTCCAATTCTTAATAATCACTTTGAGACGAGTGTTCCGGGTCTCTATTTTGTAGGTTTTTCCTCTGTATCAAGCTGTGGTCCACTTTTTCGCTTTGTTGTAGGGACCGATGCTGCATCACGGCAAGTAGCGAGTTCAATAGAACAGCATTTGATACGGGCAAGGAAAATGAGTTATGCGTAAAGAGGATGATAAGGTTTCAAACTCTTCCTTTCTCAGTACAACTGAACCCTGTGATGTACTCATACTTGATGCAGGATTGCGTCAATCGTTAGTAAGCATTCGCTCTCTTGGTCGTCACGGATTGCGTGTTGCGGCGCTTGAGGCTGCTGCTAATGTACCAGCATTCTCATCTCGCTGGTGTCAATACAAGAATTTATCCAGGGTGAACGAGGGCAGAGAACAATACCTCATTCCGTTGGAGCAGACACTCAATCGTACTGCTGCTCGGGTGCTCATCACCTCGTCTGATGCTACGGTCGATCTGATACGTCAGCACAGAGAGCGGCTTGAACGACGTGTAAGTATTGCGCTAGCAAAAGAAGTGGCTCTGAGCATTGCGATCAACAAACAAAAAACCCTGGAGATTGCTGAGAGGTTGGGCCTGGCGATTCCAAATGCTGTTACGATAAATAATGTAGATGATCTAAAGACCGCTCTGGACGAGATTGGTCTGCCTGCAGTGATCAAACCTGTAGAGTCATGGGTGAAAAGTCCGTATCAAGATAGCAGGCTTCAATCAGCATTAGTAACAAGTGTGCAAGAGGCTAAAGATGTTGTTGAGAATTTGATGAAATTTGGAACAACTGCCCTCTTTCAACAATTGCTTTTGGGTAGACGTGAGTCGATACATCTTATGTACGCTCAGGGACAGGTACATGCACGCTTTGCTCAATGGGCAAAGCGTACAGATCCACCTCTAGGAGGAGCCTCTGTTCTGCGTCAAAGTATTGCCATTCCTTCTGATACTGGTGAACAAGCGGAACGCTTAGTGCGCGAGATCGACCTTGAGGGTTACTCCGAAGTAGAATTTCGACGTGATAGCGAGGGCAAGCCTTACCTTATGGAGATCAATCCTCGCCTTTCAGCTTCAATTGGACTTGCTGTTTGCGCTGGCGTCGATTTTCCTTACCTTCTCTATCAGTGGGCAAGTGGAGAACGCATCTCTGTCGTGACGAACTACCGCGAAGGAGTGTGGATGCGCTATCTTATGGGGGATTTGACCGCAACTTTTGCCGCTTTACGAGAGCATGGCAAGCCAGGAGTAACAGCTCCACCCAAAGCATTGCTTGATTTTTGTACTTCTTTTTTTATACCCTCGAAATATGACGATTTCGATTGGAGTGATCCTCTTCCCTCCCTGGTTCCAGCCGTCAATTTTGCTCATTCGATGCCATTACGTTTAAGAAATTGCTTTTCGTCTCTTTCTAAATAAAGAGGGAGAACTCTCATATGATGAGCCGCGTATTAATTTTGATCTCTGCTTGTATGTATTACAGTGGTCTGATCCGCCTGGGACGCTGGTGGACGAGGATGTTGGGACCACATCTAGTAATACTCAATTATCATCGTGCAGCCCAAGGGGATCTACGTCGACAGATGCTTTATCTGCGTCGGCATTATAATGTTCTGCATCTCAAAGATGCTTTGCAAGAGCTTCAGACGTTACACAAAGATGAATTACGACGTGGGTATGCGCGTACACCACTCGTGTTATCATTTGATGATGGATATCGTGACAATTATACTTATGGTGCTCAATTAGCTCGCGAGTTGCAAGTGCCCATTACTATCTTCCTGCCACCAGGCTATATAGAGAGCGGAAGGCGCTTCTGGTGGGAAGAGGGCGAGCACCTTGTGGCTGATGCACAGGTGAAGCAGGCAATTATCGAAGAGAAGCTCTATCATCTGGATCAAGTGGAAGAGCGTAAGGCACTGGCAAACGCTATCGATCAGCATCTATGCTATGCTTCCTCAGTCGCTGAGCGTGAAGAATTCCTGGAATCAATTCGGGAGTTGCTAGTCGTATCTGCACCTATAACAGATGAAGAGTGGGAAACTTTACCGCTCTCGTGGGCGGAAATACAAGCGATGAGTGAAAACGAGTGGGTCTCCTTTGGAGCGCATACTATGCATCATCCCATTTTGTCCTGTTTGGCTGATCCCACTGAATTATATTATGAAGTAAATGAATGTCGTACTGTACTGGAACAACGATTGAAGCAGCCTATAGAGGCATTTGCATATCCAGTTGGAGGATTTAAGCATATTGGAGAACAGTCTCCGCAGGTGGTACAAGCGGCGGGCTATAAATGGGCATTGACAACTGAGGATGGTTTCAATACACCAAAAACTGACCCATACTTGCTCCGACGTGTTATAGTTGATGTGGATCAGCACTGGCTTATGGTTGCAGCAAAAGCGTCAGGCATATGGGGTGTCTTCTCACGTCTTGGCTGGAAAGTCATAAAGCTTCTCTGGAAAGACGCTCCAGAACCAATTCCATTTTCTCCGCCAGGAACACTTCTGGCCAGGAAAACACCTGTGCCTTCAGACGTGCAGCCCTTGAAAAAATGATGCGCGCGTCACTATGCTAAAGAGATGGAAGGTGAGTTATTATTAACCTTATCTTCCATTTATACGTGTCATGGGAACTTATCATTCATACGGAAGGCGTATTGGTAAGGAAGATTATCAAAACATGCAAAAAAAACGCTATGCCCTCGTCGGTACCGGATCACGGGCACGTATGTTTATTGACGCCCTATCAAACTCTTATCATGACGTGGCGGAACTTGTGGCTTTCTGTGACCTGAGCCAGACGCGTATGAACTGGCATAACCAGTGGATACAGGACCATGTTGGATTATCTCCCGTACCAACCTATCTCGCCGACCAGTTTGACGCTATGCTCGCGGAGACGCATCCGGATACCGTTATCGTCACGACTGTCGATTCTACCCATCACATGTATATCATCAGAGCTCTGGAACTGGGTTATGATGTAATCACAGAAAAGCCTATGACCACTGATCTGGAGAAGATGAAAGCGATCATGCAGGCAGTCGAGCACACTGGCAAGTCCTTGCGTGTAACTTTTAATGCTCGTTACGGACCAGCCAATACTCTCCTTCGGAAGTTAATTGTGCAAGGCGTGATAGGGAAACCGCTCGCGGTCAATTACTCGTGGACGCTCGATGGTAGTCACGGCGCGGACTATTTCCGCCGCTGGCACCGCGAGAAGCAGTACAGCGGCGGCCTGCTGGTGCACAAAGCAACGCATCAATTTGACCTGGTGAACTGGTGGATCGACTCGTATCCTCAAGATGTCTTTGCTATGGGCGCGCTACAGTTCTATGGTCAAAAGAATGCTGAGGAGCGCGGCGAACACTATTCCTATGACCGCTATACTGATGCTCCGACCGCCTCGCAAGACCCATTCGCACTGAACCTCAACGCAAACAAAGAACTGAGTGGTCTCTATCTAGCCGCTGAGGAAGAGACGGGCTACATACGTGACCGCAACGTATTCGGCGGACCCATTACAATTGAAGATACCATGAATGTTCTGGTGCGCTACCGCAACGGCGTCCTCTTAACATACTCTTTAATTGCATACGGGTCGTGGGAGGGGCTGCATCTAGCGATTACGGGTACGAAGGGTCGCATCGAGATGGACGTAATGGAGAGCATACCTGTGATGCAAGAAGGGAAAGAGACTCCTGTGAATGCTCTCAAAGAGCCATACCGGCGCATTCGTGTCTACCCCCTGTTTGGCACACCATATGATGTCGAGATTGAGCAAGTCGAAGGAGGACACAGTGGTGCTGATTCTCTTCTGCTCGAAGACCTATTCTCACCTCATCCCGCATCCGATCCTCTCCTACGTGCTGCTTCCCACATTGACGGTGCTGCCTCCATCCTGGTTGGTATTGCCGCCAACGAGTCTATACGCACAAACAAAATGATCTCTATCGACGACCTCTTCTTACTGCTCAATAGAGAGAGCATATAAAGTTCTAATTGAATAAATACGGTTTTGCGTGAAGGTATCTCGGTTCTGACTGCACCTTTTGTAATCCATCGCTTCAGCAATGTACTCTTCTTGAGGAAGACGATGTCGTGACGGTCTTCCATCATAGGAACAATGTATCGCTATCAGAGTTAAATATTGATATAGGTGATTGAGATGAGGTATGATAGAAGATATTAGAGGAGCAGTAGAAAGTAGGAGGCCCCCATGAAGCAGTTGGTTGAGTACGAACTTGAGGATGGTAGCACAATCCTTATTGAGGTGGATCTACCGGAGGCGGGCATTGAGCGGGCGAGCCGTGACGATCAGATTGTCAAAGCAAAAGAGGGATTCGTAGATGCATTGAAACATGTAAAACCCATAACACAAACGATCATTTCGACGCTTGGTGATCTCAGCGCTAATGAAATTGGCGTCGCATTTGGCATCAAGCTGAGTGCCAAAGCGGGCATCATTATTGCCAGTGCCGATACCGAGGCCAATTTCACGGTGACACTCACGTGGAAACGGGAGAACTCCCATTCGCAATCAGTAAATGCCTCGAAAGAAAAGTGAATACTTGACGCGAAGAGTGAGCATCGGTGGCCCAGTCTCTATAGATGCCATCACTTACTAACAGAAACGCACCATGATATCGGACGGATGACACCTTGACAGGCTCACACGACTGCAACGCCACAGTTGTGTAAGCCAGTTTTCATCTTACTCATTTTGTTTCAGTTGTAGGTAATCTGTTCGGAGATGTCAGGATGGGTTATAGCATGATTTCCTTTAATATTACTATCTTTCACTTTTACGTCAGCTCCAGTCTCAACTGCAACGCCTCCACCATTTGCCGCATCATTGTCGGTAATATTACAAGCTGTAATTATAGTAACTGTGCCTGCATTTGCTTTAATGCCTCCATCGTATTGCCCAGCTTTATTGTTTTTGATTGTACTATTGATAACGTTGAGAGTGCCTGCACGACCTCGTAAAGAGCCATTATAGATTGTACTTCCATGAACTGTATTGCTCGTGATAGAACTGCTCTCAATAGTAAGTTTACCGGCAGTGCCGTCAGAAAAGGTATTATTGGCAATGACGTTACCATCCGAAGGAGGACCATCGTCAGGACCTTCTCTAATAGATGTATTCTGGGAAATCGTAGAGTGGATAATTTCTAGCGTACCTTCATTGTAGATGATACTTCCTCCAACTAATCGTTGTGGGCCACCGTTAAATGAGAATAGAGCATGAGCCTGGTTGTTTGAGATAACACTATCAGTGATAGTGAGTTTACCACCATTACTAGCAATAACATTGCCAGCTACCGTATTATGTTTGAAGTAACATCGTGTAAGACGAAGTGCACCATTAACATTTGTAAGGATATTTACAATTCTAGGGCCAGTGCCATTCTGGAAAGAGAGATCGAGAATGGAAACAGTAGCTTCACTCTCTATTAAGAGACCACCATGATCTTCTATGATCGTAAGATTATCTACACCAGGGCCATTAATGGTAAGATTTTTGGTGATGGATATATCAGTTTTCAGTGTGATACTTTGATTTCTCAGGAAGGGGCTAAACGATATCGTGCTTCCTGAACTCGCAGTAGCTACCACATCGCGCAGTAATCCAGGTCCGTCATCATTCGTGTTGGTGACAATATTTCTTTGTAAAAGAGAGATACCTGCAAATCCTATTGTTGATACAAGTAGCAAACCAATTACGAGGGTCATCGTCATACGCCACATGCCTTGAACTGCGCCAGCATGAAGGAAGGCACGTTCCTTCTCACTCACCAGATTACGGCCAGCCCATGCTTGAGCATCTTTTAATTGTGTACCTCGATACAGTCGATCCCTGGCCTTCCCGCGTCGCTCCCACTCTTCCATATCTTTAGTTACGGACCGCTGGAGCGGGATATCTTCATCGCGTGCCTCGCGGACCCAGGTAGCCAAGCGGCCCCATTCGCGAATAAGTATCTCGTGGCTGACCTCTATCGTCTGTGGCCCTTCCATCGTATTCGTCGTCGATAAGCGCGCTTTGGTTGTTAATAGGCGTGCCTTTACAAAGCCATCAATAGTCTCACTCATCACGTGCTTCTCGTGCACGTTATCCAGGTCAAACTCCGCGAGTGCTGCGCGACGGCGCGTCGTATCTTGTTCAGTTGCACCCGGTTCGATGAGACGTAAAAATAATGCACGTGCGAGCTTGCGATGCTCGTCTGAAGATAAATCCATATATGTTTTCTCCGCATGTTGCAAGAGCGCCCCTTTGACTCCGCCTATCTCATGATAGGCTTGTAAAGTCAGGCGATGCCCACTACGGCGTAGAAATAGTTGGTGCAAGGTAAATTGCAAAAGCGGCAAGAAATCCTCAGCTTGTGCGAAACGAGGTGACTCAGCTTCTTCCGGTAGGTCATCTTGCAATTGCAGAACAGCTATATCACCGCTCTCGTCTTCTTGCCTGGGTTGCCAATAGACAACCTTCGCGGTGAGGAGCTTTTTAGGTGCAATGAGTGGAAAATCGAGACTAATCAGGTCATGCGGAGCGTCCGGTGTATCTTCAAACAGACCAAGCGACGCTGTCACAACATGAGCGCAAGTGAAGATATGTTGCTCACCATCAAACAGAAAGCCTGCCCCTACTACCAACCCATTCTCTTTCCGATTCCGAATACGTACCAGACAAGAGTCGTATGAATTGATCAACTTATGGCCTCCAGTATCATAACGACAGGTACTAGACAACACAATGCTTAATTGCCATCCTACAAAAATCCCCGGAGCCCCGAAATGAGACCATCTCCTTAGGGATTAAAGTACTGAAAACCCCAATTATTCGGGGCGGCAAATATAGTGTTGCTGAAGACGTTTGATGTCCAACTTGTCAAAATAGTCTGTCCCCAGCTCAGCATAGAGTTATTTTGTGCTCAAGATATGGTAAATAATACTTATCTGAAAGTCTGAGATGCAAAAACGATACAGCCTAATATATAACTTGGTTCATGTTCAATTTCACCTTTTCATCAAATGAACATGAACCAAGTTATATGTCGGGGCCAAACGAGCGCAACTGTGAGCCAATCCGCTCTAAAGGAACCTGAAAAGCACCTCTAAGCCTAACTTGCACCTTTTTTATAATTAAAAGCGATTATTTGATCATCACTCTTTATCTAATTGAAAATTGTATCATGCGTCCCTATTTGTTGTCAATATCAAGGTAATACTCGAATGGAATACTCTAGTCTAAATAGTATAGGCAAGTCAAATACGATAAAATTGCTTATAGGAATCGTTGCATTAAATTCTTAAAATGTTCTTGTTGCACAATTGGTTTCATTTTGCCCCACATCTGCACTATTTTCCCTGCCCTACCGGACAGATCGGCTGAAAGATACATGCTCGGCACTTCGTCGCTTTCTGCTTTTGCAGCGGAGGTGGCTGCTGCTCGTTGCAGAGGGCCATCTCTTCTAGTGTCCGTATGACTTTCTTGCGCAACGCCGAAGTATACTCAACCTCGAACTCGCGGTCGCTATATCTCACGATGCCGTAGAGGGGTGGGAGTTCGGCGTAATCTTCGAGGATGAGGCAGTAGGCAGCGATCTGGAGGACGTGCTGGCTGGTGGGCTTGAGTTCGTTTAGTTCTGTGTTTTTGACTTCAATGGGTGTAAGCCGGCCGTCAGCTTGCTTTACGACGTAGGTGGGTTTGCCGAGTAGGGGAACCTGGTCGGAGGTGAGCGCCTCGCCCAGCCCGTCTATATCTTCGTAGACAAGCTCGCCCTCGGGCAGGTCCAGGGCGCGCTCGTGTTCTTCAATCAAGCGTCTCACCTGGGCACGCCGCTCATTCCAGAGCATGAGAAAGAGTGTGAGTGAGATCAGGAGCAGGCCGATCCCGATGGGCAGCACTATCTCTGTTATACTGACTATACTAGGCATCGCTGCACCCTATCCTCTTGTCTTATGTGTTCTCGCATCGGTCTCGCCAGCTCTCTTTTCTACCGTAGAAATACTATGCTGAGAAATGATACTACGAGGAGTACGACTGCGATCGCTAAGGTGATCAGGGCAAAGGACTGAAGCTTGCGCATCTTGTTGCTTGCAGAGGAGAGATCGGTGCGCTCGGCCTCCATCTCGGCGACGGTCTCGTCCTGCTCGGCGTACTGAGCCCGGTGCTGTCCATCAGCCTCGAATGCGCCGCGCCTCACCAGGAGCTGCTCGATTACCTGATATTCTGGCATGGCGACCGCCTGCGCCCCCTGTTCGTGTTCCATGTCGACCAGATGAGCAAAAAGTTCCTCTGTTCCAGTCTCAACCAGGGGATCGTACTTCTCATACCACCAGACAAGCGGACAATACTCGTATTCCGCCACCTCGCTCGCGGTAAATATCTGCACCGCCTTGTCTCGCTTAACCTTATGCCTCTGCTGCATCTCTTCGTCCCGCTCTATCTGCCTGGTATGCTGCTACTGGTTTGTGCTCACCTGATGTTGACGTGCGTTGAGAACTGATATTAGATACTACTTCTGCTTAGCTTACTGCTTCCTGTTTGGATTCGGGAGTGCCAGCCAGGCCGAGCGTCTCAGCGACACTGTTCATGGCTTCGATGACGTTTGCAATATGCTCGTTAAGATCTATGCCCAGTCCTTCCGCGCCCTTGACTAGATCCTCGCGGTTGACGCCGGCAGCGAAGCCTTTGGCCTTCATCTTCTTACGGACCGACGAGACTTCGAGGCCCAGAATACTCTTGTTGGGCCGCACAAGGGCCGTTGCGGTCACCATGCCCGTTACTTCGTCGTTGGCATAGAGGGCTTTAGAGAGGAGATCGCCGCGTGGATTCGTCGCAAGGTTCAGGTCGTTGTGGGCTAAGATCGCGTAAATAATTCTCTCATCATAGCCCGCGTCACGCAGCCATTGTGCTGCCACCTGCGTGTGCTGGTGCAGGTCGGGATATTCTTCATAGTCCATATCGTGCAACAGGCCAGCCATTCCCCACAGCTCCTCATCCTCGCCGTATTTGCGAGCATAGAAGCGCATGGCAGCCTCTACTGAAAGCATATGCTTCTGCAAACTCTCATTCTTGACATGGCTTGTCATTAGCTTATAAGCATCGTCGCGTGTTGGCATTCTTTCCCTCTTACTTCCTACAAATTCTGCGGAACTTGCCGCCGTGGCCTCCATTATAACACACGCAAATCCAGCATTTTATCCTGTATTTTCAACCTTTCTATGCAGCTTACCAGCACCTTGCGAACTGCTCTACTCATTTTTAAGTATTGCCCGATATGCTATGCTTGTTATTAGATATTCAGCTTTTAAGAAAAATTCTTATAGCCAAATTGTGCGTGAAACGAAAGCCTCTTTCTGGGTAGGGAATAGTGATTACGGAAGGTAGCTATAAAATGATGACAATCGAGAAGTTGTCTGTGGTAACTCCTGCGGATTGGATTCCTGGTCCTGAGCAGGGGAAGTGGACGTACAATGAGTATGCAGCTCTATCGGAAGATGGGCAATTTGAGGTTGTGAATGGAGTGCTGTATATATCACCTTCTCCTAGTTGGGATCACCAGTCGATTCTTGGCGAGATTTTCGCGCACTTACGGAGCTTTGTGCGAGTTGCAGCTTTGGGGATCGTGGGTACGGCTCCCTTTGATATAGAATTAAGCTCTCATACTATTGTTCAGCCGGGTGTGTTTGTTCTGTTAAAGGAGCATCGGAATCGCCTCACAAAAGCTCGAATGCTTGGTGCTCCCGATCTAGTTGTTGAGATTGCTTCGCCTAGTACCGCTCGTCATGACCTTTATGCGAAGCAAGATGCTTATGCCCAGGCTAGTGTGCCAGAGTATTGGGTGGTCAATCCTGATGCGCAGACAATTGAGTTGTTAGTGTTGAAAAATGGTGCCTATTGCTCTCTTGGCCTTTTTTCGGGTGACGCAATCCTCCCTTCTGTCGTCCTTCCTGGCTTTCCTGTGCAGGTGAGTCAGTTCTTTGTCACACTATAATCTCTTAGGAAGGCAGGTAGACGATGGTCACGACCGAGGCATTGTCCGTGGTGCTTCCTGCCGACTGGATTCCTGGTCCTGAGCAGGGCCAGTGGTCGTACGACGATTATGCAGCTCTATCGGAAGAAGGGCAGTATGAGGTTGTGGATGGAGTGCTGTATATGTCACCTTCTCCAAACGTAGATCATCAAGAGATCATTGGCGAAATTTTTGCTCATCTGCGTAGCTTCACTCGTACCACTGGACTGGGCAAGGTGTTTATCGCGCCCCTTGATGTCGAGTTGAACTACAAGAATGTTGTCCAGCCAGACGTATTCGTCCTCTTACATAAACATCTCGATCGTGCCATCCACTCTCACGTCCTTGGCGCTCCCGATCTGGTCGTCGAAGTTACTTCACCAAGTACAGCTCGCCACGACTTTCGCGAGAAGCAGGATGCTTATGCCCGTGCGGGTGTATCAGAATATTGGATCGTGAATCCCGATGCGCACACGGTCGAGCTATTGATCCTGAAAAACAACGCGTATCGCTCTCTCGGCCTCTTTTCGGGCGATGCACTACTTCCTTCTGTCGTCCTTCCTGGTTTTCCTGTACAAGTTGGTCTGTTTTTCGTAGCAGTGTAGTTTCTACAAATACTTTTCGATATAGCAGGGTTCTCATTTTTTAAAAAAAGTATGACTGATTTCCATACATTTTTACTGTAAACATACAATAGTATTAATACATATTGACTTACAAGGTAAATGATGTTATAAATGCAAAGAATGAAGAGTAAGCGTCACACAAGAACATGGTGGCGATAGAGCTAAAAACGCTACTAATAATTCTTACACCTTTATCTTAAACTTAGAATCGAGCATTCCTCGATTTAAAGTTCTTTGAAGAAATTGAGTGGTAGATATATTATGAGAAGATGGCAAACTCTTCTTGCCGCACTTATTACAGCTACTGCAACGATCGTGGCGGCTTTAATTGTGGTGAACCATTCGACTACTTCAGCACCTCCCAACATTGTTACTACGGTTACTAACAATACGCGTGTCCTGATTGCGACAGCCTCAACAGGAGGGGATACAAGTATTGGTACTACTTCAACTGCTATAAATGAAGGCAATGGTGGGGCTGTACCCGGATCTGCCTCATCTTATACAACAAATGTCAGTGGTAGCTATAGTGGCAATTTGTATAATGCAACACATAATACACCAGCACGTATAACATCAATTATTCAACAAAGTCAAAATTCGCTTAGTGGCTCTATTACCATCTATCCCCCTTTAGATCCTGGAGTAGGTCCAATTCCGGGGAGTGTTAGCACGGACTCTCAAGGGCATACTATTGTTCGGTTTACTACAACAAGTATAGGCCAGGTTGATCGACGAAACCTTACACTCAACTTTGCAGAGATGCTCTATCAGGATGGTAGTTTACGCGGAAATTATGTTGTTGTGCAGACTGGAGAAACCGGTGCCTGGGCTTTAGGTAAGCAAAATTGAGCCATTTGCTACTGACCCTCGCTAGAAACGCCATTGTTTACGAGCGATCTTTTAAGTGTGAGTTGGAGTTAGCTGTTTAAGGTATTGGTACGTTCTCGTACGCCCAGCCCTGGCTCGTCCGGTAATACCAGCTTGCCATTCTCGACTCTTACCCCTACAAATGGATCATTCTCAATGAGCAGGTGTCCGTCGAGGTCGGCGTAGTCGACCAGGGGAGTGAGGTGGGCGGCGGCGGTGATTGCTAGGGAGCTTTCTATCATACAGCCGAGCATGATGCGCAGGTTGTGGGCGCGCGCAACGTGGATCATTTTTAGGGCAGAATATATCCCTCCACATTTCATGAGCTTGATATTGATTCCATCGACGCACTCGCTGATTCTGGGAATGTCCTCAACCGTGACGGCGCTTTCATCTGCGATAATTGGAAGTGGGACGTTGTCACGAATCAATTTTAAGCCGGCCAGATCTTGTGCGGGAAGAGGTTGCTCAACGAACTCGATGTTATATGGGGCGAGAGCGTTGATGGTTTTGATGGCCTCTTTTGGCGTCCAGCCGGCGTTTGCATCGACACGGATGGTTGCCGTAGAGACATCGCGAATGGCTTTGAGGATCTCTATGTCGTGCCGCGTCCCTACTTTGATCTTGAGGATTGGATAGTCTTTGGCGAGCAGTGCTTTCTTTGCCATCTGTGCTGGACTATCCAGGCCGATGGTGAAGGATGTATAGGGCGTGCGCGCTGGATTGAGTCCGAGCAGTTTGTAAACGGGAACGCCGAGCGCTTTGCCGATGATGTCGTAGAGTGCCATGTCAACGGCCGCTTTGGCCGCTGGGTTGAGCCGGATGATAGTGTCGAGACGACGCATGATATCTTCGATGGTGAAAGGATCATCGCCCAGGTTGCCAGCGAACATCGCGATGCAGGCCAGCACGGTCTCGACGCTCTCGCCGTAGTATTCAGCCGGTGAGGCTTCTCCGTATCCAATATATTCGTTGTACCTGACTTCGATAATAGCATTGGGCGAGGTGTGCTGCACTCCTCTTGAGATACGAAATGGAGTGCTGAGCTTTAGATCAATGGGCCTGGCGTTGATGTGGAACATATGCTACTTCCTTACTATCTACTTTGTACTGAGGCCCTATTGAGCTACGCAAGATGCTTGCTTAATGCGTCCATCAATTTGCCTGTGCCAAAGCGAAAGGGGTCGGTCGCCGGTAAGCCAGTTTCGTTCTCCACCTGCTGAATCGCTTCAATTGCAGCCTGTTCGCTGAGATGATTGGTGATGATTGATAGGCCGACGACTTTGCTGCTCCGGTCGGGGCGTAGCCAGCTTACTGCCTCTTCGTTCATTTCGATGAGCCGATTCAGAGTCGGGAAGAGGCAGTTTTCGTAGCTGTCGATGGCTGTCTGTCCAGCTTTGTGGCTGAAAATCATTGCGTCTGGCATCGAGCCGTGGAGAAGGCCGAGTGTGACGGGCGAGTAGGCGGGATGGTTGAGTGCTCCCTGCCCTTCCACAAAGACCCAGTCGTGCTTCTCTGTGTAGCGAAGTACGATCTCTTCTACCAGTCCAGCTGTAAAGTCGCTGATGAGCCGGTCTACAGGCAAGCCATCCCCTGCTATAAGGATGCCCGTCTGGCCCGTGGCGACGAAGCCACTGTTGAGTCCTCGCCTCTCTGCCTCCTGGTTGAGCTCCAGAGCGGTCGACATCTTGCCGGTTGCGCAATCTGAGCCGACCATCAGGATCGTGTAGCTCCCCTGACGATGGGGAGTGAAGTCGGCCACGCGCTGCTTGTCGGGCGGACGCCGCACATCCCAGATTTTGACTCCTCGCCTGGCCGCTGCCGCGCGTAGTTCCTCGTCATCAGAAAGAAAGAAGTGCAATCCACTAACGATGTCCAGCCCTGCATCGATGGCCCTGAGAAGCTGCCAGCGCCATGCTTCTGGTAATGCACCACCTCTGGGGGCGATGCCGATGAGCAGGACGTTGGGCTGATAGTTCAGGGCCTCATTGATATCTTTAATCACAGGAATGCCCGCGCCCACAGGTCCACCCAGAGCTTGCGCAACGTCCTGTCCTACCTTTGTACTGTCAATAACCGCCACCACAGGATCTTTCCCGTAACGTATAACGCCAGTCGCCGTCTTTGCTGCGTGCCAACCAAGCGCACCCTCTGCCAGAATAGCTATTCGTCGCATATGTATCCTCTTCTTCAGTCAGTAACAAGCTCCTATAAAATATTTTCTATTATACACTGAAGGCAAACTTTCATCTCCAATTTGCACCGATTTCTTGAGCAGTCCTTTAGGTATTCGCACTTTTCTCTTAAGTTTTTTTGACTTCTTTTGCTTTAAACTGAAGTGGTCGAGTTGTCAGCCTGGGCTGGAGGAGAAAAAAGTTATGCCAACCGTTTATCGCTCAGGGCAGAGAGTAGATCACTATGAGCTTATCGAGAGACTGAACCGGGGCACTGCTGGTAGTGTCTATCTGGCCTGCGATCTTGATTCGCTGCAACAGGTCGTTCTCAAGTTTCCTTCTGATGATCTGATTGGTGGCGCGGCGGTATTCGCACGCTATAGGCGTGAGGCGGAGATCGGCCGCCACCTGGACCATCCACTGATCCAGCGTCATCTGAATCTGGATGAGACGAGAAGCCGCGATTATCTGGTTTTGGAGTATATTCCTGGCCGCAATCTGCGTTCCTTAATGAAAGAGCATGCTCCTTTGTTGTTCTCCACCCAGGAAATTTTGAATTACATGCTTCCTGTCTGTGAGGTACTTGCCTATGTTCATAGTTGTGGAGTTATCCATCAGGATATAAAACCGGAGAATGTTCTGGTACTCGATAACGGTGAAATCAGGTTGATTGACTTTGGCATTGCATTGGAGAAAAAAGAGGGTGAGCGTTTCAGGCGCGGCTACTCAAAATTTATCGGGACGCCAGACTATATGGCTCCTGAGCGCCTGCTTGGTAGACCAGGGGATGAGTGTACTGATGTTTATGCAGTTGGCGTAATGCTGTATGAAATGTTCTGTGGTCGTACACCCTTCGAAGCCTTAGACAGTAATACAGCGCTTACAAGCCACAACGTCTCCGATGATCCGCCCGATATTCTTCATTTCAATCCTGAGCTCTCGCCTGCTCTGGCAACAATAATTATGCATGCCGTGCGCCGCGATGCTCAGCAGCGTTATGCCTCGATCTCTGATCTACTCTCTGACATGCGCCATCTCGATACAGTTACTCCTATTGAATATGTTCCCGCTCCACCTAAGCCCATACGGCGCTACTGGCCAATTTTACGTGTCGTTTTCGTTATCGTAAGTATTTTTCTTGTAATGCTAGCGTTTGGTGTGTTCGCCCAACTTGCCCACCATGTGCACTAGCCTTAAGAGTGATAGAACTCTTCTTTTCATGATCCTGAACGGAGATTGTTTCTATGCAGAAAATTGAGAGCGTCCCAGCACTTGAGGCAAATACTCCGACACGTTGGTCCTCTGTTCTGCTCCAGAGTATTCTTGCTTGTGGAAGTGCTTTTATAATAACTGGCATTATCAGTATCTTTCATCTCTATCCACGTATTCCAAATATCTCAATTGTATATCTCTTGCCTATTCTTGTGTTGGCGAGCATCTCTGGTCGCTATGCAGCGCTGCTCACGTGCCTGGTTGCCTCGCTCTCGTTTGATTATTTTATCGTGCCTCCTCTGTATACCTTTACAATGGACCGCTGGGAAGAATGGATTGCACTGAGTATTTTCTTGATTACCGCACTGCTCACCAGCCAGTTGACCTTGATGACGCGTGAACGCACTGCCCTTGCTCAGCTTCGTGAGCGTGAGGCGCGCATCCTTTATGAATTGATTCGTCTTACAAACTCTCGCGAGCGCGTTGAGGATAAGTTAGAAATCATTATGTTATCCTTTCTGCGTGTGTTCGCGTCCTGGGGGATATACTCGTGCGCGCTCTTATTGCCCGATGCTCATGGCTCCCTCACGCAACTGCTCGATGTCTCGTCTGATCGCTCTGGCTTTTTACTTACCGATGAGGAGCGGTTGTTAGCACTTAAGGTTATGCTTCAAGGCGTTGTAATAGAGCAGCGCTATGCTCCTCGGCCCGCTGAACAAGATATGTTGAATAAGATCGTGCTCTACACTCGCGTCGGCTCAGTCGATATTTTGCGCTTGCTTCCTCTAAAAATAGGTGAACACGTCTACGGAGTGCTCTGTCTTCGTGTAACAAATCCAGTTCCCTGGTTCGCAAGTGCGAAACGTATGCAGGAGGAACAGACACGACCTGATGCTCGTGTAGCCTTCTTCTGGACCTTCCTTGAGCAAGCGACATCTCTTCTCGAACGTGCTCATTGACAGTCTATAGTACTACAGTACTTCCATTTCAGTATCCCCAAAGCTGACCGTGCGATCGTTCATGTCTTTTTGCTTCCGCAGCATCAGGTTGCGTGGTATTATACATGATAAAATTGAGAAGGTCTAGTGATTTTGTATGAGGGGAAAGAGTGAAGGCTGCTGATGAATGAGATTGAGAAGCAGGTTTTTCGTGAGGAAGAGGTACCAGAGCAGAGTACACAACCTCTGCCCGTGCCGCTTCGTTTGGAGAAGGTGGAGGCGGTCGTGGCGGGTCATATTTGCCTGGATATTATTCCTACGCTGGTGGGAGGGACGGTGACGCTGGCCCCCGGCCGCCTGCTTGAGGCCGGTAAGGCTGTTATCTCGACAGGCGGCTCAGTCTCAAATACGGGTCTTGCGCTCCATAAGCTTGGTTTATCTACACGACTCATGGGCAAGATTGGTATTGATCTCTTTGGACAGGCTATCGTTCAGGCTCTTGAGTCGTTTGATACTGGTCTGGCGCGAGGGATGGTGGTGGTGCCTGGAGAGTCTAGCTCCTATTCTGTGATTATTAGCCCACCTCAGACTGATCGCGTTATCATTCATTCACCCGGCTGCAATGATACATTTGGATATGAAGATATACGTTATGATATGCTAGAGAAGGCGGGGCTTTTTCACTTTGGCTATCCTCCGCTTATGGCGCGGATGTATCATGATAATGGGACTGAACTGGTGGAGATTTTTAAGCGCGCAAAAGCCAGTGGAGTGACGACTTCACTTGATTTCTCGATGCCCGACCCCGCTAGCTCGTCTGGTAAAGCCGATTGGCGTGCGATCCTGTCCGCCGTTCTGCCCTATGTAGACGTATTTTCTCCGAGCGTGGAAGAACTTTTGCTGGTCTTGCGCCGCCCGTTGTTCGAGAGGCTCTCTCATAAGTCGGGCTCTTTCCTGGATTTGCTGCTTCCCGATGTTGTATCTGAGCTTGGCTCTGAACTGCTTGAGATGGGTGCAAAGGTTGTTGGCCTTAAAGCTGGACACCGTGGCCTGTATCTGCGTACAGCAGATATTGCGCTTCTTGAAAAGATGGGACGTGTGCAGCCGGGCAAGCTTAGCGCGTGGGCGAACCGCGAACTGTGGGCTCCATGTTTCTTAACTCAGGTGGTGGGTACAACCGGCTCGGGTGATGCAACTATTGCTGGTTTTCTCTTTGGGCTGATGCGTGGGATGTCTGCTGAGGCCGCCCTTTCAGCGGCGTGCGCGGTCGGTGCCTGTAGTGTGGAGGCAGCAGATGCCCTGAGCGGAATCACAAGCTGGCCCACTGTCCTTGAGCGGATCGCTGCTGGTTGGCCGCGTCTACTCTTGAAGGGGAAGCATAAATCGCCTCTCGATATGCAGCATTTTGGTTGGCAGTGGCACGAGTTTCAGGAGGTTTGGATGGGTCCGAAGGACCTGCAACAGGCCCTTCGTTAGCGATGCTGAGATCTTTTGCCACCCGCGTAGCGACAATCCCTTGCGGTTGTCGTTGATGCTCGTTTTCTCGTTTACTACCACGACAACCGCAAGGGATTGTCGCTACGCGGGTGGGTGTAGACGCTAGCCTTTATCCATGCTATCATTATCTGCAATTCTTACTGTGGAGATATCTGAAGAAGGGAGTTGTGCTATATGCACTTCGATCTGTTTCAATGGCTCTTTACTGATCCGATTACGGCGGGATCAAATGGGAATCTTCCGGGTGCGGAGCCATTCCATTTTTTGTGGCCCTGGCTGATTGCCTGTATTGTGGGCCTGCTCATTCCTTTTTATTATTCTGTTGAAGGTCGCAAACGCTTTGTGAAGAGCAAGCCGCTTATCAAATATATGCTGGACCGCTATCTGGGATGGTTGGCGGTGATCGCTTTCATCGGCCTGCCATTGCTCGCTGCGCGTCTCTATCTGGATGGCTACTTCTTCGCCTGGCGTTTCTGGCGCTATGCCTGGCTATTGAGCCTGGTTGTCTGGGCTGTGCTGTGGATTGTGTACCTGACTCGCAAATATCCAGCCGAGCGCGCAAATTTCATTGCCTATCAGAAGCGGCAGCAATACATTCCTAAAGGTACGAAGCGTCAAAAGGCTAGAACTGTAGCGCGGTAGTCTTAACTCAAGGACTAGCTATGCAGAGCGCCGCAGGTATTATTCTCGCTGGGGGGCAGAGCAGGCGTATGGGCAGAGACAAAGCCCTCCTGCCACTTCCTGGCTCTGAACATTCATCTTTTGTTGCACACCTCGCGGCCCTGTTATCAGGGCTGTGTGGCGAGGTTGTGCTCGTTACCCGCGATGCTGCTCAGGCTGCAATTTACGCCCCTTATCTGCCCTCGTCCATTCACCTGGTTTCTGACCAGACTCCGGCTATTGGACCATTGATGGGTCTGGCGAGTGGTCTGCGTGCGATACAGTCCTCTCATGCTCTGGTGACTGCGGTGGATATGCCCTTTCTACAGCCAGACCTGGTCACGTTTTTGCTCTCGCAGCCGCTCGACGACCAGTTGCTCGTTCCACTGGTGAATGCTACTCCCCAGGTCTTGCTGGCTGTCTATCCATGCAGCGTGCTTCCTCTTATAGAAGCAAGACTGCTCGCTGGTCGCCGCGACCCTCGCTCACTTTTAGAGGTTGCGCATGTACGTTATCTAGAAGAGACGCTGTTGCGTCAGGTCGATCCTGATCTGCGTTCGTTCGTCAATATAAACACGCCTGATGAGCTGGCTCAGACCTGCGATGGTTCATTCGCCAATGAGAGTTGATATGTGCTCTCGGCCTGCATTCTGCGCCAACGCCGCTGTGCCATGCCCTTCAGTTCCTCATCAAATCCGCGTAGTGTCAGCCATTCGCGTGTGTATCCAGTGACAACGAGGTCGGCTCCATGCAATTGTGCGAGGTTTGAAGCGCCGCTGAGCTGCATCGCGACTTCTAGCTCGGTGATGATGCCTTCTACGACTTCGCAGACTTTTTCGTAGCTCTGGCTGGCGGCCTTAAGGAAAGGAAAGCCAATGCCTACCAGAGTAGCTCCTAGTGCGAGAGCGCGTGCTGCATCGAGTCCGCTACGCACTCCTCCTGTGGCGATGACGGGCAGACGTGCCTGACCTGCCTCTACGACTGCAATGGGAGTAGCGATGCCCCAATCTCGATAGAGGATGCCAATGTTCATCGTCTGCTCGTCTCCGTGCGCTTGAGAGCGTGCCGCCTCTAATGCAGACATGCTGCTACCACCCGCGCCGCCTACGTCGATGGCGCTGACTCCACAGGCTTTTAAGAGTAGCGCCTGTTCGCGGCACACTCCTGCCCCGGTCTCTTTGCCGATGATGGGAATTTCAATCTGTTGAGCGAGTGCTTTGAGTGCTGCCGCCCCTCCAAATGCACGTCTATCTCCCTCTGGTTGCGCGGCTTCCTGCAAACTGTTCATATGGACCGCGAGGGCATCAGCTTCGATCATGTCGATGGCGCTGCGTACCTGCTGTAGAGTGAATGGGTCATGGCGGCTCTGGGCAATAAGCTGCGGCGCGCCGATGTTGGCGATGAGAAATGCGTTTGGTGCGTTTTCTCGTGTGACTGCATAGGTTGATGCTAGATCGGGATTGACTATAGCAGCCCTTTGACTGCCAACGCCCAGGGCGAGTCCGTAGCGTTCGGCCGCTCGTGCCAGATTGCGGTTGATGGCCACGACGTCTGGATGCCCACCGGTGAGCGAGGACATGAAGATGGGGTAGCGCAGCGTGTGCCCCAGGAAGTTGACCGAGGTGTCAATGTCGTCTCTATCTACTTCGGGGAGGGCCTGATGTACCAGGCTGATATCGTTCCAGTTAGCGCGTTGCGGTACTGATATGCCTTGCTCCAGCGCGATATTCACATGTTCAATTTTTCGTTGTTTGACTTCGTCCACCATGAATTGTCACGGTCCTTTCTGCGTGTCTCTGTCTCTTTCTGACGACCAGAAGGTACACAAGAGGTACACCGAATATAATGGCCGACTGATAAGTGGCGAGAGGTGTACTGGTAAAGCCTACAAAGGCGTAGATGAACAGGGCAGTGCCTGCGAGGACCAGTATAGCCGAAGAGAAGGTATTGAAACGCCATAGCACAAAGGGCCAGAGCATCCACAGAATATACCAGGGCCAGAACCAGCCAGAGATAAGAATCAGATACCAGAAAACGGCTGTGCCGCTGCAACTGAGCAACACGTCAAATCCCGGTACTTGAATCTGGTCCGCCGTCAGACTCTTGCGCATCTCTTCTAACGTCGTAGGTGCCGAACGCACGTTGCTAAAGAGATTGGCGTAGAGCACGACGAAGATGAGTGCGGCCGATGCCCGTACGGTGACGTCGGCTGCCAGATCGGGATTAAGGACAACTGATAAGCCATGTGGCGTAAAAGCCCGGTACAGTGAATGGAGCGGCGTGGCCAGGATGCCGACGGGTGCATGCACAAAGTGGTCCATATCCACCGACGATGTGAGGTTAAAGAACGTTTCGGCCCCCGTCCAGAATAATGCTATAAGCAGCACTTCCGGCAGCAGGACAATCAGGATCTGCCAGCAGAAGCTGAGAGACACACGTGCTATGCTCCGCTCAGTACGTAGATCAAACCAGATATAGAGCGGCACGACGAGCAGCGCAATGAGATTGATGCTGAGTGCTAGCCCGAACAGCAGCAATGTTCCCAGGTGAAGAACGTCTACGCCAGGATCATACGAAAATCGCCGCGTAGCGACAGCGGCTTGTCCCTGTCGTCGATAGCCCTGTAATCTTGTCCACCACGACAACCGCAAGGGATTGTCGCTACGCAGAGCTGGGAACGACAACCGCGAGCGGCGTTGTTGAAGCTTGACGTAGCAGAAGGTTGCCAGTAAGAGGAGGCTGAGCAGTGCTCCTTCACTATGCCCACTGCCGGCAAGCTCTATAAGAGCGAGTGGAGACCAGGTGTACAGAAGCGTTCCGAGTGCACGGCGCTCCGGAGCAATCTGAGTCAAGATGCTCCAAACGAGCAGGCTGTTGAACAGGTGAGTGAGAAGGATGAAGCCCTTGAAGATAAAAAGCGAGATGACGGGGTTGGAGCTGAGAGCACTCAATCCAGCCGTGATATCGAGCCAGAGGGGTCCAAAAACATTAAAGGTTGCCCTACCCGAGACGACCCAGACCAGATAAGGATCGTGAGGAATGCTAGCCGGTATCGTTGTCCAGGGATTGAGGTGATAGATGCTCAGGAGACGCCCCGTAAACATAAATGTAAAGACATCATCGGAGAAGAGCATGGGCTGAAAGAGTAATGTAACTCCAAAGAGGAATGTGGTTCCTACAAGAAAATAAAGCCAGCCACGGGCTCTCTCGGTCAATGCTATACGAGAGAGCCCGAAGCTAGCAACAATATAAATTCCGATGAGCCCTACAAACGTCGCACCCAATAACATTGATGAAAGCCATGCTTGTTGCAAAAACGCATGCTCAATGGCAGCAAAGACAGGAATACGCGACCAACCAGCCGCGAGCGGAGTACTACTGAGATGCAGACTGGGTAGTAACGAACAGATAATGAGTGAGAGATAACAAACTTCCAACAGGCATGCGCAAGAGAGCAGCAAGCGAAAAGTACTCTCCACTTTTCGATCTGTCCGGCTTGCGACCGTTATAAAACGTTGAAATGGGGTCAATGCAAGTTCCATCCTCCATTTTCGGAATTGTTAGCATAGTCAGACATTGAGCTACTCCTTCCTCATCCGCTGCAATTATAACCGCCGCATAGCGATGACCCTCGTGGTTGTCGTGGTGGGCACACCTCTCAATGGTCTTCTCAAGCGGATGGACACACGACAACCACGAGGGTCATCGCTATGCGGTACCTGCGAAACCAGCTATACTAGAGTCCCACGCGTTTAAAAGATGTGTCGATATACTTAACATAGTAAGCCGTATTTGTTAGCTCTTGTAGCTCCTCGCGCGAAAGATAGACCGCAACCTCTGCGTCATCGTTTAGAGCATCGATAAACGCTGAACTCTGAATTGCACCAGAACTGGACTGCGTCCAGACCTTCCTGGCGTTGCGTTGTACCATCTTATATGCCTCTTGCCGCCCGACACCCTTATCGATCAACGCAAGCAGGATGCGTTGTGAGAAGATCAACCCACCGGTCATGTGAAGGTTGGTCAGCATCCGCTCTTCGTCTACTTCCAATCCACTCACAATGTTTGTGAAGGTATGTAGCATGTAGTGCAGTAGTGTGCAGCCATCGGGAAGAATGATGCGTTCGGTGGAGGAATGGCTGATGTCGCGCTCGTGCCATAGGGCGACGTTCTCCATCGCCGTGACTGCGAAGCCGCGCAGGACGCGTGCAAGGCCACAGATGCGCTCACAAAGCTCCGGATTGCGCTTATGCGGCATGGCCGACGAGCCCTGCTGACCAGCACCAAACGGTTCAAAAGCTTCGCTGACCTCTGTGCGCTGCAGATGCCGGATCTCCTGTGCCATCTTCTCTAGCGACGAGCCGAGTAGTGCAAGCTCACTCATAAAGTGTGCGTGGCGGTCGCGCTGCACAATCTGGTTTGAGATCGGGGCGACGCCAAGCCCCATTTTCTCGCAGACATACTCCTCAATCTGCGGCGGAACCGAGGCGTGCGTTCCCACGGGACCCGAAATTTTCCCTACCGTGATCTGCTCAAGTGCTGCCGCCAGCCTCTGCTGATGTCTGCGCAGTTCATCGAACCAGAGTGCCAGCTTCAGCCCAAAGGTCATCGGCTCGGCATGAATACCATGTGAGCGTCCGACAATCAACGTATATTTGTGTTGCACCGCCTGCTGCCCAACCGCTTCAGCCAGCTTGCTCAATGCTTCCGCGAGTATCTGGCCTGCCTCTTTGATCTGTGCGGCCAATCCTGTATCCAGAACATCTGAGGAGGTCATTCCCAGGTGGATAAAGCGCCCTTCGGGACCCAGTTGCTCTTGCACCGAGCGCAGAAACGAAATGACATCGTGATGCGTCTCTTTTTCTATATCATGCATACGTTGAATGTTGTATTGCGCGGAACGGATCTTCTCAAGCTCGTCTGCTGTAATCACTCCTTCTCGCGCCCACCCTTCGCAAGCCAGCAACTCTACCTGTAGCCATGTATCTATCTTGTGTTGCTCGGACCAGATGGCTGCCATCTCTGGCAGCGAGTAACGTTCTATCATTACAATGCGTATCCTTTAGTGTTGGTGTTGGTGTTGGTGTTCTTATTCTGATTTTTATTCCAAAAGTATGCTAGCTTTGTGTATCGTACTCCGCTGTAGTTTATCACAAGTCAGTATCTTTTAAAGCGGGCATAAATGAGCGGTTGATGGTGTTATCTATACTAGAAGTGAGCAAACTAGAAAGCGTGATCATAGATGCAAGGTCTTCCAGCACTATAAAACGTTGGCGGAAAACATCTTGACGAACGTGTACCTTGCATGTACAATCATGCTTGTATTGCTATGAGCTTTCGTGGGTGTCGGAGGCAGTGGTTCGTATTCAGCCTTCCAGTCAACTCTAAGCCATAAGTCTCGATATACGAGGAGTAAAATGAAACAGGGAATCCATCCAAATTATGTGAAGTCTACGGTGAGTTGCGCTTGTGGCAACACATTCGAGACGATGAGCACGAAACCTGTGCTGAAGGTTGATGTTTGTTCAAAATGCCATCCATTCTTCACGGGCCAGCAGCGCATTCTTGACTCAGCCGGACGTGTGGAGCGCTTCCGCAAGCGTTTCAACTTGAAGGACGAGTAGGTTTGGCGCATTTCGGAACGATGGGGATAAAGGTGAGTGTTCATACGCCTTTATCCCTATTTCCTTATTTGGATCATTATCGATGAACTAAATAGAATGATTAAGATATGGATTTGAATAAATGGGGGTGAGTCAACTGGGTGATGCGACACAAAGAACAATACTCTTTTTAATTGCTGATACAGGAGCGGGCCATCGGAGTGCCGCTAATGCTATTAGTAATGCTCTCCGCCTGATCTCGCAGCGTGAGCAAGAAGCATGGCTGGCTCGTCAAGATGAGAAGCGTGCTGGCGATTCTACTATACATTCCGATAATCGATCTCTTGCACATACTCTGACTCAAGATCCAGCTTCTGAATTTCAGCCTCCAACATATCGTCTGGAAATTGTCGATGTGTTCGAGGAATACAGCCGTTTTCCCTTGCGAGAGGCCGTGAAGCTCTATGGACCCGCAATTCGCTATAATCCTAAGTTATATGGCGAGGTCTACCGTCGTACAAACAAGGAAGTCACAGTCAAAACTGCTAGTTACTTCGCCTCTCCTCTTATTTTGAATGGACTTCTGCGCCTCTTTACGACACTTCAGCCCGACGTCGTGGTCTCAATTCATCCAATGATCAATCTTGTAACTATTCGTGCGCTTCAACAGCTTGATATGCATATTCCTTTTATCACTGTTGTGACAGATCTGGTAAGCCTGCATTATTCATGGTTTGCGCCGGGTGCCGACACGTATATTGTGCCAACAGAGCAGGCGAAGCAGTTATACTTAAGACGTGGGCTCGATCCCAGGCGTGTTCAGATGCTGGGTATGCCGATCGATCCAAAGTTTACTGTTCCTATGGAGGAGAAGTCTGCTCTACAGAGTAAGTTTGGCTTGAAGCCGGGACTGCCTGTGGTGCTACTGGTCGGCGGAGGTGATGGAGCTGGTGGGCTTCATGCTTCTGTGCGTGCTATCTCTCAGGCTCATTTACCCGTTCAATTGCTGGTTGTGACGGGCCGCAATCGCAGACTCTATGCACAGCTCCAGCGTACTCATGCAAAGCTGCACGTGCCTGCTAAGATCTTTGGCTTTGTGCACAATATGCCAGAACTTATGCATGCTTCAGACGTAATTATTACGAAGGCAGGTCCTGGAACGATCTGTGAGGCGCTGGCCTGTAACTTGCCCCTTATTCTGAGCGGCTATGTTCCTGGTCAGGAGGAGGGGAATGTGGATTACGTGGTGCATAATAATGTGGGAGCGCTTGCCCTTGACCCTTCAACCCTTATAGATGCATTGCGTCGCCTGATTAAGCCCGGTTCTCCCGACCTGCGTAAATATTTGGAGAATGCAAAAAGGATTAGCCGTCCTGCGGCTTCTTTTGATATCGCGGCTAGCATCCTGCATCATTTGCCGCTAGTAGGTGAGCCGGGTATCTGGCAGTCTCTCCACTCGCAGCATGTGCAGCGTCGTATGTCTGGGCGCTTGAAGTCTGCGATTCGTATCCGTCGTTTGCGAGGTCGTTTTTCTAAGACTATTCTACCCAGTCCTGTGAGGCGGCGTCTTGCCCGGCTGGGTTCTCGGACACACGATCTCTCGAAAAATATCAAGTAGTCTGCTGAGTGCGTTTTTGGGGCTCCTCTTGATGTGTGAAGGGGAAGCGAAAGGTTTTTGAGAAGCAATGGCGAAGTTTTACTATGGTGGTCAGGCAGTAATGGAAGGTGTGATGATGCGCGGCCGCAAGTCGATTGCGGTCGCTGTTCGGCGGGCGGAGGGTGATCTCTATCTCTATGAAGAGGGTCTAAGCCCAAAGCTGTATCAGAATAAGCTGTTCCGCTTGCCTTTTTTGCGCGGCATGTTGTTGTTATGGGAAATGTTGGTGCTGGGAACGCGTATGATGACGCTGTCCGCGAATGTTGCTTCCGGCGCTTTAGAACCTTCTTCGCCCTTGTCCTCCTCTACCCCGGACGAACCTGGAGCGGTTCCCTCTTTTGCAACAGATGCTGAAGAGAAGCCGGCTGCACTCGGCGGAGCCTCTCTTGTGCTTACCCTGCTTGTCTCGCTCGGCTTCGCCGTCGCTATCTTCTTTGTTGGACCTCTGTTGCTGACCAGTCTGCTGCATAACCAAATTGGACAGGGCTGGGTGAGCCTGTTAGTTGAGGGAGGAATTCGCCTGGCGCTCTTGCTGGGATATCTGTATCTAATCGGTCGTCTGCCCGATATTCAGCGTGTTTTTGGCTATCACGGAGCGGAACACAAGGCCATTAATACATTGGAGCATGGTGAGCCGCTTGATGTGGCGCATGTGCGTCAGGCTTCGCGTGTGCATATTCGCTGTGGAACTGGTTTCCTCTTGTTGGTTATGGTGGTGTCGATCTTTGTCTTTGCTCTAATCGGCTCTCATGCCCTTATCATTAATGTCCTGGCGCGCATTCTTCTGATTCCGGTGGTTGCTGGAATCGCCTATGAGCTTATGCGCCTGGGAGCCGCCAATTATCGCTTTCGGGTCGTGCGCTGGCTACTCGCTCCCGGCCTGGCCTTGCAAGGTCTGACGACTCGCGAGCCCGATGATAGTATGATTGAGTGTGCCATTGCCTCTCTTCAACGCGTGCTGGCTCAAGATATTGAGGCTGTTCCGCTTGCGGAAAACGAGCCAGCCAGCGCATCTTCTCTGGTCATTTCTTAGTAGCAAGAGGAACATAGTATTATGTCATTGGATTCAATAACTCCGCCTCCACCGGAGGAGCAGGATGATATTCATATTGTCGCTGCCCCTAGCTCTACCGAAGAAGCGCGGATTCCCGTGGTGCTTCATCGGCCTGTAAAATTCTCGTATATCCGCTGGGCTTTCACTGGCTTTGTGCGGCTCCTCTACCGCAGTTGGACGCGCGTTGCCGCCCGTCTCTTTCCTGAGAATTCTCGGGGTGAGCAGATTGCTCGCGTTCTGCATATTTCTTTGCCCGATAAGCTGAATATGAGCTGGATCAATAGTCAACTGGCGGTCGGTGGTCGCATTCGCCCTGAAGATATTCACGCTCTGGGTGAGGTCGGAATTACTCATGTAATCGATACCCGTTCTGAGTACTCCGATGATGAGCGGGCGCTGGCTCGTGAGCATATCGAGCTATTATATCTGCCCACGCCAGACACCTATCCGCTCTCGATTGAGCAGTTGATGGAAGGTGCAGCCTGGGCGAATGAGCGTATTCTGCATGGTGGCCGCGTGTTGATTCATTGTGAGCATGGTATAGGTCGCAGCGTCTTGCTCACATGCGCTACCCTTGTGTATGATGGTATGCAGGCGAGCGAGGCGCTGGAACTTGTGAAGGGGAAGCGCTGGCAGGCGGCTCCAAACAGCCGTCAGACTCAACGGTTAAGAGAGTTCGAGGTTGCCTTGCTGGCAAAACGTAGGGCATAGCGCTCGATTGCTACGGCGACTCCGTCTTCTGTGTTGCTGGTGGTGACTGCCTGGGCACAAGCCTTGACATAGTCTGTTGCTTGCCCCATAGCGACTCCCCAGCCCACGGCGCGCAGCATCTCGACGTCGTTGTTGTTGTCTCCGATTGCCATGACCTGAGAGAGTTCGATGCCCAGCCGTTTCGCTAGCCGGGTGACTCCACTGGCTTTAGAACAGGTCTGATTCATAATGCTGATCTCGGCGCTGCCATAGTTCCCCTCTTTGATGCTATTCCACGAGCAAGGAAGCTGTGGAATCTCTGCAATAATGCTCTCAATTGCTTCTTTCGACGCAAAGGCAACGACTCGCAACGGATCAGGTTGCCCCTTGCAGAGCGTTGCATATGGTATGCGCCGCAGATGGGGAATGAGTTGGCTGTATACCTCTAGCTCTGGATTATCGAACTCTGCGGGCCCCGTCCAGGTCTCCTCTACTCCTCCGTTGATATGCTGTACAACCGGCTGTACCCGTTTGCTTATCATGATTTCAGCCGCTTGCTGGGCTATCTCTGCTGGGAGCAGATTGGTGTCTAGTACCGTTCCACCAGGATGATTGATGACCAATGCTCCATCACACGTAATCAATGGAATACTGATCCCCAACTCATCTGCATACTGTTTACTATTTCCATATCGCCGCGCCGTTGCCAGTGTGACAATGATTCCCTCTGTTTGTGCTCTATGAATCGCCGTTCGCGTCTTCTCCGAAATGCTCTTCTCCGGTGTAAGTAGTGTGCCATCTATATCTATCGCCAGAAGCTTAATCTCTGGCACCGATGTTGTCATCTTAACTCCATTTTTGAGGTATATTCCTATAATAAATTCATATTATATCTTCTATTATATCCGAAACAACGCCTACTATACTACTAGCGTCAGTTTATACTGCTCTGGCACACTTCAGCTCATGGATAAATCGCTATGCAGAATATGAAGTAAAATGCAGCCAATTTAACAACTAAAATATGGATAGAACAATAAACAAAGACCGGCCTGGATCAAAGGCCGGTTTTTGTTTTGATGGAGGCGGGTCCGCTTTGTTAGACATTTCCCTGATATACCTGATACAATTCTAGTATGAAGATGCGAGAAGAGCGCCCTAAAGGCGCGCGCGCTAAGCGCCCAACCACTACTGACCAGCCAATACTAGATGATACTCTGATTCAGGCTCCCGCACAATCCTACTGGACTGATTCGGCTGGCTATCCTTTACTACCCGATGAGCAACCCGTAGGTACCGTTCGTGATAGCCTTTATGATCTTATTCCGCTCGGTCCTCGCGAGTTGAAGTTAATTAATACTGCTGCCTTCCTCCGCCTCCAGCAGGTAAAACAGTTGGGCTTTGTCTATCGTATCTGGCCGGGCGCGACCCATTCTCGCTATGAACACAGTCTTGGCTGCTATCATTTGACGGTGCGTGCGCTGCGCTCGCTTTTACAACGCGGTACAGAGGGTGGCCTTGCTGGCATCTCGACGAGTAGTGTGCAGACGTTGATTGTGGCCGCTCTTTTGCACGATATTGGGCACTATCCGTTCTCGCATACGATCGAGGATCTTGGGCATCCAATTATGCATCATGAGAAGGTGGGCCGCACCATTATCGAGAGTGGTGAGATCTCTACCATCCTCGAACGAGATTATCATTTATCGCCCGAGCGCGTTGCCGATTTCATTGATCCTCCTGAGACAAAGTCTTTACCTCCGGATGATGAACTCCTCGGCCATCTCTTGAGTGGTGCTCTGGATGTAGATAAGCTGGACTATTTGCCGCGTGATGCCCGCGCCTGTAACGTTCCGTACGGCGGTGTTGATGTTTCTCGTCTCTTGAGCTCTTTGCGTATAGGTGGAGATGTACAGGGTGAGCGACGGATCGTGGTGACACACAAGGGGATTAGCGCGTTGCATTCTCTGCTCCATGCGCGTCAGGAGATGTTTGATAATATCTACTGGCACCATACCAGCCGGGCCTTTCAGGTGATGCTTGTGCGGGCCGTACATGATGCACTGGTCGCAGGTGCCCTGACGGGTGAGCAGCTCACCGGACTGACCGATGCCGCCCTCTTATCTCTTCTCGCCGCCTCTTCAATGCCGCAAAGCTCCCGTGCTCTGGCTGCCGATCTTGAATTACGCCGTCCCTACAAAGTTGTGCTGGAGGTCAGCCCTCCTGCCGGTCGTCTCTTCCAACGCCTCGAAGCCCTTTTCTGGGATGCGGAGAAGCGCTGTCGGGTGGAGCGAGAGCTGGCTGCGGCTCTCTCTGCCGCCCTTGAACCCGATTTAGAGGTTGCAGACTACCAGGTGCTGTTCGATATTCCACGGCCGGAGAAGTGGGAGATGGATGTGTGGATCTCGTTTGCTCATCCGCCCATAGGTATGCAGCCTCTTATGAAATGGGTGGAGGTGACTGGCTTACAGCCCGACGATCTCGCCCGCTATGAGCAGCATCAACGCCGCATCCGCATCGTAGTGGCCGAACATCTACGCTCGGCCGTCCTGTCGAAACAGACTGAGGTCTTGCTGCCTACATTAGACCGGCTGATCTAAATTCTCTTTCTGTCTTTTCTTTGATACATAAGCTTGAGCGCCTTCTCGTGAATTCTCAGAATTGGCAAGTAGTCAGGCGCAATCCTTTTGGTGCGCTCGGCCACGCTGACAGCTTCTCGATAGCGTTCTAATCTATAGAGCGTATCGGCCTTGAACAGCCAGAACTGGACGTTTGAGCTATCCAGGGCTAAGAGCTGGTCGAGGGCGTCGTTAGCCTCCTCAAACTGGCCCAGGCCCCGCAGGCTGCGCATATAGTTCTCTCTCGCAAAGACATTCTCTGGCTTGAGCTTTATCAGGCGCTGCGATAATTCTTTGAGCCCCTCGTACCTCTCTAATGTATGTAGAGCGTGTATTCCCTGAATGAGTGCGGTTACGTCGTTGGGATTGATCTGTAGTTCCCTGGTAACGACGGCTAGTAGTTCGTTCATTCGTCCAATGCGCTTGAGTATCTCACCTTTCATTTGTAGAGCAAACATCTGTTGTGGATCGAGTTCCAGGCTCTGCTCAAACGCCTCCAGTGCCTCGCCCAGACGGTTATAGTTGGTTAACGCAACTCCATGATTGGCCCAGGCTCGTGGATCGTTGGGGGCAAGCTCGATTGCTCGCCGCGCGCTACGTAGCGCCTCCGGCAGCTTTCCTTGCAGCAGTTGCAGGCCACTACGGTTGATCCAGGCGAGCCCAAAGTGAGTATCCAGAAGCAGAGCCTGGTCATTGGCAATGGTCGCCTCTGAAATGCGCTCCATCTTTTGGAGTGCACGCGCCTTGTAAGCCAGGCCGGGCGCGGAGTTGGGATTGCTCTCTAGCATTCTTTGGGCCATTTTATACAGAGACTCAAACTGGCCAACGCTATCGAAAATAACGGCCATGCCCTGTAGGGCATCTTCATCCTGTGGCGCGTGGTCAAGCAATCTCAGGAAGTTGTCTCCTGCCTGAGTCCAACGGCGAGCTGCCAGGTGTTCGTGACCCTGGCGGCGTAGCTCTTGTAGCTTATTCTGTATTTTTTGTGGGTGCTGTTCATTCAACGCTATTCTTCCCTATCCTATCTACTTTCTTCATTTCCAGGTTGGGCGCCCTTCAGATTCTCCTCAATTTTTCCCATTATCTCACTATTAGCTGAGATGGGCAATAGAGGGATTGCCTATCTTGTATAGCTGATTCTCATACAATTTCTTTACAAAAGTATCAAAGTTTCTTCATGCCAGTTTGTTACAGTATAACCAGACAAGATTACCGATGAATAGTCAAATATTGTAAGATGCATTGAGTGTATAGTATTGTGAAGTCGATGATGAATATTGTTAGCAGCCAACGAGGAGGCCACAACGATGCTGCATCCAGATACAAATAATTCACAGAATGATGAAACTGTTCCCTATCAGTCCAGCCGACCATATGACAATGCTCCATATTATCCGCCGCCTGCGCGTCAACCCGTTCCTGATGCTAATGCGCGAACTGCACAGGTGCCGCAGACGGATTCATATCGGGCCATGCCTACGTCTCCCCAACCCGGATCATATCAAACCGGTTCAACGCTCTATAATCCACCGCCATATACTCCGCCGTCCAATCCATCTGGCCCATCGACCTTCGCTACTGCTGGTGGCCCTCCTCCGGGAACTCCACTTGGCCAGCGACCACCAGCTAGAGGTGGCTTGCGCACGGGCGCAATTCTCGCGTTAGCGCTGGTTCTTGCTGTCGTCTTCGGTGTCGGCCTCTTCGCCGGCTGGCAGTTTGGGCGTACCAGCACTATTACTCCCACCGGCCCTGGTCAGTTGCAACCCTCTGGTAATCAGCAGCAGGTGCCGATTCCAGCGCAGAACGGTAGTAACACCCAGGCGGTTCGTGAGGCTGTCATTGCCAATGTCCGCCCCGCCGTTGTGCAGATTAATATAACGACCGCCCAGGGCATAGCGCTTGGCTCCGGTGTGATTATTGATAAGCGCGGCTATATTGTCACTAATAACCACGTTGTCCAGGGTGCTCGTAATGGAACTATTGACGAAGTGGTATTGTCCGATGGTACTCGTGTGCGTAACGCGCAAGTTGTCGGCGTCGATGCTGCCGATGATCTGGCGGTGATCAAGATCAATCCACCTGCTAATATGGTTGTTGCACCTATTGCCGACTCATCCCAGCTGCGTGTGGGACAGGAAGTGCTGGCGATCGGTAACCCACTGGGCAATACACAGACCGTTACTAGCGGCATCATCAGTGCTCTTGGCCGAAATGTCTGTGAGCAGCAGCAGACAGGGAGCCAGGGTGGCTGTAGTGGAGCCATCATCCCGAACGCCATTCAGACGGATGCGCCCATCAACCCTGGAAATAGCGGTGGTGCCCTTGTCGATCTCAATGGTCGCCTGGTCGGCATCCCCACGTTGACCGCGCTCGACCCTGAGTTCAACGCTCCAGCCAATGGCGTCGGTTTCGCCATCCCATCGAATCGTGTCCAGTTCATCGTGCCACAGATTATCCAGAGCGGCAAAGTCTCGCACACTGGCCGCGCGGCTATGGGCATCTATCCCGCCCCCGTCGATCAGATGACTCAGGCCCAGGACAATCTCTCAGTTAATCACGGCATCCTGCTCACCCAGGTTGTTAATGGTGGGGCGGCGGCGAGAGCTGGACTGCAAGCCGGCGATGTCATCGTCCAGATCGACACCAAAGCCATCGACACCATCCCGTCCTTAGAGGACGCCCTGATTTCAAAGAATCCTGGCGACCGCGTAACCGTCAAAGCCTACCGCGCCACTCAACAGCTTACCTTCACTGTAACGCTCGGCGAGCTTGCGGCTGGTCAGAACTAAGTATATACACATTTTTAGAGAACCTGGAAGGAGCATCTTATGAAGAGATGCTCTTTCCTCATTTTCTGCCTCATCATAATCATCTGCGAAGCAGAGGCGCCGACTTCATCGCGCGCCGACCGGCTTGAGCCGGAGACGTACTGACCCGTTTGCCCCGAAGCACTCTGTTTCCCGCAAATATTTTGTCATCCGTGACACTGCCTTTGTCGAGATCTACGAAGAAATATAGACACTTGCACAAGATAGCGGCTACCACATCTCTGATTTTCGACTGGTATTTTTTACCTATGATTGTCCCTCTTTCTCTTTCAACCCGCTATAATACAAATCACGCGTCAAAAAATTGCTTCAGGGCGTTTTCTCTAGATGTTGAGGTTTCTAGTTGACGACGTTTCTTTGGTGTACGTATAATGTTCTGCTTTAGAAAGTGATGTATATGGATATGGGAGTCGATGTATGCGTTCTCTCTTTCTCGTGACGCTTGGACCCGTCCAAGATTTTATTGCCAGCGCTCGCCGCACCCGCGATCTGCAATTTGGGTCGTGGTTCCTCAGTGAAATCTCACGAGCTGCCGCACACGAAATTAGTGTTCGACAGCACGAGCTTTTAATTTTCCCCGCACCAGAAAACATGGAAGAGCTGGAACCCAGGCAGCACTTCAACGTCGCGAATAGAATTCTTGCCTTAATCGAGCAGAAACCCGAGGAATTGGCAGAACAGGTATGGAGAGCTGTGTATCAGCGTTTGCATGAGATAAGGGACCAGGCATATAGAGACATTCATCCTCCTCTTTCTGAACAACAGCAAATAGACGCGGATGCTCAGGTTGAGGATCTGGTCGAGCTCGTCTGGGTCGCACTTCCGCTTCCTGATGAACAGCAATACCACAGTGCGGAGTCAGTTGGAGACGCTGATTGCCGCGCGCAAGAATACGCACGCATTTGCGCAAGTCACATGGGGAAAACCTATTCCCAAATCTTCGCTCGATGGGCACCTTGAGAGCGTGATTCCAGAGTCTGAATATCCTTCAAACAATGCAAGCTCAAACAAAAGGCGGGAAGTGCTTGAGGAACTGTATAAACGCTACAAAGTGGCAGGTCTCGGAGAACGCCTCTCAGGCGTAGATCTCCTCAAGCGCTTCGGCCAGACTCCTTTTGGTGCTCATTTCCCAAGTACATCTCATTTAGCCGTGCTTCCCTTTCTGGAACGTATGAAGCGCATTGATGATGCCGGAACACGAATATTACGGATCGCCTGGGAAAACTATGTCACACAACTGGAAACGTTGGGCACTACTCCCATCAAAGAACAGTTCTCATCCTTGTATCCACAGCATCCTATTCTAGCTCGCTACGATGGCTCGCTGCTCTTCGAGGGCTGACTTGTCGATGTACTTCTGCTTCCATCTATGGATGTGACCAACAATAAGCAGTTCAGGCAGGCAAGAGATGCCCAACAAGCCTTCTATAATGCACTTGATGAACAGTTTCGCAAAGGACGCCTGAGTAAAATGCGTCCCTCGACGTATTACGCGCTCCTACAAGCTGATGGTGATAGTATGGGTGACTTGATCGATGCGGTGGCAGAGCAAGGATACGAGCAGCATCGTGAGCTTTCACGGGCACTCTCTCGCTTTGCGAAGAGTGTACGGACGATCGTCGTCAACGACAATCAAGGAGCATTAATCTACTCTGGTGGCGATGATGTGCTTGCCTTTCTTCCTCTGCACACCGTTCTTACATGTGCAACGGCGTTGAAAGATCAATTTCAGGAGGCGCTCAAAAGCCTGGCAAGTCGAGTGGACCGTACACCTCCCACCCTCTCGGTTGGGATCGCGATTGTGCATCAGCTCGATTCTCTGCGTGAGGCCCGTCGTTTGGCGAGTGATGCCGAGAAGCTAGCCAAGCAGCGAGGTGACAAGAATGCGCTCGCTCTCATCGTCAGCAAACGCAGCGGCGAGGACTATCGCGCCGTTGGGAAGTGGGACAATATCGATGTTCGTTTGTCACAGCTTATCAGATATTGTCGTACCGCAAGTATTCCCGCTGGGATGGCCTACGAATTGCGCGATATGACACAGCGTCTCTCCGTCCCCAGAACTGACCCGCAGTACGATGCCTTACAAAATATTATCCGCGTCGATGCGTTGCGAATCTTATTGCGCAAGTTAACTGTACCTGCGGGCAAAATATCGCGAAAATTGGTTGAGGAGATCGAAGCCTTTTTGCGTGTTCAGTTGGCTCTCCCACCGAAAGAGCCAGCAACGCAACAGAAGACGATTCAGAGCGCTCACACGTCGAACATCTGGGAGAAAATACAGGAGAAACCAAGCCTTCCTCCCGTTTCGATCGAGACGTTTATCAATGAACTGGTGATCGCGCAAATGCTGTCTGATGCGGCGGAATTAGCGCAAGTGAAGGAGTAGTGCCATGACCATCTGGCTCATCGAGCCTCGCGATCCTTTGATTGTGCGTGAGGGACGCCCCTTTGGTTCTGATCCGGGAGCGCAGGCTACCTCGCTGCCTTTTCCATTTCCTTCAACTCTGGCTGGGGGTGCCCGCACGCGTTCAGCCCTGGATACAAACGGGACTTTCAGATATGATCGAAATGACGAGAAGAATCTAGCAGAGCTTAAAAAGATCCATGTGCGTGGCCCGCTGCTCGTGCAATTAGTGGACGAGGGTGATGCGATTGCGCAGTATCTGGATGAGGATGCCTGGTTGGTTCCTCTACCGGGCGATGTTCAGTTCTTTGACAGTGGTTCCAGAGACAGTGAAACGCAAGAAAAAAAGGTTCTGCTGCGACGCCTTGTTCCACTTGCCCTGCCGGACGAGGCGCAAACCGATTTTAAACAGCAAGAACGAGAAAAGATGTTGCACCTGGTCGGACTGCCGCCCGCCGATAGTCCATCGGGCTCACGCAAGCCATACTCACACAAACAGCGCTACTGGTATTGGCCGCACTTTCAAACCTGGCTCAGCAATCCCGCGCAGCTCACGCAAGTGGAGGGCATACTCCTCTCCTCATTAGGGCACGAAGATCTCATTCGCGACCATCGCATGCATGTAAGCATGGATTCCGACAAGGAAATGGGGAAAGAAGGTCTGCTCTTTGGCACTTCTGGACTCGAATTCACTGCTCCAGGAGCAGGCAAGGAGCGGCTACTCAAAGCTCAACGCCTGGCACTCGCTATCGATGTTGAGGATGAAACGATGGCTCCTCAAGCGGGAGTTGCTAGTTTTGGGGGTGAGCGCCGTCTCGTCACCTGGCGTCAGAGTAATGCCCACTTTCCTTTGTGCCCCGACGCTGTGAAGGATGAAATCAAGAGGACTGGAGTTCCGTCTACCAAAGAACTCGTGCGTCCTGCGAGCGTCTTTCTCAGCTATGCACACAAGGATGCCGAGATAGTGAGAGAACTGCAACTTCGGCTAAAAGCTCGTGGCATCTTTTGCTGGCGTGACGTTGATAATTTGCCAGTTGGCAAAGTGTTCGAGGGTGAGATCGTCCATGAAATCGAGGAGGCTGCCGATGGAATTACGCTTCTCCTCACGCCTGATTTCCTGGCATCGAAGTTTATCTGGCAGGTTGAGATCCCCAGTGCGCTGAAACGCCATAAGTCTGACCCTCTTTTTCATATCACATCAATTCTCTATGGTGTTTCTATCGACGAACTAGAACAGCACTGTCTTAAACATAACCTCGAGAGTGATGCTCTGTCCCGCTTCAATGCCATTTTGTTTTTCGATGACCCGACTGCCAGCATTACAGAGGAGATTCAGCGAGCAAAATGGAACGATGCCGCCAATCGCATTCTACGAGCAGCCCTGGCTCAGCGTTTGCGGCATATCAAAGCTGGTCACAACTACGAACCTCCCATCTGCCTCAAAACCTTTGACTGGACGCCGCCAAAAACACTCCTTGATCTCGATCTCGATTGGTCTCCACTTATACAAGGAAAAAAGCGTCTTTCAACGCAGCAGGAATGGGAACATATCTTCTTCCCAGCCTTGCTTGCTGTCAAACAGAGTATCAGCGAACAGGTACGTAGTCATCGTCTTCACGTCTTTATCAAAAGCATCCTCCCGGTCGCCATCGCGCTAGGTTTCGCTTTTCGTAACAGTGCCGGGATCACATTGCTGCTTGAAGGAAAGGAGGAGATCTGGAGCACAGACACACTACCATCCAAGAGAGATTCGTTGAGCCGCGAATGGTTGGATATTGACCAGAGGAATCGACAAGTAGCCGTCGTAGAGGTTGGCACAAGCCGCTGCATCAAGCAATCAGTCGCCGGTGCACTACCGATGCTAGGTCTCATACCGGGCTATCATGTGCGCCTGGAATCACCCAGGCCGTCCGAGACATCTGTCAAAAATGCCGCGCACGCACATGCAATCGCCAAACGAGTCAAGAGTATCTGCCAGGAGCTCTGTGATAAGCACGGAGTAACGCACATCCATCTCTTCGTAGCAGTTCCGGTTCAGTTAGCAGTTCTCATCGGTCAACAACTCAACGCGCTCTGTCCCATCACGCTCTACGAATATTCGCAAGGAGCCTATACGCCAGTCGGTCTACTTGTATCGGAGTGATGGATAGGGAAGCAAGCAGCTTCAGAGACGGAAGAATACCGCAAGGAAAGATCGATTAGACTACTAAATACACTTCCCAAACATACAATTCTCCCATATCTATCACGTTCGTACCCAAGTTCTCGCTGCCCACCGCTGTTTCCTCATCCCAATGGAGTCACCCGGACTCAGGAGCAATTCGAGAAGGCTCTCTCAAAGATCTTAATTGGGAGCCGGGAAGGTACTGGCGTGTCACTCTCAATCATGAACGTCCGCTCTATCACGCCATTTACGCGCAACGCACCAGTTGCAAACGCATCAATAATTAAGCCAAAGAAGCGGGCACCGAGCGACCTAAAGTAAGTAACCAACACTCTGTTGCCAACCTCAATACCTCGACCTATCTAGTTATAAATGCATACACACTCGAACGAGCCAAATCTATCAATAGGGAAATTCTACAAATGAATTAGTTGCACCCCTCGATTGGGCTCCGCAGGTCATTTAGACATGTAAATAGTTCATTTGAAAAATGTCTTCAATTGTTGTTTCAAACCCGATTGGGAGGGATGCAAGTAACTCATTTATGGAAATCGGGAATTTCCCCGATTTTGAATCGAGCAGGTCTTGCAGAAAAACAAGAGCAAGTAACTTCTCAGTTGAAATTCGGCGTTTCCTGCGATCAAAACT
>JAABUQ010000055.1_pt1 | contig 204055 bp, 198 predicted proteins | sample 5560001 | NCBI WGS metagenome assembly JAABUQ01 (sample SAMN10711888, study PRJNA513371) | rock metagenome | isolation source: Antarctica rocks | place: Antarctica: Victoria Land, Finger Mt nord | collected 2015-12-18
CTAGATGTTTGCAATCCAAGAGTTACACCGCCGTCTTTTCATTTCCCGGAATGGCTATCCGAGAATTTCCCCGCAAATTGGAACGAGCTCTGACGTAAGCGAGACTTTTGCTTGCACCGCTTTGGCTCCGGTAGCCGAGTGAGCTGTGGGGCAGCAATCGCTGTAGTCGATCGCCCATGTGTCAGCAGACGATCGAGCAGTGAATACGTCGGGGAAGCAGTTTAGGTGCAGCAATTCGTCGTGATGCAAAGCGTCAGGTACGCAAGCGGGGCGACTTAGACAAGTTTGCTTTGGTTGATGCCGGAAGGCCGCTTCGAGCGGACCGAGCGAATCCCGGCGGTCAGCAAACGCGCGAACGTCGGACCCGCCGAGACTAGGGAATGCCAAGCATAGGAACGTGGACCCGAGCCACCTGCTCGAAGTCTGGTGTCGTAGAAAAGGTGGCCGCCAAGTGCGCCGTGGTTCTCGAACACTAAAAACGGGCTCGAATGAGGCCGCAGGACGCGTTCGGAACGGTCGGATGATTTGCATCCTGCGTATGATGGAACGCAATGCGCGTGAAATTACGCGTCGGGCTCACGGGCGGTATCGGGTCGGGCAAATCCGAGGTTGCGAAGATCTTTGGCGGGCTCGGAGCGCTCGTCATCGACGCCGACCAGCTCGCGCGGGAGGCGATCGCGCCGGGTACGCCGGGATTCGAGCGGGTCGTCGCGCGTTTCCCCAGCGCCGTCGGCGCTGACGGCACGCCCGATCGCGCGAAATTGGCTTCGCTCATCTTTCGCGATAGCGACGCGCGTGAAGCGATCGCCGCAATCGTCCATCCCGAAGTCCGGCGCCTGAGTGCGCAACGTGAGACGCTCGCGTCGCCGGAGCAGATCGTCGTCCACGACGTGCCGTTGCTCTTCGAGGCCGGCTTCTATCGGCAGTGCGACGCGAGCGTCCTCGTCATCGCCGGTGAGGAGACGCGCATCGGTCGGGTTGTCGCGCGTAGTGGGCTCTCCCCGGAGGATGCGCGGCAACGCATGAGGACGCAGATCGATCCCGAGCGCGCGCACGAACTCGCCGATTACACGATCGATAACGACGGCACGCTCGGTGCGCTCGGCGCTGCCGTTCGCGAGGTCTATGCCGATCTGCGCGAACGCATTCCCGCCGTCTCGCAACCGAAGCGGCGCGCGCCGGAGCAATAGCTTGTCCGGCTGACGGTAAAGCTCATATAGACACCTTGCAGTTGACTATAGTAGTGGTATCCTCCACTCGTGAGGACGATGGCCGTTGTGATCGAGCCGATGATCGGCGAAAGCCAGAAAATTCTGGGTCTTTCGCAAAACGAGATGGCGGATCTCTTCGGCGTGCGGCAGCCCTCTTTTGCCGCATGGCGCTCCGGGCATATCCCGGCGAATCGGCGGGCGAGCGTCGAGCGGCTACACGAGTTGGCCCTCGTCCTGCGGCACGAACTTAAGCCGTCGCGTATCCCCGAAATCGTGCGGACCCCCGACGCTTGGCTCGGAAACCGTTCCATGCTCCAGGTCATTCGGGCCGAAGGCGTCGGCCCGATCTACGGATATCTCGCACGCCTTTTTGCGTATGTCGGATAGGCCGCAACCAACGATTTGTCGCGGCGGTGAGTACTATCGCGTATGTAAGCCCGAATGGGCCGATTGTGGCGATACCACTTTCTTCAAGATCTCCGGAGGGCGGTGGAACCCAGCCGGTGAGTTCGGCGCACTTTACCTAAACGCGAGCGTCCGCGTGGCTTCGGCGCAGGTTCGTCAGCAGCACGCCGGCCGTGCAATCTCGCTGTTCGATATGCGGCCCGAGCGACGGCCCGCGCTCGCGATCTTCAGTGTCCCGCGCGTGGACGTCGTGGACGCCGTCAACGCGGCTGGAATCCGCGCGCTCCGCCTGCCGAAGATCTACCCCGTCGGCGTGGAGTGGTCTCCGTGCCAACGGATCGGGCGTCGCGCATATCACGACGGTTTCGCCGGCGTTGCGGCGCGATCGAACGCTGAGGCACGCGTTGACGAGACGGTAGGCGAGGAGCTCGCCTATTTCGATTCACAGTCGCCTCTATCGATGAGTGAGCAAAAACCGTTTGGGCAATGGTATCCCGGCCCGCACCCGGTAGCATAACAGATCGCCGTGAAATCACCGGCGGGAACGTTCCCGCACGCCATCGCCGCTGACGGCACGCTCGATCGCGCGAATTGACTTCGATCATCTTTTTGCGATAGCGACGCGCGTGAAGCCATCGGCTCACTAGAACGCATCTCACAATAGGTTCCTGAGCAAGATGATGATGCAGCCGAGCGTCACGAAGCCGAGATAGTTGTCGGCATGGAAGTCGTGGCGGGTCAGAATCCGGCGATAGTTCTGCAACCATGCGAAGAGGCGCTCGACCTTCCAGCGCCGTCGATATCGTCGCATTGGTCGACCATCTTGGGTCGCACGACGAACACGATTGGAACGATGCGGCGCAATCATCTCGACCCCGAGTTCGGCCAATTGGGCGTCGAGTTTGTCGCTGTCGTAAGCCATGTCGCCGATCAATCGCTGCGGCATCTCTTCTATAAAGCGATTCTGCAGCAGCCGATCGACGAGCGTTACTTCATGCGGCGAAGCACTCTCGATGCATACGGCGATAGGAAGACCAGCGCTGTCTGTTGCTGCCATGATCTTGGTGCCCTTACCCCGCTTGGTTTTCCCAACAGAAGCGCCCCTTTTTTCGCCGAGGCAAACGTGCCGTCGACGAAACATTCTCGTAAGTCGATTCCACCGCGATCGTGCAGATCGCGCGCGAGTTCTTGGAGTATCCGTCTCAACACGCCTGATCGGACCCACTGTTGAAATCGTCGATGGCACGTCTGATACGATGGATATCGTTCGGGCAAATCGTGCCACGGTGCACCAGTTCTCAAGACCCACAAAATACCGTTGAGAACGGCGCGAGATTCTTTCCAGGGCCTACCTCGACCATCGTCGCGACGACGCGGCTGAGGGATCAGCGGATCGAGAACGGACCACTGTGCGTCCGTCAAATCCATTACAACGATTATAGCGCATCATATAGTACATTACCATACGTATTTAAGTATTTATGAGATGCCTTCTAGTTCACCCTGCAGTCCGGCGTCTGAATGCGCAATGTGAAACGCTCGCGTCGCCGGAGCAAATCGTCGGGTACGACGTGCCGTTGGTCTCCGAGGCCGGCCTCTATCGGTAGGGCGGCGCGAGCGTCCTCGTCATTGCCATGAGGAAACGATGCGCTCGTCGATGCCATTCGCGAATTCTACGCGGATTTACGTGACCGCATTCCCACCGTCTCGCACGCTGGGGTGCTTTCGCGTGGGCGCCATCGCAAACCGTGGCTCCGAAACTTCGCGATCAGCGCATGGTACCGGCCGGGCGGAGGATGCGTTATGGATGCGGCCGGCTTCGCGAGCGCCTACGGACTCTCGACGAGCATCGGCTTGCGGCCGTTCCTCGTGCTCGCACTCGCGTCGCTCGCGATGCATCTCGGATATCTGCACCCCGCGCGGGCCTTCGCCTATCTCGGCAGCGACGGCGCGACGTGGCTGCTCGCGGCACTCGCTGCGCTTGAATTCGTGGGCGATAAAGTGCCCGTGCTCGATCACACGCTCCACGCGTTACACGTTGCGACCAAACCGATCGCGGCCGCGCTGCTCGTGGGCAGCGTCATGCCGGGCGCCGGCCCAGGCGGTGACGCAAGCGGCGTTGCGACGTACGCGATCATGGGCGGCGCGGCGCTCAATGCACTCGGCGTCCATGCGGGGGTCGCGTCGCTGCGTGGCGCGTCGACGACGATGACCCTCGGTCTCGCGAACCCCGCCGTTAGTCTCATCGAAGATGTGCTCGCCGTCGGCGCGACGGTGCTCGCGATCGTCGCGCCGTTCGCGGGCGCCCCACTCGCGCTCGCGCTCACGATCGTCCTGCTCTTGATTGTGCGCGCGGTCGTTCGTGCGCTGCGGGGCCGCGTGCGAACGACGACGCTGACGACGTAGCGCAACCTCGGGCGTTCACATGCTCGCAGCGGCACCGCGGCGGCGTGCAAAGGGAAACGCCTGTGGTTGCAGCAGCACGATCGTGCGTTGCGCGACGCGCAGTAAGCCCACGTCGGCGAGCACGCCCAGTTCTTTGGTCAACGTCTCGCGGCTCGTCCCGATCAGATCGGCCAGATCTTTATGCGTGAGGCTAAGCGCGATGCGCACGGTGCCGTCATCTTCGCGCACGCCGTGGTCGGCGGCGAGACGACCCAACACGTCGACCAGTCTTCCCGGCACGCTTTTTCCGGCGAGCTCCGTCACGTCGCGTTCGATGGCCGCCAAGCGCAAAGCGATCCCGCGGGCGAAGCTTGCGGAGATGACGGCGTCGGCGCGCAGACGCCGTTCGAAGAGGGCTGCATCGAGCCGGCAGACGCTGCCCGGATCGAGTGCGACGGCACTTGTCGCGCGACGCGCGAGCTCCGTCATCCAGGACAGTTCGCCGAAGAGGTCGCCGGGATTGCGAATACCGACGATCGATTCGAGGCCGGCCGCATTCGTGCGCACGATCTTCACCCGGCCGCTAGCGACGACGTAGACGCAGTTCGCGTCGTCGTCGGGTGTGTAGAGCAGATCGCCGCGCGCGACCACGATGCGCTTTGCATCGGCGAGCAATGCCGCGCGTCGCGTGTCGTCGAGCTGCGCGAGGTTCATCGCCCGCCGCGCAGGGCGCGTCCCGGCCGCGCCCCCGTCGCCTCGCCGCCCCGCACGACGGCTCGGCCGTTGACCCACACCGCCTCGATCCCGCGCGGATACGCGTACGGCTGCGCATACGTGGCCACATCCACGATCGCGGCTGCGTCGAAGAGCACGAGATCCGCATAACCGCCGAGCGCGATGCGCCCGCGTTCGACGAGACCGAATTGATCCGCCGCCAGCGACGTCATGCGCCGAATCGCCTCGCCGAGTTCGAAGGTGTGACGACCGCGCACGTAACGCCCGAAGATGCGCGGAAAGCAGCCGAACGTACGCGGATGTGGTAGGCCCTGCACGGTCGGGCCATCGAGCGCGCGGGCCGCTGCATCGCTGCCGATCGATACGAAGTCGGCCGACAGAACGCTTGCGACGTCGTCCTCGTCGAGCGCAAAAAAGATCGCCTGGACGTCGAGGGCCTCTTCGCGCAGCAAGCGTAGTGCAGCGCGCGGCGGCGAGAGCCGCCAACGTTCCGCGAGTTCGTCGACGCGCAGACCCGCAAGCGGCGCATTGCGTTCGCTGCCGACGGTCGAGACCATGATATCGTGCCATTCGCCGTCGCGATCGAGCGCGAGCCGCAGCGCGAGCGCCGTGGCGGTTGGCGGATCTGCCAGCCGCGCCAGGGTTGCCTCACGTCCGCCCGCGAGCGCGTCTTCCGGCAGAATCGTAGCGAGGTCCGTCCACATCGCGACGTAGGGATAGGCGTCGGCGGATGCCGCCAGGCCGGCCGCGCGGGCTCGCGCGATCGCTGCAAGCGAGCGATGGACGGTGCCCCAGTTCTTCTTGCGCGCGGCCTTGTGATGCGAGACGTGCACGGCGACCTCCGCGGCACGGCCGATGGCAAGCGCCTCATCGACGGCGGCGAGCATGGCGTCGCTTTCGTCGCGAATGTGCGAGACGTAGCGCGCCATGCCGGCTTCGCGCCCCGCCGTCGCGCAGGCGACGAGTTCGTCGAAATCGGCGTAGCGCGACGGCACGTAGATGAGCCCGCTCGAGACGCCGAGTGCGCCGTGTTCGATCGTTTCGCGCACGAGCGCACGTTGCGCTCGTGCTTCGTTGGCTTCGAGCCGCCCGTCGCGATCGCCCGCGACGCAGCGTCGTGTCGTGCCGAGGCCGACGAGCGTCGCGACGTTGAGCGCGACGCCGCTGCGTTCGACGCTCGCAAAAAATTCATCGAGATCGCGCCACGACGCATCGACCCCGACGGCGCGTGCAGCGGCGACCTTTCGTTCGCGGGCGAGTCCCTGCAGCGGAGCCACCGACGTCCCGCAGTTCCCAGCGATCTCCGTCGTGACGCCTTGCCGGATCTTCCCAAGACAGCGGCCATCGGCAAGCCAAAGCTCGTCGGAATGCGAATGCACGTCGATAAAACCGGGCGCGAGCGTGCGTTCTCGCCCGTTGGTGCGCCGATAGGCGTCGTGCTCGGCGAGATTCCCAAGCAGAGCGATGCGTTCAGCGACCAAGCCGACGTCGATTGTTCGCGGCGACGTGGAGCAGCCGTCGTATACGAGCGCCCCCTCGATAATCTCGTCGATCATGCGAGTTTAAGGCTGATTGCCGTGGGTACGAGCCTGACGTACGCTAGCGTACCACTCCTCATTTCGCCGGGTGCGAAAGGGTTATGCAAATGGCAGACCAGTCCTCGAAGGCCGATCCGAAAGATAAAGTCGGTGGCGAGATGTCCGTTCGCGAAGCTGGGAAAAAAGGCGGCGACACGGTTCGCGAGCGGTACGGCAGCGGATTTTACGAGACGATCGGCCGCAAAGGCGGGCAAGCCACGCGCGAACGTCATGGCGCGCAGTTCTATGAAGCGATCGGCCAAAAAGGCGGCCGCGTCGTCAAAGATAAGTACGGCTCGGATTTTTATGAAGAGATCGGGCACAAGGGCGGCCAAAAAGTTAAGCAATTAATCGCTGAAGCGAAAAAGAATATCGCGGCTGAGAAAGCCGCGGCCGACAAGAAGGTACAGGGCTAGTCACTAGAAGCGTAGGGAGCCATTCACGGCGCCTATTGCGACGTTACCGCTTCTGACGTCGAAGGTGAGGCTGCCGACCGCAAGAGGACTGTCGCTACCGGTATGAACGAGGATGCGTTGTGCGAGCGTGAGCTTTTGCGCCGCATCGCTCCATACGGCAGACGTCGTTTCGAAAGAACGCGCTGGAACGGTTCCGACGGATTCGACTTTCAGCGGGCCTGTCGCCGTGAAGTCGCGCGAGACCGTATTGACGGTCATGTGCGCTGCACGCATGCGTAGGTAGGCTTTTCCTTTTTTGTAGATCACTCCGTTGTGAACGTTCTCCAGTTGTAAGACGGTTTGGTCCGCATTGCTGATGATCTTGTCATAGTCGGCGGCCCACGATTTGAAGCGCAGCTTTTGACCGTTGACGCGACCGTTGCTGAAGACGATCTGCGAGTTTGCCGGCGGTGCCGGACGTTCGCCTTGACCGGCCTTGTAAATGCCGACGGCCAGGATGCAGACGAGGACGAGCGTAACGATGAGCGCACCGATCTTCATCACTGCGGGCGATGCTCGCGACGTCCGAAGAGGATAATGCCGCCCGCAAGCATGGCGAGCCCCATTGCGATATTCGTTCCGCCGATTGCATCGTACGGCGTGTTGACGCTCGAGCCGATCTCGCCCGTCACGATCGCTTGTTCGGTGAGTCGGCTCGCGCGCGTGTAGCGGCCGTTCGGCGCGATGAGACCGCTGATCCCCGTCGATGCCGCACGGACGACCCAGCGACCGGTTTCGAGGGCGCGCATCTGCGCGATTTGCGCGTGCTGATACGGTCCGGCGCTCGTGCCGAACCAGGCATCGTCCGTCGCCACGAGCAGCGCCGTCGCGCCGTCGCGCACGTCGCCGCCGACGAGATCGGTGAAGCCGGATTCCCAGCAAATGACCGGTCCATACCGTAAGCCGTCCACCGTTACGAGGCCGTTGCTCGTTCCGGTAAGGAAATGCGATGCGTTGCGCGCCCAGGGAATCCAGCCCAGAAGTGCGGCGAATGGAACGTGTTCGGCAAACGGAACGAGTTGACGTTTATGGTAGATCGCGTCGAGACCGCCATCGGGGCGGAAAAAATAGAGGACGTTATAGGCGCCGTCCGCGCCAAGCTCATTGGTGCCGACGATGAGTTCCGCATGGGCGCGTTTGGCAAGCGCCGCGAAGCGCGCCGACAAGGACGGATAGCGATTCAGGGGTACCGGGATCACCGTCTCGGGCCATACGATGAGGGCGGGATGCGTCTTTGCGGCTCGCAACGTCAGCGCCTCGTAGCGCGTCAGCGCTTGCGTGAAAGCCGCAGGCGTGAACTTTAGGCTCTGTGCGATGTTGCCTTGAACTGCGGCGACGCGATGCGCCGGTGTGGCGAGCGTACGCGCGGGCCAGACGATCCATGCGAACGCGATGAGCGCGAGCGATGCGACTGCCGCGAGCGCCGCGTCGACGCCGCTGCCGCGCACGGCTCGCAGACGAATCGCGAAGGCCGCGTACGCGCCGAAGGTACACACGACGAACGTGATTCCATACGAGCCGGCGAGTGCCGCGAGCGGCGCGAGCGGCGTTGCGACCTGCGTGTAACCGAGGCTCGCGAAAGGGACGCCGAGGACGCCGAGCCCTTCGCTGCGCAGCCATTCGCCGGCGGCGTACAGCGCGGCGCCGGCCAGCGGTACGAGCGCTCGCGCGGCGCGGTCGCGCCGGGCAAGCGCACCGGCGGCGAAGGCGACGAGTGCACCGACGAGCGCGAAGCCGAAGAATGCGTCGGCGATCGCCGGTCCCAAGGCAAGCACAAAGCCGAATGGCGCGACGAGCGCCCCGGCAGTCTCGCCGAACCACCAGAAGTTTATTGCGAAGAAGACGGTGCCCGCGAGCCACCCGATCCAGAAGGCGCGCTTCGGCGCTACCCCAAACCAGGCCCAAAAAAGTGCCCCCGCGCCGAGCGGCGCGCAGATCGCCACGTTCGTCTTCGGGAACGCCAATGCCATCACGACCGCGCCGAGCGTCGCCATCACGAACGGAATCAATGAGGATACCATGCTCCGCCGCGTCGCATTCGCCACGTTCGCATTCGCCATCGTACTCGTCGTCGCGTGCGGTCGCCAAGTTACGCCAGATCCAACTCTTAGCACGGGTTCCAATCTTGCGGGTCGCATGGTCGTTCGGTTCCGCACGAACGGTCAGCTCGACTTCAACCGGTATACCTATGCCATCGTAATCGACACGTGCGGCGGGAAGCCCCCGTATCCCAATGCCTTCGCGACGACGTTCAACGATTATTCGTATGCCTTCTTGATCGGCGGTTCGTACGGGACCGCGCAGCCGGCGCTCTTGCAGTACATCATCACGCCGGGCGCCTCGAATTCACTCAATCCGCAAAGCGTGCCTTTGGGTGCCTCGACGACGCAGCTCGTGCTCAATAGCAATCAGCAGAACTCAGAATTCCAGTTGACGTTCGTCCGCGAACAGCTCAACAATCCGCTCCGTGTCGGGCAACCCTGCCCGAATATCACGCCCGCGCCGGGAGCCACGTCGCCCGGCGCCGCGCCGCCGAGCGCCGCGCCGACAACGCTGGCGCAGCAGACCTGGTATTTCAATTTCTTCTCCATCGATAACACGACGAAGGCCGTGCTCGACTCCCTCGGCATCGGCGGTGCGCAGGATACGTCCTTCAACGGTATCGGCATCCAGACGAATCTCACCAACCAATATCCGATCTTCCGACCAGCGGGTTCGATCCCCGCGGGTGATCCCGCCGCCGCGCTCAACGGCGGCCAGATCGACAACTACCAGTAGTCCTACAACGTAAAGCTTTGCGGGATGATCGGCGATTTCTGACCACCGAAACCAAAACCGCCGCCCTGTCCCGGGAACGCTAAGATGACGAAATTGAATGAGAACTGTTTGAGGTCTTGATTGTACGAGCCCTGAATATTGTAACAGTCATCGATCGTTCGGCTGATGTAAATATTTTTACTCGTCAAGCGATTGTGATTCTTCCAATCGATGTTCGTCGTGAATTCAAGGGTGGTATCGCGGCCGAACGGCGTAATCGCTTGCACGTTTGTCTGATTGAATCCGAGTCCGGGCCCTGGCTGATAATACCCGCCGAAGACGAGATACGAGCGCGTCGACGGCCGCAGGTTGAGCTGATAGTTGAGTGCTTGCGCCTGGCGATTGAAACTCGTGCCCGTCGCGAGCTGGAAAGAGTATGCGTCACGATTGAAAAAACGCACCGTTTCCTGTGCGGAGTGGGCGCCTGCCGAGAGCCGATCGAACAGCTGAAACGGCACGTTTGCCGGCCCGATCGGATGCTGTTCGTTGTAGGTAAGCGAGTTGACGATGTGATTGCCGATTGGGGTCGAGAGCGACGCGTTCTGCTGATCGAACGCTTTGAGATCGCCCGTGCCGTAGTAGTCTTGCACCAAATTATAGTGCGCGCTGAAATCGCTCGAGCCGAGCACCTTGAAGAAAACTGATTCGTCGATCTGCGCTTGCGCGCGCGATGTCGAAAAGTGGTTTTGGGGTTCGGTATACTTGCCAACCGTAAATTGCAGTTGCGGGCCGAATTTGAGGCTACCGTAGTTGAGATGCGGTAGGATTTGCAACTCGGGGACGCGGTCGTAGCCGAAGGGGTTCGCCGAATAGTCGGTTTTCTCGTAGGCCAGGTTATAGTCGGCTAAGCGCGTGGAGAGGCGCGTGTTGCTGGAAAGCCGGAGCGTGTTGCTCGAGGAGATCTGACTGTTGAACTTCGCGTAGTCGAAATTGAGCTGTTGCTGCAGGGTTGGCGAAAACGTTATGTTCTCGTTGAACGCGATATTGAGGTTGTCGCTGAGCGCGCCGCGCAGGAAACGCGAAAACGTGAGGCTTTCCGTCGTTCCATTTCCTTGACGAATAAGCGAACCCGTCAGGTTGACCGTCGCGGGCAAGGTTAAGTTCGCACCGTAGTCGCTGATATAACTCAATCCGAATTGCCCGCGCACCCGGCGATTGAAGTTCTCGGTTTCCGTGATATCGACGTTCGTGTGCCGCACGTTCTGTAAACGATCGTTGATCGTATACGAGTCGATCGTCGTATAGCGGCGTTGCTTTTCAGAACCGAGAAATGCGACGTAGCCGAGGCCGAGGCCGCGTTTGGTGAAATATTCGAGCCGGTAATAGCCGTAGTAGGTTTCCGACGGTGCGAAGCCGATGCGCGCTTTGATGAAGAAGCCTTCGGTCTTATTGTAGCCGAAGAGCGGTAGAAAGCTCGCTTGGCGGCGTTGGTCGAGCGCCTCGACGAGTGGAATCACGAGTAGCGGCAGATAAAAGATCGCCGTCGGTCCTAGGAAAACGACGGCTTTTCGCGCGACGATCTTGCTGCCGGGGGTGACGTCGATGGAACGTGCCTCGACGTGATAGCCCGCGTGCGGGTTCTCACACGTGCTGAATGATGCGCGTTCGCCGTGCGAGACGCCATTGGTCCGCGCGGTCAGCGTTTGAGCGATGTAGTGCAGCTTCCCGCGCTGAACGCCTTCGATCGTCTCGCCTGCCCCGTTCTCCAGCGTCGCGCGACGCGTTTGCGTATCGAATGCGATTCGATCGGCGTACAAAATCGAATCCTGATTGCGGTTGACGAGATACGTGTGGCCGCTGACGACGATCGTGTGGTCGCCGTCGAAGTGCGCCCGATCGCCCACGACTTGGCCTTCGGTATAGAAGATGTGGACGTTGCCGTAGAGATCTGAGGGTTTGGTGCGATCGCTCGACCCCGCGAGACGGTCGGCGATCGAGACGATTTGATATGGTCCAAGCGTCGGTGCCGGACTCGCCTGGCCCGGACTTGAGGTTGGGGTCGGGGATGCGCCTTTCCCGGTGATCGGCTGCGGCGTGCCGCTGGGCCGCACGAGGAAAATCGGATCCGATTCGCGAGCCGTGGGACTGGTCGTCGGCAGTGGAACCGGTGACGCCGTCGGATTTCCCGCTGGATGCGGCGTCGACGGCACGATCTCTTGCGGTCCGGCCGGTGGCACGGGCGGGAGCGGGATCAGCGATGGACTGGAGCTCGGCACCGGACTCGCGCTTGCTGCCGCATCGGGCGTGCCCGTCGGCGTCGGGGTGGGCTGCTCCGTCGCCGTTGCCGCCACCGCCACTGCAAGGCGCGCATTGAGCGCGGCCAGGCGTGCGGGGTCGCGCTCGGGTGTGGCACTCACCGCGGTCGGCCTCGCCGCAGGCGCGTTCGAGCTTCGGCAATCGTGCGAGCTCAGCAAGGTCGCGACCGCCGGATCGAGTGGTCGCGGCTTCACGGGCTCGAGCGCGCGCGCGGGCGTGACGCTTCCGGATGCGATGATGCAAACGGCGAGGACGGCCGCCACGGCGCGACCGCGCCGCCGAACGGTCAGCGTTCGACCCGGCGGAACATGATTGCGCCCGCGAGTCCCATGATCATATTCGGCGTCCAGGCCGCAAGGTAGGGATTCATCGCGCCGTTTTTCCCGAGCGCCGAAAACGCCGACATCATGAGGTAGTATATGAAGAGCAGAAGCACCGACAGCGCAATTCCCAGCGGCCTGCCGAGGCTCTTGCCCTTCTTACCGATTTGCGCCGACAGGGGAAGCGCGAGGACGACGGCGACGAACGCTGCGAACGGAAACGCGAGCCGCTGCGCGAGTGTGATCTTCAGCACGCCAAGCGCCGTCCCGCCCTGACCCGTCGCCTGCATCGCCGCGATCTGCGTCTTGAGCTGCTTGGAATTGACGGCGTACGGATCGTTCGTCGTCGTGTTGATGAATTGTTCGATCGTCTCCCCGATGGGCAGACCGATATCCATGTCGCGAACGATCGCATTACCGTTGACTTCGCCGCTCGGTTTGAATAGCGTGACGCGGGCCCGCACCAGGTGCAAAACCTGACCGCGAACTTCCGCGGTACTCGCGTTGACGACGGTTCGGAACGGCGTCGTCGTCGCCTGCTCGAAGATCATGACGTTTTGCATGGTCCGGTGATCGGGCGCGATGTTCTCGACGTAGAAAACGTTCCCCGTCGCGTCATCCTTGCGAAAAAATCCCGGGATGATCGGCAGTTCTGCGCTCCGATAGACAATTTGATAGAAGGTGCGCGTCGAAAGATCGGTCGTGATCGGTGCAATGTTCTCGTTGATGTAATACGAGACGCCGAACATCGCGAGACCGCAGAGCAGCGGCGTCCGGCAGATACGCAGAAACGTGACGCCCGACGTGCGCAGCGCATTGATCTCGTTGTCACCCGCGAGCCGGCCAAACGCCAGCAGCGACGCCAACAAACACGCGAAGGGAAAGGCGAGCGGCGTGCTCTGCGGTATTCGGAACACGAGAAAGCGCAGCACCAGAAACGGCGGCGCATGCGCGTTGATGATGTAGTCGGCCGCCAAGAAGAAAATGTTGACGAACCAGAACAGCAGATACGCGCCGAACGCGAAGAGAAACGGGTAGAGGAGCTCGCGTAAGATGTATGCGTCGAGGATCGGCAAGAGTCGCGGCGCGCGGAACGGCGCCAGCGGCGCGGCTGCCCGAACACCCGGAACGGTCGCCACGCTTGTAGCTAGAGCGTCGTCGTGCGCGCCGCCGCCGTGACGCGGGCGACGTACGCGCGTGTCTCGGCGAACGGCGGGATGCCGCGGGACGCGTCGACTGCGCCCGGCCCAGCATTATAAGCCGCAAGCGCCAACGGCACGTTGTTATGATACCGGTCGAGCAAGTCGTGCATATAACGGCAGCCCCCGAGAACATTGGCTTCGGGATCGAACGCATTGACGACGCCGTATGTCGCGGCCGTCGCGGGCATCAATTGCATTAAGCCCTGCGCGCCGGACCGGCTCACGGCAGCCGGATCGCCGTGCGATTCGATCTGAACGATCGCGCTTACGAGAACGGGCGAGAGGCCGCTGCGCGCGGCACCGTCGTTCACGAGGCGCCGCAACGCAAACGAATCCATCGCATGCGGCCCGCCTGGAACCCAACCTCCGCCGCCACAGCCGCATAACGCGCTCAGCAACAGTATCGCGGCCACGAATCTCACGTCGCCGAAGCGCTTCCGCCTTTCGCAGTCCACGGCCTTTTCATCGGCCACAATGCCAGGCTCTTTACATCAGCCGCCTTGCGCCGCCGCGATGCCCAGGCTATAGTGGTGCAAAGTGGTGTCCGGTGGGACGAAGTGGAGGTCTTTTCCTGGCTCGCGATGTCTCGCGCTTTACGGGTCGTGCTGAGTCCGCTCTCGACGATAAGAGCCGGCTGGTCGTGCCCGCCCGTTTCCGCGACCGTCTTGGGGCGAAGTTCATCATCACGATCGCCGAGCCGGACCCGTGCTTGGCCCTATATCCGCAGGCGACGTGGGAAGCGTTTTGCGAACGGCTCGAAGCGGCCCCGGTCAAGGACGAGCGTTATCGTCGTTTCGTGCGGCATCTCTTCGCCCACACGGACGAGGCGACGCTCGACGCTCAGGGGCGTCTGGTCGTAGCCCCGGCGCTGCGGACCTATGCGGGCCTCGAACGGGATGCCGTCTCGATCGGCTCGTTGACCCGCGTCGAGGTTTGGGCCAAGGAACGCCTCGGCGTTTCAACTCCTTCGCCCGACGAAGCGGCGGCGTTTACGACGGAGCTCGGGCTCTATTAACGATGCCGCTCAAACGCCGCACGTCCCCGTTCTGCTTGCCGAGTCGCTCGCTGCGCTCGCCGTCCGCCCTGGCGGCACCTACGTCGATGCGACCTTCGGCGCCGGCGGCCACACGCGCGCGATCGTCGAAAGCGGCGGCCGCGTCGTCGCGTTCGACCGCGATCCGGCGGCCTCGCTTCCAGCGGACCTCGTCCCGGCCGTCACGCTCGTGCGTCGCACGTTCGGTGACCTCGCCGCTTCCCTCGATGAGCTCGAGCTCGCGCAGATCGACGGCGCGCTCTTCGACGTCGGCGTATCGTCGCTGCAATTCGACCGGCCGGAGCGCGGTTTCTCACTCGCCGCGGATGGTCCGCTCGATATGCGCATGAGCGGCGCTGGGCCGACCGCGTACGATCTTTTGGTTGAGTCGAGTGAAGCGGAGCTCGCCGATATCATCTTCCAGTATGGCGAAGATCGGGCGGCGCGACGCATCGCGCGCGCGATCGTGCAGACTCGCGAAGCCAACCGCTTGCCCGAGCGAACGCTCGAACTCGCGCGGCTGATCGCGGGCGTCGTGCACGTACGCGGCAAGCGCGAGCGCATCCACCCCGCGACGCGCTCGTTTCAAGCGCTGCGCATCGCCGTCAACGACGAGCTGGGCCAACTCGAACGCGGTCTCGACGGCGCGATCGCGCGCACGCGACCGGGGGGCCGCATTGCCGTAATCAGCTTTCACTCGCTAGAGGACCGCATCGTCAAAGCCCGTTTTCGCAGCGACGAGCGCGTGTCGCGCGTGACCAAAAAACCACTCCAAGCCGGCGACGCCGAGCTCGCGCGTAACCCGCGATCGCGGTCAGCGAAGCTTCGGGTCGCGGAGCGCTTACCGTGATCGCACGTCCTCTTCCGTACGAAGAAGTTCCGCGTTCGCCCCGCGGCACGCGCTCCGGCCGTAACGCGGCATACGTCCGTCGCAAGCGCACGCGCCGCCAGCGTTACGCAAACATCGCGCGAATCTTCACGACGGTCGGCATCCTGACGGTCGCAATCGTCGTATATCTGGCGCTCATGGCCAATGTGACGCGCATGAATTACGAGCTTGCAAAGACGGTTCACGCCAAGACGGCGCTCGTCGATGAATCGTCGCGTCTCGACGATCGCATCGCGCGCTTGGTAACATCCGAGCGACTCGCCGTGATCGCCAAGCACCTCGGCATGCACGAGCCCGACACGTTCGCGCGGATCACCCTGCCCCGGGCGCATCCCGGCACACGACCTGCCGCACCGCACGGGATCGCTTTTCTTACCTGGCTGAAGTGATGTCCCCCCGGCGTCCGGCGGAAGCCGCCGCGCGCACGAGTGCGTTCCGAGCGAAATGCGTGTTCTACACGCTCGTCGTGCTCGCATTATTTCTTGCGACGCGGCTTTACATCGTGCAAGTCCGCGATGGTCCCAAACTTTCCGCCCGGGCCTACGAACAACGTCTCGAAACGGTGAATTACGCGGCGCATCGCGGGACGATCTTCGATCGCAACGGAACGGCGCTCGTCCGGTCGTTACCGTCGCAGAGCGTCTACGCGACCACGCACGACGTGGTCGATCGTCGCGCCACCGCGCGCGCGCTCGCACGTGTGTTGCCGGATCGCCCGGTCGCGAGTCTGGCGGCTGCGCTCGATTCGGCGTCGCCGTACGTGCAGATAGAACACAAGGTCACACGCGATCAGTCCGACCTCATAACGAAGCTCGCTTTGCCGGGGATCAGCATCGTTCCCGAAGTGACCGGCGCACGCTTCGTGCCGGCCGGCCGGCTCGCTTCGAGCGTGCTCGGTTTCACGGGCTTCGATGAAAACGGGCTCGACGGCGTCGAGTATTCATTCGATAGCGTGTTGCGCGGTTCGCCCGGCAAGATGGTTCTCGAAGCGGATCAATTCGGCCGCGGCCTGCCCTTCGCGCAACCGCACGTCGTCGTCGCCGCGAAGCCCGGGCACTCGCTCGCGCTCACGCTCGATTCATACCTGCAATTCAACGTCGAACGTATCTTGCGCGAGGCCGTTCATACGTGGCGAGCGGAAAGCGGCAGCGCAGTCGTGATGAATCCGCAAAGCGGCGAGATTCTCGCGCTCGCAAACACACCCGATTACGACGTTCGTAATTATTCGCACGCGACACCCGATCAGCGCCGCGATCGCGCGGTAATGGACGCCTACGAACCGGGCTCGACGTTCAAGCTCATCACGGCTGCGGCCGCACTCGATAGTGGAAAAGTTACGACAGAGACGCAGTTTGCGGCGCGCGATGCGATCAGCGTGGGCGGGCGCACGATCCACAATGCTGAAGACGGCTTTCTAGCAGGTTCGGGCAGCACCGAAAACCTCGAAGAGATCATCGCGAAATCGCACAACGTCGGCGCTGCCGAAGTCGGCCTGACGATCGGCCGCAAAACCATGTACGATGCGATGGTGCGCTTCGGGTTCGGCTCGCCGACCAAGGTCGGCTTACCGGGCGAGAATCCGGGCATCTTGCCGGCCGTTGCGACCTGGAGCGCGACATCGCTCCCGACGATCGCGTTCGGACACGGCGTCGCAACGACGCCGCTTGCGCTCGCGCGCGCGTACGCCGCGATCGCCAACGGCGGCCTGCTCATGCGCCCGCGCATTCTTTCGGCAATCTACGACGGCGCTGGGCGGCTCGTGTATCGCTATCGGCCGGAGATCGAACGACGCGCGATCAGCAAACGAACGGCCGCAACGTTACGTCGCTATCTGCGCGCCGTCGTGGTGCGCGGTACCGGGAATCCGACGGCGCAGATCGCGGGATACACGACCGCCGGAAAAACCGGGACGGCGCAGGTGGCGGAGAACGGTGTCTACGTGCCGGGGGAATATATCGGTTCGTTTGTCGGGTATGTGCCCGCCGAAGCGCCGCGTTATGTGATCCTCGTGAAGGTTGCGCGTCCGCGCGGCGCGATCTACGGCGGCATCGTCGCGGCGCCGGCTTTTGCCGAGATCGCGAAGATCGCGATGATGCACGCAGGCGTTCTACCGGCGGGCGTCCGTCTCGCGGGGCGTGCGGTCCGGTCGTCGTCCGCGTCGAAGCGGAGACTATGACGAACGCTCCGGCCGGTACGATGGTTCTGGGCCCGCTCGTCGCCACCGTCGCGGGCGCCCGCCTTCATGGCGACGCGGCGACGACGGTCACCTCGCTCGCGCACGATTCGCGTCAGGTTTTGCCGGGGGCGCTCTTTGTTGCACTCCGCGGCGAACGCGTCGACGGGCATGCGTATCTCGCGGCTGCGCTCGCCGCCGGGGCACGTGCGCTCGTCGTCGATGCGGCCTACGCGGCCGCCCACGGTGTGCCGCACGCCGCCGCGGCAACGATCGTCGTGCCCGATTCGCGGCGCGCCCTCTCGTCGCTCGCAAATGTCTACTATGGCGAACCGACGCGCGCGATGCGTGTTACGGGTGTCACGGGCACCAACGGCAAGACGACCACGACCCATCTCATTGCGGCGATCCTGCCTGCGGGCGGCATCGCAACGGGATTGATCGGTACGCTCGGCGCGCGGTTCGGCGGCGCGATGTGGTCGCTCGACAATACGACGCCGCCGGCGCTCGAGCTCCAGGCGCTCTTCGGCGAGATGCGCGACCGCGGTGCCCAGGCCGTCGCGATGGAAGTCAGCTCGCACGCGCTAGCACTCGATCGCGTTGCCGACGTGACCTTCGCGCTCGCGGTACTTACGAACGTCACGCGCGATCATCTCGATTTTCATGGCACGCTCGAAGCGTATGCGATGACGAAACGTGCGCTCTTCGCCGGACGACCACCCGCGGGCTCGCCCTTTCCCGATGCGCCGCTTGCGATCCTCAATGCCGACGACGCATACGGCAGACGCTGGGCGGCCGAACTCGCGGCGCTCGATCAAGCGCCGGTCACGTACGGCTTCGCCGATGCGACGGTGCAGGCGCACGATTTAGACTTGCGTGCGGACGGTAGCACGTTCGTCGTCGACGGTTTGCGCTTCACGATTCGTCTCCCGGGGCGCTTCAATATAGCAAACGCTCTTGCGGCGCTCGCGGTGGCGCGCGCCTACGGCGTTCCGGACGGCCTGACCGCACGGGCGCTCGCGGCATTCGAAGGCATGTGCGGGCGCATGGAACATCTCGCCGGCGGCGGGATCGACGTCCTCGTCGATTACGCGCATACGCCGGACGCGCTCGATGTCGTGCTCCGCGCCGCGCGCGAGACCGCGCGCGGCAACGTGACGGTCGTCTTCGGATGTGGCGGCGACCGCGACCGCGGCAAGCGTCCGGAAATGGGGCGCGTCGCAAGCGCAGTGGCCGATCGCGTCGTCGTTACGAGCGATAATCCACGTAATGAAAGCCCGCAAGCGATCCTCGACGAGATTCTCACCGGCGTCGGGCATGCGGATAACGTCGTCGCACTGCTCGACCGGCGCGCGGCGATCGCGCATGCGATTGCGAGCGCTCGTCCCGGCGACGTCGTGGTCGTCGCCGGCAAAGGCCATGAGACGCATCAAATCATCGGTACGGCAGTGAATCATTTTGACGATCGCGACGAAGTGCGCGCCGCGCTCGCGGCACGCGGACCCGTAGCGCCGTGAGCGTACCGACGATGCTCGCGATCGAAGCGACGGCGGCGAAGGCACTGGCTCCCGCAGCGCTGCCCGCGACGCTCGATATCTCGATCGACTCCCGTACGCTCGTTCCCGGGCAAACCTATCTTGCGCTGCGCGGCGAATCGTTCGACGGTCACGCCTTCGTGGCCGACGCGCTTGCTGCGGGCGCGGTGGCGCTCGTCGTCTCCGAGCGACGTTCGGTTCCGGCCGGCATACCGGCCCTCGTCGTCGCGAGCACGGGCGCCGCATTGCTTACGCTCGGCGGTGTCGCACGCTCGCAGTCAGCGGCGAAGGTCGCCGCCATCACGGGCAGCGCCGGCAAGACGACGACCAAAGCGCTGCTCGCGCATGTGCTCGAACGCGCCGGGCGCGGCCCGGTCCGCGCCACGCCCGCCAATGAGAATAACGAGATCGGCGTCGCGAAACTGTTGCTTGGCATCGCTCGCGACACGGCCTTCGTCGTGGCCGAACTCGGCGCGCGTCACACGGGCGATATCGCACCGCTCGCCGCGGCCGCGCGTCCCGACGTCGCGGTTTTGACCAACCTCGGCGAAGCGCATCTCGAGATCTTCGGATCGCACGCGGCGCTCGCCGAAACGAAGTGGGCCATTTTCGGCACGGGTGCGCGGCCCGTGCTCAATGCGGCCGATGCGACATCACGCAAGCGGGCCGCAAGCCTTGCTCGTCCCGTGATTTGGTTCGCCGCCGACGACGCTCGCGCAGAGACCGTCCCGAGCGGCGATGGATTCGTCGCGATTCGAGAGGCGGAAAACGGCTACGTCCTCGTCGTGCGTGGCGCTCACGACGCGCGTGAAATGGTGTTCCCGTGTGCGATCGGGCTCGCGGGCACGCATAATCTGGCGAATCTCGCCGCCGCGGCGGCCGCAGCCATTGCGCTCGGCATCGCGCCCGCGACGATCGCCGCGGCTTGTGCCGGCGCAACGTTGCCGCAGGGCCGCTACGAGCGCATCGAGCTCGACGAATTCGCGCTGATCTACGACGCGTACAACGCTTCGACGAGCGGCATGCTTGCGACGCTCGCGTCGTTCGCGCGCGAACGCGCCGTTCGGCGCATCGCGGTGCTGGGCAGCATGGCCGAGCTTGGCGACGATGCTGCCGCGATGCACGCACGAGTGGGAGCCGCGGCCGCGCGCAGCACGCTCGATGCTTTGCTCGTCGGCGGTGACTTCGCCGAGGATCTCGGTCGCGGCGCGCGCGCGGCCGGCTTCGCCGAGGATCGCATCGTGCGTTTCTCGAGCAACGACGACGTGATCGCGTGGCTCGTGCACAACGCACGTACGGGCGATCTGGTCCTGCTCAAAGCGTCGCGTCGCTATAAACTCGAGGAGATCGTTGAAGGTCTTCGGACCGAGCGCGGTCGTACCGCACCGACGCATGGCTGAAGTCGCCCTCGCGCTCCCCACAACGATCGGCCGTTCCGCTCCGGAGGCACGCCGCGCGCCCTTCGGCGCGAGCTTCGTTGCGATTCCCGTTCGCACGCGGCTCGTCGGCGCGGGTGACGATCTCGCGGGACTCGTCGCAGTGGCGGTGCGCGGCATCGCTCGAACGGGCGACGTGATCGCGGTCTCCGAAACCGCAGTCGCGATCGCCCAAAATCGCATGATCGCAGCCGAAACGATTCGCCCGAGCCGGCTGGCCTACGCGCTTTCCCGCCGTGCCGGTGCGCTTGCGACCATCAACCAGCCCGAATCGATGCAACTCGTGATCGACGATGTCGGCGCCGGGCGCGTGGCGTGCGCCGCGATCGCGCATCTCATCGGCCGGCTCGTCGGGCGGCGCGGTGTCTTCTATCGCGTTTTGGGTGAAGCGATCTCGACGATCGACGGCTACACGGGAACCTTAGCGCCGTTCGATCGCACGATCGTCCTCGGACCCGAAGATGCCGACGGCGCCGCCACGGCGCTTGCCGGCCGGGTGGGTGCGCACGCGGTCGTGGTCGATGCAAACGATTTGGGTATCGCCAAAGTCCTCGGCGCATCGGCGGGCGTGCGCCGCGCGCACGTGGAGGCAGCGTTGCGGAACAACCCGCACGGCAATGGCGACGAACAGACGCCAATCGTCGTGCTGGCCTGGCGCGGCGCCGGTCCGAGTCCGCTCGTCGCGGAGCGCGCGCGATGAATCACGGGATGGCGGGGACGCTCTATTTCGGCTCGATCTTCATCGCGGGGCTTGCGCTCTCGCTCGCGCTCGGGCGGCCGCTCATCGCAGCCCTGCGCCGGATCGCGTTCCGGCAGCATGCCTACGAAGACGCGCCGCAGACGCACGCGAAGAAATCGGGCACGCCGACGATGGGCGGCGTGCTTTTTTTCGTCGCGTTGCTTTACGCGGCGCTCGCGCGCCCCGATGCGACGACTTTGGCGCTCGCCGCGCTCGGCACCGGTTGCGGCCTCATCGGTTTCGTCGACGATTACATGTCGATCCGGCGCGGACGCAACCGCGGCTTACGCGCACGCGATAAGTTTGTGTTGACGGTGCTTGCGGGCGTGGTCTTTCTCGCCCTCGCAGCACGCGTCGCGGACGCGACCTACGGCGATGTGATCTTCGTCGCCCGGCACAGCGCGTTGCACGCGCCGCATTGGCTGTGGTACGGCGTGGGGCTGCTCGCGATTCTCGCGACGACGCATGCGGTCAACCTCACCGACGGGCTCGACGGACTTGCCGGCGGCACGGTCTTGCCGCCGCTGTTCGTCATCGCGTGGCTCGCCTATCGTGCGCAGCTCTACGGCGTCACGTTCGTCGATCTTGCGCTGGCGGGCTCGGTCGTGGGATTTCTCTTTTTCAACCGGCACCCGGCTCGCGTCTTCATGGGCGATACCGGGGCGCTGGCCGTCGGCGGCGTGCTCGCGGGAAGCGCGATTCTCACGGGCACGCATCTGCTGCTGCCGCTCATCGGCGGCGTCTTTGCAGCCGAAGCACTATCAGTCATCATTCAGGTCACGTACTTCAAAACAATGCATAAACGGATTTTTCGCATGAGTCCGCTGCACCACCATTTCGAACTCGGCGGGTGGCCCGAAACGAAAGTCACGAAGCGTTTCTGGACCGCTTCCGCCCTGCTTTCGCTCGCCGGCGTGGCGATCGTCCGATGACGGGTACCTTCGATCGCCACGAGCGCGTGCTCGTCATCGGTCTGGGCCGCAGCGGCATCGCAAGCTGCGCGGTCTTGCGTGCGCGTGGGGCGAAGGTCTTCGCGACCGACGAGAAGCCGCGCGCAGCGCTCGAAGCGACGATTGCGGAACTGGCCGCAAACGACGTCGCGTTCGTCGAACCGCACGCGATCGAAAGCGTGCTCGGCGCACTCACCGCGTGCGTCGTATCGCCGGGCGTACCGCTCAACATCGATCTGGTCCGGCGCGTGCAGGCGGCGCGCATATCGGTCTACAGCGAGATCGAAGTCGCGTATCGGATCTCCAAGGCGCCGATGGTCGCAATCACGGGTACCAAAGGCAAGACGACGACGACGGCCCTGGTCGGTGCGATGTTCCGGCGCGCCGGCAAGACGACGCACGTCGGCGGCAATATCGGCAACGCGCTCATCAACGAGACATTCGTCGCGCAGAGCGGCGACTGGGTCATCGCCGAAGTCTCGTCGTTTCAGCTCGAATCGATCCGGTCGTTCAAGCCGCGCATCGCAGCGATCCTCAACCTTTCGCCCGATCATCTCGACCGCTACCATTCGATGGACGAATATAGCGAAGCAAAATTCCGCATTTTCGCCAATCAAAGTGCCAACGATACCTTCGTGGGCAACCTCGACGACGCACTCGTGGCAACGCTCCTGGACGGCGAGACCAAGCGCTTACCGTCGCGAGCGCTCTGGTACGGCATCGAACCGCGCCGGCGCACCGCGCTCTACGTGCGCAACGGGCGCATCACGTACGCGCCGCGGGCCGGCGACCCGCGGCCGGTCGAGATCATGCCGGTCTCAGAGATCCCGCTGCTTGGACCGCACAATGTATCCAATGTTCTAGCGGCGCTGCTCATGGCGCTCGCGGCCGACCTCGATCCGGAAGCGCTTCGCGCGGCGGTCGTCGATTTCGAGGCGCTGCCGCATCGTTTGCAGCGGGTCGCGACGTACGACGGCGTCACCTACATCGACGATTCGAAATCGACGAATCCCGGCTCCGTCGTTGCCGCGCTCAATGCATTTGCGGAACCGATCGTGCTCATCGCCGGCGGGAAATCGAAACGGACGGATTTTCGTGCGATGGGCGATGCTATCGCACGCCGCACGCGAGCCGTCGTGCTCATCGGCGAGGCCGCGGATGAGATTGCGGGCGTGGCAGGCGCCGTGCGCGTCGAACGCGGGTCATCGATGGCGGACGCCGTCGAACGCGCGCGAACGCTCGCGTTGCCGGGCGATGTTGTGCTCCTTTCACCGGGGTGCGCGTCCTTCGATATGTTTTCGTCTGCAGAAGCGCGCGGAGATGCATTTGCCGAGGCCGCACGTGCGCTCGCCGCCAGCGTCGAGCCCGCGCGATGAACGACCGAGTGTCGCGCGCTGGTCCCGATGCGGTGTTGATCGGGACGATCGCGGTGCTGGTCGCGATCGGTTTGATCATGATCTTCAGCGCGTCGAGCGCGTACGCGGTCGCGCTCCAGCATGACGCCGCGTATTTTCTCAAACGCCAAATGCTTTGGCTTGCGGTAGCGACCGCGGTCGCATACGTGGTCTATCGCATCGATTATCGGCTGTTGCGTTTGCTTGCGCCGTATACGGCCGTCGCGAGTATCGCGAGCCTGGTGATCGTCCTCGTGCCGCATGTCGGTATGATCGCGGGCGGTGCGCGGCGCTGGCTTGGGGCCGGGCCGCTGCAGTTCGAGCCTTCGGAGTTTGCAAAACTCGCGCTCGTGTTGTATTTAGCGTCCGCACTTGCCAACCGGGGCGATCGCATCCGCTCGCTTACCAAAGGCGTGTTTCCCCTTGCGTTCGTGACCGGTTTGATGGTGATTCTGGTGATCAAGCAGCCGGACTTCGGCACGGCGAGTCTGCTCGCGCTGACCGCGCTGATCATGCTCTTCGCCGCCGGTGCGCGCATCGCCCATCTATTGATGGTCGCGGCCGCCGTCACGCCGCCCGCGATTTTACTGATCCGTCACGATCCGTATAAATTGGCGCGCATCGTCGCCTTCATCGACCCGTGGAAAGATCCGCAAGATAAGGGCTTTCACATCGTTCAATCGCTGATGGCGCTCGGCAGCGGCGGCTGGTTCGGCGTCGGTCTGGGATTTTCGCATCAGAAATTTTTCTGGCTTCCCGAAGCGCACACCGATTTCATCGGCGCGATCATCGGTGAGGAGACGGGCTTCGCGGGGATGGCGCTCATCGTCGGACTCTTCGTGCTTTTCGCATACCGCGCGGTGCGCATCGCGCTTACGGCGAGCGACCGTTTTGGTTTTTTTCTTACCATCGGCTGCATGGCACTCGTGGTCGTGCAGGCTTTCGTCAATCTCGGCGTGGTCTCGTCGTCGTGGCCGGTAACCGGCGTCCCGTTACCGTTCATCTCGTTTGGCGGTTCATCACTCGTTACGTCGCTAGTCTCAGTCGCGCTCGTTTTGAACGTCGGGCGGCCGCGCGGATCCGCGCAGCGCCGGGCCGAGCCTATGGACGTGTCGCGCGCGAGCGTGCGACCGCGTGCGTACGCTTGGCGTTCGTGAACGTCGTGTTGACCGGCGGCGGGACGGGTGGTCACGTCTATCCCGCGCTCGCGCTTGCGGAAGCGTTGGCACGCGATCCGGCCTGTGCGCCGCTTGCGGTGACCTTCGTGGGGACGCGCGCCGGGCTCGAAGCGACCATCGTTCCAAAGGCCGGCGAGACGATCCGCTTCGTGCGCGCGGCGCCGCTGGTACGGAAGCTCGGATTCTCGCTTTTCCGAACGCTTGCGATCAATCTCGCGGGCTTCGTCGACGCGCTGCGGGTTCTGGGTGCCGTCAAGCCCGACGTGCTCGTCGCAACAGGCGGCTACGTTTCACTTCCGGTCGTTGCGGCGCTGCGCGCGATACGCACGCTCGGCCGTTCGCGCGCGCGCATCGCCGTCCTCGAGCCCAATGCCGTCGCGGGCTTGACCAATCGGCTCCTCGCGCCGTTGGCCGATGAGATTTGGTACGCCATCGCACCGCCGGGCCGGGTGCTCGGTGCGCGCGAGCGGCTCGTCGGCACGCCGGTACGCGCGTCGCTGCGCCGGCCGCTCGACGCGCGTACGGCGCGTGCGCAGCTCGGGCTCGACCCCGACGGTAGGACCGTCGTCGTCATGGGCGGCAGTCAGGGTGCGCGGTCGCTCAATGACACGATCGCGGGAATGGTCGAGGCGGAGATGCCGGCGGGGTGGCAGGTACTCGTGCTCGCGGGCACGCGCGACTATGATGGGATGCGCGTCCGGCTCGCGGGCCGGAGCGATGTTATGGTCCTTGCCTATCTCGACGATCCGCGCGCCGCATACGCCGCAGCTGACGTCGTCGTCGCGCGCGCCGGCGCTTCGACGCTCGCGGAGCTCGCGGCAACGGGTACGCCCGCGCTGCTCGTGCCCTATCCCTTCGCGACCGGCGATCACCAAATGCACAACGCCCGGGCTTTTGCCGCGCACGGTGCGGCGCGAATCATCGCTGATTGCGACCTCGATGCCGCACGGCTACGCCGCGAGCTCGAGGACATGCTTGCGCCCGCACAGCGCAGCGCGATGCGCGCCAGCGCCGGCGCAGCGGCACGCACCGATTCCGCAACGACGATCGTTGCGCGGGTGAAGGCCTGGTCGGCTTCGAAAACGAGCGCACCGTGACACTCATTCGCGACGGTTCCCGCGGTGACGAGAGCGTCCATTTTGTTGGGATCAGCGGTATCGGTATGTCGGCGCTCGCGCGCATTTTGCTGCAGCGCGGATATGCCGTCAGCGGGTCGTCGGATCGCCGGACGGAACTGACGGATCGCCTCGCACGCGAAGGCGCACGTGTGACGATCGGCCACGATGCGGCCCACGTCGCGCACGCGACAACCGTCGTCGTCAGCACGGCGATCGCGCGCGACAATCCGGAATACGTCGCCGCGCTCGAGCGCGGAGTCGCGCTGATTCATCGCGGCGCGTTGCTCGCCCATTTAATGGCGGAGCGGCGCGGTATTGCGATCGCGGGTACGCACGGGAAGACGACGACGACCGCGATGCTCGCCGGCATTCTCGAAGCGGGCGGTCTCGATCCGACCGTGCTCGTCGGCGGCGAACAGATGAATACGCAATCGAACGCACGCAACGGCGCGGGCGCGTGGCTGCTGAGCGAAGCGGATGAATCGGATCTGTCGTTTCTGGATTTGCGTCCCGAGATCGCCGTCGTCACCAACATCGAGAACGACCACATCGCCTCCGATGCGGAGTTGCCGCGTCTGGTCGCCGCCTTTGAGCGATTCGCCGCAAATCTTCCACCCCACGGCCACGCGTACATCGGCATCGACGAAGCGCGCGCAGCCGCGCTTGCCGAGCGCCCGCGGGCCGCAAACACACACACCTTCGGTTTCGCCGAACGCGCGAACGTGCGCGCCGTCGAGATCACGTACGCAGACTTCGGATCGCAGTTCGCCGTCATGGTCGACGGCGTGCGCGCGGGGGAGATGCGGCTGCGCGTGCCGGGCGCGATCAACGTGCTCGACGCATTGCCCGGCATCGCGATCGGTCTCGAGCTCAGCGTTCCGTTCGCAACGATCGCACAGGCGCTACGCGCATTTAGCGGCGTCCGGCGGCGCTTCGAAATCGTGGCGCGGACGGCACGCATGACGGTCGTCGACGATTACGCGCACCATCCGACGGCGGTTGCCGCGACGATCGCGGCGGCTCGCGCTGATTTCGCCGGCCCGATCGTCGTCGCATTCCAGCCGCATCGCTACACGCGCACGCACTATCTCGCGCTCGATTTCGCACACGCGCTGCGGGGTGCGGATGCGGTCGTGTTGACCGATATCTACGCCGCATCGGAAGCAGCGTTGCCGGGTGTCGATGCAACGGCGATCGGTTTGCCGCTCGCGGCGTTGGGCGCGGCGGTTGCCTACGTCGGCGACGTCGCGGCGTTGCCGGCGTATCTGTGCGAACACGCGCCCGCGGGAGCGCTCGTGCTGGTGCTCGGCGCGGGTTCGATCACGCTGGCAGCCGCGGCGCTCGCGCGGCTTATCGCACCTGACGCGGCGCTCGCATCGTGACGGTCGCGGCGCTTGGATCCGTCATCGCCGATACCGATCGCGCGTCGCTTGCGGAGTTACTCGGCGAGCGCGTGCGCTTCGATGAGCCGCTCGCGCCGTACACGTCGTGGAAGATCGGCGGCCCCGCCGACGCCTTCGCGATCGTTGACACGGAGGCGGAACTCGCGGCGCTCATGCGACTGGTCTTCCGGCGCAGATTGCCGTGGTTCGTGCTCGGCAGTGGTTCCAATCTGCTCGTTGGCGATGGCGGTATTCGCGGCATCGTTCTGCGTTTGGGCGGCTCCTTCACGAGCATTGCCGCCGGCGTTGCGGAGGACGGCATGGTCGTCCTGCGTGCGGGCGCATCGGCAAGCATGCCGCTCGTTGTGGCGCAGGGCGCCTCCCTCGGGGCGCTCGGCATCGACGCGCTAGCCGGGATCCCCGGCAGCGTCGGCGGGTCGCTGCGCATGAATGCCGGTACGGATCGCGAGCTTGGGGAATTCGTGCGGGACGTTTGGGTGCAGACGCCCGCCAAGGCGCGTGCGCACGCCGTCACGCCGCAGTATTTCTATCGCCACACGACGCTCGCACATGATGCGGTCGTCACGCATGCGACGCTGCACTTCGAGCGCGGCGAACCGGCGGCGGTTCGCGATCTCACGCAGGCGCGGCTCGTACGGCGCAAGCGTTCGCAACCGCTACAACTCGCCAATGCTGGTTCGTGTTTTCGCAATCCGTCGGGAGACAAAGCGGGCCGTCTCATCGAAGCCGCAGGCTGCAAAAGCACGCGTCTGGGCGCGGCTGAAGTCTCCGATTTGCACGCGAACTTCATCGTCAATCGCGGCGGTGCGACGGCGGCCGATACCGCAGCGCTGTTGGCACAGGTGCGGCGCAGCGTCGCCGAACGCTTCGGCGTCGAACTCGAGCTCGAAGTGCATTTCGTCGGAGTATTTGTATGAAGGCGCGCATCGCGGTCGTCATGGGTGGACCGAGCACCGAACGCGAGGTATCGATAGCGAGCGGTCGTGAAGTTGCAGCGGCCCTGCAGCGGCTCGACTACGATGTGCAAACGCTCGACTACGATCTGAATTTCGTCGACGCGCTCGGGTCGCTCGCACCCGATATCGTGTTCAACGCGTTGCACGGCCCCGGCGGCGAGGATGGCACGATTCAAGGCGTTCTGGATTGGATGCGCCTACCATATACGGGCAGCGACCTGCGCTCGTGCGCGCTTGCGATCGATAAGCACCTTACGAAAAAATTGCTGTCGGCCGAAGGCCTGCCGACCGCCGCTTGGGATACGTTCGATTTCGACGGCGGCACCTTGCCGCTCTTACCGGGGTCGCTGAATCTACCGCTCGTCGTGAAGCCCCGCAACGAAGGCTCGAGCACAGGCATCTCGATCGTTCGCACGCACGAAGAGTGGTCGCGCGCGATGATCGATCTTTCGGAACATCGCTCAATGATTCTCGCGGAGGAGTTTATCGAAGGCCGCGAGTTCGGGTGCGGCGTGCTGTTCGAGGCCGCGTTACCGATCGTCGAAATTATACCGCAGGATCGTGAATTCTACGATTACGAAGCGAAGTATCAACCCGGCGGCAGTCGCCATGACGTTCCGGCACGCATCGATGACGATCTCGCGCATCGCTTACAGATGCTCGCGCTCTCGACGCACCGGTTACTGGGACTACGCGACTACTCGCGCACTGATTTCATCGTCTCGCCCGGTGGTCGCCCGTATATTCTCGAAATCAACGCGTTGCCCGGACTCACGCCGACGAGCCTGTTTCCTGCGGTCTGCACGGCGGCGGGCATCACGTTCGATGCGCTCGTCGATCGGCTCGTACGCGCGGCGCTCGATCGCGGCCGGGCGCTCGTCGAAGTCGCCTAGCGAGCGGTCTCCCCCTCCCCCAGGCCGCGCCGGTACGGACGACATGAATGGGAAACGCACTTAGCGTGGCGAATCGGGCGGCCATGACATCCGCTTCGTCCCGGACGACCGGCGGGACCGTGGTCGATCGCGGGCTCGAAGGCATCATCGTCGGCGCGACCGAGCTCAGCAACGTCGAGGGCCTCGCCGGGCGGTTGACGTATCGCGGTTACGATATCGCGGATCTGGCGACCAACGCGAGTTTCGAAGAAGTCGCTTACTTATTGCTCTTCGGTCAGCTTCCTAACGCTTATCAGCTCGCCGATCTACGGGTTCGGCTCGGCGCTAACCGCACGCTTCCCGAGCCGATTCTCGCCTGGCTCGAAGCGACGCCGAAAGGCGCGTGGCCGATGGATGTGCTGCGCACCGCCATCTCCGGCCTTGCGATGTTCACGCCGTACGGCGAAGACGACGGCGCGCATCCCTCCAATCCCCGCGCAGCGATTCAGCTCATCGCCAAGACGCCGACGATCGTCGCGGCGTGGGATCGCATTCGGCGCGGGCTGCGTCCGATCGAGCCGCTGCCGGATCTTTCGAGCGCGGCCAACTTCCTCTACATGCGAACGGGCGAGAGGCCGATTCCCGAAGCGGAACGCGCGCTCGACACGTACCTGGTGTTGCTCGCCGACCATTCGTATAACGCCTCGACCTTCGCGGCGCGCGTGACCGCTTCGACGCGCGCCGATATCTTCGCCGGCGCGACGTCGGCGATTGCGACGCTCCAAGGCGATTTGCACGGCGGCGCTCCGGGGAAAGTCATGAAGATGATTCTCGACATCGGCGAACCGTCGCGTGCCGATGCGTATGTGCGCGCACTCGTGTCGCGCGGCGAACGCATCATGGGTATGGGCCACCGCGAGTACAAGGTACGTGATCCGCGCGCGATCCATCTCGAAGAGATGGCGCGCAGGCTCGGTGAATTCTCAGACCCGCGTTGGTATGCGATCGCGCGCGCGCTCGAAGACGCCTCCAATGCGGTGCTGCAAGAAACGAAGCCGGGCCGGCACATCTATGCGAACGTCGAATTTTATACCGCGCCGACGCTCTATAGCTTGGGCATTGCGCCCGATGAGTTCACGTGCACGTTCGCGTGCGGACGCATGGCAGGCTGGACCGCGCATATCCTCGAGCAAGTGGGCAACAATCGCCTCATTCGCCCGCAGGCGTCATACGCGGGTCCGCCCGTTACGCCGTGGCTTGCGCTCGGAAAGCGCGCGAGCGCTTCGGCGATCGGGGTCGTACATTAGCACGGTTGCGCCACGCCGCGCCGCGATCGCTCGCGAAACCAGAGAAACCACGATCGCACTCGATCTCGATCTCGACGGCGGACCGGTCGCGATCGCTACGGACGTGAAGTTTCTGGACCACATGCTCGACGCGTTTGCAAAGCACTCCGGCTGCGGCCTGACGTTACGGGCCACGGGCGACGGACTCGATCATCACCACCTCATCGAAGACGTGGGCATCGCGCTTGGGTCGGCGATCCATCAGGCGCTTGGCGATAAGCGTGGCCTCGTGCGGTTCGGGTCGCTCGCGGTGCCGCTCGACGATGCGTTGGTCCTGGGGAGCATCGATCTCTCGGGGCGCGCGTGGCTCAACTTCACCGTGCGATTCGGCGTCGAGAACCTGGGCGACCTCAAGACGGAACTCGTCTCACATTTTTTTCACAGCGTCAGTGAGAACGGGCGCTTCAATCTCCATCTCGTGGCGCTCGCCGGCACGAACTCCCATCATCTATGTGAAGCGTCGTTTAAAGCATTCGCGCGCTCGTTCGCGCAGGCAAAAGCCGTAACGAGTGACGTGTCGGTACCATCGACGAAAGGACTGCTCGCGTAGACATGGCCGATTACGAACTCCACGATGCCGCCGGACATGCTGTTGCGCGACTCCCCCTTCTCGAAGCGACGCTCGGCGCCGGCGCGGTCGACGTGCGCCATTTGCTCGACGGCGCGCACGTCACCACGTACGATCCCGGCTTCTCCAGTACCGCGAGTTGCAGCTCCGCGATCACCTACGTCGATGGCGATAAGGGCGTCCTGCTCTATCGCGGCTACGCGATCGATGAACTCGTCGAGCAAAGTTCGTTCGTCGAGGTCGCGCATCTGCTGCTGTTTGGCGAATTACCGACACCGAGCGAACTGGAAAACTTCTCGCGCGATCTGACGTACCATACGATGCTGCACGAGCAGATCTCGAGCTTCTATCACGGCTTCAGGCGCGACGCGCATCCGATGGCGGTGCTGCTCGGCGTCGTTGGGGCGCTCTCGGCGTTTTATCCCGACTCGATCAACGTGTACGATCCGCGGCAGCGGCTGATTTCGATCGAGCGGCTCGTCGCGAAGATGCCGACGATCACCGCGATGGCGTACAAGTATACCGTCGGACAGCCATTCGTGTATCCGCGCAACGATCTCGATTACTGTTCCAACTTTCTCCATATGATGTTCTCGGTGCCGGCCGAACACTACGTGCCGAGTCCGGTCCTCGCGAAGGCGATGAACGCCTTGCTGATCGTGCAAGCCGATCACGAGCAGAACGCGTCAACATCGACCGTACGGACGGTCGGTTCAAGTCGCGCAAACCCATTTGCTTGCGTCGCGGCGGGCATCTCATCGCTCTGGGGCCCGATCCACGGCGGCGCGAATGAAGCGGTTGTCGCAATGCTGCAGGAGCTCGGTTCGATCAAAGCGCTTCCCGATGCGATTCGGCGCGCGAAGGACAAGGACGATCCGTTCCGCCTCATGGGTTTCGGCCACCGGGTCTACAAAAGCTACGACCCGCGCGCAAAGGTGATGAAGCGGATCTACGGCGAGTTGCTCGCCGAACTCAATCTCGCCGACGATCCGCTCTTTGAGATGGCCAAAGAACTCGAACGCCTGGCACTCGAAGACGAGTACTTTGTCGAGCGCAAGCTCTATCCGAATGTCGATTTCTACAGCGGCCTCATCATGAAGGCGCTCGGTATCCCGATCAATATGTTCACCGCAATCTTTGCGCTGTCGCGTACCGTCGGGTGGCTGTCGCACTGGAAAGAGATGATCGAGGATCCCGAACAGCGCATCACGCGGCCGCGGCAGCTGTACGTCGGTCCCGCGCAGCGCGCCTATCGCGAGCTAGCGGCGCGCACGGCGAACAACGGGACGCCGAAGATGCCGTCGGGCCCGGCGATGCCGGGTGAAAAGAGCTTCGTTGGCGCTTAGTGTCGTGAGTCAGAAATTCGCGCACAAAATCTCGCTCGTCTTTTGCACGGAACTTCTGACTCACGACACTAGATTCGCGCATACGTGATAGCGGTCATCGATTACGGCGGTGGCAACCTCGGTTCGCTGAGCTCCGCGCTGGAACGTCGCGGTGCGAAGTTCGTGGTAACCGCCGATGCCGAGACGGTCGCAGGCGCTGCCGCGGCGGTCCTGCCGGGTGACGGTGCCTTCGGCGCGACGATGGCGGCGCTGCGCGTGCGCGGACTCGATACGGCGATCCGCGCGACCATTGCGGCTGGGAAGCCGTTTCTCGGTATCTGCGTGGGAATGCAAGTGCTTTACGACCGTAGTGAGGAGCACCGCGATCACGCGGGGCTCGGCATCCTGCCCGGCACGGTATCGCGCTTCATCCGCGCGCCGCGCGTGCCGCATATGGGCTGGAACGAGCTCGAGCTCGTCCGGGATCATCCGTTCATGCGCGGCTTGCCGGCGGCGCCGTACGCATACTTCCTGCACAGTTTCCGCGCGGAGATCGACGCACACACGCTCGCCGCTGCGACGCACGGCGAGCGGTTCGCCGCAATCTGCGCGCGAGATAACGTGATGGCGACGCAATTTCATCCCGAGAAGAGCCAGGCGACGGGCGCGATCCTACTGGATAATTTCATCGCGTTTGCAAGCGTACCGGCATGACGGCCTCGCGGTCGCTCACGATCGTTCCCGCGATCGATCTGCGCGGCGGTCGCTGCGTGCGCTTGCTGTATGGCGACCCGTCGCGGGAGACGCGCTATGACGGCGATCCGCTCGAGCGCGCGCGTGCGTTCGTTCGCGCCGGAGCGACGCGCATGCACGTAGTCGATCTGGACGGCGCCTTCGGCACCGGAGAGAATCTCGCGGCGCTGCGTACGATTTGCGCGGGTGTCGACGTGCCGGTCCAGACCGGCGGCGGAATCCGCAGCGTCGCCGATGTCGCGACGCGGCTGGCCGCGGGGGCTTCGTACGTTGTCCTCGGGACGGTCCTTGTCGAAGCGCCGGAGATCGCGCGCGCGATCGTCGCGGCGCATCGGGCGCACGTGATCGCGGGCGTCGATACGCGCGGCGGTGAGGTGGCCGTGCGCGGATGGCAACGGAGCGCAACGATCGATCGTGATGCGTTCGTGCGCGAACTAAGCGGTTGGGGCATCGGGCGCATCGTCTACACCGAGATCGCGCGCGACGGCGCCGGTACCGGGTACGACTGCGCCTTGCTCGCGCACGTCGCCTCGCTCACGAAGGCCCGCATCACGGCAAGCGGCGGAGCGAAGACGCTTGACGACCTGCGCGCGCTCGCGCGCGCCACGCCCGCGAACGTCGATCATGCGATCGTCGGCCGCGCGCTCTACGAGGGGACGATCGACCTCCGCGACGCGATCGCCGAGTTCTCCGTGACATACGAGCGCGGCAGTTCCGCCGGTAAGCGCGCGACGAGTTCGTAGCCGATCGTACCCGCCGCGGCGGCAAGCTCGTTCGCCTCGATCCTCTCGCTGCCGTCGTGGCCGATCAACGTAACGGTATCGCCGGGCGTGACGTCCGGCACGCCCGTCACGTCGAGAAAGCTCATGTTCATGCAGACCCGTCCGACCAGCGGCACGCGCCGTCCGCGTACGAGCGCGCACCCGGCGTTCGAAAGCGCGCGCGGCAGGCCCTCGGCGTAGCCGATCGGCATGACCGCGATGCGTGACGTTCGCGCGGTAACGAATGTGCAGCCGTAACCGACCGAACACCCGGCTTCGACGTCACGCACGACGACGAGCCGCGTCGTCCAGCTCAGCGCGGGCTCGAGTTCGAGCGCGTCGCCTGCGGCAGTGCGGGTCGCATCGGAAGGCCAGATGCCGTAGGTTGCGATCCCGGCGCGCACGAGGTCGAAGCGCGAGCGTGGAAAGAGCAGCGCGGCTGCGGATGCAGCGGCGTGGCGCGCGATGCCTCGCTCAGCGACGAGCGTTTGCAGCGGCGCGGTCGCGCGTTCGAAGCGGTCCAGCTGCAGCAGCGTATAGGCGGATTCGAGTTCTTCGGCGGCCGCGAGATGCGTGTAGATACCGCGCAGCGCGAACTCGGGCCGCGCCGCATGCGCCGCGATCGTCGCGGCGGCGTCGTCCACCCCGAGGCCGAGACGCGTGACGCCGGTGTCGATTTTCGCATGGACGTCTAGCGGCGCGCCGCGTTTGCGAGCCGCGCGCGCCAGATCGCGCACGAACGCACCGTCGCTCCACAGCGTGAGCGCCACGTCGGCCGTCGCAATGGCCGCCAGGTCGCGCGCTTCGACCGGGCCGAGGATGAGGATCGGCGTGGTGATCCCGGCTGCGCGCAATGTCGTCGCTTCATCGGCGCGGTAGACGCAAAACGCGGCAACATCTGCCGCCAGCGCACGTGCGACCGGGACGAGGCCGTGGCCGTAGGCGTCGGCTTTGACGACGGCGGCGTAGCAAGCCGGTGCGATGAGCGCCCCAAGCCGTGCGACGTTGCGCCGGATCGCATCCAGATCGATCGCGAGCGCCGCGTTCACGGGCGCTTACAATCAATCACGCCGAAAGCGCGCTTTCACGATCGCTGCGACGGGAATGCCGTAGAAGAACACGTGAGCGACGACGCCGTTGAAGAAAGCCAACGTGTCGGGGAGTATGTAGATCCGGCCCGCGACCTCGACGAGCTGCATCGCGATCATGACGACCAAGCCAAAGACGGCCCCGGAAAGCAGTGGGCGATCGCGCACCTGCGGCGTGCGGGCCGCCACGTACGCGTAGCCGATCGCCCATCCGACACCGACGGCGAGGTGGATGGCGACGCCGAGATACGCGTTTGTGACGCTCGTGTATGCCGCCGGCCCTAGCGCCCCCGAGGCCACGTACTGATAGAACGTCGTGAGCGAGGCGACGTGCGCCACGAGCACGAGCGTGATGACGAGATAGAGGTCGATCGCGAACGCGCCGGCGAGGCCCGCGATTGCGCCTGGAATCGCCAGAGCTCGGAGCGATAGCGTCCGCTGTTGCATCGCGTGCGCCTTCGACGGAAACCCTAGCGCGCCCGCGAGTCGACGCGCGTGACTACCTCTTTCCAGCTGTTACGCATTTTCGCACCGTCGTTAACCAAAACATGACGTCGCCTGAGAAGTTCCGCAAGACCGGCAGCGAAACGGACGCGATGCGTCGGAGTTTCGCCTTTCTCGCCGCGCTTAGCGCGGCGCTTTTCGTCGTGAGCGGTATCGCGCGCGCGGGAACGACCGGATCGATCATTGGCCGCGTGACCGATGCGGCGACGCACGCGGCCCTCCCCGGTGTGCGCGTCAACGCCGTATCGCCGTCGCAAAGCGCGAGCACGACGACCGACGCCGCCGGCTCGTTTCGCTTTATCTCACTCGCACCCGACACGTATGTCGTCAGCGTCGAAATAGCGCGCTATGGCCCGGCCACGATCGCTGGCGTGACGGTCCTTGCCGACCAATCGCAGTCGCTGCCGGTCTCCCTGGCGCGATCGTTGACGACCATCGGCCAAGTCCGAGCCCGGCGCGCAAGCGATCTCGTCAGACCCGGCACGACGAGCGACGTCTATTCGATCAACGCCGCGGGGGCGGAAGCCGCTCAAGCCCTGGGCGGACCGGGTGGCTTGAACTCGGCGTACAGTGCGATCGCATCGGTTCCCGGTGTGAACGTGCAACAGGGGCAGCAAGGCTGGTATCAGGCGGTGAGTATCCGCGGTGGCGATATTGATCAAGTCGGCTACGAACTCGACGGCATCCCCGTCAACCGCGTGTACGACAATGCGCCGCAGACGATGCTCAGCAACGTCGGTCAACAAGAACTGCAAGTGTACACCGGCGGTACGCCGGCCTCGGCCGATGCCTCCGGCATCGCGGGTTACATCAATCAAGTGGTCCGCACCGGCACGTATCCCGGCTTTGCAAATGTGGACGTCGGCCTCGGCGGTACCGCGTACTATCACAAACTCTCCGCCGAGTTCGGCGGAGCGACGTCCAATCGTCTCTTCTCGTATTACGTCGGGCTGGCCGGCGTCAATCAAGATTACCGCTACGTCGATCAATTCAACGGCGTGAGCGATCCGCATCTTTCCTATCCGGTCTACGTCCCTGGCCGCTTCAATCTCTACGACGGTACCAGCGGCACAGTCAACCTCGCCACCGGTACGACATACGCGATCGCCAACACGATGGACCGCGAAAATATCGTCAACTTGCATTTCGGCATTCCCCACCATCACGACGGATCGAAAGACGACGTGCAACTGCTCTATCTCACGAGCGAAATCGTGGCGAGCTATTTCAGTTCGGTCAACGACCAGGGCGGGCCGGCCAACGTCACGCAAGCGGTCGGCACCCCGAGCGGCAACGCGTTTTTTCACGACGGTTACGTCTACACGGGCCCGCTCTACGCACCGGTCGATCCCACGAAAATCGTGCCTTATTATTTCCCGAATAGCCCGCGGAACCGCGCGTTCGGCGCTGCGGCGGGGAACAACGCGCGCGACTACAGCGATAACGGCGTCGCGCTTACGAAGGTCCAGTATCAGCGCAATTTCGATGCGAAATCGTATCTGCGCCTCTACGGGTACACCGAGTATTCGAATTGGTTCATCGGCGGCCCGGCCAACGCCCAATTTACCAATTATTATGGTGCTGAACTAAATGACTATGAATTGCCGAGCCATACCTTCGGCTTCAATGCGAATTACTCGAACCAGCTCTCGGATCGGCACCTGCTGTCGCTGACCGGTTCGTATACGGGCGCGCAAGTGCAGCGGCACTTCTCGTACGGCTTCCCCGGCAACACGCTCGGGTACGCCTTCACCAACCTCGTCGATGCGAAGGGCAACTGCTACGATGCCGGGACGGCGGCCGTCGCGAGCTGCTTTGCGAGCGGCTCACGGGGAGCTTTTCCAATGACCCCGCCGGGCCAGCCGCTGGGCGGCTACACGTTGCCGACCGGGGCCGTTAACGTGACGACGCCGGGCGGAACCGCGGGCACGGCCCAGTGGCTCGCGACCGATGCGGGCTTTGCCAACACGCGTTTCAACTCGGTCTCACCGGCATACACGGCTGCGGCGATCACCGATCAATGGCGTCCGAACGACAAGCTGACCGTCACGCTCGGTGCGCGCGTCGAGAATTTTGACGACCGGCTCTCGGATACGACGAATTCTCCAGCGCGGCAATTTTGGTTCAACGCGTATAACAACGAGTATTGTTATAAACTCGGCGCGATCGCGCCGCAGCATTTCGGCCCCGGCGCGACCGATGCCGCGTGTGCGGCAAACTACGGCGCCGGCTACGTTCAAGCGAATCTCAAAAACACCCAGGCCAAGAACGTTTCGGCGACGATCTTTCAACCGCGTTTGGGAGCGACGTACGCGCTCGATGCCGATACGGTGCTGCGCGGCTCGTTCGGCGTGTACGCCCGTCCGGTCAATACGTCGTGGACGCAGTACAATGCCGTCAATCAAGATTTGGCGAGCTTCCTCGGCGCAAATTTCCTCACGTTCGGCTATAACACGCCGATTCATAACCTGCGGCCGGATACGTCGTACAATGCCGATTTCTCGCTCGAAAAACACCTGCGCGGCAGCGACGTGTCGTTGAAACTCACGCCGTTCTATCGCAGCACGCGCAACCAGCTTCAGCCCGTGCCGATCGGGGCGGGCGGCGTCGTTTCGGGCTTCAACGTCGGGCAACAGACCTCGACCGGCTTAGAGTTCGCCCTGAAGAAAGGCGACTTCGGGCGGGACGGTCTCGCGGCGCAGCTTGCCTACACGTACACGCATAGCCGGATAAAATATAAGAACTTTCCGTCGGGCACGAACGTGATCGACAACCTCAATCAATACATCGCCGAGTATAATTCGTACACGGCGGCGTGCGCGACGGTTACCAAGGGCAACGCCGCTCTGTGTGGACTCGCGCCCGGAACGACGAATGCGAATGCGGTGCCAACGTTCGCGTCGACGGATAAGGCGCCGGTCCCGGTGCGCAACCCGTACTTCAATCTGCAACCGCAGCCGCTCTTCGATCGCGACGGGTCGTACACGACCTACGACCAAATTCCACAGCCGTTCACGGGCGAAAACGGTTTCGAAACGCCGCACGTCGCCTCGCTCGTCGTGAGTTACAAGCACGCTCGAACGACGTTGACGCCGAGTCTCACGTACAGTTCGGGGTCGAAATACGGCTCGCCGCTCGCGTATCCGGGCTATGCGCCCAATGCGTGCGCACCGGCAGGGACCGCCGCTGCTGACGGCTCCTTTGCGGCCGATCCGAAAAGCTGCGGCGGTTCGGCCCTCAGCAGCAATTCGTACATTCTTATCCCCGACGCGTTCACCGGGAAATTCGATGCGCTCGGCGCGTTCAACGAGCCGTCGCGGTTGACGTTGAACGTCGCGGGCTCGTACGAAGTGAGTAAGAACGTGAAGGTGAGTTTCGCCGTGACGGGTCTGGTCGACACCTGTTTCCAGCGCGGCTACGCGTGGGACGACCCGCACATCTGCGTCTACTCGCAGTTGCCCTCGGGTGGCGCCGGCTTCGGTCCGTCGGGGAATTTTTTGCCCATCAACAACACGCCCGTGCCCTTCCGCTATCCCTATGCCGTTTTCAACAACAATCTCAATACGGGTTTCGTCGCACGACGCTTCCGGTCCAAGCTTCGGTCAATCTATCGCTTAAGCTCTAACGGGACCGCGTGTCGTAATCGGTAACAAGCGCAGACGATGTCTCTTCGTCTTGCACCCGCTGTTCCAAAGTCTGCGTGTCGCTACGACTAGGAAGCGTTTGTTTGTACCGGACGCAGTTGCACGTCTGACGAGCGACGCGTTAGCACGACGTCGACCTTCGATCTCATCCGCAAGCTAGTCGTGATGGAATCGCTCATCGGAACGCTTCCCGGCGCGGAGGCCTCCTGGCCAACGGCGCGCCATGGTGGTTCGGTTTTCACGGTGTGCCGGGATTGGCCGAGAGCGTGGTGGTCGGGAATGAAGCAAACTACCTCGACTGGTTCTTCGCGTCAGGGACGTGGGGGCGCAGGGGCATCGCGGCGGACGCTCGCGACGAATTCATCGCCGCCTATACCGGACGCGAGTCGCTGCGCTGCGGATTCGAATACTACCGTGCTATGCGCAGGAACGCCGAGCAAATCGCAAGCGTGCTCCAAACCAAGCGGCTCACCGTGCCGACGACGGCGATTGGAGGCAACGTCGTGGGCGATGCGTTGTATCGGCAACTCGCGCCGATTGCTGACCACCTCACCGGACACGTCATAGCAGAGTGTGGGCACATCCTCCCCCTGGACCGACCCGGGGAGTTGCTATCGCTCTTGGTTCCGTTCGCTGCCGCGTCGTAAGCGTTCAAGTATGAGGGCCGTCGTCGTCCACGAGCCGGGCGGCCCGGGTGTCTTGAAATCCGAGGAACGCTCCGTTCCTGTTGTGCGACCAGGATGGGTCGTCGTCCGGATTCGAGCGTTCGGCCTCAATCGATCGGAACTCATCACGCGTGCTGGAGGGTCGGGTGACGCGGTGTCGTTTCCGCGCGTCCTCGGCATCGAGTGCGTCGGCGAGGTCTTCGACACGGCTGACGCTTCGTTAGCGCGCGGTCAGACCGTTATCGCGGCGATGGGTGGGATGGGCCGTGACTTCGATGGCGGCTACGAGGAGTACGCGCTGTTGCCGACCGCATCGGTCATTCCGGTGCGCACGAATCTATCATGGCCCGAGCTCGCGACGATTCCAGAGACGTTCGGAACGGCGTCGGGCTCGCTCGACACGTTGCATCTCCAGAAGGGCGAGATGCTGCTCATTCGCGGCGCGACATCATCTGTCGGCATGGCAGCGATCACGCTCGCGAAAGCCCGCGGCGTCACGGTCATCGGAACGACGCGCCGCACGGAGAAGCGCGCCGCGCTCGAGGCGAACGACGTCGACCACGTCATCATCGACAATGGAGCCGTTGCCTCGCGCGTCCGAGAGATCATGCCGGAAGGCGCGGATGCCTTGTTGGAGCTCGTGGGCCCGTCGACGATTCGCGACTCGCTCGCCGCCCTACGGGAAGGCGGCCGGGCGTGCCTGGCGGGCTTTTTGGGCGAGAATTGGGACCGCGACTTCGCGCGGGATGCCGCCGCACGCGCCGGCATCGGGTTCGAAAACTTCTCGAGCACCGTGATCAACGTCGAGAGCTATTGCAATGTCTTTCAGTCGATAATCGACGGAGCCGAAGCCGGCACGTATCGCCTAAATCTCGACCGCGCATTTCCTCTTGCCGAGATCGCCGACGCTCACCGCTATATGGAGGCAAACTCCGCCTGCGGCAAAGTCGTCGGAGTGACCTGAGCTGCACTTTGCCGACGAACGCAAGTCGCCGAGTTCGAAACACGGGTTCCGCACGCGTGTACGAGCGCCGGCGCCGAACCGGTGGGAGGTCCTCAGTCTTTTCGGCAGCCAAGGCGAACGGATTTACGTTCGCGCCCGTACGTCACGCTGAACTGCCGCTGTCAGCCGAGCGCGCTGCCGGCGAACCGCATCCGAGCGTGAATGGTCGTCGTGAATACCGTCGTCCTCCCCCGCCGGCAGCAGGGAGCGGTCATTAAAGGCGTTTCCGATCGTGAGCGTGACCAGAGCGGACGCTCGATCGATCAGCGGCAAGATTGACAAGGCATTGCCTCAGAATGTCAACCGATTCCGCGCCCACTCCAGTTACGAGCTGCTCCTCGATGTCGGCCAGGACCGCGAAGCTAGCCTCCATCAACTTTCTTCCCTTGACCGTGACGCGAATCGGCCGGCGGCGCGCGTCGTGACCGTCGGATGCAGTCCGCATGTATCCGCGCTCCTCTAAATCCCGAACAAGTCTTCCGACGGCTTGCGCACTGACGCTTGCTCGTTGTGAGATTGATGTCACTGTGTCATCCACAAGAGTCATGTTTGAGAGCAACATCGTGTGCGTTGCAGTGATGTCGGTGTAGCCGCGCTTTCGGAGGGTCTCAGCGATTTGACTGTTGAGCCGACGCGTTGCGGCTTGCAGCATTTGACGCAGGTTCGTCGCTCGGGCTTCCATCATCGCGCCAAACGTAACGGTTGCCGGCTTGACGCATTACAAACCTAAGGTTAGTATTGAGATGGGAGGTCCCTCTTTGGAGCATGTGTCATCGCAATCGTTCACTGAACCGATCGGTGAACGTTGGTCTGAATTGATGCCCGGAGTGTCGCTGCTTCCGTTAGCTGAGCCGGTGCCAGGGGGATCAATCCACCGAGCTCGCCTCGCGAAGGGAACAGTCATTCCCGCCCATACTCATCCTGCCAATGAGTATGTACAAGTTCTATCGGGTACAATCGAGACCAGCGGCCGGCTGTGCGCTGCAGGTACGTTTTGGATTACTCCGGGTGACGTTCGCCAAGGTCCGCACATAGCGATCGACGATGTCGAGCTATTGACGATTCGGCTGGGCCCGATGGGCATTTTCGAGAACTAAAACTTCATCGCGCGGTTATCACCCGCTGCGGACACGCCGCTTCATACTACAGGCGAGTACCAGCAGGCGCGCCGCGAGAGACGGTTGCGCACGGCCCCTTCCCAAGTCCGACCGTGACTGACGCGATTGCGGCGGCCGGATGTGGTTTCACGCAGGCGCGCGTGGCGAGCGTATCGCGTACGCCGTTGCTCCATCGTCGCTCGGTCGCGTGCTTGTAGCGCAGACGCCCCGGCGCGTCTGCGCCATTGAACTCGGTGACGCGATCAGGCCGTACTGCGATCGACGCGAACCTCGATTCGTGGCGGACCCGCACCCACGCTTGATGCGCTGCAATTGCCGCTATATCGCGGGCCGACGCATGCCGAGGCTGCCCGATCGCTCGATGAGCTGACCCAATCGCAAGATGGTCGATTCGGCGAGCCACGTCGAGACGAGTTGCACGTTGATTGGTAAATCGTCATCGCTTATCGCAAATGGCACCGAGAGCGCGGGCAAGCCCGTGAGATTGAAGGGCGAAGTCGCTCGCATCACGTGATGGGCCGGGACCGTCGTGCCGTTGACGACGGCGATACGCTCGCCATGCGGTTGAGCTGGGAACGGCGTTACCGGGCACAGCAGAACGTCGTAGTCGCAAAAGTACTGAACGAAATGGCGCTTTAAATCCTCGATCTTCGATGACGCCTCGATGATGGCATCAGACGACGGCATCCGCGCGGCGGCGAGTCGTGCGCCAACAGCGTGCAGTTCCGTCTCGCGGTCCGATGCGAGCGAGCGAACGAGCGGAATCATCTCGCTATACCACAGCGAGAAGAACGGTGCGAGCCAATCGTGGCTCTCCATGAACAGCAGGTCGACTTCTTGCACAACGCAGCCTGCGCGCTCGAGTTCGCGTGCCGCCGCCACGACTGCCGCCGTAACCGCGGGATCGACCGGGCCAAAGGCGCTATCGGAGACCCAGCCGACGCGCACCGCACGATCGGCGCCCGACGGATCGGCGACCTCCGCGTCGTTCGCGAATATGGCGTCCGGATCGCTCCCATCGGGTCCACGCAGGATCGAGTAGGCAAGCGCCACGTCACGAACGGTTCGCGCCATGGGACCGACGTGCCAATAGCGACTCGTGCTACTCGGATAATGCCCCGTTAGCGGAATGCGACCGTACGTTGCTTTCAATGCCGCGATTCCGGTACACGCCGCCGGCCCGCGTAACGAGATTGCGACGTCACTCCCGAGGCCGAGCGGCGAGCCACCTGCAGCGATTGCCGCCGACTCGCCGCCGCTCGATCCGCCGGGCGTTCGATCGAGATTCCAAGGATTATTCGTTCGGCCCGTCACGCGATTGTCGGTCTCGGTCCACGCGGAAAATTCCGGCAAGTTTGTTTTCGCAATGGCAATCGCGCCTGCTTCTCGCAAGCGGCGGACGACCGTCGCATCGCGTGTCGGAACGTGATCTGCAAAAAGCTTCGATCCGCGTTGCGTCGCGATAGCTGCAGTATCGAACGAATCCTTGATCGTGAACGGCACGCCGTGAAGTGGCCCGAGCGTATCGCCACGCATAAGGTCCGCTTCGGCAACCTTCGCCCCCGCGATCGCGTCACGCTCGAGCAACGTAACGATCGCGTTGATCTTCGGATTGACCGCTGCGATGCGCTCGAGATGCGCGCGAACGACTTCGACGGGCGACAGAGTTTTGTTTCGAATCGCTAGCGAAAGCGACGTCGCATCCATGGTCCAGATCGGCATCGTCGCGTCGATCGTCATACCAGTCGCTTCGTGACTTCGTCGGCACGCCCATTTGTCGCTCGGACGGTCGCATCGCGCAGCGTCGCAACTCGTCGTACCGTCGCAGCGACGAACCGATCGTCTCGGTGAGCCAGTGGCGCGTTCGCGGTTTCTCGCCGCGTAACATCCACTTCAGATGATTCACCTCAACCCAGGCTGCACAGTCCTCGTCGTTCCGCGTATTGTTAACGCGTCGCCGTGACGGGTCTGGTCGACACCTGTTTCCAGCGCGGATACGCGTGGGACGACCCGCACGTCTGCGTGTACTCGCAGTTGCCCTCGGGTGGCGTGCCTTTCCGCTATCCGTATGCCGTTTTCAACAACAAGCTCAATACGGGTTTCGTCGGCACGACGCTTCCGGTCCAAGCTTCGGTCAATCTATCGCTTAAGCTCTAACGGGGAACGTGTGTCGTAATCGGTAACAAGCGCAGACGATGTCTCTTCGTCCAGAACCGACTCGCGTCGCCGTTGCGATGCTCTTGGCGTTCTACGTCGCGCCGATCGTATCGCCGGCTCGCGCCGGCGAAGCCGCAGTCGCAGCGGTCGGAAGACGCGCGCCGAAGTTTCTGCTCGAGACGCCGTCGGGCGCGGACCTCACGTTCCGGTCGTACGCGGGAAAGCCGCTCGTGATGAACGTGTTCGCGTCCTGGTGTCCGCCGTGTCTCGCGGAACTGCCGCTCATAGCCGCATCCGCGCGCCGGCGTGCGCCCGCGATTGCGTATCTCGGCGTCGATGCACAAGAATCGAGCCAGACCGCAGCGACGTTCGCGCGGCGGATGCGGCTGCCGTATCCGATCGCGATCGACCGCGGCCAATTTGCGGCATCGTACGGGGTGGTCTCGCTACCGGTAACGATCTTCGTCGATGCGCACGGCACCATCCGCGCGATCCAGCACGGCGCCCTCGACCCCGCAGCCCTCGAGCGCGACCTCGCGCTCATTGCGCGAGCGCCAAAGGCCGGTACGTAGGACTGCCCCAGCTCTGCCAGGGCGGAGCCGCGGATTGCTTAGGCTGGTGAGCCGCTACTTGCACTCGGCAATCGGGTCTGCTAATATTTGTGCGCTGGCAGTACCCTGCCAGGAGTGCTAACTCTTCAAATCTACGTGTTAGGGAGAATTCCTCAGTGAATCTCAAGCCTTTGGGCGATCGTCTGGTCGTCGAGCACGTCGAGCAAGCTGATAAGACGTCCGGTGGCGTTTTCTTGCCCGACACCGCAAAAGAGAAGCCCCAAGAGGGTCACGTTTTAGCGGTCGGTTCCGGCCGCACCCTCGACAGTGGCACCAAACTCGCGATGGATGTCAAAATCGGCGATAAAATCATCTACTCGAAGTACAGCGGCTCCGAGATCAAGATCGAAGGAAAAGACTACCTCATCATCTCGGAAAAGGACGTTCTCGCTGTCTTCTCCGATGCAAAAGTACCGGCAGGAGTTTAATTTATTATGGCAGCTAAAGAACTCATATTCGACGAAACCGCGCGACGCGCACTCGAGCGCGGCGCGAACATCCTCGCCGATGCCGTGAAGGTCACCCTGGGGCCAAAGGGGCGCAATGTCGTCCTCGACAAGAAGTTCGGTTCCCCGACGATTACCAACGACGGTGTGACGATCGCCAAAGAAATCGAACTCCCCAATTCGTTCGAGAACATGGGCGCGCAACTCGTCAAGGAAGTCGCTTCGAAGACCAACGACATCGCAGGCGACGGCACCACGACGGCGACCGTGCTCGCGCAGGCAATCATTCGCGAAGGTCTGCGCAACGTGACCGCGGGCTCCAACCCGCTGCTCATCAAAAAGGGCATCGATAAGGCCGTTGAGCTCGCCATCTCCGAGATGGAAAAGCTCGTCGTTAAAGTCGACACGCCGGAAAAAATCGCGCAGGTCGCATCGATCTCAGCCAACGACGTCGAGATCGGCGCTTTGATCTCGCAGGCGATGCAGGCCGTCGGTAAAGACGGCGTCATCACGGTCGAAGAGTCGAAATCGACGAAGACCGAAGTCGAAACCAAAGACGGCATGCAGTTCGACAAGGGCTACATCTCGCCGTACATGGTGACCGACTCCGAGCGCATGGAAGCCACGCTCACGGATCCGTACATTCTCGTGACGGAGCGCAAGATCTCGGCGATCGCCGACATCCTGCCGCTGCTCGAGAAGATCGTTCAGGTTCAGAAGCCGCTGGTGCTGATCGCCGAAGACGTCGAAGGTGAAGCTCTCGCGACGCTCGTCGTCAACAAACTGCGCGGCACGTTCACGACCGTTGCCGTCAAGGCACCGGGCTTCGGTGACCGCCGCAAAGAGATGCTCAAAGACATCGCCACCCTCACGGGCGCGACCGTCATCAGCGAAGAGCTCGGCCTCAAGCTCGACAAAGTGACGCCGGATCTTCTGGGGCAAGCGAAAACGGTCAAGATCACCAAGGAAGAAACGACGATCGTCGACGGCAAGGGGAAACCCGACGCCATCAAGGGTCGGATCGAGATGATCAAGCGCCAGGTCGAAGAGACCGATAGCGACTTCGATCGCGAGAAGCTCCAGGAGCGCCTCGCCAAGCTCAGCGGCGGCGTCGCCGTGGTCCAGGTCGGCGCGGCCACCGAGACCGAGCTCAAAGAGAAAAAGCACCGCATCGAAGACGCCCTCTCGGCGACGCGCGCTGCCGTGCAAGAAGGCATGATCCCGGGCGGCGGTTCGTCCCTCGTCCACGCGATCAAAGCCCTCGAAGCGCAACAGCACTCCAATGGTCACCCGGGTGCCGCCGATGAGAAGATCGGTTGGGATATCGTCCGACGTGCCCTCGAAGAACCGCTCCGCCAGATCGCGGAAAACGCGGGCTTCGAAGGTTCGGTCGAAGTGAACCGGGTCAAGGCTGCGAAGCCGGGACAGGGCTTCGATGCGATGTCGGGCCAGCTCGTGGACATGCTGCAGGCGGGCATCGTCGAGCCCTTCAAGGTCACCCGCTCGGCGCTTCAAAACGCCGCGTCGATCGGTTCGCTGATCCTCACGACGGAGACCCTGATCGCCGATAAGCCGGAACCCAAGGGCCAAAACGGCGCTGCCGGCGGCGGCATGCCGGGCGGCATGGGCGGCATGGGCGGCGGCGGCTACGACATGATGTAGCTGGCGAATCGCTCGCCACGGCGAGACGGACCTCGCAGAGATGCGGGGTCCGTTTGTGTTGGGTATGGAGGCTAACGTACAACCACCGCTGTCCCGCATAACGGGAGGAGACATGATGCTTCGTGACTTTGGGCTCGTACTAGTGCGCGGCGTCGTCGGCCTGAGCTTCGCGGCTCATGGTTCGCAGAAAGCCTTCGGGTGGTTCGGCGGGCCCGTGCGGCCGGCGCTGCGGGCTTCATGGAGTCGCTCGGCTTCGTGCCCGGTAAGCGTTATGCGACGCTCTCTTCAACGGGTGAGATGGTCGCTGGCTCGCTGCTGACGCTTGGCCTCGGCGGTCCCATAGCGCCCGGGCTGATGATCGCGATCATGCTCGTCGCGGCACGCACGGCTCACAAGGACAAGGGTTACTTTGCCCAAGGCGGCGGCTACGAGCTTGCGGCGCTGTATGCCACGGCGGGCGTTGCGCTCGCGATGGCGGGACCGGGGCGGTTCTCCCTCGACGCGGCCTTGAACGCCGATGGCGCTCGCGGACGAAAAACTTGCCTGGCTTCTCCTCATCGCCGGAGGTCTAGCCGGTGCGCTCGCGTTACGCGCGCGCACCCTGCCCGATGCGCCGGGTGATCCGGCCGCCGTATAGGTCAGCGCGGCGTCGCTACGCCGCCGTCGCGGCGCGAGCGAGCCCGATTGCCAGGGCGTCTTCGGCGAGCGCGATCAGCTTGTCGGCGATCAATTCTCCCGCGGCGGCGACACGGGCCGGCCCGGTCCAATGGCTATCGGCGGCGCCGAGCGTCGCGGCGGGAGCGGTCATCGACCGCAGACCGGCGACGGTACCGATGGCAAAACTGCCCAGGACGATGTTGCGAGCCATACGGCACTCCTACCCGCTTACCGGCGTAGCGCGGGGTTTGTCTTAACCACCTGGCTAACGAGGCCCGGTGGCACGAAGCCGAAGCGCAGTCGATATGCTCGACCTCCAACCACATCACGCGGTCGCGCAGCATTTCGATGAGCTCTACGCGCCCGGCGGCGAACCGCGACCGCACTACGAGCCGCTCGCCAAGAGCCTGGCGGCGCTGGGTCGCGACGATATGCTCGGGCGCGTTCAGGCGATCAACACGGCCCTGCTCCAGCGCGGCGTCACGTTCACGGTCTACGCCGATGCCGCGGGGACCGAGCGCGTCTTCCCGTTCGATGTCATCCCGCGCATCCTGACGGCGGCCGAATGGGCGTGCATTGAACGCGGCATCGCCCAGCGCGTCCGCGCGCTCAACGCGTTCATCTACGACGTCTACCATGGCGAACGAATCCTGCGCGAGAAGCGCGTCCCGCGCGAGCTCGTCTACTCGTCGAAGAATTACAACCGTGAGATGATCGATGTCGACGTCCCGCACGACGTCTACATCCACGTCTCCGGCATCGATCTGATCCGTGACGAGCGCGGCGAATTTCTCGTTTTGGAAGACAATTGCCGGACGCCCTCGGGAATTTCGTACGTGCTGGAAAACCGCGATGTGCTCAAACGCGGCTTTCCGGATCTCTTTCGCAACTACGCGGTTCAGCCGGTCGACGACTACCCGAGCCGCCTGCTCGACGTGCTGCGCTATGTCGCTCCGCGCGGCAGCGCGACGCCGAGCGTCGTCGTGTTGACGCCAGGGATCTATAATTCGGCGTACTTCGAGCACACGTTACTGGCGCGGCGGATGGGCGTCGAGCTCGTCGAGGGACGCGATCTCGTCGTCGTCGATAACATCGTGTACGTCAAGACGACGCGCGGCCCCGAACGGGTTGATGTGATCTATCGCCGCGTCGACGACGATTATCTCGATCCGCTCTATTTCAAGGCGGAATCGACGCTTGGCGTCACGGGACTCATGAATGCGTATCGCGCGGGCAACGTCACGATCGCCAACGCCATCGGCAGCGGCGTCGGCGATGACAAAGCGGTGTACCGGTACGTGACCGAGATGATCCGCTTCTATTTAAGCGAGGAGCCGCTTCTGGCCAATGTGCAGACGTACGATGTACCGATCCCGTGGAGCGTCGGCATGTGCTCGCGAACCTCGAATCGCTCGTCGTCAAGAACACCAACGCGTCGGGCGGCTACGGGATGCTGATGGGTCCACATGCTTCAGCGGGCGAGCGCGACGCCTTCAAGCTGCTGATCCAGGAGCGGCCGCGCGATTTCATCGCGCAGCCGGTCATCGAGCTCTCGTCATCGCCGACGCTCGTCGACGGTACCATGGTCGCCCGGCGCGTCGATCTGCGGCCCTTCGCGCTGTACGGTCGCGGTGTCAACGTGCCACCCGCGGCGCTCACGCGCGTGGCGTTGCGCGACGGATCGCTCGTCGTCAATTCGTCGCAGGGCGGCGGAAGCAAGGACACCTGGGTGCTGCAAGCATGACCACGCCTTGTGTCATACGATGCTGAGCCGCGTCGCCGATTCTTTTTATTGGCTCGGCCGCAACGTCGAACGCGCCGAAACGATCTCGCGCGTGCTCGACGTCAATTATACGCGGGCGATGGACCTCTACTCGCAGCAGAACGGCCGCTCGGAACGGCTCTGGCGCTCCGTCATGCGCTGCGCGGGTTTCGTCGACGATCCGAAGATCGCCGTGACGACCAAAGCCGCAAGTGAGTGTTTCGGCTTCTGCGCGTTCGAGCGCAACAACCCGACGTCGATGATCTCTGCCATTCGTATCGCGCGTTCGAACGCACTTGGCGTTCGCGCCGAACTGACGACCGAAGTGTGGGAAGTCATCAACGTCATGTACCTGCACGTCGAAGAGCAGACGTTGCGCTCGGTCATGCGCGATGGACCGTCGAAATATCTCCGCCGCGTGCGCGATTGGATGCAGGCGTTCGCCGGCATCAGCGATGCGACGATGACGCACCGCGACGGCTGGAATTTTCTACAAGTCGGCCGCTTCATCGAGCGCGCGTACATGACGGCTCGCGTCATGGAAGCCCTCGACGTCGAACACGAACCGTGGCACGAATCGCAGCGGCTGTTGGAGATGTGCTGCGCGAGCGTGCCCTTCGCCCAGTCGTCGCACCGCGCGCCCGAAGCGCGCGACGCGATCGGCTTCATCGTGCTTTCGGTCGATTTCCCGCGGTCGATGCGCTATTGCGTCCGCGAGGTGGATGCGGCGATGCATCGCATTTCGCGCAGTCCCGAAGGGACGTTCGCAAGTGATGCGGAGCGCCGTTTGGGTCGCCTGCGCTCGCTCTTGGACTATACGCCAATCGACGATATTCTCGCTGACGGTGTCCGGCCCTTCGCCGCCACGCTGGTCCGCGATCTCGAAGCGCTGTCGTACGCCATCGAAGACGCGTACTTTCCGCGCGCTGCGCTCGCAGCGGCGGCTCTCTGATGGAATACACGATCGACCATCAGACGACGTATTACTACGCTGATTCGGTCGATGAGAGCTATACCGTCGTCCATCTCCAGCCGCGTAGCGATCAACATCAGTTCTGCACGCGCTACGCCTTGGAGCTTGCGCCGAAGGTTCGTTTCCAAGCCTATGCCGATCGCTACGGCAATGACGTGCAGCATTTCGCGATCCTACCGCGGCATGCGTCGCTTTCGATTACGGCGCACTCGAGCGTCGTGACGATGCGCGAACACGAACCGGCCGAACCCACGGAGGCGACGCGCGCGCTGCTCGAATCCGACGCGCATGTCCCACGCTACTACGATTACGTGCACGAGAGCGAATACGTGCAGTTCACTCCCGAATTAGACGCGTTCGCAGCGGAGTTCGAGCCGCCGGGCGAGCGGATCGGCGTTTGGTGCGCGAGCGTCTCCCACCGCATCCACGAGAGTTTCGCCTACGATACCGACGCCACGACGGTCCGAACGACGGTCGTCGATGCGCTGCGCGCGAAGGCGGGCGTCTGTCAGGATTTCGCGCACGTCATGATCGCCGTGTTACGCTCGGCGCGTATCCCGGCGCGCTACGTCAGCGGCTATATCTTTCGCGGCCAATCGCGAGTTCTCGGTGCGGAAGCCTCGCACGCGTGGTGCGAAGCCTATCTGCCGCCCTATGGCTGGGTCGGCTTCGATCCGACCAACGACCGGCTGATCAACGACTACTTCGTCAAGGTCGCGATCGGACGCGATTATCGTGACGTGAGTCCGGTCCGCGGCGTCTACCGCGGCTCCAAGCACAGCGAGATGAGCGTCAACGTCGCGATGGACGTGCTCGCCGGGATGCAGCAGCAGTAGCCAGCGCCTCAGTATGTCAGATCGTCGTCGGCCTCGAAGAGGTCGAAGGCGAGCGGGTAGCGTTCACGCAGTGTCGCGGCATAAAGCGCCTCGAAGTCGGCGCGCCAGGCCTCCGGCATATCGCTATGCCGCGCGCCTTCCATGCGCAAGCTGCACCGCTCGCGATCGATCGCTTTCGCGTCGAGCCGTCCGTCGATCCACGCGACGACGGTCGCTTCGTCGGCGGCGTCGGCGACCGTGGCCCGCATGTCCTCAAGGGAAATCTTCGTCGCGCGTTGCCAGATCGTACTGAAGCCGCTAAACGGGAAATAGCCGTTGAGCTCGCCCCCCGGCAACGACGCTCGCAGTTTATCGATGGCGCGCGCGGTATAGGCGACCCCCGCGAGCCGGAGATAGGGCGATCGTGGCCGGTACAGCCGTAAATCGAGCGGTTCCATAGGGTCCGAGTCGCCTCCTAAGTGCATTTGGAACGGGTACAGCATCCGATGCACATAGCCGATGAACCTAGATGTTCGACGAAGGGCCGGCCCGGCATCGCTCGAAGCGGAACCCTTTGCCTTAGCAGTGTGTCCGGGAGAGTGCTAACGTGAGATTGCAAGGATGAATGACGAGTTTTTCGCCGAGTTCGATGCGCTGTTCGCCGGGCTCGCCCGCAAAGCGAAACCGGGCGGCTTCGAGCCGAACGCCGACGTGTACCTGAGCGCGGACGGCTCGTTCCTTTCCGTCAACGTGGAGATTGCCGGTGCCGAACCGACCGAACTGCGCGTTATGGTCGAGGAACGCCGGCTCTATATTTTGGGGCGCCGCTACGATCGCGAACGCGCCGCCCGCGGCTCCGTGCTGATGAAAGAAATCGAGTACGGCGACTTCGTGAAAAAGCTCCATCTGCCCGTCTCGGTCGCCTACGAAGAGGCCTCCGCGTCGTACCGCGACGGCATGCTCACGATCCGGCTCCCCGTCTCCGAAGAAGCGCTGCTCCCCACGCATCGCACCGAAATCCGTATGACCGTAAAAAGGATTCTCGCCTGATGGCCGCTACCGATAAAAAGACCGACTTGCTCGGCATCCTGCCGCTGCAAGACGCGGTGCTCTTTCCCAACACCGTCATTCCGCTCGCGGTGGTCAAAAAGCCGGGCATCGCGCTCGTCGAGGAAGCGCTCCGCGACGGCCGTCAGATCGGTCTCGTCGCGCTCAAGGACAAGGATACCGAAGATCCCGCTCCCGACGACGTCCGTCGCGTCGGCACGATCGGCACGATCCAGCGCATGATCAAGGTGCCCGACGGCACGATCCGCTGCATCGTCGGCGGCACCAGCGTCTTCAAGATCGACACGTTCTCGCAAGTGACGCCGTACCTCGCGGGGTCGTTCACCGAGCTGCCCGACATCACCAAGGAATCGGGCGAACTCGTTGCGATGCATCGCAATCTCGCGTCGCTGTTCTCGAAGCTGATCGGCTACCTGCCGCAAGCTCCGCGCGAGATGGAGATGGAAGTCAACAACATCACCGATCCCAACTTGCTGACGTATTTCGTCGCGAGTTCGATGCGCCTCGACACGGCGGATCGTCAGGGGCTGCTCGAGGAGCGCAATACCGAGAAGCGGATGCGCATGCTGACGGTGCTGCTCACCAAAGAACTCGAGGTCGTCGAGCTCGGCCATAAGATTCAGTCCGATATTCAGCGCGAGATGGAGAAGAATCAGCGCGAGTTCTATCTGCGCCAGCAGCTTCGCGCGATTCAGGAAGAACTTGGCGAGACCGATCCGCAGCAGGCCGAGACCAACGACCTGCGCGCGAAGATCGAGGAAGCGGGCTTGCCCGAGGACGCGAAAAAGGCCGCGGACCGCGAACTCGATCGCCTCGCGAAAGTGCCGCAGGCGAGCCCGGAGTATTCGGTGATCCGCACGTATTTGGATTGGATCGTGCAGCTCCCGTGGTCGAAAGAAACCTCCGATGCGATCGACATCGCCAAGGCCCGCGAAGTGCTCGATGAAGATCACTACGATCTCGAAAAAGTGAAGGACCGTATCGTCGAGTACTTGGCGGTCGGCAAGCTGAAGAAGAAACTTACCGGGCCGATCCTTTGCTTCGTGGGGCCGCCCGGCGTCGGCAAAACGTCGCTCGGACAATCGATCGCGCGCGCAATGGGGCGCAAATTCGTGCGCATCTCCGTCGGCGGTGTCCGCGACGAAGCCGAGATCCGCGGCCATCGGCGCACCTACATCGGCGCGATGCCCGGCACGATCGTGCGTGCCCTGCGCGACGCCGGGACGCGCAACCCCGTGATGATGATCGACGAGATCGACAAAGTCGGCGGCGATTATCGCGGCGATCCGCAATCCGCCCTGCTCGAGGTGCTCGATCCGGCGCAGAATAATTCGTTTCGCGACCACTATCTCGATCTGCCGTTCGATCTTTCACAAGTGCTCTTCGTCTGCACCGCGAACGATCTTTCGACGATCAGCGGACCGCTGCGCGACCGCATGGAGATCATTCAGCTCTCGGGCTACACCGAATTCGAGAAGCTGCAAATCGCCAAGCGCTATCTCATCAAAAAACAGCGGGAGGCCAACGGCTTGCGTGATTCGCAGGTGCAGATCAACGATGCCGCGCTTCGCACCGTCATCAACGATTACACGCGCGAAGCGGGCGTCCGCAACCTCGAACGTGAGGTCGGGACGATTTTCCGTAAGATCGCGCGTCGCATCGCGGAGGAGCCGCGTTATAAGGGCCGCGTGAAACCGGAGACCGTGGCGGACTACTTGCAGCGGCCGCGGTATTACAATGAAGTCAAGAAACGCACGGCATCGGTCGGTGTGACGACGGGGCTTGCCTGGACGCCGGTCGGCGGCGACATCATGTTCATCGAGACGACGACGATGCCGGGCAGCGGAAAACTCGTGCTTACCGGACAACTCGGCGACGTGATGAAAGAGTCGGCGCAAGCCGCGGTGTCGTTCTTACGCTCGCGCAGCGGCGAACTCGGCCTGCAAGACGATTACTTCAGCAAGCACGACGTGCACATCCACGTGCCCGCCGGTGCGACGCCGAAGGACGGTCCCTCGGCCGGCATCGCGCTCGCAACGTCGATCGCATCGCTGCTCACCGGCACGAAGGTCGATTCGAATCTTGCGATGACGGGGGAGATCACGCTGACGGGGCAAGTGCTGCCCATCGGTGGTCTCAAGGAAAAAGTCCTCGGCGCGAAGCGCGCGGGTATCAACAAGATCGTGTTGCCCAAACGCAACGAGATGGATCTCGACGACGTCCCGAAGGAAGTCCGGGACACGATGACGTTCGTGCCGGTCGAAGAGATCTCCGAAGTCTTCGAGCAGGCCTTCGGGAAGCGGATCATCACGCCCGTGATGCTCGGGAACGACTCCGATCGCAAAGACGGTGTCGTCGTCCCGATGCGTCGCTCGAAACGGCCCGCGCCGATGCCGATCGTCGACCGCAAACGGGCGTCGGGGCGTCGCAGCGCCGTGCAAACCCGCAAACGCTAGACGCAGAGGTCAGGATCGCATGACCGACTCTGCGCGGACGGAGTTTGCTGCGTCCGCGTCCGCGCCGACAATGTCACTGCCGCGACCGCTCTCCGTCGTCGTCGCGTTAATCGCCGTCTATATCCTGTGGGGCTCGACGGCTCCGGCGATCAAGATTGCGGTTGCGTCGATCCCGCCCTGGTGGCTGGCCGGCGCGCGCTTCGCGCTCGCCGGCGCCGTGCTGTGGGCATGGGTGCGGGCGCGTGGAGTCGCGCTTCCGACGGCGGGCGAATGCGGCCAAGCGGCGGTGACGGGTATCGTGCTGCTCGTTCTGGGCAACGGTGTCTTTTCGTATGTGCTGCAGTATATCCCGAGCGGCGTCGGAGCGCTCTTCTTCGCGCTCGCGCCGCTGTTCATGGCGATCTTCGCGTTCGCATTCTATCGCGAGCGTCTGTCGCGGCTCGCCATCCTGGGCATCGCGATTGGTTTTGGCGGGATGATCTTTCTGTACTCACCGAGCGGCGGCCAACATCTGCCGCTGTGGCCCACGATCCTCGGTGCGCTCTCGTCGCTCGCGTGGGCGTTCGGATCGATCATGCAGCGCCGCTCTCGCGCGAGCGACGTCGTCCAGATGAGCGCGCTGCAGATGCTCTCCGCCGCCGCGGTGCTCTTCGTGATGGCCGCTGTAAGCGGCAAACACCTTACGTCGGCTTCCTTTCACGCGGCGCCGCTCGGCGCGCTCGCCTACCTCATTCTCTTCGGGAGCATCGTCGGCTTCAGCGCGTTCCTGTGGCTGCTCAATAACGTGCCGACGACGCTTGCCTCGACGTATTCGTACGTCAATCCCGTGGTCTCACTCGCCATCGGCATCGGCTTCTTACACGAGCCGTTCTCATGGCGCCTGGCCGCCGGAGCCGCGGTCATCGTCGTCGGTGTCGCGATCATGATGATGGCGCCGCGCCCGCGCGCCGTGTAGCCCTCATGACGAGCGAGCATCGCGGTCGCGTTCGAAAAGCCGTCGCAGCATGCCGTCGGGATCGCTGAGAAACCGGCGCGTAATGTTATAGGCGTCCGTCTCGCGATACGTGATCTCGCGTAACGCGGAACCGTCGAACGAAACGATCTGCGCGCCCGGAAATGCGAGCAAGATCGGCGAGTGCGTCGCGATGACGAATTGACAACGCGTGTCGTCGGTCATCAGGTCGTGCATGCGGACGAGAAGCGACAGTTGTCGCGCTGCCGATAGTGCGGCTTCGGGTTCGTCGAGCAAAAAAAAACCACTGCTTGAAAAGCGCGTAAGAAAGAGCGTGAGGAACGATTCACCGTGCGAACGATCGTGCAGCGAAGCGCCGCCGTACGAGCCGAGATAGCCCGGCCCAAACTCGTTCTCGCGTGCAGAACGATCGAGGTGGCTCGCAAAATCGTGGAAGGTCTCCGTCCTCAAAAAGAAACCGTCGGGCTGGCGCCGCTCTGTCCACGATAGCCGTAAGGCATCCGCGAGACGACGAACGGGAGCCTCCGCATCGTCGACGGACCGGTTTGCCGACATGCGCGAGGGTGGTCTGAAGTTTCGGGTGCCGCCCTCGGCTGCGAAGCCGGACGCTAGCGCTAGCGCCTCCAGAAACGTCGATTTTCCGCTGCCGTTCTCACCGACGAGGAAGAGCACGCGTTCGAGCACGTCGAGCACGTCGAGCACGTCGAGTGCGGCGATCACCGGGATATCGAACGGATACGTATCCGCGTGCTCGATGCGCTCGCGGAGTAAGGCTATGCGCGCGAGCGCCGGTTTTGGGGAGGCCGCCGCCGGTGAACGGTGCACACGCCGGCTCATCGGGATTTCAGCAGATCGTCAACGACGGCTTCGAGATGGCGTAAACGGTTGCACGTCTTTGCGATCGTGCAGAGCGGCAGGTAGTGCAGCATCTCCGAATCGTCCATGCCCCAGGCGACGCGTGCTTCGGGATTGAGCCAGACCAAACGCTTCGCGCGCGACGCGAAGCGCGCGACGAGGTCGAGCCGCGGGTCGGCATGGTTCGTCCGCGCATCGCCGAGCACGACGACCGTCGTTTTGCGATCGACGATCGCGCCGAAGCCGTCGTTGAAATCGGCGAACGCGCGGCCGTAATCGGATGAGCGGAAGCCGACGAGCCGCATGATTGCCGCGAGCGCGCCGTCGGGCGTTTCGCGCCGCATGATCTCGGTGATCTCGACGAGCGGACCGGAGAACGCAAACGAGCGAATATCGGCGATCTCGGCGCTGAGCGAATGAACGAAGAGCAACAAAAACTGCGCCAGTGCCGCGACGCTGCCGCTGACGTCGCAGAGCACGAGCAGACGCGGCCGCTCGATCGCGCGTGTTTTGAACACCGTCTCGACGAGGACGCCGTCATGTGCCACGTTCGCGCGTAAGGTGGAGCGGACATCGAGCACGCCGCGCCGTTCGTGCCTGCGCGCGTGGCCATGACGCGTTGCGAGGCGCTTGGCCATCGCACGCACGAGTTCGCACATGCGCTCGCGCTCGCGTGGGTCGATATTCGCTACGCGCGCGTCGCGCAAGAAACCGTCGCGTTCGCGCGAGCGTTCGCCCGCGCGGCGTCCCAGACGTCGTTCCACGATATCCCGCGCGAGTTCGCGAACCGCGCGGTGGCGCAAGTCCAGGAAGTCGGCGGCGCGTACTTGGCGCGGATCGCCCGACGAGCGAAGGCGTTCGATCGCGTCACCGAGTGCAGCGACGTCGAGCTGTTGCAAAATGCGTTGCACGAAGAGATTGGTCTGCGTGAACAGCTGGATCTGCGCGACGCCCGCGGCGGCGGCGGCGACCTGCAGCTCGAGGACGAGTCGCGCGCGGTCATCGGCAAGCAATGTCTGTGCGAGCGCAGAATCGGCGACGGCGGCGACGATCTCCGGCCGGGCGAAGCCGTCATCCTCGACGGGACTCGTGTCCGTCGCCAAAATAACGCCGAGACCGTCGCCGCCGAAGAAACGCGCGAAGCATGCGTCGAAGGATGCGCGCTCGTCGTTCGATTTGGCGACGATGAGCCGCAGGACCGCGTGCAGTGTCTCGCGATCGGCGTAGCCCGTGCGTTCGAGCGCAGCAAAGACGTCGAGCGTGTCGCCGGGGGTGACCGCGATGCCCGCCGTTCGTGCGACGTGCAAGAAGTCCAGGATCGGTTCCCTCACGTCGATCGCTGCTCGCGCATAGCCGCTAGTTCCGCGCGGTCTCACGAACGAGCGTATCGATTTGTCGCGCCGTCGCTTCGATATCGCTTTCGTACTTGAGTAAAATGTTCAGCGTTTCGCGCGCCGCGATCGCGTCGAGTTCACCGACGTGTAGCAGCAAAAGCGTGCGAGCCCAGTCGATCGTCTCGCTGATCGAAGGGGCTTTGCGTAACTCGAGCGTGCGCAGACGCTGTACGAATGCGACGAGGTGCGTGCGCAGACGCGCGTCGAGCTCGGGGACGCGGGCGTCGAGGATGCGCTCCTCGCGCGCGCGATCGGGGAAACCGATGTGCAGGTGCAGACAGCGCCGCTTGAGCGCGTCGCCGAGATCGCGTGTATCGTTGGAGGTCAAGATCACAAGCGGCGGCACCGTCGCCGCAATCGTGCCGAGTTCGGGAACCGTCACTTGAAAATCGGAAAGCAGCTCGAGTAGAAACGCTTCGAATTCTTGATCGGACTTATCGATTTCGTCGATGAGGAGGACGGCGCCGTGCGTTTCCTGGAGCGCGCGCAAGAGTGGTCGGGCGGCGAGGAATTCCGGTGCAAAGAACACATCCTCGACGGCGTGCAAGCGCGACATCGCTTCGCCGAGCGACGCCGCATCTTTGAGTTCTTCGCCGAGCCGATCGCGAAGAATCTGCGTGTAGAGGAGTTGTTTACCATATTTCCATTCGTAGAGCGCTTTCGATTCGTCGAGCCCGTCGTAGCATTGCAGGCGCACGAGCGGAAGATCGAGATAGCGCGACGTCGCCTTGGCGAGTTCCGTTTTGCCGACGCCGCGGGTCCTTCCACGAGAATGGGTTTGCGGAGATGATGGGCCAGGTAGACGGCGGTCGCGATCGAGCGATCGGTCACGTATCCCGCGGCGGCGAGGCCGGCGGCGACGGCTTCGATCGACGCGATGCGTTCGGTCAAGCCTTCGCTCATACGTTGGCGCTCACGCTTCCACAACGATGCCGTGGCCGGGTTCGACCGAACCGATCACGGCGGCAAGTGCGCCTCTGCGTTCCAGATCGGACAGCAACGTGTGCAGGTCGTCGGGTCCCACGGCTATGAGCAGTCCGCCGCTAGTTTGCGCATCGCTGAAGAGTAAACGCAAATCCGCCGGCACGGCACTATCGAACGTTACGAAGGCGGCGTGTTCTGCCGCATTATCACGCGTGCCGCCGGGGATGATGCCGATGCCGACCATTTCGCGCGCGAGCGCATACACCGGCACCTGCGCTGCGCCGATGCGTAGCCGTACGCCGCTCGCCCGCGCCATCTCGTTGCCGTGGCCGAGGAGGCCATAGCCTGTCACATCCGTCGCGGCGTGTGCGTGCGCGGCAAGCATCGCTTGCGCGGCGCTCGCGTTGAGCATCGTCATCCAGCGAACGCATTCGGCCATCTGCGCGGCATCGATCGCATCTTTTTTCAGCGCCGAACCGAGGACGCCGGTGCCGAGCGGTTTTGTAAGAATCAGTGCGTCGCCCGCGCGCGCGCCGGCGTTGGTGACGATACGCGCGGGATGAATCGTGCCGGTGACGGCCATGCCGTATTTGGGCTCGTCGTCTTTGACCGTATGGCCACCGAGCAGCGCGACGCCGGCCGCCCGTGCGACTTCGGCGCCGCCGGCGAGAATGCGCGCGAGCGTTTGCGGTCCGAGCAGTTCCATCGGATAGGCGGCGATGTTGAGCGCGGTGATCGGCGTGCCGCCCATCGCGTAGATATCGGAGAGCGCATTGGTCGCAGCGATGCGGCCGAAATCGTACGGATCATCGACGATGGGCGTGAAGAAGTCGACGGTCTGCACGAGCGCGAGATCGTCCGAGAGCCGGTACACGCCTGCGTCGTCGTTCGTACCGAAACCGACGAGAACGCGTGGATCGCTCGAGTGCGGCAGATCGCGCAGCACGTGCGCGAGGTCGGCGGAGCCGACTTTACTCGCTCAACCGCCGCCCGATGTGATAGCGGTCAGTCGAATGCGTTCGCCCGGATGCATGAGATAGTGTACGACGACGCCGACGCTTTCACCGCGTATGGTACGATGATCGCCAGTATGGCGAAGCAGCTGCTGTTCATCCCCGGCCCCGTCACCTGCGCCCCCTCTGTCCTTGCGGCGACGGCACAACCGATGATCGACCATCGCGGACCGGAGTTCGCCCGGCTCATCGAGCGGATCGCCGCCGGCATGAAACCGATCTTCGGCACGGCAAGCGACGTCGTCGTCACCGGCAGCTCGGGTACGGGCGGCCTGGAAGCCGCCGTCGCCAATTCGTTCTCATCGGGCCAAAAGGTGCTGTCGTGTCCGGTTGGGGTATTCGGCAAACGCTTCGCCACGATCGCGAAGCTGCACGGACTCCAGGTCGAGATGCTCGACGTACCGTTCGGCGCTCCGACCGATGCCGGAGCGCTGGCGGCGCGTTTGCGCGCCGATACCGGGCATGAGATCGCCGGCGTCATGCTGACGCATAACGAGACCTCGACGGGCGTGCAAAACGATATGGCGGCGTTGTCCGCGGCGGTCGGCGATCATCCGGCGACGGTCATCGTCGACTCCGTCAGCGGCCTCGGCGCGTCGGAGTTCGCGATGGACGCCTGGCGCTTCGATATCGTCGTCGCCGCATCGCAGAAGGCGCTGGCGGTCCCGCCGGGGCTTGCGATGATCGCGGTCAGCGCGCGCGCCTGGGAACGCATGACGCAGGCGACATCGCCGCGGTTCTATTTCGACTTACAGAAGGCGCGTGAGTTCGCCGCGCTCGGACAAACGCCGTGGACACCGCCCGTATCGGTTGCATTCGGGCTCGACGTCGCGATCGAGCGCTATCACGCCGAGGGCGCCACGCGCGTCTACGCGCGCCACGCCCGGTATCGTGACGCGATACATGCGTTCGCTGCCGCCGCCGGCATTACGGTCTTGTCGCGGCCCGGCGCGCACTCGGTGACCGTCGTTGCAATGCACGTGCCGGCGGGATTAACTGCGGCTGCGATTCGTACGGAACTGCGCGAGCAGCACGACATCGTCATCGGCGGCGGCCAAGCCGAGCTCAAAGGCAAGATCCTGCGCATGGGCACGATGGGCGACCTATCGCACGCCGACGTACTGCGCGGGCTCGACGCGCTTGAGACTGTACTGCGGCACCAGGGCCATGCGATCGAAGCCGGTGCCGCAACGCGTGCCGCCGCAGCCGTGCTCGAGGAAGCGCTCGTGCCAAGCCGCTAAAGACCTTGCTGCTATGGCCTTTCGTCGCGAACGAAGAGCGGGGGGACGCTATGCCGACTTTCTACTCCGCGATTCCCAGTCTCTTGGGGACATCACCGCCCGTCTCGTTCGTGCATCACGGCTCGCTTGCGGTCGATCGGACGATCGATCCCGAGTTCCGAAAAGCCGAAAAATATCTGCGTGGGGACTCGATCATGCGACGCACGCTCGATCATCTGGAGCATAGCCGGACGACGACGAAGATTGTCGGCAACCCGGTCGATCTAGACTTTTTTTTACCGCCGGCCAACGCGGTTCAGTGGGACCCGTATAGCGCCTTGCGCACGAGCGGCGGAGGGCGTCAATCGCCGGCGCTCGGCCTCGGACACGAACTCGCCCACGCCGACGAAGATTCGCGGACACGCGCGCGGCTCGAAATGACGAAAGTGAAGCGGTATGATGACGCTGAGGAGCGCCGCGTGATTCTCGGGCCCGAAGCGCATGCCGCACGAACGCTCGGCGAGTCGACACGCGAGGACCATAGGGGCTCAACGTATCGCGTCGCGGCCCCGACGAGCCGTTAGTATGCGCCGGCGAATGTTCGCTCGAGCGGTGACTGCCGGCTTAGCCACGTGCGGACTCGCGCCTTTCGTGGCGTTTGCAGATGAAGGTTCGCATGCCGTTCTTCCGGTCGTTGCCAACCTACGCAACGGTGTTGAACACATTGCAATCCTCCATCTTCCCAACAGTGTTGAAACGCGTGCTGCTCTGACGCTCCGTCAACTCGAAGTTTTTCCACTCGAGTTGCAGCACGCGAGCGTACGCGATCCGGCCAGAATCTCGCGCATCGCTCGCTTGCTTGAAGCGGCGCTTCCCCGGCCCAGCCTCCAGGAGCACGACTATGACGCGCGTTGGGAGCTCAGCTTCTTCAGGCGCGACGGAAAACGCACGATCGTTGCATGTGATAAATTTGGGGATCGTGGAGCGATCAACGGCGTTGCGATTCACTTTACCGGTACGCCGTTCGTTACGAAGCTCGCCGCTATGCTGCCGCATTTCGTGCGCTAAAAACCGCTACGATAAGCCGGTCGGTGTGAATACCTCGATGCGTACGACAGCATTGAAACGCGTGCTTCGTTAAGACTCCCCGAACGCCACGCGTACGCGAGAAGCCTGCACGCAGCGACACGAGGAGCTCATGTGTTGAGACTAGCGAAGCGAAGCCTTTGTCGCGAAGGAGAGGCGGAGGTACGCTATGCCGACGGTACATTTCGTGATGCCCACACATTCCGTCATTGACGAAAACCCCGCTCTCGCGGCCGTGGCCGCTGGATTGGGGCTTCAGTCGTTCGTGCACCATGGCTCGCTCGCGGTTGAGTCATCGATCGAACCGGAATTTCGCAAAGCAGAAACGTATCTTCGTGGCGACTCGATCATGCGGCGTACGCTTCACGATCTGGAGCACGCTCCACAGACGACGACTGTTCTTGGGAATCCTTTCTATATCGATCGATACTCTCCGTCGACGAGAACGATCGAGTGGGATCCGTATAGCGCACTGCGCACGAGCCGTGGAGGGTTGCAATCGCCGGCACTTGGCCTCGCCACGAACTCGGACATGCCGACGAGAACATGCAGACGAACCTGCGCCTCAAGGCAAAAACGTTGTTGCAGTACGACAACGCCGAGGAGCGCCGCGTGATCCGTGGGCCTGAAGCGCATGCGGCCCGGACTCTTGGCGAAGCAGGACGCTTCGACCATAAAGGATCGGCCTATCACGTCGCATCGCCGGCGAGCCGTTATTAGTGCGACGACGAATCTTTGTAAAAGCGTTCCTGGCCGGCTTGGCAAGCGGCGCTTTGTTGCGATCCGCAGCACATGCCGATCCGGGCATGCGTGCGTCGGCGCAGGTCGACGCCGATACGCTGCGCGCCGCACTTGCCTTCATTCGCGACGGGGTCGAGAGCCTTTCGGTGATTCACCTTCCAGACAGCGTCGAGACACGTGCAGCGTTGACGATTCGTGATCTCGAGCAGCCGTTCGCAGAGCTGCAGCACGCCGACGTCCACGATTCTAAGAAACTTGCTCGCATCGTGCGATTGCTCGACGCGGGGGAGCCGCGACGCAGCCGTGGCAAGCTCGATTATGACGCGCGCTGGTCGCTTCGATTCCGGACGCGAGATGACAGACACGTTCTGGTCGCGTTCGACTCGTTTGGCTCGCGAGGCGAGATCGACGGTATCGCGATTCACTTCACTGGTGCGCCCTTCGTGGCAAAGCTCGCCGCGATGCTGCCGCATTTCGTACGTTAGCTCGTAACCGCTAAACGCGGTGGCGCGCGAATAGCGAGTCGGCGAACGGGCGCACGAAGTACGGCAGCGACTCGCGGACCCGCACATCCAGTGCGGCGTTAGGCTGCTGGAGCGCCGCGACCAAATGCGAGCGATGCAGATCGTCGCGCACCTCGGCAGTCAACGGAAAGAACAGCGCCACATATACGACGGCCCAGGCCAACACCGCGCTCTTGAGTACGCCGACAAGTGCCCCGAAGATCGCATTCGCGGTTCCAAGGAGCGGCAGCTTCGCGACCACCGCAAATGCGGACCCGACCGCGAACACGACGGTATAGGCGAGGATCGCATAAAGCACCATGCCGGTCACGTGCGCGGTGCCGGTGCCCATGTGCATGCGGTCGCGTAGCCACACATCCCAGGTGCCGCCGTATGCGAAGGCCGCCGCAATCGCGAACGCGAGCGCGACGGCCCCGCGCAATTCGCTCACCAAACCACGCTTGAAGCCTTTCAGCGTGCCGAAGATCGCGACGAACCCGATCGCGATATCCGGCCACGCGAGGCCCATCATCCGCGAATCTGCGCCCCACAACGTTCGCGCAATTGCTCGAGCATCGCGGCGACGTAGGCGTCGGCTTGCGCGTCGGTGAGCGTCGCATCGTCGCGCTGCAGGGTCACGCGAACTGCGATACTCTTCTTGCCCTCGCCAACCTGCGGTCCGCGGTATTCGTCGAAGACCCGCACCGCCGCAATCGCGCCATCCGCTCCGGCCCGAATCGCATGCTCGATCGCGCTCGCCGGAATGTCGGGAGCGACGACGAGCGCGAGATCGCGAGCGAGTGCCGGGTAGCGCGACGGAGCCTTATAGCGCGCGGCGCGGTACGCGGGCACATCGGAGAAGCGCATCTGCGCCGCATACACGCGCGCGTCGATCTCATACGCGCGCAGTAGCCGCGGATCGACGGCCCCGATCGTTGCGACGTCTTTGCCGTCGACGAGCAGCGCGGCACATTTGCCGGGATGCCAACCGGCGAGCGTCGCCGTCACCGATTCGGCAGCGCGTCCGGTCAGCGTGCGTACGAGCGCGAGCGATTCGCCTTTGAAGGCGAGGAAACCCGAATCGCTCCACGCCGGTTCGTCATTCTTGGGCGCTGCGTACAGCCATACGGCAGCGGCGCTCTCGAAGGCAGCGGGGCTGCCTTCGAAGACGTGACCGATCTCGAAGAGACGCTCGACCGCATCGCCGGAGCGCCGGCTCGCAAGCTCGAGTAAGGTGGGCACGAGCGAGAAGCGCAAATACCGCTGATCCTCGGAAAGGGGGTTCGTGATTTCAACAACGGGGCCGGGCAGCGTGATCCCGGCAGAGACGTAGCGTTGCGCGATCGACGCCGGTTGCAATGAGAACGTTACGGCTTCGCGATAGCCGAGTGCAGCGAGCGCATGCGCGACGCGGCTTTCGCTGCGGTAGGCATCGCTCGTAACGTCTTGCTCGAGAATCGGCGGCATCTCCGCGACGATGCGATCGTAGCCGACGATGCGCGCCACTTCTTCGATCACGTCTTCGGCGATACGTACGTCGCCGCGCCAGAACGGCGGTACGACCGCGAGAGATGCGTTCGCGCCGTGCATGACCTCGACATGGAAGCCAAGTGAAACAAGGGCACTCCGTGCTTCGTCTTCCTGCACCGCGATGCCGACCACCGCCGTGAAGCGCGCCATCGCAACGTGAATCGGTATCGCCGGCGTGTCCGGCGCGCCGGTTGCAAAGGGCGGATGCACGAGCGCGCCTTCCGCTTCGAGCAGATGCGCGGCCCGCGCAGCGCCCAACGTAGAAAGCCCGAGTGGTAGGCCTTTCTCGTGTCGGCTCGACGCTTCGGTCCGTAAGCCGAGCGCCACGCTCATGCGGCGTATACGCGGGCCGGAAAACGTCGCGGCTTCCAAGAGAATCTCCGTCGTTGCCGGGCGGATTTCACTTTCGGCGCCCCCTTTGAGTCCGGCGATACCTTGCGGTTCGCGTTCGTCGGCAATGATGAGAAAGCGTTCGTCGAGCGCCCGGTCAGCTTCGTCGAGCGTCCGGATCGGTTCGCCCGCGCGCGCATCGCGCGCGATGAGATGGCGTCCAGCGACGCGATCGATATCGTAGAAATGCAGCGGCTGCGCCGTTTCCAACATAACGAAGTTTGAGATGTCGACGAGATTGTCGATCGGCCGTTGACCGGCAAGCGCAAGCCGGACGCGCATCCAGAACGGTGCGGTCCGCACGACGACGTGTGAAAAGCGCTGCGCAACGAAGCGCCGGCAATCGGCGCTTTCGATCGAAACGCGCGCGTCGGGTTCCGACGCCGTCTGGTATTGGCGTATCGCGACCGCCGGTTCGCGGATCGTGTCGCCGAGGGAAGCGGCGAGTTCGCGAGCGAGCCCGACGACCGACATCGCATCGACGCGATTGGCCGTGATCTCCACATCGAGGACGTCGTCGTTCAAACCGAACGTCGCGATAAAATCCGCTCCGATGGGCAGCGTCGTTTCGAGCTGAAGGATGCCGTCTTCGAACCACGTGCCTTCGAGCCCGAGCTCGCCGGCCGAACAGAGCATCCCCTCCGAAGCGATGCCGCGCATCTTGCGCGGCGCGATCGAGAGCCCGACCAGTTCCGCGCCGATGGTCGCGACAGGCACGACATCGCCCGTCTTCACGTTCGTCGCAGCGGTCGCGATCGTCAGCAAACGATTCCCCGCGACATCGACGGAGCAAACGACGAGCCGATCGGCGTCGGGATGCTTCTCCACGTTCACCAGCCGGCCAATGCGGACGCCCGAGAGCGTCGGCCGGCGTTCGATGTGATCGACGGGGAAGCCGAGCGCGGCGAAGCGTGCCGCGATGTCGTCGGTCGATAGGTCCAGATCGAGATAGTCGCGCAGCCACGCGATGGGCAGTTTCATATGGCCCTTAAGCGAGTTGCGCGAGCACGCGCGCGTCGTTTTCGAAAAGCGCTCGAATGTCGTCGATGTCCTGACGTACCATAGCGATGCGCTCGATTCCGACGCCGAAAGCCCACCCCGTCACGGCAGCCGGATCGTACCCGGACTCGCGCAAGACATCGGGATGCACCATCCCCGAACCGCCGATTTCGATCCAGCCCGAACCGCCGCACGTCTTGCAGCCCGTTCCGAAACAGCCCGGGCACGTCGTGTCGACTTCGGCGCTAGGTTCGGTGAACGGAAAGAACGATGGACGGAAACGAACGGTCTGTTGCGGCCCGAAGAGCTCGCGAAATAAGCCGGTCAGCATGCCTTTGAGATGTCCCAGATGGATCCCCGGTGCGACGAGAAGTCCTTCGATCTGATGGAAGACCGGCGAGTGCCGTGCGTCGATCGCATCGCGGCGATAGCACCTGCCGGGGACGACGATCGCAAGCGGCGCGGGATGGCTTTGCATCGTGCGTACTTGCATCGGCGACGTGTGCGTTCGTAGCAGAACGCCCGGGCGGAGGTAGAACGAGTCGAGACCTTCGCGGGCGGGATGGTCGGGCGGAATGTTGAGCGCGTCGAAATTGAAGTATTCTGTCTCGATTTCGTTGCCGAGCACGACGGCGAAGCCGTGACGCTCGAAATAACCGCACGCATCTTCCATCGCGCGCCGCACGGGATGCAGCGAACCGGTTACGGGGACGATGCCGGGAAATGTGACGTCGATCGCGATCTCGAGTTCGGCCGCGAGCGAGTGCTGATCGAGTGCAAGCGCCCGCGCATCGACCGCTGCCTCGAGCTCGGTCAGCGCTGCATTTATGATCTTTCCGGCTTCGGGACGTTCGTTCGCCGGTAAGGTTCCGATCGTTCGGCGCACGAGCGTCATCTCGCCGCTGCGACCCAGAAAGCGTATGCGGATCGCTTCGAGCGCGTCACGATCGGCCGCTTCGGCAAGCGCGAGTCGTAGGCGATCGGCGAGTGCCGTCAATTGATCGTGAAGTTGTGAGATGACAGGCGCTCCATTGGCGGAAAAACAGGAACGCCCGGCCGTTTCGGCCGGGCGTCCCACACATCTTTCCGATCGTCGTTCTAGGGCGTCCGCATCAACTATTGGCGGGAGCTTGATTGACTTGGCGATACATCAAATATGCGTAGATGGATCCGGTATTGGCGAACAATTTCCAGAAGCGGTCGTTTGTGCGCATCAGTCAGCGTGTACCCTTCTCAAGTTTGTCGTCGTGGCGTTGCCGCCTAGAACTCTCGGGAGTATAGCATAGGGCATTTGGGCCGCCAAGACTTGACAGGGCGACGTGTTTTAAAGCTTTAGGACCGGTAAGATTTGCGCGTATCCTGTTGCGAAAAGGCGTAGAATATGATACCGCCGGCGACCGCCGCATTTAAACTCTCGCCATATCCGCAATGCGGAATAGAGACCGCCTCGTCGACGTGCCCAAGCGTTTCATAGACGCCGTGCCGCTCGTTTCCGATCGCGAGGAGCACCCGCTCGGGGAAGCGGTACGTCGGCAAGGGCTCCCCGTCGCGAGCCGCTGCCACCAACCGGTAACGCAAACGGCTCGCTATCGCCTCTAACTCTACCGCAGCACTCCTTCCGACACGCATGCGAAAGATTGCGCCCATCGTTGCTCTGACGACCTTTGGGTTGTGCGCCTCGACGGCGCTGCCTACGAAAATAGCGGCTTCGATGCCGAAAATCTCGGCAGCACGCAACAATGTCCCGGCGTTCCCGGGGTCGGCTACGCCCGCGAGCACGACTGCCGGCTGCCCCCGGCTCAGCATCGCCTCGAGCGGCTCGTAACGCATCCGGTGGACTGCAAGAAGGTCGGGCGGTGAATCGAGATCGGAAAGCCGGGCCATCACCTTCTCCGGTACGGCGAACATGCGCCCCGCGAGTCGCGGATCGCCGGTCTCACGGGTTGAGAGGCCGGCTTCGGTCCCGTAGAGCTCCTCCGGCACCCGGCCGGCGGCGAGGGCCTCGGCGAGCATCGTCGCACCCGCGACCGTGAAACGCGCGTGCCGGCGACGTCCCGCTTTGGTTTGCAGCTCTCGGACGAGAGCGAGTTTCGGTGAGTGTGTCCCGAGCGTGGTGACCATGGCGACGCTTCAATTCGATGACCAGGGGTTTGGGGCCGCCGCGGGTGAGAGTCGAACGTGACCTCCCGAATCTTCGAAATCGCCTGCCTTGCGATTATGGCCTTTGCAATTTTGCTGGGGGGACAGTTTCTCTTACTTGCTATCGCGAAGTTTCATGGGCTTGCAATCTCCGTGCTTGGCGCGCTCGCGATTTTCGTCGTCTATGCGTTTCGCCGAAATTTTCTCGCCGGAGGGCCGCAGGCGCGTATCCATGCCGCGCGGGACGGCGCATTCCTGGCCGCAATAGCGGCGGCGATCTCCTTCATCGTGGCCGAAGCGAAATGGTCGCTCGGCGCCACGATCGTCGCCGTCGAAGTCGCCATCGTCGTCGAAGTCCTGTCGCTCGCGTCAGCCCGATCCTAGAAGGAACTTGCCTTGCCCGCTGCCTTGCCACCGTCCCCGCTTGGAGAGCGCTTCGAACGCGCCGTGGTCGCTGCGCTCGAAACATGCCGCCGGAACCAGCGCGTATCCGCGGATGTTAGCTACGTTGCGCGCCTTTTCGGTGTGTGTGCCATCGTGCTCGAAAACGGCGGCTCGGAAAGTGAAGCGATCGCGTCACTTCTCCAGCGTGCCGTTGACCGGCGGGGCGCGCTCGCGCACGTCGCCCGTATCGGCGCCGAATTCGGTGACGACGTTGCGGCGATCATTGGCGGATCGATCGACGTCTCCGGCGTGAACGCAGGTGCGGAAGCGCGCCCATTCTACGACCGTACGCTCGCTTCGATCGAGCGCCTGCGCCAGCACGCTGCCGGTGACGAATCGGCCGACTTCGGAGCCAGCGTATTTTTGGTGAGCGCGGCTGATACGCTTTACTCGGCCCGCGCTACGAACGACAAACTGCTCGCCGGCAGGGACGTCTTCGCGGGGCGAAAGGGCAAGAAATTTGGGACGCTATGGGCCTATCGCGCGCTCGCGGATGCATACCTCGCATGCGATGGCCGGCATACACGATTCGCCGGCGCGCTTATCGAACTGGTCGACAACATGGCGGGCAAACCCGTCACGACCCCGGAGCTCCTGGCCGTCTTTGCGATCGACGATACGGTCGACCGGCGTGAGAAAGGCAGTTTGCTCGAAGGTGCGACGCGATGAAACGGCTCGCTTCGGAACGCCTTTATAGCGGCCGCGTCGTCAATCTGCGCCTCGATGAAATCGAAAAGCCGCGCGATGGCGGTACGCGCAATGTCGAAGTGGTCGAACATGCCGGCGGGGTCGTCGTCATCGCCCGGCCGACCCCCCAAGAAATCGTCTTGGTCAAGCAGTACCGGCATGCCGTCGATACCGATCTCTGGGAAGTTCCGGCCGGGATGATCGAACGTGACGAGCCACCGATCGAGACGGCCAAACGCGAGCTCATCGAAGAGACGGGTTATCGCGCCGAACGCTTGCGTTTCTTGTGGAGCATCTATACAACGCCGGGGTTTTGCGAAGAGCGCATCCATTTTTTCGTCGCCGACGGACTCACGGCGGGCGTAGCCGAGCCGGAGGACGATGAAGAATTTGAAATGCACGTCTGGTCGCTCGAAGACGCGTGGCGCTTGGTCGAGCGCGACGAGATGCGCGATGCGAAGACCCAGATTGCGCTCTGTTGGGCGCGCATCGAGGCGGCGCGGCCCGTAAGCACAGCGTGATCCTCGCGGCGGGCGACGTCGTCGATCTGCAATTCTTTCTTATGGACGGCGCGAAGCGCTACGTCGACGCCAGCGCCGGCGACTCGGGCGACCTGCTTGCGAGCGCGGCCGCCCTCGATTACGCGTTGTTGCTCGCATCCGAGCACGGAAACGAAGTGATCGACAACGACGCTCCCATTGCAGTTACCATTCGCGAGACGATGACACGGGCGTCGCTTGCAGCACTCCATCTCATCGAACGCCTGCTGGGGGCACCCGACGTCCTCTTCAACGACTTCGTCGATCGTCATATCCGCCACGACGACATCTTCGATGTCCTTCGCGCGCTGCGCATGCGAGAGGTGGTCCGCAGCCGCGATGTTGCGTTTCGTGTGCTAACGGCGACGAGCGATACGGTCGAGCGCCGGCAACGCCTCTAGCTGCCGAGTGGCCCCGGCGAAGCCTTACGCACCACTAAGCGATCCATCATTTCCCGGGTCGGGATCTTCACGTTTTTGGCGAGCTTCAGCCATGACATCGCCTTGATCGTCCAGTAGGTCGGGTCGAATTCGAACCAGCGCATGCCGTGCTTTGCGGAGAATGGAAAGGCGTGATGGTTGTTGTGCCAGCCTTCGCCGAACGTCAGAACCGCGACCCACCAATTGTTGGTCGAGCGATCGCCCGTGCGAAAGCTTTGATACCCGACTTCATGTGACGCGCTGTTGACCAGCCAGGTGCAATGGTACGTGAACACGAGGCGTGCGAAGACGCCCCAAATAACGAAGGGCCAACCGCCGAGCGCGAAGAGAATTGCCGCGAGCACGAATTGAAATGCGACGTTGTACTTCTCGATCAAACGGTACACCGGGTCTTTGTAGAGATCGGCCGCCCAACGCGGCCGATCTTCCGGAGCGACGCGTGCTTCGTTCGTACGGAAGAGCCACTCCCAATGCGACCACGGCATCCCTTTGTTCGAATCATGCGGGTCGCCGGCTTTGTCGGTATGCGCATGGTGCGCACGGTGCTGCGCGACCCATTCGATCGGGCCGCCCTGGAGCGCGAGCACTCCGACGATCGTCAACGCATATTCGAGCCAACGCGGGACGACCAGACTCCGATGCGTTAGCAGGCGGTGGTACGCAAGTGTGATCCCCATGCCGGTCGCAATATAGAGACCGACGCCGACGGCGACGGCCGACCATGAGAAAAACCGCGGCAGAAACACCCCAAGCGCGCCGATGTGGATGATCAAAAGCGCGATTCCTACGGGATAGTCCCGCTTCGTAGTACGCTTCGGCGGAGGTGGATTTGTCGCAGCGATTGCCATACGGGTCCCTTCGGACGGGTCTACGTGCTTAGAGGGTGGGCGGCCCAACTCGGGGATGACGATTCATCACTTGGTTGAAGGCCAATCCTTTCAAGTCGGTTCCGCTTGGGTCAAGAAGCAACCGAGGCGGGCGCGCTCGTCTCCAGCTGCTTCTTCGCGACCGCTAGGAGCGATTCGAAAGCCGGTGCATCGCTTACCGCCAGATCGGCGAGTGCTTTGCGGTTGAGCGTAATGCCGCTTTTCTTCAAGCCGTCGATGAGACGCGAGTAGGACAGTCCCTCGCGGCGGGCCGCGGCGTTGATGCGGCTGATCCAAAGCGAGCGAAAGTCGCGTTTCCGGACGCGACGATCCCGGAAGGCATAGCTCAGCGAATGGAGGAGCGCTTCGTTGGCAACCCGGTAGTTGCGGCTGCGGGCCGCGCGGAAGCCCTTGACGAGCTTCATGACCTTACGGCGATGCTTCGCCTTTTGGATACCGCGCTTGATGCGTGCCATGATTCTTACGCTCCTACAGCAAATAGGGGATCTGCGGCGCGAAGCGCTTGAGATCGCCCGCGAAAACGGGCTGGTCTTTGCGGAAGTTCCGCTTACGCTTGCGCGTCTTCTTACTGAGGATGTGTCCACAGCCGCTGAACTGATGTCGGTGCGACACTTTTCCGGTCGAACTGACCTTCACACGTTTAGCCGTTCCGCGGTGCGTTTTGATCTTAGGCATTGGTGGCGACTCCTTCTGGGGCACTCTCGGCAACCGTCGCACCGGCATCCGCGGTCCGCGACGCTGCGTGGTCGCCGACGAGCTCTTCCTCGGCGGCATGCTTGGCGTCGATCGCGGCGTTCGCAGCTTCCGTCGTGGCGGCGTCGTCGTGATGGAGGTTGGTATATTTTGGCGGGCCCGACGGAACGGGACGAGGTGCCAGGATCATGAACATGTTCTTGCCTTCGAGCTTCGCATCACGCTCGACGATCGCGATCGGCGTCATATCGATGGCCATGCGGTCCAAGAGCCGCTTCCCGAAGTTCGTGTAAGTGATCTCGCGGCCACGAAACATGATCGTGACCTTGACTTTGCCGCCGTCGAGCAACAGGCGCTCGGCCATACGAGCTTTGGTCTCGTAGTCATGCGTCTCGATCTTTGGCCGAAGCTTAACTTCTTTGAGTTCCCAGTTTTTCTGTTTCTTCCGTGCATCTTTATCTTTTTTCGACTGCTCGTACTTCAGCCGGCCGTAATCGCTGATCCGGCAGACCGGTGGAACCGCCGTCGGAGAGACCTCGATGAGATCGAGCCCTTTCTGACGCGCGAGCGCCATGGCGTTTTCCGTCGGCATGACACCGAGCTGCGCGCCTTCGTCATCGATGACGCGAACCTGGCGGATCCGGATCTGATCGTTGATGCGCAGCGGTCGTGCTATCTGATGCTCTCCTCGCAGATGGATTAGAAGCGAAAAAAAAGTGGCGACGCCAAAGCATCCCACAAAACCTACCGTCGGTTCCATCGATTGCGACCGGATCACCCGAAGGCATCCGGTGAGGGCGCGAGCCCTGCTTCGGCTAAGGTATCGTAGCAGGTGGCTCGGCGTAGGTCAACGTCGGCCCTAGCGGTTGTAAGAGCAAAGCAGAGATGTCCGGTCCGTAGCAAGCAGAGATGTCCGGAGCAGTCAAGGGGGCCACCATGGAGCTCCTGACCATGACCAAGGCTGAGCTCGAACGTCTCTGGATCCTCCAAGAAGTCCAGCGAGGCTTTCGTCGGCAGCGCGATGCCGCGATAGAACTTGGGGTCTCAGATCGGTCGGCGCTAAGAAATAACATAGTGCCAACCAAGAGGCCGTAAGCCCTACGCTTCGTCACTTTATCCCACGATTTGCTAAACTTCTAACTCGCTCGTATTTAGTTAAATAAAATCGCCACGTTGACGTAGGACGCAACCGAGTCGCCCTACGAAGTCGGACACATGGCGGGTGATGAAATTGGAACGGATGAACTCGCGAGGCGAGAACATCTTAAGTCGGTAATGCGGGTGCTGCTCGATAGACGTGCGCTCTTGTGGATCCTTACAGCCGGCTCAACCTCTGCGCTGGTTCACGGCTCCAAATTCATCTCCATCCCGACGGTCCGATGACGGTCTACCACGGAACGCAGCAGCTCGAGAGTCAACAAGTCGCAAAGCTCGTTCGATCCGCGCCGATCATCGAAGCCAAGGACCTCAACGCCCATCTCAACCGACGCCTGCAAAAACCCGCCAAAGCCCATACCCCCGCCATAAACCACCCTTGGCGCCGCGGCTAGACCCTAGCCTTCCGAAGCGAAACCGGACATTTCTGCTTTGCATAAACCGGACATTACCGCTTTGTGCTTACACGTCGGCCCTAGCGGTGCGCCGGCCGCGCGGCCGTATCGAAGACCGCTCCGCGACCGTTGGGCTGCAGGTAGAGTCGTCCCGCCGCGTAGTCGAGCAGAACGGTAAATTTATTGAGGATGGTCGCGCCGATGAGCCCATCTTCGTTGTCGAAACCCAGGGCGTTGGCCGAAAGCGCTTCGACGCCGAGCATGTCGTCGAGAAGCCAGGGGCCGATCCCGACCCGTCTCGTTCCGACGGCACGATACGACATCGCTCCGCCGACGCCGCTGCCGAAGCTCGTGCGCCCATCGCCCGTCGGACGAATCGCTTCGGGATGCGCGCGTGCGAAGCGCTGAAATACGACGTACGGAAACGCGGCGCCGGTATCGAGGATGAAATCGTCACCGGTTGCATCACCGATCGTTGCGCGGGTGACCGGCGTACCGGAGTTGAGTCGAATCTCGACCGGGGCTGCAGCCGACGGTGCGGTGAGGGTGCCGGGGCGCATCGCATCGACCGTGCCCCCCGCATAATCGATTCGCACGGCGACCGCGTCCAAGAAATCGAAGCCGAGCAAACCCACGACGCGCGTGCGCTGCGCTTCGTGCGAAGTGAATGGTGCGGTGCGCATGACGACATCGCGCATCGTCAGCGGCCCAATGCCGATGGCAGGGATGACGACTCTTCCGGTCTCGAACGACCCGGCGACGGTTTGCATGGCGCGTCCGCGCGTGACAAGCCCGAGATCGCGGGCGATGCCTTGATCGATCGTCAATGTCGCAGCGCCCGTATCCAGTAAAAAGTCAAGCCCGCGTCCGGCGATCTCCAAGCGAACGTAGATGCGATCTTTTTCGATGCGCGCCGGTAGCCGGACCATCTCGACGCCGGCTGGGAATTCGACGAGCGTTCGCCGGTCGTGCGGCACGGCCATCTCGGCATCTACGACATCGCCCGATATGTCATCGCGCTGTAGGCGGTAGTCGTATGCGTTTTCCGCTCGCTCGTCGCCGCCGTAATAGTGCCACGGGCGCGTATGACCGCGAGCGTCGCTGCGAAAATCTTCGAAGGTGGTGTGAACGGAGCGACCCGCGATGATGCGCTCGGTACGGACGGTGAGGAACGTGCGGGTATCGTAATACGTGCGCATGAGGTGGCCGCTCGCGTAGGTCGTCGTGACTTGCCACGCATCGACTGGTTCGCGAACGTGCGCTACTGCCTGGGCGACGGTTCGTTCGATCTGCGACGGCTCGGGGCGATCGAGAACCGTCTCGCCGTTCTCGTTTTGATGCCATCGTTGGCCGTGCCAGATCCCATGCGCGGTGCGAAATGGACCGAGCGTCGTCGCGCTCAAAAGGTCCGGGCCACGGCGCAGCGTTTCAAGCGTTCCCTCGAGTCCGGCGATGCGCGCGACCCATGTCTCGCGTTCGTTTTCGGAACGGCGCTCGTAACCGCTTGCCGCGTGCGAACGCGCAACGAGTTCGTCCGCCGTATAAGACTCTTGTGCCGCACTCGGACGGACGCTCGCCGCGACGATCGCGAGTCCGAATGCGGCGACCGCCGCGAAACGCATCACGTCGCTGCTTCCCGTAGCTCCGTTGGCAACGTTAGACGTGGCCGGGGATCGAAGTGTGGCTTGCCGTTGGCCGAGGCACGCATCGCGGCGATGAGGTCGAGTGCTTTGCGCATCTGCGGATCGAGCCCGCTCTGGTCGTCATGGGGCGCGATATCGATATCGTAGTCCGGATCGGTCCCGTAATTTTCAACCTTCCAGCCGACATCGGAAAACCAGAACGAGAACTCGGGCTGCGTCGTGATCGTCCCGTCGACGAGCCGGTGGTAGGGATTGATGCCGATCACGCCGCCCCAGGTACGCTTGCCGACCAGCGGTCCGAGTTTGTAGAGCTTAAAGACGTGACTGAAAATATCGCCGTCGCTGCCGGCGAATTGATTGGTCAGGGCGACGATCGGTCCCGCGACCGACTCGGGTGGATAGGGCATCGGCGGTCCGTAGCGGGAGACGTCGTAGCCGACCCGTTTGCGCGCGAGCTTCTCGATCAAGAGCGGCGAGACGTGCCCGCCGCGATTATAACGCACGTCGACGATGAGACCATCGCGGTCGAACTCCGAGAGATAGCCGCGATGGAATTCGGAGAACCCCCACGGCCCCATATCGGGGATGTGCAGATATCCGACGCGGCCACCCGATTGCGCATGGACGTACGCCCGATTGGTATCGACCCAAGCGCGATAGCGCAGCATCCGTTCGTCGCGCAATGCGCGCACGACGACGCGGCGACGGGCTTTCTTACCCGTTGCGATGCTGAGCGCGAGATCGCGCCCCGCCGCATTGACGAGCAATTCGCCCGGGCTGACGTCCTCGCTGAGTGCGCGGCCGCCGATGGCAACCAGCGTATCGCCTTCGCGAATCCCGCTGCCGGGCTCGGCGAGCGGTGAATCCGCCTCGCGGTTCCACGAATCGCCGCGATAGATCTTCTCGATCGTATACCCGCCCATTTGTGCATCCCAGGTCAAGTCCGCCCCGAGGAATCCACGCCTATACTGCATCGGATGCCGATGATCTCCGCCGATCTCGTAGGCGTGCGACGTCCCGAGTTCGCCGAGCATCTCCCATAGAATATCCGAGACGTCGGAGCGCGTGCGCACGAGCGGCAGCAGTTTCGCATAGCGCTCGCGGACGAGATCCCAATCGATGCCGGACATGTTCTCATCCCAGAACTGCTCGCGCTGCATGCGCCACGCTTCGTGATACATCTGCGTCCATTCGTCGAGCGGTTCGACAAGGACGCTAGCGCGTGTGAGGTCGAGCCATCCGCTCCGGCGGCTCGGCTCACCGGCTATTTTGGACTCCTCCTGACCATCTTCGGGAAGGTCTCCGAGCGCATCGATCGCCCGCATACGATCGTGCGAGGTATAGACGAGGGTCCGTCGATCGATCGAGAGCCGGATATCGCCGACATCGATTGCAAGCGGAGCGACGCGCTGTTGATCGAAATCGTAGGCGAGCAGCGTCCCCGTTACGTCGTCGTCATTCCATGACGCGCCTTCGGGTTTGATCCCGCGCAGCGGGTACTGGGTGAAGAGCACGCGTCCGCGTGCCGCGACGAGTTGCTCGTATTTGCCTTCTTCGACCGGGAAACTTATGATGCGGCCCGCGATGCCGTCGAAATCGATCTCGATGCGCGGCGGCTTCGCATCCTTCTTGCGGCGAGCGTCCTCACCATCGTCGCGCCCATCGTCCGCATCGTCTTTGTGATCTTTATGAACGGGCGAGGGCTTCGGAACGAACGGACTCGCCACGTCGTCGCGCAGCGTGATCAGAAACGGCCGTGACGCCTGCGGAAAACTCAAATCGAATTGCAGCGCGTCATAAACAGGGTTGAAATCGCGCGTCGAAATAAAATAAAGATATTTACCCTCGGGATCCCATGCCGGCGAACGGTCGACGCGCAACAGCGGCGTCACGTCATGAACGGCACCCGACTTCACCTTGACGATGCGAATGATCGCCGTATCGGGATTGGCTGTTGCCGCGGCATCGGGATGGACCGCGCATGAATACGCGACCCAGCGACCGTCGGGTGAAAACGCGAGGTCGTGCATCTGCGAGGCGGGACTCGTATCGACGACGCGTGCCACGCCGCTCGCGAGATCGACCAACAGGAGTTCGTGCCGGTGGTTTGCAACCGCGACGATATCCGCCGTTGGCGATGTCGCGAGCTCGACGACGCGGCCGAGGTCGGCAGCGATCGTCTCCGGCGCCTTGATATCCTCCTCGGCAGTGCGGATTTCGAGGTGTTCACTTCCGCCCTCATCACTCACGCAGACGAAGCGCTTGCCGTCCGCGAGCCATTCCGTGGCGCGATAGCGAACCCGGCTCCCGGCGCCATGCATCGAGACGGCCTCTTCCCAGAGGGGCATCGTGAATGCTCGGCCCCGTGAGATCAGGGCGAGCGCGGTGCCGTCGGGACTTGGTGAAACGTGCTCGAGCGATTCGTCGAGATCGATGAAGCGGCGTGCGAGCTGCGGCGCGCTCGATGGTGTTTCGATGTGCGGTCGCTCGATGCGCCCGGTCGCGACATCGAGCAGCGCCACCGTCGCCGCGACCGTATACGCAATGGTCTTCCCGTCGGTTGCCGGAAAGCGCACGAAATATTCAGTTTCGTTCGTAAGTCGCCGCAGATCGCCGCCGTCGGGAAGGACGGAATAGAGATTGCCGATGCCCTCGTGGTCGGAGAGGAACGCAATGCGCTCGCCCGTCCACATCGGCCAGACGGGATTGCCGACGAGCGACACCAATCGCGAGAAAATACCGTCGTTCGCGGCGTCGACCCAGAGATCGCCCGCGGTGCCGCCTTTGTACCGCTTCCAGCGCGCGGGGTCGCTGTTGTTGCGCCCGATGACCAAGCGCCCATCGGCGTGGCGCGCGAAGGCGGTGGCGTGGCCGATGCGTAGACGTTCGACGGCTCCGCCGCGCGCGGGTACGGCGAAGGCCAGCGTCTCGCGTGCGAAAGGAGCGCCGGCGTCCGAGCAAAAGTAAACCTCTGAACCATCGGGCGACCATCCGGAGATGGCGCATGTATCGCTGCCCAGGAACGTTAAGCGCTGTGCGACCCCGCCGCCGGAAGCCATCACGTAGACTTCCGGATTGCCTTCTTCGCGCGCCACGAATGCGAGCTGCGTGCCGTCGGGTGAGAAACGCGGTAGGCTGATCTCCCCGGTGCTTGTCGTTAGGCGACGAGCGACGCCGCCGCTTCGAGGGACCGACCAGAGGTCGTCCTCACAGACGAAAACGAGCGTGTCGCTCGAAATCGTCGCGAATCGGTAATAGCCGAGTTGCGTCATCCCGCGGGATTTCACGCTCTGCGACTTCGAGTCCCGGGCACGGAGCTGCCGGCGTCGAAGCGCGGCCAAGTGTCCGGCTTTCACGATCACTTCGTCGACAAATACTTTGGCTACCGCCGCCGCTATGTGGAATCGGTCGCGGCGCTGGCACCTCGGCGCCGCTCGTGGGCCGTCGCCTCGGAGATCGCCCGGCTCGCCTTCGTAACCTTCGCGAGCGTGCTCTGCGCGCTGATCTTCGGCGCGCTCACCATCGGCGCGTTTCCGCGCGGCGGCGCGTTGCCGTGGCTCTTTGCCGCACTCACCCTCCTGCCGGCGCTGTTCACTGCGCTTGCGCTTCGCGGGGTCGCCGTCGCCGTTAGCGCAGGGCGGCAAGCCAACGGGGCGGCGAAGGCGCGCCGATGAACGACGTCGACCGCACGATCGGCGAGCTCTTCGAAGCCGGACATTCGCGTGGGCTAGCCCGCGCGATCTCGCAAGCCGAAGCGGGGCGTGGGGCCGTCTTGATGCATCGCTTCTTCGCCCGCGCCGGCCGCGCGATGACGATCGGGCTGACGGGGCCGCCCGGTGTCGGCAAATCGACGCTCTGTTCGGCGCTCGTCGCAGTCGCGCGCGCCGCCGGCAAAACCGTCGGCGTCATTTCGGTCGATCCCAGTTCGCCCTTCACGCACGGAGCGATTCTCGGCGACCGCATCCGGCTCACGGAGCATTTCACCGATCCCGATGTCTTCATTCGTTCGATGGCGAGCCGCGGTCATCTCGGCGGCCTCGCGGGGGCAACCGGCGACGCGGTCGCATTCATGGATGCGTTCGGCAAAGACGTCGTCATCATCGAAACGGTCGGCGTGGGTCAGTCGGAAATCGAGATCGCCGAGCTCGCCGATACGACGCTCGTCGCACTGCAGCCCGGGAGCGGCGATTCCGTGCAGCTCCTCAAAGCAGGCATCCTCGAAGTCGCCGATATCTTCGTCGTCAACAAAGCCGATCACCCGCTGGCGCTGCAGTTACAACGCGAGATCCGCGGCATGATGGAAATGCTCGACTTTTCGGGCTGGGTTCCCGAACTGGTCGCGACGCGCGCACGAGAAAACGTCGGCACCGCCGAGCTCTGGGATGCGATCGTACGTCACGATGCCTACCTACGCGCGTCGGGTGCACTCGCGGTCAAACGTCGCGGCGCCTACGCGCATCGCGTGAAGGCGCTCGTCATGGGTGATCTGGACGCGCGCATCGACGCGTTCGTCGCCGAACTGATCGAGGAACCGGCCCCCGAAGGGGATCCGTATCGCGCGGCAGCGGCGATCATCGGCCGGTTCGGTCCGAAGCTTGCGGGCACTGCGCCCGCGCGCGAAGTCAGAACGGCACCACGCGCGAGCGTCAAAGGTTTATGAAACGACTGTTTCAGGGATGTGCGCGGCTCGACGCCTGTGGTGGCGAAACCGCAACGGTGTAGGGAGACGTCACAGGGGGCGTCATGATCTCTTCGCCCGACCGCATGGATTTGCCGTATACGTCCGATATCGCGGCGCAAACGGAGCACTTGTTCCGGCGTGTTTCGCGTACGGTAACGCGCGCCGAGTGGGAACTGTATGCTCCCTACGTCGCGCGCATCGAGGCACTCAAACGCGAACGTAACGCGGTCGTGCTCGCGCATCACTATCAGACCGCGGAGATCTATCGCTGCGTTGCCGATATCGTCGGTGATTCGCTCGCGCTCGCGCAAGCGGCGGCGACGACGGATGCCCAGACGATCGTCATGTGCGGCGTGCACTTCATGGCCGAGACGGCGAAGCTGCTCAACCCTGCGAAGACCGTCCTATTGCCCGATCTCGCAGCCGGATGTTCGCTTGCGGAATCGATCACTCCGCATGACGTGCGTGCGTTGCGCGCAGCACATCCGGGCGTTCCCGTCGTCACGTACGTCAATACGTCGGCGGCGGTGAAAGCGGAATGTGACGTGTGTTGCACGTCGGCCAACGCCGTCGCCGTCGTCGAATCGCTCGGCGTTCCGAAAGTCATTTTTATTCCCGATCAGTATCTGGGCGCGTATGTTGCATCGAAGACGAAGGTAGAGATCGTCACCTGGCAAGGCCACTGCGAAGTGCACGAACGCTTCACTGCGCAAGAAATCGTCGACGTTCGTGCGATGCATGCCGGCATCGTGGTGCTCGCGCATCCCGAGTGTCCGCCCGACGTGTTGGCAAGCGCGGACTTCGTCGGCTCGACGACGGCGATGCTCGATTACATCAAGATGACGCTCCCGGCGCGCGTCGCGATGATCACCGAATGTGCGATGGCGGGTAATCTCGTCGATGCGTTCCCGGAGATCGAATTTGCGCAGCCGTGTAATCTCTGTCCGCATATGCGCCGCATCACGCTGCCGAAAATACTCCGCGCGCTCGAAACGATGGCGCCGCAAATAGCGATCGATCCCGCGATTGCCGTGCGTGCGCGAGCGGCTGTGGAACGCATGACGGCGATAAAACGCGACGTCCCGGCGGGCACCTAAAGTGGAGCGCAGCTTCGATGCGATCGTCGTGGGCGGCGGCCTTGCGGGGATGATGACGGCGCTCGAACTGCGACCGTTGCGGGTGGCGCTCATCTCCTATCGCTCGCTCGGGGAATGGACGTCCTCGGCTTGGGCGCAAGGCGGTATCGCGGCCGCCGTGGGCGACGATGACTCTCCGGCGCTCCATGCGGCCGATACGGTCGCCGCGGGGGCGGGTCTGGTCGAACGACGGGTCGCCGCGCGCTTGGCAGCGGATGGTCCGCATGCGATCGAACGCGTCGCAGCGCTTGGCGTCCGCTTCGATCGCGAGGGCGCGCATTACGCCCTCGGGCGCGAAGCCGCGCATTCGCGACGCCGCGTGCTACGCGCGGGCGGCGATGCAACCGGCGCCGAGCTCGTTCGCGCGATTGCGCTTGCGGTTCGCGCGTCGCCCGGTATCGTTGCATTCGAAGGCGCCCACGCGCTCGACATCAGTTTGGCGGGCGGCCACGTAAGCGGCCTCGCCGTTCGCTACGGCGACGACCGCATTACGACGCTCGCGGCCCCCGCGGTCGTGCTGGCCACAGGCGGCATCGGCGGCCTCTATCGCTTTACGACCAATCCCACCTCGTCGCGCGGGAGCGGCATTGCGATCGCGGCGCGCGCCGGCGCCCGCCTTGCCGATCTCGAATTCGTCCAGTTCCATCCGACGGCGCTCGACGTGCCGAGCGATCCATTGCCGCTGGTGACGGAAGCGCTGCGCGGCGAAGGTGCGACGCTCGTCGACGCTGCGGGCGGCCGGGTGATGGCGGGGATCGATCCCGCCCTTGATCTCGCGCCCCGCGATATCGTCGCGCGGCGCGTCTTCGCGCTCCGGCGTGCCGGAAATCGGGTCTACCTCGACGCGCGCGAAGCGATTGGAAACGATTTTCCCCTCCGGTACCCGACCGTCTTCGCGGCTTGCGAACGCTTCGGCATCGATCCACGCGTCACGCCGATCCCCGTTGTTGCGGCGGCGCACTACCATATGGGCGGTGTCGCCGTCGATTTGGCCGGCCGCTCGAACGTACCCGGGCTGTACGCCTGCGGCGAGGTGGCCGCAACGGGCGTTCATGGTGCGAATCGCCTTGCCAGTAACTCGCTGCTCGAAGCCGTCATCTATCCCGAGCGGATCGCAAACGATATTCGTGTTCACACGCGTGCGAATCGACCCGTCGCGTCGCTGCCGACATGCGAGCAGAGACCGGCCGTCGCGGGACGGACCGATGAATGGCAACGGTTACGCGAAGCGATGTACGCCGGCGTGGGCGTGGAGCGCGATGCAGCCGGCCTAGCGCAGGCGGTCGCGACGCTCGAAACGCTTGGCGACCGTACCGAAAGCGAAGACGTGCGCGACGCTGCGCTCGTCGGAACGCTCATCGCGCGAGCCGCCTTGCGACGTCGCGAAACGCGCGGCAGCCACATACGATCCGATTTTGCGGCCGCGCCCGCCGCCAGCGGGAGCCGTTCGTATACCACGCTCGGTGTTCGGCCGGTCGCAGCCCACAGCGCCTGATGCCGGCACTGCGGGCGCTGCTGGCGCCGCTTCCGCCCTTGCTCTACGAAGCGCTCGTGCGGGAGGCGCTCAGCGAAGATCTCGGACTCGGCGGCGACCTGACGTCCGAAGCGACGATTGCACCGGGGACGCGTGCGCTGGCGGAGATCGTCGCCCGAGAAGGCGGCGTCGTCGCCGGGGGTGCGTTGGCCCGCGCGGCCTTCGCGGCACTCGATCCCGGCGTTCGTTTCGAAACGTTGGTCGCCGACGGCGGGCGCCTGAATTCCGGCACGCGCATCGCCGTGGTCGCCTGCGAGGCCCGGGCGCTACTCGCTGCCGAGCGAACCGCGCTCAACCTGCTCGGCCATCTCAGCGGCATCGCAACTGCGACGGCGCGTTACGTCGCCGCCGTCGGCGATCGACCATGCCGGATCGCCGAGACGCGTAAAACGCTGCCGGGTCTGCGGGCCCTGCAAAAATACGCCGTGCGGGCCGGCGGTGGCAGCAACCATCGCTTCCGGTTAGATGACGCGATCCTCATCAAGGACAACCACGTTGCGCTCGCCGGCGGCATCGGCCCGGCACTCGCCGCGGCGCGCGAACGCGCGGGGCATCTCGTCTCGGTTGAGATCGAGGTCGATACGCTCGAACAGCTCGAGCTCGTGCTTGCAAGTCCCGACCCGGCTGATTGCATCCTGCTCGATAATTTCTCGCTTCGGGACGTGCACGAAGCCGTGCGCCGCATCGCGGGTCGCGCGACGATCGAAGCATCGGGCGGCGTCACGCTCGAAAACGTTGCCGATCTCGCCGCGGCGGGCGTCGACATCATCTCGGTCGGAGCGCTGACGCACAGCGTTCGCTCGCTCGACATCGCTCTCGATATCGCGCCGTAAGCCGCCCGCGACGCGAACGTTACAGGTTGCCGCAGATTTCGGGCGCGGCGGAAGGCCCGAGCGGAATGCCGACGCGCAGTGCGACCCCGAGCGGCTGACCGAAGCGATCGATACTCGAGAGATAGTGTTGATTCGTGAGATTGTCGCCGATGAGGCTGAACGAGACACCCGAGGTCGTAGTCGCGCGCAGGGCCGCCGACGCGAGCAGGACGGCGCCGAGCGGCTGACGTTCGAGATCGTCGGCAAAGGTTTCGCCGACGTACGATGCATCGAGCACGTAGGCCAGGGGTCCGGGCCCGGTACGTTCGAAGCCCAGTGCGACGGAACGCTCGGGAACGAAGGCCAAGCGTTTTCCAACGCTCGCGGCCGATTCCGCGATCACGCGCGCATATTGCGACGTCGCAGACGCGCGCACGCGGCCGCAGCTCCCGGCTTGCCGCACGTAGGACAGCGTCACGCCGTCAGTTTGCGTTCGGGCAACGTTACGGCGTTGCACGAGCGTCGGCCCTACCGTCGCGAACGCGATCGCGTTATTGACGCGCGTCTCGATCGCGTCGAAGGCGAGCCGTCCGCGGCTGCCTGCGACGAGAAGATCGAGTCCGGCCACATCGGTGCGGCTGTGCTCGGGAACCAAAAACGGATTCGGCGCCATGACGACGTTGCCGATGTTGAAACCGCGAACGAGCTCGTTGAGATACGGCGCCCGAAACCCCGCGCCGCTGGAAACGCGAAGGGCGAGCGCCGGCGTGAGATCGTAGCGCAGCGCCGCGCGGGCCGAAAGCGCGCCTTCGTCGCGAGCATTCACGACCGTGCGCGAATAGCGCGGCGGCGACGTACCCGCGATGGCCGATACGAGGCTGAGGTTGTCGTAGCGGATCTGGTCGGCCCGTACGCCGACGACTGCTTCGGCGCGCTCGCCCCGCAGGTCGGCTTGAACGTCGAAGCCGCGCGAGGTCGTCGCTCCGAATCCCAGCGCTTGCAGTGCGCCCGTCGGACCGACTTGGCCACTCGCTCCCGCGACGTGGCGGCCGTCGAAGCCGATGGAAAAGCCGGTCGTGCCGGCCGTCGTCGTATAGCTCGCCGCGTATCCGCTCTCGCCCGCCTGCACCTGTTGGCGATAACGCAAGGACCCCGGGCTCGTCGGATAAAGATCGGCGAGATTGTCGACCGTCGTGTCTCGAGCGTAGCCCGAGAGGTGCGCGGTTCCGGCGCCGAATCGACGGCTCGCCGTGAGCGAGCGTTGCTGCAGCGATCGATCGAAGAGATAGTTGGGGCGGCCTTCGTCTTGCCGATCCGATGCGGCGAGGGCGGACGCTTCGAGGCTCGTTCGCCCGTCGTCGAAACGCGCGCGCAGATGCGTCGCGTCGCTCGTACTCACCGCCGCCTGGTCGAGCGGAGAAGCGAGCGACGGGGGCAGGTCCCGATAGGCGAACCGCGTCGCGACGCTCGAAAGCGAGACGGCGACGTCGGTGCCGAGCGGAACGCGCAGTGCTAGCGCAGTCCGGCGATCGTTGTTAGCGCCGGCACCGAAGATCAGCCTTCCGTCGGCCGTGACGCCGAGCCCCGTGCGCGGTCCGAAGGTTGCGATATCGAGTGCGCCGCCGATCGCGCCGGAACCGTACAGCGCCGAACCCGCACCGCGCAGCAATTCGACCCGCGTAATTTCGTCGACCGGATAGGCTTGCCAATCGACCTGACCGCCGAAGCCGTCTTGTGCGGGGATGCCGTCGACGAGCACGACGCCGCGATCGCTTCCCGCTCCGGAGAACGATGCGCGCAACTGGCCGTAGTTGGTGAAGGCACTGTTGCTGCGCGTCCGGTCGAAGCCCGGAAGCGTACGCAGGAGCCGATCGACCGAGGTTGCAGAGGCGAGCGCGATGGTAACGCGATCGAGCAGCGACGCGGCGAGCGGAAGGTCATGGAGGTTTTTCGCAGATCCGGTCGCGACGGCAACGGAGCCGATGATCGGCAATACGCGGGCGAGGACGGCATGCGTCGGCCGGCTATCGAGCCGTACGCGAATCGCGCTGTACCCATCCTTCCGTACGTCCGCGGCGATTGCGATAAATCCGCGGCGCGGCATCGCGCGGCCGTCGGCGCCCGTGCTTTCGACGTCGTCCGCGCCGCTCGCGTCGACGTAGTTGACCGTCGCGCGGGCCACGCCGCGACCGGCCTCATCGGTAACGACGACGGTCCCGTTATCGGGAGGGATCGGCCCCGGCGTCGTCAGGGACAGGAGCGCTGCGAGCAAGAGGTCGATGCTAAACGAGATCTCCGCGGAGGGCCGCCACCGCCGCGCTGACTCGATCGCGGACGCCCAGCTTCCGGAACAGGTGCAACAGATGGGTCTTAACGGTCGCCGGCGCGCACGTTAGCCGATCGGCAATCTCTTCATTGGTATATCCGTCCGTCAGGAGCCGCAAGATCTGGTGTTCACGCGGTGAGAGATGCGGACCCGCCGGCTTCACGAAGCCGACCATCGCCGGCGCGCGGTGCAAGAGAATCGACGAAATCTCGGGATCGAGCCACGTCGCTCCGGCAGCAACGGCCCTGATCGCCTGCACGAGCCGGTGCTGCGAAGTCGTCGCCATGCAGCAGGCGTCCGCGCCGGCATCGAGCGCGGCGCGCAGACAATGCTCGTCGACGTCCCGCTTGAGTGAGACGATGCCGAGGCCGGGCCGGCGCTCCTTGGCAAGGCGAATGAACTCGAGGCCTTCGGGATCGGGCCGGCTGGAGAGCGGAAGGTTCACGAGCATGACGTCGAGCCGCTCGAGATCGAGCAGCAAGCGCGCTTCGAGCGCCGACGAAGCCGACCCGGCGATGAACAGATCCGACTCTTCATCGATGAGTGCCAAAAGGGCACCGCGCGTCGTATCGCGGTCCGCGACCACCGCAACCGAGATGGAGTCGTGAGCCTCGATACGCCGGACTTCTCGCTGAATCATGAGCTACGGTCCTCAGACGGCGATCGCTCGGATAATTCCTGGTGCTCGCTCACCCATCTACGTAGACGCCGTGAAACAACCTTTTGTCTGGGGCAAACCTAGATGCAGTTTTCATGTACGCCGAACGGCGGACTTTTAACTGAAGCCTTCTCAGGCTAGCGTAGAAGGATGTCGCGGCCCGTCCCGGCCGCTCGATCTGTGGAGTTTGCTATGAAACCTTTGTATGTCGGCGCGGCGGCGGTCGGCGCGCTCGCACTCCGGCGTTGCGGGCGTGCTACGGCCTGGTACGGCGCAAGAGCAGATCTCTCTTGCAAGTATGTCCGCTGACAGCGCCCAGTGGGTGATGCCCAGCCTCAACTATGCGAATACGCGTAATTCTACGCTGAACGAAATCACGACCGAAAACGCGAAGAACCTCAAAGTCGCTTGGACGATGTCGACGGGTGCGACGCGCGGTCACGAGGGCCAGCCGCTGGTCATCGGCGATACGATGTACTTCGAGTCCGCCTATCCGAACCACGTGTTCGCAGTCGACCTCAACGACTATCACACGAAGTGGGAGTACACGCCCAAGGAAGATCCCTTCGCGGTCTCGGTCGCCTGTTGCGATCTGGTCAACCGCGGCGTAGCGTACGGCGACGTCAAGATCATCGTCGACGCGCTCGACGGCCAAGTCATCGCGCTCAACGCGCGGTCCGGCAAGGTCGTTTGGAACTCGAAGAATTCCGACCCCGAAGCGGGTCAAACGTTAACCGCCGCTCCGCTGATCGTGAAAGATAAGGTGATCGTCGGCGTATCCGGCGGCGAATATGGCGTCCGCGGCCACCTTACCGCCTACAACCTCAGCTCCGGCAAGAAAATGTGGCGAGCGTATAGCGAAGGTCCCGATAAGGACATTCTGATCGGCAGTGAATTTACCGGCCCCAAGGGTCAAGGTACCTCGACTTGGCGCGGCGACCAATGGAAAGTCGGCGGCGGGACCACGTGGGGCTGGTATTCGTACGATCCCGAACTCAATCTCGTGTATTACGGCACGGGCAACCCCGGCACGTGGAATCCTTCACAACGTCCCGGCGACAACAAATGGTCGATGACGATCTTCGCGCGTAATCCCGACACGGGTATGGCGAAATGGGCGTTTCAAATGACGCCGCACGATGCGTGGGATTACGATGGCGTCAACGAGATGATTCTCGCCGACATCAACGTGCACGGTACGAAGACGCCCGCGCTCGTTCACTTCGACCGCAACGGCTTCGCCTACGAGCTGGATCGTCGCAACGGCAAACTGCTGCTGGCGAAGAAATTCGATCCCGCGGTCAACTGGGCGACCGATATCGACGTGAATACCGCCCGTCCGAGCGTCGTCGCGGCGAAGACGCCCAAAGCCGGCGTCAACGTCACCGGCATCTGTCCGGCGGCGATGGGATCGAAGGATCAGCAGCCGGCGTCGTTCGATCCGCAGACCGGGTACTTCATCGTACCCACCAACCACAATTGCATGGATTACAAAGCTTTTGCGGTTAAGTATAAGTCGGGTTTCCCGTACGTCGGTGCCATCGTCAAGATGTTCGCCGGGCCCGGCGGCAATCGCGGTGCGGTCATCGCTTGGGATCCCAACGACGGCAAGATCGTCTGGACGGACCCGGAGAGATTTCCCGCCTGGAGCGGCACGCTCACGACGGCCGGGGGAGTCAGCTTCTATGGCACGATGGACGGCTTTTTCAAAGGCGTCGATACGAAAACCGGTGCGGAACTCTATAGGTTCAAGGTTCCATCGGGCATCATCGGCAACCCGATGACGTACACGCATAACGGGAAACAGTACGTTGCGGTCTTCTCGGGCGTCGGTGGCTGGGCGGCCCTCGGTCTTGCGGCGGGTTTGACCAACCCCACCGCAGGCCTCGGTGCCGTCAATGCGGCGCTCGATCTCGGCAGCTACACGCAGCTCGGCGGCGACGTTGTGGTTTTTTCGCTCTAGCGTTCGCACTCGCAGCAACGTTCGCCGGCCCGGTGTCCGCGCCGGACCGGCGAATGTTTTCCTCCACTTACCAGCTCTAGGATTTCATGCACATATCTTCGCTCCGCATCAGCTTGCTACTCGGCGCGCTCGGCATAGCTACACTTTCACCGTCGGTCGCACGCGCGGCCGATCTGCACGTTTGCGCCGATCCGGACTACATGCCGTTTTCCAATCGCGCAGGCGCCGGATTCGAAAACCAAATCGCGGCGTATGTCGCGAAGGCCATGGGCGCGAAACTCGTCTATCGTTTCGCGACGACGCGGGGCCCCGGCGGCTTCGACCAGTTCGTGCACGAGGAACTCAACGGGCACAAGTGCGACGTCGTCATGGACGTCCCGTACGCGAGCGATAACGTGCTGACAACGCATGCGTATTACGTCTCGTCATACGTTTTCGTATATCTCAAAGCGAAGCATTACGATATCACGTCGATGGATTCGCCCGTGCTCAAAGATCTCAAAATCGGTTTCGAAGCGGATACGCCGGCGGAAAATGGGCTTAAACTTCGCACGTTGATTCTCCATGCGGTGCCGTTCGACTCGGCAGATTCGCCGTCGGGCTCATCGACGGAGATGCTCGATGCCGTCGGTACCAAAGTCAATGTCGGTGTCACCTGGGAACCGGCCGTCGGGTACTTCTTGAAGTCGCGTCCGAAGCTCGCGGTCGTGGCCGTCCCCAACAGCCGCAGCCAAGGCTCGCCCGAGCAGTATGCCTTTCCGATGGCGATGGGGGTCCGCGTTGGCGATAACAAAACACGCGACCGGCTCAACGCCGTCATCGACGCGCACAAAGCGGAGCTCACCGCGATCCTGGCCCGTAACGGCGTCCGCCTCGTTAAGCCAAGCGACCTCGCCGCACGATGAGCGCGAATGGGTCGCCGAACATCGGCGTCGTCGGCGTCGGACGCATGGGCGCCGCAATCACGCTGCGTCTGAGCGAGGTCGGTTACAAGATCGCTGCCGTGTATGACATGTACGCGCCTTCGGCGGAAGCGGTCGCCAAAGAGACCGGAGCGCATGTCGCGACCGATTTGGCTCGCGTGACGGCGCTCTCGGACGTCATCATCACCGTCGTGACCGACGATTCCGCGATGCAAAAGATCTTCGCCGCCGATGGAGATTCGCTCCTGATCGACGCGAAAGGAAAGGTTTTCGTCAATTGCGCGACCGTTTCGCCGGCCGCGCACGTCGAAGCGATTCGGCGTGCCGAAGCAGCGGGCGCGCATGCGATCGAAGCGCTCATGGCGAGTTCGATTCCGCAGGCGCGCGAAGGCACGCTCTACCTCATGGCCGGCGGTGATAGGGGCGTTTTCGATCAGCTGCGCCCGATGCTCGAAAAGATGAGCAAGTCGCTGCGTTACATCGGACCCGCGGGTTCGGCGGCGCAGGTCAAAGCGCTCGTCAATATGGTCATGAACATCAATACGGCCGGGCTTGCCGAAGGGCTCGGCATCGGCGATGCGCTCGGTCTCGACCTGACGATGCTGCGTGAAGTGTTTTCGCAGACCGGTGCGAATTCGCGCGTGCTGGAGACCGATGGGCTCGACATGCAGAATCGCGAGCACGACGTCTTTTTTTCCGGCGCGCACGCGGCGAAAGATTCGCATATCGCGATCGCGCTCGGTAAAGCTGCCGGACTCGACGTTCCGGTTGCCGAGGCGAGTGCGGCGCAATTCGATCGTATGGTCGTGGCCGGTATCGGGGAACTCGATAAATCGGGCGTCGCCGAACTCACGTTTCGGACCCGGGCGTTAAGTCACCAATCGACATAGTAAGGAGTCACACGATGAATAGCGCAGCAACAAGCCAAAAAGTGGTCCCGCTCATCAGTTCCAGCGTTGCCGGCCCACTCGGCGCGATCCATCTTCCACGGCTATGGACGAAGCTCACACTCCATCATGGGGGTGTCTTGTCCGAAGGTTACGATTACTCCGGCGCCGGTTTCGATCAAATGACGATCGACGCGCTCGGCCTCAAGCGCGACGACGTCATCGCTTTCGTCAAAGAGAAAAAACCGACGTATATGGAATTCGAAAAGTACGTACTCGAACAGAACGGCGGCACACTTTCCAAAGAAAGAATAGACGCCCACAATGCGGCGATCCGCGGCTATAATCACTCCGACGAACTCGCCCGTAAGATGCAGTCTTCGTCGGGCGCGGCGTCCCACATCAAGGATGCCGTGACCCTCAATACACTCGAAGATCTGGATGAACTGCACACGCACATTAACGGTTCGCGTTAGCGCAAGGCTAGGAGTGTACATGTCTCTCGGGTCTCGGCGCACGGCGGCCACATCGGTAGCCGCCGCCGCCTTCCTCGTCGCGTCGGCCGGCGCGTTCGCAAAGTCACACGTCGCCGCGGGCGTGGCGAGCGGCGGGGCACACCCGGCGATCTACAGCGCTTCGCAAGCCGCCGTCGGCGGCAAGGCCTACGGGGCCAACTGCGCATCGTGTCACGGCGCGCAACTCGAGGGTGGCGTCGGCCCAGCGCTGAGCGGCGCGACGCTCAACACGCTTGCGAAAAACACGAAGCTCTCCGTCGGGGACATGTTTACGTTCATGTCGCTGCAGATGCCGCTCAACGCGCCGGCAAGTTTGTCCAAGGCGCAATACGCCCAGATCATGGCGTACATCTTAAAGTACAATGGCTACCCGGCGGGTTCCAAAGAGCTGACCTATGCGGTCGCGACGGATTCCAAAGTCATCATGCACTCGGCCAAATAAACTGCTCGCGACACAACGCCGCGTCATGCTGGACGACGGCGCCGCCACGACGGTCGAGATGTGGGGCGAGCGCGGGCCGGTGATGCTCTGCGTGCATGGGATCACGAGTTCGCGCCGCTCCTGGGCGCGCTTCGCCGAGCGCTTGGGAACGACACATCGCGTCCTCGCCTACGATCAACGCGGCCATGGGGATAGTGCAGCCGTACGGGGTCCGATGACGCTAGCGCAAAGCGTTCGCGATCTCCAAACCGTTGCGCGATCGGTCAGCGAACCCGTCGACACGTTGCTCGGGCACTCGTGGGGCGGAGCCGTCGTGCTCTTGGGCGGCTTGGAGCTGCGCCCGGCCCGCGTGATCGCGATCGATCCGATGCTAACGGTCGCACCCGGTACGTTCCAGACCGACTACGTCGAGGACTTGAGCGATTTTTTCGCTACCGCTCCGGCGGATCGTGACGAATCGATCCGAGCGATGTACGCGGGTCTTGCGCCGCTCGATCTCGACGGGAAGGTTCATGCGATGCGCGCGATGTCGGTCGCATCGCTGGAACGCCTCGGGCGCGAGAATAACGTGGACGCCGGTGGGTGGAACGTGCGCGAGCGCAGCGCGTCCTATCCCGTCCCGCTTTTGGTGCTGGCTGCCGGAATCGAGTCGGTGATGTCTGCGGACGATCTCACGTTCCTACGCGAACGTGGCGGAGCGAACGTGCGGATCCAGAGCTTTCCGCGTGAGGGGCATAACCTGCATCGAACGGCGTTCGATGAATTCGCCGATGCCGTCGCTTCATTCGTTGAAACGTGAGGCGCGCGCAGGAATCGTCGCCGCGCGGCCGGGGTCGCGCTTGCGACGCCGCTCGCGCAACTGCGTGCGATGACGCCCGACGGTATCGCCGTCTCGTCTTAACGGTCGCGGCGAAGTTGCCAGCAGATCGGCTTGAACGCATAGTTATTCGACATCTCGGCCGAACACGCGGTCAAGCCGACCAGCAAATCCATTTCGGCGTGCAACGCGATGGAGTCGCCGGCTTTCGAGCGCGGCGGCTGCACCGTAAGCTTTCCAGCGGGGTCGATCGCGACGTTCATGAAGATGTTGAACGTGGTCCCGATCGTATCGGGCGCAATGCCGAAAGGCGCAAATGCTGCGCGCAGATTCTCGAAGCAGCTCGGGTGCGGCTCGCGCACGTGGTAGATGATCTCGAAAGTTTGCTGACTGCATGGCGTCAACAGAAAGTCGTGCCGTCCCACGGAATCGTGCCCGATCGTAAACATCGGCCGGCTGCGGTTGGAATACAGCACGTCTCCGGTCGTAAGAAAAATCGTCTCCGCGTAATCGATGCTACGCCCCGATGACAGCGTTTCGCCGCGGTCCGCATCGCAGAAGGCGAAGAGATCGCAGACTTGTTCTCCCTCCGGATCGATAACGCCGAGCGTCTCACCCGCACGCACACGAAACGCGGTACCGCTTTGCGGAGCGATTCGCTGGATTACGCCCGAAACGGGCACTTCCACCCCGCGGGCAAGGGGCGGCCCGCGTATTGACGCGCTTCGGAATGATCGCCAAAATCGGCGAGGTTGGGGTTGAGCGAGCCGTCGAGGTCGATCTCGCGGCTGCGAATGCGCTCTTGCAGGCGGGCGAATTGGCCGCGCGCCTTGAGTTCTTGGAACTGTTCGTGTGCATTGAACACGAGCGTTGGCCAGGCGAAGCGCCGTGCGGCGCGGGTGCTATCGGGGTGAAGGCCGACCACAAAGAACCCGGTCGTCGCGAAGCTGTACGAAAAGTTCGGGTCGTCGGGGTTCGCGCAGACACGCGGATCCCAGGCGTGAATGGGCCGATCGAGTTCGCGAAGGACCCGAAGCTGCTCCCACAGGACGCGCTCGAAGGCGAGATCCGGATCGGGGCCGCTCTCCACGCCCGCGAATACCGCGACGTACGTTGTAAAAAGGCTTTCGAAACCGCGCCGCTCGCTCACGAAGGCGAAGAGGTCGCGGGCTAGCCCCGCGGTCGAAGCGAAATCGTTTAGCTTCTGATACGTCCCGAAACGGTACGTTCCGGTGGCGATCGCCGATTTGGCGCCGAGACACGAGAACATCGGGTCGCTGATAAATTCGCGAAACGACGCATGCGCGACGCGCTCGAACGTCGTCGGACGAGCGGTTTCGAGCAAGCGTACCAGATCTTTACCGTCAAAGGCTGCATAGCTGCTATTGGCTTTGGCAAGATCGGAATCGAAGGGATTTTTTTCCCAGGCCGTCTGGAGAAATTCAAAGGTGGCGCTCATGGGCTCGGTTACTGTGCCCACCCTGGCCGTGCGCCAACCCGGCGGCTGGCGGATTCTCTCCGACGGGCGGCAACTGACGGTATGGCGAAGGCTTCCGCGATGGCAGGCACGATCGAGCGACTCAAGGCCCAAAGGGCCGACGACGCCATAACGTTCCGCGAACAGCGGATGCGCTACGAAGCGGCTGCCGCGCGAGGAAAAGCCCGGCGAGGCCCGGGCTCCGGGGCGACCGATCGCACGATCTCCGACGTGCCGCTCAAGGCGCTGTACGGGCCGGAGGATGCCGAGCGCGATTTGGCCCGCGATGTATCGTTTCCCGGCGAGTATCCGTATACGCGCGGCATTCACCCGGGCGGCTATCGCGATCGGCTTTGGACGATGCGCCAATTCGCGGGTTTCGGAAACGCGAAACAAACCAATGAGCGCTATCACTTTTTGCTCTCGCAAGGCCAGGCCGGTCTGTCGGTCGCGTTCGATATGCCGACGCTCATGGGTTTCGATTCCGACCAGCCGCAGGCGCGCGGCGAAGTCGGCAAATGCGGCGTCGCGATCGATTCGCTGCGCGACATGGAAGTGCTCTTCGCGGGCATCGATCTCGGTACGATCACGACCTCGATGACGATCAACGGCCCCGCCCCGATCGCGCTCGCGCAATACATCGCGACGGCGGAAGCCAACGGCACGCCGCGCGCAGCGCTCGGCGGGACGCTGCAGGCCGATATCCTCAAAGAATACATCGCGCAGAAAGAGTGGATCTTCCCGCCGCGTCCGCACGTCCGTCTCATCGTCGACATGATGAAGTTCTGCACCGCCGAGATGCCCAAATGGAACACGATCTCGGTCAGCGGCTATCACATTCGCGAAGCCGGCTCGACCGCCGCGCAAGAGCTTGCATTCACGCTCGCCAACGGCTTCGCGTACGTCGAAGCGGCGATAGCAGCCGGGATGGACGTTGATTCCTTCGCGCCGCGCCTCTCATTCTTTTTCAACGCGCATATCGATTTCTTCGAAGAGATCTGCAAGTTTCGCGCTGCGCGGCGAATTTACGCGCGCCACATGCGCGAGGTTTACGGCGCGAAAGATCCGCGTTCTTGGACCTTGCGCTTTCACACCCAAACCGCCGGGTGCAGCGCCACGGCACAGCAGCCTGAGAATAACATCGTGCGCGTCGCTTTCGAAGCAATGGCCGCGGTGCTTGGTGGAACGCAATCGCTGCACACCAACTCGATGGATGAAGTGCTCGCGTTGCCGACGGAGAAAAACGTCGAGATCGCACTGCGTACGCAGCAGGTGCTCGCGTATGAAACCAACGTTACCAACGTGGTCGATCCGCTGGGCGGCTCATATTTCGTCGAAGCGCTGACCGACGAGCTGGAGCGGCAAGCGGAAGCTTATTTCGCGCAGATCGCCGAGTTCGGCGGCGTCGTCGAAGCTATCGAAGCCGGCTTTTTTCAGCATGAGGTTGCGGACGCGTCGTATCGCTATCAGCGTTCGCTCGAAACCAAGGAGCGCATCATCGTCGGCGTCAACGCGTTCGAACGGCCCGAAGAAGCGCAAGCCCTCGACTTGCTCAAGATCGGGCGCGATATCGAAGAGGGTCAAGCGCACGCCGTTCGTGACGTACGTAGTTCACGCGACGCCGGTGCCGCCCAAGCGTCGCTCGCTGCCCTCAAACGTGCCTGCGCCGACGATTCGCTCAACGTGATGCCGCCGCTGATCGACGCCGTCAATGCGCTCGCTACCGAGGGCGAAATCGTCGCTGCGATGGTCGAGGTGTACGGGCGATACGTCGAGCGGGCGGCGTTCTGAGGCGCGTTGCGGGCGATCGCCGGCGATCAAGCGAAACGCTGCAGTTGGAGGATCACGTGCGCAAGATAAATGGTATCCAGATCCGCGTCGTTGGCGCCGTTGTGGCGCTTGTGGCTTCGGCCGCCGCCGTTTCATCGGCTGGTGCGGAGTCGCCGACCGTGCCGGCCGACGTTCGTATCCCCGTCGAAGTGACGGAGCAGATCACATCCCAGAGCGCGCACGTCGGCGACACGTTCTTGTTCAAGACGACGAAAGACGAGAAACTGGGTGATGTCGTCGTTCCCTCGGGGTCACCGGGGCATGGCCGCATCGCCGTCGTCACGCCCGCGCAAGACCGTCAGAACGGTACGATGGCACTGCAAGCCGATAGTATCGATCTGCCCGGTGGCCGGACGATCTGGGTCAACGTCGATAATTCGAAGGCGATGCGCGGTCATCTCTCGGATCGCCATACACACTATAAGGTGGTACCGCTCCCGATCGGCATCGTGCCGATATCCAAAACCGTCGTCAACGGCAACATGGTGGTGGAGCCGGGCACGCCGTTCCTGGTCCTCACGACCTTGCCCCGCCTGTCACCCGCGCCGCTCGTCACCGCCGCGCCGACCCCGGTCCCGGTGCCGAGTGCACTGACGACGCAACCGTCATCGCCGCCACCCGGGTCGACGCGGCCTCCGGCCCCGGCGACGACGACGACGCCGTAGCGTGGCGCGGCGGCCGCGCATGCGTCTCGTTCGGGCGTTCGGCTCTGCTCGTCGTTGCGTTCGGAACCGCTCTGCCGGCCGCGGCGGTGCAAGGACCGTACGCTGCGGTAACCACACGTATCGCCGTGAAGTTGGGCGATCGTCTCTCGTCCCAAGAAGCCAAGGCGGGCGACACATTCGGGTTCGAAACGACCTCGAGTGCCGCCGTGGACGGGGTCTTTCTGTCGGCGGGCACGCATGGCCATGGATTCGTCCTGGCGGCGCGGGCGGCTCGCGGGCCGCTTCCCGGCGTGCTCCGTCTCGCCGCGCGCACGCTCGAGCTTCCCGACGGGAGCACCCTGCCGATCGCGCTTGAACCCGGGAGTCTGGAACGAACGCTGACCACGCCGCACGGCGTGCGCGTTCCGGTCGGCGGCGCGCAGGTATACGTGGGGCCAGACCATTCCACAAACGTGGTCTTCGAGCGAGGTACGCCGTTCACGGTCGTCGCGCCGCCACCGTACCCTGAGCCGACGGCCACGGCGGGATAAGCGCTGCGCTCCTCGCGAAGATTAAGCCGGATATGTCCAACGCCAGACCGCTGCGCATCATCGTCGCCAAGGCCGGGCTCGACGGTCACGATCGCGGCGCGAAAGTTATCGCGCGGGCGCTGCGGGATGCCGGTATGGAAGTGATCTATACGGGCCTCTTTCAGTCACCCGAGCAGATCGTTCAGACTGCGATTCAAGAAGACGCCGACGGCATCGGGCTCTCGATCCTCTCCGGTGCGCACATGACGCTCTTCCCCGCCGTGCTCGAGCAGCTGGCCGCGCAGGGTGCGGGGGACATCGTATTGTTTGGCGGCGGAACAATTCCGGCGGACGATGCGCGCGAATTACGCGCGCTCGGTGTGCGCGAGATCTTTACACCCGGCGCCCCACTTGCGCATATCGTGGATTTCGTCGAACGCGAGTGCGGTGCGCGCCGGGAACTCGTCGGCTGACCGACGACATGAAGGTTCGTACCCGCGTCGCACCGTCTCCGACGGGCGATCCGCACGTCGGCACGGCGTACGTCGCGCTGATCAATTACTGCTTCGCAAAACGCCACGGCGGCGAGTTCATCTTGCGCATCGAAGATACGGATCGTAAGCGAAGCAGCCCGCAATCCGAAGGCGTGATTCTCGACGCGCTGCACTGGCTTGGGCTCGACTGGGACGAAGGCCCGGATATCGGTGGGCCGCGCGGCCCCTACCGGCAAAGCGAACGGCTCGACATCTACGCGCACCACGCGGCGCGGCTCCTCTCAGCGGGCCAAGCCTTCCGCTGCTACTGCTCGCCCGAACGTTTGGATGCAATGCGCCAGGAACAGCGCCGGCGCAGCGCGCCGCCCGCCTACGACGGCCATTGTCTGCATCTTCCAGCGGAGACGATCGCGGCTCATATAGCGGCGGGGACGCCGAGCGTTGTGCGCCTGCGCGTGCCGCGCGAAGGCGGCGTCACGATCGACGATCTCCTGCGCGGCCCGATTCACTTCGAGTGGAGCGCCGTCGACATGCAGGTGCTCGTCAAAAGCGACGGCTGGCCGACGTACCATCTCGCCAACGTCATTGACGATCATCTCATGGCGATAACGCACGTCATACGCGGCGAAGAATGGATCAGTTCGGCACCGAAGCATTTGTTGCTGTATCGCGCTTTCGGGTGGGACATGCCGCAGATCGCGCACTTGCCGCTCTTGCGCAACGCCGATAAATCGAAGCTTAGTAAACGCAAGAATCCGACGAGCATTCTCTTTTACGAACGCATGGGCTACCTGCCCGAGGTGCTCTTGAATTTCCTCGGCCTGTTCTCGGTCCCGCCGGTCGACGGCGAAGAACTGATGGATCTGGCGACGATGGTCGAGCGATTCGGTCTCGATCACATCTCGCTCGGCGGGCCGGTCTTCGATACTAAGAAGCTCGATTGGCTCAACGCGCGCTATATCCGGGAAAAACTCGACGTCCCGCAACTCATGCAACGCGCACGCGGCTGGGCTTTCAACGAACGTTATCTCGCCCGGCTCGCGCCGCTGGCACATCAGCGGATCGAGCGGTTGTCGGATCTGGGGCCGTTGCTCGCATTCTTTTTCGCCGGGCGCATCAGACTGGACGCAAGCGATCTGCGCGCCGGAAAGTTGGATGATGCAGCGATGCGCAAGGCTTTCGCGCTCGCGCTTGCGCTCTTCGATGCGTTGCCGTCGTGGGAGGCGGCGCACGTGCAGGATGCGATCCGGCGCGTCGCCGAGTTGCTCGGTGTCAAGCTGCGTGATGCGATCGGGCCCTTCTACGTCGCCATCACCGGCAGCGCGCAATCGGTGCCGCTGTTCGAATCGATGGCGCTGCTCGGCCGCGATATCGTTCGCGAACGCCTGCGCGTTGCACTGGAACTGCTCGGAGGAGCGACCAAAACCGAAATGGAGAGCTGGAAAAAGTTGACGCTCGACGAGCAATCGGATACCGCGTCCGGTGGGAACGCGGCATGAGCGCGCACGTGCGCGCGGTCGTTCTCGCAGCTGGGAAGGGGACACGTATGCTCAGCGTACGCCCCAAAGTACTTCACGAATTATGCGGCCGGCCGATGCTGTGGTTCGTCTTACGGGCGTTGCACGAAGCTGGAGTCGATGACGTGACCGTGGTGACCAACGGCGACGTCGCGCCGCATGTCCAAGCGATCGCGGGTTCGGCCGGACATGCCGCCGCACGAGCGGTGCTTCAGGAACCGCAGCTCGGCACGGGTCACGCGGTGCAGATCGCGCTTGCCCATCTCGAACCGCGCGACGGTACGCTCCTGGTGCTCAACGGCGACATGCCGCTGGTCGAGGTCGATCTGGTCCGTTCCGCAATGGCCCGGGCCGGTAATGCGCTCGCCCTCGTGACCGCGCGTATGCCGTTGCCGTCGAACTTCGGGCGCATCGTTCGTCGCGGCGAACACGTCGTCCGCATCGTCGAAGCGCGCGATGCCGACGAGGACGAACTGCTGCTCGACGAGATGAACGCGGGCCTCTATGCCTACGACGAAGCGAAGCTGCGCGCGGCCGTGGCGGAATTAACGAACGACAATTCGCAACACGAGTATTACCTGACCGATACGATCGGCAACTTCACATCGCGCGGCGAAACGATCGTGCCCGTCGTAGCCGGCAATTTCCGCAGCGTGCTCGGCGTCAACGATCGCAACGAACTCGCGGCCGCCGCGGCGATCTTGCGCTCGCGGCTATGCGAGGCGTACATGCGCGAAGGTGTTACGCTCGTCGATCCCGCCTCGACGTACCTCGAGCCTGGGCTGAGCATCGCAGCCGACGTCACGATCCTGCCCAATACTGCGATAGCCCGCGGCACGACGATCGGCGCACATAGCGAGATCGGGCCGAATTGCCGCTTACAGGGCGCGCATATCGGCGAGCACGTCGTCGTCTGCGAGAGCGTGATCATCGATAGCACAATCGGCGATTTCTCGACCATTGGACCGTTCGCGCACGTTCGCGGCGCAGCCGAGCTCGGCACAGCCGTGCGACTCGGCAACTTCGTCGAAGTCAAAAGGTCGAAACTCGCCCCCGGCGTGAAAGCCAACCATCTCGCCTACATCGGAGATGCGACCGTCGGCGAGCGGACCAACGTTGGTGCGGGAACGATCACCGCTAACTACGATGGGCAGAAAAAAAATCCGACGACCATCGGCCGGGATGTTTCGATCGGCTCGAATTCAACGCTCATCGCACCGGTGACCCTGGGCGACGGTGCGCTCACGGGAGCCGGATCCGTCGTGACCCGCGATATCGCGGCGGGCGAGCGCGTGGCGGGTAATCCGGCAAAGCCGCTCGTGCCGAAGGTTCGTTAGCCGCTTGCGCGACGCGGCGGTCCCGACCGGTGTGGCGTCGAAGCTCAACGCCGTGGCATTGAAGGTCGTTCTTCTCGCGTCTTCGCCCGAACCGGAGCGTGCCGTCGCAACGGCTGCGCGCAATTGTTACAGTCCGCGTGACATCGAGACGATCGATGAGCAGTGGAGCCCGGGAGAAATCGAGAAGATGGTCGCCCGCGTGCGCGATGCCGGCCACCTTTCGACCTTCGAGCACACGATGTTCACCTTTGGTGTGTCGGGTGTGTCGCGCGCGCTCACGCATCAGCTCGTGCGTCATCGCCATATGTCGTACGAACAGAAGAGTCAGCGCTATATCAAGCTGCAGGGCCACTTCGATTTCATCACGCCGCCCTCGCTTGCGGCGCGGCCGGAGATCAAAGCCAAATACGATGTGCTCATGGCGCAGATCGCCGATTTCTACGCGGAGGCGCTCGCTGCGGGTACGCCTCCCGAAGACGCGCGCTTCGTCTTGCCCAATGCTGCGGAAACGCAGATCGTCATCACGGCCAATGCGCGTGCGCTCCTGGATTTCTTTTCGCTACGGACGTGTAACAACGCGCAGTGGGAGATTCGCGAGCTCGCGTTCGCAATGCTGCGGCTCGTTAAGCGCGCGGCGCCCGCGTTATTCGTGCGAGCCGGTGCGACCTGCGTGCGCGGCTATTGCAACGAACCCAACGGCCCGGACTGCCCGCGTTACGTCGTTGTGAAGAACCCGGTTGCGGCGCGCCGGGCGAGCGGTGTCACCGAAGACGGACCGATCCGCGCGAACGACGAGATCGTCGCCGACCAACAGACGGCTGCACTCGCCGGTTAGAGCGCAAACCTTCGTACCACGGGCCGTTTTCTCGTTAGGGATACGCGGCGCTATCCGTCCTGCTTTAGAAACCCGAGGTTTCGTTGCTCTTAGAACTTGCTCGGCGAGCAATTCCTTATACGCCTTTCGAGCGCGAGCTGAGCAACACGACGGTCGCGCTCGTGAGCACCGCGCACACCCACTACGATCATAGCGAAGCCGATAAAGATATCAACTGCGTCTTTCCGATCGAACGTCTGCGCGAACTTGCGGCGGATGGAACGATCAAGGCCGTCAATGCCGACTTTTACGGCATGATGGGTTACACGCTTCCACCCAAGGAGTATCGCGCCGCACGGTCGATACTTGCACTTGGAGGGAGGTGAAAAACACATACATGGCAATTACCAAAGGTCGCAACTCGACGTCTCACCAGACGGCGACATTAAAAATTGGAGACGCGGCGCCCGATTTCGAGCTGAAATCGCAGCTCGGTCCATCGGTAAAACTCTCCGATTACCGCGGTAAGAACGTTGTTATTGCGTTCTACCCATTCGCGTTCTCGGCTGTTTGAGCCAGGCAAATGCCTTCGTACGAAGAAAATCTCGATCGCTTCGAAGGTTACGATGCCCAAGTCTTGGGCATCTCGATTGACAGCCAGGTCGCCAACACGGCGTGGGCAAAATCGCTCGGCGGGTTCACGTATCCGCTGCTCAGCGACTTCTACCCGCACGGCAGCGTTGCGGAAGTATACGGCGTCCTTCGGAAAGAAGGTATGGCCGAGCGCGCTATCTTCATCATCGATAAGACCGGCGTCATCCGTTACATCGACGTCCATGATATCGCAGAGCAGCCCGACGAAGAGCAGATCTTCGAAGAGCTTCGCAAACTCGGTTAGTACGTGCGTTTACGAACGAGTCGCGCGGTTCTTCCCGCGGCTCGTTCTTCACGTCGCCATCTCCGTCGCACTTTTCGCGTGCGTGTCGCCGCAGAGCTCGCACGCCGCGCCGACCTACGTCGATAAGCGCGTTACGTCGATCCCGGCGGCCACGCTGTTGACCCAGCCTGGGCAGCGGTTGGTCGATCCACGACGGCAGCGCGCCGCCCAGCGCGTCGGCGGCTACGATCGGCCGCTGTTCTTCCTTTGGGCGCTATCGCAGATCGCCGCGTTGATCTATCTCTGGGCCTCCGGCCTAGGCGCACGCCTGCGCGACGCGATCCGGCGGCTCGTGAGCAATAGCTTTGCGGCCCGGGCCATCTACGGTGCAGCGCTCATCGCGATCAGCGCGGCGGCGTCGTTTCCCGCAGCGCTCGTGCGCTATCGCGTAGCGTACAGTTTTGGGCTTACGACGGAGCGCGCCGCAGCGTGGTATCGGGACGGACTTCTCACGACGGCGCTCGACGCCGCCGTTGTCGGAGCGATCGTGGCCAGTGTGTTCACGCTCGTCGATCGGACCCGCTTCTGGTATCTCTACGCGATGGCCGGTCTCTTCGTCGTGACGCTCGTGATGGCGTTCGTCGAGCCCGTCGTGGTCTCACCGCTCTACAATCACGTTGCGTCCTTACCGGCGAAAGCCGCGATCAGCCAACCGATTCGGACCCTCGCCCGGCGCGCGGGAATCGGTCAAGCGCCGATCGGCATTCGCAACGATTCGCTGCGTAGCGATACCGTCGAAGCGGAAGTCGTGGGCTTCGGACCCACGACGCGCATCGTGCTGGGCGATGCACTGCTCGACGACGCGTCGCCGGGCGAGGTTCTCGTTCTTGCCGCGCGTGAATTCGGCCATTACGCGCACGGCGATACGTTTCGGCTGTCGCTCTTTTGGACGTCCCTCTTCATCGTCTGTACCGCGCTTGCGGTCGTCATCGCCGATCGTGTGACCTTTCGCCGCGACGACGATCCGCTCGCGCGACTCTCGCTCGTGCTCGCCTTTATGGGACTGCTCGGGCTTGCGGTAACACCGATTTACAACGGTTACTCGCGCAATTTGGAATCGCGCGCCGACGCCTACGCGCTCGCGCTTACGGGCGATCGCGCGTCGGCCGTGCGCGCCTACGTTCGTATCGCCGACGAGACGCTCGCGCCGCTTTGCCCCTCGCGTAGCGTGCGAGCTTATTTCTATAACAGTCCGCCGCTGGGAACCCGTATCGCGAAGGCCGCCGGTCGTCCCGATCCTTGCCGCCGCTAAAGCGGCAGCGTCTTGCCGATCACGTCGCCGATATTCGCGCTCCGCGAAAAACCCTGCGGCACTTGGAAATCGGCTTCGCTCGGCGTCTGCTTGGCGAGCGTGGTGAGGTCGAGCTTGAGCGCGCTTTCCGGAATGGTTTTGCTTTTCGCGCTGGCCGTGATTTCGACGGGCAACGCATCGAGATCGTCGGCGAGCTGAAACCTCCCGTGCACGTCGGTTTTGTCGCCGTTCTTGGCGGTCGCCGCGTACAAATAATCGAGTCCCGTCGCAGGGTGGCCGTTGACGGTCCCGTGGCCCGCGAGCGTGAGCGTGGCCGAGAACGCGTTATCGTCCTTCAACGATTTAGCGAGGGTAAAGACGTCGAAAAGCCCACCCGCCGCGCCGATCGCCGCGGCGGTGCCATTGCTTTGCGGCGGCGCCGCGTTGTTAGTCGCGCTCGTGTAGTACGTGCGCTTCGCGTTTGACCAGATCGTGTATGAAGAGATCTTGCGATCGTACACGATCGAGAACCCGCCGGGTGAAAAGAGCTGCGTCCCGAGCAGCGACGAGACGGCGGCACCCGCTCCGGGAATGGCGAGTGAGAGGATATCGAGGCGCAGATCCGCTCCGCGCTGCTCGATTGCGATATCGCCGCCGACGGTGAGCTTGTTCGCAGCACCGCCGATCGCTGTCGCAACGACGAGCTGGCCTTTGCCGACGAAGCCGCTCGGATCGTCGGCGGCATGCCCACGTGCGAGCGTCCCGAACGCGAGGGCGAACACGACCGCGCCGAAGCCGAGCATCTTTGCAGCGTTCATGCCGCCCCGAGATAGACGGCGCCCGTCACCTGCGTTCCGAGATGGCGATCGGTGAGGAACTCCACGATCGCGGCGTGTGCGATCCGCCCGTCGATGATTTGCGCGGCGTTGACCCCGCCCCGCACGCCCCGTGCCGCCGCTCCGATCGCAGCCCGCAGCTCCGGGTCGAACGCAGGATTTTCGGCGACGGCAAGAGCTTCGGCCGGCGTCAGTTCTTCCACGAGCGCGCTCGTCTGCGGGTCGACGACGCCGCCCGCGGCATGAAAGAAGATCGCCCGCGCGGCCTCGGTCGCACCGGCGACGACGGCGGCGACTTCATCCGCGCCAATCGCGATTTCGTCTTCGCCGAAACCGTATGCCGTCGGCTCGATAACCGGGATGTAGCCGGCGGCCGTCAAGGTCGCAAGGATCCCCGCTTGCACCCGTCCGACGCGTTCGCGGCCCGCCGCCGGTAGGAGCGCGGCATCGGCTCCGCACAAGCCGACGGCGCGATTGGTTTGGCGGTTGAGCGCTCGCACGCAGGCACGAGCGATGTCGGGCGTCGGAGCGACGAGAATCGGGCGAACGCCGTTGGCCATCAAGAACGCGAGATCATCCGACAGCGTCGTGCGAGCGTCGATGGGCGACCCGTCGATGCGGAGGACGAACGTGCGTCCAGCGAAGATGCGCTTCATGGCGACGGGTTCACGACGCGCGTGTCGTGTCCTCGCCTGCCGAAGCCGGTCGCCAGCCGTTGACGAGCGCGATGGCCCCCGGCATGTCGCCGCTAAGCCAGCGCTCGACGCCATCCGCAGCGACGCCCATCACGGTTGCGAGTTCGCCTTCTTCGGCTGCTCCGAATTCGGATAGCACGTAGTCGATCGTATCGCTGCGACCGCGACCGATCCCTATTCGGAGGCGTGGAAATGCTTCGCCGAACACCGCGATGACCGATTTGAGACCGTTATGTCCGCCGCTGCCGCCGCTCGCGCGCATGCGCAGGCGCCCGAACGGCAGATCGAGGTCGTCGCTGATCACAAGCAGCTCTGAAGCGGGCGTCTTCCACCAGGCAGCGATGCGGCCGAGCGGTATCCCGCTCTCGTTCATGAACGAGAGCGGTTTTACGAGGACGACTGCGTTCGCCGCGACGTGAGCGTGTTGAGCGCCGTCCTTTTTTCTCCAACTTGCGACAGCGAGCCGGCGCGCCACTTCATCGACGACGCGGAAGCCGACGTTGTGGCGCGTACGCTCGTAGCGTTGGCCCGGATTGCCGAGCCCGGCGATGATGCGCATTCGGGCATGCAAACGCGCGGCTAGCTAGGCGGTTCCCGTCGACTCGGATTCGTCGACCGTCGGTACGTCGGCCGCGACCGGTTCCGGTGCCGAAGCGGCGGCTTCCGATTCCGTCTTCGACGCTTCGATCGAGATGAGGATCGTGTGTGGATCGACGTCGAGCTTGAGGTTGCTCGGGAGCTTGAGGTCGCTCGCGTACAGATGGTCGCCGACCCTGAGCGCCGTGACGTCGGCTTCGATCTGCTCCGGCAAGGCATTGGCCGGGCCCGTGACGTCGACCGTATGCACGAGCACGTCCATAACGCCGCCTGAGTTCCTGACCCCGTCCGCGACGCCGACGGTCACGAGCGGTAGCGAGGCGGCGATCTCTTCGGTCGCAGCGACGCGCTGCAGATCGGCATGGAGCACGCGCCGCGTAACCGGATCGCGCTGCACGTCGCGGACGAGGGCGGTATCACGCGAGCCGCCGTCGATCGTAAGCTCGAGGAGATGATTCTTGCCGCCCGCTTTGAGCAGGTCGTCGAAGGCTTTGCCCTCGAGCGCGATCGCAAGCGGCGTCGAGCCGTGTCCGAAGAGGACGCCCGGGACAAAGCCCGTCTTGCGCAGCGCAGCGACCGACGTGGAACCGGTCTTTTCGCGGGTCTTGATCGCGAGCGCATTGGTCGTGGTGGCCATGATTCCTATTTCTACCTCTATGATGAGGCGGTCGTGAGCACATCGGGCAGGGCGATGTGCCCATCGGGGGTGACGAGTCCGCTATGCGGCGGCTCGTCGTCCTTTGCAAAGAGCTCGGAAACCGAACGATTGGCGGTGATCCGTTTGATCGCATCGGCGAGGATTTGCGCGATGGAGAGAACCTTGAATTTGGGACCGAGGGTCGTTTCGGCGTTGGGCAAGGTGTTGGTCACGATGATCCGTTCGATCGGCGATTCGGTGAGCACGCGGACCGCGTCGCCGGCAAAGATGCCGTGCGTGGCGCACGTGTAGACCTGCGTCGCACCACGCTTGATCAATGCTTCGGCGGCCTTGGCGAGCGTGCCGCCCGTGGAGATCATGTCATCCACGACGACAGCGATCTTGCCGTTGACGTTGCCCACGATTTCGGTCACTTCCGAAACGTCGGGCTCGGGGCGGCGCTTGAAGACGATGGCGAGCGACGAGCGCAGGCGCTTCGCGAAATTCTCGGCGCGCGGCACGCCGCCGGCATCGGGTGAAACGACGACGATCTTGTCGCCTTCGAGCCCCTGCGCTTTGAGATAGGAACAGAGCGTCGGCGCCGCGACCAGATTATCGACCGGCAAATCGAAGAAGCCCTGAATCTGCGCGGCGTGCAGATCGAGCGTGACAAGCCGTTTCGCGCCGGCCTTCTCGATGAGATTCGCGACCAGCTTGGCCGAGATCGGCTCGCGGCCTTTGGTCTTCTTGTCTTGCTTCGCATAGCCGTAATACGGCACGACAGCCGTGATGCGATACGCCGACGCGCGGCTGAGCGCGTCCATCATCAAAAGCAGTTCCATCATTGAATCGTTGACGGAATTGCCGTTGGGCGCACGGCAGATCGATTGCACGACGAAGACTTCCGCGCCGCGGACGTTCTCCTTGATCTCGATCCGGCACTCTTCGTTCTTAAACTTGTCGACGAGCGCACTGCCCAGACGTGTATTCATTTTCGCGGCGATCTCGCGAGCGAGATCGATATTGGAATTCCCGCTGAAGACGAGCGGCTGCTGGATGACCGACACGGGCCTACCTCCGGGAGACCGAAGTCTCGCAACGATGGATGTGGTCCCGCGTTCTTCCCCGTAGCCGGAAGGAGGACCCGTAGGATTACGTCGATGCTCCAGGCGATGGAGTTGCCCGGCGGCCGTGTCCTCGTCGTCGACGACGAGGCGGCGATTCGTGACTTGCTTGAATACGGTCTAGGGCAGGCCGGGTTTCTCGTGCGCTCGGTCGGTGACGCGCCCGCGGCGCTCGATACGGTTCGGACGTGGACCCCTGAGGTGATCGTGCTCGACGTCATGCTGCCCGAGATCGACGGCTTCACGTTGTTGCCGATGCTGCGCCGGCTCACGGACGTCCCGATCGTCATGCTGAGCGCCCGCACCGATACGGTGGAGAAGGTCACGGGCCTTGCGCGCGGAGCGGATGACTACGTCGGCAAGCCGTTCGAACTCGAGGAACTCGTCGCGCGGCTGCGATCCGCGCTGCGCCGTCCGCGCCTGGAAGCGCGCGAAGCGTTCCGCTACGCCGATTTGATCGTCGACGTCGGGCGCCGGACGGCGTTCCGCGGCACGCGCCGGGTCGACCTCTCGACGCGCGAATTCGATCTGCTGCTGACGCTCGTGCGCAATGCGGAACACGTCTTCACGCGCTCCGATCTCCTGGATTTGGTGTGGGGCGTCGATCGTGACGTCGTTCCCAACACGGTCGAGACGTATATTTCGTACGTACGGGCGAAGATCGACAGTGGCGAAAACGTCAAGCTCATTCAGACCTTGCGCGGCGTCGGCTATGTCATGCGCGCGAATCCAGCGCTGTGAATTCAACGTTCGCACGGCGGCTGCGCATCGTCACGACGCTCGAGATCGCGGGTGTCTTGTGGCTTGCGGTCATCGCGGGTGCGCTGCTGACACTCGGAAACTACGTCGGGGCGCTGCGCGGCGATATGGCGGCGTCGCTCGAGCGTGTCGTCGCGGCACTCGATAGCGAAGCCGCCACGCACGATGCGCGGGTCGCCGGGGCGCTTGCCGCATCGCGTTATCCGCGCGCCAACCTCGTCGTGCTGTTGATCGACGAGAAACGGCGCGTGACGGTGTTTGCGCAGGGTGAGCCCGGCTCACGCCCGCGCGTCGACGTGCGCAGGCGCGGCCAGACGACGGGCGAGCCGCGCGCGACCGGAACCTTCGCGCGCATCGTGTTCGGCATCGTTACGGCGTTTGGGTTGCCCAATGTGCGCGCGCATGTCGGCTCGGTCGACGTCTTCGTCAAACCAAATGAAGTTGGACTGGTCGCGACCGTCGGAGCACACATTTGGCAATTCGCGCTCGCGCTCGCGCTCGCATTTGCGATCGCCGTCGGGTTGGCACGGACGCTGACCCGGCAGGTCTTACGGCCGCTCGTCGACGTAACGGATGCGCTCGAACGCTTCGCCTCGGGCGACCTTTCGCCGCAAACGATCGTTGCGGACCGGCGGCATCAGCTCGGCTCACTTGCCGTCGCGTATAACGGTGCGATCGATCAAATGGAGCGCGCCTTCGCCGAACGCGACCGCGCAACCGAAGCGATGCGACAGTTCATGGCCGACGCCGGCCACCAGTTACGCACGCCGTTGACCGTCGTGCGCGGCTTCATCTCGATTCTGCGCAAAGGCGATCTGCGCACGCCCGAGGACGGCGAACGCATTCTCGAGATCATGAATCGCCAGAGCCTCATCATGGCGTCGCTCATCGACAAATTGATGCTGCTCGATCGCTGGGACGCATCCCCGGCCGAGCCGAGCGGTGAGAAGATCGATGTGGCGCGCCTGGTGAGCGACGTGCTCGGGCCAATCGCGGAATCCCATCCGACGCGCGAGGTGCGCGTCGACGCGCCCGAAGCGGGTCTTGCGGGAATCGATCCGACCGATTTCGCTCACGCGCTGACCAACGTGGTCGATAACGCGCTCAAATACACGACGGGCGCGATCGACGTTCGCGTGCGGCGTGACGCGCGCGAGATCGTGGTCGAGGTCGTGGACGAAGGTCCGGGGATGTCGCCCGGTGAGGCGGACCATGCCTTCGATCGTTTCTCCCGCGGCTCGCGCCGGGATGTCGACGGCTCCGGCCTCGGTCTTGCCATCGCTCGGCGTGCCGTAGAGCGCGCGGGCGGCACGCTTGCGATCGCGAGCGACCCTGCAGCCGGTTCGCGACTACGGATCGCGCTACCGGCTACGACGTAGACCCCGTTTCTTAGATTAGCATCCCGCCGGTTGGCGGTTTCGCCTCCGGACAATTCACGCACCGTGCCGCTTGTCAGTGCACAAGCGGTCGCGCCGGGATACGTTGGATCGTAAACTAGTGCGTGCGCGGCGGAGCGCAACGCAAGCACGGGCCCGGGGAAACCGCGCCGTCAGCGTGAAGTGAACGTCGTGGAAGGCATGCGAAGCGCCAGCGGCCTTGGAGGCGACGTACTGTACCGGAAGCCGCCACTCGTCGAGACCTCGCTTGGCGTCGGATTCGAGCCGATACCTGGGTGGAATGTCCAGCATTTCGGTTTGTACCAGCACGAGGTACGGGAGCGTTATCCGACATTCGATACCGCAAATCCAATCGTGCTCGGGCGTCCCGGGCTCAACATGTCAATCTTCGTACCGGCCCAAAAGGTCCGTGCTTTTTATTCCAATGAGGAACGCACGCGCCTGATTCAGATGCAGAATGACCTATTTTTCTTGAACTGGCAGAAGATGGCTAACGAAACGTCGTATCCGCGATATCACAAACTTAAAGCCGCGTTCCTCGATGAGTGGCGCGCGTACGGCGAGTTCTTAGACGGCAACAAACTCGCGCGGCCAACTGTGTCAAGGCAGCAGATCAGTTGCATCAATGTCATCGATCGAGCGAGAATGGGAAACGGCTTTCTCGAGATCGACGATGTTTTTGCAGCGTGGCGTTCTTCTCAAGGAACAATCTCGGCGGCGCGCCGCGATGTGACAATGTCCGCATCCTATCAAATCGACGATGTCGAGCTGACATATGTTTTGCAATCCGCCATTCGCTTAGCCGATAGTCAACCGGTATTCCAATTCACACTGACTTCCTCCACGATGCGTAACGTTGTGGACGTCGACGCGTCTTTGATGGATCACCTGCACGCAGTTCTCATAGAGGCTTTCGAAGAATTTACGAGCCAGCGCGCCAAGGAATTTTGGGGTAAAGTGCAATGACGACCGCTGTGTTAAGTGAAACGGCAATTACGACGAGCGATCCGCCGCAGCAAACGTTGTCGACCAATCGAGACCTTGTTTTTTCGCCTTCCCCGGAATTCGCGGCACTCGTCCGTGAAGTCTCAAAACTAACCGCTCTTGAATACAATTGGGACTTTGATGGTGGCGTGGGCGTAGCGCACGCAGCAGCTCAGGCTAGTTTCGAGGCGTTGCGCATCGGCGTGGAATTTGGGTTACACGCTCATGTGATGCCGCTTGGTGACGGCAGTCTTCTTGCCGAGTGGCACCACGGTGATCGATTGCTGCAAATCGAATGGTCCGAGGCGGGCGTCGGCGAGTTTAACGTCGCTGTTTCGCACGAACTCCAGATCGAAGGTCCGCTTCCGCGGGACGCTTCGGTGTTATTCATGAGCTTGCTCGAGCGTTCGCGCCCGCTGTAGCCTGCGAGATCGCCGTCGTGGAAGCAGATCAGCTCAGCGACGACGAGGTGCTGCTCCGATTCCTAAACCCGCTCGGCAATCACATCGCGCTACGTCCCGACGATTTACCTCGTGTGAGTTCAGCTGCGTTTATCGATAGAAAACCCTAAAAATCGAAACGGCTGGCGTTTCAATGTTCGTCGAATCGGGCTCCGCGATTTACCGGCTTGAGGCGATCTTTCGAGCACGCGATCACGGCCTTGCGCGCGTGACGACCGGTCAAGTCCGTAATTGTGGATTCGTTCTGAAGGTAGACCCATCCGTGGAATTTCCGGACGATTTGCATGTGCTTGTTCGGCCGGCCAACGGTTGGACTGGCGGGATGTACCGAACGAAGGCCGAGCAGATCGCTGCGCTGGCCGAAATCGTATATCTACCAAAATCAACGGCTTCGGCGCAGTAGATGTCGGAATTTAAATCGCTGTGGGCGACTTCCACGGCTCCCATTGGTCAAAGACGCGTCGCTACGGCACGGGTACGTCATCCGACGGTGCTCGAGACGATTTTTCCGCTTGCGTTGTGCTTATGAAAGAAACCGGCCAAAGCTTTCACAAGTAGCCGGCTTATATAAGGCTTTACAGTGAGACGCTGGTGACTGAGTCGATCGGAATACGAGCGGGCTCGAGGTCGGCGCGTATGCCGTGATCATTCCCTCCCCGCTGTTCGTGCGCGAGCCGCCGAGGCACGATTACGCTGGCGCCCATCCTGCGTGAATGTAGGAAGGTCGTTCCTTGTTCACGTTGTCGCCGATCGCAACCGGCTTCTCAACGCCGTGTGCCGAACAGCCGTGCCAATGTCGGATCGCTTTAAGCTCGTCTCGCCCTACGCGTTAGCCGGCGATCAACCCGCCGCGACCGAGAAGCTAGCGAGCGGCGTGCTGCGCGGCGATAAAGCGCAGACGCTGCTCGGCGTGACGGGCTCCGGCAAAACGATGGCGATGGCTCGCGTCGTCGAGGCGGTCCAGAAACCGACGCTCGTCCTGTGCCACAATAAGACGCTCGCGGCGCAGCTGTGCGCGGAGTTTCGCGATTTCTTTCCCGACAACGCGGTTGAATATTTCGTCTCCTACTTCGACTACTATCAGCCCGAAGCGTACATCGCGCACACCGATACCTTCATCGAAAAAGACAGTTCGATCAACGACGAGATCGAGCGATTGCGCCACTCCGCGACGCAATCGATGTTGACCCGGCGCGATACCCTCATCGTGGCTTCGGTCTCGTGCATCTACGGGCTCGGATCGCCCGCCGATTACATGGAGATGTCGTTCAAGCTCGAGGTCGGGACGGACGTCGATCGCGACGTCTTTTTACGGCGCCTCATCGACATGCAATATCGCCGTAACGATCTCAACCTCGTTCGCGGCACCTTTCGTGTTCGCGGTGATACGCTCGAATTCGTCGGCGTCGACGAAGAACTCGTCCATCGCATCGAGTTCTTCGGCGACGAAATCGAAGCGATCAACGTCGTGAATTTGCTCACGGGCGAATACGTGGAATCGAAAGAAGCGATCACGATTTTTCCCGCCAAACATTTCATCACACCCGACGAAAAACTGCGACGTGCGGTCGCTGCGATCGAGCTCGAACTCGACGAGCGGCTGAAATTCTTCAAAGCGAACGGGAAACTGCTCGAGGCGCAGCGTTTGGAGATGCGCACGCGCTACGATCTCGATATGCTGCGCGAAGTCGGCTATTGCAACGGCGTCGAAAACTACAGCCGTCACCTCGCCGGCCGGGAAGCAGGCGCGACACCGTCGTGTTTGCTCGACTTCTTTGCCAAGGACTGGCTGCTTTTCGTCGACGAGTCGCACGTCACGATCCCGCAGGTGCATGGTATGTATGCGGGCGATCGCTCGCGCAAAGAAGTTCTCGTCGAGCACGGCTTCCGGTTGCCGAGCGCGCTCGATAACCGGCCGCTCATGTTCGATGAGTTCAAGGCGCATCTCAATCAAGCAGTCTACGTCAGCGCTACCCCGGCGACGTGGGAGCTCTCGCAATCGACGCAGGTCGCGGAGATGATCATTCGTCCGACCGGGCTCGTCGATCCCGAAGTCGAGGTGCGGCCGACCAAGAACCAAGTCGACGATCTCATGGAAGAAATCCGTAAGCGCACGGCGAGTGACGAACGCGTCTTGGTCACGACGCTCACGAAGAAAATGGCCGAAGACTTGACCGATTTTCTCCTCGAAAACGGCTTCAAAGTACGCTATTTGCATAGCGAGGTCGAGACGCTCGAGCGGATCGCGATCCTGCGCGATCTCCGGCGCGGCGTCTTCGACGTGCTCGTCGGCATCAATCTCTTACGCGAAGGGCTCGATCTGCCCGAAGTGTCGCTCGTGGGCATTCTCGATGCGGATAAGGAAGGCTATCTGCGCAGCGGCACGTCGTTGATCCAGACGATCGGTCGCGCCGCACGCAATGTCGAGGGGCGCGTCATCATGTATGCCGATGTGATTACGGAATCGATGGCCAAAGCGATCGGCGAAACGCGGCGCCGGCGTGAGAGGCAGGTTGCGCACAATCTGGCGAACGGCATCGAACCCAAAACCGTCCGCAAGGACGTGCGCGACATCCTCGATCTCATCGGCGGGAACGAGAAGACGACCGACGCGTCGAAGCTCAAGGGCGACAAGCTGCCGCGCGACGTTGCGATGGCGATGGCAAGCGAGATCGAAAAGAAGATGAAAGAGTTTGCCGCCAATCTCGATTTCGAGAAGGCTGCGGCGCTACGCGACGAGTTGCTCGAACTGCGCAAACAGATCGGCGGCAATGAATCGATCCTCTTCCAAGGGAAGGCGCCGAAAGTGTTTCAGCAGGCGTTACGCGAGCTCGTCGGCTGATGCGCTAAGCGCGCAGCCGCCGGGCAGCACCTGGCCTATTACTTTGTGGAGGTAGTGTCGGCGCTGCGCCTCGCCTGCATCGCGGCCATCTCGGTTTTGAACTTCGCGTCCTGCTCCGGGGTGAGAATCTTGTCGATATTCGCAAACGCCGCGCGCATGTTGGCGCGCCGTTGCATCGGGTCGGTCACACCCTCGTTTTGCTTCGCGAGATCCTCGCGCATCGTGCGAATCTTCGTTTTTTGATCGTCACTCAGGCCGAGCGACATCAGCAGCTGGCCCATGCGATTGCCGCCATGGTTGTTGGCTTGTGCCGCCGGTGCGTCTTGCGCTGCCGCCGGTGCGATCATCGCGGCACCGATGCCGAGCGTCAAGGTGAGGGCCACGAGTGCGGTCGGGATACGGAAAAATTGCGTTTTCATCTATATGAGTGCTCCATGAAAGGGGTCGCCGCCGGGGTCGTCCGGCCAGCAGCTATAAGTATCCCTTCCAAGTCTGGGGAATGGCCGTCCGTGTGAAATCTTTCATGCATCGCTAATCCTGCCGCGAACGAGCTGCGACGGAAACATGCGCCGCTTCGCGGCGGAAGCGTTCGGTGCGACGCGGAAGCGTGCGGCGTGCAACAGACGGTCGTGCCCGGTATCGCGCTGTGGTCGGTGTGGCAACCCGAGCGGAACCTGTATTTCAATTCATTCTTCGTGGAATCGCCGCTCGGCAACGCCGCGATCGATCCGCTCCCGCTGACCGAGGCCGACGCGCACGAGATAGCGGCGCGTGGCGGCCTCGCCTGGATTGCGATCACCAATCGCGATCACGAACGCGACGCGCGTGCGCTTGCGAAACGTTTCGGCTCGAAGCTCGCAGCGAGCGCGCGCGATGCCGCGTCGCTCGCGGGACCCGTGGACCGCGAATTGCAGGATGGCGACATCTTTTGCGCCGCCACGGTCGTCGCGCTCGACGGCTTTAAAACGCCGGGCGAGATCGCATTGCACTTTGCGGACCGCGCGACGGTCGTGCTCGGCGACGCGCTTTGGGGCTCGCCCGCGGGTGCGCTGCGGCTCATGCCCGATGATAAACTCGCCGATCCGCGTGCGGCAACGCTCTCGTTACGCCGCGTCGCGGCACTGCGGCCGCAGCACCTTCTCGTCGGTGACGGCGCGTGCATCTTCGGCGATGCGACGTGCGTGCTCTGGTCCGCGCTCGATGCACGCGGCGTGCCGGGCTTGCGCCGTATCAATCGCGACGATCTCAGCTGGCCACTGACGACCGAGCCCGAAGGCTATGCCAGTGAGACCTGCGAGGTCGGTGATTTTATCGGCGCGGAGCGCCTTGGCTATCGGCTGACGCGCATCGCGCCGGGCAACGCGTCGTGTCCGCTGCACTGGCATACGGCGGAAGAAGAACTCTTCGTCGTTCTCGCCGGGTATGCGACGCTCGTAACGCCTGCGGGACGCACGCCACTGCGGGCCGGTGACTACATTGCATTTCCGGCGCAGCCCCACGGTGCGCACAAGATCGTCAACGATTCGGGCGAAGCATGCGAGATTCTTATGATCGCCAACGTCGACCGCGGCGACGTATGCGCCTACCCCGATAGCCGCAAGGTGCTCGTCGAAGCGACCGGCTTGATGGTGCGCGATCATCCGGCCTTGGATTATTGGGACGGCGAGTGAACGCGCGCCGTCGCGGCGGGGCGCTCATTGCGATGTGCGCGAGCACACTCACGCTTTCGCCCGCAAGCGCGCGCGCCGACACGCGCACCGAAGTCGGCGTGTTGGCGGCGATCGTCATGGGTTCCCATTTCGGTTCCGATAACCCGCTGCCGGTACGTGGACTCGTCCCCGGCGGGGCACTGGAGATCGAACGGCACGCGGGGTTCGTCGCGCTGCATCTCGAGGGCATTCCAAGCGTGACGGCGGCGACGGGCACGACGGGGCCGTTCGGCCGAACCTCCGCGAGCCTTGCGCTCCTCAATGCGACCTTGTCGTTCGATCTCGATCCGCGACGGCGTTTTCGCATCGGCACGGGCGCCCAGATCGTCGATCTCTCCAATACGAATGGCAGCAACGGCGATCGCGACAGCGTTCGCGTCACGACGCCGATCTATACGGCCGGCACGAGCCTGCCGCTGGGGCGCGGCGCGGTCGACATCGACCTGAACGTAGATCCAAATCTGCGCGGTATGCTGCACATTGCGACGGCGGACGGCGGGGGACGGCCCGATAAATATGAAGCCGGAGCCGAGATCGACTACCGCGCCGCGTATCGCTGGCAGCGTGGGAATGTCACGTATCGCGCCGGTGTACGCGGGCTGAGCTACCACACGCGCAACACGCGTAACGGCGAACTGGTCGATCGCAACGTCGGCGCCGGGCTGACCTTCGACGTGCGCTACGTGCTCGGCGCGCGTTAGTGCCGCTCGCCCAGACGCCGCACCTCGCAATCGCGTACGAGGAACGGAATCCGCAGGCAAGCGATGTCGTCGTGCTGCTGCATGGATTTCCGGACGACGCGCGCACGTGGGATGAGCTGCTCGAGCGGCCGCCGTTCGCACACGCGCGCACGATCGTGCCGTGGCTGCGCGGCTTCGGCGCGACGCGATTTCGCAATGCCGCGGCTCCGCGTCAGGCGCATGCGAGCGCGCTTGCGCGCGACGTTATCGATCTTCTCGACGCGCTCGGCATCGCGCGCTGCACGCTCGTCGGCCACGATTGGGGTGCACGTGCGGCGTACGGCGCGGCGATCCTCGCGCCCGAACGCATCGCGGCGCTGGTCGCAATTGCCGTGGCCTATGGCACGAACGTTGCCGGCCAGGCGATGTCCTACGCGCAGGCGCAAGCCTACTGGTATCAGTGGTTCTTCGCGACCGCGCGCGGTGAAGCGGCCTTGCGTGACGACGCGCCCGCACTCTGCCGCCATTTGTGGCGCACGTGGTCGCCGTCGTGGCGGTTCTCCGATGCGCAATACGAACGGACGGCCGCGTCGTTTGCCACGCCGGATTTCGCGGAGATCGTTACGCATTCGTATCGGCATCGCTGGGGCTTCGCGCCGGCTGATCTGCGCGATGCGCGCGCCGCCGCCGACGACGCGCGCATCGCGTCGCTCCCTGCGATCGGTGTCCCGGTGCTCGTGTTCTTCGGAGATGAAGACGCGGCAACGCTGCTCGAAACGGCCGACGCGCGCGGGGCGTCGTTTGCGTCGCAGTACGAGCGCGTCGTCGTGTCGGGCGCGGGGCACTTCATACAACGTGAGGCGCCGCAAGCGATCGCGGATGCGTTCACGTTATTCCGCGAGCGCGCGCACGGATGAAGTTGAGGCTCGAGACCGTCTCGGACGACGGCGCGATCGTCGTGCTTCGCTCGCGCGAAGCGCTCGCCGCGGGCGACGTGCTTGGTGCGCGAGCGCTGCGGTATCGTACGCGGACCGGCGCGTTGCTATGCGTCGACGGTGTCGCGCGCGGCGCGTTCGATCGCGAGCACGAAACGATCGTCGTCCCGGCGGACGTGCGCGGCGACGTCACGCTCGCGGTCGAGCGCCGTGCCCTGCCGACGACGGGCTTGCCCGCCGGTAACGGCTGGCGCTGGAGGTGGATCGTCGCCAATGCGGCGCAGGAACCGGGGCGCTTTCTCGCGGTGTCGCGCACGCCCGAGCCACTCGCGCTCGTCGGTCATTCGCATCTCGACGTCGCGTGGTTATGGACGTACGAGGAGACCGTGCGCAAAGCGCAGCGCACGTTCGCAACCGCCGTGCGCCAACTCGAAGCGCACCCGGCGTTCGTCTTTACGCAAAGTCAACCCCAGCTCTACGCGTGGCTCGGCGAGCGCGATCCAGCGCTCTTCGAGCGCGTGCGAACGCTCGCGCGCGCCGGGCGCATCGATCCGAGCGGCGCCGCGATGTGGGTCGAGCCCGATTGCAATCTGCCCTCGGGCGAATCGCTTCTACGCCAGTTGGCGTACGGCATCCGCTACGTCGAGCGGACCTTCGGAACGTCTCCGAGCGTCGCATGGCTGCCCGATTCATTCGGCTTTCCGAATACGCTGCCGGCTTTGCTCGCGCACGCGGGCATCCCGTATTTCGGGACGACGAAACTCGGTTGGAACGATACGACGGCCTTTCCGTATGCGCGTTTCATCTGGGAAGCCCCGGACGGCAGCAAGGTCGTCGCGGCCCAGATCGCGTCGATCGCGGGTGGCGTCGAAAGCCCGCGCGTGGAGCGCGCGCGAGCGCGCGGCGACCTGCTCCTGATCGGTCATGGCGACGGTGGCGGCGGCGCGAACGACGCGGCGGTTGCCGCCGCGCCGAGCGTCGGCCTCTGGACGACGCTCGGCGCGTGGTTCGCGCGTGTCGCTGAGGATGCCGCCACGTTGCCCGTCGTGCGCGACGAACTCTATCTCGAAGAACATCGCGGCACGGCGACGACCCATCACGATCTCAAAGCGCGCAACGCGGCCTGCGAGCGCGCGCTCGGCACAGCCGAACTGGCGCTTGCGTGGGCCCGCGCGCTGCACGCCACGCCGTTCTTTCTCGACGAGGCGCGCGCGCAACTCGCGGATGCGTGGGAGATCGTCTTGCGCGCCCAATTTCACGACGTGCTGCCCGGCAGCGCGATCGCCGCGGTCGCACGCGACGCGCACGCCGAGTACGATGAAGCGGGTGCCCTGCTCGCACACGTGACGTCGAGCGCGCGTGCGGTCCTGCCGCAAGCGCGCGCGATCGCGTCGTCGCACGCGCTCCCGCCGCGCGCGGACGGCACCGGCTTCTCGTTCGAGAACGAGCGTGTCAGCGCGCGTTTCGCGCGCGACGGCGCGCTCGTCGATCTGCGCGTGCCGGGCGGCGCCGCGCTCGTGCGCCGCGCGCTACGGCTCGCGGCCTATGTCGACCGGCCCAAGCGCTGGGATGCGTGGAACGTCGACCGGTCCTATCGCGACCGCCCGCTGCGCGTGACCGTGACCGGCTGCGCGATCGCGGGCGACGCGCTCGAAATCCGCTATGCCATCGGTACGTCGCTTGCGCTTGCGAGCATCTCGCTCGACGCGAACGAGCCGTACTTGCGCGTCGAACTGGCGGTCGACTGGCGAGAACGTCATACGTTGCTGCGCTTCGAAAACGAGCTGGCCTTCGCGGGAACGCGCGCACGTTTCGGGACGCCGCACGGCGCGGTCGAGCGCGCGGTCGCGCCGCGCACTCCGGCGGAGCGCGCGAAGTTCGAAGCGTGTGGTCAACGCTACGCGCGCATCGATGGTCCCGCGGGGACGCTCGGCTTCTTCTCGCTCGACACGTACGGTTGGAGTATCGAGCGGCGGCGTGGCGTCACGCGCTTGGGCCACTCGCTGCTGCGCGGGCCGACGTGGCCCGATCCCGAGGCCGATCTCGGCGAACACGGTTTCGCGCTCGCGCTCGTCCCGGCAGCTCACCTCTCGATGGGAGAACTCGAAACGATGTGGGACCGCTTCGCCTGCCGCAACGACGTGCCGATGTTCACGTGCCCCGCGGACGCAGTGCTCGTCGTCGCGACGAAACTCGCCGATGACGGCGACGGCATCATCGTGCGCGCTCGCGAGTGCGACGGCATCGCGCGCGATGTCGCACTGCGCTGCGGCGCACGAGCGAACGCGGTCGCGAGCGTCGATGCGCTCGAACGCCGGCTGGAGCGGCCGGCCGAGCTCATCGACGGTGACCTGCGCGCGCGATTCGAAGCCTTCGAGATGCGTTCGTTTCGTGTGTCGATCGCATGACCCGGGCACGCGCCCGCCCCCCGCTCGCGGCGGTCATCTTCGATCTCGACGATACGCTTCACGACGATACGGCAGCGTACCACTCGGCCGCGCGCCGTGTCGCCCAAGATGTCGCCGCCGAGCGTGGCGTGACGCACGGCGCATTACTTGCCGCGTATATCGCGCAAGCCGAGCGGTTTTGGAGCGGCCTGGATTCGGGAGCCTTCGGCATGCCGCTCGTGGGTCTGCGTGCCCAGATGTGGCATGCCGCACTCGCCGGGTGCGGTATCGACGACCGCGCTCTCGCGGAGCGTTGCGGCATAGCGTACAACGCCTATCGCCGCGACCTGCTCAAGCTCTGGCCCGGTGCGGGCGAACTGCTGGGAAGTTTGCGCGAGCGCGGCTATAAGCTTGCCCTCATCACGAATGGCTTTGCGGAAACCCATCGTGAAAAAATCGCGCTGCTCGGTCTCGACGATGCCTTCGACGCGATCTTCATCGCCGATGAGGTCGGCATGGTCAAACCCGATTCACGGCTCTTTCTGCTCGCAGCGCAGCGATTGGGCGTCGAGCCCGAAGCCTGCGCGATGGTTGGCGACCGGTTCGAGCGCGACGTGCGTGGCGGGGCGTCGGTCGGCATGTACACCGTGTGGATGAACGTGCGCGGCGAAGCGCTTCCGACCGATCTGCGTGCCGACGCCGTCGTGGCCGATCTCGCGGGCGTCGAAGGCGCGCTTCCGCTCGCGCGTAAACGTTCCTTATGATTCCGTTTCCAGTCCGTCTCATCGTCACGCTGCTCGGCGCCGCGCTCCTGCTCGGTTCGTTCGTGGTTCGTAGCTCCGTGGACCGGGGCTTGCAGATCCGGCGCGACGCGCCGCCGTCGCTCGGTATCGATGCCGCTGCCTTCACCGTGCGCGTCCTCGGTGCCGTTATCTTGATGGCCGGGCTGCTCACGTGGGTTGTGAATTACACAAACGAAAAGCGGACGGGCATTTTTTAGCCGCTGCGCCGCGGAATGCCGTTGACCCGTCCGAGCACGTAGTCGCGTTCCGTCGCTCCAAGTCCGAGATGCGCGACGAAGCCGAGCAGGTTTGCGACGAGCTCTTCGCGTCGGCCGACGAAATAGCGAAAGCTCGAGTCGCCGGCCATGCGTGCGAAAATGAGCTGGTCATCGAGCACGACGAGCTCGGCGAAACTCGGGCTGGTCCGGCAGGGCGAAAGCTCGAAGAGCCGGTCCAGCACCGCGGCGAATTGTGGAGCCGTCTGTAGACGCGCGAGGTGATACCGCATGCGTTGTGAGGCCGCGACGGCCGGTAAGCCGATGTCCATGTACCGGCTATCGGCCGGGTCGATCCCGAGTCTGAAGTTGCCTTGCCGCTGCAACGCTTGCGGCCCGAGCTCGGTTAAGAGGGCGTGCCGTCACCGACGTCGTCAAGTTCCGCGCCGCGCGGCCTCGATTCGATCGTGATCAAGGGCGCACGCGAGCACAATCTCAAGAACGTCGATCTGACGCTCCCGCGCAATCGCCTGATCGTCATCACAGGCCTTTCCGGTTCGGGGAAATCGTCGCTTGCATTCGATACGATCTATGCCGAAGGGCAGCGCCGCTACGTCGAATCGCTTTCCAGTTACGCGCGCCAGTTTCTCGGCCAGATGGAAAAGCCGGACGTCGATTATATCGAGGGCCTGTCGCCCGCGATCTCGATCGATCAGAAATCGACGTCGCGCAATCCGCGCTCGACGGTCGGCACGGTCACTGAAATCTATGACTACCTGCGCCTGCTTTATGCGCGCATCGGCAAGCCACACTGTTACGTCTGCGGCCGGGAAGTCAGCGCACAATCGAGCGAGCAGATCGTCGATCAGATCATGGAGCTTGCGGAGGGTACCCGCATCCAGGTGCTTTCGCCGGTCGTGCGCGGCCGCAAGGGCGAGTATGCGAAGCTTTTCGAGGAGATCGGTAAAGAGGGATTCGCACGCGTTCGTATCGACGGCGACACCAAAGAGCTTCGCGATAAAATCGAGTTGGACAAAAAGCGCAAGCACACGATCGAAGTGATCGTCGACCGGTTGGTGATGAAACCGGATATCCGCAAGCGCTTGACCGATTCGATCGAGACGACCTTGCGGCTTTCGAGCGGGATCGTCACGGTCGTCGTCGAGCCCGGGAAGAAATCGCCGCAGCAACTGGAGACCAACGCCGGTACGGAAAAGGCGGCGGCCGCCGCCCGGGAGCTGACGTTCTCCGAATCGCTCGCCTGCGTGTACTGCGGTTTATCATTCGAAGAATTGGCGCCGCGGCTCTTCTCCTTCAACTCGCCTTTCGGCGCGTGTCCTGACTGCACGGGGCTTGGCGCGAAGATCGAGATCGACCCGTGGAAGGTGATGCCCGATCGCTCGAAGTCGCTTGAAGAAGGCGCGATCGTGCCCTGGAGCAAGTCGCTCGGCGGCGGCAAATATCCGTCGATGAATCCGTACTACATGCAGCAGGTCGAGAAGCTGCTGCGCTCGCGCCGGGTCAAAATGACGACGCCGGTCGACAAGATGCCGCCCGATCTCGTCGAGTCGATTCTGCACGGCGTCGACGGCAAGCAGCGCTTCACGTATGAGTCGAAGAGCGGTCATGCGTGGAGCTATGAAGCGCAGTTCGAAGGCGTCGTGAACAATCTGCAACGGCGCTATACCGAGACGTCGTCCGACTACGTCAAAGAAGAGATCGAAAAATTCATGTCGGCGTCGTCGTGCCAAACGTGTAAGGGCGCGCGCCTCAAACCCGAGGCGCTTGCCGTGACGGTTGCGGATGCGAACATCCATACGCTGACGACGATGTCGGTCGAGGCGGCCGAAGCATTCTTTCGTGCCTTCGTCCCGACCGCGCGCGAAGAGATCATCGCTGCGCAGATTCTCAAGGAAGTCCGCGCGCGGCTCGGCTTCCTCAGCAACGTCGGGCTCGGGTATCTCAATCTTTCGCGTTCGGCGACGACGCTCTCGGGGGGCGAATCGCAGCGCATTCGCCTGGCGACGCAGATCGGCTCATCGCTCGTGGGCGTGCTCTATATTTTAGACGAACCGTCGATCGGCTTGCATCAGCGCGATAACGACCGGCTTCTCGCGACGCTCAAGACCTTGCGCGATCTCGGCAACACATTGATCGTCATCGAACACGATGAAGATACCATGCGCGAGGCCGACGTCATCGTCGATATCGGCCCGGGCGCCGGCGCCGAAGGCGGTCGCATCCTCACCGTCGGCCCGCTCGAGCATGTTCTGCAAAATGCGGAATCGCCGACCGCGGCGTACCTTTCGGGGCGCCAATTCATCGCGATTCCGAAAAAGCGCCGGACGCCGCGCGGCTGGCTGCGTGTCAAGAACGCGAAGGCGAACAATATCGATGGCGTCAACGTCGATTTTCCGATCGGCGTGTTCGCGGCGGTGACAGGCGTCAGCGGCAGCGGCAAGTCGACGCTCGTCAACGAGGTGCTCGTGAAAGCCCTCAACCAGCATCTGCACGGCTCGCCCGCGGGTGGTACGTACGGGACGGTTGCCGGAGCCGAAGCGCTGGATAAAATGGTCGTCATCGATCAGTCGCCGATCGGCCGTACGCCGCGTTCGAATCCGGCCACCTACACCGGCGCATTCGATCTCGTTCGCGAGCTGTTCTCGCTCGTACCCGATGCGAAGTTACGCGGCTATACGCCGGGCCGTTTCTCGTTCAACGTCAAGGGCGGGCGTTGCGAATCGTGCCAAGGCGACGGCATCATCAAGATCGAGATGCACTTTCTGCCCGATGTCTACGTGCCGTGTGAAGTCTGTAAGGGCAAACGCTATAACGCCCAAACCCTCGAGATCAAATACAAAGGTAAGTCCGTCGCCGACGTACTGGAGATGCGCGTCGATGAAGCGGCCGACTTCTTCGCCGCGATCCCGCGCATCCATAGCCGGCTCAAGACGATCGCCGACGTGGGACTCGGGTACATCAAGATGGGTCAGCCCGCGACGACGCTCTCCGGCGGAGAAGCACAGCGCATCAAACTCGCAAACGAACTTGCCAAACGCGCGACAGGCCGCACGTTCTACGTCTTGGACGAGCCGACGACGGGCCTTCACTTCGCCGATATTCACAAGCTGCTCGACATCCTGCAGCGGCTCGTCGCCGTCGGCAACACGGTGCTCACGATCGAACACAATCTCGACGTCATCAAGACGGCGGATTATCTCATCGATCTCGGTCCGGAAGGCGGCGATCGCGGCGGAACGATCGTCGCGACCGGCACGCCCGAGGAGGTCGCCAAGATGCCCGGTTCGTTCACGGGTCACTATCTCGGTCCGGCGCTCGCCGACGTGCGCGCACACGGGGTCATGAGCCCCGATCGTGCCAACATGGAACGCATCGAAATCGACAATCTTGCGCGCCTACAGGAACTTGCGACGGGTCAGCGCGTGGTGGTCGAAGCCTAAAACGCATTCTCGCCGGCGACTTCGAGGTTCATGATCGCATGCGCGGCATCACGCACGCTCGCTGCAACGATTGTGGGCGCAGGTTCGAGCGGATTGAGTGCGGTACCGTGACGCGAGACGAACGCCGCGCGCCATCCGGCGTGCATTGCGCCGGCGACGTCCCAATCGTGTGCGGCCACAAGGATCAGCTCCGACGGCGCCACGTCCAGTATCCGCGCGGCATACGCGTAGATTTCCGGCGCCGGTTTGAAGCGGCGGACCGGATCGACGCTGAGGACATGGCTGAAGAAGCCGTGCAGGTGCGCATGTTCGAGTTGCGCCTGTGCGACGCTTTCGACGGAGTTCGTCAGGACGGCGAGCCGGTATCCTTCATCGCGAAGCCGGCGTAACCCATCGACGACGTCGCCGTGTGCGGGCAGCGCGCTCATGCCGTTCAAAATACGCCGCATGCGTTCGGCGTCGAGTCCGACGCCGCGTTTGCGCGCAGTCATCGCGAGCGCAACGCGCGCGATCTCACCGAATGGCGCGTAAGAACCGACGATCGTCGCGCTCATGGCGAGCTGCAGCGTTTGCGAAAACCAAACTCGGCGGGATGCTTTATCACCAAACGCGTCGACGAAGAGCGGATCGAGGGCGCTGAGATCGAGAAGCGTTTCGTTTACGTCGAAAACGATCGTTGGAAGAACGGACACATTGCGCTATACCCGATTACTGTTTCGAACGCCCGTCCGCGATGAGCTTTGTAAGTACGACGTGAAACGAAGCGTTCGTCACGTGTCCGAAGCGCAAGTCGAGGTCGCGCATGATCTCGTGATGATAGCGATGCGTGACCATGTGCTCGAGCATGTAACCGACGTCGTAGCGACCCTGCGGCGTTTGCCCGGCTTCCCACAGAGCCTCGGATAACGGCTGGGCGCCCTCGCTTGCGGCGGGAAGCGCGACACCGTCGCGTTTGCTCAGCCGCAGCGCGTCGAACATCGTGAAATCCATGACCGCGAAACAATCGCGTACCCGTTGCGTACCGAACGCGCCCGTGAGCGCCGCTTGTTCGGTGGACCAGCGTTCGCCGAACGCATGCGAGAAGAGCGTCTGTGCGTGAAACGTCCCGCCTTCCGTTCCCGCGGCGACGGTGCGCGCCGTCAACGCAAGGTCCGGCGGGCCCGTGTAGACGACGGCTGACGCTTGCGAACCGAGTACTCCAGCCGCGAGCGCAAGCGCGGTTACGGCGCTCAGACACATACGCCGGCGCACACTAGGTAACAATCTCAGCCCCATCCAGATTGACGTAACGCGGTCTCGACAGGGGACCCTGCGGCTTGACGACATCGATCGTCAGGTGGTGCCTGCCGCGTTTGAGCAGTGGGCTCGTATACATTTCCCGATGCGTGCCTTTTTGGGGCGCATAGAAGTCGAGCACGTAGGCGAATAACCCGTCGACCGACACCACGCCAATTCCGCCCCCGCGACCAACGACGCCGAACAAGCGCACCGCCTGGCCTTCAAAGTCGAGCGTCGCCCGAGCACCGAGGCGAAAGCTTCGCAAACTCGAGCCTTGGTACCGTCCATCGCGGTAGCCCGACACATGCTCCCAATTGGGCGTGTGCGTGAATGCCTCACAGCCAACCGCGATGTGCTGCGGCGGACCAGACGGGATCGCAGCTGCAATCGAAGGCGAACCGGCGAAGGCAAGGGCTCCAGCGAGCGTCAGCAGGCGAGCGGCGCGTCTCCGCGGCGTCCGGCCGATCGAGCACATGTTTGCGCGAGCGTTCATGATAGATAGTGGACCGCATGCAGCACCCAAACCTGCTAAGCCGGTACGGTTCGCTCGGCGTGCAAGCGCGGGTTTAAAAGCCGAGCTTTGGAAGCGGTCTTTCGCGAACGGCGAAATTGCGATAGCGGGCAAGCGCGAAGAGCGGGAAAAACGCACCGTAGCCGTGATACCGAAGGTAGAAAACGCGCGGAAAGCCGACTGCCGTATACCAGGGCTCGTCCCAAGAGCCCGTGCTGTTTTGGCAACCGATCAAGTATTCGATCCCGCGAGCGACGGCCGGGTGCGCGGCTTCGCCGGCATTGAGAAGCCCGAGCAGTGCCCAGGCGGTTTGGCTCGCCGTACTTTCCTTACACGTCCCGCGAAAGCGTGGCTCGTACGTTGCTCCGTCTTCACCCCAGCCGCCGTCCGCGCGCTGCGCCTGTAAGAGAAATTCAACGGCGCGACGGACGGTCTCCGAATTGCGCGCCGTTTCGCCGCAAGCGAGAAATGCGTTCAAAACCGACCACGTGCCGTAGACATAGTTTGTGCCCCAGCGCCCGAACCACGATCCATCGGGCTGTTGCGTGCGACGCAAGAAGGCAAGGCCGCGTGCGACCGAGGGATGGTCCGTCGGGAAGCCCATCTGCACGAGCATGCCGACGCAACGCGCCGAAACGTCTTCGGTCGGCGGATCGAGCAGCGCCCCATGATCGGCGAACGGAATGTGGTTGAGGTAGACGTATTCGTTCTCGGCATCGAACGCGCCCCAGCCGCCGTTATCACTTTGCATGCCGACGACCCATTCCGCGGCGCGCTCGAGCGCGTTACGATAGCGGTGCGGGTCGTCGCGATGCAGCGCCATGGCCACGACGGCCGTGTCGTCGACGTCGGGATAGTAGTCGTTCCAGTATTGGAAAGCCCAACCGCCGGGGCGCAGCTTCAGGCGGCGGCACGCCCAATCACCGACGACATCGAGGACTTGTCGCCCGACGAGCCATGCGTTGCCGCGGCGTGCGGCCATCCGTGCCGCTTCGCTCCCGCTCTCCAGTAACGCATGCGCCACGAGCGACGTATCCCAGATCGGCGAAACGCACGGCTGACAATACGCTTCATCGTCGTTGAAGACCAACAGGCGATCGATCGCGCCGCGAGCGGTGACGCGGTCGGGATGATCGCTTGTATACCCGAGCGCTGCGAAAGCCATCAGGCTATTGGCCATCGCGGGAAAGATGCCGCCGAGCCCGTCTTCCCCATTGAGGCGTTGGGTCATGAAGCGAACCGCTTTTGCGACGGCACTCTTGCGCAAGGGTGACGGAACGAAGGGTTCCGCGAAACGCAAGATATCGTCGAGTCCCAGAAACGAGCGCCCGAGCGTTGAAAACGTCGCGGGACGCATGTAGCTCTGTTCGAGCTCCGGATCGAGCACGAAGAGTTCCCGGACATCGACGTTACCCGGGTTGTGCGCGCGCGGGCGGAGCGCCATGAGGACCAGCAGCGGGACAATGACCGTGCGCGACCAGTACGACACCTTATTGAGGTGGAATGGAAACCACGCCGGCAGATGCATGATTTCGACCGGCATCACGGGCACGGCACGCCACGGGAGCTGGCCGAAGAGAGCCAGCGCGAAGCGCGTGAACACGTTGCAATGGGCGGCTCCGCCGCGTTCGAGGATGCGTTCGCGGGCGCGCGACATATGCGGCGCTTCCGGAGCATCTCCGGCGAGCTTGAGGGCCAGATACGCTTTGACCGTCGCGCTCAGATCGGTCTCGCCGCGATGGTACAGCGGCCAGCCGCCGTCGCCATTCTGGATGCGCCGGAGGTAGACGGCGATTTTCGCTTCGCGTTCCGGGTCGATCTCATCCAGGAAGTGGCCGAGCATCACGTACTCGGCCGGGATCGTCGCATCGGCCTCGAGTTCGAAGACCCAGTGCCCGTCGGGCCGTTGCTGCGCGAGCAGAGCGCGTTCGGCGTTCGCGATCGCGTCGTCGAGACCGTAGCGTGCGGTCAGATCGCTTTGGAGGGTACTGATCATTCGGTTGGCGTCTGCGCTCCGTCCGGAAGAGAACCTGCGGCATTCCGGCGGGAATACCGTCCGGCTGGACGGTACAAGTGATACCACGCACGAGGTCGGTGCGTCAACGACGAGGCAGGCCGTTGCCGCCTTAAACGAAGGATGAGACTATGGCCGCTCGAGGTTCGGGAGATGCGACGCGTCGCAGCGTCATCGCTGCCGCAGCGGAGATCGTAGCGGGCGAAGGTGCCGCGCGTCTGACGCTCGATGCCGTCGCAGAACGCGTCGGCCTTTCCAAGGGCGGCATCCTGCATCACTTTGCGACCAAAGATTCGTTGATCTCCGCAATGATCGACGAGGTTGTCATCAATTTTGAAATGGACTTGCAACGGCACCTGCAAGGCGAGAGCGGTCCGGGAAGTTTCGCACGGGCATTTTTGCGCGCATGTCTCGACCCGGACGGCGCCTTAACGCGGACGTTGCGGGTGAGCGCGGGTATCGTCGCCGCCGTCGCGTGCGATAATCGTTTGCTCTCTCCGTTGCGGCGTCGTTACGACGTGTGGCGCGGCCGTCTGGAAAACGACGGCATCGACCCGGCGATTGCCGAACTCGTGCGTTCGGCGGCCGATGGCCTATGGCTCGGCAACGTGCTCGAACTCGGTCCGACCAGTGCATCACTGCGTCGACGCGTATTCGCCAAACTCATCGAGCTCACGCATCTCGCGACGCCGTCGCTGCCGGCGACGGAGCCGGCGCGCTGAGACAGCGTGGATCTCCTGGATCGGACGTTCCCCGCGGGGCATCGCACGCATCACGTCGATAATCAGCCGCCCCCGCTCGCCGACTACGATCTCTACGCCGGCGATGCGGCGCTGCGCGATGCGGTAACGGCGAACGACGCGGCCTGGGCGACACCGGCGCTGCACGCAATCGGCAGGGATGCCGGCGACTCCGAGACGATCGCGCTCGGCTTCGACGCCAACGCCTATCCGCCGACATTACGGACGTTCGATCGCTTCGGCAATCGCGTCGACGAAGTCGACTTCCATCCGTCGTACCATCGTCTGCTGGCGTCGGCGACGGCCTACGGCTTACACGCATCGTCTTGGCGCGAGCCGCGAGCGGGGGCGCACGTCGCCCGCGCAGCCGGCTTTTATCTTTGGAGCCAAGTCGACGCCGGCCACGGTTGTCCGATCTCGATGACACATGCCGTCGTTCCGGTGTTGCGCACGCAGCCCGAGCTCGCGAACACCTGGGAGCCGCTCATCTTCGCAGCCGGCTACGACGGCTCGCTCCGTCCGGCGACGCAAAAGAAATCAGCGCTCGTGGGGATGGCGATGACGGAGAAGCAAGGCGGCTCCGACGTCCGTGCGAACACGACGCGTGCGACGCCGTGCGCGCTCGGCGGTCCGGGCGCGGCCTATGCGCTCGTCGGGCACAAATGGTTTTGTTCCGCACCGATGTCGGATGCGTTTCTCGTGCTGGCGCAGGCTCCCGGCGGCCTCTCGTGCTTCCTCGTGCCGCGCTTTCTGCCCGACGGCACGAAGAACGTCTTCGCGCTGCAGCGCCTCAAAGAGAAGCTCGGTAATCGCAGCAACGCGTCGAGCGAAGTCGAGTTCGATGAAACCATCGGCTGGCTCGTTGACGAGGAAGGCCGCGGCGTGCCGACCATCGTCGAGATGGTGAATTTCACGCGGCTGGATTGTATCGTCGGCGCGGCCGCCGGGATGCGCCAAGCCGTCGCCCAGGCGATCCATCATGCAGCGCATCGCTCCGCGTTCGGGAAGGCTCTGGTCGATTGGCCGCTGATGCAGAACGTGCTCGCGGATCTTGCGCTCGAAGCGGAGGCGGCGACATTACTCTTCGCACGGCTCGCGCGCGCGTGCGATCGCGCATCTGCGGGCGATACGCATGAAGCGCACATCAAGCGCATCGGAACGGCGTTCGGAAAATATTGGACGTGTAAGCGCGCCGCGGGACACGCCGCCGAAGCACTCGAGTGTCTGGGTGGTAACGGTTACGTCGAAGAGTCGATTTTGCCGAGGCTCTTTCGCGAATCGCCGCTCAACTCGATCTGGGAGGGCTCGGGCAACGTCAATGCGCTCGATGTGCTGCGCGCGGTCGCGCAAGAGCCGGGCGTGCTCGCTGCATTCTTCGACGAAGTCGAGCTTACATGCGGCGGTGACCCCCGCGTTGTCGATGCAGCGCGCGCAGTGCGCGCCGAGATCGCCGACCGTAGCGGCATCGAGCTGCGCGCGCGGCGCATCGTCGAACGCATGGCACTCGTCTTTCAAAGCGCGCTCATGGTGCGTACGAGTCCCGCGTACGTCGCGGACGCCTTTTGTGCATCGCGGCTCGGCAATGACTGGGGCCACGCCTACGGCACGCTCCCGCGCGGGACCGATGTGCGGGCGATTGTCGCGCGTGCGGCGCCGCTAGACGGGCTGCCGCCTAGTCCTTAACGCACGCCGCCCAGACCCACCAGATCAGCACGAACTGCAACGGCAGACGGCCGTACAAAACCGGTGCCGGCACGAGCTTGCCGAACCGCTGAGCCTCCACAGCCATATAGATGTTCGCCGGAAAGACGGCGATGAGAAGCGCGATCAGGCCCCAGCCCGCCGCCCGGCGCGTCGGGGGAAGCATCACTCCGGCGCCGCCGAGAATTTCGAATAAGCCGCTGATGAGGACCAGTTCGCGGTGGGCCGGCAAAAACGGCGGCACGATCGCTTCGTACATAGTTGGGTTGCGTAGATGGAGCGCACCCGCCGAAATGAAGATGAGCCCGATAAGATACGGTTGGAGTTTACGCATCACGACCTTTATGCGGACCGCAGTTGGCGCCGCCTCGTCCCATGCTGTTATTCGCGCGATGCGGCGTATCGCGGGCGTCGGCCGAGGCTATGATGGTCTCTCACCAAAACTTATCAAGTCAGCGCCCGCGACTCGACGGTTCTAAACTCGCACGAGCGATCGCCCCATTTGCGAGCAGGGGCGACGGTACCCCTAGGTGCGGTTCGGATGATCATTGTTCGTTGTGAATGCGGGAAGCAGGGCCGAGCCAATGTCGCTCGGCACTTGAAATAGCTTGACAGCTCGAATCAATAAATCGGTTGCCTTCAAGGCGTGGAGAACCAATGAGCTCTTTTTCTTTAGGGACTCTTGCCAGGCGTCAGTTTCTGCGCATTGCGGCAGCAACGGGCACAGCGACGATCGCCGCGCGCTCTGCGCAAGCCGCGATGCCTGCGACGGAGGAGCAAGCACGAAAGGTCGGTGCTCCGCTCCGCCCGTACGGGCAACCGTCTCCGTATGAAAAAGTAGTTCGGGTGCCCACGACCTCGACGCCGACGCAGATCTCATCGTGGGATTTTACCCCACTGCAACACTTACACGGCATCGTTACACCGAACGGTCTTTTTTACGAGCGCAATCACGCCGGCATCCCGAATATAGATCCGAGAACGCACCGTTTGCTCGTCTATGGTTTAGTGGATGGCGCGCGAGCCTTTACCATTGACGATCTTCTGCGCTACCCCGCCGTTTCGGTCATTCGTTTCCTTGAATGCTCGGGCAACACGTTGACCGAGTGGAAAAAGCCGACCGCGAAAACCGTTCAGGTTTCGCACGGGCTCGTCAGTTGTTGCGAATGGACCGGCGTCAGCGTCAAGACGCTTCTACAAGATATCGGTGTCGATTCGAAAGCCCGATGGGTCGTCGCAGAAGGGGCAGACGCGGGACTCATGGACCGCAGCATTCCGCTCGAAAAGATGCTGGATGATGCGATCCTTGCCTATGCGCAGAACGGCGAACGTCTTCGTCCCGAACAAGGCTATCCGCTGCGTTTGCTGTTGCCGGGCTTCGAAGGCAACATGAGCATAAAGTGGTTGCGTTGTCTCAAGCTCACAACCGAGCCGACGTATTCGCGTGAGGAGACCTCGAAATACACCGATTTGCTCGCGAGTGGCAAGGCACGAGCGTTTACCTTCGTAATGGATCCGAAGTCCGTCATCACGTCTCTGTCAGGCGGAATGGTCGTCGAGAATAAGGGGTTTCACGAAATTCGTGGTTTGGCTTGGTCTGGACGCGGCAAGATTCGGCGCGTCGACGTGTCGACCGACGGCGGTGCGAAGTGGAATGAAGCGGCGCTGCAAGAGCCGGTCCTGGAAAAATGTCTGACCCGCTTCCGCTTTCCGTGGACGTGGGCGGGAGGAAGCGCTGTACTGCAAAGTCGCTGCGTCGACGAAACGGGCTACGTTCAGCCAACGCTACAAGAACTGGTCCGCGTTCGGGGCACCGATTCGGTCTACCACAACAACGGCATTCAAAGCTGGGCCGTGGCTTCGGACGGAGCGATTACGAATGTCCAAGCATAAATATAGCGTGGTAACGCTGTTGCTCTTCGGCTTGTGCGCGTCGTTGGCAACCGCGGCCGACAAGCCGTACGGCTTTGGCGCCGCCGCGCCGGCTGCACTCGTTCACGCGTGGGACGACATCGTTCCACCGAGCGGTGACAACCTGCCTCCGGGTTCGGGGAGCGTGGCTCAAGGCAGTAAGGTCTATGCAACCCGGTGTGCGGCATGCCACGGAACCGAGGGACAGGGCGTTCCGATGGATCGCCTCGTCGGAGGTCAAGGCACACTCGGTACTGCGAAGCCCATCAAGACGGTTGGAAGTTACTGGCCGTACGCGACGACGGTCTTCGATTATATCCGCCGCGCGATGCCGTTCGGCGCTCCTGGCACGTTGTCGGACGCCGACAACTATGCCGTTACCGCGTTCCTGCTCAATCGCAACGGCATCGTCCCGACTAGCGCAGTGATGAACGCAAAAACATTGCCCGCGGTTAAGATGCCGAATCGGGATAACGTCATTCTGCACGATCCGCGCCCGGACGTCCATCAACCATTGCCGTAGAATTCGGCGCCCGGACGCAATAGATCAATCTTTTCTGCGCGACCCTGCTAAGATCGCGTGTATCATGCTCTTTGCTTTGTGAGAACGAGAGATTTCGCCGAACGGACCTTCACGACGGCGGTCCGCTGCGATCTCATTAATACGCGCGAGTAACGTCGGCATATCCGTCTCGTTCGCTGACACTAGACGACCGGAAATCGACGTGTTTCACATTGGAGGTCGCTTGCCGACCTACGATGTTTACGTACAGTATCCGGTGTTTTCGGCGAGGCCTTTGGACATGGGCGCAAGTTCTCAGTGGAGGGACATCCGGCGTTCTCGGCTTCTGGCGAAAGGCACAGAAGCGTGGGTTGGCCCTTCAGCAACGTGCACATCGTGTTTGTACGCGGGTCAGCTGGTTGGCCAGGGGCACACGCTGGAACTAAAAACGGATCCACTGATCTATCGGGCGATGCAGTATCTGCTCCCGCAGAATTCGGACCGATACAGATAGAGAGAGCTGTCACAGCAAGTATGGAGACGGACGCACGGACGAAACGCATTAGCGAGTACCTCGCTTCCTCGAATAAGTTCGTGGTTGCAATAAAGCCACCTACAAAAATGGTGACGCATGAAGTGCTGGCCCTAAAAAGTTTGCGAGCCTCAGCTTCGACCTGGCCGGTAAGGTCGTGAGTTCGCTCGACAACGCGGCGCGCAGTTTACGGGGCGCTTGCGCTCGGCGCCGCGATGGTGTAGAGCCACCAGCGCGCCCGGCCGCGTTTTGCGTGCCGGTCGAAATAGATGACGGCGATGCGTTCGTCATCGAGCCGGACTTCGTACCAATGGCGCGCGAGATAGGTATCACCGCGGTCGTTTGTCGTCGAACGCCACGTTCGCATGACCTCACCGACGCGCAGCGTCTGGGCGGACCACGCGAAGGTCGTGGGTACCGGTGGCTCGCCTTGGCTGAGCGCGCTTGAAGCGATGAATGTGCCGTCCGGCACGAGTGGCGCACTCACGAAGCTCACGAGACGCTTTTCGCCCGCGTGCATCAGGCTGCTATTCGACGACGCGGGCGGTGAGCCAGCACGTCGCACGCAGCACACCGCCGACGGTTGGTTCGCCCGCGACGACGTGCGGCGCGGCCAGCACGTCAATCTCGCCGCCGTACGTCTCGATCCGCATGCGCCAAAAGGCGCGCTCGGTCGCGGGGTTGATGCGTGATTCGCACGCGCGAAGCGTGCCCGTGACGATGCCTTGCGAACGTGCCCGGCCCGTATTGCTGCCGAACAGTCCGATCGGAATAAACGACGTGGCGGCAAATCCCGCCGGCTCATCGCGCAACGACTGTTGGTAGGCCGCGTCGTCGCTCCACCAGCGGACCTCGTGCGCGAAGCCGGCGATCGCGAGTTCGGTCCGGAAGGGAACGTGCCGCGCCGCAAGCGATGCGTCGAAGTCCGGCACGCTCGCCGAAAACGGATAGAGACCGTGTTCCTCGCCGTGCGGCGACGCCCACGCGTAGATCTCGCCTTCGAGCGCGAAGTCGGGATTGCGAACGACGTCTTCGACGATCGCATGCAGGCGCGCATTTCCGGCGAAGTGCGGATTCGCGCCCGCGAGCTCGCGACGCTCGCCGTCGAGGCGGTAGAGGTTGACCCAAAGCTCGGCACCGGCGCCGGGCGTCCACACATGATAATCGCCGTGCGGTGCCGCAATCACGGTCCCCCCGCCCAAGGCGCGCTGAAGGAGCGATTGAAATTCGCTCGGTTCGAGCGTGAAGCCGACGGTGCGAAAGTGATCCGACATTCTAGCGCGCGTACTTGGCCGCGCGCCCCGATTTTCTTGCGGCCCGGTGGCTTGCTGACGGCAACAGTGCGCGGAGCGATGCGGCTCTCCGTCGTACTTCGCGGCGTGTCCAAGAGCGATTCTGCCGCCGCGCGTGCGCGAGGTCTGCGCGAGCGTATCGAGGAGGCCAACAACGCATATCACGTCCTCGATGCGGCGACCATCGACGATGCCACCTACGATGCACTGCTCCGGGAGCTTGCGGGCCTCGAGGCCGAGCACCCGGAGATCGCGACGCTCGATTCGCCGACGCAGCACGTCGGCGGCGCGGCCGCTAGCGATTTCGCACCCTATCCGCACGCCGTTCCGATGCTCTCGCTTTCGAATGCGTTCGATGCAGCGGAGGTTCGCGCGTTCGACGCGCGCGTCGCGAAGCTCGCGGGCAGCGCGCCGGCATACGTGTGCGAACTCAAGATCGACGGCCTCGCGATGTCGCTGCGTTACGAGGGCGGCCGCCTGCGTTCCGCCGGAACGCGCGGGGACGGCAGCATCGGCGAAGACGTAACCTCGAACGTCCGCACGATCGGTGACATCCCCGCGCGCCTGCACGGCGCGTCGGTTCCGGCGACGATCGACGTTCGCGGTGAAGTCTATCTTTCGAAGACGGCTTTTGCGGCACTCAATGCGGCGCGTGCCGCGGCGGAGCTGCCGTCGTTCGCGAATCCCCGCAATACCGCGGCGGGTGGGTTGCGTCAGAAGGATCCGCGCCTGACCGCCGAACGCAAGCTCTCTTTTTTCGCGTACGCGTTCGGCGCATATGTCGGCGGCGAGCCTCCGGCGACGCAGTGGGAACTGCTCGCCGATGCGCGCGCCTACGGCTTTCCGGTAAATGACCACGCGACGCGCTGCGCGACGGTCGATGACGTGATCGCGTTTTGCGAACGCTGGGAGCGCGATCGTGCGACACTGGATTACGAGATCGACGGCGTCGTGATCAAAGTCGACGAGATCGCGCTTCAAAATAAGCTCGGTTATGCGGGGAAAGATCCACGCTGGGCAACCGCCTTCAAATTTCGAGCGCTCGAAGCGCGCACGACGCTGCTCGATATCGGTATCAATGTCAGCCGTTCGGGGAAGCTCAACCCCTACGCGGTGCTCGAACCGGTCGCCATCGGCGGCGTGACCGTCAAGATGGCGACCCTGCACAACGAAGCGGACATCGTGCGCAAAGGTATTCGTATCGGCGATACGGTGATCGTGCACCGGGCGGGCGACGTCATCCCCTACGTCGTCGGTCCCGTCCTCGAGGCGCGTAAACCCGGGGCCGCCGTGTACGCGTTACCGGCAATGTGTCCCGCGTGCGGATCCGCCGTCGACCATCCGCCGGACGATGTGTTTTCGTATTGCACGAACGTCTCGTGTCCGGCCCAACTGCGCGAACGTTTGCGGCATTGGTGTTCGCGCGGCGCGATGGATATCGAAGGCATCGGCGACGCGCTCGCGACGCTGCTCGTCGATGCGGAGCTCTGTCACACCGTCGCCGATCTCTACGACTTGCGCGCCGACGCACTCGCGCAATTGCCGCGCATGGGCGATAAGACGGTGCAAAACGTGCTCGGCGCGATCGAAGGCTCGAAAGCGCGCGGCCTCGCGCGCGTGCTCGCGGCGCTCGGTATTCGCTACGTCGGCGGACAGAATGCGGCACTGCTCGCCGGCGACTTCGGCACTGTCGACGCGCTCATGGCGGCAACGCGTGAAGAGCTCGTGGCAACTGAAGGCGTCGGCGACCAGATCGCCGAGAGCGTGGCGTTCTTCTTCGCGCAGCCGCCGAATCGAGCGGTCGTCGAACGGTTGCGCACGAGCGGCGTCGACCTTTCGGCACCGCTGCGCGAACGCGAGCCGGCCGGCGCTCTCGCCGGGAAAACCCTGGTGCTCACGGGGACGCTTCCGGCGCTTACGCGCGACGAAGCGACCGCGCTCATCGTGGCGGCCGGTGGCAAAGTCGCAAAGGCCGTCAGTAAGAAAACCGATTACGTCGTTGCGGGCGAAGAGGCCGGCTCGAAACTCGCCAAGGCCGAAATGCTCGGCGTGACGATCGTCGATGAGGCATCACTTCGCGCGCTCCTCACGTGAGCTGAGCGGCGTCCGCGTGTTACGCATGGGCCGGAACCGGCTCCGTGTTTACGGGGGCGCCCGTTGCCTGCGGTCTGGAACCCGGCGGCGCGTGCCTGAGCGTGCTCGCACGAAAAGAGGAGGCATCGGCGCTCGGCCCGTAGTCGACTCGCCCCAAGACAATTAAATGTACTGTGGAGTGTAACTCATGCCGAATGATGCTTTCGGCCACTCGCAGCCTACTTCGCGCCCAGAGGCGAGCGAGGCTGCCGTGGCTACCCCCCGTGGATTCGCAACGCGTGCGATCCGGACTGGCCAAGACCCGTGCGGCGCGACCGGCGCGACGATCGTCCCCGTGTATCAAACGGCGACGTTCACGCAAGCCGAGGTCGGCGTTCACAAAGGCTTCGATTACTCGCGGTCGGCCAATCCGACGCGCACCGCGCTCGAAGCGCAACTCGCCGATCTCGAAGGCGCGCGCTACGCGTCGGCCTTCGGGTCCGGGATGGCTGCCGCCAACGGCGCCTCGTTCAGTTTTCTCAAAGCCGGCGATCATATCGTCGCGACCAAGGATCTCTACGGCGGGACGCATCGGCTCTTCAGCGACGTCTTTCCGCGCTACGGCATCACGACGACGTACGTCGAGATGTGCGACCGCGATGCGACGCGCGCGGCGATTCAGCCGAATACGAAGTTATTCTGGGTCGAGACGCCGACGAACCCACTGCTGAAAATCATCGATATCGCAGCGATCGCCGCACTCAAAGGGCCGGGTCAGATTGTCGCGGTCGATAATACATTCGCGACCCCGTACTGGCAGAGCCCGCTCGCGCTCGGTGCCGACGTGGTCATGCACTCGACGACGAAATATCTCGGCGGTCATAGCGACGTCGTCGGCGGCATCGTCATCAGCAACGATATCGAAATCCACAAACACGTCGCCTTCCAACAGAATGCCGTCGGAGCGATTCCCGGCCCCTGGGATGCGTATCTCACGCTACGTGGCGCGAAGACACTGGCACTGCGGATGCGCGAGCACGAGCGCAACGCGCATGCCGTCGCCCATTTCCTCGAGGGTCGCGATGAAATTTCGGCGGTGTACTATCCGGGTTTGGATTCGCATCCGCATCACGACCTTGCGAAAAAGCAGATGCGCGGCTTCGGCGGCATCGTTTCGCTGCGCGTCCGCGGGGGCAGCGAATGTGCGCTCGCATTCGCGCGCACGACGAAGATCTTCAACCTCGCGACCTCGCTTGGCGGTGTCGAGTCGCTCGTCTGCAGTCCGTGGACGATGACACACGGCAGCGTGCCGCCCGAACGGAAAATCGAACTCGGGCTCACCGGGGATCTGTTGCGGCTCTCGGTCGGTATCGAAGACGAGGCCGATCTCATCGCCGATCTCGCACAGGCGCTCGACGCCACATATACCGTCGAGCGAAGCTTCGCGGTCGCGTAGCCGGCTGCACCGCGCTTTCGCTTTAGCCCAGTCGCGTTAGCCGTCCCGCGACGTTCGCGCGTGCGGGTGCGGGTAACGCGCGGGCGAGGGCCTCGGGCACGTCGCCCGCGACGACGCCGATGGGCCGCTCGCGCGCGGCTTCCCGGCCGGCGAGCCCGTGCCAGTACGCGGCAGCACGCGCCGCATCGACCGGCGCGAGCCCTTGCGCGAGCAAGGTTGCGATCATGCCCGTCAGCACATCGCCGGTTCCGGCCGTCGCGAGCGCGCTCGTGCCGGTCACGTTCACGTGCATCGTCGTGCCGTCGTCGATGAGCGTCGTATTGCCTTTGAGCAAGGTCGTCACACCGGTGCGCTGCACGAACGAGCGCAGCCGCGCGACCTGCGTTCCGGCAGCCACGGTTCCCTCGCCTGAAAGCCGCGCGAATTCACCCGCATGCGGCGTAAGCACGCACACTTTGCCGCGCAGGATAGCGAGGTGTTTCGCGAGATGGAAGAGCGCGCTTGCGTCCGCCACGAACGGCCGCTCCAGTTTCTCGAGAAAACCGCGGACGATCGCGCCCATGGCATCCGAGAGCCCGAGTCCCGGCCCGAGCGCGACCGCCGTCGAGCGCTGGGTGAGGTCGAGCAGCGCTTCGATTGCGCTCGCGACGTCGCGCTCGTCGTACGTCGCGACGATTTCTTCGATCAGGTGCGCGCGTATCGACGCCGCCGCGTTCTGGCCTGTCGCGACGGTGACGTAGCCGGCCCCCGCACGCGCCGCGCCGCGCGCGCAGAGCACGGCCGCACCGGGAAATTGCGCGGAGCCGGCGATGACGAGCGGCGCACCCGAAAGACGCTTATCGGATCGTTCACCGCGTGTCGGCAGAAGCGTGCGAAATTCCGCGTCGTCGAGCATCGCGTAGGAGTCGCCTGCGGCTCGTGCGATGTCGCCCGCGAGGCCAATGTCGCCGAGGTACAGCGTTCCCGCGCATTCGCGCGCTGGTTCGAGCAAGAGGCCCAGTTTCGGCGCGCCGAGCATGATCGTCGCGCCGGCGCGAACACACGGTGCCGCGACGGCGCCGGTCGTCGCATCGACGCCCGACGGCACGTCGATCGCGAGCACGCGTCGCGCGTTCTCCGACAGCGCCGCGATGACGGCGTGCATGATGGGGGCGGGCGCGCTACGTGCACCCGTGCCCAAGAGCGCATCGAGGGCGAGATCGGCTCCGGCAAGCGCGCTACGCGCGCCGTCGGCCGTTGCGGGGAATGGCCGCGTTACGACGCCGCTGCGGTGAGCCCGCTCTTCTGCGTCGCTGCGGCCGGTGCTCGGTCGTGGACATGGTGCTGCGTAGACGATCCGTCGCACCGTCGTCGGTACGTACGCGAAGGCCGCATACGCGTCACCGCCGTTGTTTCCGCTACCGGCGAACGCAACGACCGTTCGCGCGTGCGGAGCGACGCGCACGATTGCGCCGGCGATCGCTTCGCCGGCGGCGCGCATCAAGACCGTATCGCCCCCGCGCGTTACCGCCGCCGCGTCGGCCAGCCGCATCTGCTCGGTTGTGAGGACGCGCATCAATCGCTCTCGAGGATGACGAAGGCCGCGGCCGTCGTCGCGGTATGCGTGATCGTAAGATGAATGCGCGTCACGTTCCGGCTCGCAGGCAACTGCGCGTACGGCTCGAGGAAGACGATGATCGGCTTGCCGCTGCGCTCGTGTGAGACGCCGATGCGGTTCCAGGGAATCGCGTGACCGAAGGCTTTTCGCGTCGCTTCCTTTGCGGCGAAGAATCCGGCGAGACGTTCGGCCCAATGCCGCTTGCGCAGCGCATAGCGCATCTCTTCGGCGGTATACACTTTCCGCGCGAATGCGGCGAGCTTGGTCTCATCGAAGCGGTAGCGTGCAACCTCCGCGAGATCGGTTCCGATGCCGACGATCATGTGAGCTTCGTTCGCCGGACTGCCACAGGTTCCCAAGCGTTGGAGAGCAAAACACACGTTCGTGGGGCAGATCAGCATCGTGCCGATCAACGCGATGGACGTCGACGTCTTGGAACGATTGGCGCTGTGCCTCGAAGAACGATTTCTCTTCTCGTGTCGCGTCGAACGAGCGCTACGTGTACCGCGGGCGACGCTCAACAGCGTGCGCAAGCAGTTGTTTTTTAATACGCTCGTCGCGCGCGTGGCGGCGACGGCACCCTCGGCCGACGGCGTGCGTCTGGCGTTGACGGATTTCGATCTGTATAAGACGTCGCATCAATTCGTCTTCGGCGACGCGAGTGAAGACGTACGGGTCGCCGTCGTCTCGACGCACCGGCTGCGCAGCGAATTCTACGGCGAACGTGCCGACGCCAATCTGCTCTTTCAGCGAACGCTGAAGGAAGCCGTGCACGATCTGGGCCACGCGTTCGGGCTCAAGCACTGCTTCAACGCGCGGTGTGCGATGTATTATTCGAATTCGATTTACGATACGGATAACAAACTGTCGCATTTCTGCGACAGTTGCGAGAAACGCGTTCGCGCGAATCGCTAACGACGCTTAACTTCGCGCAACGCGCGCGTCGGCGAGAGAGATCGTGCGCTCTCGCCCGGCTTGCCAGACGATCAGTGCGCCGTCGTCGCCGATGCGGAGTGCTTTCGCTTCGAACGATTCCTTGTCGGCGTCGAGCAAAAGGCGATACGATGTTCCTGCAAGCCCGGCCCGGATTTCCCACGCCCGGGCGACCGCCTGGGGATTTTCGAGCTCTGCGAGGCGGCGTTCGTAGACCGCGATGATCGCCGCGAGCACGGGCCCTCGCGCGACCTCGGGAACGCGGTCGCAGAGAAAGGCGGGCGGCGGGAGAACGGCGGCGAGTTCGGGGCTCGCTTGCGGCCGGCACACGTTGATCCCCGTACCGCAACCGACGTACGCGCGTTCTCCGACGACGCGCGAGATGCACAGGATCCCCGCGAATTTGCGCGCGTCGATCAAGAGATCGTTCGGCCATTGCAAGCCGGCGCGCAGCCCCGTCGCAGCTTCGATGCCGTCGGCCACGCAGAGGCCGGTCCAGAACGGGACGGCCCAAAGCGCGGTCGTTGCGACGGGCCGCGGTAAGATCGCCGTGAAGAGCAGCGAGGTGCCCGGAGGCGCGATCCAAGCGCGCGCGTGACGTCCGCGTCCGCGACGTTGAAAGTCGGCGAGCAACACCGCACCCGCGTGTTCGGGCAGACCGAGCAGCGGCGCTGCGTCGTCGTTCGTGCTATCGGTTTGCGCGCACGCGCGGATGTCGAACACGACCAGGCCCTAACCGCCGCCGCAGCGTACGTATCGCGCCGCAATGGCTATCGAAAAAACGCTCATTCTTTGCAAGGCGGATACCCTCGCGCGCGGACTCACGGGTGAGGTGATCGCTCGCTTCGAGCGCCGCGGATATACCATCGCTGCGATGAAGTTACTCGTCTGCGACGAAGCGCGCGCGAAGCGGCACTACGCCGAACACGAAGGGAAACCGTTTTTCGCGGGCCTCGTCTCGTATATTACGAGCGCACCGATCGTCGCGCTCGTGGTCGAAGGGTCCGATGCCGTTGAAGGCTGCCGCGCCACGATCGGCGCGACGAATCCGATCAAGGCCGGGCCCGGAACGATCCGCGGCGATTACGGTCAAACGATCGGCCGCAATCTCGTACACGGGAGCGATTCGGTGCAAAGCGCGGAGCGCGAGATCGCGATCTGGTTCGAATCGAGCGAGCTTCACACTGCAACGAGCGATCTCGAAAAGTGGCTCGTTTCGATCTAACCGCCGAGCCGGCCGAGAATACCCTGCAGTAACCCGGGCGAAAGTTGCGAGAGCGCGCCTGGATTCTTGCCTAAGAACGAACTCGCCGCGCTTTGCAACACGCCCGGGTTGTTCTTCGCCATGTTGAGCAACATGCCGACCGCGCCCGGCTCGCCCGCCGCGACGGCGGCTTGCGACACCCCGGCCTCTTGCGTCGCGGTATTTGCGTCGCCGGCATAGCTCGCGTGATTGGTGAAGCTCTGTAGCAACTGCTGGCCGAGCCCGGAGAGGGTGGATTGGTTCATGTTGCCCAGGCTCTGCGTGAGATGGTCGCCGAGTTGTCCCGGATCCATATTCTGCACGTGATCGCTTGCGGCGTTCGCGGCTTCTTGGGGATCCGCGCCACCGAGCGCGCCTCCGTCGGGCGTTTCGGCGTTGTCCATTGACGACATGTGCGACCTCTCTTTCGCGCTCGTGCGTTCAACGGGGGACATTTTTCCACATTCCAGAAGGCGCGTGGCCGTGATCGAATCATTGCGCGGCGGGGGACGCCCTCTCATCGAAAGCATCCGCGCGCGCGAGGTGCTCGATTCGCGCGGGAACCCGACGGTTGCCGTCGCCGTCGCAACCAGTTTCGGCGCCGTCGAAGAAGCGATGGTTCCGTCGGGCGCGTCGACCGGTGCCCATGAAGCCGTCGAACTCCGCGACGGCGATCGCACGCGCTACGGCGGCAAGGGTGTGCGCAAGGCCGTCGATGCCGTGAACGACTTGCTCGGCCCCGCGCTCGAGGGACTCGACGCGACGGCACAACGGGAGGTCGATGCCAAACTCATCGAACTCGACGGTACGCCGAATAAGAAAAACTTCGGTGCCAACGCGTTGCTCGGTATCTCGCTCGCGACGGCGCGTGCGGCGGCCACGAGCCTCGGGCTTCCGCTTTTCCGCTATCTTGGCGGACCCACCGCGAGCCTGCTGCCGGTCCCGATGATGAACGTCATTAACGGCGGGAAGCACGCGGCCGGCGCGCTGCAATTTCAAGAGTGTATGATCGTGCCGCTCGGCGCGCCGACATTCGCTGAAGCGGTTCGCTACGGTGCTGAAACATTTCATGCACTCGGTGCGCTGCTCCACGAACGCCACCTGCCGACGCTCGTCGGCGATGAAGGTGGTTACGCGCCTCCGCTCGACACGCTCGCCGCCGCGCTCGATCTTCTACTGGAGGCAATCTCGCGCGCGGGGTATGAGCCCGGCAAGGATATCGCGCTTGCCATCGATGCCGCCGCGACGGAATTCTACGCTGATGGACGCTACGTGCCCGAGGTCAAGCGTGCCGCGGTTTCCAGCGCGGAGCTGGTCGATTTCTACGTCGAGCTTTGCGCGCGCTATCCGATCGTTTCGATCGAGGACGGTTTTGCGGAAGACGATTGGGATGGCTGGCACGTGCTCACGGAACGCATCGGCAAAACGGTGCAGCTCGTCGGCGACGATCTCTTTGTCACCAACACGGAACGCCTCGCGCGCGGCATTGCCGAAGAAACGGCCAACGCGATCCTGATCAAGGTCAATCAAATCGGGACGCTGACCGAAACCCTCGATGCCGTCGACATGGCGCATAAGGCGGGTTTTCGATCGGTCATCTCGCATCGGTCGGGTGAGACCGGTGATACGACGATCGCGGATCTCGCGGTCGCCTCGGGCGCGGGGCAAATCAAGACCGGCTCCCTCTCGCGCAGCGACCGCGTCGAAAAGTATAACCGCATGATGTCGATCGAATTGCAGTTGGGCGATGTCGCGAAATACGCGGGCCCTGCGGCGTTCAAGGGTTTGAAAAGCTCGCGATAGCGTTTTTCCGCCTCCGGTTGCCCGATCCGTCGCGAAAGCCGTCCGCGCTCCGCGCCCAACGATCGCCGAGATCGGCACGTTTGCTTCGGCGTCCCCGCGCTGGGTGCTGTGATGAAGTAGGCAGGGTCGCGCGGCGGCTCCACGCGAACGTCGCTCCTCCGTGGGCCTGTAGCTCAGCGGTAGAGCGGCCGGCTCATAACTGGTTGCGCGCTGGTTCGAATCCAGCCGGGCCCACGAGATTCCTACGGCGCCATAGTCTATCGGTTAGGACGCGGCCCTTTCAAGGCTGAGAGACGGGTTCGACTCCCGTTGGCGCTACCAAGAAAACCCCGTAGTTACGGTATCGAAGCGAGGCCTCTAGCCAAATTAGCGCCAGGTAACGGCGCTATTGCCAATATTATAACGCAGGGTTATAGTATTGACATGCGAGCCGTTCCTCACCTGTATGAACTCGCCGATGAACATGCGGGCGTTTTCACCGCCACTGAAGCTGCGGACGCCGGAATTTCCCACGCGGCACTCGTAATGGCCGCTCGGCGCGGTACGGTCGAACCGCTTTCACGCGGGATTTATCGGTTAATACATTATCCGGCGGACCAGGAGGTCGTACAGCTTTGGGAGGCGGTGCTTTGGCCCACCGTGGGCCGCAAGCCCTGGTCGACTGTTGGGGTCCTCTCGCATCTTACGGCGCTGCGCCTCCATTTCTCACGGCTCGAATATACACCGCCGAAGGTCAGCATTACGATCCCGCTAGACCTGCGAATCCGCCGCATCGCGCCAACGTGGCTCGATGTGCATACCGCTCGCCTCCGTGACAAGGACGTGACGAACCTCACGGCCGGTCTGCCCGTCACGTCGCTTGAGCGTACTCTGTTTGATTGCATCGCTGCAAAGGTGGATCGGCGACTCATCGAGCGCGTCATCGACGACGCGCTACAACGCGACGAGTTGCCCGTCGCGCTCGACGAAGCATCGGTCGTGGCCCTGCGCAAGGCGCTCGGCTGACCTTGCCGCGGCAACCGGGACCGCGGAGGTTAAGCAGCGCGCTCGAAGCGCAGATCGCCCTTGGTGCCCGCGCCGAAGGCATTACGGTAGCGCGCTACCGCGATCGACTCAATCGCATCGTCCTTCTTGCCACGCTGGAACGCGCTGTGGAGCAAGGCGTCATCGACACGTATCACGTCAAGGGCGGCGCAGCAATCGAGCTGCGTTTCGGCATGCGTGCGCGCGCGACGCGTGACATCGATCTGGAATTGGCGGTCGCGATCGAGCAACTCCCCGTTGTATTCGCTGCGGCACTCGCTGTCGGTTACGACGACTTCACGTTTGCTTTGCGTACGCGACCGCGTGCGGTCCGCGAAGACGCCGTGCACGTGGAGGTAGCAATGAGCTACCGGGGACTTCGGTGGGCTACTATTGACGTCGATCTCGCACCGGCGCAGGCCGGCGCGTTCGCCGATACCCTCCCGATCGGCGCCGCAGAGATTCCCTCGATCGTCGGCAACGCGCGCGCGATGAAGACCGAGTTCCTGATCGCCCAAAAGATTCACGCGGCGACGAGGCCCGACGAGCCGGATTATCAGTATTATTACGCTCGCCATGTAGTCGACGTGCTTTTCCTGGCGACTACCGGCGTTGATCTCGTCGACGTGCGCACCGCGTGCCACGCTGTCTTCGCCGCGCGAGCGGCGCAAGACGGTCGCGACTGGCCGCCGGAGCTCGATCTGCCGACGCGGTGGCTCGGCGACTATGATGTCACGTTACGTGAATACGATCTGTCGATCCGCGCGCAAGACGTCCCCGCCGCGTTTTCTCGCTTCCTGTTCGACGTCATTGGCAATTCCTCGGCGTCGGCGACACGCGTGGACCTCGCATGACGAGCATCGATGCATCGCATTGCGGTCCGGCACGGGAGCTGCAAGCAACGCATGCGCAACGCCGAAGCGGCGCTCGTGCGGATGTTCTCTCTTATCGGGTGCCTGTCTGTGGCTTTTTGCGCTGTATCGGCACCTGCGTTCGGCGAATGGCAACCGCGGGGTGTGGTTCCCACGAAGGCCGTGCTTCGCGATGTCCTTGCAGCGAATGCGCGCGCATCGGGGCGCGAGAGCGCCCGTATCGCGCAGCGCCGGGAGCGTTGGACGTACGCTAACGGGAGCCGTCGCATCGCGGTGACGGTCGCGGTGCGCGACGACGACTTTCGAACGTCGCTCGAACTCGAGGGACTCACCTACATGGCGGGACGCCGTGCCGGATTACGCTGGCGGGGCGACGGCAACGGTATCGTGCATGGGATCCGCGCCGATCTGCAGGGTGACGCGCTCGACCGTGCGCCGCAAGCGCTCTTTCGTCTCGATCCGGCGGCGTGCACGCTCGTCGGAGAAGCGCCGTTCTCCGCGCCGGCCTGGGTAATAAAAACCGATGCAGCCGGCGACAAGCCCGCGTTTCTGTACATCGATGAAGCAACGGGTTCGATCGTGCGCGAGGTGATGCGTGAAGGCAGGCGCACCGTCACGACATCGTTCGACCGTTTCGAAGCGCTCGACGGTGCGCTGCGAGCGCGCCACTGGCATGTCGACGACACGAACCTCTCCGACACGCTCGACGTCACGGTCGACGCGATCGAACCCGGCGTCGTCACGGCAGCGGACGTCGCGTTCCCCGAGCGCCGCGTCTTCGCCCCGGTTACGCCGCTCGAGACGTCCGTCGACCTTTCCGCCGCGTTTCACGGCGGCGAAGTCGACGTCGAAATTCGGCTCGACGGCATACGCCGACATTTTCTGCTCGATACCGGAACCGCGAGCATTACCGTCGATCCGGGACTCGCGCGCCGCGCTGGTGCCCCGACGCTCGAGCACATGATACTCTCGCACGTCGAGGTCGGACCGCTGCAGCTCGACCGCGTCTCAGCGTTGACGGTTCCCTTCCGCAACGACGGGATTTTAGGGCTCGACTTCTTCTTCGGGCATGTCGTCGAGATCGATTATGTTCGCCGGCGTGTTCGCGTACTTTCAGCGGGCGATGCGCAAGCCGTCTTTGCCGATCCGCAAACAGCTGTGCTGAAGGCGAACGTCGACCAGGGTTTGCCACTTGTGACAGCCGCATTCGGATCCGCGCAGAGCGACCAATTCGCGATCGACACGGGCTCGCCGCGTGTGTATGTGATGCGCCCGTTCACATCACGCTTTGCGCCAGAGATTGCAGCGCACTGGACGCTGGCGGGCCCCGCATACGTCACGCGCTACCTCGAAGGCGGTATCGAAGTGCAACCGTACCGCGTTTCGAGCTTCCAACTCGCAAACGCTCGCGCGCAGAATCTCATCGTGGGCATACAGTTACCGACGACCTCGCGATCCCGTTCGACGGCATCATCGGGACCGACATACTACGCAGCTTCGATCTGTATTTCGACTACAATAACGGGCGGCTCGGCCTCCGCTACTGAAGCGCTAAGGGATGGCCGGCGGGTCGCTTGCGGGAAACGAATCGGCGAGCGACTTATCGTATTCGCTGAGGGTTGGATCATCGGACGATGCAACGCCGTCCGGATCTTTCTCTTCGTCGTCTGGCTGTGCCGTGGTGTCGCGTTTTTCCATAGGACATGAGTACCCAAGCGGCCGCGAGAGCCGTGCAGCTCACATCCTCACCGAGTTGCCGCGGGCTCGGCCTGAAGTGTGAACGATGCCGTATCCGTCACGAAGGCGAGGAAGCGCGCGGTGGGCTGCGGCACCTCTCGATCGGTTGCCGTGACGAGATGCCAGGCCCGCGCGAGCGGCGTCAACGGCGTTGCGACGGTTTGCAGCGATCCCCCGCGCAGCTCGGCTTCGACGGCATCCCGCGACGCGAGCGAAACGCCGAGCCCCGCGCGCACGCACGCTTGGATCGCGCCGTTGGAATTGATCGTGAGCCGGGGTGGATCGATCCCTAGCTGGCCAAGCAGATCTTCCGTTGCTGCCCGCGTCCCGGAGCCCGACTCGCGAACGAGCCAGACCGCCTGCGCGAGCGACGTTGCGTCGAACGGGCGCTCGGCGGGCGCGATCACGACCAGCTCGTGCGCGCGCGTCGCGGCGGTCCGAAACGGCGCGCCCGCGGGCGGGCGGCCGGCCAGGACCAGATCGACTTCCCAGTGGCTAAGGCGATCCCACACGCGCGTGTGATTCCCGACCTCGAGTTCCACGTCGATGTCGGGCTCGCGTTCCCGGAAGCGCCGCAGCAGATCGGGTGCGAGATATTCGGCGGCCGTCGTAACCGCCGCGATGCGCAGGCGGCGCATGTCGGCCTTCGTCACCTGTCGTGCGTATTGCGTCGCCTCCTCGATGAGTGCGAAAATCTTGCGGCCATAGACAGCTACGGCTTCGCCCGCAACCGTGACGACGATGCCCCGGCCGCTGCGCGCGACCAGCGGCGCGCCGATCTCACGCTGCAACCCCGCAAGCGCGGCCGAAACCGCCGGCTGCGAGACAACGAGCGTGTCGGCCGCTTCCCGGACCGAACCCGTTCGCACGACTTCCAGGTACATCCGAAGCTGGTTGAGCGATAACATGGTACAACGGCTCCTAAGCCGGTGAAGTCCGTCATGGTCGAACAATAATCTGCCGGTTATCAATTCGCGTGAAAACGGTATTTGACGGCATGCGGCCGTTGCCCCATCCTTAACCACATGGCGATTGCACCAGACGTTAAGAAGAATAACCGTCTCGAAGCCGGCGTAACGCCGTATGCGGAGATGGGCTACTGGCAGCCCGACTATGAACCGAAGGAGACGGACGTTCTTTGCGCGTTCCGGATCACGCCGCAGCCGGGTGTCGACCCCGTCGAAGCGGCGGCCGCGGTCGCGGGAGAGTCGTCCACGGCAACCTGGACCGTCGTATGGACCGACCGTCTGACGGCCTACGAGCACTATCAGGCCCGCGCCTACCGCGTCGACCACGTGCCGAACAATTCCGAGCAGTACATCGCCTACATCGCCTACGATATCGATCTCTTCGAAGAAGGCTCGATCGCGAACCTGACATCGTCGATCATCGGCAACGTCTTCGGGTTCAAAGCGCTCAAGGCGCTGCGCTTGGAAGACATGCGCATTCCGGTGGCCTACGTCAAAACGTTCCAAGGTCCGCCGCACGGCATCGTAATGGAACGCGAGTACCTCAATAAATTCGGCCGGCCGCTGCTCGGCGCGACGATCAAGCCGAAGCTCGGCTTATCGGCGAAAAATTACGGTCGCGTCGTGTACGAAGCGTTACGCGGCGGCCTCGACTTCACCAAGGACGATGAGAACATCAATTCGCAGCCATTCATGCGCTGGCGCGACCGGTATCTCTTTTGCATGGAAGGCGTAAGCCGCGCGGAAGCGGCCAGCGGCGAGATCAAGGGGCATTACCTCAACGTGACCGCGGGCGACATGGAAGCGATGTACGAGCGCGCGGAGTTCGCGAAAGAGATCGGCTCGGTCGTCGTCATGATCGATCTCACGATCGGTTTCACGGCGATGCAATCGATGTCGAAATGGGCCCGCAAGAACAGCGTCCTGCTGCATCTCCATCGCGCCGGCCACTCCACCTACACGCGTCAGAAATCGCATGGCGTCAGCTTTCGCGTGCTGGCGAAATGGTGCCGGCTGCTGGGTGTCGATCACGTTCACGCGGGGACCGTCGTCGGAAAGCTCGAGGGCGATCCGCTCACGACCAAGGGCTACTACGACATCCTGCGCGAGGACTTTAATCCCGTCAATCTCGCGCACGGTGTGTACTTCGACCAGCATTGGGCTTCGATGCCGGGCGTCATGCCGGTCGCGTCGGGCGGCATACACGCGGGACAGATGCACATGTTGCTCGATTTACTTGGTGAGGACACCGTTTTGCAGTTCGGCGGTGGCACGATCGGCCACCCCGACGGCATCGCCGACGGCGCGACCGCCAATCGCGTCGCGCTCGAGGCGATGATTCAAGCGCGCAACGAAGGCCGCGATTATCTCAGCGACGGGCCGCACATCCTCGAAGAGCAGGCGAAAAGTTGCAAGCCGCTCGCGCGCGCGCTCGATATCTGGAAAGACATCTCGTTCAATTACGAATCAACCGACACGCCCGACGCCGTTGCGACGCCGTCGAATTAAGGAGCGTTGCAGCATATGAGACTCACCCAAGGCGCGTTCTCGTTTTTACCCGATCTCACGGACGAGCAAATCGCAAAACAAGTGCAGTATGCGCTCGATAACAATTGGCCAATTTCGATTGAGTACACGGACGATCCGCATCCGCGCAATTCCTATTGGGAGATGTACGGCTTACCACAGTTCGAAGTCAAAGATGCGGCCGCCATCATGGATGATGTCCGGCGCGCGATCGCCGACAATCCGAATTGCTACGTGAAGGTAAATGCCTACGATGCGCGGCTCGGCCGTCAGACTACGGCACTGTCGTTTATCGTCGGTCGTCCTGCGGTCGAACCGGGCTTCCGCCTGGACCGTATCGCAGGTCCCGATCGCCAACAGAGGTATTCGATTCATTCCTACGCGACCGAAACGCCGGTCGGCGACCGGTACGCCACGCCGGCTAAGAACGGCTCGAGTCACTAGAACGCATCGAAGTTGATGCATGCGGGACCGGCGAGCCTAAACTTGCCGGTCCCCTTCTATTTGTGAAAAGGAAAGCACACGATGCCGAATCGCCGCACGACGTTTAGCCGATTTATTATCGAAGATGAGCGCCGTCGTGTGAGCGCCGATCCCGATCTCACGGCATTGCTCAACGACATACAGACGGCGTGTAAGTATATCGCCTCCGCGGTTTCACGCGGCTCGCTCAACGATCCGGCCGGTACCGTCGTAACAACCATAAACGTGCAAGGCGAAGAGCAAAAAAAGCTGGACGTCATCTCCAATGAGATCATGCTGCGCGAGTGCGAATTCGGTGGCGGCGTCTGCGGTATGGTCTCCGAAGAGAACGAGGAGCCGTACGAGATTCCAGCGCAGATGCCGCGCGGCCGCTACCTCCTGGTGTTCGATCCACTCGACGGGTCATCGAACATCGACGTAAACCTGACGGTCGGCACGATCTTCTCGGTGCTGCGCGCTCCGGAAGGCTGTACGCAGCCCACGAGCGCCGACTTTCTTCAGCTCGGAACGCAGCAAGTCGCGGCGGGATTCGCGCTTTACGGGTCGGCCTCGATGATCGTCGTGACGACCGGCAGCGGCGTTCACGGATTCACCCTCGATCGCGAGATCGGCGCATATATTCTCACGCACCCGGCGATGCGCATTCCCGAAGAGACGTGCGAATTTGCGATCAACACTTCGAATCAACGGCATTGGGAAGCACCGGTACGCCACTATGTCGAAGAGTGCATCGCGGGCAAAGCGGGCGCGCGCGGTCAAGATTTTAACATGCGTTGGGTCGCGTCACTCGTTGCCGAAGTCTTCCGAATCCTCATGCGGGGCGGGCTTTTCATGTATCCGCGCGACACAAAAGACGCATCGCGGGAAGGCAGGTTGCGGCTATTGTACGAGGCGAGTCCGATGGCCATGATCGTGGAACAAGCCGGCGGCGCCGCAACCACCGGACGCGAACGTATTCTCGATATCCCGCCGAAGGATATTCATCAGCGCGTGCCGCTCATTTTAGGCTCGCGTCGCGAAGTCGAACGCCTCACGTCGTATCACGATGCGCATGACCGCGGCGAAAACCTTGTCTTCGAAACGCCGCTGTTCAACGAGCGCTCGTTGTTCCGAACCGTTACTCCATAGTTAAAGGCGGGTCATGTCGGCCAAGTTCCCCATTATCGCCATCACCGGTTCGTCGGGTGCGGGTACGACGACGGTGAAGACGACGTTTCAACAGATCTTTCGGCGCGAAGGCATCACGCCGACGATCGTTGAGGGTGATGCGTTTCATCGCTACGATCGCATCGCGATGCGCGATATGCTCGCGGATGCGCAGAAGCATGGAAATGCTCACTTCAGTCACTTCGGTCCCGAAGGAAACTTATTCGAAGAGATCGAGGCGCTTTTCCGTGGTTACGGCGAATCGGGAACCGCGCGCATTCGCACGTATCTGCACGACGAAGCCGAGGCGGCACCGTACAAACAGGAGCCGGGAACGTTCACATCATGGGAGGATATCGCTCCGGGATCCGATCTGCTCTTCTACGAAGGGCTCCACGGCGGCATTGTGACCGATACGGTGAACGTCGCACAATATGCGGATCTGCTCGTTGGAGTTGTTCCGACGATCAATTTGGAGTGGATTCAGAAGCTCCAGCGCGATAAGACGGCACGCGGGCATTCCCAGGAGGCGATCGTGGATACAATTCTGCGCCGCATGCCGGATTATGTGAACTATATCGTGCCGCAGTTCACGCATACGCACATTAATTTTCAGCGCGTGCCGATCGTCGATACATCAAATCCGTTCATCGCGCGCACGATTCCGACGCTCGACGAAAGTATGCTCGTGATTCGCTTCGCTAATGCGAAGGGGATCGATTTCCCCTACCTGCTTTCGATGCTACATGATTCGTTCATGTCACGTCCGAACACCATCGTTTGCCCGGGCGGCAAAATGGGGCTTGCGATGCAGCTTGTCTTCACGCCGATGATCTGGCAGCTCATGGACCGAAAAAAACGCGCCTATTAGCGCGCGGCGGACCGTGCGGCGCCCGGGTCGCGTAGTCCGTGCTCGGCTTTGGTCCGGTCGATGGCATCGTCGAGGACCGTGAAGCTGCCGAGCATGCATTCACAGCCCGGACTGAAGCAACGTCCGTTTTCATGCGTTACGATGGTATGCCGGCAATTACAAACGATCAATGCATCCATGCCGTGTTGATACCCCAGTGAGATTGCTTGAAACCTAGGTGAGCGAGCTAGCGCGCGAGACCGCCTATTGTTGCTTACTTCGTAACGGTATGGCATCCGACGGCCGATGGCTCCTTCAATTCGGCGAGCTCACGGTCCGACGGCCGTAAGCCGTCGCCGCGTCGCTTGAATTTCTGCGGCGAGCTCTTCGGCCGAACCCGTGCGGGTCGATACGATTGCGAGACTTGATATATCGGGTCGCGGCGCCGGCGTATAGACGGTGACGTCGGTGGGCGGGTGCGCGCTTGCGGCTCCGGCGTCGGCGACGGGGGAAGTGCCCAGCAGCACGCGCTGCGCGTGCACGCGTGCCAACAACGCATTGAGGCGTGGTCCGAGCTTTTCTGCGATGTCGTGGCGCAGGGGCCCGCCGCTAAAGGCGCGATCGACGAGCTGATACAAGCCGAGGCCGATCAGCAAACTGCCGACGAGCCCGTTGACGGCCGCGTCGACGATACCGAACGGTGCTGCAAGTTGGCGGATCGCAAAGCTCGACACGGGAACGACAACGAGCGAGATGGCGAACGAGGCAGCGCCCGCGAGCCCGAGCGGCGGAAGCGAGAGGATGCGTCCGAGCGGATCGAGCGCGCCGACCGCGACCACGACGCCGAACAGCGCGATTGCCCAGAGCGGATCGACGCGCAGCGCACCCGCTGCGTGCGCGTCCGCGATGCTCGCGATGCCCTCACCGTAGCGCAACGCCGCCGCACCCGCGATGAGCGCGAGCGGCAGGCCGAAGCGGTACGCGGGAAGCGCTTGCGCGCGCACCTCGGCTGCGACGATGCCGAGCGCGAACGGCAGCAGTGCCCCGATCCCAAGACCGTGCAAGCCCGTCGTAAGGTCGAGTACGACGACGAGGGCGAGCATGACGGGAAATAACCCCCGCGCGCGTGCCCATAGCACGAGCAGGAACGGGAAAACGGCGTAGCAGCGAGCGATGATGCCGAGCGCGCGAAAGCCGTCGTTCCCCAACCCGTCTCCCGCGAATACGGCGTTACGCCAAAACGCCTCGGCGGCGTAACGTTGCGAGCCGGTCGCAAGCACGGCGAGCCCATAGTGCGCTGCGAGCGGCGGGATGACGAGCGCAAGCGCGAGTGCGAAGAGATACGTCGGAAAGATCCGCAGCAGGCGCTTGACGATGAAGCCGCCGACATCGAAGGAAGCGTGCCCGTTCTGCGAACGTGCGACGAGCGCGGGATAGGCGAGCGTATATCCGGAGACGATGAGGAAGAGTGTGAAGCCTTGGCTCGCGTCGAAAGCAGCCGCTCCAGCGGCCGCGTTGCGCGCGACGAGCGCGGGCGCGAGCCGAACGATCTCGCCGGCGAGAATCGCCACGATCGCGAGCGCGCGTAATCCGTCGATGCCGCTGAGCCGATCGCGTGCGCCGCGGGACGGCGCCTCAGCGGTCGTGTTCTGATCGATGCTCCGCAGAAGCGACATCATATACGGCTATATCGGCGCTTCGGAAGCGGAACCGAACTCGACGATGCGACACGCGCAGGCTTTCTCCGCGACGGCCGCCGAGCGTGGCAAACGCCCGGCCGGAAGACCGGTGTAGGCGACGGCGAGCCACCCCGTGCGGCCGCGTAAAGCGCCCGAAAGCACGCGCACGCGCACCCGCACGAGATCCGACGTGTCCGGATCGTACGGTCCTGTTCCCATCGCGAGCGCGACGAGGGCGCTTCCCGTTGCCAGGCGCGTCGCCTCCTTGTACGGTGTCGCCAGGGTCGCAAAGAAGTCGGAGAATCCCTGAAATCCGCCGGCTGCCCGGAGGGCCGTGCCGGGCGGTACGTCGGGGACCAAACGCGTAACGAGCGTGTAGGCGACGAAGCGTGAATCGCGGCCGCGAACGAACGCGATGCGGGCGCCGGGCAAGACGCGCACGATGCGAACGCGCACGCCCACGGGTTCGAAGACGACGTCTCCCGGACGCTCGGCGTGTGCCGTAAAATCGCGCGCGATCGATGCCGCGGATTCTGTCAGCGCAGCCTCGGGTTCGTCTGAAACGAGCCACGGCGCGATATCGACGCGACCACCCGTGCCGGGGCGCAAGGCCAGCCACCCCGGCGCGGCACGGGCGACGGCCGGCCGCGCCGCCGTCACCCGTGCCGGTGCGCCGCCCACGGCGAAGGCGAGAACCGCGGCGACCGTCGCGTGGGGCAGCTTGCCAAGCGTCATGGCGCAAGATTGGCGGCGCTGCGCGCGCGGGCCCCCGAGCGCAGCGCGTGCCAGGGTGCTGGCACGGCAAACTTCTACACTTGCCAGACATGGAAATCGTCGGCGCGCGCCGCCTCTACGCTCCAAGCGATCTGGTGGATTTTGCTGCCTGCGGCTATTTGTTCGATCGTCGCCGCGCCGTCGCTGCGGGCGAGATCGCGCTGCCTGAGCGCGGTGACGAAGAACGGTTGGTGGCGCGGAAGGGTGAGGCCCACGAAATCGCTTACTTGGCGTCGCTGACTGCTGCGAGAATAGCGGTTGTCGAGATTCCGCGGGGAGCCGGCTATGCTGCGGCGCGCATCGCTGCCGAAGCGACGCTCGCCGCAATGCACGCGGGCGCCGAGGTGCTTCACAACGCAACCTTCGTGGACGTCCCGGCAAGCGGCATCGGTTGGCTCGGCGTCGCCGATTTTTTACGCCGCGTACCGGGCGTGTCGGCCTTCGGTGACTACCACTACGAAGTCTACGACGCGAAGCTCGCGCGCACGACGACGCCCGCGGCGATCGTCCAGATGTGTGCATACGGCGAGCTGCTCGCGGCGCTGCAGTTACGTACGCCGCAACAGATGCATGCGGTTCTGGGTGACGGACGCGTCGAGTCGTTCTACACCTGCGATGCCGAGGCGTATTTTCGCGCGCTGCGCGCTCGTTTTTTGTTCGCTGCCGCAGCCGAGAGCGCGCCCTATCCGGATCCGGTCCCGCACTGCCGGCGCTGCGCATTCGCGTCGCATTGTGACGAGCGTCGCCGCGCCGACGATCGTTTGACGCTCGTGGCGGGATTGCGGCGCACGCAGCTCGTCAAGTTGCACGCCGCCGGTATCACGACGGTCGCGGGGCTTGCGGCGGCACCCGACGAGCGGCTTCCGCGCGCGCTGGAACGCGCGACGTTCGCGCGGCTGCGCGCGCAGGCCGCCCTGCAGGCCGCGGCGCGAAGCGACGGCGTTGCGCGGTACGAATTGCTGCCCCATGAAGCGGGTCGCGGCTTCGCACGGCTTCCCGCGCCCGACCCCGGCGACTGCTATTTCGATATGGAGGGCGATCCGTTCTACGCCGCAACCGGGCTTGAATATCTGTTCGGCATCGCGTACGGAAACGGTGCGGAGACGCAGGCTCGCGATGCCGGCTATGTGTCGTTCGCCGGTCACGATCGAGCGGCGGAAAAACGGGCGTTCGAAGCCTGCGTCGACTTCATCGTCGAGCGACGCCGAGCGTTTCCCGGCGCTCATGTCTATCATTATGCCGCTTACGAAGCGACGGCGCTACGGCGCCTCGCCCTCGCGCATGCGACTCGCGAAGATGAAGTCGACGATTTTCTGCGCGAGGGCGTGCTCGTCGACCTCTACGACATCGTGCGCCAGAGTCTGCGCGCGTCGTACGAGAGCTATTCGCTCAAGAAGATCGAGCAGTTTTATCGCGGACCACGCGGCGAGGACGTGACGAGCGCGATCGGCTCGATCGTCGCGTACGAACGTTATCTCGAATCGCGCGACGAGCGCGAATTTCAGCGAATCGTAGAATACAATCGCGAAGATTGTCTCTCGACGCTCGAGCTTCACCGCTGGCTGCGCGCGCGTAAGCGCGAGGCGGAATCGCGTGCTGGAATCACGATCGAATGGCGTCCGCCGGCGCTGCCCCGGGAGCTCGACGCGTCGCCTGCTGCAACCGCCGTCGAAAACCTGCACGCTGCGCCGGCGCACGATGCGAACGCGACGGATGCCCTCGTCGCGCACATCACGTCGTATCATCGCCGTGAGGCGAAGCCCGCATGGTATGCGTTTTTCGAACGGCTCGAACGCAAGACGGCAGACGAACTCGTGGACGATCCCGAGGCGCTCGGCGACGTGCGCGTGCGCGACGACGCACCCGAGCTCTTCAGGCGCTCGCATCTGTACACGCTCGAGTTCCCCGCGCAAGAACACAAACTCAAACCCGGTCGTGTTTTCGATCCCGCGCTCGGTGCGAAGCGTTCGGCCGGGACGCTCGTCGCAATCGACGACGATCGCGGGACCGTGACCCTTTCCCGCAGCGCGGCGCTGGAGACATTGCCGCTTCCGCGCGCGCTGTGTCCGCCGGGTCCGATCGGCGATGACAAACAGCGCGAGGCATTGCGTCGTTTTGCCGAGGTGTACGCGCGAGACGGCTGTCGGTCGCGATATCGCGCGGCGGCCGACATCGTTCGGGCCGTAGCGCCGCGCTTCGTGCACGCGCGGCCGCGCGGCATCATCGACCACGGTGCCGCGACGCCGCACATCGTGACCGATGCGATCGCGGATCTCGACGCGAGCTACCTCTTCTTGCAAGGGCCGCCGGGTACGGGGAAGACGTGGACCGGTGCCCGCGCGATCGTCGCCCTGCTCGCGCGCGGCCTGCGCGTCGGGGTAGGATCGAGCAGCCATAAGGCGATCGCGAATCTACTCGACGAGATCGAACGCGTCGCAGCCGAGCAAGGCGTTCGTTTTTGTGGACTCAAGAAATCGTCGGCTTCGAATGGTGAGTCGGTCTACGAAAGTGCGTCGGGCGCGATCGTTTCGACGACCGATGTGGCGGCGTGCGGGAGCGCGCCGCACGTGCAGCTCATCGCGGGGACGGCGTGGCTTTTCGCCGACTCCGCGATGGATGCGACGCTCGACGTGCTCGTGATCGATGAGGCCGGCCAAATCGCGCTTGCCGATGCCGTCGCAATGGCGACCGCCGCGCGCAATGTCGTACTCTTGGGCGATCCCAGGCAGCTCGCGCAAGTATCGCAGGCGCAGCATCCCGCCGGTGCCGGTGCGTCGGTGCTCGAACACCTCTTGCGCGGTGTATCGACCGTCGCGCCGGAACGCGGCTTCTTTCTCTCGCGATCGTTTCGCCTGCACGACGCGGTGTGTGCGTTCGTTTCGCATCTGGCTTACGACGGTCGTCTCGTCGCCGATACGGCGTGCGCGAATCGGCGGATCGACGCGGGCACGATCGCAGGTGCCGGTTTACGCTATCTCCCCGTCCCCCACGAAGGCAACGTGCAGCAGTCGCGCGAGGAAGCCGACGCGATTGCCGATGCGATCCTGGACCTACTCGCCGGGGACGTCACCGATGCGGTCTGCCGGACGCGGCGGCTCGTGCAACGCGACGTGCTCATCGTCACGCCCTACAACGCTCAAGTACGTCGTTTACGAAGCACGCTCGACGCGCGCGGACTACACGACGTGCCGGTTGGGACGGTCGATAAATTTCAAGGCCGTGAGGCGCCGGTCGTGTTCTTCTCGCTAGCCGCATCGCGCGGCGACGAAGTGCCGCGCGGTGTCGGCTTTCTTTTCGATCGCAACCGGCTCAACGTCGCGGTCTCGCGCGCCCAGATACTGGCGGTTCTCGTCGCCGCGCCAACGTTATTGGAAACGCCGGCGACGACGATCGCCCAGCTTCACGCTATCGACGCGCTCTGCCGCTTCGTCGAGGCTGCGTCGCCGCTCCGCAGCGCAGCCGGCGTGCATCCGCAACAGCTCGCGCTCATCTAATAGTTTGCGTGCGCGCGAACGCTGGCGAGCGGCAGCGCGAGGTCGGCCAGTAATTCCGGCGCGACGACCGCAAAGGGCGTCGTGCCGTAGGATAAGAGCCGATCGTGGAAGTCAAGCAGCGATGCATTCGGGCCGGCGCGCGCGCGATAATCGGCAAGCAGCGCTTCGAGCTGATAACGCCCGACCGTATAGGAGATGACGTAGCCCGGGTCGAGCGCGATCGCATTGATCGCTGCTTTAGCCTGGTCGGGCGAAAAACCGGTTTGCTTCGCAAAGAAGTCCGCCGCTTCGGCGGTCGACATCGTGCCGCTCGCGAGCGCGGGATCGACGACTGCGCGCGCACCGCGCACACGTTCCCATTGCGCGGTGAAGAAGCGGCCGTCGAGATCCGCGCCATAGAGCCCGAGAGCCACGAACAGCTCTTCGCCGTAGAATGCCCAGCCTTCGGCGAAGACCCCGCTCTCCGAGGTCTTGCGCACGAAGTCGGGATGGCGCCGCGCGATGGAAAGCTGCAGAAAGTGGCCCGGCATCGCTTCATGCGCTCCGGTCGAGAGGATGCGATCGCGATCGAAATCCTGATTCGGGTCGAGGCGCTTCGCCGCGTCCTCAAGCGACGTCGGCGGCGTTATAAAGTAGAACCCGGTCGAGCCGGAGCCGAATAGCAGCGGTGGATTCATCGACGCGCCGGGCGAGACGGGTTGCAAGAATTTCGGCGTCTCGACGACATCGATTTTCCCGAGCCACGCCGGCACGTCGACGACGTGATGCGCCGCAACGAAGTTCTGCAGTTGCGCGATACGTGCGCGGTAGTAGCCGACCAGTGCCGAACCGCCCGGAGCGAGGCCGCCGCCGCTGCGCGGGCCGATCGGCGTCCCTTGCTGCTGCGCGAGGTCCTCGACCCACGTCTGGACGGCCCAGCCGTGTGCGAGTTCGTCGTGCGCCATGCGTTCGATATCGGCGCCCGTGAACGGCAAGAGCTGTTCGTCGGCGAGCATCGCATCGTACGCCGGGCGGCCCATTGCATAATTCTCCGGCCACGTCGCGACGTGCGCTTCGATGTACGATTTCGAGGACGCGATCGTCGCCAGCGTCGCATCGCGGGCGCGTTCGAAGCGCGCGATGCGCTCGGCCGGAAGCTGCGCTTTTGCAGCGGCCGTCAACGCGCCGCCCAGGAAATCCGGTGCTCCCGCAAGCTGCTCGGCGCCGACGAGGCCTTGCAGACGGCCCGGATGTGTGACCAGCTTCTCGGCTGCTGCGATGTAGTCCGGCGCCGCTTCGAGGCGCGTGATGACGTTGGTCCACGCCGTCTCGCTATCGGCCGCGGTTGCGCCATTCGAACCGACGACGGGCAAGTGTTGGAACTGCGTGAAGAGTGCGCCGACGATTGCCTGTGCGGGCGCCGCGTAGTCTTTCTCCTCATCACGATAGATGGTGTAGCGGCGTTCCATGTGTATCAGTCGCGCGCGCAGCAGCCGCGCGTCATCGCGCTCGACGAGCGTTCTCGCGTCGCGCGCGATGCCGTCGAGGAGCTTGCGCCACGTGCGCACGAGCGCGAGGTCGTCGGCATTCGCCGCCGCCGACGGCGCAGCAACGGCGCCGTCGTATTGCGTAAGTCCGAGTTCCGTCGCGCCCAGCGGATGACGTTTCGCCCACTCGTAGGTCATATCGCGCGCGAGGCTTTGCAGACGTTCGTATGCGGCGGATGACGTCGTCGAACTCACCGGCGCTCCCGCGGCACGCGCCGCAGTGCCCGCGAACGCGACGAACATGAGCGTAGCGAGTAGCGTACGGCGCAGCGATTGCTTCATCTGCGCCGCGTTCGAGGGTCGCTCCCGAGCGCCCTCGAACGTGCACGGCCCCGGGCGATTAGCTCAGCTGGGAGAGCGGCACCTTTACACGGTGATGGTCGGCGGTTCGATCCCGTCATCGCCCAAATACGACAATCGCAAAGCAAAAATTCGAGCCGGTGCCACGGCGCGCTGGCGCTACAAAACGCACTTCGCTTACGGGTTCGGCGCACATCGCCGCCGCTCCGTCTAGGGTCTTTTAGCGAGCGGTCCAGCGACCTGCGGAATGGCGCACGCGTTCGACGACACCGCGCGTGCCGAGCGCAAGAAGCGGGCGTTCGAATGCGACCGTGATCGTCCACGCAACCGCGACCGAAATACCGACGTACGTCCAGAAGAACGTGATGTCCCAGTGCGTTTGAGTTTGCCACGGGTTCGGAATTCCCGAACACGGAAAGCCCGTCTTCGAACATTGTACGATGATCGCGTCGTGCCACAGATAGAGATTGTAAGAAATGCCCGAGAGCCACACGAGCAGCGGATTCGCAACGAGGCTTCGCCACCAATCTGCCGCGAACAGCGAACCGAGTGCCAGCGCGGCGATGGTGAACGCGACGATGAGCCGGTGATCGTTCTGCCACGACTGATGATCTTCGACGCGCAACGTTTTGGTCACATGCGAAAAATCATCGAGTAACCAGATCCCGAACGCGAACGCAGCTACGGCGCCCGCGGTGCCATATGCGCGTACGCGCGTAACGTTAGCGTGCGTTCGGAAACGCGTATAGCCGTACGCCGCGAGCATGCCGAGCCCAAAGAGATCGATCTGTCCGGGCAATTGGCAGACCCAATAGAAATCATGATTGTGCGCCGAGACTTGAAGCCAGATGCGGTACGCTTCCCCTATTGCCAGAAGCGTTAGGTACGTCGGTATCGGCCAACGGCGCATTGCGGCGGCGATAGCGGGAAAGAGCACATAGAATTGCACCTCGATACCGAGGCTCCAGAAGGCTGAGACGAACGCGAAGATGCTCTCGTGCCAAAACGTATGCGCGAATAACGTGTGTGAGATAAGCTGCGGTACGCGTGCCGCTTCGACATCGGCCGGCACGAATAATAAAAAGGCCGCGATACCGAGCGTAAGATAATACGACGGCACGATTTTTATGAAGCGTCGGTCGATGAAGTGCCTGAGCGTCGGCACGCTACGCTCGCCGCACGCCGCACGCGCATACGGTACGAAGAGCACGAAGCCGCTTATGAAAAAGAAGAGTTCGACGCCGAGCGATCCCGCGAGGACGAGCGGCTCGAGTCCGATCGAGACTGGGCCGAGCGCAGCCGCCGGCCGATATCCAGTGATGAACGAATGTGTGATGACGACGAGCACGATCGCAAGCCCGCGCAGCCCGTCGAGAACGGCAAGATGATCGCCGTTCGTGCGAGCCCCCGTGAACTGCGACATGCTGCCTGCTACGACAGGTCGATGCATGCGCCCCTGTGGCGTACCGGCCGTTTTATCGTAACCCGTCGTAGACGCGTCGCTCGATCCAATGCGCGATCAGCTTCCGTCGCGCTTCGAGTCCTGCGAGTGTGGCCGTCGCGACCGGCCCGCCGAAACGTTGATTGAGGGTCGCATGCACGAGCTTGTGATCGACCGCGAATTGGGTGCTGGCGCGCGAGACGAGCCCGCGCAATTCGGCGCACATGGTCACGCGTTCCGCGTACGTTTCGCTTTCGGCTGGTGGCGCGACGTCGGTCATCGGCGAAATGTTTGCGCGCGCCTCGGGTTGCGCAGGCGCCGCGAGGAACGCGGCCGGATTGAACAGCGGTCCGAATCGGGCGTATCGCTGGCTCGCGCCGTCGCGGCGATGGAAGCGTAGAGACCTTCATCGGCCTCGCGCTCGTTACGATCGGCGGCGGCGACGGCATCCTCATCGGATCGAGTTGGATCAGCGCTCCGGCCATCGCACGCGCGACCTGCGTTTTGAGGTGCTCGCGCGGGACGACGACCATGACGCGCACGACGGGCCGGCTCCCGGCGTCGCCACCACGAGTGCGTCGGCCGGCCGCTCGGCATTCCAGACGTCGAACGCCTCGCGCTGCCACGCGCGCAAGGGAAGTCGCCATTCGGGAAGAGCGCAGCGCAGCACGGATCGCGTTGATTCGCCGGGGCGCGAATGCTTCTTCGCAGGAATTTCGACAACGTGGGGCTTTGGGGGCCGGCGCTGGAAGAGAAGCCTTCCAAAAGGAGTTGCCCATGCTCGAGACTGCTGCTCTCCGAACCGTCACCTGCGATGCCGTGGACGGCATTGCAACGATAACACTCGCTCATCCCGATCGCCGAAATGCGCTCTCGCTCGCGACGATGCACGAACTGCTCTCTGCTTTCGAAGCGGTTGGTGCCGACCGCGGAATCAAGGTCGTCGTCTTGCGCGCGCTTGGGACGGTCTTTTCGGCCGGTCACGATTTACGGGAGATGCAGTGCGCGGGCGATGCGGGGAACGTAGCGGCCTTCCGTGAGATTTTCGACGTGTGTGTGCGTGTGATGGCGGCGATACAGCGCATTCCGCAACCGGTCATTGCCGAGGTCGCGGGCGTCGCGACCGCCGCCGGATGTCAGCTCGTTGCCACCTGCGATCTCGCGCTCGCGGCGAGCGATGCGCGCTTCGCCACGCCCGGCGTCAAAATCGGCCTTTTTTGCACGACGCCGATGGTCGCACTCACGCGCAGTATCGGCCGCAAGCGCGCGATGGAGATGCTGCTGACGGGCGACTTCATCGATGCCGCAACGGCAGCCGACTGGGGCCTCATCAATCGCGTCGTCGCCCCCGAAGCGCTGCACGATCAGACGCTCGCGCTCGCCCGCAAGGTGGCCGCAGCAAGTAGCTTCACCGTCGGCCTCGGCAAGGACGCGTTCTATGCGCAGATCGATCTCGATCAGCCCAAGGCCTATGCCTATGCGAAAGAAGTGATGAGCATGAACGCCCTCGACGGCGACGCACGCGAAGGGATAGCGGCATTTCTCGAACGCCGCACAGCGCAGTGGAAACGCTGACGATCGGGATGCCGCAGTGGAGTTAACGTGCCAGGGATCACATTATCTCAGAAAATGCGGTGTAAATCTTCGCGCATATACAGGAGCTAACGTTCGCTGCGCGGCGTGGATGAAGAAAGATATCGTGTCTGTTTGATTCGCGTCTTTTTGCGCTCGCATCACCGGGCTTGCTGCAGTACGATCGGAGATATGAGAAATAGTGCGCGTGCCGTCGCGCCGAGCGAGGGTGGCGTCCCGCGGGTCGCATTGATCGCCCATGACGCGCGAAAAGAAGACCTCACCGAGTGGGCGAACTTCAATTGCGGGACCCTCTCGGGATGTGCGCTCGTTGCGACGGGAACGACTGGAGCGCTTATCGCGAAAACGACGGGGTTGGACGTCGAGCTGATGCTCTCGGGCCCGCTTGGCGGCGACGCGCAAGTCGGCGCGATGCTGGTCGAACACCGATTGGATCTCATCGTCTTCTTTTGGGACCCGCTGACGACCCAGCCGCACGACGTCGACGTGAAGGCCTTGTTGCGCCTCGCCGTGCTCTATAACGTGCCGATCGCGTGCAATCGCGCGACCGCCGACTTCCTGATCTCCTCACCATTGTTCACCGATCGAGCGCAACTTGCGGCACGCCAACGTTCGATTCGTGCCGAGGCGCAGCGGCGTGCGCGCCCTTCGACGGCGCGGCTACGCGCGAACTGAATCGCGGACTCGCCACGTGTGATAGCGAACGCACGCGCGATGTCGACGCCGCTTCTCGAACTCGACGGCGTGACCGTCTTGCGCCGTGGTCGCGCGGTGCTCGCGGACTTCTCGCTCACGGTCGGTGCGCAGGAACGTATCGCCATCATCGGACCCAATGGAGCGGGGAAATCGACGCTCCTCAAGCTGATCACGCGGGAATGCTATCCGGTTCCCGGTGACGCAACGGTCTGTCGCATTTTCGGCCAGGAACGTTGGGACGTGCGCGAATTGCGCACGCAGCTCGGCATCGTCACGAACGATCTGGCAACTGCGCTCGAGCCCGCGGATACCGTTCGCGACATCGTCATTAGCGGCTACTTCAGTGCCGTTTCGAGCACGGCCGTCAACGAAGTCGCCGCCCACATGGAACGTGCTGCGAACGAAGCGCTGGCACGGCTCGGCGCCGGACATCTCGCCGAGCGCGAACTCGGTACGCTTTCCTCAGGTGAGGCGCGCCGGGCGCTGATCGCTCGCGCGCTCGTGCACCGCCCCGTCGCGCTCGTCTTCGACGAACCGACGAGTTCGCTCGACTTCGTCGCGCAGCGCGACGTGCGCCGGGCGATGCGAGCTCTTGCCGATGAAGGCATCGGCATCGTCCTCGTCCACGCACGACGTTGCCGATATCGTCCCCGAGATCGACCGCGTCGTGCTGCTCGGTAACGGGCGCGTCATTCGCGACGGGCCCAAAGAAGACGTTCTAACGCCGAGCGCGTTACGCGAGCTCTTCGATGCGGACGTCGATCTGCAGGAACGCGACGGGTGGTTTCACGTGGCCTAGTGAGCCACCGCTAGAAGGTACAGAACCTAATAACCGTCATCGCTTAGCGCGGCCGGACGCCACTTCAGGAGCCGTTTCTCGAGCCACGTAATTAGATAGTCGGCGATGAGGGTAACCGTCGCGAGAACGATCATGGCTGCGAAGACACCCGCAGGATTGAACAGTCCCTGCTCGGTCGAGATCAAAAGTCCGAGCCCATGGCGTGACCCGAGGAATTCGCCGACCACGGCGCCGACGATCGCGAAGCCGAAGCTGACGTGGAGACTCGCGAGGATCCAGCTCATCGCCGCCGGGATGATGACGGACGTCGTGACTTGGGCTTCGGAGGCGCCCAGGATTCGCGCGTTTGCGATCAGAGAGTGGTCGGCTTCGCGCACGCCTTGGAACGCATTACCGAAGACGACGAAAAAGACCATGACGACCGCGAGCGCGACTTTCGACGCCATGCCGAGGCCCAGTGCGATGATGAAGATCGAACCCAGCACGATACGCGGCACGGAGTTCGCGACCTTGATGTAGATGCTAAAGATATCGGCGAGGAGACGGTTGCGCCCGAGCACGATACCGCAAATGATGCCGAGCACCGAGCCGATGAAGAAGCCCAAAAGCGTCTCTTCGAGGGTCACCCAGATCTCGCCGAGCAAGGGTCCTTGCGATGTGCCCGAGACGATCCACGTCCATAACTGACCCAAGATCAGCGACGGCATCGCGAAGAAGAACGCATCGATCACCTTCGTTCGCGCCGCGATTTCCCAAGCACCGAGAAAGACGACGAGGATCGCCACGCGCAAAAATACGACGAGCCGGTTGCGCCGCCGCAAAGCCGCGACGGCAGCATGGCTGGAAGCCGAGAACGGCGCTCGCGCCGGTTCCGGCTGGTCGACGCGCGCGACCTCGCCGAGCGAGTCATTGTCAACGATCATACGAGACATGAACGACTGGAACCTCAGTTACGCGATCGCTGTTGCATTGCTGCGGGCATAGCTAATCTGGACTTCGTCGCGCAAGTCGCTCCAGATGTGTCGAGAAATCTCGATGAACCGAGGATCGTAGCGGATCTCGGAGGTGACGCGGGGACGGGGAAGATCGCTCTCGTAGGTCGATTTAACGGTCGCCGGCGATGCCGTTAACACGTGGACGCGGTCCGCCAGGGCGATCGCTTCTTCGAGATCGTGCGTGACGAAGATGACCGCGGCACCCGACTCCGACCATAGTTTGAGAAGTTCGTCCTGCATGACGACGCGCGTCTGCACGTCGAGCGAGCTGAAGGGTTCGTCCATCAGGAGAATTTGAGGTCCGTTGATGAACGTTTGCGCGAGCGTCACGCGTTTGCGCATGCCGCCGGAGAGCTGATGCGGGTAATGATGTTCGAAGCCGCTCAAGCCGACGCGCTCGATCCACTCACGCGCTTTCGCATACGCCTTGGCTTTGGGGGTGCCTCGGAAGAGCGGTCCGGCCGCGATATTGCGAACGACGCTGCGCCACGGGAAGAGTGCGTCGGTTTGAAACACGAAGCCGATGCGGGGATCGATGCCGCTTACGCGCTTTCCCATGACGTACACGTCGCCTTCGCTCGGCGGCGCGATACCGGTCACCAGGTTAAGTGTCGTCGATTTTCCGCAACCCGTCGGGCCCACGATCGCGACGAATTCGCCGCGCGCGACCGTCAAGTTGAAATTACGAAGCGCCATGTGCGTCGAACCGGTCGGCGAGACGAACGACCGGCTGACATTGACGAGCTCAACTGAGGCGACGTGCTCCATCCCTACCTCGCGGCTTTGACGAACTTCGTCGTGAAGGTCTGCGCGAGATTGATCGAGTTGGCCTTGATATTCGGATTGAACGAGGAAAGGACCGTCAGGACGGTCTTCGGCCCGCTCTCGGGCATGACGCCGTCGGGCGTGAACATCGCTTTGGACATCGCAAGGGCTTTCACGTACGACGCGCGATCGCCAGCATAATAATCGGACGGCAACTTATCGGCGATTTGCGAGGCTGAATGCGTGGCGATCCAATGGAGCGTCTTCACGAAGGCATTGGCGATCTTCTGCGTCTCGGCTGGGTGCGCGTTGACCCATGACGTCTGCATGTACAGACTCGCGGCGGGATAAAGGCCGCCCAGGATTTTCTTCGTTTGGTCCGCCGTGCGCAGGTCGAACATGATCTTCGCAGCGCCGGTCTTGAGTAGGCGCGAGACGGTCGGTTCGGTCGTCATGCCGCCGTCGATCTTGCCCTGTTGCAGGGCCACGATGAACGTGTTGCCCGCGCCGACCGGGAGCGTCGTGATGTCGCTGACCTTCAGCCCGTTCTTCACGGCAACGTATTCGGTGATGAAGTTGGTCGACGAGCCGAGACCGGTCACGCCGAGCGTCTTACCCCTCCAATCTCTGGCTGATTTTCCGGTCCACTTCGTGGACATGAGTTCGACTTCACCGGGGGCCTGACTCATTTGGACGACGGACTCTAAAAATTTGCCTTTGGCTTGGAGGTCGATCGTATGATCGTAAAAACCGACGACGCCCTGGATTGCGCCGGAGAGAATCTCGTCTTCCGCTTCGACGCCCGCGGGCTCGGTAAGCAGCTCGACATCAACGCCTTCCTGTTTGAAGTAGCCTAGTGTTTCGGTCAGCTTGGCCGGCAGATAGATCTGTTTATCGATGCCGCCGACCATGATGGTGACTTTTTCGTCGGCGTAAGCACACGTCGGCGCGGCAAACGCGAACGCTACGGCGGCCGATAGAGCAGCGAATCTAAGATGCATCGCGCAAGAGCTCCGTTTCAGAATGAAAAGCCGAACGTTTCGCACGGCTCGTCCGACGAGTATGCCCGACCAACCTTTCACCCAGCCTAACTTCCGCGTGCGGAAAGTTCCACCGTATCGATGGCGTAGAAGAAAAATTTCCACGAAGTTAAGCTAGATGAAAGGTTTGCTCGTCTTTAATGGGCGGCAAGCGAATGCATTTGCGTTCGACGGCGCCGTAGGTCGGCGCTTCCCTGCTCGCAACGCTTAACAACACGAAGCGGAGATCTTTATGTCAAAGACGACGTATTGCACGGCGCTTTTGGGCATCGCCGTCGTGGCCTCAATGAGCGCACCGGTGCTGGCCGACTCGAACGACGGCCTGGCAATGAGGGTGCAGACGCTCGAATCGCGCGTCAAGGAGTTAGAGGGCAAACTCAATGAGGAGCGGCAGGTCCAGGCACCGCAGATTGCACCGCTGCCGACGGCTACCGGCGGCATAACGGCGGTCGACAAGACGATCAATCCCGCCAATGCGACGCCAGGGCAGCGGCAGCAGCTCCCCGCGCCGCAGCCGGCCGCGGAGCCGCCGGATCTCGTGCATGGCGGTTCGTTTCCGGGTTCGTTCCGTCTACCCGGCAGCAATACGTCGATCGGCGTTCACGGCTGGGTTGACCTTCAGGCCTTTTTCGATCCCCAGCAGTACCTCGGCGATAAATTTCAAGTCGGGGACATCCGCGTACCGGGTAACGCGAAGCGCCAACTCGAGAGCAGCTATCATTTTCAGAGCAAGCTGACGCGGCTCATTATCGAGACGCGCACGCCAACCAAGCTCGGCCCGTTCAAGACGTATTTCGCCTCGGATTTTTACGGCTTCGAAAACGGTGGAAGCACGGGCCAGCAGGCGATCCAAAATAATAACTACGGCTTTCGCCCGGTCCACATCTACGGTGTGCTCGGCGGCTTCCTCGCCGGCAAGACGTGGTCCAACTTCATCGACGATCCCGATAGTCTTGAGAGCCTCGATAACGCCGGTGCGAGCGGCGTGCCGTCGGAGCAAGTCCTGCAGTTGCGCTATACCAAGCAAACGAAGATCGGTGATTTCAGTTTGTCTGCTGAAAATCCGGTGACGGATTATGCAAGCAACGATAAAATCGCGAATGTCGAACTGACGTCGAAGTATAACCCGCGACCGGATTTCGCGCTCAAATACGAGATCCAGCGTAAGTGGGGGCATGCGCAACTTTCGGGCGTGACCCGTAAACTCGCCTACGACGATGGGAAAGGCCACCGTTCCGAAGCAGAAGCAGGCGGCGGTATCGCGGGCGTAACGATCAATCTGCCGCGTCGGTCGGCACTGGGCGCGCAGGTTTGGTTCGGCAACGGCATCATGAAGTTTACACCGGATGACTTCGGCCCGGTTTCGAGCGCGCAAATTAACAACATCGGGACGGATCAGCAAGTCCTCATTCCGAGCAATGAGCACGGACTCACCATTTTCGCGGCACATGAGTTCAGTCCGGCGCTCCGCTCGAACATCGGCTTCGGTTACAACGCGATGCATTGGAACCACTTCATCCCGGCCGATAGCGCGCAGCCGGAGATCACGCATACCTTGCATACCAACATTATCTGGAGCCCGATCCCCGCCGCCGACTTCGGACTCGAATACATCCATGGGCTCAAGACGTTCCGGTACGAGCTCAATTTTCCGGAAAGCTATGCGGATCGCTACGAAGCGGCGTTCAAGTTCCGCTTCTAGCCAACGCTATGCCGTCACGGCCGGCGGCAGCTTGACGACGACTGAACTACCACCCAAGCCCCGCGTGTCTTCGATGTTCACTTCACCGCCCGCGCCGTCGACGATCTCTTTGACGATCGCGAGGCCCAGACCGCTGCCTTCCGAGTCGACGCCGCGCCCGCGGAAAAAACGCTCGAACACGAGCCGGCGGTCGGCCGGCGCAATTCCGGGTCCACTATCACGTATCTGCACGACGCAGCACCCGTCGGCGCTGTAGACGGAAGCGGAGACGCTGCCACCGGGGGGCGTGTAGCGAATCGCGTTGTCGACGAGGTTGACGACCATCTCGTGCATCAGGACGCGTTCGCCGAGCGTGACGACGTTTGCATCGTCCTCGACGTCAAGCGACAGATCGATCGAATGTGCCAGGGCAAGATCGACAAACTCTTCAACCGCGGCGCGGACCGTCGCGACGAGGTCAACGACATCCCGATGCAACGGTGGCTGCTGCGCTTCGGCGCGCGATAGGACGAGTAGTTGATTTGTCAACCGCGTCATCTGACGGCTCGTCGCGATGATCGCGCCCGCGACCGCCTTTTGCTCGCCGGTCGCCTCGCGCAGCGCGTATTCCGCCTGCGTGCGCAGCAGCGTCAGCGGTGTGCGGAGTTGATGGGCGGCGTTGGCCGTGAAGCGTTTTCGCGTTTCGAGTTGCTCGGCCAGACGCCCCATATATTGATTGAGCGCGATGACGAACGGTCGCAATTCGTCATGGACTGAGGCGAGTGGGATAGGCGCGAACTGATTGGGCTCGCGCATTGCGACATCGTGACCGAGCCGCAGCAGCGGGCGTAGATTATTTTTGAGGATAAACCACGTCAAGATGAACGTGACCGCAACGAGGCCGACCTGTTGGAGAGCGGTCTGCAAATAAAATGTCCGAACTAACGCGTCGTGACCGTGCAGCGTTTCACCGACGATGACGAGCGCGTCCCGCATGCGCGCGGTCGAAGGGATCGGCTGGGTCATCGCTACGAGACGCAAATCGGCATTGCGATACGTGGCGTTGTAATACACCGGTCGTCCGTCCGCCGGCAAAGCGGGTGGTTCCGGGATCTCCGGATAGCCCTGGAGCAGTGATCCTTCGGGTGAGATGACGCGATAGTAGCCGATGTCGTGATAGCTCGACTCGAACATCTCGATGGCGGCCGGCGGGATGACCGCCTCGATCGAGCCCGCGTCGTCACGGATTTGCTCGCCGATCGACTTGGCCGAGCCGAAGAGCGTCCGGTCCGTGACGAGGTTGGCCGCGGTTCGGGCGTTATCGTAGGCGATGAATATATCGACGGAAACGATGAGAATCAGCGGGACGAAGAGGCTCGACAGCAGTTGCAGCCGCAGGCTGCTGAACTTCAACATTACGACGCTTTGAGCGCGTAACCGAGACCCCGAAGCGTGACAATAGAAACATCGGAGGCGGCAAGCTTCTTGCGTAATCGATGAACGTACAGCTCGAGCGTATTAAAGTTGATCGTATCGTCGAAGCCGAATACGCTCGTGGCGAGAGCGGTCTTTCGAACGGTCGATCCGGCGCGCAAGACCAGTGTTTCGAGGACGGCGTGCTCGCGTGCGGTGAGAATTAAGATGTCGCCGGCGAGGGTGAATTCGTGTTTCTCGCAGTCGAAGCGCAGCGATCCGCATTCGACCGTCTTGCGCTTGATCGCCCCGGAACGGCGCAGGTGCGCGCGAACGCGCGCTTCGAGCTCGGCGAAATCGAACGGCTTGCGTAAAAAGTCGTCCGCGCCGTGATTGAGGCTCGCGACCCGGCCATCGAGGGTGTCGTGCGCACTGAGAATCAGGACGGGCGTCGAGTCGTCGCGTGCGCGTAGGCGGCGTAAGACTTCGAGTCCGTCGAGTTCGGGGAGGCGCAGATCCAGGATGACGAGCGCGTAGTGTTCCGTGCATAGCATGTGATCGGCGTCGCCGCCGGAGTAGACGCATTCGACGGAATAGCGCTCGCGACGGAGTGTCATCGCAAGCCAATCCGAAAGCGGGCGGTTATCTTCGACGAGGAGCAGGCGCATCGATGGCTCGGGTTGTCATGGTCAGCACGATTCGGTAGTTATGTTTTCCGCACATGCCGGTTTTGAGGGGAGCCGGGGTTCTTGGGGGGTCTTAGCGAGGCGGGATCGGCCGGCGCGTACAACGGCGCGACGATCGGCCCGAGAAGTGTTGCGAGCGCGGGTGTCTCCGCAAGGAATGCATCGTGACCGTGATCGGAAACGAGCTCGAGATAGCCGCTTGTCGCACCGGCCGCCGCATAGCGCTCCGCGGCAGCGCGGACGTAGTTCGGTAAGAAGAGCCAGTCGCTTGAAATACCGACGAACGTCAGGGCCGGGTGGTGTCGAACGAGCGCGACGCCCCGCACGTCGAAAAGATCCATCGCCCGCGTGAGCACGAGATAAGCGTCCGTCTCCATCCGGTCCGCGAATATCGCACCCTGATGCGCGAGATATCCCTCGATATCGAACCGGTCGGCGGCATTCGTATACGGATCACCACCCCCACGGTCGACGGTCCGCGAGAAGCGCCGCGCAAAGAGCGCATCCGACTTATACGTGAGCATCGCAATTTTGCGGGCGAGCGCGATCCCCTCGCGCGGCGTGCGGGCGATGCGGACCGCTTCGCGTGCGATCGCGTTCAAGCCGATTCCCATCGCGGAAAAATGGTCGTAGGCGCCGATGACGATCGCCCGGTCCACGTCGGTTGGGGCTTCAAGCGCCCACGCAAGCGCCTGCATCCCGCCGAGCGAACCACCGAGCACCGCTGCGAAACGGTGAAGGCCGAGCGCCGCAAGCGCGCTGCGTTGCGCGCGCACCATGTCGCGCACCGAGACGAGTGGGAAACGGCCGCCGTAGGGTTTGCCGTCGGGTGCGAGACTCGCTGGTCCCGTCGAGCCGTAACAACTTCCGAGCGCGTTCACGCACACGATCGCGAGGGCTTCCGGGTCGAGTAGCTTGCCGGGTCCCGCCAGGCCGCTCCACCAATCGAGGACTCGCGACGTCCCCGTCAACGCGTGATTGACCAAGACGACGTTCGCGCAATCCGCGCGCGGTTCGCCGTAGATCGAGACCCGCTGCGTTACTTCGGCAAGTGTCTCACCGCAATCGAGCGCGAGCGCGCCGATCGAGACATCCCGCTCGACCGTTGGTTCCGGCGTTACGGCGCCCCCGTCAGGGTTGGTTCACGCGGATACACGATATCGCGTGCACCCGCGAGGGCTTGGTCGAGGTCCGCGATGATGTCGCGCACGTCCTCGATGCCGACCGAGAGCCGAATCATATCTTCGGTGACGCCCGCTTCGATCTGCGAGACGACGCCGAGTTGGGAGTGCGTCGTCGTCGAGGGATGGATGACGAGCGATTTCGCGTCGCCGACGTTAGCGAGCAATGAGAACAATTGAAGCCGATCGATCAGCGCCTTCGCCGCCGGCGCGCCGCCCTTCACGCCGAACGTCAGGATCGCGCCGGCGCCCTTGGGCAAGTACTTTTTCGCGCGTGCGTACGAGTGATGGTCCGATATGCTCGGATATGAAACCCACGTTACGTCGGCGTGCTTTTGCAGATACTCCGCGACCGCGAGCGCATTGCTCGAATGGCGCTCCATGCGTAGTCCGAGCGTTTCGAGACCTTGCAGCAAGAGCCATGAGTTGAACGGCGAGATCGCCGCCCCGAGATCGCGGAGCAGTTGCACGCGTGCCTTGATGATGTACGCGAGATTTCCGAACGAGTCGACGTAGCGGATGCCGTGATACGAGGGATCGGGCTCGGTCAATTCGGGAAACTTGCCGGACGCCGCCCAATCGAAGTTCCCGCCGTCCACGAGCAGTCCGCCGATCGACGTGCCGTGGCCGCCGATGAATTTGGTCGCGGAATGTACGATGATGTTCGCGCCCCATTCGAAGGGGCGAACCAGATACGGGGTCGCGAGCGTGCTATCGACGATGAGCGGGATCTTCGCGTCGTGTGCGACCGTTGCGACCGCTTCGACATCGAGCACGTCGACCCGCGGGTTGCCGATCGTCTCGGCGAAGACCGCCTTCGTATTCTCACGAATTGCGGCTTTGAAATTATCGGTCTTCATCGGATCGACCAGGGTGATCTCGATGCCGAATTTCGGCATCGTGTGCACGAACGCGCTGTGCGTGCCGCCGTAGAGCGACGCCGAAGCGACGACGTGATCGCCCGCGCGAGCGATGTTCATGATCGAAAAGATATTCGCGGCCTGGCCGCTCGCCAGGGCGAGGGCGCCGACGCCCCCTTCGAGCGCGGCAATGCGCTGTTCGAGCACGTCGCTCGTCGGATTCATGATGCGCGTATAGATGTTGCCGAACTCTTGCAGCGCGAAGAGCCGCGCCGCATGTTCGGCATCATCGAAGGTGTACGACGTGGTTTGATAGATCGGCACCGCGCGCGACTTCGTGTGCGGATCGCCGGCGTGACCGCCGTGAATCGCGGCCGTGTCGAAGTGATAGTTGCTTTGGGACATGCTCGAATCTCCTACGCGGACGCGGCGACCGCCGGGTGAGGTGACGCCGCCGCGGTCGTCTGCGTTGGGACGGGCGCCGCAACGACGATGTCTTCCCACAGCGGAATGATGCTTGCGGGAATCACGTGACGCCGCGCCAACGGCGACTCCATCGCGATCGCTGTCTCGTAATCGATGCGTCCGGTGATGATGGCCGGTAAGCCGTCCAGCGGTTCCGCCCCGATACCGGCAGCGACGAGTGCTTCGCTTGCGGGACGAACGTCGCCGAGGGTCGCGAGCCGCACCACGCGACGCAGCGGGATCGTCGCTTCGAGCGCGTCGCTGCGAACGGCTTCCAAGCGCGTATCCGTGGGCTTCACGCCGACGTAGCGTCCGGCCGCGATCCGCCGCAGAACCGCAACGACGTCACCGACGACCGACGATGCCGTCGGATCGCTGCCGGCGCCCGTACCGGCAAATGTGAGCGAGCCCGAGCTGCGGCCGGTGACGCGGATGCAGTTTTGTGGTCCGACCGGTTGCGCGAAGGGATGCTCTGCCGGAACGTAGGCGGGCGTGACGAGCGATGCGTCGGCGCGCGCGCAGCCGATCAGTTTGAGGCGCCAGCCGGCGCGTTTGGCAAGGGTTTGATCGTCGCGCGAAAGCGTGGTGATCCCGGTGCGCCGGATCTCGCTCGTCACCAGGCCCCGGCGGAAGGCAAGCTGCGCGAGAATTGCGAGCTTATGGGCGGCGTCGATCCCTTCGACGTCATTCGTCGGATCGGTCTCGGCGAAACCCAGACGCTGTGCTTGCGCGAGGGCACTTGCGTATGTCGCGCCCGCGAACATTTCGGATAAGATAAAATTCGTCGTGCCGTTGAGCACACCGCCGACTTCGAGAATCTCCTCACCCGCCAATGATTCCGCGATCGTGCGCACGATCGGAATCGCGCCGCCGACGGCAGCTTCGTAGGCGATCGTGACGCCCCGCGCGGCCGCAAGGGCGCGTAACTCCGGACCGCGCGTCGCGAGCAAATCCTTATTCGCGGTAACGACGTGCTTGCCCGATTCCAGTGCGCTCGTCACGAGATCGGCCGCGACCCCCGTGCCGCCGATGCATTCGATCACGACGTCGATTGTCGCGTCGTCGACGAGCGCACGCGCATTTTCGGTGAAGAGATCGAACGGAATTTCGGCCGGACGCGGCTTTGTGAGCGAGCGCACCGCGATCCCGGCGAGCCAATAGTCGACACCGCTGCGTGCCGGGACCGAAGACGTCGAGTTGACGAGGAGTCGCGCGACGCCGCTACCAACGGTGCCGCAGCCCAACAGGGCAATGCGAACGTCCGCTTGGGCGTCGGTGCGATCCGCGTGCGCTGGGTGAGTGAGCGACAAGCGATTCCACCTGGGTCTGGGCAGTTAAGTGGGCCAACTATACCGAACCCGCCGCTCGTGCGTCAAGCACACGCTATTTTGCGCCTGCCGTCGGGCGGCGCGTTACACGCCGCGGGGCCGCGCGGCGGCTCGCCGATCCTCTTCTTGCATGGTGTCGGCGGCGCGGCGTGGTCGTGGTCGCCGCAGCGCGCGGCTCTTGCAGGCCACCGCCGGATCTACACGTGGGAGGCGCGCGGCCACGGCATGGCGGCGGCGGTCGAGGATGCCGGCCTCGGCGACTACTATATCGATGCGGGCGAAGCGCTCAGCGCGATTGTCGCAGTGGACGGCCCGGTTTTCGTCGTCGGTCACTCGATGGGCGGTTTGCTCGCCCTCGCGCTCGCGGCCGAACGCGCTGCCGGCGTGCGCGGGCTCGTGCTCGTCGATCCCGTCTATGCGCCTGAAGGCGGCGCACATCTCGGCGGCGTCTTCGCCGGCATCGCGCGCACGCTGTTTGCGCCGCTGGTCGCTTCGATGAAGCGTGACGGCCGCGTCGTGCGGATACTCGCGCGTGCGGTGTTCGCGGCATCGTTCGTCGATCGCGAGGCGATGGAACGCGCATGGCGAGCGCAGCGCACGCAGGTCCCGGTCGAGTATCCGAAGATGATGTACGAGGCCTTCGACGGGCCGACCGATTTTCCAAATCGCGCCTTCGCGCGCGAGATCGACGTCCCGACCTTGCTCGTCGAACCGCTCGCCGCCCGGCATCCGCGGTTCCCGCGCCTCGTTCGCGAACTCGAACACCTGGGCCAACGGTTCGTCTATCTTGCCATCGATGGAGGACACTATCTGCAACTGGACCGTTCGGCCGCACGCGTCACGCGCGCGATCGACGAATTCCTGACCCGATGGTCGCCATGAGTGCGCCGCGGCGCTATCGGACGATCCTCACCGCGATCCTCGCCATCGCATTGCTTGCAGCGCTCTATGTCGCGTTCGTCCGCGAACGTAAAGAACTTGCGTCACGCCACGTCGAGATCGCGATGGACTACGGCGATTTCGCCGCTCTCGCACAATCGTACGGGTACGACAAGGAGAATTTTCTCGTGTCGTTGCGCCGCGCCGGCTTGACGTCGCTTGCGATCTCCGAAGAACTCGGCGGGAACATCAACGGCGGGTCAACGGCGATCGAATTGCCCGGGCAATCGCTCATCTCACAGGCGCGACTCGGAACCTTGCGCGATCCAACCCTTGCAGCGCTCGCGGCGAAGAACCAGTTGTCGGCCGACGAAATCTATTTAATCGTTTTCGACCCGGCGGAAGTCAACCGGTACCGCACGGCTTTCGCCGCGCATTTGGGACCGCATGCCGTACGTACGCTCCACGCGGCCGATCCGACGATTCTGGCGATCCGCTCGCAGAACGAGTACTTCTCCGGTCTCGCGCTCGGCTTCCCGGCGCAGCCGCTCGCGCTCGCACGTGAGCTGCATCTCCTCTTCGTGCCGCGCATACAGAACGACGAACGCTTCGGCGCGCCCGAGATCGATCGCATCTTCGCGAACATCGAGCGCGGCGAGCGCCCATCGACCGTCGTCTTTTTCGGGCAACGTAGCGAAGTACTCGGCTTTCCCGATCATCTCCACGAGACGGCCGTGGCCTTTCGGCGCAGCGGCCTCAATTTCGGCTCGATCGAAACGTACGATACGAATCAGGTGCAGAAGGGCAATGACGAGCTCGCGCTGTTGGCAATCGCGCGCACGACGCGCGTGCAGGCGATTTCAAAAGCGGAACTCGATAAGCTAAATTTCAATACGGTCGTCGCACGGTATTTGCTCGGCGTTCGCGAACGCAACGTGCGCGTGGTGTACGTGCGGCCGTTCTTACACGAGCAGAACGGCATGTCGCTCGAGAAGACCAATATCGAACTCGTGCGCGAGATCGGGTCGGGTCTGCGTGCGCGCGGCTTCACGCTCGGGCGGGCGACGCCGATCCCCGGCTTCCGCATCAATCCGCTCCTGGTCTTCCTCGCCTCGCTTGCGGTGCCGGCGATCGTGGTGCTGCTTTTCGAAGCGTTCGGTAAGCGTCGCGCCCAGATCGCCTACGTCGCCTTCGCGCTCGACGCGCTGCTCGTTTTCGGCGGGTACGTGTCGCATCACGATCTCATCGCGCGTAAATTGCTCGCGCTGATCGGCGCGATCGGATTTGCGACGATGGGCTTCGTCGCGGTCCCGCGCGCGTTTACGCTACCGCCAGCGCAGACGTTCGCAGGCTGCCTGCTCGCTGGTTTACGGTCGGTCGGCATCGCAACCGCCTTCGCACTCGCAGGAGCGCTCGTCGTCGTCGGCCTCGTCAGCACGCCCGCCCTCATGGAGGAGATCGACCGTTTCACGGGCGTTAAGGCCGTCATCGTCGTTCCGCCCCTCTTGGCTCTGGCGCTGTATATCTACACGCGCCGCTTCGGCAACGAGCCGCCGAGCCCGCGCGCAAGCGCCGTTTCGCCCGTGCTCGTGTATCAACTCGCGGCATTCGTCGTGCTCGCCGGCGTGGCATTCATCTATGTCTCACGCAGCGGCAACCAGAGCGACGTGTCGCCGACCGCCTTCGAACTTGCGCTGCGTTCGAATCTCACCCAGGTGCTGGGCGTACGGCCACGCTTCAAAGAGTTCTCGATCGGTTTCCCGCTCGTGATGCTCTTACCGGCCTTGCGTCTGGAATACAAGCGCGCGTTCGGCTGGCTTTTTGCGCTCGCGATCGCGATCGGTACGTCGGACATCGTCGATACGTTCTCGCACGTGCACACGCCGCTGCTCGTATCGCTCACGCGCGTTTTCAACGGTGCCGTGATCGGTATCGCGCTCGGCGTCGTCGCGGTAGCGCTCTATCGCGCGATCGACCGCCGCGTCGGGCCGATCGTGTCGCGTCGCGTCTCGCGCACGTCGTAGTGCGTTTTCTGCTCAGCGGTTACTACGGCTTCGACAACCTTGGCGACGATGCGCTGCTGGCCATCATCGTCGCCCAGTTGCGCACGCGCTACCCGCACGCGACGATCGACGCGCTTTCGGCAAAACCCGACGTGACGGCGCACGAACTCGGTATTACGGCGACGCCGCGCTGGGATCAAGGCACGATTCGCGATGCGATTGCGGCGGCGGACGTCGTGCTTTCCGGCGGCGGTGGGCTCTTGCAGAATGCGACGAGTCTGAAAAGCCTGCTCTATTACGCGGGCATCGTGCGCAGCGCGATTCGCGCGAATAAGAAGACGATGGTCTTCGCACAGTCGATCGGGCCACTCGATTTTTGGGGCAAACAGACGGTTCGCGAGTGCTGCCGGGGTTTGCATGCTGCGACCGTGCGCGACGAACGGTCGCGCGAACTCTTCGCGCCGCTCGTCCCCGCAACGAGCGTCGAGCGCACGGCAGATCCTGTTTTTCTCTACGATCCGCCGGAGACGCCGAGCGATCTGTCCGCCGCGGGCTTCGGGCCCGAGAGTCAGCCGCTTGTCATCGTTTGCGTGCGCAAGACCGAGCATCAAAACGATGGCGTCGCGGTGCTCGCGGCGGCGGTCGATCGGCTTGCCGAGCATCATGGCGCCCGTGTGGCATTCGTTCCGTTTGGAGGAACGCCCGATGCGGAAGCGGCGACGCAGATCATACGCAAGTGCAAATCGCAACCGATGCTCGTGTCGCTTGCCGGGCTCGGTGCGGTCGCGACGGCCATCTCGCAAGCGAAGCTCGTTATCGGCATCCGGCTCCACGCGTTGATCCTTGCAATACGTTTCGGTATCCCGTTTCTTGCGGTGCCGTACGATCCCAAGGTGACGGGCTTGCTCGACGACGTTCGTTATCCGCTCGCGCCGCTTTGGGCGCCGGGCCAGCGTATAAACACGGCCCAGATCGAGCGCAGCGTCGACGAGGTGTGGTCACGCCGCGACGAACTGGCCGAGCATCTCGACAAGGCAGCGGCCGAGCAGCGCTCGCTCGCGATCCGGAATTTTACGGTCCTCGACGCGCTCGTGCGCTGAGTCGCATCAGCGAAACTTTCCCGCAAGCCGGTGTATCGTGGGCGCTATAATTGCTCACGAAGGATGAAGATGAACGTTCTCTATACCGCAGAAGCTACGTCGCTCGGCGGCCGCGATGGCGGCGTCCGCACTGCCGACGGCACGATCGATCTTCAGCTCGCCGTGCAGAAAGAGTTGGGTGGGCCCGGCGGTTCAAAGTCGAATCCCGAAGATCTCTTCGCGGCAGGGTACGCGGCGTGTTTCCATAGCGCACTCAAACTCGCCGCCGGGAAGATGCACGTTCCGGTGCGTGATTCGCGGGTCATCGCGCGCGTCGGCATCGGTCCGGAAGGGGAGAGCTTCGCGCTCGAAGTCGATATGCAGGTTGCGCTTCCGGGCGTGGAACCGGTGAAAGCGGAAGAGCTTGTACGAGCGGCGCACTCGCTCTGTCCGTATTCCAAAGCCACGCGCGGCAATATCGCCGTTCGCCTGGCGCTTGTCGGCGCCGACGAAGGGGTTCACGCGCTCGCGTAAGCAGCCCGCGTTCGTGCGCCTCTGAAACCGGTCAAGGCGGCATAGCCGGCGGACGATACCAGAAGTATGGTCCCGTCACGGCTTGTCGCACGCGTCTGTGCCGGTATCGTCGCACTCCTCTGTAGCGTTCTGGTCGCTACGGCTCCCGCGGCGACGATTTCGGGGGCCGTTGTTTCCCCGAGCATCGTCTGGATCGTCGGGCCCGCCTCGCGCGGACCGGCACAAGAGATGCGCAACGTCGAGAAAAGCTTCATGCCGGAATTGCTCGTCGTCTCCGTCGGCGGAATCGTCCGGTTCCCCAACGACGATCCGTTCTTCCATAGCATCTATTCGAGCTCGGATGCGGATGCGTTCGATATCGGTTTTTACGGAAACGGCCCCGGTAAAGAAGTAAGCTTCGAACGTACGGGGATCGTCGACGTGCGTTGTCATATTCACGCGAAGATGCATGCAACGATCGTCGTCGTCGACGGGCCGTATCTTCGCGCCGACGGCGCCTTCTCGTTCGCCGGTGTCGTGCCCGGCAACACGACCGTCTCGGCGTGGAATGCGAGCGAGGGTTTACGTACGCGACGCGTGCGCGTCGTAAACGCAAACGACACGGTCACGCTTGCACGCGGTATCTAACGCACGGCGGCTTGCTGCGCCGGGAAAAGCTGCTCGAAGTCAAGGTCGCTCGCGACGGGTGGAGGCGGGATGATGAGCCCACGCCCGATCAGAGATGCAAAAGCGTCAACGAACGCTGCATCGAGTTGAGACCCGGCGACGCGGTGCAGCTCGGCTACTGCCGTTGCCACCGAGAGCGCTCGGCGATACGGACGATCCGTCGTCATCGCATCGAAGCTGTCGGCGACTGCGATAACCCGTGCACCGCGCGGGATTGCGCCGTCGGCGAGACGAGCGGGGTAGCCCGTGCCGTCGATCCGTTCGTGATGATGCAAGACGCACGGCACGACGTCATCCATCGCTTCACAGCTGCGGATGATGTCCGCGCCGACCGTCGGATGTTCGCCGATAATTTGGCGCTCGCGCGCATCGAGCGGCCCCGCTTTGAGCAGAACCGCATCCGGCACGCCGATCTTGCCGATATCGTGCAGCAGCGCGCCCTGTTCGATCGTCTCTTGTTCGCGTTCCGAAAGGTCGAGTTCGCGCGCGAGGAGGCGACTATACGCGGCGACGCGGCGAGAGTGTCCCGCGGTGTACCGGTCGCGCCGATCGATCGCGTCGGCGAGGACACTCAGTGTCGTCAGCATCGTCCGTTGCGATTGTCGACGAAACCGTTCGAGTTCGGCCGAAGCACCGGCCGCGAGGACAACCAGCGCGACGAAGATGAACGCGATCGCGCCGAGCGTTGCGGCCCGGACGTAGCCGGCCTCGGCTTGCGCTTGCGCGCGCATCTGCGTGCGCGACAAGTCGATCGCGATAACGAAGACCGACCGCGTCGAGACGAACGGGAAAAACTCCGTCCGTAGCACTTCGCCGCCGGGCGCCTTGACGTTACGCGACCACAGCGTGTTGTCGCGCAGCGTGATTCGAACGTCGTCGGCGGCAGCCGGCGTACCGCGCGGATACAGGCCTCGACCATCTTGGCCGTAGACGCGAATCTTCGTCACGTACTCGAACCGCTTCGCTTCGGCATCGACTGAGGCGAGGAGCGCGAGCGAGCGGTTCGTGCCGCCCGAGCTATCGCTTGAGATGGTCGCAAGTGGTTTCGTCGCCAGCGCCGCGATTTGACCGGCCGCGCTCGTCGCCTCGTTCTCTTCAACGGCCGCCTCATGGCGACTGATGAGAAACATCGCTAGCGCGTTCGCGACGACGGCCGCGACGGCGAACGTCAGGAGAAAAAACTTGCCGAGAAAGGTCAGCCGCAGACCCGACTTCTCTTTGCGGAGCACGAATTAGACGACGAATCCGTGTTCGTATGGACGACCGGAGCCGAGGGCTTGCGCGAGCAGCGCGACATGCGTCGTTTCGACGCCGAGGATTGCTGCTGCGACCTGCGCGAGCTTGCGATCGACGAGGTCGGGGACGACCGAAAGGTAGGTGATGCGGCTCGTTCCTCAACCGTCTTCGCGAAACGGAGAACGTCTGCTTCGGCCGTGAGCGCGGGATAATCGAGGTGCGCGATCTTCAGCGACGGCGCTGCACCGGCGGCGCGGATTGCGGCTGCCAAGGCGTCATGGTGGGCGACGTGGTCGCCCCGGAAACCGAGCGCGACTTTGAGCACGCCGGCGGAGAGCAATTTGCTGGCGGCGGCATCGTCGTAGGCTTTGATGGCGGCACTTTCGAGTTCGAGGGCGGCGCCCAGCGTCGCGAGATCGCTTGGGTCGGCCGCGCTGGCGGCTTCGACGAAATCGCGCATCAAGGCAGCGCCGACGAGCGCGATTGCCGCGCCGCCGCCCAGAAAATGGCCCCGAGGACAACGTTTCATAAACATCTCCGCTAGAAGAAGCGATGGCAGAGCCATCGGCAGGAAGGACGCGAACCTTTAGCGCCGGGGGACCGGCGGCAGTGGTAAGGCGAACCTTTGCGCCTGCATGTCCTCGAACGAGACGATCTCCACCGACTATCGGTCCACCCTCAACCTGCCCGCCACAGCGTTCCCGATGCGGGGTGATCTGCCCAGGAAAGAACCGCAGCGCGTCCTTTGGTGGAACGAACAGGGCGTTTATGAACGCCGCTTGGCGGCGAACGCGGAAAACCCGCAGTGGATTCTCCACGACGGTCCGCCGTACGCAAACGGCGACCTGCACATGGGGCATTTCGTTAACCGCGTGCTCAAGGACGTCTTCGTAAAGCTCCATCTCCTGGACGGATACGCAGCGAAATTCGTTCCGGGCTGGGACATGCACGGGCTACCGATCGAGTTCGAAACGCTCAAGTATTTGGGGCTCGATTTTAAGACGGTCGATCCGATCGAACTGCGTGCCAAGTGCCGCGACCGCGCGCTCTATTGGCTCGATCGTCAGCGTGCGACGATTCTGCGGATGGGGGTGCTCGGCGATTACGCGCATCCGTACCGCACGATCGATAAGGAATTCGAAGCGACGATCGTCGAAACGCTGGCCGACCTCGCGGAAGCCGGGCAAGTGTATCGGGGTCTGCGGGCCACACTGTGGTGCGTGCACGATGAAACGGCGCTGGCCGAAGCGGAGATCGAATATCGCGACCGCGTTTCGCCCTCGATCTACGTGCGTTTCGGCGCCGACGATAGGCAACGCAGCGACCTCCTTGCGCGCTTCGGTGTCACGGGCGAGGGCTCCGTGCCGCTCGCGATCGTCATCTGGACGACGACGCCGTGGACGCTCCCCGCCAACGTCGCGATCGCGCTTAAACCGACGGCCCGTTACGAACTGCGCGAGGTCATCTACTCCGACGGCTCGCGCGAAAACGTCGTCGTAGCGGCGGCGCTGGCGGACGCGCTCATCGTTCGGCTCGATACGGCGGCCCGTCAGCACGAACGTCGCGTGACCGGCGTGGTCGAACGCGGCTCGGCCGAAGGCAGCGCGCTCGTCGGTGCCGCGGTCCGCCATCCGTTCCTCGATCGCGATTCGCTCGTCGTTGCGGCCGACTACGTCGAACTCGAGACCGGGACGGGAGCGGTGCATACGGCGCCGGCTCACGGAGCCGACGATTTCGAAACCGGTGTGCGCTACGGCTTGCCCATTCTCAACCCGGTCGAAAGCTCGGGCCGGTTCCTGGCGGACGCCGGTCCGTACGCGGGTCTCAACATCTTCGCTGCTAATGAAAAGATCGTCGCGGATCTGTATGCGAGCGGTGCACTCGTCGTCGAAGAGCCTTACGAACATTCGTATCCGCATTGCTGGCGCTGCAAGAATCCCGTCATTTTCCGCTCGACCGCGCAGTGGTTCATCGCAATGGACGTCAATCGGTTGCGCAAACGCATCGAGGATCACATCCCCGACGTCGGCTGGTACCCGACGTGGGGCGAACATCGCATGCAACAGATGATTGCCAATCATCCGGAGTGGTGCATTTCGCGACAGCGCACCTGGGGCACGCCGATCCCGGCGCTTCGCTGCCGGACGTGCGGCGAGACGATCCTCGATCCCGACGTCGCGCGCAACGTCGCACGCCTGTTCCGCGAACGCGGCCGGCCGGACGCCAACGCATCGGACCTGTGGTGGACCGAACCCGTCGAGACGTTTATTCCTGCGAACTTCGCTTGCCGGGCGTGCGACGGGCGGCTATTCGATAAGGAACGAAATATCGTCGATATTTGGTTCGAATCGGGCGTCAGCCATCGCGCCGTCTTACGTCAACGCGGCATGCATTGGCCGGCGGATCTCTACCTCGAAGGCAGCGATCAGTATCGCGGCTGGTTTCGCAGCAATCTCATTACCGCCGTCGCGACCAGCGGCGTGCCGCCCTATAAGAACGTCCTTTCGACCGGTTGGGTCGTCGCTGCCGACGGCCGCGCGATGCATAAATCGACGGGGAATTACCTCGGCGCCGAAGACGCCATGGCGACCTACGGTGCCGATGTGTTGCGCCTCTGGGTCGCCTCGGTGGAATTCACGGCGGATATGCGTCTGGGCGACGAGCTACTCAAGGCGATCGGCAGCGTCTATCGTAACCTGCGCAATCGTTTACGCATGCTGCTCGGCCTGATCGGCGATTTGGAGCCGGCGCATCTCATCGCGCGCGAGGAACTCGAACCGATCGACCGGCTCGCGCTTGCGCGCGTGGATGATGTCGCGCATCGCGTCGTCGAGCACTATAAGGCGTACCGCCTGCACGACGTCTTTCTTGCCCTCGTGGATTTCGACACCGCCGACCTTTCGAGTTTCTACGTGGACGTGCTCAAGGATCCGCTCTATTCCGGCGCTCGCGACGGCCGGCGCCGCCGTTCCGCGCAGACGGCGATCTTCGCCATCCTCGAGGTCCTGTGCGCGCTCTTCGCGCCGCTGCTTTCGTTCACGGCTGAAGAAGCGTGGCAGTACGTGCCGGGCGGGCTGCGCGCCGGCCGCACCAGCGTCTTCGATCTCGCGCTGCCGCATGGCCGGGCGCGGGGCACGGCGGAGGACGCGGAACTCGAACTCTGGGAAACGCTCAAGCGTTTACGGGCAATCGTTGCGGCGAGCGACGGCGAGCGGGATTTCGCACTCGTCGCACGGGCCTACGCGGGCGCCGAGGCGCACCCGAAGCTCGCGGCGCTCGGCGATTCGCTTCGCGAAGCGCTGGTCGTATCTGCGCTGAGCCTGCACGCCGACGACTCGCTCGACGCGCATGACGCACGCCTCGAACTGAGCGCGGCACCCGGAGCGAAGTGCTCGCGTTGCCGAAAAACGTTGCCTCCATCGGGCGATCCGTTGCACCCGACGCTGTGCGGGCCGTGCGCGCTGATCGTGCGTGCCTACGATCCATAGCGGAATCCGCCGCGTGCACGCGGCAAATGAAAACGGAGTGCGGTACCGATGCACTCCGTTCTCGGTGCTCTAGCGCAACCTAGCGTTTGGCTTTGCGAACCGGTGCTTTCTTCGCGGCGGCTTTACGCGCGGGAGCGCTCGCGCTCTTCTTTTTGGCGGCTGATGTGTTTTTCGCGGCAGCTTTGCGTGCCGGGGCCGCCTTAGCGGCGGTCTTCTTCGCAGCACCGCCGCGCTTGGGGGCGCCGACGGCTTCCTTGAGAGGCTTGCCGGGAATGAACTTGAGCACGCGCTTCGCGGGTACGTTGACCGGTTCCCCGGTTTGTGGATTGCGTGCCACGCGCGCAGCGCGATCGCGAATTTTAAATTGGCCGAACGGCGTCAATTGAACCTTGTCGCCCGACTTGAGCACGTCGGTCATCTTGTCGAGGATGGACTCTACCATTTCGCCGACCTGTTTGCGCGGAAGCTCGAAGTCGTCCGCGAGTTCTCTTACGAGTTCGTTCTTGGTCATGGGTCCTTTCGATTCGGTATCGGTTCGTAAAGTCGAACCGTGTTCGGCACAGTATAATACGCTTCGTTCCGTAATACACGGACTTTCACGCAATTTCCGGCGTATTTAGCCAAATCGCGGGATTTCTCGACGGCGGCCGGGCATAAGGCGCCCGTGCAAGCACGGTTTTCGCTCGCAACGGACGATCGTATCCTGGTCGTGGCGCCGCATCCCGACGACGACGTGCTGGGATGCGGAGCGTTGCTCGCCGCCGCAGCGGAGGGCGGCGTACCGGTTTGTGTGGTCTACGTAACCGATGGTTCGCGAAGTCATCCGGGTTCGCGCCGCTTTCCCGCGCAGCGCGTACGCGCGATTCGGGAACGCGAAGCACTTGCGGCGCTCGCGCACTGCGGAATCGCGTCGTCCGCCGCGACGTTCTTACGCGTGCCGGACGGGCAATGCGAATCACTCGCAGCGCACGAGCGCACGCTGGTGGGTGTATGTTTAGCGGATATTCTTGCGGCATTCCGGCCGACGATCGTGTTCGCGCCGTGGCTGCGCGATCCGCATCCGGATCACCGCGCGGTCGCACGGCTCGTGCGTGAAGTGATTTCGCAGCGCCCCAAGGGCCAAGGGCATCGGGCGCGGCGGCGTTACCTGGAGTATCCGGTGTGGCTTGCCGAGCGCGGCGTCGCAAGCGAGGTGCCACGGGATGACGAGGGCAGCCGGTTCGCATTTTGGTTCGACGCGACGCTCGCGCAGCGCAAGCGAATCGCGCTTGCCGAGCACCGGTCGCAAACCAGTGGGTTGATCGACGATGTACCCGCGCCATGTCGGCTATCGCCCGCGATGCTCGAACGCGCCTGCACGTCGCCGGAAACATATTTCGAGCCGCGCGATGTCTGAACCATCGCTCGACGCGGCGTACTTCGCCGCGATCTACGCCCGCAGCGACGACCCGTGGGGCTTCGCGACCAGTCCGTACGAACGCGGGAAGTACGATGCGACCCTCGCCGCGCTTCCCATGCAACACTATGGACGGGCGCTCGAAATCGGTTGTTCGATCGGAGTGCTCACGGCCCGGCTGGCCCAACGCTGCGACGAGCTCGTCGGCATCGATCTCGATCCGCGCGCGCTCGAACTCGCGCGCACGCGCTGCGCGGCGCTGCCCAACGTGCGCTTCGAACGCCGTACCTTCCCGCATGAGACGGTATCCGGTCCCTTCGATTTGATCGTTATCTCCGAAGTCGCCTATTATTGGTCCGATACGGATCTCGCGATTGCGCGCGAGCGCATCGTCGCAAGCGCCCCGGGCGGAACGGTCGAACTCGTGCATTTTACCCCGCCGGTGCGCGACTACGCGCGCACCGGCGATCTCGTGCATGAAACGTTTCTCGGCGATCCACGCTTCGAACACCGGAGCGGTTCGCGGGCGGAGCGCTATCGCATCGATCTGTTGCGCGTGCGATGAACGACGCGTTCGCGCGGCTGCCGCCGCTGGGACCGCGCGTCGAACTCACCGTCGCGATTCCGGCACGCAACGAGGAGAGCAGTATCGGCGCGACCCTGACGGCCCTCGCGCGTCAGTGCGAACGCGACGGGACGGCCGTGGCGTATACGCGCTACGAGACGATCGTCTTTGCGAACGATTGCGACGACGCTACGGTCGCGCGCGCGCGAAACGTCGCAAGCGCTCATCCGGGATTTACGTTGTACGTCGTCGCGGGCGTCCTACCGCGGGCAGTCGCGCACGTCGGAACCGCGCGCAAGGACGTGATGGACGCCGCGGCCCAACGCTTTCTGCGCGCCGGGCGGCCGCGCGGCACGATCGCGACGACGGACGCCGATACGATCGTCGATGCACACTGGGTCGCCGAGACATTGGCGGAAAGGCGTCATGCGGACGCGGTTATGGGCCGCATCATGCTGGCGCCGGAGGAGCGCGACCGGCTTTCTCGCGGTGCGCGCCGGCTCTATCTGGGGACATGGCGCATCGGCGAGTCGTCGGCGAGCTCGAAGCGGTGCGCGATCCCGTGGCCTGCGATCCCTTACCGCGGCACGGTCAGCATTACGGTGCGAGCTTTGCGCTATCCGCCGTCGCGTACGAATGCGCAGGCGGAGTCCCGCCGCGACCGGTGCTCGAAGATCTCGCGCTCTTCGAAGCGCTTGGGCGTATCGATGCACGCGTACGCCACAGTATGCGCGTGCGCGTCGCGACGTCAGCCCGGTCGCTCGCGCGCGTCGAAGGCGGCTTCGCAACGTTTTTAAGCGATCTGCATGCCTGCGGCGAACGGCATGACGAGTGGCTGGTCGAGGCTGCCCCGCTCACGCTCGCGCGCATCGATGCGCGCGCGGCGTTGCGGCGCATGTGGTTCGGATCGGGTACGCCGGGCGATCTCGAGCGCATCACGGCGACGTACGCGATATCGCGCCAGCGCTTCGGGCGGCTCTTCGAGCGCACGGAACCTTTCGGCGCGAACGCTCAGCGCTTCGAGGCCTGTGCATCGGCCGCATTCGCGGGCGTTGCTCCGGAGCCGTTGACCGTCGCGCTCGCCGCACTGCGTTGCACGCTTGCCGCATCGAAAGCCGCGCGTCCGACGCGTGCGATCGCTGCATCCGGCGCGGGTTGACGCAGATACATCTCGAGATCGCGGACGAGGCGCACGAACGGCAACGGCTCCAGCAGGCCGCGTGCGCCGATCGCGCGCATCGCGCGCTCGATGACGTCGAGCGCGGCCCGTTCGACTGCGATACGCGCGCCGTCGGCGGTCTCGCATACCGCGGCCGCGGCGGCCCGTGCAGCGGCGCAGCCTTGTGCTTCGGGCGCGACGGCGTCGTATGCCGACCACGCGTCGGCACCAGCGTCGAGCCACTGCAGCGCCGTGCGCCGCGCGACCTGCATCTCGCCCAGCCGCATCGTTTGGACGAGGTCGCCGTCCCGGCCACGTGTAGCGAGATAGTGCGCCGTTTCGGAGACGAGGCGTTCGATACCGCCGGTTTGTACGGCGGTGAAGCGAATCGCCCCGCCGAGAAACCATGGCGGACGAACGTACTCACCAGGGCCGCCGCGAGATGTTCCGCGGCGATCGTAATGCCGTCAAAGTCGACGACGTAGCTTTCCGAGGCGTGCATGCCATGCGGCCGCCACGCCCGCGCGTCGATCTTCGGCGCGACGCTCTCCATCGGCACGGCGCACATTTGCAGCGAGCCGTCGGGCCAGGCGGCTGTCACGATCGGACGCGTAACGAACGACGCGCCCGAAGCCCACGACTTCGCGCCCGATAAGCGAAAGCGCACGCCGTCCGCCGCTATTCGCACCGGTTCATCGTCCTGCGTGTTCCAGACGCCGAAAATACGCCCGCGCCGAGCATCTTCACGTGCCGTCGCGCGTTGGGCCTCGGTTCCCACACGCGCGATCAGCTGCAACGCGTTGACGTGGCCTTCGTAGATCCGTCCCATGCTCAAGTCGGCGTATCCGGCGGTCCGTAGCGCGGCCAGTTCGGCCCGCCGCCCGGCGAGCGGCACGCCGCCGACATCGCAGGCGGCCGCCTCCATGAGCTGCGGATCGATCCTCACGGCTCCACCGTACCCATGCGAGAATCGGAAACACGGCGTCGACCTCGCGGTAATCCGAGCCCGCCACAGTTCCGCCATGGACGGAATACAACTCATGGCGACGGCGATGCACGCGGCGAAGACGCGGCTCGACGTTTCCGCCTCCAACCTTGCGAACGTCTCGAGCGACGGTTTCCATAAGCGCGTGAGTCGCGCAACACTCGGTGATGCGGGGCTCGTCGTTTCGAGCGCGATCGATGCGAAGCAGGGCCCGCTGCGTCATACGGGGCGGGCGCTCGATCTCGCGACGGCCGGTCCCGGGGGATACTTCGTCCGCGACGCGCCGGGAAACGTGGTGCTCGCGCGATCCGGGTCGTTCGCACGGTCGGCGTCCGGCGCCCTTACTGACGATCGCGGCAACGTACTTCAGGGGCAACATGGCTCGGTCGCCGTGTCCGCCGAGGCCACGATCGATTCGCGCGGCATCGTTCGCATAGCCGGCAACGAGGTCGATCGCGTCCGCGTAAGATCCGGTACCACGTTGCAGAGCGGATTTCTCGAAAGCGCCAATGTCGATAGCGTCGCAGAGATGATCGACGTGCTGAGCGCGCAACGCGCGTTCGAAACGGCGCAGAAAACGCTCTCCGCCATCGACGAGGAACGCCAGAAAGAGACCAGCGACGTTGTGCGGGTCAAGTCGTGAACCGCGCGATGTATGCCGCCGCGAGCGGGATGGCGGCGCAGCAGCAGAACCTCGACGTCGTCGCCGACAATCTCGCCAATGCCGACGTCGCGGGCTTCAAGAGCGCGCAAGCGACCTTCGCGGCAATCGGCGGTAACGTTCAACTCGGCACCGCTGCAACCGGCGTACGCGAGATGTTCGCACAGGGGAAACTGATGAAATCGGGCGGTCCGTTCGATGTCGCGATCGATGGGACCGGGTTTTTCGCGGTATCGCGTGACGGCGAACGCGGCTACACGCGTGCGGGCGCCTTCACACGCGCGAGCGACGGCTCATTACGCAACGTCGACGGCTGGACGCTCGCAGGCGTCCGGATACCGAAGAATGCGAGCGACGTTGCCGTCGCGGGCGACGGCAACGTGACGGTCCGGCTCGACGGCCGGACATCGGCGGCAGTTGGTCACATCCGCCTCGTCGCCTTCGATGCTCCCGAAAAATTACGGCCGATCGGTTCGGCAATGTTCGCCGCGACGCGTGTGTCTGGGCCGCCGCATGCCGTCGCCGCCGGGGGCGACCGTCAGCCGAAAATCGCGTTCGGTTCGCTCGAAAAATCAAACGTCTCCATCGTCGAGTCGATGATGGCGATTCTCGCCGCACAACGTGCGTACGAAGCCAATTCGAAAGGAGTGCAGGCCGCCGATGAAATGCTGCGGATCGCCAACAACATCCACCGTTCTTGATGCGCCGGGCCGCGCACGCGAAGTCGCTGCCGCCTTCAATGCATTACTTTTCGGTGAGGCATTCAAGCCGCTCGCGAAGGCAATGGGGTTTTACGGTGATACGGTCGTCGGGCTCGTGACGCAGACGATGGCGCGCCGCGAACGCAGCGGGCTGACCGATCGCCTCGAACGCGCGATCGAAGCGGCTTCCCACCAGCGTGCCGCATCGACGGAGCTCGCGCCGTGACGCCGGCCGAGCGCGATGCGACGATTAGCGACCTGTATCCACTCGTGCGTGCGATCGCGCGCCGCATCGCACGCATGGTGAGCGGTGCGGATGCGGACGATCTCGCCGGCGATGGCGCGATCGGGCTGATCCGGGCCGTCGACAGCTTCGATCCCACGCGGGGCACGACGCTCGAAACGTATGCGCGCAAATTGATCGTGGGCGCGATGCTCAACGGGTTACGGCGGCTCGATCCGGTCTCAGAACGTGTGCGACGGACACTCCGCCAGGCCGAAGAACGCCGTTATAGGCTTGCCCAGGAACGCGGCACGCTACCCGCTTTCAATGAGCTCGAGCGCGATGACGATCGCATCCGTCGCGCCCGCGTTGCTGCTTTCCGGCAAGCGGCGCTCTCGCTCGACGCGCCGCTAGCGGGCCGACACGATCCGCTCGCCGATTGGAAGAGCGAGCCGAGCACGCGCGCGGGTGAACGCGCGAAACGAACGGCTTTGCTGGAAGCCGTCGCGCTTCTTCCCGAACGTCAGCGGCGCATCGTCGCGTTGCATTACGGCTCGGAGCTGAGTCTGCATGCGATCGGTGCGACGATGCGCGTTTCGCCCCAACGCGTCTCGCAATTGCACATCAATGCGCTCGTACGTCTGCGCCACGTGGTCCCGCCGGCGTGAGCACCCGGGTCGACGCGGATGGGCCCGCAGCGCTTACATCCGGCGCGCAGCCCGGCGCGGCCGCCGCGCCTACATCGATCGCGTTCGATACCGAGGATCAGTTCGGCGGCCCCGCCTTACCGAGCGATCATCCGGCGTGGCTCAAAGACGCCGTATCGCTCTCGCAACGCGCGCGCGCGCTGGTCGCCAAACTCAAACCCGTCGTGCTGCACGTCGTCGCCGTCTGGGAACATCGCGTGCGATCCGTCATCGTCGGTGGCCGCAAGGTCTCGGTCGATTCCAGCGGTTCGTATCGGCTGGACTAAAGTGCGGCGAGTGTCGCCTCGATGATCTCGGCGATGCGCACGCCGCCGGACTGCGATGCGGCCAGGACGTCGTCGTGCGACACGTCGTTCTGCGGCGCAATCGCGTTTGTGATGACGGAGAGACCGAGCACGTCGAGCCCGAGCGAGCGGGCCGCGATCGTTTCGAGGACCGTCGACATGCCGATGGCATCGGCACCGAGCCGGCGCAGCGCTTCGGCTTCGGCGGGCGTCTCGTACTGCGGGCCGGAGACCCCCGCGTAGATGCCCTCGCGCAGGTGCTCGTCGCCGGCGCGTTCGCGCGCAAGCGTTCGCAAATGGGGAGCGTAGGCGCCCGCCATGTTGAGAAACGGATCGCCGTGCGCGCCGTCGATCGGCGAGCGGCCGGTGAGGTTCATGTGATCGGCAATCAACATGATGTCGCCCACCGCATATGCCGAATTAAGTCCGCCGGCGGCATTGGTGAGGACGATCGTTTTCGCACCGCTCGCCGCCGCGGCCCGCACCAGATACGTGACGTCCCATGGCGTATGGCCCTGGTAAAGATGGACGCGGCCGGCAAAGGCGACGACGCGCTTTCCGGACCAGCTTCCCACTACGGCAACGCCGGGGTGCCCTTCGACCCCCGTCTTCGGCGCTTGCAGTTTCGCATACGCGAGCTCGCTGCCGTCGATGCGCGCGCAAACGCCGGCGGCAAGACCGCTGCCGAGCACGACGGCGACGTCGATCGGTCCGCCGGCCCGCCGCTGCAGTCGTGCGGCCGCGCGACGCAGCCCTTTGATGCTAATGGGCCGCCGCCGTTGCGGCGGCTAAGAGGTTGCGGCCCGTCATCACCGCGGGCACGGGGAGGCCGAGAAGCGGGAGGAGCGTCGGCGCGATATCGCCGAGCTTGCCGTCGCGCAGCGGTCCCGCATGCGGCTCGCGCGAGACGATGACAAACGGAACGGGATTGGTCGTATGCGCGGTTAGCGCGTTACCGGCGGCGTCGAGCTTTTCTTCGGCGTTCCCGTGATCTGACGTAATTGCGAGGATCCCGTCGGCGTCGAGCACCGCTTGCTCGAGACGGCCGAGGGCCACGTCGAGCGTTTCCAAGCTCGAAATGGTCGCCTGCATGACCCCCGTATGGCCGACCATATCGGCGTTGGCGTAATTCATGACGATCAGGTCGTGCAGGCGATCGCGAATATCTTCCGTTGCCTCGCTCGTGATCTCGCCCGCGCGCATCTCCGGCGCGAGATCGTAGGTCGCGACGTTGCGATTGGAGGGCACGAGCACGCGATCTTCGCCCGGGAATTCGGTCTCGCGGCCACCGTTGAAAAAGTAGGTGACGTGCGCGAATTTTTCCGTCTCCGCGAGCCGGAGTTGCGTGAGTCCAGCGGCGGCCGCAATCTCGCCGAACGTCTCGGCCTGGGGTCGCGGCCCGAAGAGGACGGGATTGGTCATGTCTTCTTCGTATCTCGTCATCGTCGCGAAGTAGAGTCGTTCGTACGCGTGCGCGGCGAATTCGTGGAAGCCAGGCTTGGAGAACGCAAGCGTCAGTTCACGCGCTCGATCGGGACGGAAATTAAAAAAGATGACGGCATCGCCGTCCTTTACCGGTCGTGGCACGCCCACGATCGTCGGTGAGATGAATTCGTCGGTTTCACCGCGCGCGTATGCCGCGCCGAGCGCCTCGCTCGCGCTCGCGGCGTGATGCTCCGTCTGCCCTTGCGCGAGCGCGCGATACGCTTTCTCGACGCGCTCCCAGCGCTTATCGCGATCCATCGCATAGAAGCGCCCCGAAACGCTCGCAATCGCACCGGCGAGCCCGACCGAATGCAGATGCATCTCGAGTTGGTCGAGATACATCTGCATCGACGACGGAGGCACGTCGCGGCCATCGCCGAATGCATGCACGGCAAAGGGCACGCGAGCGCGCGCCGCAGCATCGATCAAGGCGAAGAGATGCTCGATCGAACTATGCACGCGACCGTCGGATAGTAACCCCATAACGTGTAAACGGCCGCCCGATGCGCGCACGTGCGCGAGCGCGGCTGCGAGCGTCGAATTCTCGGCGAAGGTTCCGTCGTCGAGCGCTTCGTTGATGACGACGACGCCCTGCGGCACCACGCGGCCGCTCCCGATAGTGATGTGCCCGACCTCACTATTGCCCATCACGCCTGCCGGTAAGCCGACATCTTCTCCGCTCGCTTCGAGCCGTGCATGGGGATAGGTGGCGAGTATGCGCCGCCAATTCGGCAAGGTCGCCGAAGCGATGGCGTTGCCGTACGCCTCATCGCGCTCGCCCCAGCCGTCGAGGATCGCGATGACGAGCGGACCTTTGCGCGCGCGAACCGCCACTATGCGCGAGCTCGCGAACGCGCCGCGTCGATGACGGCCGCGAACGCCGGCGCCGTCAGGCTCGCGCTGCCGATGAGACCGCCATCGATGGACGGTTGCGCCAGCAGCGCTCCGGCGTTCTCGCCGTTCATGCTGCCCCCGTAGAGGATGCGGGCGAATGCGAGCGCCGCGACGCTCGCACGGATCTGTTGGATGACGTCGTTTGCGCTCGCGGGATCGTCGCCGGTTCCCGCCCCGATCGCCCAGATCGGTTCGTAGGCGACGACGCAGCGCGCGATGTCTTCGGCCGCGAGACCGTCGAAGGCCGCGCGCGTTTGAAGCGTTACCTTGGCGTGCGTTTCGCCGAGCTCGTGCTCACGTAAGGTCTCACCGACGGCGACGATCGGCGTCATCCCATAGGCGAGCGCCGAACGGACCTTGCGATTGATACCGTCATCGCTCTCGTTCGCGAAGGCGCGCCGTTCGGAATGTCCGAGAATCACGTATGACACCGCGAGCTCGCTCAACATCGGCGCGCTGATCTCGCCCGTGAAGGGACCTTGCGCAAAATCGTGCATCGTTTGCGCCCCGAGCGCGATGCGCGACGATCCGAGTTCCTCCCGCGCCGCCGCGAGGGCGGTGAAGGGCGGCGCGATCACGACGTCCACCTCGCCCGGGAGCGCGAGCGCGACGAGCTCGCGCACGAACGCACGCGTTTCAACGATCGTCTTGTGCATCTTCCAATTGCCCGCGATGAGCGGACGGCGCGCGGCCGTGACGGCACTCATGTTGGTGCGCTCGATACGCGCTCGCCGGTACGCTCGGCAGCGCGCGTGAGCGCCGCAACGCCGGGCAGTGTCTTGCCTTCGAGGAATTCGAGCGTCGCGCCGCCGCCGGTCGACACGTGGGTCATCCCTTCGGCGAAGCCGAGTTCGTGTGCTGCAGCTGCCGCGTCGCCGCCGCCGACGACCGTCGTGGCACCGTGCCGCGTCGCGTCGGCGATCGCTTCGCCGATCGTGCGCGTCCCGTTCCGATACGCGGGCTTCTCGTAGACGCCCATCGGACCGTTGAACACGATCGTCTTCGCGGAACGCAGCACCTCCGCGTAGGCGGCGGCACTCGCCGGGCCGATGTCCAGAATCATGCGTTCGCCAATGTCGCCGAGCGCAACCGTTTGCGCTCGATCGTCGGCGTCGAATGCCGGCGAAACGACCGCGTCGGTCGGGAGATGAAGCGGAACGCCTCTCGCTTTCGCAAGCTCGAGGATTTCGGTTGCGGGAGTGAGATCGGCGTCTTTGAGGCTCGATCCGACAGCGACGCCTCGGGCCGCGAGAAACGTGTTCGCCATCCCGCCGCCGATGACAAACGCACTGACTCGTTCGATGAGGTTGCGCAAGACGCCGACCTTGTCTTTGACCTTCGCTCCACCGATCGCACAGACGAACGGCAGCTTGGGCGTGTTTGTCAGCGCGGCAAGGGCCGTCAGTTCGGCCTCCATCAGAAATCCCGCGACGGCGGGCAGATCGTGCGCGATCCCTTCGGTCGAGGCGTGCGCGCGATGGGCGGTGCCGAAAGCGTCGTTGACGTACAGCTCGCCGAGCGCTGCGAGCGCTCGGGCAAAGGTGGGATCGTTCCGCTCCTCCTCAGCATGAAAGCGCACGTTCTCGAGCAGCACGATGTCGCCGTCGCGCATGCCGGCGACCGCCGTCTCGGCGATCGGGCCGACGCATTCATGCGCGAACGCGACGTCGAAGCCGAGTCGTTTCGTGAGTTCGGCTGCAACGGGACGCAGCGACAGCTCTGCGACGACGCGACCGTCCGGGCGCCCGAGATGCGAGAGCACGATGGTCCGCGCGCCATGTTCGTGCAGATAGCGTAGCGTTTCGAGTGCGGCAACGATCCGCGTCGCGTCACCGACCGCGCCGTCCTTCAGCGGGATGTTGAGGTCTTCGCGCACGAGGACACGCTTGCCGCGCACGTCGAGCCCGCGCAGCGTTCGAAACGGCATGGGCGACCTAGACGCTAGCCGGAAGCTTTGAAAGCACCATCGCCGTCACGTCGGCGAGGCGGCACGAATACCCCCACTCGTTGTCGTACCAGGCGGCGAGCTGAATGAGATCGCCGTTGGCGTTGTTGAGTTGCGCATCGATGATTGAGCTATAGGACGAACGCTTGAAATCCGCCGAGACCAAATCCGCCTCGCTAAAGCCAACGATGTCCTTGAGCTGCCCCTCCTGCGAGGCTCCGCGCAGGATCGCATTGAGCTCGTCCTTCGTCGTCTCTCTTTTCACGACGGCGACGAGATAGATCATCGAAACGGTCGGCGTCGGGACGCGCAGGGCGAAGCCGTCGAAGGTACCTTTGATTTCTGGAATCGTTAAATAGAGCGCCTTTGCGGCGCCGGTCGACGTTGGGACGATATTGGTCGCGGCGTTGCGCGCGCGGCGAAGGTCCTTATGCGGCGCGTCCAGGATGTTCTGATCGTTGGTATAGGAGTGAACCGTCGTCATGAAGCCCTTGCGCCAGCCGAGGTGATCGACGATCGGCTTGACTGCGGTCGCAAGACAATTCGTCGTGCACGAAGCGTTGGAGATGATGTGATGCTTCTCCGGATCGTAATCGCCCGCGTTGACGCCGAGCACGAGCGTGATATCTTCGCCCTTGGCGGGCGCTGAGATGATGACTTTCTTCGCGCCGCCCCCGTCGATGTGCGCCCGCGCCTTGGCGGCGTCGGTGAAGAGTCCGGTCGATTCGATGACGACATCGACGCCGAGCGCTTTCCAAGGGATTTTGCCGGGATCGCGTTCGGCGAAGACCCGCATCGTTTTGCCGTCGATCGAAATCCCGTCGGCCGTCGCCTTGACGTCTCCCTCGAAGGTGCCGTAATTCGAATCGTACTTGAAGAGATGGGCGCATTCGGCCGGGCTCGTCAGGTCGTTGACGGCGGCGATATCCACGCCCGCGTGCCGTTCGAGCAACGCTTTGGTGAAGTTTCGGCCGATCCGGCCGAATCCGTTGATACCGATACGCACATGGTCTCCTCGTGCTGACAGATGTATTCCGTTCCACGCGCGGCGACGGAATCTCCGGTTACCGGACGGTCGGCGATGAGCCCTTTTTCTCCAAGCCGGCGGTTATGCGAGCGGGGCAAGCTTGCGGGCGAGTCGCAGGAGCGCCGCGATCCGGCCGTTGATCGTCGACTTCTTGACCGCCGGATCGCAGCGGCGGCCGAGTTCGACGAGCGTTTCGGTCGGATAGGCGAGCCGCAGTTCGGCGGCCTCGCGCAGCGGCTTCGAAAGATTGCGCAGACCGTACGCATCGGCGAGATAGGCGATCGCCGCGCGCTGTGAGGCGGCGGCGCTCATGGCCCGATCGACGTTTGCGGCCTCGGTATTGACCAGCCGGTGGATACGATTCTTCGTTTCCTTCAGCGCTCGAATGTCTTCGAGCCGGAGCACCGCGTGCGACGCACCGATCGAGGCGAGCAGCTCCGTGATCGCATCGATATCTTTGAAGTACACGATCCGGCGCCCGCCGCGCAGCGCGAGCTTCGGCCCGAGTCCTTCGGCGCGCAAAATGCTCGCGAGCCGCACGGCCAGCCCCTCCGTCGGCGCTACGAATTCGATATGATACCCGCGTGCGGGCGAAGCCAGCGAACCGCATGCGAGAAAGGCACCCCGCAGTTCCATGCGCCGGTCGCAGCGGGTCGAAGGCTTTGCCGGCAGCTCGCGCTCGGGGAAGTCGATCTCGAAGCTCGGCAGGCGCTGCAGGCGGCTACCGGCGACTTTTCGGATCGGATGAGCTTTGCGGTCGTCGAGCAGTGACCACGCGAGGCGCGCGAGCGCGGCACGCTGGGTGCGAAAGACGTGCCTGCGCGCATCGCTGCCGTAGAGGAAGAGCGCGTCGCGTAGCGCCGCCCGGCAGTGGCTCGCGTCGACCTCCTCGCGCGCGAGCGCATCCTTCGCATCGGCGGAAAGCGTGGAGGTCACCCGAGCCAGTCGGCGGGCTCATCTTTGCGTTCGGCAAGCACCTCGTACATGACGATGTCCTTGAGCCCGGGCGTGACCTTCGCAGGCACGTGCAGGACGCGGACGGTCACGAACTTGCGCGCGTAATGCAATTCGATGACGTCGCCGATCTTGACGTCGTAGCCGGGTTTGAGCGGCTTCTCGTCGATCGTGATGCGACCGTTGACGAGCGCTTCGTGTGCTTCGCTGCGGCGCTTCGCGAGCCGCGTGACCTTGAGGTACTTATCGATTCTCACGAACGTGGCAAAAGGACCGTAAGACTCGGGAAATTGCGTTCGTAGAACGCGGCGTCGCGGGTCACGAGCCGACCGACGGCGCGGGCATGCGCGCCGATCACGAAATCTGCGGCGAGCCGGCGGGGCTCGTGAGCACGATGACGACGGGCGGCTGCGCCGAGCGAGAGAGAAAGGTGACGAGCCTTTGCAGAAAGGACCTTACGCATTCTTCCTTACATGCTAATCGATAGCCGGGTGGCTATCGAGTCCGCGCGGATGTCGCCGGTACGACGCATGTGCCGCGGGCCCGGCAGACGATGACCGCGTCAGTCAGTGCCTCCGCCGCGCTTGGGGAGCGTTCCGGGCAGGCGACGATCACTTTGCGCGCTTCGAATTCCATTGCGCGCGAACGGGTACCGCGGCGCACGATCCGGCCTTGGGCCTCGATGTAGTCCCCCGCGTGAACGGGGGCGAGAAACTCAACCAATTCATACGCTGCGAAGAGTCCTTCGTCACCGCAGTCGCGGATGCACAGCTCCGTTGCGATGTCGCCGAAGAGGGCGAGCATTCGCGCGCCGTCGACGAGGTGGCCGCCATAGTGAGCGTCGTGTGCCGACATGCGCAGGCGAACGCGCGCGGTGCCCCACGAATCGTCAACGGGTGCACTCATCCGCTTGCGCCCGAGTTACGCCGCGGTTTTCGCAAGCTGCCAGAGCGCTTGGAGTTCGTCGATCGTCATCTCGCCGAGTTTGCGGCCCGATGTCTCGGCGTCCCGCTCCATAAAGCTGAAGCGCTTGAAAAATTTATCATTTGCATCCCGCATCGCGCCCTCGGCGTCGACTCCGAGCGCGCGCGCGAGATTGACGACCGTGAAGATGACGTCACCGAGCTCTTCCCGGATCGCTCGTGGATCGTTCTCGCGCCGCGCGGCTTCGAGTTCAGCGACTTCCTCGACGAGCTTTTCGCGAATGCCGTCGATGTGCGGCCAATCGAAGCCGACCCGCGCGGCCTTGTCCTGCATTTTTTGTCCGCGCTGCAGGGCACCCAGGCCGCGCGGGATACCGTCGAGGCGGCTCGTCCGTTTTGCGGCGGTGGGCTCGAGGGCTTTGAGCTGGTCCCAGTTTTGCCACACGTCGGCAACACTCGTCACCGCAGCGTCGCCGAAGACGTGTGGGTGGCGGCGAATCATTTTATTGGAGAGCCCGTCGACGACGTCAGCGATTGAAAATTTCCCGCGTTCCGTGGCGAGTTGCGCATGGAAGACGATCTGCAGCAGCAGATCGCCGAGCTCTTCGCACAGGTCGCCGTCGCTATGCGCTTCGATTGCATCGGCGACTTCGTATGTCTCCTCGATGAGAGAGGGGACGAGCGACGCGTGCGTCTGCTCGCGGTCCCACGGACACGTGCTGCGCAGGCGGGCCATGACCTCGACGAGATCGCGCCACGAGTGATGGGCCGAGGCGGGCGGCAGCGGCACGAGCGGCATTGCGATCGCCGCGGAAAGCGTGGCGCGCGGCATACCTGGCACGAGTTCGCTCTGCATGCCGGCGCGTTCGAGCGCGCGCAGGAGCAACGGCAGGCCGGGAAAGTCGGAGAGCGGATTGCCGAGGATGCCGATGGCGAGATCGTCGCCGTCGAGCGCTGCGACGAAGGTCTCGATCGCCTCACGCGACCCGCGCACGAAGAGGGCGGCATCGGGGACGCGCTCGCGCACGAGCGCGACGCCTTCGCTTTCGATGAAGAGTGCGAGTTCGGGCGGCGCGAGCAACGTCACCGCACGACCGACGGCCCGCAGTGCTTCGAGGCTGCCGAGCGTCAGGAGGTCGGGGTCGCCCGGCCCGAGCCCGACGATACGGATGAATGCTGCCATACGACTCGCCGATGGCGCTTCGCCGCCGCAGGGCGAGGGTCTTACGGAGCCTTACTCGCGGTGGGGCTCGGCGCTGCGCCCGAGGCAGCGGGTGCGGCATCCGACGGCGTCGGTGATGCCGCGGCAGTCGGTGCGGCCGATCCGCCCGATGCTGCCGTCGAATCCGACGAAGCTGCGGCCGCAGGAACCGGCGGAAGCGCGTCCTTGAGCTTATCGTCGTAGATTTCGATCTTCGCTTTACTGCGTAAGCCCGCGAGAAACTGCGGAATTTGCTGTTGATCTTGCTGCTGGGTGAGCAAGGTTTTTATCTTATCGCCGCTATTTGAGAGTGTCGCAACGTTCGCTGGCTTCTTTTCTTCGACTTCGATGATGTGGTAGCCGAAGGGCGATTTGACCGGTGCGCCGACGGCGCCGATCTTCTGCGAATAAGCCGCAGCTTGGAACGCCGGCACCATTTGCCCCTTGGCGAAAAATCCGAGTTCACCGCCCTTATCCTTGCTCGACGGATCGGTCGAGTATTGCTTTGCGAGATCTTCGAATTTCGCGCCGCCCTTGAGCTTGGCTTCCACGTCCTTCGCTTTGCCTTCATCGGCGACGAGGATATGGCGTGCGCGTACTTGCTCAGCGGTATCGAGCGTCGCATGATTTTTATCGAGGTAGCCCTTGACCTCGGCATCGGTGACCTTGACGTTCGCACCGACGGCTTTCTCGACGACGAGCTGTTGCTTGAGGATGCGGCGCACGTCGTCTTCGCTCAGATTCTGCGCTTTGAGGATCTGGGCGAACTGGCCCGGCGGGTACTTCGACTTGATCTCGTCTTCTTTTTTCGACACGTCGGCATCAGAAATATCGACATGATTGTCCTTCGCATACTGATCGATCAGCGCGCCCTGGACGAGCTGGTTGAAAACCGCCTTGCCCTGCGGACCCGCTTCGAGCTTCGCATCGTAATCGGCACGCGAGATCTTCTCGCCGTTGACGGTGGCGACATCGCCGGTTGACGCTTGGCCGGCACAACCCGCGACGGTCAAGCCAATCAGAGCCGCGACCCAGAGGCCTAGAACGCGCTTAGACATGAAAACTCCCAGACGGACATAAAAGCGCGGAGCACCGGCCCCGCAAACTCCCCGTGTTTCGCACGTTTCCGGTCGCCGCTCCTGCCGCGACCGGAATTCGAGTCGGCTGCGTCGCATCGCCGTCTCGTGCGAAGCCTGCTACCCGCCGCCGGGCTTCTATGCGAAGCGCTCGGCGGACGAAAGCGAATTTCCCGGTTTCGAGCTTGACCGCCTCGATCGCATCGAAGACGTCACCGCCGTCGTCCGCACTGCCACCACCGGAAAGAGCGGACGCGCGCTCGTCGACGCGCTGCGTGCCAAGAACAGCCCGCTCAGCGCCGGCTGCGGTACGAGCGACGGGGTCCGCTGCGACATCATCGGCGACAATTCGGGCCGAAGTTGCCGGCTAAAACACCGGCGTCTCGCGGTAGGTTCCCCACACCGTTTTGAGCGTTTCGATGAAGTCGCCCATCGTCGCTCCCGCTCGCACGAGCTCGATCGTGACCGGCATGATGTTTTGCGCCGGAGTCTTCGCGACTTCGACAAGCTCTTTGAGCAGCGAATCGAACTTCACCGGGTCGCGCTCGCGGCGTATGCGCTGGGTGCGCGCGATCTGCCGTTCCGCCGTGCTTTGATCGTAGGGATGGGTCTCGATCTTCGGGTCGGGCGCGGCGTCGACAAAGCGGTTGACGCCGATGACTGGCTTTTCGCCCGACTGTTTACGCAGCGCCGTTTCGTAGGCGAAATCGGCGATGTGGCGCTGGAACCAGCCCTCTTGAATAAGTTTGAGCGTACCGCCATTGTTATCCACTTCTTGCAAGATATCGAAAATACGTTTCTCGTACTCCGTCGTGAGCGACTCAACGAAGTACGAGCCGCCCAGCGGATCGACCGTCTGCGTGACGTTGCTTTCTTCCGCGATCACTTGCTGCGTGCGCAGCGCCATGCGCATCGCATCTTCGGTCGGAATCGCAAACGCCTCGTCGTAGCCATTGGTGTGAAGCGACTGGCAGCCGCCGAGAACGGCGGCGAGGGCTTGCATCGTCGTACGCATCACGTTGACCATGTATTGCGGTTTGGTCAGGGATGCAGCCGCGGTCTGGCAGTGAAAACGCAGGCGCATCGATTCGGGGTTTTTCGCGCCGAACCGTTCCTTCATGATCTTCGCGTAACAGCGACGCAGCGCGCGAAATTTCGCAATCTCTTCGAAAAAATCGGCTTGGCAGACGAAGAAGAACGCGAGGCGCGGCGCAAACTCGTCGACGTTCATGCCGGTCTTGCGCACTTCTTCAACGTACACGATCAAGTTCGCAAGGGTGAACGCGGCTTCGTGAAGTGGTGATGAACCGGCCTCGGAGATATGGTAACCCGAGATGTTGATCGGATTGTAGCGCTTCATGTTTTTCGCACAGTACGTGATGCAGTCGCGCACGATGCGCACCGAGGGCTCGACGGGAAAGATGTATTCTTTCTGCGCCATGTACTCTTTGAGAATGTCGGCTTGGATGGTGCCCGACAGCTTGTTGAGATCATAGCCGCGCTCTTGAGCGAGCACGACATACATCGCGAGCAGGATCCAGGCCGACGGATTGATCGTCATCGATACGGAGATGTTCTCGAGGTCGATGCCTTCGAAGAGTGCTTCCATATCGGCAAGCGTGTCGATCGCGACGCCTTCGCGGCCGACTTCGCCTTCGCTCATCGGATGATCGGAGTCATACCCCATGAGCGTGGGCACGTCGAAATCGGTCGAGATACCGGTCTGGCCCTGAGCGATCAGATACTTGAACCGCACGTTCGTATCTTCGCCGGTTCCAAAACCTGCGATTTGCCGCATCGTCCAATTGCGGGAGCGGTACATCGTCGGGTACGGACCGCGCGTGAACGGGTACTGGCCGGGGAGCCCGATATCCGCAGGCGGCGTCTCGGCGAGATCGGCGGCGGTATACGTGCGCTTGACCGGAACGTCGCCGAGCGTTAGGAAACTGTCCTTGCGCTCGCCGGCCTTCTTCAGAAACGTGGCGACCTCGGTCGCTTCCCACGTCCGCTCATCAGCGCGAATTTGCTCGACAGCCTTGGGATCAATGATACTCATACTCGTCCTTTCCAAAGTAGGCGGTCACGAGTTCGCTTGCGAGCGAGTACGGATCTCCCTCGTGTCGCTGGAGTCGTTCCGCTAAATCCGGTGTGCGTGCCGCGGAAGCCCGCGCGAAGCGTTCCATCAAGAGATTCTCAGCGGTTTTGGTAAGCCGGAAACCGGCGATCGCGACGCGCCGCCGCCGGCCGGTTTCCGAATTGAGCGTAAGCTCGCGATGCCGCTTCAACACGTCGAGTAGAGCGTCGAAGCCCGCGCCGGTGTACGAACTGATACCGATCACCGGAACGTGCCAATCCGGTTTTTTCATCGTCATTGCGCCCAAGGTCAACATCCCCTTGAGGTCGGTAAGCGTCCGGTTCGCGTCGCTGCGATCGTATTTGGAAACCAAGTGGACGTCCGCGATCTCGAGCATACCCGCTTTGATCGCCTGGATTTCATCGCCCAGCCCCGGCGCCGATACGACGACCGTGGTATGCGAGGCACGTGCGATTTCGACTTCATCTTGACCGACGCCGACCGTCTCGATGATGACGGTATCGAAACCGCCGACATCGAGAATGTCGACGGCATCCATCGTCGCACGTGCCATGCCGCCCATCGTGCCGCGCGTCGCCATGCTGCGAATATAGACGCCCGGATCGTTGACGAGATCGGTCATGCGGATGCGGTCTCCTAAAATGGAACCGCCGGAATACGGGCTCGATGGATCGATCGCAATGATGCCGACTTTCGCGCCCGTCGTGCGCAACCGCTCCGTGAGCGTGGAAACAAGCGTCGATTTACCGCTTCCCGGAACGCCGGTAACGCCGATGACGTGCGCACGTCCGGCACGCCGATAGATTTCGGCGAGGGCTTCACGGGCCTCGGGAAAGCCGGCTTCGGCGCGCGAGATCATACGTGCGATCGCCGTGACCTCGCCCTGCGCGACACGGTCGACGAACTCCCGCGATGGAACGTAGCTCATCCATCGCTCTCCGCTTCGATGTGCGCGTACATCTCGCGGAACGCCGCACGATCGTCGATGACGCGGCGCGCTTTGAAGTCCGTGCGCGGCAGCGAACCTCTGGGAACGATCTCCGCCTTCGTACGCAGTCCGAGCAACGTATGAATGCGCTGGGAAGCATCGAGCCGAAATGTTTCCACGGCTCGGGAATCATCGAGACTGCTCTCGATGCGCAGCAGCAACTCGTCCATCGCCGCATCGCGAGTGATCACAATTTGATGCTCGCCGCCGTATCCTGGTGTCTGGTTCAGCGCCGCGTCGATCTCGTCGTAGGACGGCGGATACGACCAATATTCCATCGCGCTCGCGCCAGGGTTAACGCGGACCGCGTTCGGCCACGAGACGCGTCAGGGTCGCCACGATCGCATCGGGCGGCGAATCTTGCAGCATCACCTCCGCGACGCCGATCGCTTTTAGCGCGACGACGTCTTCGTCGGGCATGACGCCGCCCGCAACGACGATCAGATCTTTAACACCCTTGTCTTCGAGCAGCGCGAAGATCTTGGGAAACACGGTGAGCTGCACGCCGGAGAGCAGGCTGACGCCCAGAATGTCGACATCCTCCTGAACGGCCGCATTGACGACTTCTTCCGGCGTCCGGTGCAGACCCGAGTAGATGACGTCCATGCCGGCATCGCGCAGCGTGCGAGCCACGACCCGCACGCCGCGATCGTGACCATCGAGGCCGACTTTCGCAACGAGCACGCGAATTGGTTTGCTCACCTCGTTCTCCACCGTCGAAGCGCCGAATTCATGCTCGACTTCTTGCGCTTGTAAACGGCGGAATCATTTCGCGCATGTACGGTGCGCCGCTAGGAGCCTGTAGGGCTTGACGGAGTTGGACGTTGCGCGGGCGCCGAATCTAGCGGGCCCGATGCTGCGGCCGCCAAGGAGTGCGGGTCGCGGCATCGTTGCGCTCGATTTGGCTTTTGCGATG